>Ga0209793_1000017_pt1 | contig 443850 bp, 400 predicted proteins | sample EBPBio122009_DNA_FD_185863 | JGI IMG/M metagenome (GOLD analysis project Ga0209793, IMG submission 185863) | Wastewater treatment Type I Accumulibacter community from EBPR Bioreactor in Madison, WI, USA - Reactor 1_2/2/2009_ DNA (SPAdes) (version 2) | ecosystem: Engineered > Bioreactor > EBPR...
GTGGGCGGGCATCACCTTCCCCCGCCCATCTCGTATGCCGCCCGCCATCACCTCCGCGGGAAATCCCACCTCGCGTCGTCCCTCACCGACGGGCACCACCGCCCCGACGAGGGCGCGAACCATGCTGTGGCAGAAGGCATCCGCGACGACCCTGCCCTCCACGACACCGTCCTCGCCCCGCACCCACGAGTAGTCGATCAGGGTCCGGATCGTGGTGGCACCCTCGCGCTTCTTGCAGAAGGGCGCGAAATCGCCCAGTCCCAGCAGCGTTGAGGCAGCCGCTGTCATGGCGTCGGCGTCGAGCCGGTCACGCACGACGGCGGTGTCCCGGCGGCGCACCGGATCCAGCGCGGCCGGGTCATCGCACAGGCGATAGGAGTAGCGGCGCCAGATCGCCGAGAAGCGCGCGTCGAACCCGGCTGGCGCCTCGCGCACTGACCGGACGACGACGTCGGCCGGAAGGACCCCACGTAGCCGGGTGGCGAGCGCAGCGGCCGGTGAGCGGTCCGACCGACCGGGCACCGCGGCATACGCCTCGGGGTCGAGATCGGCGTGCGCCACCTGCCCTCGTGCGTGCACACCCGCGTCCGTTCGCCCCGCCACGACGAGACGCACCGGCTCTGGCGCGCGCACCACGGTCGTCAGTGCCGCCGACACCTCGCCCTCGACGGTCCGCAGACCCGGTTGGGCAGCCCAGCCCGAGAAGTCGGTGCCGTCGTAGGCGAGGTCGAGTCGGATCCGCACGGGTCAGCCGCGTAGCGCCTTGGCCAACTCGCGGACGTCTCCCACGAGTTGGTCCATGTCGGTGGTGGTGTGGGCGAGCGAGACCAGCCACTGCTCGTCGAGCCCGGGCGGCGTGAGGATGCCCCGGTTGACGCCCCAGAGCCACGACAGTTCGGCCACGCCGAAGTCGGTGGCCTTGTAGTCGCGATAGTTGCGCACTGGGCTGGTCGACCAGGTGACGCAGCCCTTGAGCCCCACCCCGACGGTGTGGGCCGGCAGCTCGTACTCGTCGATGACCGTGTCAATCGCCTCCAGCGCACCGAGATTCACCTGCTCCGCGGCCGCCAGGGCCTCATGCGTGCAGAGCTCGTCCACGGCCTCGGCCGCCGCCATGCAGAGGGCGTTGCCGTTGTAGGTGCCGAAGTGCGCCATCCGACCGTCGACGACGACCTCCATGACGTCACGCTTCCCGCCGAAGGCTGCCAGCGGCAGTCCGCCGCCGATCGACTTCGCCAGGGTCACCAGGTCGGGCTTGACCCCCAGCCGCTGCCACGCACCGCCGTGGCCGGCCGTCAGCCCGGTCTTGACCTCGTCGAAGATCAACACGACACCGTGGTCGTCACAGAGCCGGCGGACACCGGCCAGGTAGCCCTCGTCGGGCAGCACGATCGCAAGATTCTCGATGACCGGCTCGACGACGAGGCAGGCGATCTGCGTGCCGTGCGCCGAGAGCACCCTCTCCAACTGGCCGAGATCGTTGTAGGCCACGACGTGCACCGTGCCGGCCTCGACATCGAATGGCGTTGCGGGAGTGGGATTGTCAGCCGGGCCGATCTCGTCGAGCCCGGGCTTCACCGAGACCTGCAGGGGGTCGTAGCCGCCGTGATAGCCGCCTTCGATCTTGATGATCGCCTTGCGCCCGGTGAAGGCTCGGGCCGACCGGATCGCATACATGAGCGACTCGGTGCCGCTGTTCGTGAAGCGCAACATGTCGAGGCCGAAGCGGGTCTTGAAGCGCTCGGCCATGTCGGTCGCCTGCGACGACGGCGTGACGAAGAGGGTCCCGATCTCGTCCAAGGCGTGCTTGACCGCGTCGACGACGACAGGATTGAGATGCCCCACGAGCATCGCGCCGAAGCCCATCGAGAGGTCGAGCAGCCGGTTGCCGTCGACATCGGTCAGGTGAGCACCCCGCGCCGACGTGATCGTGATCGGCCACGGGTCCCAGTGCTGGAAGGAACTCGTCACCCCGAGCGGCAGCGCTTCGCCGGCACGCACGTTGTGTCGACCGGACCCGGCGCTCCAGTCCCGGAAGCGCTCCCACTCGGCGGCGAGCAAGCGCTCGACGACGGAGCGGTCCAGCGGCCTCGAGGTCTCGGGGATGCGACGGCGGGTGTGGGGGTCCGGAGCGGGCCAAGAGGTGGCGTTGCTCATTCCCTATCGAGCCTTCCTGCGGTCGAGACCGCACCTGGGTGTGCCGCTCGCGCGGCTGGCCGGGGCAGCCACCCCGGTTGGCGTCAGGGTAGCGCCGCCACTCGACGCGCCGGGACGGACCTCGCACGTCACCCCGAGGGGCATGATGAGCCCGTGCCGTCGACGCCCCCCTCCGGTATGCCGGTCGCAACGGGCTCGCTGCGCACGCCCCGAATGGCCATTGCCGCGGCCTTCGGCGTCCAGGGCCTGCTCTTCATCTCGCTCACCACCCGATTGCCGGTCCTCGCGGACCTCTTCGACTTCGACGAACTCGCCCTCTCCGGGCTGATGCTCATGATGGTCCTGCTGGCCGGCGTGGGCAGCGTCGGCGCCGAGGCCATCGCCAAGCGAGCCAGCTCGCGCCACGGGCTCCGCAGCGCCCTGTGCGGGTTGGCCCTCGGCTTCGCCCTGATGGGATGGTCGGCGCGAGGCTCGGGGTCGGCGGCACAGTTCGTCATCGGTCTGGCGGTCTACGGCCTTGCCGTCGGCGCCGTCGACGCGAGCACGAACATGCAGGCCGTCGCTCTCGAGCACCGGATCGGGCGACCGGTCCTGCCCTCCTTCCACGGCAGTTGGACCCTCGGGGGCATCGTCGCAACGCTCGTCGCGTTGGCCAGTGGGGACGCGATCGGTTGGGTCGGCGCCTTCGCACTCTGCGGGCTCGTCCTCGCCGCCGCCACGGTGCCCTTCATCCGACAGGACGCCACGGTCGCCGACGCGGACACCATGCGCCTGGGCATCCCGTGGCGCCCCATCCTGCTCATCGGCATGGGCCTGGTCGTCTTCTACACCGTCGACACCGCGACGACCGCGTGGGGGCCGCTCTACCTCGCGAGTGACACCGTCTTCGAGGACCCCGCCCACAGCGCCTCGCTCTACGCGCTCGCCACCTTGCCCTACCTGGTCGCCACCCTCCTCGCCCGAGCCGCCGGTGACCGCGCGACGGCACGCTTCGGCCCCGCGGCGATGGTGCGTGCCGGGGCCCTCGTCGGCTTCGCCGGGCTGCTCGTCGTCGTCCTCGCGACCACCTGGCAGGTGGCGGTCGGTGGCTTCTTCATCGTCGGTCTCGGGATGGCGGTCGTCGCACCGCTCTCCTTCTCGGCAGCGGCCCGCCTGGCCGACACCGGGGGCGACCCGGCCGCACGGCAACGACGCGTCGACGCGGTCATCGCGCGCTTCAACCAGTTCAACTACGCCGGCGCCCTCATCGGGTCGGTCCTCACCGGCGCGATCGGCGCCGGCAACCTGCGGATCGGGTATGCCGTGCCGCTGGTCCTCGTCCTGGCTCTCGTCCCGCTCGCGCGGGCCTTCACGGGGAGGGTGCCGTGAGCATCGTCTCGGATCGACTCGACGCACCGACCGTCATCGCCACCATCGACCAATTGGGAAGGCGGATCCGCGCTCGGTTCGCGGACCGCGGCCTGCCCAAGGCAGCCGCCGAGCTGCGGTCGGCCGCCACCGAGGTAACTGAGCTGGGGGTACACCTGCGTGGACGCCTGCGCGTCCTGCGGTGGACGGCCAGGGCTGCGTCCGTGCTCGTCGCCCTCGGCATGGCGCTCGTGCTCGTCGTGGCGGCCCGCGACGCCGACCTCTCCGGGTCCGTGCGATCGGTCGACTGGGTCGCGCTCGTGGAGTCGACGATCCAGACCCTCGTCTTCGGTGGCCTCACCCTGCTCTTCCTCAATGCCCTCCCCGACCGACTGGAAAGGCGCCACCTGCTGCGACGCCTGCATCGCCTCCGGTCCCTCGCGCACGTCATTGACATGCACCAACTGACCAAGGATCCCGAGCGGCTCAGGTCCGATTTCGAACCCACGGATGCCACGGTGGCAGTGGACCTGACCCGTGCCGAGATGCAGCACTACCTCGGCTACTGCTCCGAGTTGCTCGCACTCGTCGGCAAGGTCGCGGCCCTCTGCGCGGAGGATTCCCAGGACGGCCTCATCCTCGAGACGGTCAGCGACATCGAGAACCTCACCAATGGAATGTCCCGCAAGATCTGGCAGAAGATCTCCCTCCTGCCCGACTGACATCGCGCCTGATGTCGGCGCTGGTCCGGCATGCCGCGGTTGTTCCCGGGGCGCAAACTCGCCGGCGCGACCGAAGCAATCGTTTCGGGCGCGAGACCAAGAGGCGGGCACCCGGCATACGACTCCCCCGGGTATGCCGCGAGGCCCCCTCCCGATCGGGAGAGGGCCTCGTGGAGGGTCAGGGCGTGGCGATCAGGCCTCGTCCTCGACCTGCTGCTTGGCGGCGCCACCGGCGGGCTCGAAGCCGGCGGCCTCGGCGTCCTCGGCGGTCTTGAACCAGAACTCGGCAACGGTCGCGTCGTACCACTGCGAACCCTCGACGTGGTACTTGCCCGAGTCGCCATTGCCCTTGACCGTGTAGTCGGCGTCAGGGCTGGAACCGTCCTCGTTCGCGGCGAGCGCGCCGGCCGGGAGCTCCTTGGCGGGAGCCTCGGCAGCGTCGTCGGCCGGGATCTCGGCGACCTTCGCCGGAGCTTGCGCCTTCTCGGCGTCCTTGGCGGCGCGCTTGGTGGCCGCAGCGGCCTCCTTGACGACGGCCTTCTTGGCGACCGGCTCGCGGACGAGCTCGATGACCGCCATCGGGGCGTTGTCACCCTTGCGGGCGGCGATCTTCGTGATCCGGGTGTAGCCACCAGGGCGGTCGGCCATGTCCGGCGCGATCTCGACGAAGAGGCGGTGGACGACACCCTTGTCACGGATGACCGTCATGACCCGGCGACGGGCGTGCAGGTCACCGCGCTTGGCGAAGGTGACGAGGCGCTCGGCGAGCGGGCGCAGGCGCTTGGCCTTGGCCTCGGTCGTCGTGATCGAGTCGTGCTCGAAGAGCGACTGGGCGAGGTTGGCGAGGATCAGGCGCTCGTGCGCCGGACCGCCTCCGAGGCGGGGACCCTTGGTGGGGGTGGGCATTGCTTACTCCTTGGGATTACGGGCCCGGAGGCGGGGTCAGAGCTGCTCGTCCTCGGCGTACGACAGGTCGTCGTCGTCACCGCCGAAGTGGAAGTCGTCGTAGGCGCCGATCGCGCTGGGGTCGAACCCGGGCGGGCTGTCCTTGAGCTGCAGGCCCATGCCGACGAGCTTGGCCTTGACCTCGTCGATCGACTTCGCGCCGAAGTTGCGGATGTCGAGCAGGTCGGCCTCGCTGCGGGAGACGAGCTCGCCGACGGTGTGGATGCCCTCGCGCTTGAGGCAGTTGTAGGACCGGACGGTGAGGTCCAGGTCCTCGATCGGCAGGGCCAGGTCCTGGGCGAGCGCGGCGTCGGTCGGGCTCGGGCCCATGTCGATGCCCTCGGCCTCGACATTGAGCTCACGGGCCAGGCCGAAGAGCTCGACGAGGGTCTTGCCCGCGGAGGCGAGCGCGTCGCGCGGAGCCATCGACTTCTTGGTCTCCACGTCGACGATGAGGCGGTCGAAGTCGGTGCGCTGCTCGACACGGGTGGCCTCGACCTTGTAGGTCACGGCCAGCACCGGGCTGTAGATCGAGTCGACCGGGATGCGGCCGATCTCCTCGTTGCCGGTCTTGTTCTGCTGGGCCGACACGTAGCCACGGCCACGCTCGACGGTCAGCTCCATCTCGACGCTGCCCTTGTCATTGAGGGTGGCGATGTGGAGGTCCGGGTTGTGGATCTCCACGCCGGCCGGCGGCGCGATGTCCGCGGCGGTGATGGCGCCGGCACCGGTCTTGCGCAGGTACATCACGACGGGCTCGTCGTGCTCGGAGGAGACGACGAGGTCCTTGATGTTGAGGATGATCTCGGTGACATCCTCCTTGACCCCGGGGATCGTGGAGAACTCGTGGAGCACGCCGTCGACGCGGATGCTGGTCACGGCCGCACCGGGGATGCTCGAGAGCAGGGTGCGACGCAGGGAGTTGCCGAGGGTGTAGCCGAAGCCCGGCTCCAGCGGCTCGATGACGAACCGGCTGCGGTACTCGTTGACGCTCTCCTCGGAGAGCAACGGGCGCTGTGCGATGAGCACTGTGTTCTTCCTTCCCGTGACCGACCGCTATATGACGGCCACGTATGCCGGGTGCGAACCCGGCCGTGCGGCATACCTCTGTCCGTAGGCCGCACCACACGATTCGGTATGCCGCCCGCTCACCGGAGCGGGCGGCATACGAACCGGTTGATCAGTTCTTGCTGTAGAACTCGACGATCAGCTGCTCGGTGAGCTGGCTGTCGATCTGCGCACGCACCGGGAGCTGGTGGATGAGGATCTGCAGCGTGCCCGGGACGACCTGCATCCAGGCCGGCGGGGTGCGGTCACCGAAGGTCTGGCGGGCCAGCTCGAACGGGAACGTCTCGACGCTCTGCTTGCGGACGGTGATGATGTCGTACTGCTCGACCCGGTAGGACGGGACGTCGACGCGCTTGCCGTTGACCTCGAAGTGGCCGTGCGTGACGAGCTGGCGGGCAGCGCGACGGGTGCGGGCCAGGCCGGCACGGTAGACGACGTTGTCGAGGCGGGACTCGAGGATCGTCAGGATGTTCTCACCGGTCTTGCCGGGGCGGTTGGCCGCTTCCTTGTAGTAGCGACGGAACTGCTTCTCCATGACGCCGTAGGTGAAGCGAGCCTTCTGCTTCTCCTGCAGCTGGGTGAGGTACTCCTTCTCCTGCATCCGGCGACGGCCGTGCTGGCCGGGCGGGAAGGGACGCAGGTCGAAGTTCTTGTCGCCGCCGACGAGGTCGACCTTGAGGCGACGCGACTTCTTCGTGATGGGGCCGGTGTAACGGGCCATGATTCTCTAACTCTCTTTCGCGAAGTCTGGTCGGTCGCTCAGACGCGGCGGCGCTTGGGCGGGCGGACACCGTTGTGCGGCGACGGGCTGACGTCCTGGATCGTGCCGACCTCAAGGCCGGCAGCGGTCAGGGAGCGGATGGCGGTCTCACGACCGGAACCCGGGCCCTTGACGAAGACATCGACCTTCTTCATGCCGTGCTCCATCGCGCGACGCGCGGCGGCCTCGGCAGCGGTCTGCGCTGCGAACGGGGTGGACTTGCGCGAACCCTTGAAGCCGACCTGGCCGGCGGAGGCCCAGGAAATGACGGCACCGGTGGGGTCGGTGATCGAGATGATCGTGTTGTTGAACGTGCTCTTGATGTGGGCCTGGCCCACGGCGACGTTCTTCTTCTCCTTGCGGCGCACCTTGGTCTTGGCGGCAGCCTGACGGCCCTTGGGAGGCATGTGTGTTCTCTCCTACTTCAGTCTTCGGGAGGCGGCGAGCGAGTGACCCGTGAGGGTCAACGTCACTTACCGGCCTTCTTCTTGCCGGCGACGGTGCGCTTCGGGCCCTTGCGGGTGCGAGCGTTCGTCTTGGTGCGCTGGCCGCGGACCGGGAGGCCGCGACGGTGACGAAGACCCTCGTAGCTGCCGATCTCGACCTTGCGGCGGATGTCGGCGGCCACCTCACGGCGGAGGTCACCCTCGACCTTGAGGTTCTCGTCGATCCAGTCACGCAGCTTGACCAATTCGTCGTCGACGAGGTCCTTGACGCGGGTGTCCGGGTTGACACCGGTGGCAGCGAGGGCCTTTTGGGCGCTCGTGCGACCGACACCGAAGATGTAGGTCAGTGCGACCTCGACGCGCTTCTCGCGCGGGAGGTCCACTCCAACTAGACGTGCCATCTGGTGATGGTTCCTTTGCATTCTTCCGGAGGTCTGGTGCAACACCGACTCGGATCTGGCTCCGATCCGAGGCCTCCGGGCCTCGGGTGACGTCCCGCTCGATCTACTGCTGTTCGCGGGGGACGGGTGCTGCGTGCTTCATGGAGTTGTGCGTGTGCTCGAAGCCCTGTGGCTCGTGCGCGGGTGGTGCTCTGGTCAGCCCTGGCGCTGCTTGTGGCGCAGGTTCTCGCAGATCACCATGACCCGACCGTTGCGGCGGATCACCTTGCACTTGTCACAGATCTTCTTGACGCTCGGCTGAACCTTCATTGCCTCTGCTGTCTTTTCTCGATCGTCCCGATGCGGGTTGGCGCACCGGGTCCTGCTCAGCGGTAACGGAAGACGATGCGGCCGCGGGTGAGGTCGTACGGGCTGAGCTCCACCACCACGCGGTCCTCGGGGAGGATCCGGATGTAGTGCTGACGCATCTTCCCCGAGATGTGGGCGAGCACCTTGTGCCCGTTGGTGAGCTCCACGCGGAACATCGCGTTGGGGAGCGCCTCAACGATGGTGCCCTCGATCTCGATGACGCCGTCCTTCTTGGCCATACCCTCTCAATCCGTTGGTGGGCACACCCTTCGTGGTGTCGGGTCCGCCCATGAGTGATCGGCCAAGCGTTCCTCGCGTATGCAAGGCACACGTGACCGACGTTCAATGCTACCCGCGGGGGCACCTGAGCACGAAATCGGCGGTATGCCGAAGAGCCTCACCCGGCCTGCGGCGAGGGCGTGGTCAGGAGCTGCGTAGCCGATCGGCTGTCGAACTGCTCCTCAGTCCTCGACGTAGATCGAGGACGAGAAGGACCTCCGTGAAGACCGCCGCCATCAGCGCCACTGCCCAGAGGGTGCCAGAGGTTTTCGCGAGCACCGCAGAGGCGGCCCCGCCGAATCCGATCTGGAGAAAGGCGAAGCGCAGCAACGCGACGGTCCGAGGGGTCATATCCGCTTGCAGTTGATCCACAGGCCCAGGACGCTCCAGCCACTGGCGCCGCCGACGACGGCCGTGCCCAGTTTGCCCAATCCTGCGGCACCACCGGTGAGCAGACCCAGAGCGGTCCAGCCCAGGTCGATGTAGGAGTCCCGGCACGCCGCCGTCACCCCGCTGCCTGACGGGAACACATCCGGGTAGTACTTGTGGGCATATGCCCCGCTGATGTATCCGCGCAGGGTTCCGTGACACGCCCGGAAAACGTTGTTGTTCCATCCGATCGTGACGCCGTTGTATCCAGTGCAGTAGTAGTCGTAGACGCCTGTGGCTTCCAGCCGCTCGAGGGAGTTGTCACCCAGGTCAACGCGTGAGCTCTCCGGGTCCGCCGTCGGGTGTGAGGCGATCCAAGCTGCGATTGTGCGGCGCATCTCCTCCGCCTGAGTGCCGGCCAAGAACTGCTCGAGCGGGGCCACATGGCCGCGAACCGCTTCCTCCATTGCATGCACTGTTTGGGGCTCGAGTGGCCTTTCGGCCAGGCGTGACCACGAGCGATCTTCTCCCTGTGATGCCGAACTTGGGCCGGCCACCCCGAGGACGCCAGCCATCACCATCAGAACGACGACAATCGTTTTGCGCATCAGTCCCCCGCTCGCCTGATGGCGCCTAATGGCGCCTAATGGCGCCTAATGGCGAACCTAGCGGCGCCTACGCCTTGTTGACACCTGGTTGCGGTATGGATTTGTTCAAGACTTGCCCAACTGACGGCCATCGCGAATGCGCCGACTGCCCATTTGACTTGTGGGCATGGCGCTGGCGAGCATGGACGACGACGTGTGTCGGGCAGCCCGCCGGATCCTCATTATCGGCGTGACCGGGAGCGGGAAATCCACCCACGCCCGGGCGATCGAGGACCGCAGCGGCATACCGGCGATCGACGTGGACGCGATGGCCGGGCCACCGCGGTGGGTCAAGACGCCCCAGGCCTACCTGGGAGCGGAGACGGCCGTCGCCGCAACCAACGAGTGGTGCATGGACTCGGCGTGGTCCGCGGTCCGGCCCGTCGCCCTCCCCCGCACCGAGCTCGTCGTCGCCCCGACCTGCCGCGCGAGTGAGCCTGGGGCGGCGGCTCCGCCGCACCGGCGACGCGATTGCTCACCCGTGAGCCCGTCTGCGGCGAGAACGTCGAGTCCCTGCGGAGCGTCTTCTCCAGGAAGTCGATTATCGCCTGGCACTTCCAGTCCTTTACGGCATAGAAGCGCGCGACCGCGGCGTGGGAGGCCGACCCGGCCCCTGCCGCCAGTCCTGCGGCTGCGGTCATCGCGTGACGTCGAACTTTGCCTGGCGTCGCTCTGACCTTGCACATGCGCTTGCGCAAGTGCACCTCTTGGTCATGGGCACCTTGAAGAAGCGCCTGCACCTGATGATCGACCGCGAGCTATGACCGCCTGGCGAGGAAGCCGCCCGCACCGGGCGCTCGGTTGTCGATGTCGTCCGGCGCTCCATCGACGAGCACTTCGACGAGGAGCGGGACCAAGCGAAACGGGCAGCCACCGGGCGGCGATTCTTGGCCTCGGCAGCTCAACCGGGAACCGAGCCTGCCCAAAACGTGGAACGACATGCTCGAGGCCAAGGCCCGCGACATCGGGGCGATGGTTGGTGACTGAGCGGCACAGCCTGTTCGTCGACTCCGGTGTCTTCCTGACGGCTCTGGGCGAGCTGGACGCAAACACGACCAGTTGCAGGCGTCTCATCGAACAAGCCGTCGACGGTGACTCACTCCTTTATGTCGGCGCGGAAACCATCCGAGAGGTGGCTTCTTCCACCGACTCGGTGTGGGTGAGAGGTTGCCCGCCATCCGGCAGGTCCAAGACCTTCGTGACGGTGTGTCGTCCACTCGTTCGACGACCCCGTCCTCGAGCAGGGGCTCGAGCTGATGATGATCACGAACATCAGGGGACGCCATGCCTTCCTGCAGCCACGGCAATTCTGGCCAGCTTCGACCGGATCGTGACCACCGATCAACGTTTCGTCGAGGCCCCGGACTTCGACCGGTCCACCCGACTGACCTCCAGCCGTGACCCTTGGCAGGATGGCTCCATGACCATCCGGATCGCGATTGTCGGCGACCTCAATCCCAGCTACCCGAGCCACCGTGAGCTCGAGGCCGCGCGTGGCCTGCTCGGCCCCGATGTCGAGACGACGTGGGTGCCCACCGACTCCCCCGCCATGGCCGACCTGGCGGCATACGACGGTCTGTGGATCGCCCCGGGGAGCCCGTATGCCGACGACGACGCGGTGCTGCGCGCCATCCGGTATGCCCGCGAGAGCGGCATGCCGCTGCTCGGCACCTGCGGTGGGCTGCAGTATGCCGTGGTCGAGTTCGTGCGCGATGTGCTCGGCTCGGCGGGAACGCATGCCGAGGTCGATGGCGTGCAGGAGTCGAATGCCGTTGCGCCCCTTGCCTGTTCGCTCGTCGGGCAGCAGCGCACGGTCACCCCGGTGCCGGGGACGCGGTTCGCCGCGCTCCTGGGTGGGGCACCCTTCGAGGGGATGCACTACAGCTCCTACGGCCCCACCGCCGCGACGGTGGCGGACCTCCAGGCGCACGGGTGGGTGGTCGAGGCGACCGCGCCGGACGCGCCAGCGGAGGTGCTCAGCTACGAGCCCCATCCGTTCTTCGTCCTGACCCTCTTCCAGCCCCAGATCGGCGCGATCGAGTGGGGTCGGGTGCACCCGATCCTGCATGCCTTCGTCGACCTGGCGCGCCGGGTGGCGCCGGCTCGGGCAGCCGCCCTGGCGCGCCAGCACCTCGCCGCCGAGGAGGCCCGGCCCCGCCCCTACGTCCACCAGATGCGTGGACCCCGACATCGGGGGTGGCGACCGCTCGTCGCGCTCGTCCTCCTCCTCGTCCTCACCATGGTCTTCATGGGCGTCGTGACCGTGCCCTTCGGCCTGGCCGGTGTGCTGCCCGACGACTTCGAGACGCTCGACCTGTCGGTGCCGACCCAGCTCTGGATGAACCTCACCCTCGCCGCACTCATCCCGGCAGCCATGCTCGCCACACGGGTCGCCTACGGCCGGCCGTGGGGCCGGCTCTTCTCGGTGACCGGACGGCTGCGCTGGGGCTGGCTGCTGCAGTGCATGTCGCTCGTGGCTCCGCTGTGGGTGGTCTACCTCGCGGCGAGCTGGGTCGTCTTCGGCCAAGAGGTGCTGCCGCGCCCCGAGGCCTGGATCGGCCTGCTCGTCGTCACCCTCCTCACCACCCCTCTGCAAGCCGCTGGTGAGGAGGTCGCTTTCCGTGGGCTCGTCGTGCAGGCCGTCGGTGCCTGGATCCGCAGCCCCGTCGTCGCGCTCGCCGTGTCGACGGCGGTGTCGGCGGCGACCTTCGTGGCCGCCCACGGCTCGATGGACGTGTGGATCTGGATCGACATCGGCTCCTTGGCGGTCGCGGCGTGCTGGCTGGCCTGGCGGACCGGCGGCATCGAGGCCGGCATCGCGCTGCACGTGGTCAACAACCTGGCCGTCACCTTCGCGGGCATACTCCTCGGTGGCCTCGAGGAGTCCTATGTGGACACCGAGACCACCGGCTCACCGGTGTCGGCCGCCATGAGCGTGGTCGTCATGACCATCGCAACTGCCCTCATCCTGTGGCTCGCCAGGCGCCGGGGCATCGCGCCTGCCGGACGCACCACCCCGTCCGTCGGCTGAGCCGCCGCTCTCAAGCCCGGCGGCTCAGCGCAGCGGGTCGAAGGGGGCGAGCTCGGCCGGGGTCGTCCCGGTCATGATCTGCTCGGCGAGCAGCTTGCCCGTGACCGGGCCGAGAGTGATGCCCCACATGCTGTGGCCGCCGGCGACGTGGACGCGCGGTGAGCGGGTGGCGCCGATGAGCGGCAGCCCGTCGACCGTGCAGGGGCGTGAGCCCACCCACTCGTCGGTGCGGTCGTCGAGGTCGACGCCACGCAGCAGGGGTCGTGCGGCCTCGACGATGGCCTGGATGCGGCGCTGGTCGAGGGCTTCCTCGGGCCGCCGGAACTCCATCATCCCCGCGACCCGCAGCCGGTTGCCGATGGGCGTGCAGGCGACCCGGGCGGCGGGCAGGTAGACCGGCCCGGCCGGCAGGTCGTCGACCTTGACGCTGAAGGAGTAGCCGCGGCCGGCCTGGACGACCTGGCGCACGCCGAACTGGCGGGCGTGCTCCCCGAGCCAGGCCCCGGTGGCGAGGACGACGGAGTCGAAGGACTGCGCCCAGCCCCGGGTGCCGCGCAGGATGACGCTCTCGCCGCGGTCGTCGACGGCCATGACCTCGAGCCCGGTGAGGATCTGCCCCCCGCGCGCCTCCACGGCCGCGGCGAGGGCGGCGACATACGCGCCGGGGTCGATGAAGCGCTGGTCCTTGAGGAGGATGGCGGCCCGGATCTCGTCGCTGAGGACCGGCTCGATCGCGCGGGCCTCGTCACCGGTGAGTGCCTCGAAGCTCATCTCCTGGCCGGCGTGGCCGATGTGCTCGATCTCCTCCAGCAGCGTGCGACGCTGCTCCACCCGCTGGTATGCCGCGATGAAGGAGCTCGCCTGGCGCGTCGGCTCCTGCACGCCACCGGCTGACAGCTCGTCGAAGGCGTCCAGCGCCATCCGGTTGACCGGCACCAGGGCGGCCATGTTGCGCCGCCACCGGGCGGCGGTGGAGTTGCGGGTGAACCCGGCGACGAAGCGGGCCAGGTTGGCGTCGACCTTCGGCGGGACGTAGACGGGCGAGCTCGGCGAGAGGACGGCGCGGATGCCGGTGCGCAGCACGGCGGGCTCGGGCAGGGGGGTGGTGATGCCCGGGGTGAGCCAGCCGGCGTTGCCCCAGGAGGACCCGGCGGCCACGCTCGTGGACTCGATGACCGAGACCTCGGCCCCCTGCTCCTGGAGATACCAGGCGGTGGACAGTCCGACCATGCCGGCGCCGATGACGGCGATGCGTTGCGGCGGGGTGGTGGTGTGCGACATCGGGGCGCCTCTCCTGGTCCGAGCTCGGGGGTTGCGTCCATGGTGGGGGCTGCGGACGCGCCCGCTCGTGTGCGTGGAGCACACTCATGTGGCCTGGAGTTGTGGTCACCGCACTACGCTGAGGCGCGTGATCGTCCTCGCCGACCTTGTCCGCTCCCTCGCGGGGCTGCTCGAGCTCGTCGTGCCGGCCAAGGACGCGGCCATCGACGACCTGACCCTCGCCGAGCCGGGGCGCGACGTGCTCGGCATACCCGGCGACCTCACGGTCGGGGTGGGGGTCGACTCGGCGGTCGACGGCGCCCGGCTGGTAACGGCAGCCGGGCGGCGCGGCGTCCCCGCCGTCCTGCTCCGGGCGGGGGTGGCCCACCTGCCCGAGGTCCGCGCCGCCGCCAGGGACCACGGCGTGGCCCTCGTCGCGCTGGCCGAGAACGCCTCGTGGGCGCACGTGATCTGGCTCCTGCGCGGCCTGGTCGACCGCACCCTGGGCCAGCAGGGCCCACGGGCGAGCGCCTCGGAGGAGCTCTATGCCATCGCCGATGCCGCCGCCCAGCTCGTCGGGGGGCCGATCACCATCGAGGACGCCCACTCCCGGGTCCTGGCGTACTCCTCCCGCCAGGACTCCACCGACCCGGCCCGGGTCTCGACGATCGTGGGGCGCCGGGTCCCGGACTCGGTCCGCCGCCACCTGCGCGCTCGGGGGGTCTTCCGCCGGATGGTCGCCTCCCCCGCGTCCTTCTTCGTCGACGGCGGGCCGGACTCGCCCGTCGGGCCACGCCACGTGGTGCCCGTGCACGCCGGCGGTGAATGGCTGGGCTCCATCTGGGCCCTCGTGCCGCACGAGCCCGATCCGGCCACCGTGGCCGAGCTCGAACGGACCGCGGCCGTGGTCGCCCTGCACCTGTTGCAGCTCCGGTCCCAGGCCGATCTCTCACGCCGGGTCGCCCAGGACCGGCTGCGTGCCGTCCTCACCGGAGACGGCGCGGATGTCGAGGCGTGGCTCCCGCAGGGGCCGTGGCGGGTGGTCGCCCTGACGAGCGCCGATGCCCGGGAGGAGGCCCAGGAGGTCGGCCGCCGCCTCGACCAGTGGGAGGCGGTCCTGCGCCGTCAGTCCTGGCCCGAGCCACGACTGACCTCGGTGGCCGACCGGGCGTTCGCCCTGGTCCGCGACGACGGGGCCGGGCGCCCCACCCAGAAGTCCCCCGCCGGCACCTGGCCCTGGCTGCTCCGAGTCGTCGACGCATTGGCCCAGCAGGGCAGCAGCCTGGTCGCGGGTGCCGGTGCCCCGGCCCTCACCCCGTCGGACCTGCCTCGGTCGCTGGCCCAGGCCCAGGCCGTGGGCCGGGTTGTGCGCGCCGGCACGGCCCCGGGCCCGGCCTGCACCGTCGAGCAAGCGTGGGCACCGATCACCCTGGACCGGGTCGGCCGCACGATCGGCGAGGGCATCCTCCCCACGCCGGTCGACACCCTCGTCGCCCTCGACCAGCAGGAGGGGACCTCGCACGCAGCGACCCTGGCCGCGTGGCTGGACCACCGCGGGTCGACGAGCGATGCCGCCGACGCCCTCGGCATCCACCCCAACACCCTGCGCCACCGCATGGGACGCATCGTGGAGGTCCTCGACGCCAACCTCGACGACGCGGACGAACGCCTGGCGCTGCGCGTGCAGCTACTCGCGCTCAGCGCTGCGGATCGGCGCTGAAGGCCTCGAGGATCCGCGCGGTGCCCTCCACCGCGGACACCTGGCCGGCGCGCACCTGCGCCGCGAGCTGGTCGCGGATGGCACGCACCGAGGCATGCTCACGGACGGCGTCGTGCAGGTGGGCGTCGACCATGGCCCACATCCAGTCCTCCTGCTGCTGGGCACGGCGCGCCTCCAGCGAGCCCTGCTCCTCGAGCCAGGAGCGGTGTGCGAGAACGGCGTCCCAGACCTCGTCAAGGCCGTCGCCGGTCTGCGCCGAGCAGGTGAGGACCGGCGGGCGACGGACGTCGCCGGGCATCATGAGCCGCATCGCGCCGGCGAGCTCGCGCGCCGCGACCCGCGCCGGGCCGGCCCCGTCTCCGTCGGCCTTGTTGACGGCGATGACGTCGGCGAGCTCGAGGATGCCGCGCTTGATGCCCTGGAGCTGGTCCCCGGAGCGCGCCAGGGTGAGCAGCAGGAAGGTGTCGACCATCTCGGAGACGGCGATCTCGTTCTGTCCCACCCCGACCGTCTCCACGATGACCACGCCGTAGCCGGCCGCCTCGAGGACGAGCATCGACTCGCGGGTCGCTCGCGCCACACCGCCGAGGTGCCGGCCGCTCGGGCTGGGCCGGACGAAGGCGGCGTCGCTCGCGGTGAGGTCGGCCATCCGGGTGCGGTCACCGAGGATCGAGCCACCGGTGCGGCGCGACGACGGGTCGACGGCGACGACCGCGACCTTCTCGCCCCGCGCGACCAGCCGGCTGCCCATCGCGTTGATGAAGGTCGACTTCCCAGCCCCGGGCACGCCGGTGATCCCGACCCGCACCGCCTTTCCCGTATCTGGCGTGAGCAGGGCGAGCAGCTCCCCCGCGGCCTCGCGGTGGTCACCGCGGTGGGACTCCACCAGCGTGATGGCCCGCGCGATCGCCCCCCGCTCGCCCGCGCGCACGGCGGAGGCGAGCGCGGGGACGTCGAGGGGGGCGCGCGGCATACGGAGAAGCTGTCGCTCAGGCGTCGAGCCGCGAACGCAGGTCCTTGACCAGCTCGATCGCCGCCTTGGAGATGACGGTGCCGGGCGGGTAGATCGCGTCGGCGCCGTGCTCACGCAGCTCGGCGAAGTCCTGGCTGGGGATGACGCCGCCGACGACGATCATGAGGTCCTGACGGCCCAGCTCGTCGAGCGCGGCCCGCAGCGCCGGCACGAGGGTGAGGTGACCCGCGGCCAGCGAGGAAACCCCGACGACGTGCACGTCGGCCTCGACGGCCTGACGCGCGACCTCCTCGGGGGTCTGGAAGAGCGGGCCCACGTCGACGTCGAAGCCGAGGTCGGCAAAGGCGGTCGCGATGACCTTCTGGCCGCGGTCGTGGCCGTCCTGGCCCATCTTGGCGACGAGGATGCGCGGGCGTCGACCCTCGGCCTCCTCGAACTCCTCGACGAGCCGCTGCGCCTCCTGGACGGTGGCGTCGTGACCTGCCTCGGCGCTGTACACGCCCCAGATCGTACGGATCTGGGCTGTGTAGCGGCCGAAGACCTCCTCCATCGCGGCGCTGATCTCGCCGACCGTCGCCTTGGCGCGCGCGGCGTCGATGGCGAGGGCAAGGAGGTTGGTGCTCAGGTCGGTGCCACCACCGGCCGCGCACGCCCGGGTGATCGCGGCGAGCGCGGCGTCGACCGCGCCCTGGTCGCGCTCGGCGCGGAGGCGCTCGAGTTTGGCGATCTGCTGCTGGCGCACGGCGGCGTTGTCGACCTTGAGGACGTCTATCTCCTCGTCCCCGTCGACCGGGTAGAGGTTGACGCCGATGACCGGCTGCTGCCCCGAGTCGATCCGCGCCTGGGTGCGGGCGGCCGCCTCCTCGATGCGCATCTTCGGTATGCCGGCCTCGATCGCCTTGGCCATGCCGCCGGCGGCCTCGACCTCCTCGATGTGCGACCAGGCCCGCCGAGCGATGTCATGGGTGAGGCGCTCGACGTACGCCGAGCCGGCCCACGGGTCGATGGTGCGGGTCGTGCCGGACTCCTGCTGGATGAGGAGCTGGGTGTTGCGGGCGATCCGGGCCGAGAAGTCGGTCGGGAGCGCGATCGCCTCGTCGAGGGCGTTGGTGTGCAGCGACTGCGTGTGGCCCTGCGTCGAGGCCATCGCCTCGATGCCCGTGCGCACGACGTTGTTGAAGACGTCCTGCGCGGTCAGGGACCAGCCGCTCGTCTGCGAATGCGTCCGCAGCGAGAGGCTCTTGTCTGATCGGGCGCCCTGCTCCTTGACCAGCCGCGCCCAGAGCAGGCGGGCCGCGCGCATCTTGGCGACCTCCATGAAGAAGTTCATCCCGATGGCCCAGAAGAACGACAGGCGGGGCGCGAAGACGTCGACGTCGAGGCCGACGGCCTTGCCCGCGCGGATGTACTCGACACCGTCGGCGAGGGTGTAGGCGAGCTCGAGGTCCTGGGTCGCCCCGGCCTCCTGCATGTGGTAGCCGGAGATGGAGATCGAGTTGAACCTCGGCATCTTCGCGCTCGTGAACGCGAAGATGTCGGAGATGATCCGCATGCTCGGCTCGGGCGGGTAGATGTAGGTGTTGCGGACCATGAACTCCTTGAGGATGTCATTCTGGATGGTCCCGGTCAGCTGCTCGGGCGCGACGCCCTGCTCCTCGGCCGCGACGACATAGAGCGCGAGGATCGGGATGACCGCGCCGTTCATGGTCATCGACACGGACATCTGGTCGAGCGGAATGCCCTCGAAGAGCGTGCGCATGTCGTAGATCGAGTCGATCGCGACACCGGCCATGCCGACGTCGCCGGTCACGCGCGGGTGGTCGCTGTCGTAGCCGCGGTGCGTCGCCAGGTCGAAGGCGATCGACAGACCCTTCTGTCCCGCAGCGAGATTGCGCCGGTAGAACGCGTTCGACTCCTCGGCCGTCGAGAAGCCGGCGTACTGCCGGATCGTCCACGGCTGGTTGACGTACATCGTCGCGTAGGGGCCGCGCAGAAACGGCGGCGCGCCCGGGATCGTGTCGAGGAAGTCCAGGCCCTCGAGGTCGGCCTCGGTGTAGAGCGGCTTGACCTCGATCTGCTCAGGGGTGAGCCACGTCTCGCCGCCGGGAACGGTTGTCTCCGTCGCCTTCCCGTCACCGAGGTCGACGGTGCTGAAGTCGGGGATCTGCATGGTCATGAGTGCGCTCCTTCCGCCGGGGCGCCGAGTCTGGTCAGCAGGTCGTCGAGGAAGGCGACGACGTCCATGCCGTCCCGCACCTCGCCGTCGACGGCGGTCTCGCCGAGCTCTTTGGCGCGCCCGGCGACGAGGATCACCTCGATTCCGTTGTCGCGCAAGCCCTTCACGGCGTCCGCAGCGTGTGCGGAATACCCCTTGGGCGAGGAGGCGAGGACGACGACGTCGGTATGCCGCGAGCGGGCCTCGGCGGCCACGTCGGCAGGCGTGCCCTCCACCGTCACGGAGGCGATGCCGCCCGCCGCGAGGAGGTTGGCCATGAAGGTCTCGCGAGCCCCGAAGTCACGACGCTCGCCGAGCGCGGCGACGACGACGGTGGGAGCGGGACCGGTGCCGGCGAGCGCCGTGGCGCGGTCGCGCAGGCCCTCCCACACCTCGGAGTCCCGATGCGGCGCAAGGCCACCCGTGGGCAGGGCCGCACGCGGCTCGCGAGCCAGGGGGGTCTCGCCGACGAGGGGGAACATGCTGACGCCCGTGAGCGGCGTGCGGCGGTTGGCCAGACCCTGTTCCGCCTCGGCACGTGCCGCCTCGAGCCGGCCTGCGACGAGCCCGTCGGCGAGGGCGGCAGCGATGCCCCCGGCCGCCTCCACCTCCTGGAGGACCGCCCAGGCGGCGGTCGCGACCTCATCGGTGAGCACCTCGACGGCCCAAGCACCACCGGCCGGGTCGGTCACCCGAGCGATGTTCGACTCGTCCGCGAGGACGATCTGGGTGTTGCGGGCCAGCCGCCGGGAGAACTTCTCGGGCAGTCCGGCGACGGTGTCGTAGGGAAGGACTGAAATCGCCTCCGCGCCACCGACACTGGCGGCGAAGGTCGCCAACGTCGAGCGCAGGACGTTGACCCATGGGTCGTCGCGGGTGAACATCCGCAAACTGGTGACCGCGTGGATGCGCGCGCCGCGGTCGGCCTCCGGAACCTCGAGCACCTCGCCGACGCGGGCCCACAGGCGGCGCAGCGCCCGCAGCGCAGCGATCGTGAGGAACTGGTCCTGGCTCGCGGAGACGCGGAACTCGATGTGCGGGAACGAGTCCGAGGGGACGACACCGGAGTCGGCGAGCGCGCGGACGTACGCGAGGCCCGTGGCCACGGCATACCCGACCTCCTCGACGGCAGTCGCCCCCGCGTCGCGATACGTGCGGGCGTCGACGGTGATCGCACGGACGCGACGCGCATCGAGCCCGTCGAGCGCGCCCTCGAGCACGGTGAGGTCGGGCGAGCCACCGAGGCGGGCGGCGGCCCCGATCGGGTCGAGTCCCAGGTTGCCGGTGGACTCCGGGTTCTGGTCGAGCACCTCCCGCAGCGCGCGAGCCGCGGCATCCTGCGCGTCATACGAGGAGACGACGACCGGAGCCATCTCGAGGTTGACGTCGGCGAGGACTTCGGAGAGGGCGGCGGCCGGGATGCCGTCCGTCCCGACGTGCACCCACACGCTCGTGACCCCGTGCTCGAGATCGTCGAGCACGGCGGCCCGGCTGGTGGCGGCGTCGGGGTGGTCGTGGAGCTGGCGGACGTCCCACGGCTGGCCGGCCTGCCGCATCGCGCGACCGCGGGTGAAGGGCATGGCGCCGGGGACACCCAGCGGTGCGCCGTCGCTGGGACGCAGGTAGAGCGGGTCCACCTCGAGGCCGCCGGGGAGGGTGGTGCGCATCGACGCCTCGGCCTCGGCGCCGGTCACCTTGGCGTCCTCCGCCTTGGCCTTGTTGACGACGGCGGCCGCGAGCTCGCGCCACTCGTCGTGCGTGTGTGTCGGGAAGTCGCCCGCGAGCGGCATTGCTGCGTCCGTGCTCATCCGTGCTCCTGCATCAGCGAAGGGTCCCCCCGACCCTACCGACGTCCACACACCCGACTGGCGGGTATGGCAGGCGAGCGGCCGCGACCTTCGCCACACGCGGCGTCCGCTGCGCCGAACGGTGGGACACCCGTGACTGGGGCGCGATCCGGTGCTAGGCATGAGGGCATGTCGACCAGTCTTGACTCCCTGCCGATCATCGACCTCTCCCTCCTTGCGGGCGATGGGGCGGACGTGGCGGCCTTCGACGAGGCGCTGCTCAGGGCCACCCATGAGGTCGGGTTCTTCTACCTCGTCGGTCACGGCATCCCCGAGGACCTCGTGGAGCACCTCTTCGCCGAGGCCGAGCGCTTCTTCGCCCTGCCCGAGGCCGACAAGCTCGACGTCGAGATGACGCGCAGCCCGCACTTCCGCGGCTACACGCGCACCGGTGGTGAGCTCACCGAGGGCCGCGTCGACTGGCGCGAGCAGATCGACGTCGGCGCCGAGCGCGACCTCGTGACCGGCGGCGCGGCATACAACCGGCTGGAGGGCCCCAACCTCTGGCCGGACGCGCTGCCGTCCCTGCGCCCCACCCTGACCGACTGGTCGCAGCGATGCTCGATCATCGGTATGACGCTGCTGCGCGCCTGGGCGCGTGCCCTTGGCGCGGCGGAGGACCGGTTCGACGACGCCTTCGACCGGCCGTCGACACTCATCAAGCTCGTGCGCTACCCGGGCCGCGACGGTGACAAGCGGCAGGGCGTGGGCGCCCACAAGGACCCCGGCGTCCTCACGCTGCTCATGATCGAGCCGGAGAAAGCGGGTCTCCAGGTCGAGCACGGCACCGACTGGATCGACGCGCCGCCCGTGCCGGGAGCGTTCGTCGTCAACATCGGCGAGCTCATGGAGTTCGTCACCGACGGTTATCTCAGGGCGACGCGGCACCGGGTCCTCTCACCGCCGGCCGGCGCATCGCGGCTGTCGATCCCGTTCTTCTTCAACCCCTCGGTCGACCGGGCCATGCCGCACATCGACCTGCCGGCCGAGCTCGCGGCGCAGGCGCCAGGTGTCTCCCAGGACCCGGACAACGTCATCTCCGGCACCTTCGGCGACAACCTGCTCAAGGCGCGGCTGCGCGCCCATCCCGATGTGGCGGCGATCCACCACCCCGATCTGGTGGGCTGACGCTGCGGACCGACCGCGGCACCCCGGACAAATGCCGTCAGAGCGCGGCGAAGGGGGCGCAGAGGGCGCGTAGTCGGGCTTCGCCGCCGTCCAGCGCAGTGAGAACGGTGATGCCCGCCGATGTCACGGCCACGGAGTGCTCCCAGTGCGCGGCCCGCGAGCCGTCATCGGTCGACACGGTCCACTCGTCGGCAAGCACGTGGTTGTCCTGGGCACCGAGGGTGACCATCGGCTCGATGGCGATCGTCAGCCCCTCGGGCACCGTCGGGCCCTTGCCGGAGACGCGGTAGTTCGGCACCTGCGGGTCCATGTGCATCGAGGTCCCGATGCCGTGGCCGACATAGTCCTCGACGATGCCGTACTCCCGCCCGGCCCGCTCCCCCGCCGCGGCGAGGCTGTCCTCGACGGCAGCCCCCACGGCATACAGGGGGGAGCCGACGCGCAGCGCCGCGATGCCCGCCCACAGCGAGGCCTCGGTGTCGTCGATGAGGGCGAGGTCCTCGGGGCGGCCGGCCTCGCGGCCGCCGACGATGCAGGAGAAGGCGGCATCGCCGTTCCACTGCCCGACCTGGGCGCCGCAGTCGATGGAGAGCAGGTCACCCTCCTGCAGGACGCGATCGCCGGGTATGCCGTGCACGATCTCGTCGTTGACGCTCGTGCAGAGGGTGTGCCGGTAGCCGGGCACGAGCTGGAAGTTCGGGACCCCGCCGTGGTCGCGGATGTGTGTCTCGGCGAGGGTGTCGAGCTCGAGAGTGGTCATGCCCGGCCGCACGGTGTCGGCGAGCAGCGCGAGGGTCTGCCCGACGAGGAGTCCGGCGACGCGCATGCCCGCCAGCTGCTCGAGGGTCTTGCCGGCGATGCGCTCACGGTTGAACAGGCCCATGAGGGGCAAGCCTACGGGCCGACGCACGTGGCGATGACCACCTCGGCCCTCAGGACGCGGCCCGCCGGCACGGGTGGGCGAAGGTACGGGCGACCGCGTCCTCGAGCAGCCGGCCGCAGTTGGTCGGCACGGTGCTGCGCGTCCTGCTCGGCCTGCTCGTGGCGGGTGCAGCCCTGTGCCTGCCCCGCGTCAGTGGCGCCGGCAGCTGGACGGTCGCGTGGCGCTGGGCACCCGACATCACTGTGGGCGCTGCCCTCCTCGGGTTGCTGGGAGTGGCCCTGGTCATCCGCGCGGCCCTCGCCCGAGGTCGGCTCGCCGGCCGTGCTTGACCGCGCTCACCGAGGTCGGCAAGGGTGCGGCCATGGTGACGATCGACCTCAACGCTGACGTCGGCGAGTCCTTCGGTCGCTGGCGGCTCGGCGACGACGAGGGGACGCTCGGGGTCGTCACCTCCGCGAACGTGGCGTGCGGCTTCCACGCCGGCGACCCCGCCACCCTGGTCCGGACCTGCCGGTATGCCGTGGATCGGGGCGTCGCGATCGGGGCCCAGGTCGGGTATCGCGACCTCGCGGGATTTGGGCGACGGTTCATCGATGTCAGCCCCGAGGACCTGGCAGCCGATGTGCTCTACCAGCTCGGCGCGCTCGACGGCATCGCTCGCTCGGTGGGTGGCCGGGTGGCCTATGTCAAGCCGCACGGGGCGCTCTACAACGCGGTCGTGCACCACGAGGAGCAGGCTGCAGCTGTCGTTGGGGCTGTGCGCGCGTATGCCGCGACACCGCTCCCCCTCGTCGGCCTGCCAGGGTCGGTGGTGCTGTCTCGCGCCTCCTCAGCCGGGTTACCGGTCGTCCGTGAGGGCTTCGCCGACCGAGCGTATGCCGCGGACGGGACGCTGGTGCCGAGGTCGGCGCCGGGGGCCGTCCTGGCCGACCCGACCTTCGTCGCCGACCGCGCCGTGCGCATGGTCACGGAGGGAACCGTGACGGCGATCAGCGGCGAATCCGTTGCGGTGGAGGCTGACTCGTTGTGCGTCCACGGCGACTCGCCGGGCGCGGTCGGGCTGGCGGCAGCGGTGCGTGCGGCCTTGGAGTCCGCTGGCGTGACCGTGGCGGCGTTCGCCCCGTGAGGCTCCTGCCCTGCGGCGACCGGGCGATCCTCGTCGAGCTGCCCGATGCGTCGGCGCGCAGAAGGCTGGACGAGATCCTCTCTCGCACAGCCATTCCCGGCATCGTCGAACACGTGCCTGCAGCTCGCACCGTGCTCGTCACCGTCACCGGTCCGGCTGCCCTGGTCGAGGTGTCGCGAGCGCTGCGCTGCCTCGACCTGTCGGCCGAGGTCGTGGCCGCGGCGTCGGATGACCAGGTTGTCGAGATCCCGGTCCGTTACGACGGGCCGGACCTCGGCTCCGTCGCCACCCACCTCGGTGTCTCGACCGACGAGGTCGTCGCGCGGCATACGGAGCAGGTGTGGCGGGTGGAGTTCGCCGGCTTCACACCCGGATTCGGTTACCTGCTCGGCGACCGTGGCGGCCTCACGGTACCCCGCCTGACGGTGCCCCGGACCCGGGTGCCGGCCGGCGCCGTGGCACTGGCCGACGAGTGGAGCGGCGTCTACCCGCGCGCGTCCTCCGGTGGGTGGCAGCTCATCGGAACCACCGACCTGGCCATGTGGGACGCCCACCGTGAGTCTCCCGCCCTGCTCACGCCGGGCCGGCTCGTACGCTTCACCTCCCGTGCGTCTGGGTCTTCTGTCGCTGCAGCGTCCGAAGGCGCGAACGCAACTGGGTCCCGGGGCAGGTCATGACCCTCCGTGTGGTCGCCGTCGGCCCGCTGGCCACGATCCAGGACCCCGGCCGGCCCGGTCACGGCGCCATCGGCGTCCCCCGGGGCGGCGCCGTGGACCGCGGCGCCCTCACCATGGCCAACCGCCTCGTGGGCAACCCCGACGACGCCGCCGGTCTGGAGGTCCTCCTCGGCGGCCTGGGCCTGCGCACCGACGAGCCGGTCGTCCTCGCCCTGGCGGGCGCGCCGGTTCCGGTTCGGGTGGACGGCCGGGCGGTGGACCCGGCCGGGCCGATCGCGCTGTCGGCCGGCGCCGAGCTCGTGGTCGGCAGGGCGCTCCACGGGCTGCGCAGCTACCTGGCGGTCCGCGGCGGGATCGTCATCGAACGGACCCTGGGCAGCGCGAGCAGCTCCCCCACGAGCGGGCTCGGGCCGCCGCCCCTGGCCGTCGGGGACCGCCTTCGCGTGGGCGCCGCCCGCGCGGCCGCGAGCCCATCGGGCTGGGTGGACGCCGACCCGGCCTACCGCTGGGGATCGATCACCGACCTGCGGGTCGTCCTCGGGCCGCGCGACGACTGGTTCACCGCCGATGCCCTGGAAACCCTGCGGCATACGGAGTGGGAGGTGAGCGCGGACCTCGACCGCGTCGGCGTGCGCCTCTCCGGGCCGGCGCTGGCGCGCTCGCACCCCGAGGAGCTGCCCAGCGAGGGCATCGTGGCGGGCGCTGTGCAGGTGCCACCGTCCGGGCATCCGATCATCTTCCTCGCCGACCACCCGACCACCGGGGGCTATCCCGTCATCGCGGTGGTGGTCGACGCCGACCTCGACCGCGCCGGCCAGCTCCGCCCCGGCGACCGCGTCCGCTTCAGCCCCATACCCGCCTCTGCGTCCTGGCCCCCGTCTCAGACAGTCGAGTGAGGAGAACATGCCGCATGCCGCGCGCGCGATACGGCATGTTCTCCTCACTCGACTGTCTGGCCCGGGACCGAGGGCCGTGTCAGGCGATGAGCAGGGTCTTCGGGTCCAGATCCAGGTGTTCGGCGAACCGGCGCAGCGCCGCGATGCGCCGGGGTCGATGGAAGACGTCCTCGGCCCAGAGCTCCTCGTGGGTCCAGATGTGGCTACGCAGCAGGTGCCCTCGCCCCGAGTCGGCGCTTCGTCGCCTGCGATCGGCATGGTGCTCGCCTTGGTACTCCCCGATGACCCGCTGGTCCGGCCACACCAGGTCGCCCTCGGCAAGGAAGTCACCGGCCTCGTCGAGAATCGGCAGATTGACGACCGGCTCGGGGAAGCCGGCACGCACGAACATCAACCGAGCCCGGGACTCCATGGGCGACTTCACCCGAGGCCGGATGAGGTCGAGTGCCTCCCGGAGCATCACCTTGCCCCTGGGGCGCACTCGGCGTCCAAGCGCCTCGTGCAGCGCGCGGACCCCGGGCGAGGTCGTCGCACCCGGTCGGACATCGGCCCGTCGACCCTCATCGAGCAGCCGAACGCAGGTATCGCCGATCACCACCAGGTCCTCGACGCCCAGTCGGCGCCGACCGAGTTCGGCCAGATCGCACCAGGTCTCCGGCAGCGCCGTCACGCGCAGGTCATCGACGAGCGTGATGTCGCGGCGTTCCAGCCCACGATGGCCCTGGCACCCGGCACGAAGCACCTGCCCCCCGCGCGTGGTCGTCATGACGTCGAGCGCGGTCTGTCCCTCCAGCGACCTGGGCAACGGGAGGCACCAGAGCTCTGCGGCCGTGACATGGGAGTAGGCCGTGCGCTCGCCAAGTCCCACCTGGAAGGCACGCGCTCGCTCGACGACGTCGGACGGCGCCTGCGCCGCCCTGACTCCGCGCGTGGGCGAGACATGGTCGGGACGACGGCAGCTCACGCCTAGCTCTCTGGCCTCACGCACGCTGAAGGCGCGGCCCTCGATGGACGCGGGGAGCGAGCGCGGCTTCATACCGGTAGCGAACCGCATCCGGCGATTCGGCTTCCGAGTTATCCCCAGCCCAGAAACGAGTGAGGAGAACACGCCGTATCAGCACATCGGCATACGGCGTGTTCTCCTCACTCGACTGTATGAAGCGGGGTGGATGACGACGTCAGGAGAGGGCGCGCACGATCCGGTCGAAGACCTCGTCCATGGAGCCCTCGCCGTCGACCTCGACGAGCAGGCCGCGCTCGGCATACGCCTCGGAGAGCGGACGGGTCTCGCGGTGGTAGATCGCCATCCGCTCGCGGATGACCTTCTCGGTGTCGTCGGCGCGACCCTCGATCTCGGCCCGCTTGAGCAGGCGCGCCACGACGGCGTCGTCGGGCACGACCAGCTCGAGCACGCGCTCCAGCGGGCGGTCACCCTTGGCGAGCATCTCGTCGAGGGCATCGACCTGGCCCAGGGTCCGCGGGTAGCCGTCCAGCAGGAACCCCGGCTCGCAGTCGGCCTCGGCGAGCCGGGACTCGACGATGGCGTTGGTGATGTGGTCCGAGACATACCCCCCGGCCGCGAGGATCGACTTCACCTCGAGCCCCAGCGGGGTCTCGTTCTTGATGTTGGCGCGGAAGATGTCGCCGGTCGAGATCGGGGGAATCCCGAAGTGCTCGGCGATGCGGGCAGCCTGCGTGCCCTTACCGGCACCGGGCGGGCCGAGGATGATCAGACGCATGGTCACCTGAGGAACCCTTCGTAATGACGCTGCTGGAGCTGGGACTCGATCTGCTTGACCGTCTCCAGCCCCACACCGACGATGATGAGGATCGAGGTGCCACCGAACGGGAAGTTCTGGTTGGCGCCGACGAGCACCAGCGCGATGAGCGGGATGAGCGAGATCAGCGCGAGGTAGATCGCGCCGGGAACAGTGATCCTGGTGAGGACGTACTGGAGGTACTCGGCCGTGGGTCGCCCGGCGCGAATACCCGGGATGAAGCCGCCGTACTTCTTCATGTTGTCGGCGACTTCGGTCGGGTTGAACGTGATCGACACGTAGAAGAACGTGAAGAAGAGGATGAGCAGCGTGTAGGCGACCATGTAGAGCGGGTGGTCACCGCGCACGAAGTAGGTCTGCACCCACGTCGCCCACGCGGGCCCGGTGCCGTCCGGCTTGACCGCGAACTGCGCCGCGAGCGCCGGCAGCGCGATCAGGGAGGCCGCGAAGATGACCGGGATGACACCGGCCATGTTGACCTTCATCGGGATGTAGGTCGAGGTCCCGCCATAGACGCGCCGCCCAACCATCCGCTTCGCATACTGCACCGGGATGCGCCGCTGCGACTGCTCGACGAAGACGACCAGGGCGATGATCAAGAAGCCCATGAGGATGACGCCCAAGAAGATGTCCCAGCGGCCGTCGCGCTGCTGGATCGCCCACAGCGAGCCGGGGAAGCCAGCCGCGATCGAGGTGAAGATGAGGATGGACATGCCGTTGCCGACGCCGCGGTCGGTGACGAGCTCGCCCAGCCACATGATCAGACCGGTGCCGGCGGTCATCGTGAGCACCATGATGAGGATCGTGACCACCGAGTTGTCGGTGAGGATCTGGGTGCACTTCGGGTTGCCGAAGAGCTGCGAGGGGTTCTGCGCAAAGGTGATGAGCGTCGAACTCTGCAGGATCGCCAGGCCGATCGTCAGGTAACGCGTGTACTGCGTCATCTTCGTCTGGCCCGCCTGCCCCTCCTTCTTCAGTGCCTCGAAGCGCGGGATGACGACGGTGAGCAACTGGATGATGATCGACGCCGTGATGTAGGGCATGATCCCGAGCGCGAAGATCGACAACTGGAGCAGTGCGCCACCGCTGAAGAGGTTGGCCAGCCCGAGGAAGCCCTGGGTCGAGTCCGCACCCACCATGCACTCCTGCACGGCCTTGTAGCTGACACCCGGGGTCGGCACGTGCGCGCCCAGCCGGTAGACCACGATGATCAAGAACGTGAAGAGCAGCTTCTTGCGCAGGTCCGGCGTTTTGAACGCGCGGCCGAAGGCGGTGAGCACAAGTCCTCCATGGGTGCGGGCCGGCCGGATCACGGCGCCCGCGTCGAAGTCATTCGAGGAAAAGATACCCCGGCGCCCGCCGTGGCCCTCCCTCACGGTGTCGTGCGACACCCTCCCTGCAAACGCGGTATGCCGCGGGGCCGGTTCCCACACCCGAAGTCACCTTCGGCGCGAGGTCGGCTCCGCGGCATACGCGCTGGTGGAGCGAAAGGTCAGGTCAGCCCGCGAGGGTGACCGAACCGCCCGCTGCCTCGATCTTCTCCTTGGCGCTGGACGACACCGCGTCAGCAGTGACGTTCACGGCCACGGTGATCTCGCCGGTGCCGAGCACCTTGACGAGGTGACCGTCGCGGACAGCACCCTTGGCGATGAGGTCGTCGATCGTGACGTCCCCACCCTTGGGGTAGAGCGCCGACAGCTTGTCCAGGTTGACGACCTGGTAGGTCGTCTTGAACGGGTTCTTGAAGCCGCGAAGCTTCGGGAACCGCATGTGCAGCGGCGTGGTGCCACCTTGGAAGGACTCGGGGACCTGGTAGCGAGCCTTCGTACCCTTGGTACCGCGTCCCGCGGTCTTGCCCTTGGAACCCTCACCACGACCCACGCGGGTCTTGGCGGTCTTCGCACCCGGTGCGGGGCGCAGGTGGTGCACCTTGAGCGCCGCAGCGGCGTTCTCGGTGCCGGCCTTCTTGTCGGCCATGGTCAGTCAACCTCCTCAACGGTGACCAGGTGGGCCACCGCACGGACCATGCCACGGATCTCCGGGCGGTCCTCCTTGACGACGACGTCGTTGATGCGCTTCAGACCCAGGGTCCGCAGGGTGTCACGGTGCTGCTGCAGCGTGCCGACCTTGCCGCGGGTCTGGGTGACCTTGAGACGACCCATCACGCACCAGCCTTGGCAGCGGCACGCTCGGCCTCCAGGCCCGCCGCCTGGGCGCGGAGCATGGCGGCCGGGGCGACCTGGTCGACCGGCAGGCCACGGCGAGCCGCCACGGCCTCCGGGCGCTCGAGACCACGCAGGGCCTCGACCGTCGCGTGGACGATGTTGATCGCGTTGTCCGAGCCAAGGCTCTTGGACAGCACGTCGTGGATGCCGGCGCACTCCAGCACCGCACGCACCGGGCCACCGGCGATGACACCGGTACCGGGGCTGGCGGGGCGGAGCATGACGACACCGGCAGCGGCCTCACCCTGGACGGGGTGCGGGATGGTGCCCTGGATCCGAGGAACCCTGAAGAACTGCTTCTTCGCCTCCTCGACGCCCTTGGCGATCGCCGCGGGCACCTCCTTGGCCTTGCCGTAGCCGACACCGACGGTGCCGTCACCGTCACCGACGACGACGAGCGCGGTGAAGCTGAAGCGACGGCCACCCTTGACGACCTTCGCGACCCGGTTGATGGTCACGACGCGCTCCAGGTACTGGCTCTTCTCGGCCTCGCGGGGCTCGCGGCCGCCACGACGGTCGTCGCGACCGCGGCGCTCGCCGCGCTCGGGACGGTCGCCGCCGGCTGCGGCTCCGGTGCCTCGACGCTGGGGTCCTGGCATCAGATGTTCCTCATCTCAATCTCGAAAGCAACTGCACGTGCGATCGGGGCCCCCGCAAAGTAGCGAGCGCAGCGAGCACTTTGTGGGGTGGTCAAAGGGTCAGGCCTCCCTCGCGAGCGCCGTCCGCAATGGCGGCGACGCGGCCGTGGTACTTGTTGCCGCCACGGTCGAAGACGACCGCGTCGACACCGGCAGCCTTGGCGCGCTCGGCGACGAGCTCGCCGACCTTCTTGGCCTTGGCGGTCTTGTCACCCTCGAAGCCGCGCAGGTCGGCCTCCATGGTGGACGCCGAGGCCACGGTCTGGCCGATCGAGTCGTCGACGACCTGGACGAAGATGTGCCGGGCGCTGCGGGACACCACGAGGCGCGGACGCGCAGCGGTGCCGGCCAGGTGCTTGCGCAGGCGGTTGTGCCGACGGCCGCGTGCGGCCGACTTGCCCTTGGCACGCTTGATGATCTGTCCCATTACTTCTTCCCAGCCTTTCCGACCTTGCGGCGGATGTGCTCGCCCGCGTAGCGGACGCCCTTGGCCTTGTACGGGTCGGGCTTGCGGAGCTTGCGGATGTTGGCGGCGACCTCACCGACGAGCTGCTTGTCGATGCCCTGCACCGAGAAGCGGGTCTGGTTCTCGACCACGAAGGTGATGCCGGCCGGCGGCTCGACGGTGATCGAGTGGCTGTAGCCGAGGGCGAACTCGAGGTTGGAGCCCTTGGCCAGGACGCGGTAACCCGTGCCGTGGATCTCGAGCTTCTTCTCGTAGCCCTCGGTGACCCCGATGACCATGTTGTTGATGAGGGTCCGGGTCAGGCCGTGACGCGAGCGCGAGTCACGCTCGTCGTTGGGGCGCTTGACCTCGAGGCCGGACTCACCCTGCTCCACCGTGATCGGGGAGACCACGGTGTGGGTCAGCTCGCCCTTCGGGCCCTTGACGGTGACGGTCTGTCCGTCGACGTTCACGGTCACACCCGAGGGGATGGCGACCGGCTGGCGTCCAATGCGCGACATGGCAGCAGCCCCTTACCAGATGTAGGCGAGGACTTCCCCACCCACACCCTTGTTGGCGGCCTGCTTGTCGGTGAGCAGTCCGGACGACGTCGAGATGATCGCGATGCCGAGGCCACCGAGCACCTTGGGAAGGTTGGTGGACTTGGCGTAGACGCGAAGGCCCGGCTTGGAGACGCGTCGCACACCGGCGATGGAGCGCTCCCGGTTGGGGCCGTACTTGAGGTTGATCGTCAGCGTCTTGCCGACCTCGGCGTCCTCGACGGTCCAGGAGGCGATGTAGCCCTCCGCCTCGAGGATCTCCGCGATGTGCGACTTGAGCTTGCTGAACGGCATCGACACCGCGTCCTTGTGCGCCGAATTGGCGTTCCGGACGCGGGTCAGCATGTCCGCGATCGGGTCTGTCATGGTCATGAGGCTTCTCCGCCCCTTCTCACCGTGGTTTCCTCCCGCGGGGCGGGCGGACCTTCGATGTAGATGGTCTGTGTTCTCGTATGCCGTGTGCTCACGGCGGGTGGGTGGGTCACGGGCGCAAAGGCCCGCGGCATACCCGAAGGACTGAAGGTGATGGTCACCAGGACGATTTGGTGACACCGGGCAGCTCGCCGCGGTGCGCCATCTCGCGCAGGCAGATCCGGCACAGGCCGAACTTGCGGTAGACCGAGTGCGGACGGCCGCAGCGCTGGCAGCGCGTGTAGGCGCGGACGCCGAACTTCGGCTTCTTGTTCGCCTTGTTGATCAGGGCGGTCTTGGCCATGCTCAGTTCTCCTTGAACGGGAAGCCGAGCGCCTTGAGCAGCGCGCGTCCCTCGTCGTCGGTCGTCGCGGTCGTGACGATCGTGATGTCCATGCCGCGGACGCGGTCGATCTTGTCCTGGTCGATCTCGTGGAACATCGACTGCTCGGTCAGACCGAAGGTGTAGTTGCCCCGGCCGTCGAACTGCTTGGGCGACAGGCCACGGAAGTCGCGGATACGCGGCAGGGCCACCGACACCAGACGGTCGAGGAACTCCCACATGCGATCACCGCGCAGTGTCGCGTGGGCGCCGATCGGCATACCCTCGCGCAGCTTGAACTGGGCGATCGACTTGCGGGCCTTGGTGACAACCGGCTTCTGACCGGTGATGGCTGTCAGGTCGCGGACGGCACCCTCGATGAGCTTGCTGTCCTTGGCCGCGTCGCCGACACCCATGTTCACGACGACCTTGACAACGCCGGGGACCTGCATGACGTTCGCGAACGCGAACTGGTCCATCAGCGAGGACTTGATCTCGTCCTGGTAGCGCGCCTTGAGGCGGGGCTTGGTTGCAGTGTCAGCCATGTCTCTCACAGGTCCTTGCCCGAGCGCGCGCCGACGCGGGTGCGGACGGTCTTGGACCGGCCGTCGCGCTCGACGGTCTCGACGCGGGTCTTGATGCGGGTCGGCTTCTTGTCCGAGGCGTCGACGACGGCCACGTTGCTCACGTGGATCGGCGCTTCCTGGACGACGAGCCCACCGGTGGTGGTGCCACGCGCGCTCTGACCGGCCTTGGTGTGGCGGGTCACGCGGTTGACACCCTCGACGAGCACTCGCTCGGACTCGCGGTAGACCGCGATGACCTTGCCGGTGCTGCCCTTGTCCTTGCCGGCGAGCACCTGCACGGTGTCGCCCTTCTTGATCTTCATCTTCGCCATGAGTCAGAGCACCTCCGGTGCGAGCGAGATGATCTTCATGAACTTCTTCTCCCGAAGCTCACGGCCGACCGGGCCGAAGATGCGGGTCCCACGCGGGTCCCCGTCGTTCTTCAGGATGACGGCGGCGTTCTCGTCGAACTTGATGTACGAGCCATCGGCGCGGCGGCGCTCCTTGACAGTGCGCACGATGACGGCCTTGACGACATCGCCCTTCTTGACGTTGCCGCCGGGGATGGCGTCCTTGACGGTGGCGACGATGGTGTCGCCGATGCCGGCATACCGGCGGCCGGAGCCACCGAGAACGCGGATGCAGAGAATCTCCTTGGCACCCGTGTTGTCGGCGACACGCAGTCGCGACTCCTGCTGGATCACTTGCTATCTCCTAAATGTCGTGCCGGTTCTCCACCCAAGGGGCGGAGCCTTGCCGAACTGCGGGGGGTGCGAGGGCCAGGGCCCATCGCGTACGACTTACTTGGCCTTCTCGAGGATCTCCACCACGCGCCAGCGCTTCGAGGAGCTGAGCGGGCGGGTCTCCATGATGAGAACGCGGTCACCGATGCCGGCGGAGTTGGCCTCATCGTGGGCCTTGACCTTGTGCGAGCGGCGCATGACCTTGCCGTAGAGCGCGTGCTTGACGCGGTCCTCGACCTCGACGACGACGGTCTTCTCCATCTTGTCGCTGACGACATAACCCTGACGGGTCTTGCGGTAGTTGCGGTCGACGCTCTCCACGCTGTCCTTCTTCTCGCTCATGCTCAGGCCTCGCTCTTCGCCGGGGCGGAGCCGATGCCGAGCTCGCGCTCACGCATCTCGGTGTAGATCCGGGCGATGTCCTTGCGGACCGCACGGAGCCGGCCGTGGTTGTCCAGCTGGCCGGTGGCCGACTGGAACCGGAGGTTGAACAGCTCCTCCTTGGCCTTGCGGAGCTCGTCGACGAGCTTGTCGTCGTCCATGCCGCGCAGCTCGCTGGACGTCAGGTCCGTGGAACCGATGGCCATCAGATGTCACCACCCTCACGCGTGACGAAGCGGGTCTTCATCGGGAGCTTGTGCATCGCCAGGCGCATGGCCTCGCGAGCGGTCTCCTCGGGGACACCCGAGAGTTCGAACATGATGCGGCCCGGCTTGACGTTGGCGATCCACCACTCGGGCGAACCCTTACCGGAACCCATGCGGGTCTCCGCGGGCTTCTTGGTCAGCGGGCGGTCGGGGTAGATGTTGATCCACACCTTTCCACCACGCTTGATGTATCGGGTCATCGCGATACGCGCGGACTCGATCTGACGGTTGGTGACGTAGGCCGGCGTGAGTGCCTGGATGCCGTAGTCGCCGAATGCAAGCGTCGTGCCACCCTTGGCAGCGCCCGAACGACCCGGGTGGTGCTGCTTGCGGTGCTTGACGCGACGGGGAATCAACATGCTCAGGCCTCGCCCTCGGTGCTGGCGGCGGCCTCGACGGGAGCCTCAACCGGCGCTGCGGTGGCGGTGTCCTCACGGCGGGCGCGGGCCGGACGGTCCGCACCGTCGCGACGCGGGCCACGACCCTGGCGCGGCGCGGTGGCCTGCTGGGCCGCCAGCTCACGAGCGGTGAGGTCACCCTTGTAGATCCAGACCTTCACGCCGATCCGGCCGAAGGTCGTCTTGGCCTCGTAGAAGCCGTAGTCGATGTTGGCGCGCAGCGTGTGCAGCGGGACCCGACCCTCGCGGTAGAACTCCGTGCGGGACATCTCGGCGCCGCCGAGACGACCGGAGACCTGGACCCGGATGCCCTTGGCACCAGCGCGCGTGGCCGACTGCATGCCCTTGCGCATGGCGCGACGGAAGGACACGCGGGCAGACAGCTGCTCGGCAATGCCCTGGGCCACGAGCTGGGCCTCGGTCTCGGGGTTCTTGACCTCGAGGATGTTGAGCTGGACCTGCTTCTTGGTCAGCTTCTCGAGCTCACCGCGGATGCGGTCGGCCTCGGCGCCACGGCGACCGATGACGATGCCCGGGCGTGCCGTGTGGATGTCCACGCGGACACGGTCACGGGTGCGCTCGATGTCGACGCGGGCGATGCCGGCGCGGTCCATGCCCTCGGACATGAGCTTGCGGATCGCGACATCTTCCTTGACGTAGTCGCGGTAACGCTGACCCTCCTTGGTGGAGTCGGCGAACCAGCGGCTCTTGTGCTCCGTCGTGATGCCCAGACGGAAGCCGTGTGGGTTGACCTTCTGACCCATCAGCCCTTACCTCCGTTCTTGGCAACCTGGGGAGCGACGACCACGGTGATGTGGCTCGTGCGCTTGTTGATCCGGCTCGCGCGGCCCTGGGCGCGCGGACGGAAACGCTTCATCGTGGGGCCCTCGTCGACGTAGGCCGCGGCGACGACGAGCTCACGCTCGTCGAAGCGCTCTGCGGTCTTGTCGGCCTTGACCCGTGCATTGGCGATGGCGCTCTCGAGGACCTTGAGCACCGGCTCGCTCGCACCCTGGGGGGCGAAACGAAGCACGGTGGTGGCCTCGGCGGCGTTCTTGCCACGGATGAGGTCGATCATCCGGCGCGCCTTCATCGGCGTGACGCGCACATGGCGCGCACTGGCGTGGGCGGAGCCGGCGACGTCTGCGAACTGCTTGGTGTGCATCAGCGACGACGTCCCTTCTTGTCGTCCTTGATGTGACCCTTGAACGTGCGGGTCGGGGCGAACTCGCCGAGCTTGTGGCCGACCATCGACTCGGTGACGAACACCGGGACGTGCTTGCGGCCGTCGTGGACGGCGAAGGTGTGGCCGAGCATGTCCGGTGAGATCACCGAACGACGCGACCAGGTCTTGATGACGTTCTTGGTCCCGGCATCGTTCTGGGCGTCCACCTTCTTCTGAAGGTGGTCATCGATGAAGGGGCCCTTCTTCAGGCTACGAGGCATTCCAGGCTCCTATCAGCGCTTCTTGCCGGTACGACGACGACGGACGATGAGCTTGTCGCTGGGCTTGCCGGGGCGACGCGTGCGACCCTCCGGCTGACCCCACGGGCTGACCGGGTTACGGCCACCGGAGGTGCGACCCTCACCACCACCGTGCGGGTGGTCCACCGGGTTCATGACGACACCACGGACGGTCGGGCGCTTGCCCTTCCACCGCATGCGGCCGGCCTTGCCCCAGTTGATGTTGCTCTGCTCGGCGTTGCCGACCTCGCCGACGGTCGCGCGGCAGCGCACGTCGACGTTGCGGATCTCACCGGACGGCATACGCAACTGGGCGTAGGGGCCGTCCTTGGCGACGAGCTGGACGCGGACGCCCGCGGAGCGGGCGATCTTGGCGCCACCGCCCGGCTTGAGCTCCACCGCGTGCACGACCGTACCGGTCGGGATGTTGCGCAGCGGCAGGCTGTTGCCCGGCTTGATGTCGGCGCCCGGACCGTTCTCGATCGGCTGACCCTGCTCGAGGCCCTTGGGGGCCAGGATGTAGCGCTTCTCGCCATCGGCGTAGTGCAGCAGCGCGATGCGGGCGGTGCGGTTCGGGTCGTACTCGATGTGAGCGACCTTGGCAGGCACGCCGTCCTTGTCGTGGCGACGGAAGTCGATGACGCGGTAGGCGCGCTTGTGGCCACCACCGATGTGACGGGTGGTGATGCGACCGTTGGCGTTGCGGCCACCGGTCTTGCTCAGCGGGCGAACGAGTGACTTCTCGGGCGTCGAGCGAGTGATCTCGACGAAGTCGGCCACGCTCGAGCCACGACGGCCAGGCGTCGTCGGCTTGTACTTACGGATACCCATGATCTCTTCTGTCTCCTCAGGCGCCGGCGCTGCCGAAGATGTCGATGGTGCCCTCGCGGAGGGTGACGATGGCGCGCTTGGTGTCCTTGCGCTTGCCGGTGCCGAACCGGGTGCGGCGAGCCTTGCCCGGTCGGTTCATCGTGTGGACCGAGTCGACCTTGACCCCGAAGATCTCCTCGACGGCGATCTTGATCTCGGTCTTGTTCGAGCGCGGGTCGACGATGAAGGTGTACTTGCCCTCGTCGAGCAGGCCGTAGCTCTTCTCGGACACGACCGGCGCGATCAGGATGTCGCGGGCGTGCTTGCGGTTGATTGCGGTGCTCACTTGTCGCCGTCCTTCTTCTTGCTGCCGGCCTTGGTGAAGCCCGCGGCCTCAGCGGCATCGGCGTCCTTGAACCAGAACTCGGCAACCGTCGCGTCGTACCACTGGCCGTCCGGCTCGTGGTAGAGACCCGAGTCGGCGTTGCCCTTGACGGTGTAACCCTTGGGGGCCGAGCCGTCCTTGAGCGGAGCCTTGGCGCCCTTGGGCAGCTCCACGACCTCGGCCTCGACGACCTCGGCCGGCTCCGGGGCGAGCGCCGCCGCCGTGGTGGCCGGGGCCACCGCGTCGGTGCCATCGGAAAGGGTCAGCGGCTCGCTGCCCGCAACCATGGCGCCGGGACCAGCGACAAAGGTGTCGTAGGCAGCCTTGGTGAAGACCACGTCATCGGCGCAGAGCACGTCGTAGGTGTTGAGCTGGTCGACCGCCAGGACGTGGACGTCCTCGAGGTTGCGGACCGACTTCAGCGACACGATGTCGGTGCGGTCGAGCACGATGAGCAGGTTCTTGCGCTCGGTCAGCCCGGCCAGCAGTGCGACGGCGGCCTTGGTCGAGGGGGCCTCGCCGGTGACGAGGGCCTCCACGATGTGGATGCGGCCGTGGCGCGCCCGGTCGGACAGGGCCCCACGCAGCGCGGCGGCCTTCATCTTCTTGGGGGTGCGCTGGCTGTAGTCACGCGGCTGCGGGCCGTGGACGGTGCCACCACCGGCGAACTGCGGCGCACGGGTCGAGCCCTGACGGGCGCGGCCGGTGCCCTTCTGCTTGTACGGCTTCTTGCCACCGCCGCGGACCTCGCCGCGGGTCTTGGTGGCGTGGGTGCCCTGGCGCGCGGCAGCGAGCTGGGCGACGACGACCTGGTGGATCAGCGGAACGTTGGTCTGCACATCGAAGATCTCGGCGGGCAGGTCAACCGACACGGCCTTGGCGGCAGCAGTCTTGGTTGCCATCTGACTCAGGCTCCCTTCGCAGCGGAGCGGACGAGGACCACGCCACCGCGGGGGCCGGGAACGGCACCCTTGACGAGGAGGAGACCCTTCTCGACATCGACGGCGTGGATGGTGAGGTTCTGGGTGGTCTGGCGCACGCCGCCCATGCGGCCGGCCATACGCATCCCCTTGAAGACGCGACCTGGGGTGGCGCAGCCACCGATCGAGCCCGGCTTGCGGTGGTTGCGGTGGGCACCGTGGGAGGAGGAAACGCCGTGGAAGCCATGACGCTTCATGACACCGGCGAAACCCTTGCCCTTGGTGGTGCCCGTGACGTCGACGGTCGTGCCCGCCTCGAAGGTGTCCGCGGCGAGCTCCTGGCCGGCCGAGTAGTCGGCCGCGTCAGAGGTGCGCAGCTCGACGAGGTGGCGGCGGGGGGTCACGCCGGCCTTCTCGAAGTGGCCGGTCAGCGGCTTGGTCACCTTGCGGGGGTCGATCGCGCCGAAGCCGATCTGGACCGCGGCATACCCGTCGGTCTCCTCGGACCGGATCTGGGTGACCACGTTCTGGCCGACCTCGATCACGGTGACAGGAACGAGGCGGTTGTCCTCGTTCCACAACTGGGTCATGCCGAGCTTCTTGCCCAGCAGGCCCTTGACGGTCTTGGTTGCAGTCATCTCGAAATGCCTCAGAGCTTGATCTCGATGTTGACGTCAGCCGGGAGGTCGAGACGCATCAGCGAGTCGACGGCCTTGGGCGTCGGGTCGATGATGTCGATGAGGCGCTTGTGAGTGCGCATCTCGAAGTGCTCGCGGCTGTCCTTGTACTTGTGGGGCGAACGGATGACCACGAAGACGTTCTTCTCCGTGGGCAGCGGCACCGGGCCCACCACCGTTGCGCCGGCACGCTGAACCGTGTCGACGATCTTCCGCGCGGAGTTGTCGATGACCTCGTGGTCGTACGACTTCAACCGGATGCGGATCTTCTGTCCCGCCATATCTGGCTTCCGTTCTCTCTGCTTGGTCTCACTCGTGTGTCGGCCGGATCGCCTGGAACCCCGACCCCCGCGGTCGGGCGTGTCGCGCCCGCTCCGCGTCCCGCGGCCGCACGCTTTCGCGCGCACCCGCTTCGTGGGATCGCTGGTTCCAGGAGACCCGGAACGCTCGGCTCTTCGCGACTTCCGCCCCACCATCACGGTGGTGCTGGAACGTCGCGGTGGGAGCCACCGACCACAGGGTCGGCGGCACGCGCCAAGCAACCTGACAAGTGTGCCAGAGGGGCGGCGCCTTCCCCAAATCGGCGCTACACCCTTGGGGTATGCCGCGCAGCCACCCGGCCTTGTCGTGGCGCGCCGCTTGTCGTGGCGCGCCCCCTTTCGTGACGCGCCCCCTTTTCGTGACGCGCCGACGTGGGGGCGGGTTCTCCGGTGCCAGGACACTGAATGTCCGGCCCTCAAGGTAAGGGTGTGTTCGTCGGTTAGGTTCGACGCATGTCCCGACCGACCCTCACCGGCGAACGGATGGTCCTCACGCCGATGAGCTGGGATCACCTCGAGGACCTCTGCGCCCTCGACGCCGATCCCGAGGTGATGCGCTTCCTCGGGCCACCGCGATCACGCGCGGACGTGATGGCGCTCATGCCCGGGCGCCTGTCCCCCAGCGACGATGCCCTCGACCTCGGCTTCTGGGTGGGGCATGAGACCGACCGCTTCCTGGGGTGGTGGTGCCTGTCCCTCGAGGGCCCCGACCTGGCCGAGATCGGCTGGCGCCTGCACCCGCACGCATGGGGCCGCGGGTTGGCCACCGAGGGCGCCCTCCTGCTCATCGACCACGGCTTCGCCACGGTGGGTCTGCACCGAATCATCGCCGAGACGATGGCGGTCAACCTGCCCAGCCGCGGTGTCATGCGCAAGGTCGGTATGACGCACGCGCGCATTGACCAACGGACCTGGGATCACCCGCTGCCGGGGTCGGAGCAGGGTGAGGTGGTCTACGAACTGGACCGGGAGACCTGGGCCTCGCGCTGAACCCTGGGCCAGCGGTCTCGGAACAGGAGGAGCAGGCGCGGGCCCAGGCTCACCGCAGCGACACCCACGACGAGCAGAACTCCCCCGACCGACGCAGCGAGAGTGAGCCGCTCCCCGTCGGCGAGGAAGGCAGTGAGCAGCCCGGCGGCCGGCACGAGCAGGCTGTAGGGCGCGACCTCCGAGGCGGGGTAGCGGTGGAGCAGCCAGTTCCAGATGCCGTAGCCGACCCAGGAGGAGAGCACGGCGGTGTAGGCGGTGGACAGCCAGTTCACGAGGGTGAGGTTGGTCAGGGCGTGGGCGACCACAGCCGGCCCGTCGAGCCACGCCGACAGCGCGAGGAGCGGCATGGGCACGACGAGTCCGGACCAGACGGTCAGACCCAGCCCGCCGGGCACCTTGAGCCACCGCACCAGGACATTGCCCAGACCCCAGCATGCGGCGCCCGCCATCGTGAGCAGGAGCGCACTGATGGGGATGTGGCCGCCGCGGCCGATGCCCACGACGGCGAGCCCGAGCACCCCCATGACGATTCCGACCCACTGGATCGCCTTGGGCCTCTCCGCGAGCACGAAGGCGGCGAGGACAACGGTGAAGACCGCTTGGAGCTGGAGGATCAGGGAGGCCAGGCCCGGCGGCATACCGGCGTCGAGGCTGGAGTAGAGGAAGGCGAACTGCCCCAGCGACATGGCGGCCCCGACGGCGAGCACCTTCCACAGCGGCCCGGAGGGTCGGGCGACGAAGGGGATCGCGGCGATGACCACGAGGAAGCGCAGCGCGACGAAGACCAGCGGTGGCACGCCGACCAGGCCGCGCTCGATGACCACGAAGTTGGCGCCCCAGATCGTCGCGACGAGGACTGCGGCGAAGGCATGGCGGGCGGGCACAGGTCGATCGTGCCCGACGGTGTGATGCTCAACGGTCTCGGGCGGCACCTCGTCGACGAGAGCACCGAGATCCTCGCCCGGCTCGAGGCCCTCGAGGCAGGGCTCAGCGGATTCAGGGAAGGCCCGGTCGTCGGCAGTCTGCGACTGGCCGCCTTCTCAACAGCAGTGCGTGGCCTGGTCGCCCCTGCCCTGCGGGAGCTGTGGAAGGGCCACCCCGGGCTCGAGGTCACCGTCCTCGAACATGACCCCCATGACGCGATCGAGCAGGTCGCCACTGGCTCCACCGACCTGGCGCTCGTGCACAACTGGGGTGACCTGCCCCTGCCCTTCCCGGCCCACCTCGACGTCGAGCAGATCGGCACCGACACCGCGGATGTCCTGCTCCATCGGGGTCACCGGCTGGCGGGAGCTGCCCTCCTGACACCGCAGGACCTGGCCGACGAGGACTGGGTGTGCGCCCCCGAGGGGTCGGTCTGCCACGGTTGGCTCACCCACATGTTCGACGAGCAGGGACTTCGGCCTCGCATTCGACACTGGGCGATGGAGTTCTCCTCCCAGATCGGGCTCGTCGAGCACGGCGTGAGCATCGCCCTGGTCCCGCGGCTCGGGCGGGAGGCCCTGCCGGAGGAGATCGTCGCCGTCCCCCTCTCCGATCCCGCACCCACCCGCCGCGTCATGCTCACCTGGCGCAGGTCGATGTCCTCGTCGGCCGCAGTCGCCACGGTTCGCGATGCGTTGGCCACCGCCAGCAGTCAGCGGCTCCGGCCGGAACTCGACCCACCGTGCTTGTGAAACTCTTCACAAGCAGGCGAGACACGGCATACGGTGGTCTGCATGTCGGTTGACGCGAACGTGACCAGCACTCAGAAACATCGCATCGTCATCATCGGATCGGGCTTTGGCGGCCTCTTCGCGGCCCGCGCACTCAAGCGCCGCAAGGACGTCGAGGTCACCCTCATCGCCAAGACGACCCACCACCTCTTCCAACCGTTGCTGTACCAAGTGGCCACGGGTGTGCTGTCCGAGGGCGAGATCGCCCCGGCCACCCGCGAGGTCCTGGCCAGGCAGGCCAACGCCCGCGTGTTGCTCGGCGAGGTCACCCACATCGGGCTCGACACCCGCACAGTCGCCCACGAAGTGCTCGGTCGCCAGACCGTCACGCCCTATGACTCCCTCATCGTCGCGGCCGGCGCCGGTCAGTCGTACTTCGGCAACGACCAGTTCGCCGAGCATGCACCGGGGATGAAGTCGATCGACGACGCCCTGGAATTGCGCGGGCGCATCTTCGGCGCCTTCGAGCTCGCCGAGCTCGCGACCACGTCGGCCGAACGCGATCGTCTGCTCACCTTCGTCGTCGTCGGTGCCGGCCCGACGGGCGTCGAGATGGCCGGGCAGATCTCCGAGTTGGCCAACCGCACCCTGCGCCACGACTTCCGCGCGATCAACCCCAGGGACGCCAAGGTGATCCTGCTCGACGCCGGCCCTGCCGTGTTGCCGAGCTTTGGCCCCGAGCTGGGGGCCAAGGCGGTGAGCCGTCTGGAGAAGATGGGAGTCGACGTCCGGACCTCGACCAAGGTCATCGACGTCGACAACCTCGGCCTGGAGGTCGAAGGCCCCGACGGTCAGCGCTCCCGGATCGAGTCCAAGGCCAAGGTCTGGGCTGCTGGCGTGTCCGCCTCGCCGCTCGGTCAGCAGCTCGCGGCCCAGAGTGAGTCCGGACTGGATCGCGCCGGCCGCGTCGAGGTCACGCCCGAGCTCACCCTCAAGGGTCGCCCGGAGGTCTTCGTCGTCGGTGACCTGATGTCCCTCGACGGCCTTCCCGGCGTTGCACAGGTCGCCATCCAGGGTGCGCGGTATGCCGCGAAGGTCATCACGGCGCGCCTCGACGGAAAGCCCGCGCCGCCTCCATTCAGGTACTTCGACAAGGGCTCGATGGCCACCATCTCGCGCTTCAGTGCGGTCGTCCGCGTCGGCGCCCTGAAGTTCGGCGGGTTCATCGGCTGGCTGGCCTGGTTGGGGTTGCACCTGGTCTACGTCATCGGCTTCAAGTCGCGCGTGACCACCTTGCTGCACTGGGCAGTCACCTTCATCGGTCGCGGTCGCGCCCAGCGGGTCTACACGGTGCAACAGGTGCTGGGTCGGCGCGCGCTCGAGCGCATCGATCCCGCCCAGGCTCCCCACCTGCCCCCGGTCGAGGGCGATCCCACGTCCTGGCGCCCCACCGCCTCCTGAGCGGTCCCTCGCTCCCCTCACTCCCCCCATGTGGGCGCACGTAGGCCCCGGCTGCACGATGCAGCCGGGGCCTTCGTGATCCGAGGTCAGCGCGGGATCGTGAAGACCTGGCCGGGGTAGATCAGGTCGGGGTTCTCGATGCCGTTGACCCGGGCGATCTCGTGATAGTCGACGCCGAAGCGCGCACCGATCTCACCCAGGGTGTCGCCGGGCTGCACCGTGTAGGTCTCCTCTGCGGCGGCAGCGGCCTGTACAGGCGGCAGGTGCCGTCGCGGGCCGTAGGGGCGGCAACGCCCGTCCGAGGGGTATGCCGCGTGCTCGGCGCCGCGGCATACCCCCGCCTTTTGCCGCCCGATCGGCGCGGTGGGTCCCGAGGCGGGGGGGCCGCCGACGCGGAAGGGCCCCGCCTGCCGGAGCAGACGGGGCCCTTCTCGGTGAGCCAGTGGCTCGACCGACGTCAGATCACTTGGTGATCTTGGTGACGCGGCCGGCGCCGACAGTCCGGCCACCCTCACGGATGGCGAACTTGAGGCCCTCCTCCATGGCGATCGGCTGGATCAGCTCGACGGCCATCTCGGTGTTGTCGCCGGGCATGACCATCTCGGTGCCCTCGGGCAGCTTGACGACGCCGGTGACGTCCGTGGTGCGGAAGTAGAACTGCGGGCGGTAGTTGTCGTAGAACGGCGTGTGACGGCCGCCCTCGTCCTTGCCCAGGATGTAGACGTTGGCGTCGAAGTTCGTGTGCGGGGTGATGGACCCCGGCTTCACGACAACCTGGCCACGCTCGACGTCCTCGCGCTTGATGCCACGAAGGAGCAGGCCGACGTTCTCGCCCGCGCGACCCTCGTCGAGGAGCTTGCGGAACATCTCGATGCCGGTGACGGTCGTCTTGGTGGCCGGGCCGGTGTGGATGCCGACGATCTCGACCTCCTCGTTGACCTTGAGGATGCCACGCTCGATACGACCGGTGACGACGGTGCCACGACCGGTGATCGTGAAGACGTCCTCGACGGGCATGAGGAACGGCTTGTCCGTCTCACGCTCGGGCTCGGGGATGTACTCGTCGACGGCGTCCATGAGCTCGAGGACGGTCTTGCCCCACTCGGCGTCGCCCTCGAGGGCCTTGAGCGCGGAGACCTTGACGACCGGCAGGTCGTCGCCCGGGAACTCGTAGGACGAGAGGAGCTCACGCACCTCCATCTCGACGAGCTCGAGGATCTCCTCGTCGTCGACCATGTCGGCCTTGTTGAGCGCCACGACGATGTAGGGAACGCCGACCTGGCGGGCCAGGAGGACGTGCTCCTTGGTCTGCGGCATCGGGCCGTCGGTGGCGGCGACGACGAGAATCGCACCGTCCATCTGGGCCGCACCGGTGATCATGTTCTTCACGTAGTCCGCGTGACCCGGGCAGTCGACGTGGGCGTAGTGACGACCCTCGGTCTGGTACTCGATGTGCGCGATGGAGATCGTGATACCGCGCTGCTTCTCCTCGGGCGCCTTGTCGATGTCGTCGAACGCGAACTGCGGGTTCAGTTCCGGGTACTTGTCGTGCAGGACCTTCGAGATCGCAGCCGTCAGCGTCGTCTTGCCATGGTCGATGTGACCGATGGTGCCGATGTTGACGTGCGGCTTGGTCCGCTCGAACTTTGCCTTCGCCACTTCTGTGTCCTCCTCAGGACTCTTCTTGGATGAACGCCGTGATACGACCGGGCAGGACGTGGCGTCGTTCTGTTGGTTCTTTTCGGATGGTTTCTCGTCCGAGACCAGCGACCAGTCTAGGTCACTCGCCGCGGGTCTTCTTCACGATCTCCTCGGCCACCGACTTCGGGACCTCGGCGTAGGAGTCGAACTCCATCGAGAAGCTGGCGCGACCCTGGGTCTTGGACCGCAGGTCGCCGACGTAGCCGAACATCTCCGAGAGCGGGACGAGACCACGGACGACCTTGGCGCCGCTGATGTCCTCCATGCCCTGGATCTGGCCACGACGAGAGTTGATGTCACCGATGACGTCGCCCATGTAGTCCTCGGGCGTGCGCACCTCGACGGCCATCATCGGCTCGAGGAGCACGGGGTCGGCCTTGCGGACGGCCTCCTTGAGCGCCATCGAGCCGGCGATCTTGAACGCCATCTCCGAGGAGTCGACGTCGTGGTAGGCACCGTCGACGAGGGTCGCCTTGATCCCGACGAGCGGGTAGCCGGCCAGGGTGCCGTACTGCATGGCGTCCTGGATGCCGTGGTCGACCGACGGGATGTACTCGCGCGGCACGCGACCACCGGTGACGGCGTTGACGAACTCGTAGAGCTCGCCGTCGGCGGTGTCGAGCGGCTCGAGCGTGATCTGGATCTTGGCGAACTGGCCGGACCCGCCGGTCTGCTTCTTGTGCGTGTAGTCGAACTTCTCGACCGAGCGACGAATGGTCTCCCGGTAGGCGACCTGCGGCTTGCCGACGTTGGCCTCGACCTTGAACTCGCGGCGCATGCGGTCCACGAGGATGTCGAGGTGGAGCTCGCCCATGCCGGCGATGATCGTCTGGCCGGTCTCCTCATCGAGGGACACCTGGAAGGTCGGGTCCTCCTCGGCGAGCTTCTGGATCGCGGTGCCGAGCTTCTCCTGGTCACCCTTGGTCTTGGGCTCGATGGCGACCTGGATGACGGGCTCCGGGAAGGTCATCGACTCGAGGACGACCGGCTTGTTGATGTCGGCCAGGGTGTCACCGGTGGTGGTGCCCTTGAGGCCGATGGCGGCATAGATATGGCCCGCCAGCGCCTCGTCGACCGGGTTCTCCTTGTTGGCGTGCATCTGGAAGAGCTTCCCGATGCGCTCCTTCTTGAGCTTGGTCGAGTTGATGACCTGGGTGCCCGAGGCGATCCGGCCCGAGTAGACCCGGATGAAGGTCAGCGTGCCGAAGAACGGGTGCGCGGCCACCTTGAAGGCCAGAGCCGAGAACGGCTCGTCGACCGACGGCTTGCGCTCGATGTGCTCGTCCTCGTTGCCCGGGGCGTGCCCCTTCATGGCGGGCACGTCGAGCGGGCTCGGCAGGTAGGCGACGACGGCGTCGAGCATCGGCTGGACGCCACGGTTCTTGAAGGCCGAGCCACACAGGACCGGGTAGAGCGTGGACGTGATCGTCAGCTGGCGGATGCCGGCCTTGAGCTCGTCAACGGTCAGCTCACCCTCCTCGAGGTACTTCTCCATGAGCTCGTCCGAGGACTCGGCGACGCGCTCCACCAGGTGGTGGTGGTACTCGTCGGCACGGTCCTTGAGCTCCGCCGGGATCTCGCGGACCTCGTACTTGGCGCCCATGGTGACGTCACCCTTGGCGTCGCCCTCCCAGACCAGCGCGCGCATCTCGACCAGGTCGATGACCCCGACGAAGTCGGACTCGGCACCGATCGGGAGCTGCAGCACCAGCGGCTCGGCGCCGAGGCGGTCCTTGATGGTGTCCACGGTGAAGTAGAAGTCGGCACCGAGCTTGTCCATCTTGTTGACGAAGCAGATGCGCGGGACGTCGTACTTGTCGGCCTGGCGCCACACCGTCTCGGACTGCGGCTCCACACCCTCCTTGCCGTCGAAGACGGCAACGGCGCCGTCGAGGACGCGCAGCGAGCGCTCGACCTCGACCGTGAAGTCGACGTGTCCGGGGGTGTCGATGATGTTGATCTGGTGGTTGTCCCAGAAGCTGGTGACGGCGGCGGACGTGATGGTGATGCCGCGCTCCTTCTCCTGCTCCATCCAGTCGGTCGTCGAGGCACCGTCGTGCGTCTCGCCCATCTTCCGGTTGACACCGGTGTAGAAGAGCACGCGCTCGGTCGTCGTCGTCTTGCCGGCGTCGATGTGCGCCATGATGCCGATGTTCCGAACCTTGGTGAGGTCGGTCAGGACGTCCTGTGCCACTGCTTTTCGCTCTCGTTCGCTTTGTGTGGTGCGTGGGTTGTTCGTGGGCCGGTCCCCCGGTCGGTATGCCGCGCGCTCGGGCGAGCGCCGCGGCATACCGACCGTCGGGTCACCAGCGGTAGTGCGCGAAGGCCTTGTTGGACTCGGCCATCTTGTGGGTGTCCTCGCGACGCTTGACTGCGGCGCCGAGGCCGTTGCTCGCGTCGAGGATCTCGTTCATGAGGCGCTCGGTCATCGTCTTCTCACGACGCTGCCTGCTGTAGCCGACCAGCCAGCGCAGCGACAGGGTCGTGGCGCGGTTGGGCTTGACCTCGACGGGGACCTGGTAGGTCGCACCGCCGACGCGGCGGGACTTGACCTCGAGCGTCGGCTTGATGTTGTCGAGCGCGCGCTTGAGGGTCGCGACCGGGTCGGTGCCGGTCTTGTCGCGGCAGCCCTCGAGAGCGCCGTAGACGATGCCCTCGGCGATCGACTTCTTGCCGTCGAGGAGGATCTTGTTGACCAACTGGGTCACCAGCGGGGACTGGTAGACGGGGTCGATGACGAGTGGCCGCTTCGGAGCGGGTCCCTTGCGAGGCATCAGCCCTTCACCTTCTTCGCGCCGTAACGGCTGCGTGCCTGCTTGCGGTTCTTGACACCCTGGGTGTCGAGGGCGCCGCGGATGATCTTGTAGCGGACACCGGGGAGGTCCTTCACACGACCGCCACGCACGAGCACGATCGAGTGCTCCTGGAGGTTGTGGCCCTCACCGGGGATGTAGGCGGTGACCTCGATCTGGGAGGTCAACTTGACGCGCGCGACCTTGCGCAGCGCGGAGTTCGGCTTCTTGGGGGTGGTGGTGTACACGCGCGTGCACACGCCACGGCGCTGCGGAGAGCCCTTGAGGGCAGGGGTGGAGACCTTCGTGGTCTTGTCCTGCCGGCCCTTGCGCACCAGCTGGTTGATGGTGGGCAACCTGGTTCCTTTGCTTCTGGTCTGTGGCCACGGCGGGTGCCGTTGCCTCCTTGTCGTGCCTCGGGCTCGACCCCCGCGCTCGGGAGTGTCGCCGTCGGTGCTCCCCCCTGCACTCCCCGCTCCGTCGCACACCGCACGCGGTGTCGTGAAGGATGGGGCGCCCGGCGAGAGGTGGGCGCGTCGTGCGCTTCGGGACCGCCCTTCCGGGGTGGCGCCGTCCTGCGCGACTCGAATGTCCGGACCTGGCCAGACACGGTGTTCCATGCTACCGGCCCGCGCTCCCCCACCCAAATCGGCGGCGCCTGCACGGCGTAGGCGCACAATGTGCTCGTGGCCCCTGCCCCCAGTCCGCGCCGCCGCTGGCCTCGTCGTCTCGCCGCGCTCCTCGCCGCCTTTGTGGTGCTGAACCTGGTCGCCCTGGTCGGGGCGTCCTGGTACTACTCCGACCGCATCGAGTCCGATGCCCTGCGGGCGGTCCCGGGAGCCTGGGACCGCCCCTTCACCGTCAGCGCCGTCGACCCGGCCGCCGGCACCATCAGCCTGTCCCCGGTCGCGGGATCGCCGGGCCTGGCCTGGCAGGAACGTGACCTCACCGGCATCGCCATGGTCGAGGGCCTGCACTGGGAGGGCGGCTTCGCGCTCAGCCAAGGCACCGACTCCGACCCCGGGCCGTCCGTGCTGCGCCAGGCCCGGCTCACCGAGGGCACCTGGCCGGCTGTGGGCGCGCCGATCGGCGCCCACACCTTCGCGCACCCCCATGGCATCACGACACCGTGGCAGCAGGTCACCTTCCCCGGCCCCGAGGGGCCACTGGAGGCAGCCTTCCAGCCGGGCACCGGAGCCACCTGGCTCGTCGCGGCCCACGGCAAGGGCGCCGAGCCCAACGAGTTCAGCCGGATGGCGCCGGTTGCCGTCGGGCTCGGCATGCCCACCCTCGCGATTCGCTACCGCGGCGACGTCGACTCACCGCCGGCCGACAACGGTCGGGTCGGCTTCGGGAGCACCGAGTGGCCCGACCTCGACGCGGCGGTTCGGTATGCCGTGGCGCACGGTGCCGAGCACGTGGTCCTGATGGGCGCGAGCATGGGCGGAGCAATCGTCGCGTCCTACCTGCGCCATGCCAAGGACACCTCGGTGGTCACGGCCGTGGTCCTGGACTCGCCCGCGCTCAGTCTGCAGCGGACCGTGGAGTGGGGGGCTGCGCAGATTGCCTTCCCCGGGGGCCTCAGCCTGCCGGCGCCGGTCACCTGGGGCGCCGAGCGCCTGACGTCCTGGCGCTTCGGCCTCGACTGGCACGCCACCGACTACGTCTCGGACACCCGCTGGGCCGACCGCCCCACACTGGTCTTCCACGGCGACGCGGACACCACGGTGCCGATCGCGACCAGTCGTGAGTTCGCGGCGGCCGATCCCCAGGTGACGCTCATCGAGACGCCCGGCGCGGAGCACGTCGCCTCGTGGAACGTCGACCCGATGCGCTACGAGAACGCGTTGCGCGACTTCCTTGCCCCTTTTGCCTCAACGAGTTGACCCGTCGCCCCACGAAACCCAACTTCTGCGTGACGCGGATGATGGGGTTGCACGCAGAAATTGCCGGTCGAGAACCCAACTTCTGCGTGACGCGGAAGATGGGGTTGCACGACGGGCTCAGTCCACGAGGCGCTCGAAGGCCGCGGCATACCGGAACGGACCGGCGAGCCCCGCGGACCAGGTCGCGAGCGGCCGCGCCTGGAAGTAGGCATCACCCCACGGCCCAGGTGACTCGATCCCCAACGTCGAGGCGGGGACGAAACCGAAGCGGGAGTGGTACTTCGGGTCGCCGAGGAGGACGACGACCGGTTCGCCGGTCACCTCCGCCGCCGCCAGGGCGGCCTCCATGAGCGCGGACCCTACGCCTCGCCGCTGGTGATCGGGCGCCACGCTGATCGGGCCCAACCCGACACTTGGCCGACCCGCCAGGGTGCCCCGACTGCACGTCACCTGACCGACGATCTCACCGTCGACCTCGGCGACCAGCGTCAGCTCAGCGATGACGTCACTGTCTTCGCGCAGCCAGTCGACCAGGACGGACTCGACGGACCGGTCCGCCCCCCGCGGGCGCTCGAAGGCCGAGTCGATCAGGGCGAGGACCGCCGCGGCGTCCTGCAACCCTTCGGGGCGGATGGTCACCGCACTCGGCGTGGGCGGGTTGGTCACGTCGGCGATTCTCCCCTCCCCGCCTGCGTCCGACAACGCCACAGGCCCCCAGCGTCCGCGTTTTCCGCTGGCCTGGCAGCGGAAAACGCGGACGCAACGCTTCGGGGGAACGACGACGGCGGGGTATGCCGGGCGGCTCGCGCCGCGGCATACCCCGCCGTTGTCGTTGGGCTCAGAACCGGTCGAGACCGAGCTCCGCGTCGTCGAGGCGGATCGCCTCGCCGCTGCCGGCGCCGAAGGTGCCGTAACCGTAGTCGTCGTAGGTCGGAAGCGTGTACATCGCGGCCTTCGCCTCCTCGGTGGGCTCGACGTTGACGTTGCGGTAGCGCATCAGGCCGGTGCCGGCCGGGATGAGCTTGCCCAGGATGACGTTCTCCTTGAGCCCGCGCAGCGGGTCCGAGCGGCCCTCCATCGCGGCCTCGGTGAGGACGCGGGTGGTCTCCTGGAAGGAGGCCGCGGAGAGCCAGCTGTCGGTCGCGAGCGAGGCCTTGGTGATGCCCATGAGCTCCGGACGACCGGCCGCGGGCTTGCCACCCTCGGCGACGGTGCGACGGTTCTCGGCCTCGAACTGACCACGCTCGACGAGCCGGCCCGGCAGCAGATCCGCGTCGCCGGACTCGAGGATCGTGATCCGACGGAGCATCTGCCGGACGATGACCTCGATGTGCTTGTCGTGGATCGACACACCCTGCTGGCGGTAGACCGCCTGCACCTGGTCGACCAAGTGCATCTGGGTGGCGCGCGGACCGAGGATGCGGAGCACGTTCTTCGGGTCGATGTTGCCGACCGTCAGCGGGCTTCCGGCCTCGACGTGCTGGCCGTCCTGGACGAGCAGGCGCGCACGCTTGCTCACCGGGTAGGCGTGCTGCTCGCCACCGTCGTCGGGCACGAGCAGGATGCGTCGGCCCTTGTCGCTCTCCTCGATGGTGACCCGGCCGCTCGCCTCGGCGATCGGCGCAACACCCTTGGGGGTGCGGGCCTCGAAGAGCTCCACGACACGCGGCAGACCCTGGGTGATGTCGTCACCGGCCACACCACCGGTGTGGAAGGTACGCATCGTCAGCTGCGTGCCGGGCTCACCGATCGACTGGGCCGCGATGATGCCGACGGCCTCGCCGATGTCGACCAGCTTGCCGGTCGCGAGGGAGCGGCCGTAGCACTTGGCGCAGGTGCCGACGTGGCTGTCGCAGGTCAGGACCGAGCGGACCTTGACCGAGTCAACGCCCGCCGCGAAGAGCGCGCCGATGACCACGTCACCGAGGTCGATGCCAGCCTCGGCGAGCACGTCGCCGTCCTTGCCGGCGACGTCCTCGGCCAGCGTCCGGGCGTAGACGGAGGTCTCGACGTCGTCGTGGACCATCCGCTCACCGGTGCGCTCGTTGACCGCCGCGATCGGCATGGCCAGACCACGCTCGGTGCCACAGTCGTCCTCACGGATGATGACGTCCTGGGACACGTCGACAAGGCGTCGGGTCAGGTAACCCGAGTCGGCGGTCCGCAGCGCGGTATCGGCCAGACCCTTTCGCGACCCGTGGGTCGAGATGAAGAACTCGAGCACCGACAGGCCCTCGCGGAAGTTCGCGCGGATCGGTCGGGGGATGATCTCGCCCTTCGGGTTGGACACCAGTCCTCGCATACCGGCGATCTGGCGCAACTGCATCCAGTTACCACGAGCACCCGAGGAGACCATCCGGAAGATCGTGTTTGTCTTCGGGAGGTTGGCCTCCATCTCCTTGGCGACCATGTTGGTGGCCTGGGTCCAGATCTCGATGAGCTCCTGACGGCGCTCCTCGTCGGTGATCAGACCACGCTCGAACTGGGTCTGGACCTTGGTTGCCTTGGTCTCGTAGTCCTCGAGGATCTCGAGCTTCTTCGGCGGGGTGACGACATCGGAGATGGCCACCGTGGTGCCCGACCGGGTCGCCCAGTGGAAGCCGTACTCCTTGAGCGCGTCGAGGCTCGCGGCGACCTGCACCTTGCTGTAACGCTCGGCGAGGTCGTTGACGATCGTCGACAGGCGCTTCTTGTCGACCTGGTCGTTGACGTAGGGGTAGTCCTCGGGGAGCGTCTCGTTGAAGAGGGCGCGACCCAGGGTGGTCTCCACCAGCCAGGTATCGACGAACCCGGCCTCGTTGGCCTCGACACCCTCCGGCAGCTCGACGAGCGGCGTCGGGACGAGGTGGCGCAGGCGGATCCGGACGATCGAGCCGAGTTGGATCTCGCCGGCGTCAAAGGCCATCCGGGCCTCGGCGACCGAGCCGAAGACCCGACCGGCACCCTTGCCGTCCTCCACCTCGGAGGTGAGGTGGTAGAGGCCGATGATCATGTCCTGGGTGGGCATGGTCACCGGGCGACCGTCAGCCGGCTTGAGGATGTTGTTGCTCGACAGCATGAGGATGCGGGCCTCGGCCTGCGCCTCCGCGGAGAGCGGCACGTGGACGGCCATCTGGTCACCGTCGAAGTCGGCGTTGAAGGCCGTGCAGACGAGCGGGTGGATCTGGATGGCCTTGCCCTCGACGAGCTGCGGCTCGAAGGCCTGGATGCCCAGGCGGTGCAGGGTCGGTGCGCGGTTGAGCAGCACGGGGTGCTCGGTGATGACCTCTTCGAGGACGTCCCACACCACCGAACGATGACGCTCGACCATGCGCTTGGCCGACTTGATGTTCTGCGCGTGGTCGAGGTCGACCAGGCGCTTCATCACGAACGGCTTGAAGAGCTCGAGGGCCATCTGCTTGGGCAGGCCGCACTGGTGCAGCTTGAGCTGCGGGCCGACGACGATGACCGAACGGCCGGAGTAGTCGACGCGCTTGCCGAGCAGGTTCTGGCGGAATCGGCCCTGCTTGCCCTTGAGCATGTCGGACAACGACTTCAGCGGACGGTTGCCGGGGCCCGTCACGGGGCGACCACGACGACCGTTGTCGAACAACGAGTCCACGGCCTCCTGGAGCATCCGCTTCTCGTTGTTGACGATGATCTCCGGCGCGCCGAGGTCGAGCAGCCGCTTGAGGCGGTTGTTGCGGTTGATGACACGGCGGTAGAGGTCGTTGAGGTCCGAGGTCGCGAAACGGCCACCGTCGAGCTGCACCATCGGGCGCAGGTCCGGCGGGATGACCGGGATCGCGTCCAGAACCATGCCGGCCGGCTGGTTCGTGGTCGTCTGGAAAGCCGAGACGACCTTGAGGCGCTTGAGCGCACGGGTGCGGCGCTGGCCCTTGCCGTTGGCGATCGTGTCGCGCAGCGACTCGGCCTCGGCCTCGAGGTCGAAGGTCTCCAGTCGCTTCTGGATCGCGGCGGCACCCATGCCACCCTCGAAGTAGAGACCGAAACGGTCCCGCATCTCGCGGTAGAGGATCTCGTCGCCCTCGAGGTCTTGGACCTTGAGGTTCTTGAAGCGGTCCCAGACCTGCTCGAGGCGCTCGATCTGGCCGTCCGCACGCTTGCGGATCTGGTTCATCTCTCGGTCGGCACCGTCACGCACCTTGCGCTTGGCGTCGGCCTTGGCACCCTCGGCCTCGAGGGCCGCGAGGTCCTCTTCCTGCTTCTTGGCGCGCGTCTCGATCTCGGAGTCGCGACGGTTCTCGATCTCCTTCTTCTCGACCTGGATCTGCGCCTCGAGCGAGGGCAGGTCGGCGTGCCGCTGCTCCTCGTCGACGCTGGTGATCATGTAGGCGGCGAAGTAGATGACCTTCTCGAGGTCCTTCGGCGCGAGGTCGAGCAGGTAACCGAGGCGGCTCGGGACACCCTTGAAGTACCAGATGTGGGTGACCGGGGCGGCGAGCTCGATGTGGCCCATCCGCTCGCGACGGACGGCCGCACGGGTCACCTCGACGCCACAGCGCTCACAGATGATGCCCTTGAAGCGGACCCGCTTGTACTTGCCGCAGGCGCACTCCCAGTCCCGGGTGGGGCCGAAGATCTTCTCGCAGAAGAGGCCGTCCTTCTCGGGCTTGAGGGTGCGGTAGTTGATCGTCTCCGGCTTCTTGACCTCGCCATGGGACCAAGTGCGGATGTCATCCGCGGTGGCCAGGCCGATCCGAAGCTCGTCGAAGAAGTTGACGTCCAGCACGTGGTGCTTCCTTTTCGTCGTTTCTTGCCAGTTGAGTCTGTGGGTGTTCGTTGTCGTGCGGTGGTCCGGTATGCCGCGGGGCTCGCTCTCGTGGCGACCTCACGGCATACCGGGGAACACCTCAGACCTCTTCGACCGAGGACGGCTCGCGCCGGCTCAGGTCGATGCCGAGTTCCTCCGCAGCGCGGAAGACGTCGTCCTCGGCCTCGCGCATCTCGATCGTCTGGCCATCGCTGGACAGGACCTCGACGTTGAGGCAGAGGGACTGCATCTCCTTGATGAGGACCTTGAAGGACTCGGGGATGCCGGGCTCGGGGATGTTGTCGCCCTTGACGATCGCCTCGTAGACCTTGACACGACCGTTCACGTCGTCGGACTTGATCGTCAGGAGCTCCTGGAGCGAGTAGGCCGCGCCGTACGCCTCGAGGGCCCAGACCTCCATCTCACCGAAGCGCTGGCCACCGAACTGGGCCTTACCGCCGAGCGGCTGCTGGGTGATCATCGAGTAGGGACCGGTGCTGCGCGCGTGGATCTTGTCGTCCACGAGGTGGTGCAGCTTGAGGATGTACATGTAGCCGACCGACACCGGGTCCGGGTAGGGCTCGCCCGAGCGACCGTCGAACAGGCGGGCCTTGCCCGAACCGTCGATGAGGCGCACACCGTCGCGGGTCTCGCGAGTGCTGTCGAGCAGGCCGATGATCTCCTCCTCGCGCGCACCGTCGAAGACCGGCGAGGCGACACGGGTGCCGGGCTCGACATCGCGGGCCTCGTCGGAGAGGTTCTTGGCCCACTCCGGGTTACCCGCGATCTCCCACCCACGGCTGGCCGCCCAGCCCAGGTGCAGCTCGAGGATCTGACCGATGTTCATTCGGCCGGGGACACCGAGCGGGTTGAGCACGACGTCGACCGGCGTGCCGTCCTCGAGGAAGGGCATGTCCTCGACCGGGAGGATCTTGGAGATGACGCCCTTGTTGCCGTGACGACCGGCGAGCTTGTCACCGTCGGTGATCTTGCGCTTGTTCGCGACGTAGACGCGGACCAACTGGTTGACGCCCGGGGGCAGCTCGTCGTCGTTGTCCTTGTCGAAGACCTTGACGCCGATGACCGTGCCGGTCTCGCCGTGCGGCACCTTGAGGGAGGTGTCGCGGACCTCGCGCGCCTTCTCACCGAAGATCGCGCGCAGCAGGCGCTCCTCCGGGGTCAGCTCGGTCTCACCCTTGGGCGTGACCTTGCCGACGAGCAGGTCGCCGTCGCGGACCTCGGCACCGATGCGGATGATGCCGCGCTCGTCGAGGTCGGCGAGGACCTCGTCGGAGACGTTCGGGATGTCCCGGGTGATCTCCTCGGGGCCGAGCTTGGTGTCACGGGCGTCGACCTCGTGCTCCTCGATGTGGATCGAGGAGAGGACGTCGTCCTGGACGAGGCGCTGCGACAGGATGATCGCGTCCTCGTAGTTGTGGCCCTCCCACGGCATGAAGGCCACGAGCAGGTTGCGACCCAGGGCCATCTCGCCACCGTCGGTCGCGGGACCGTCGGCGATCAGGGCGCCCGCCGCCAGCCGGTCGCCCTCGGAGACGACGACGCGCTGGTTGTAGCTGTTGCCCTGGTTTGAGCGGGTGAACTTGTTGATCTTGTACGTCTTGTAGGTGCCGTCGTCGTGCGCGACGGTCACCAGGTCCGCTGAGACCTCGGTCACGGCGCCGGCCTTCTCGGCCACGACGACGTCACCGGAGTCGACCGCGGCGCGGAACTCCATGCCGGTGCCGACGAGGGGGGCCTCGGAGCGGACGAGCGGGACGGCCTGACGCTGCATGTTCGAGCCCATGAGCGCACGGTTGGCGTCATCGTGCTCGAGGAAGGGGATCAGCGCGGTGGCCGCGGACACCATCTGGCGCGCGGAGACGTCGATGTAGTCGACATCCTCGGCCGGGACGTACTCGACCTCGCCACCCTTGACACGCACCAGGACGCGCTCGTGCGCGAACTTCTGGCCGTCCTCGGTGAGGGTCGCGTTCGCCTGGGCGATGACGTGACGGTCCTCCTCGTCGGCCGACAGGTAGTGGATGTCGTCGGTGATCCGACCCTTGGTCACCTTGCGGTAAGGGGTCTCGATGAAACCGAACGGGTTGATCCGCCCGTAGGACGCGAGCGAGCCGATCAGGCCGATGTTCGGGCCTTCCGGGGTCTCGATCGGGCACATGCGGCCGTAGTGGCTCGGGTGAACGTCACGGACCTCCATGCCGGCGCGGTCACGGGAGAGACCACCTGGACCGAGCGCGGACAGGCGCCGCTTGTGGGTCAGGCCCGACAGCGGGTTGTTCTGGTCCATGAACTGCGAGAGCTGGCTGGTGCCGAAGAACTCCTTGATCGCCGCCACGACGGGACGGATGTTGATCAGGGTCTGCGGCGTGATCGCCTCGACGTCCTGGGTCGTCATCCGCTCACGCACGACGCGCTCCATCCGGGACAGGCCGGTGCGGACCTGGTTCTGGATGAGCTCGCCGACGTTGCGCAGGCGACGGTTGCCGAAGTGGTCGATGTCGTCGGTCTCGACCGGGATCTCGACGTCCTCACCCTTGCTGCGCCCGGGCAGGGTGGCCTGCTCGGCGTGGAGGGCGACGATGTACTTGATCGTGGAGACGATGTCGTCGATCGACAGGGTCGAGGCCGACGGGTCGCCCTCGATGCCGAGCTTCTTGTTGATCTTGTAGCGACCGACCTTGGCCAGGTCGTAGCGCTTGCCGTTGAAGTAGAGGTTGTCGAGCAGGGTCTGCGCGGCCTCCTTGGTCGGCGGCTCGCCCGGACGCAGCTTGCGGTAGATGTCGAGCAGTGCGGCGTCCTGGTCCTGGACGTTGTCCTTCTCGAGCGTCAGCCGCATCGACTCGTAGTCGCCGAACTCCTCGAGGATCTGGGCCTCGGTCCAGCCGAGCGCCTTGAGGAGCACGGTGACCGACTGCTTCCGCTTGCGGTCGACGCGGACGCCGACCATGTCGCGCTTGTCGATCTCGAACTCGAGCCAGGCGCCGCGGCTCGGGATGACCTTGGCGGTGAAGATGTCCTTGTCGGACGTCTTGTCGGCGGTGCGCTCGAAGTAGACGCCCGGGCTGCGGACGAGCTGCGAGACGACGACGCGCTCGGTGCCATTGATGATGAAGGTGCCGCGCTCGGTCATGAGCGGGAAGTCGCCCATGAAGACCGTCTGGCTCTTGATCTCACCGGTCATGTTGTTCATGAACTCGGCGGTGACGAACAGGGGCGCGGAGTAGGTCTGGTCGCGCTCCTTGCAGTCGTCGATGGAGTACTTCATCTCCTCGAAGCGGTGGTCGCGGAAGGACAGCGACATCGACCCGCCGAAGTCCTCGATCGGGGAGATCTCCTCGAAGATCTCCTCCAGACCGGAACGGTCGGGGACGTCGGTCCGACCCTCGGCCTTCGCCTCGGCGACGCGGGCCTGCCAGCGCTCGTTGCCGAGGAGCCAGTCGAAGCTCTCGGTCTGGAGGGCGAGCAGGTCCGGCACCTCGAGGGGCTCACGGATCTTCGCAAAGGACAGGCGGCCCGAAGCCGTCCGTCCGGAAACAGTTGTCTGGGACGCGGTGCGCGCAGCCAAGGATGGGTCCTTCCACTGGCCTGGTGACTTCAGGTGGCGGCGCCGACCATTCCTGCTCCCGCTGCGGGCGGACCGATCGTCAGGCACGACGAAGGGCCACTCACCGCACAGGGGGTCAGGAAGAAAGTAGGCGCAAGGGACAACCATAGCAAAGAAGGCACGCGAAGCCAACCCCGTCAATCCCGCGCCCGGCGAGTGGGGCCTACCGCGTCACACCTGGAACCCACAAGGTCCGTTCAGCGCAAGCCCCCACATGGTGAACGCCCGGTGGCCATCACGTCAAGGGATGCCGCCGGCCGGGCGTGGCGGACACCACGTCCACCCGGCGCGGGCGACGGACCATGACGCGGCCGGTCCCCCGGTGGGCCCTCGCTCCACCACCCGACGGCCGCCCGGTCGAACGGCGATGGCAGGACGGCCACTCCCCTGCCGCACAACGGTATTCGCCACGGTTGGGACTACTCCACGCCCTCGACGGGCGCACCAACGCCGACGTGGGGCGGATCCGATTGGATCCGCCCCACGTCATGTGGTGCTGGTGCCCCGCGCTCACGCGCGGGCCGGGCTCACTTGAGCTCGACGCTGGCGCCGGCCTCCTCGAGCTGAGCCTTCGCCTTCTCGGCGGTGGCCTTGTCGACCTTCTCCAGGACGGGCTTGGGGGCGCCGTCGACGAGGTCCTTGGCCTCCTTGAGACCCAGGGAGGTCAGCGCACGGACCTCCTTGATGACGGCGATCTTCTTCTCGCCGGCCGCGGTGAGAACGACGTCGAACTCGTCCTTCTCCTCCTCGGCGGCAGCGTCGCCGCCACCGGCGCCGGCGCCCGGGGCCGCCGCAACGGCGACGGGGGCAACGGCGGTCACGCCGAAGGTCTCCTCGAAGTTCTTCACGAACTCGGAGAGCTCGATGAGGGTCATCTCCTTGAAGGCGTCAAGGAGCTCGTCGGTGCTGAGCTTGGCCATGTCTGGCTTCCTTTCGATTACGTATGCCGTGAGTGGCTGTTGTGTTGATGCCTGCGATCCGCGGGTGCGGGCTCAGGCGTTGTCGCCACCCTCGGCGACAGCTTCGGTTGCCTCTGCGGCCGGAGCCTCGTCGGCGGGGGCCTCGGTCGCCTCGGCCTCGACAGCAGGAGCGGCGGCCTCAGCCACCGGACCTTCGGCCTCGACCTTCGCCCGAAGCGCGTCGACCGTGCGAGCGGCCTTCGACAGCGGAGCGGCGAAGAGGTAGACCGCCTTGGCCAGCGACGCGTTCATGGCGCCGGCCAACTTGGCCAGGAGAACCTCGCGGGACTCGAGGTCCGCGAGCTTGGTGATCTCCGCGGCGGAGAGGGCCTTGCCCTCGAGAACGCCGCCCTTGATCACCAGGAGGGGGTTTGCCTTGGCGAAGTCACGCAGGCTCTTGGCCACGGTCACCGGGTCGCCCTCGACGAAGGCGATGGCCGAGGGTCCGGCCAGCTGCCCATCGAAGGCGTCCACGCCGGCGTCCTTGGCCGCCAGCTCGGTCAGCGTGTTCTTGACCACGGCGTAGGTCGCATTGCCGCGCAGGTTCGAGCGAAGCTCGGTGAGCTGCTTGACGGTGAGCCCGCGGTACTCAGTCAGGACAGCAGCGTTGCTCGAGCGGAACTTCTCGCTCAGCTCGGCGATCGCCGCGGCCTTGTCGGAGCGTGACATGTCGGCCTCCTTCCGGTGTGTCGTCCACCGGGTGAGGGGCCCATGAGAAAGAGCCCCGGCGCAGGCACGGAGCTCTTCAAGAGCACACTCTCGCGGTCGGGCGCCTCGCGGCATACCCCTCACGCGGTCGTGATCGTGGCCTGCGCTGGTCGCCCGCTCTCACGGAACCTTCGGTCTGGTGCAGGTGCACCGGACAACCGGCGGTCATTGGTCGTGCTCAAGGGTACGGGAGATCGGGCCGCTCCCCAAATCGCCCGAGCCCGTCGACGCCGCCCCCCAACGCACTGCGTCCGCGTCTTCCGTCGCCATGGCAACAGAAGACGCGGACGCAAGAGGACCGCGGACGGCGACGGCTCAGGCCTGCTCGTCGTCCTCGAGCAGGTTGCGGGTCTTGGTGTAGTCCAGCGGGATGCCCGGGCCCATCGTGGTGCTCATGGTCGCCTTGGTGATGTAGCGACCCTTGGAGGCGGCCGGCTTCAGACGCAGGATCTCCTCGAGCGCGGCGGCGTAGTTCTCCACCAGCTTGTCGGTGTCGAAGGACGCCTTGCCGATGATGAAGTGGAGATTCGCGTGCTTGTCGACGCGGAACTCGATCTTGCCGCCCTTGATGTCGTTCACGGCCTTGGCTGTGTCCATCGTGACGGTGCCGGTCTTCGGGTTCGGCATGAGGCCACGCGGGCCGAGGACCTTGCCGAGGCGACCGACCTTGCCCATGAGGTCCGGGGTGGCGACGACGGCGTCGAAGTCGAGCCAGCCACCGGCGACCTTCTCGAGCAGCTCGTCGCTGCCGACGAAGTCGGCGCCGGCCTCACGGGCGGCGTCGGCCTTGTCGCCGTTGGCGAAGACGAGGACGCGGGAGGTCTTGCCCGTGCCGTTGGGGAGGTTGACCGTGCCGCGGACCATCTGGTCGGCCTTGCGCGGGTCGACACCGAGGCGCATGGCGACCTCGACGGTCTCGTCGTACTTGGCGGAGGCGTTCTCCTTGGCCAGCTTCACGGCCGCGAGCGGGCTGTAGAGGGCGTCCGGGTTGATCCGCTCGGCGGCGGCGCGGTAGGCCTTGCTGCGCTTCATTTCTGCTCCTGGTGATCAGGTGTGGAGTCGTGGTGCGGACCAGCGCTGGTCCTCCCACTGCTCACCTCGGGTGAGGCGAGCGATTCGGTATGCCGTGAGCGCGCCGTGCGCTCACGGCATACCTCGCGTTCGTGTTCTGTTGTCCTGCACCGAAACTGCACTATTGGTGAGTTTCTGCGCTGGGTCAGACCAAAACTCACCAAGAGTGCAGTTCTGGTCGGGCGACCGGCCGATCAGAGGTCGGTGTCGATGCCCATCTGACGGGCGGTGCCGGCGATGATCTTCATCGCGGCGTCGATGTCGTTGGCGTTGAGGTCGGGCATCTTGGCCTCGGCGATCTCGCGCACCTGGTCCTTGGTCAGCTTGGCGACCTTGACCTTGTGCGGCTCGCCGGAGCCCTTCTGCACGCCCGCGGCCTTCTTGATCAGCTCCGACGCCGGGGGCGTCTTGGTGATGAAGGTGAAGGACCGGTCTTCGTAGACCGTGATGACGACGGGGATGATGCTGCCGCGCTGGTGCTCGGTCGCCGCGTTGTACGCCTTGACGAACTCCATGATGTTGACGCCGTGCTGACCGAGGGCGGGGCCGACAGGCGGCGCGGGCGTGGCGGCACCGGCCTGGATCTGCAGGTTGATGTAACCCGAGACCTTCTTCTTGGGGGGCATGTTGCTTCTTCCTTGGGTGGTGGGCCCACGCCTGGGGCGATGACCCGGTTGCCGTGCCCGTCGTCAGGTGAGCGGCGGGCGGTGCGCTCCTGATCAGATCTTGGCGACCTGGTTGAAGGAGAGCTCGACCGGGGTCTCCCGGCCGAAGATGGAGACCAGAACCTTGAGCTTCTGGGTGTCGGGGTTGATCTCGGAGATCGTCGCCGGGAGGGTCTCGAAGGGGCCGTCCATGACGGTGACCGACTCGCCGATCTCGAAGTCGACGACGACGTTCTCCTTGGCCTTGCCGGTCGCGCCTGCGCCGCTGCCCGTGGTGCCACCGGCGGCCGCTGCCGCCTGGGCCTCGAGGTCGGCCGGCTTGATCATCGAGTAGACCTCGTCGAGCGAGAGCGGCACCGGCTGGTGGGCGTTGCCCACGAACCCGGTGACGCCGGGGGTGTGGCGCACGGCGCCCCACGACTCATCGGTGAGGTCCATCCGCACCAGGACGTATCCGGGCATCCGGACGCGGCGCACGAGCTTGCGCTGGCCACCCTTGATCTCGGTGACCTCCTCCATGGGGACCTGGATCTCGAAGATGTAGTCCTCCATGTTGAGGGAGGTGATCCGGGTCTCGAGGTTGGTCTTCACGCGGTTCTCGTAGCCGGCATACGAGTGGATGACGTACCAGTCGCCGAACTTGCTCGCCAGGTCGTCCTTGAAGGCCTTGATCGGGTCCACGGCGGGCTCGACGTCACCGTCGGCGTCCACCTCACCGGTCGACTCCTCGACCGTCTCGTCGACGACGTCGGCCTCGTCATCCGCGTTCTCCGCCTTGTCGGTGTCGCCACCGAAGGCAGCGTCGGCGTCGGCCTGGGCGCGGGCGTGCAGGTCACCCGCCGGGGTGACCTCGCCCTCGACGACCGGGCCGCGGTCGGTGTCGACGATGACCTCGTCGACGACCAACGTCTCGTCGGTCTCGTCAGTGGTCCACTGGTCGGACACGGGTGACCTCTTCCTTGCTGTGGGCGTGCGGATGTGCGGTGGGCGGGACGGTCAGGTCCCGAAGACCAGTCCGACGAGCTTGCTGAAGCCGAAGTCCAGCCCGGACACCATCGCCATCATGAACGTCACGAAGACGATGACGACGAGGGTGTAGTTCCACAGCTCGCTGCGGGTGGGGCGGACGACCTTGCGCAGTTCGTCGAGGATCTGGCGGATGAAGAGCCCGATCGAGGCGAAGAACCTGGACACGGGGTTGCCGCTCTTGGCCGCGACCTTCTTGGTGCGGCCGGTGTCGCGGGGGGAACCCAGCTCGGTCACGGTGCCTTCTTCTCATCGGGTGCTTGCGATGTCTTCTTGCGGGCACCACCAGAACACAGGCACCCGCGTGACGGGGGCGCGTTCGTGGACGTACCACACGTGCGACGCAGGGCAGGAGGGACTCGAACCCCCAACCGCCGGTTTTGGAGACCGGTGCTCTACCAATTGAGCCACTGCCCTACGGAACGCCCCCGTGGGGCGGGAGGTTCCGTCGGCGACCGCCTCATGTCGTCATGGGCACGACGAAGCATGGTGCTGACACCGAGGATCAAGCATACGTGACCGTCTCGTGACGGCGAAACCGACCGAGCCCGTCGAGCATTGCGCGGACCGCCGAGCAACCCACCCGGGCCTGGTGGAAACATGGGATTCGTGACCACGCCGCTTGCCGACCTGTCCCCCGCCGACCTCGCCGCCTTCCTCGAGACCCAGCGCGCGGCATACGAAGCCCTCAAGGGCCGCGGCCTCAAGCTGGACCTGACGCGCGGCAAGCCGTCCGCCGAGCAACTCGACCTCGCTGATCGACTGCTCACCCTGCCGACGACCACCAGGGACGCCGACGGGGTCGACGTCCGCAACTACGGCGGGCTCACCGGCATCCGACAGATCCGGGAGATGTTCGCTGACCTGCTGTGGGTCGAGCCGAGCCAGGTGGTGGCCGGCGGCAACTCGTCCCTGTCGATCATGCATGACTGCCTCGTGCACCTCCTGCTGCACGGGGCGCAGGAGTCGCCGAGGGCGTGGGCTGCCGAGGAGAAGATCACCTTCGTCTGCCCGGTCCCCGGCTATGACCGGCACTTCACGATGCTCGCCTCGCACGGAATCGAGATGGTGACCGTCGACATGCACGAGGACGGGCCGGATGTCGCGGCCGTCGCGCGACTGGTCAAGGACGACCCGAGCGTCAAGGGCATGTGGATCGTGCCGACCTACGCCAATCCGTCCGGCTCGGTGATCAGCCAGGAGAAGGCCGCCGCGCTCGCGTCGATGGACACGGCGGCGCCGGACTTCCGGATCTTCTGGGACAACGCCTACGCCTTCCACCACCTGACCGAGGACGAGGCCAAGTCGGCCGACATCATCACGCTGTGCTCGGCGGCCGGTCACCCGAACCGGCCACTCATGTTCGCGTCGACGAGCAAGATCACGTATGCCGGGTCGGGCGTCGCCTTCCTCGCCGCCTCCGAAGCGAACGTGGCGTGGTACACCGGGCATGAACAGTTCGCCTCGATCGGTCCGGACAAGGTGAACCAGTTGCGACACGTCGAGTTCTTCGGGTCCGCGCAGGGCGTGCGGGACCACATGGCCAAGCACCGGGCAATCCTCGCCCCGAAGTTCGCGGCGGTCGACACCGCCTTGAGCACTGAGCTGGCCGGGTTGGGTATCGCTGACTGGAGCAAGCCGACCGGAGGCTATTTCGTCAATCTCGACGTCCTCGACGGGACGGCCACGCGCGTGGTCGCCCTGGCCAAGGAAGCCGGCATCGTGCTGACGCCCGCGGGGGCGTCGTACCCCTATGGGAAGGATGAGCACGACCGCAACATCCGGCTCGCGCCGTCCTTCCCCACTCTGGCTGAGGTCGAGACGGCCATGGCCGGTGTGGCGACCTGTGTGGCTCTTGCGGCAGCGGAATCCTTGGCGGCCGGCCATGACGACAAAGTCGCCTATGAACCCAGCATCGGGAACCCTGAGGGCGCGTAGGGTCGACGCATGAGCGAACTGGACCGCGAGGCAGAGCAGGCCATCGACTACCTCGGCGACTCCGAGGAGCAGGACAACCTCCCAGAGTCACCGCCGGACGTCCGGTCGCGAGCCACCGAGTGGGGCACGACCGCGGCAGAGCAGTCGGCCGAGGAAACGATCGATCAGCGGATCGCCCAAGAGGTGCCCGACCCGGATTCGGCCTATGGCGCCCCACGCAACGAGTCGGGTCTCGACGACGAGACCGCTTTCGACAATCTCGACGAGATCGAGGACGACTACCTCGGCTCCGGTGAGGTCAGGACGGTCGCGGACGACGAGAGCAGCGCAGAAGAGGCCGCGATGCACGTCATCGAGGACGAGGGCTGATCACCTCCACCGCGTCCGACGCCGTCGGCCCACGCGACCTCGCGGCCCTGCCCAAGGCGCACCTGCATCTGCACTTCACCGGCTCCATGGCGCCCGCGACCGTGCGCGAATTGGCGGCCTCGCACGGGATGCGCCTGCCGTACTCGCTCACCGATGACGTGGGCAACACCTATGACGTCGAGGACGAGCGAGGGTGGTTCCGCTTCCAGCGGACCTACGATGCGGCCCGCAACTGTGTGCGCGGCGAGGCCGACATGCGTCGCATCGTGCGCGAGGCCGCCCTGGCCGACGGGGCGGAGGGGTCACGGTGGTTGGAGTTGCAGGTGGACCCGACCACCTACGCGCCCTTTGTCGGTGGAATCACGCCGGCCCTGGAGATCGTGCTTGACGAGGCGGGCGTCGTCTCGGAACTCCCTGGCGCCGCCCAGGTCGGGATCATGGTCGCCGCCTCGCGGATGCGTCACCCGCTCGAGGCCCGCACCTTGGCACGTCTGGCTGCCCGGTATGCCGGTGAAGGGCCGGGCACGGTGGTGGCCTTCGGGCTGTCGAACGACGAACGTCGGGGGGTGACGAGCGACTTCGCGCCGGCCTTCCGGATCGCGCGAGGGGCCGGGCTGGCCTTGGCCCCGCACGCCGGTGAACTGCTCGGCCCGGCCGCCGTCGAGGAGACCGTGCAGGCGATCGCGCCGGACCGGCTTGGGCACGGGGTGCGCTGCGTGGAAGATCCGCGCGTGCTCGAGCGCGTTGTCGCAGACGGAGTCGCGCTCGAGGTGTGCCCGGGGAGCAATGTCGCGCTCGGGGTCTATGACTCCGACGACGAGGTGCCGTTGCTGGAGTTGCTCTCGGCGGGCGCCACGGTGGCGCTGGGCGCTGACGATCCGCTCATCTTCGGGAGTCGGCTCCTCGACCAATACCGGGTCGCACGCGAAGTCCATGAATTCGACGACCACCAGCTCGCCGGCTTGGCGCGGATGTCGCTGAGCGCCAGCCGGGCGCCTGACCAACTCAAGAGTGCGGCATACCGTGACATCGAGCGGTGGTTGGCCGCAGCGGGCGGTCAGGCAGCCTCGGGCGAGTGGTCCCCCGGTGCCTGATCTTCCTCCGTTGCCAGGTCATCAGCGCTTGGCGGAGCCTGCGGGCAGTACCAGTGGGGTTCAACGCTGAGCGCGAAGGTGCTCTCGCGGTCCCACCACCACCATGGCGGTGAGCTGACCTGGCGGGTGTCTCGGTGGCCGGGGAATCGGCGCGAACCGCCGCGCACCCTGGCCAGGAGTTCGGTGCGCGGCCAATGGGACGGATCGACCAACTGCACTCGTTCCTCCGACCCCGGCTCGGGGAGGGCGACCACCGCCAGGGCATAGCCGGTGGGCGCCAGTGCCTTTTCGACCATCGCCAGCGTCGCCCGTCCGGCCTGGGACTCGAGACGGCTGACCAGTGCCCGCGGCCAATCCCTGAACTGGGCGTACGTGCGCTGACTCATCCGCATCCGACGCCGGTGCGCACGCAGGGCCAGACCGATCGAGTCGGCAAGGGTGAGGTCGGCGCGGGCTGCGAGGAGTTCGGCGGCGAAGGTGGGCGACGTCGGCCCGTGGTGATTGGGTGGCTTCATGGCTCGACCATGGCGCCGCCGGGAGCGCGCGTCATCCCGCCCGCCGCGGACCTGTGGACGACACACCCTCGAGCACTGCCGGTGTGGACAAACCTCTTCGGCCCGAGCAGCCCGGCGGCCGGCCCCGGCAGAGGGCTTGGAACCGTCTGCAGTTGCGCCACCCACGGGGGCATGTCACATGCGCCGGATGGGAGCGCATGTAACTTGCGCCGCACCTTGGCGCATGTAACTTGCGCCATCATGTGGCGCAACTGCAGAGGCTCGGGGACCCCTTGATCGCCAGGGGATCTCAGAGCCTGTGGCCGACCAGGACGGGTTCGTTGACGAGGGTGACACCGAAGGCGTCCCGCACACCGTCGCGTATGCCGCGAGCGAAGGTGGCGACGTCGGCCGCCGTGGCGCCGCCGCGGTTGGTCACGGCCAGCGTGTGCTTGGTGGAGAGCGCCACCGGTCCGGGAAGGCCATGGCCCTTGTGGAAGCCGGCGTTGTCGATGAGCCAGGCCGCGCTGAGCTTGGTGTGGGCATCGGCGTCCGGCCACTGCGGGATCGTCACGTCGTCGCCGAGTCGCGCACGCGCCCGGGCGGTCACGTCGGCGAGCAGCGACTCCGGAACGATCGGGTTGGTGAAGAAGGACCCGCAGCTCCAGGTGTCGTGGTCATCGGCATCGAGCACCATGCCACGTTGGCGTCGCTGGGCGAGCACCGCGTCGCGCGCGTCGCCCAGGGGCACCCGAGTGCCGAGTTCGACGCCGAGGCCCCCGGCGAGCGCGGCATACCCAATCGGGCGCGAGACATCAGCCAACTCGAGTTGGAAGGCCACCTCGAGCACGACATAGCGCTCGGAGCCCTTGAAGAGGGAGTGCCGATAGGTGAACGCACAGTCGGCATTGGCCAAGGTGCGCACGGCACCGGCCTGCCGGTCCCAGACGCGCACGCGGGCGATGGTCTGGGCGACCTCCTGGCCGTAGGCGCCGACGTTCTGGATCGGCGTGGCCCCGACCAGGCCGGGAATCCCCGAGAGCGCTTCGATGCCGGCCCAACCTTCCGCGACCGACCGGGCGACAAACTCGTCCCATACCTCCCCGGCCGCCACACGCACATCGACGCCACCGCACAGGTCGGCGGACTCGACCCTCACCCCTGACGTCCGGACCAGCACGACGGTCCCCTCGAATCCGCCGTCGGCGATGACGAGGTTGGAGCCACCCGCCACGACGAGCAAGGGTTCCTCCGCCTCGTCGACCTCACGCACGGCGTCCACGAGCTCGTCGGTGGTGCTCACCGTGACCAGACGCGCCGCGGGGCCACCGACCCGCATCGTCGTCAGGTCGGCGAGCGGGACGTCCGTCTGCTCCATCAGGCGAGGGCGACGCGGGCATGGCAACGGCCCAGGACCTTGTCCTCCCCGCACACCGTCGTGAGATCGACGAGGACACTGCGCGTCTCCTCGTCGGCCGACTTGACGACACCGGTGACGGTCACGGCCGACCCCTCCGCGGGGACGACGACCGGCTTGGTGAAGCGGGTGCCGATGTCGAGCACGGCACCGGGGTCGCCGACCCATTCGACGAGGACGGAACTGGTGGCGCCCATCGTCCACATCCCGTGCGCGATGACATCGGGCAGGCCGACTGACTTCGCAAAGGCCTCGTCCTGATGAATCGGGTTCTGGTCGCCGGAGGCATTGGCGTAGGCGACGAGGGTTTCCCGCTCGACGGCCACCTCGGTCGGGCCGAAGGTATCTCCAACGGACACCGATTCAAAGGTGCGACGGCTCATGCTCACTCCCCTCCCCGCACGACGATGGTCGAGGACGCGGTGCAGACCGGCGCACCGCCGGCATCGGCGAGATCGGTGACCACGGTGATCATCGAGTGACCACCGGCCTGACGGATCGCGTCCACTCTGGTCGTCGCCGTCAACTCGTCTCCGGCGACGATCGGCCGATGGTGAGCGAAGGACTCCTCGCCATGCACGACACGGGAGTAGTCGATCCCGGCCTCGGGGTCGGCGACGTAGGCACGCGAGGACCGCTGCTCCCAGATCACCGCCATCGTCGGCGGCGCGATCACATCGGCATAGCCAGCGGCCCGAGCTGCCTCAACGTCGGTGTGGACCGGATCGGTCGCGCCCACGGCGGCGGCAAAGGCGGCAATGTCCTCGGCGCTCACGGCATACGGCCCGGAGGGTGGATAGATGCGCCCGACGAATTCGGTGTTCACGGCCATGGCCGAGAGCCTAGTAACTCCGCGACCGCCGCGTCGAAGTGCATGAGGTGTTCCTCGACCTGTGCTCTGGTCGTCTGCGGGCACATGAGGGCCATGTTGTGGAATGGCGTGAGCAGGATGCCGCGGTTGGCGAGGTACAGGTGGAAGTAGTCGTCGAGCTCCTGGTCATGAGCAGCGGCGGCTTCCGTGCCGTTGCGCGGGGGCGTTGTGCTGAAGCGGTACTCGGTGCGCGCCCCGAGCTGACTCACCGACCAGGGCAGGTCGTGACGCGCGAAGATCTCGCGCACCCCAGCGGCGAACACATCGGCCAGACCGATCATGTGGGCGAACGCCTCGTCGGTGAGCACCCGTTCGAGCGTGGCTCGGGCCGCGGCCGCCGACAGGGCATTCCCGGCCATCGTCCCGCCGACGCCGCCCATGTCGATGATGTCGAGGTCGGTGCGGCTCAGGATGGCGCCCGCGAACTCCGCGCGCACGCCGTAGGCGGCCGCCGGAATGCCCCCGCCGATCGACTTGCCGATGACGACGATGTCCGGGTCGAGGTCGTAGAACCCGATGGCGCCCGCCGGCCCGGCCGAGATGGTGTGCGTCTCGTCGATGAGCAGGAGCACATCATGCTGACGTGTCAGCTCCCGCACACCCTCGAGGTAGCCGGGTTCGGGCAGGACGATCCCGATGTTCGTCAGTGCCGGCTCCATCACGACCAGCGCGACATCGCCGTTGGCCAGTTCCTTGGCCAGGGCATCGAGATCGTTGAACTCGGCGACCCTGCTGGTCTGTGTCACATCGACCGGCGCGCCGACGTTGCCGGGACGATCAGCGGGTCCATCCGGCGTCGCCACGATGAGCGACTCATCGACGGTGCCGTGATAGCAGTACGAGTTGAAGAGGACCTTCGGGCGGCCCGTGACGGCCCGCGCCAATCGAATCGCCCAGCGGTTGGCATCGGTCGCCGTCAGGGCGAAGCTCCAGCGCTCGGCCCGGAACCGCCTGGTCAGTTCTGCCGCAACCCATTGCGAGTCCTCGGTCGGCAGCATCGCGGTCGCACCCCCGAGGTCGGCGAACCGAGCCTGCACCGCCGCGACGGTGGCCGCCGGCGAGTGCCCCGCCATCGCCGCGGTGTCCCCGAGCGCGAAGTCGGCATACGTGTGGCCATCGAGATCAGTGATCGTCGCGCCCTGCGCCCCGGCCAGGTAGATGGGGAAACGCATCGCGTGCTTCATCATCCAGGTCATCGGCACCCTGCCGAAGAGATGGGTCGCCTCCTCGTATGCCGCCCGCGAGCGTGGGTGGGTCTCGACGAAACGCTCCTGTTCGCGCGCGGTCAACTCCGCCAGTCGCGCACGGTCGATGGTGGGAACAACCGCGGCCTCCGGGAACAACGCCGGAGGGGGGTCGGAGGCGGTCACAGGGCGATGCCGACGTACTTGGTCTCGAGATACTCCTCGATCCCTTCGAACCCACCCTCGCGTCCGAAGCCGGAGTGCTTGACGCCACCGAAGGGAGCCGCCGGGTTGGAGACGATGCCCTGGTTGATCCCGACCATGCCGAAGTCGAGCGCCTCGGACACGCGGATCACTCGCGCGTTGTCGCGGGTGAAGACATAGGCGACGAGGCCGTACTCCGTGGCGTTGGCCGCGGAGACCACCTCCGCCTCGGTCCTGAAGGTCGTGATCGGCGCCACCGGTCCGAAGATCTCCTCCCCGAAGACCCGCGCCGTCGATGGCACGTCGACCAGGACCGTCGGAGGATAGAAATTGCCTCTGCCCGACGGGATCTGGCCACCGACAACGGCCCGCGCACCCGCCGCGACGGCGTCCTTCACGAGTGCGTGCACGTCGTCTCGCGCCTTCCCCGTGATGAGCGGGCCGACATCCACACCCTTCTTCGTGCCCTTGCCGACAGTGAGCCCACCCATCCGGGCTGCAAGCTTGGTCGCGAACTCCTCGGCCACGAGTTCGTGCACGTAGAACCGGTTGGCCGCCGTGCACGCCTCACCGATGTTGCGCATCTTGGCCAGCATCGCGCCGGCCACCGCGGCGTCGACGTCGGCGTCCTCGAAGACGATGAAGGGCGCGTTGCCGCCCAGTTCCATGGACACGCGCAGCAACTGGTCCGCCGATTGGGCGACCAATCTCTTCCCGACGGCCGTCGACCCGGTGAAGGTCAGCTTGCGCAGTCGTGGGTCGGCGATGATCGGGCCGGAAACCTCGGAGGAGTGAGTCGTGGTCACGACGTTGACGACACCGGCCGGCACCCCGGCCTCCTCGAGCAGGCCAGCCAGGGCGAGCATCGTCAACGGCGTCTCGTGGGCCGGCTTGACGACGGTGGTGCACCCGGCGGCGATGGCCGGACCGATCTTGCGGGTCCCCATGGCCAGCGGGAAGTTCCACGGAGTGATGGCGAAGACCGGGCCCACCGGTTGCTTCATCGTCACCAAGCGGGTGGCCGCGTTCGGCGCCACGGCATACCGGCCGTGGACACGCACCGCCTCCTCGGCGAACCAGCGGAAGAACTCCGCGCCATAGGCGACCTCACCCCTGGCCTCGGCCAGCGGCTTGCCCATCTCGAGGGTCATGAGGAGCGCAAAATCCTCGGTGCGCGCCACCAACATCTCGTATGCCGTGCGCAACAGTTCCGATCGATCGCGAGGGCTGACCTTGGCCCAGGACGCCTGTGCCGCAACGGCCGCGTCGAGCGCGGCAGCCCCATCGGCAATGCTGCCGTCCGCGATCTCGCAGAGCACCGCACCGGTCGCCGGATCGTGCACCGGGAAGGTGGCTCCGGACGACGAGTGACGCCACTCGCCGCCGATGAAGAGCCGTTTGGGGACGGATTCGAGCAGTTGCTTCTGGGTGGTCATTCTCATCATCCGATCGCTGCGACGGCCTCGGCGAAGGACTCCTCGAAGAGGTCGAGGCCCTCGGCGAGCAGGTCGTCCGAGATGGTCAGGGGCGGCAGGAAACGGAACACATTCCCCAGCGTGCCGCAGGTCAGGGTGACCAGGCCACGCGAGTGACAGGCGTTGTTGACCGCCGCCGTCAGGGCAGCAGCAGGCTTCTTGGTCTCGCGGTCCTCAACGAGTTCCATCGCGATCATCGCGCCGCGCCCACGTACCTCGCCGACCTGCGGGAAACGCTCCCCGAGCTCTGTCAGGCGCCCCGTGAGGATCTCACCGATCGCCCGGGCACGGACTGCCAGACCATCGGCCTCCATCGTCTCGATCGAGGCGAGGGCGGCGGCGCACGCCACCGGGTTCCCGCCGTAGGTGCCTCCGAGACCACCGGGGTGGATCGAGTCCATGATGTCGGCGCGCCCAGTGACGGCCGCGAGCGGCATACCCCCCGCAATGCCCTTGGCCGTCGTGATCAGGTCCGGCACGACGCCCTCGGCGTCGCAGGCGAACCAGTCACCCGTGCGACAGAAGCCGGACTGCACCTCGTCGGCGATGAAGAGGATGCCGTGCTCCGCGCACCACAGCGCGAGTTCCTTGAGGAAGCCCGCCGGCGGCACGATGAAGCCACCCTCGCCCTGGATCGGCTCGATGATGACCGCGGCGGTGTTGTGCTCCCCCACCTGGGCATGAACCTGATCGGTGATGGAGTCGAAAGCGTCACTCTCGCAGGCCTTTTCACCGCCCGGCCAGCGATACGGATAGGCCATCGGCACCCGGTAGAGCTCCCCCGCGAAGGGCCCGAAGCGGTCCTTGTAGGGCATGTTCTTCGCGGTCATGCCGAGAGTGAGATTGGTGCGTCCGTGATAGGCGTGGTCGAAGGCGACAATCGCCTGCCGTCCGGTGAAGTGACGCGCGATCTTCACGGCGTTCTCGACAGCCTCTGCGCCCGAGTTGAAGAGCGCCGAGCGCTTGTCGTGGTCCCCCGGTGTGAGGGCATTGAGCTTCTCGCACACCTCGACATAGGGCTCGTAGGGCGTGACCATGACGCAGGTGTGGGTGAGTCGGGCGATCTGGTCCTGCACGGCCTTGACGACCCGCGGGTTGCCGTTGCCGACACTGGTGACGGCGATGCCGGACCCGAAGTCGATCAGTTGGTTGCCGTCGGCATCGACGAGGATCCCGTCCCGCCCCTCGACGATGTAGGCCGGCAGCCCCGTGGGCACCCCGGCGCTGACCGCGGCGACCTTCCGCTCCTGCAGCGCCCGCGACCTCGGGCCGGGGAGCTCGGTGACGAGCCGACGGCGTTGCTCGATGGCGCTGTTCACGAGTGGTCTCCTTCGTCGTTGGGGTATGCCGCGGGGCGATCGAGCAGGGGCCGGCTCGGGTCCCAGCGGGTCCCCTCACGGTCGTCGAGGCGGCGTCGTGCGATCGCCGACAAGGCCTCGAGGACCACGCGATTGGCCAGCGCGGCGGTGATGTCGGCGTGGTCATAGGGCGGACTCACCTCGACCACGTCGATGCCGACGACCGGCAACTCGAGGCAGATCCGGCGGACCGAGTCGAGCAGCTCGCGGGCCGTGAGCCCGCCCGGCTCGGGCGTGCCTGTGCCGGGCGCATGCCCCGGGTCGCAGACGTCGATGTCGACCGAGAGGAAGACCCCGTCGCAGTCGTCCGTCGCGATGGCGAAGGCCTCGGTGAGGCAATCGGCCAGACCGCGATGCACGATCTCGGTCATCTCGTAGGACCGCATCCGCTGCTCAGCCATCCAGTCCAGGGTCTCCGGCTCGGGCCAGTAGCCCCTCAGTCCGACCTGGAGGAAACGGTCAGCCCGCAGCGCCCCGGACTCGATGAGCCGGCGCATCGGCTGACCGTGCCCCCACAACGAGCCAAAGGTGGTGTCGCCGGTGTCCGCATGGGCATCGAAATGGATCATCGACACCTTGCCGTGGCCCAGGACATTGGCGCAGCCCTTGGCGTCGGGGAAGGCGATCGAGTGGTCTCCACCGAGCACGACCGGGATCGCCCCGGCGGCAACGATTTTCGTCACGGCTGCCTCGAGCCCACCCAACGCCTTCTCGATGTCACCGGGCGGCATCTCGACGTCACCCGCGTCGACAACCACCAGGTCGCGCAGGGCATCAGTGCGCAACGCCAGTGACGGACGGGAGCCGTCGTGCGGCAGGTAGTCGGTGCCCCGGATGGCCATCGGCCCGAAGCGGGTCCCGGAGCGATGCGACGCACCCCCGTCGAACGGGGCGCCGACGATGACGACGTCGGCACCGGCATACGACTGGGGGTTCTCGAGGTCGCACATCGGCACCCCGAGGAAGGTGAAGTCCGGGCCGAACTGCTGCCCGTAACGAGTCATCGCTCCTCCATCCCCCAAGGTGATCCGTAACCCTCCGGCTTGGGTGTGGCCAGCAGGTCGAGGAAGGGCACCGCGTCGAAGGCCTCGGGTCCGAGAACGCCGGTGCCGGCCCAGGCACCCGAGGCCACCAGCTCCAAGGCGACGATCGGGTTGAGGGCGGTCTGCCAGACGATGCACTGAGCGCCGTACTCCCGCATCGTGACCTCGTTGTCGACGACGTGGTGGAGGTAGGTGCTGCGCGGCTTGCCATCGGTGCCGGTGCCGGTGACGAGCACACCGGCGCACGTCTTGCCCTCCAGTCGCGGCCCGATCGTGGCCGGGTCGGGCAGGGTGGCAGCCACCAGGTCACGCGGCGCGATCTGCACGCCCTTGATCGTGATCGGCTCGGTCGAGTCCAGACCGAGGGTGTTGAGCGCCTTGAGGATGCTGATCATCTGCTCGCCCAGGCCGTACTTGAAGGTGATCCGCTCTGCATCGATCCAACGCGGCATGAGGAGCACTTCCTCGTGCTCGACCTGCACGCACTCCACCGGTCCGATCCCTTCGGGGAAGTCGAAGACCTCGGGCTCGCTGAACGGTGGCAGGGTGAAGAAGCCGGCTTCGATGCCACCGCCGGCCTCGGCTCGTGCCTTCTCCCAGACCACCGGCGGGTTGAGGCACTCCTCGATGATCGTCCACATCGAGAAGCCGGGGGCAAAGCCTTCGGTGCCGTCGGGTCGGTAGTAGGCCAGGTTGGAACCGTCGCGCGTGCCCAACTCCTCGATGTGCGAGAAGAGATGATCCGCGGCATACCGAGCGAAGACGTCCGACATGCCGGGCTCGACGCCGATGCCGAGCAGTGCCAGCCGGTCCGCGGCCTCCCACTCGTCGGCCATCGCGAACTGCTCGTCGCCGAGCTTGACGTGCGGCTTGCTGAAGGGCTCCGTCGGGTGCCGCTGCGAGAGCGACATGGCCATGTCGAAGTAGTTCGCCCCCGCGGCGAGGCAGCCGCGGAAGATCGGCATGACGAAGCGCGGGTCGACAGCATTGAGGACGTGCGTGGCACCCACCATCCGGATGAGACCGGCGACGTCCTCAGGGTCGGACGCGTCGACCTGCGCGGCGTGGAAGCGGATCTCCTTCTCGCCCCGCTCCCGGACGGCCGCCACGGTGCGGCGGGCGCGCTCGAGGTCGTAGTCGGCGACGACGAAGGTGTCGAAGAAGCGGCGCTCGCCGGCGATCTTGGCTGCGGCATCACCCACACCGCCGGCACCGATCATGAGGATGCGCATGTGGATCTAGGCCTTCCGCCGACCGGAGATGATCGAGCCCCCGATGACGAGCAGGAGCGCGATCGCGAACATCGAGAAACCGATGACATTGGCCTGCGCCGGGATGCCGCGCAGGTAGGAGACATAGACGAACTTCGGGAAGGTCGTCTCGTTGCCGCTGACGAAGCTGGTGATGATGAAGTCGTCGAACGACAGCGAGAAGGACAGCATCGCGGCGCCGATGATGCCGGGGAGCACGAGCGGGAAGGTGACCTTCCAGAAGGTGTTGCTCGGGGTCGCGTAGAGGTCCATCGCCGCCTCGTCGAGCCGCGGGTCCAGGCTCTGCAGGCGAGCCTTGACGGTGACGACCACGAAGCTGATGCAGAACATGATGTGAGCGAAGACGATCGTCCAAAAACCGAGTCGCAGACCGACATTGGAGAAGCCCTGCACGAAGATCGTCAGGAGGCTGGCGCCCAGGACGATTTCGGGTGTGGCCATGGGTACGAAGACCAGGACATTGCTGGCCGTCCGGCCGCGGAACTGGTGGCGGACGAGGGCGAAGGCGAGCAGGGTGCCCAGGACGACGGCCGCGAGGGTGGCGATCACGCCGATCTGGAGGCTGGTCACGAGGGACTCGCAGACACCGGGAGCGCCACACGGGTCCATCCAGTGCTTGAGGGTCGGGCTGCCGTTGGGGTTCCACGCGATGTTGGACTTGCGGTAGTTGTTGAAGGAGAAGATGAAGACGTAGAGGACCGGCAGGAAGAGGTAGAAGAGCACGAGCACCGCGGCGATGATGGCGAAGCGGTTGGCCAACCAGGCGCCGGCCCGCTTCCCCGCCGAGGGTCGGTATGCCGTGGGGTTGGGTGCGCTCACAGCAGTTCCTCCGTGCCGAACTTGCGCACGTAGACGAAGACGAGCGCGAGGATGATCGCCATCAGCGTGAAGGACAACGCGGCGGCAGTCGGGAAACCGCCCAGGACCCTGAAGAACTGGCTCTCGATGACGTTGCCCACCATCTTGGTGTTGTCCGAGCCCAGGAGTTCGGCGTTGACGTAGTCGCCCGCCGCCGGAATGAAGGTCAGCAGGGTGCCGGCGAGCACGCCGGGCATGCTCATCGGGAGCGTGACCGTGCGGAAGGTCGTGAAGCCGTTGGCGTAGAGGTCACCCCCGGCCTCGATGATGCGGTGGTCGGCACGCTCGAGCGAGGCGTAGATGGGCAGGACCATGAAGGGCAGGAAGTTGTAGGTGAGGCCGGCGACGACCGCCATCCAGGTCTCCGTGATCCGGCCACCGGGCAGCAGGTGCAGGGTGTTGAGGGTGGTGGCCACCGGGCCCTCGTCGGCGAGGATCTGGCGCCACGCGACGGTGCGCAGGATGAAGGACGTGAAGAAGGGCGCGATGACCAGGATCATCATGACGCCCCTCCACTTGCCTGCCTTGAAGGCCATGGCATACGCGAGGGGGTAGGCCAGGCAGAAGGCGAAGAAGGTCGCCAGCCCGGCAAAGAGCAGCGACCGACCGAAATGCGGGCCGAAGTCGGTGAAGGCCCGCCAGTAGTTCCCGACGTTCACGTCGCGGTAGTAGTAGCCCGGATAGCCGGGGAACTGCGACTGCAGACTCACGGTGAAGAGCTGAACGAGCGGAATGACGAAGAAGAAGAGCAGCCAGACTGCGCCGGGCAGGAGCAGCAGGTAGGCCAGTCTGCTCTTCTTCGCCGGTTCCGGCGATGGGCTCGTTGGGGCGCCCGAGGCTCCGGCGCCGACGCGAGCGAGGGCGCTCACCTCAATCCTCCGCGGCCGTGTCGATGACCATGGGCGAGGCAGCGGCATCGTCGTCCGGTGGGACCCCGAAGGCGTGCCCGGACTGCCAGGTCAGCCACACCTCGTCGCCGGGCCGCAGGTCGATCGGCTCGACATCGAGGTTCTGCTCGTAGGCCGACCAGATCGCTCCACTGGGCACCTCGACGAGGTACTGGGTCGCGACGCCGATGAAGGACACATCACGCACCACGCCCTTGACGTCGTCGCCGATCCCCTCGGGCTGCTCACGCCGGACGCGTACCTTCTCCGGCCGCACTCCGAACATCACCTCTCCGGAGTGGACCGAGGACCGGGCCTTCGGGATCTTCACCCTGGACCCCTGAACCTCGGCGACGAGACGGTCGCCGTCGGTGTCGATGATCCGGCCCGCCCCGAGGTTGGACTGGCCGACGAAGTTGGCGACGAAGGCCGTTGTCGGCAGGTCGTACATCGCCTCCGGCGCGCCCATCTGCTCGATCCGGCCGTGGTTCATCACCGCGACCGTGTCGGCCATCGTCATGGCCTCTTCCTGGTCGTGCGTGACATGGATGAAGGTCAGGCCCACCTCGGTCTGGATCCGCTTGAGCTCGACCTGCATCTGACGGCGCAACTTGAGGTCGAGGGCGCCCAAGGGTTCGTCGAGGAGGAGGACCTCGGGTCGGTTGACCAGAGCCCGTGCCACGGCGACGCGCTGCTGCTGCCCGCCGGAGAGTTGGGCCGGCTTCCGCGCCGCCAGATGCGGCAACTGGACCAGGTCCAGCGCCTCGTCGGCCAGCTGCACCGCGTTCTTCAGGCCGCGACGCTTCGGGCCGAACGCGACGTTGTCCCGAACCGTCAGGTGCGGGAAGAGGGCATAGCTCTGGAAGACGGTGTTGACGGGCCTCTCGTAGGGACGCGACCCGGTGAGGTCGGTGTCACCGATCAGGATCCGACCGCTCGTGGGCTGCTCGAGCCCGGCGACCATCCGCAGGGTTGTCGTCTTGCCGCAACCCGAGGGGCCGAGGAGGGCGAAGAACGAGCCGCGCGGCACGACGAGGGAGAGGTCGTCGACGGCCGTGAAGTCGGCGAAGGACTTGGTGACGTTCTCGAGCCGCAGGTCACCCTTGGCCTCACGGAACCCAGCGTTGCCGGCCATCAGTTGCCCATCACCTTCTGCCAGATGGCGCTGAACTCGGCATCCGCCTCGGCCGACAGCGCGCTGAAACCCGTGATGTTGTGCTCGGCGATGTAGTCCGCACTCGGGAAGATGAACGGACTCTCGGCCAGGTCGGGGTCCGATTGTGCGAGGACCTCCTGGGCGCCCACGACCGGGCAGATGTAGTTGACGTAGGCCGCGACCTGGGCCGCGACCTCCGGCTGGTAGTAGTAGTTCATCAACGTCTCGGCGTTGCGCCGGTGGGTGGAGGTGATCGGCACCATGAGGTTGTCACTCCAGAGGGTGCCGCCGCTCTCGGGGATGACGAACTCCCAGTTCTCGTCCTCGGTCTCGGCCCGCAGGACGAACAGATCCCCGCTCCAGACGATCCCGGCGACGGCGTTGCCCGTCTTGAGGTCCTCCAGGTAGGAGTTGCCCTTGATCCGGCGGATGTTGCCGTCGGCCATCCGCTTCTCGACCTCGGCGACGGCGGTCTCGAATTGCTGCTTGCCGACCGGCTTGGAGATGTCGACGCCCTGATGCAGCAGGATGCAGCCGACCGTGTCGCGGAACTCACTGAGAACCACGACCTTGCCCTTGAGGTCGTCGGCCCAGAGGTCGTCGAGGCTCTTGAGCTCGCGCCCGACCTTCTCCTTGTTGTAGCCGATGCCCGCAAAGCCGCTCTGCCAGGTGAGCGAGTGGGTGCGCCCGGGGTCGAAGGAGACGTCCTTGAGCGGCTCGAGCAGGTTGGTCGCATTGGGCATCCGGATCAACTCGAGGGGTTGGCAGAGCTGCTCGCGGATCACCCGGCCAGCCATCCAGTCGGTGAAGGTGAAGATGTCGCGCCCGATGTCCTGGCCGGCGATGAGTTGGGGACGCACCTTGTTGTAGTAGGCGTCGTTGTCCTCGATGTCCTCGCTGTAGGTCGCCTGGATCCCCGTCTGCTCGATGAACCCCTGCAGCGTCGGGTAGTTCTTGGCCTCCTCGTCGTAGTCGAGGTAGGCCGTCCAGTTGGCCCAGCGGACCACCTTGTCGGTGTCCGAGACATCGGTGGGCAGGTTCAGGGCGGCCGCCGTGGCCGGTGGTGCCGGGGGTGCACAGGCCGAGAGTGCGGTCGCACCCAGGCCCAGGCCCACCCCACCGAGGAGGTGTCGGCGGCTGAAGGCCGACCGGGAGGCAGCCTTGACGAGCCCGGCGACCGCGGGGTCGGAGGGGGGACGGCGTCGGATCACTGGCGCTCCTGTCAGCTCTCGATGTTCGCCATGACGTGCTTGATGCGGGTGTAGTCCTCGAGCCCATACATCGACAGGTCCTTGCCATAACCCGACCGCTTGAACCCGCCGTGTGGCATCTCGGCGACGATGGGGATGTGCGTGTTGATCCACACGCAGCCGAAGTCGAGGGCCGCCGAGGCCCGCATCGCCTTGCCGAAGTCCTTGGTCCACACCGAGGACGCCAGGCCGTAGTCGACCCCATTGGCCAACCCCAGCGCTTCGTCCTCGTCGGTGAACTTCTGCACGGTGATGACCGGCCCGAAGATCTCGTTCTGGATCGCCTCGTCGTCCTGGCGCAGCCCCGACAGGACGGTGGGCTCGATGAAGTAGCCGTCGCCCAGCCCACTCAGGCGGTGGCCACCCGCGGCCACGGACGCGTGGTCGGGGAGGCGCTCGAGGAAGCCGGTCACCCGGGCGAGTTGGTTGGCATTGTTCACCGGGCCGAAGAGGGCATCGGCGTCGTCGGGAAGGCCCACCTTGGCGTTGTCCTTCGCGTATGCCGCAAGCGCCGCGACGAACTCGTCGTGGACTCCGGCGCCGACGAGGACGCGGGTGGCGGCCGTGCAGTCCTGGCCGGCGTTGAAGTAGCCGGCGATCGCGATGCCCTCGACGGCCGCCTCGAGGTCGGCATCGTCGTGGACGATGACCGGTGCCTTGCCTCCGAGTTCGAGGTGAACGCGCTTGAGGCCTGGGGCAGCGCTGGCCGCCACCTCGGCACCAGCGCGCACCGAGCCGGTGATTGCGACGAGCGCGGGGGTGGGGTGCTCGACGACGAGCCGACCGGTGTCCCGGTCCCCGGTGAGGACGTTGAACGTGCCGGCCGGCAGGAACTCACTGGCGATCTCGGCGAGGAGCAGGGTGGTTTCAGGCGTGGTGTCGCTGGGCTTGAGGACGACGGTGTTGCCGGCGGCGAGCGCGGGGGCGATCTTCCAGACCGCCATCATCATCGGGTAGTTCCAGGGTGTCACCTGGCCGACGACCCCGATCGGCTCACGCCTGATCCACGACGTGTGGCCCTTCATGTACTCCCCCGCCGCCTTGCCCTCGAGGACGCGCGCCGCGCCCGCGAAGAAGCGGATCTGGTCGAGCATGGGCGGCACCTCCTCACTGGCCGTGAGAGCGTGGGGCTTGCCGGTGTTCTCCCCTTCCAGGGTGACGAACTCGTCGGCACGGGCCTCGATGGCATCGGCGAACTTGAGCAGCGCCTGCTGCCGCTCACTGGGTGTGGTCCGCCCCCACTCCCCGAAGGCCGCGGCGGCCGCGGCATACGCATCGTCGACATCTCGGGCCGAACTCACCGGCGCCGTCGCCACGACCTTGCCGGTTGCCGGGTTGACGACGTCCAGACGGCGCTCGCTGCGCGCATCGCAGAACTCACCGTTGATGAAGTTGCGCAGGGCGCGAGGCGCGGTCACGTCAGGATTCCTTCCACAGGACCGGTCGGGGTGGACGCACTCTAACCAGTTGGCCCACGGAATGAACAGTGTTCGCCCGAGAATGTTTCGGAATCCAAGCATGTCAGGCTTCGGATCTGCGGATTTGATTGCATTTCGCTTGAAAAGCCATCCTTTCCGCGTCACCATGGCCCGATGGTCAACCCCATCCGCACCGCCGCGGCCCCGGACGTGCGCCTCGACGACACCGCCAAACGGATCGTGGAGTTGCTGCAGAAGGACGGTCGGCAGTCGTATGCGGCGATCGCCAAGGAGGTCGGCCTGTCCGAGGCGGCGGTGCGACAGCGGGTGCAGCGCCTCCTGGATTCGGGGGTGATGCAGATCGTCGCTGTCACCGATCCCCTCCAGCTCGGGTTCCGCCGCCAGGCGATGATCGGGCTGCGGACCGACGGCGACCTGTTGGCCATCGGCGATGCCGTCGCTGCCCTTCCCGAGGTCGTCTATGTCGTGACCACCGCGGGGAGTTTCGACCTGCTCTGCGAGGTCGTCTGTGAGGACGACGACCACCTGCTCGACGTGCTGACGCAGAAGCTGCGGGCGATGCCCGGCGTGGTGTCGACCGAGACCTTCGTCTATCTCAAACTCAACAAACAGCACTACGACTGGGGAACGCGATGAGCACGCCCACCACGCCCACGACCACTCCGGCCGGCACGTCCTACCAGGACGCTGCCCGCGACCACCTGTGGCTGCACTTCACGCGTCACTCGGTCTTCGAGGACGGCGGCAGGGTCCCGATCATCGTCCGCGGTGAGGGCCACCGGATCTGGGACGACCGGGGCAAGGAGTACATCGACGGGCTGGCCGGGCTCTTCGTCGTCAACGTCGGCCACGGCCGCGCCGAGATCGCCGAGGCGATGGCCGCCCAGGCCAAGCAGCTCGGTTTCTTCCCGCTCTGGTCCTACGCGCACCCGCGGGCCATCGAGCTCGCCGAGCGGCTGGCCGCCAACGCCCCTGGTGATCTCAACCGGGTCTTCTTCACCACAGGTGGCGGCGAGGCCGTCGAGACCGTGTGGAAACTGGCCAAGCAGTACTTCAAGCTCACCGGCAAGCCGACCAAGACCAAGGTCATCTCGCGCGCCATCGCCTATCACGGCACTCCCCACGGCGCTCTGTCCCTGACCGGCATCACCCCGGCGCGGGTGCCCTTCGAGCCACTCGTGCCGGGTGCCTTCAAGGTCCCGAACACCAACATCTATCGCGGCCCGGAGCACCTGCGCGAGGACGAGAAGGCCTTCGGTCGGTGGGCCGCGGACCGGATCGAGGAGGCCATCCTCTTCGAGGGTCCGGAGTCGGTCGCGGCGGTCTTCCTCGAGCCGGTGCAGAACTCCGGCGGCTGCTTCCCGCCGCCCGCCGGCTACTTCGAGCGGGTCCGCGAGATCTGCGACCGGTATGACGTCCTGCTCGTCTCCGACGAGACGATCTGCGCCTTCGGCCGGATCGGCTCGATGTTCGCGTGCGACGACTTCGGCTATGTCCCCGACATCATCACGACGGCCAAGGGCATCACCTCCGGGTATGCCCCGCTCGGGCTGATGATCGCCAGCGAGCGCATCTTCGAGCCCTTCAAGCAGGGCACCAACTTCTTCCCCCACGGCTACACCTGGGGCGGTCACCCGGTCTCCGCGGCGGCCGCGATGGCCAACCTGGACATCTTCGAACGCGAGGGACTCAACGCCCACGTCAAGGAGAACGCCCCAGCCTTCCGGCATACCTTGGAGCGCCTGCTCGACCTGCCGATCGTCGGCGACGTCCGCGGCGCCGGCTACTTCTACGGCATCGAGATGGTCAAGGACAAGACCACCCGCGAGACCTTCGACGCCGAGGAGTCCGAACGGCTGCTGCGCGGCTTCCTCTCCAAGGCGCTCTTCGACGCCGGCCTCTACTGCCGCGCCGACGACCGCGGCGACCCCGTCATCCAGCTCGCTCCCCCGCTGACCATCGGGCAGGCCGAGTTCGATGACATCGAGTCGCGCCTGCGCGGCGTGCTCACCGAGGCCTTGAACCACATCTGAGTCGGCGATCCATGTCGCTCACCACGGCCACCCAGCCGTTGTGGTGGGACCCCCCTCCTGGAGCGTCCCACCGGCAGCTGACAGACGCTCGAGTGAGGAGAACACGCCGTGTCGCGGAACTCCGATGCCGCGTGTCCTCCTCACTCGACGGGCTGGTCCGGCCACCTCGGGACACGACGAAGCCGCCCGTCCCCGCGTCGGGACGGGCGGCTTCGTGACTGAACGGCGGCGTGGGCCGCGTGACTCAGCGGGTCTCGCGGTGCTCGGTGTGCTTCTTGCAGCGCGGGCAGAACTTCGCGAGCTCGATCCGGTCGGGGTTGTTCCGACGGTTCTTCTCGGTGATGTAGTTGCGCTCCTTGCACTCCGTGCACGCCAGGGTGATCTTGGGGCGGACGTCGAGGCTCTTCTTGGCCACGGTGCAAACCTTCTTCGTGAGCGGTGAATCTTGGGTGTTTGTGGGTCGCGCGTCGTGCGGGCAACCTGACAAGCGTACGCGAGGCCCGGAGTATTCCGGAAATCGCTGTTGTGTAGCGGGAGCGGGGCTCGATCCCGCGACCTCACGATTATGAGTCGTGCGCTCTAACCAGCTGAGCTACCCCGCCCTGGGTGATCAGCGCGCTCCCCGGAGAGGGACCGTGCTGACCAGAGCCCCCTGTCGGAATCGAACCGACGACCTTTTCCTTACCATGGAAACGCTCTGCCGACTGAGCTAAGGGGGCGCGCTCGATCGGTCCCGGGGGACCTCATGAGTGCGTCGGAGAGATTACACGTTGAGTCCGCACGCGACGAAATCGGCGCCACTCATCCCTACGCCGAGGATGGGCCGTGATGCAGGCCGGCCACTGCCTCGAGGAGCGCGGGCCCGTACCACGTGAGCAGGCGACCACTGACACATCGGGTGGGCACCTGCGTGAAGGCCTCGGGGCCGTCATCCGCCGTGAAGACGTAGGGCTCGTCGGGCAGGAGCACGAGGTCGGCCAGGTCCGGGTCGTCGATGGCCGCGAGATCGGCGTGCGGGTAGCGGCCTTCGGAAGGTGCGCACACGGCATACCCGAGGCGGGCGAGGAGGTCCGCGGTGAAGGTGGGGTGCCCGACGACCATCCACGGGTCTCGCCAGATCGGGACGACAACCCGCGTATGCCGTGGGGGCACGTCCGTGGACCACAGCCGGTCGGCGTCGGCGAGCCACTGGGGCGCTGGCCACCCGCAGGCGTCGACGAGGAGGCGTCGCATGGAGGTCAGGGACTGAGGGACGGTCTCGATGTCGGTGACCCACACCGGGATGCCGCGGTCGCGGAGGCGGCGGACGTCGAGTTCGCGGTTCTCCTCCTTGTTCGCGACGACGAGGTCGGGATGCAGGTCGGCGATGGCATCCAGGTTGGGATTCTTCGTCCCGCGAACGCGTGCGACATCGAGGTCAGCGGGGTGGGTGCACCAGTCGGTGGCACCGACGAGGGCGGCCGGCGCGCTGGCCGCGATCGCCTCGGTGAGGGACGGGACGAGGGAGACCACCCGGGTGGCGGCGCCGGCGGGGAGTCGGGTCTCGTGCCCGAGGTCATCCATTGCGCTGCGGCTCAACGGATCTCCTCGAGGACTTGGGAGCCAAGGGCACGCATGGCGCTCAGGACCTCGGCGCGACCTCGGCCCGGCGGATCCTCATGCCAATTGGCGATGACGGCATACGCAAGCGTGCGCTCGTTGGCCGTCACGAGGCCGACATCGGCGCGGACGCCGAGGTTGGTGCCCGTCTTGTTGACGACGGTCGGACCGAAGGGGTCCTCGTCGTGGGCGAGCGGATCCTGGTCGAAGGCACTCGTGACCATCGAGTGGTCGACTCCCCCGCACAGCCAGTCGAGGACCCGGGTGCCGACCTGCGCGTCGCCCCGGAGGCGACTGAGCATGGCCACGAGGTCGGCAGCACAGCAGCGGCTGAGGTGCGGTGGGTCATCGGGTCCACGCAGCCCGCGCACGATGTCGACGAGGTCGGACCCGTGGGGGGCCCACTGCTGGGCCCGCGCACGGATCGCGTCGAGCCCGAGGCGGTCGATGAGGACATTCGTGGCCCAGTTGTCGCTGACAGTGCCGACGAGGGTGGCCACGTCGAGCAGTGGCAGGCGATCGACGCAGAGCCGTTGCCACAGACCGGAATCAGCCACTGGTTCGACGGCGTGACGGTCGAGGAGTTCGGCACCGTCGACGGAGTCGTCGGCCAGTCGATGGGCGAGCTCGATGAGCACGAAGAGCTTGCCGACACTGGCACTCGAGAGCAGGCTCTCCTCGTCGCGGGCAGCGAGGACGGCTCCGGTGTCGATGTCGACGATCTGGACCGACCACTCAGCAGGACCCGGGAGGTCGAGCGCCCAGGGCATCGTCAGCGCGGAGCCATCCGCAGGCCACCGTCCATGCGAATCGTCTCGCCGTTGAGGTAGTCGTTGTCGACGATGGCGAGCGCGAGCTTGGCGAACTCCGCAGGGCGGGCAAGCCGTTGCGGGAAGGGAACTCCTGCTGCGAGGGCAGCCCGGAACTCGTCGGAAACGGTTGCCAGCATGGGCGTTTCGACGATGCCGGGTGCGATGCTGACGACGCGGATGCCGTACTGCGCAAGGTCACGCGCCGCCGGGAGGGTCAGTCCGACGATGCCGCCCTTGGAGGAGGCGTAGGCGGCCTGCCCGACCTGTCCGTCGAAGGCCGCGATGCTCGCGGTGTTGATGATGACGCCGCGTTGGCCGTCGGCGTCCGGGTCGGTCTGGGCGATCGCTTCACTGGCGACGGCCAGGACGGTGAACGAGCCGATCAGGTTGATCTCGACCACCTTGCGATAGAGGGCGAGGTCGTGGACACCTTTGCGCCCGACAATCCGGGCGCTGGGTGCAATGCCGGCACAGTTGACGACGGCGCGCAGCGGGGTGGCCGGGTCGGCAGTCGCCCGGTCGACGGCTGCGCGGACCTGGGCCTCGTCGGTGACATCGGCCGCGACATGGGTGACACCCTCGACCGCTGCTGCGTTCTCGATGCTCCCTGGCAGGTCGAGGGCGATGACAGTGGCGCCCTGTCCGGCGAAGGCAGCGGCGGTGGCCGCGCCGAGACCGGAGGCGCCACCGGTGACGATGGCGGAGGTGTTCGCGAGATCCATGGCGCCATCCTGCCAGCGGGCCCGGCGATGGGCCCAGACAAGGTGTCGAGAGGCAGGGCCCAGCCACCGCGCAGGCGAAGGTATGTCGCGCAGCGCGCAGCGTGGTGAAACCGTCGACGTGCGATACCCCGGACGTCTCGAGCCCATTGCTGTGGGCACTGGGAGAAATGCTGGGCTGGGCCCCACCCACGCCCGCGTATGTCGTGCGGATGATGCTCGCGACGCGGTCCGCTCGACGGGTGGCCCGTGGCCCGTCCATTCCGTTGACCTTGGCGAACCAAGCTGGCTGGTCGCCAGTCCGGGTATCCGGAGTGCGAGGGCAACCACCGTGTCGGACGCGAGGGTCACGGCATACCGTTGGGTCATGGCATTGCACATCGGCGGGCACGTCGACTCGACCGACCCGATCGCCGAGGCGAGGGCGCGTGGAGGCACGCTCTCGCAGTTCTTCCTCGGCGACCCCCAGTCCTACAAGGGCCCCACCATTGCGTATGCCGCGGGGCCGGCCGCGCTCAAGGCCGACGCCGAGGCGGCTGGGGTCGACCTCTATGTGCACGCGCCATATCCGATCAATGTTGCCTCGACGAACAACCGGATCCGCATCCCCGGGCGCAAGTTGCTCCAACAGCACCTCACGGCGGCCGCCGAGATCGGCGCCAAGGGCGTGATCGTCCACGGTGGCCACTTGGGCAAGGACGAGGACGCCGCGATCGGCTTCGACAACTGGCGCAAGTGCATCGACGGCCTCGACATGCCGGTGCCGCTGCTCATCGAGAACACCGCCGGTGGCGACAACGCGATGGCACGCCGCCTCGAGGCCATCGCGAGGCTCTGGGACGCGATCGGTGCCGCCGAGGGCGGGGACACGGTCGGTTTCTGCCTCGACACCTGTCACGCGTGGGCCGGTGGCAACGACCTGTCGACGATGGTCGACCGCATCCTGGCGATCACCGGGCGGATCGACTTCGTCCACGCCAACGACAGCCGCGACACCTTTGACAGCGGAGCGGACCGGCACACCAACTTCGGCTCGGGCGAGATCGACGGCACCGAGGTCTCGGACCTGGTCCGCGCCGCCGGTTGCCCCGTGGTCGTCGAGACGCCTGGTGGAGTCGAAGGCCAGAGTGCCGACATCACCTGGCTGCGGGATCACGTCGGGGGCTGATCGGCGTGGATCGACCCCGGCGACCGGGTGCCTCTTCGGCTCTGCGGCGCGGCGCTGCCCTGGGCAGTGCGGCCCTGGACCTCTCGGCCGAGATCTCGCGCCGTGAAGCCCTGCGGCGGTCGGCTGCACTGCGTGCGCGGGCCTACCTGATCGTCCAGTGCGCCCTGGCCGCAGCCGTGGCCTACTCGATCGCCCGCTACGTCTTCGATGTCGCGGTGCCCCTGTTCGCGCCCGTGGCCGCGATGATCACGCTCGGGATGACCCACGGCCAGCGGCTCCGCAGGGCCCTGGAGATCACCGTGGGCGTCGGGGTGGGCGTCTTCGTCGGGGAGATCATCGTCCACTGGCTCGGGATGGGCTGGTGGCAGGTTGCTCTCATTGTCGGCATCTCGATGACCATTGCCGCCGCGCTCGACGTGGGGCCGCTGCTCATCACCCAGGCAGGCGTGCAGGGTCTGATCGTGGCCCTGCTGTCCGCCAACTCCACCCTGGCCTTCGGCCGCTGGTTCGAGGCGCTCATCGGCTCCACCGCGGGTCTGGCCTTCGCCGCCATCGTGCCCACCTCGACGGTGCTGCGACCGCGGGCGCGTGCCATCGCCCTGCTCCGCGACGTCAGCGACGTGCTCACGCGCACCGCAGCCGCCATGACCCACAAGGACCAAGCAGCCGTCGAAAAGGCCCTGGTCGACGCCCGGGCCACCGAGGTCGCGTTCAACGGCCTGAAGGGCGTGACCGCCGACTCCCGCGAAATCCTGCGACTCACCCCGCTCTCGACCCGCCGCAAGGCCGCGATCGCCACCGTGGCCTCCATGCTCGAGCCGCTCGATCGGGCGATCCGCAACATGCGCGTCCTCAACCGGCGCGCGGCTGTGTGCCTCTAGACCGGTGAGGACGTCCCCGCGCCCTACATCAGGGCCGTGGCCGAACTCGGGGCCGCGACCGAGATGCTCGTCCACCACGTCGAACGCGGCACCCCACCACCGGGGCTGCGCGCCGAGCTTCTCGAGATCGCCACACACACCGGCGCGCGTGCGCCCGGGGCAACACTCTCGGCCGAGGTGATCAGGGCCCAGGTGAGGTCGATGCTGGTGGACTACCTGATGATCGTCGGCGACACCGCCGAGGAGGCCCGAGCTCAGGTGCGCAGCGTCTGCACCGACTGAGGCCCGGGCTCACCGTGGCGGCGCCAGACCGACACGTGCGACTCACTGTCGGCGGTGAAGGGCTCGCGGGACCACCCGGCATACCGGCCCTCGAGTTCCATCCCGGCGAGCCGCGCCATGAGGTCGAGTTCGCTGGGCCAGACGTAGCGGAAGTTGTGGGTCCCCCGGCGGTAGGTGCCGTCGGGCTGACGGGTGAAATGGTGCGAGATCGCCTGCTGGGTCACGACATCGTAGGTGTCGACGCCGAGGTGCGAGTCCGAGATGTCGAAGGGCACGCCAGCCTGGCCCGGTGGGAGGCGTCGCAGTGACGGCACCTCGACCTCGATGACGAAGCGCCCACCCGGCCCGAGGTGGCGAGCCGCGTTGCGGAAGCACGCGACCTGCTCCGCCTGGGTGCGGAGGTTGCCGATCGTGTTGAAGACGAGATAGACGAGCGAGAACTCGCCCGGGACAACGGTTGTGGCCATGTCACCGATCGCCACGGGGAGGTCGGGGCGTTTGGCATGGACACGGTCGACCATCGGCTGGGAGAGCTCGATCCCCGTGACGTCGACGCCGCGCTCCGCCAACGGGATCGCAACGCGACCGGTGCCGATCGCGAATTCGAGCGCGCGGCCCTCGCGGGCGAGATCGGCGAGCAGGTCCACCGTCGGGGTGAGCACGTCGGGGGCGAACATGTCGGCGACCGCCTCGTCGTAACGATCAGCGGCGTCGGCATCCCACAGGTCACTGGTCGTCATGCCCACGACTGTGACGCACACGACGGCCCCGCCGCCACGCAATATCGGTGGCGGCAGGGCCAGTGGTTCGTGTCGATGCTGGTGTGTCGGTGTCGGCTGGTCAGGGGCTGCGGATGGTGTCCCTCGTGGCGCGATTGCCCTTGGGCGTGGTGTGATCGCGCGCCTTGGTGAGCAGGCGGCGCAGGTCATCACCCACGTCGTTGAGCGCAGCCCGCAGGTCTGCTTCGGTCGAGGTGGCGACGAGTTTGTTCTTGCCCGGCGCCTGGGCCTCGAGGGTCACCACCTGACCGGGCGGCTCGCGATCCTTGACGCTCAGCTCCATCCCCCACGAGCGGTCGAGCTGATCGAAGCGGCCGAGGGCCTGCGACCATTGTCCCCGATCAGGGCACGGTCACGCTCCCCGAAGCCGCCACCGAAACGGACCCTGTCGACGCTCATCTCAGGACTCCTCGGCGGTCGGGTCGGCGTCCGCGGCCTGCAGGGCCTCGTGCACCTGCCTAAGCTCGGCGCCCGAGTGCAGCGAGGGCGCGCGTCTGGCGCTCGGCGTCCTCGGCGACCGGGACGGGGGGCTTGCAGATGCCGTCGGCGTAGAGGTGGTCGCCGAAGGCCGGCACCATGCCCTCGAGCAGTCCCAGCTCGTCCTCCGTCATGGACTCGTCCAGGCCGGTCCCACGCGCGATGTCCCAGCGGTGCACCACGAGGTCGAAGCCGTAGAAGGTCGCCATGGTCTGGCCCACGGTCGTCGGCCCGAAGTGGCCGTCGTAGGCCACATCGACCAGTGCCGGGAGTACCTCACGCACCTCCGCGTCGTGGGCCCGCCAGCGGGCGACCGGATCGGTGGTGCTGGGCAGCGACCCGAGGTCAGCGTGCTGACCGAGGAAGTCTCGTTGCGTGGTGACGACGTGCTCGACGACGTCGGCGACGGTCCAGCCCTCGCACGGGGACGGGGCATCCCAGTCGGGCACGGCGGAGACGGTGGTGGTGAAGCGATCGGCCTGTGCGGCATACGTTGTGTTCATGACGACGACGCTAGGGAACCAGCGGGGGTGAGCACTTGATCAAACCCGACAACGCCCTCGATGACATCGAGCGCGCCCACTTGGTCGACCCCCGCGAGTCCTTCTACGCGATCGACCGCTTCGCCGCACCGCCCGATCTCAGCGAGCTCGCACGACGGCACTGGATCCCGGTGTGGGACCTGCCCGAGGGCGAGTCCTCGACGCAGGAAGTCCTGCAGTACCCGGTCTGCCTCATCGTCATCTCGAACAGCTATGCCCGCTTCTACGGGGTCCAGTCCGGCCTGTCGCGGACCACACTGTCGGGAACCGGCTGGGCCAGCGGTGTCATGTTGCAACCCGCCGCAGGAAGCCTCGTGCTGGGTGGCGACGTGAGGACGATGACCGATCGCTTCGTGGATGCGAGGGAGATCCTGGATGGGGCACTGGTCGCTGCGGTGCGATCGGCCATGGCCGACCCGAATGATCCGGAGTGCAGGAGAGCGTCAGCCGCCGTCCTCGACGATGCCCTGCGCGCTTGGCTGCCGGTCGACGAGGAGGGTCTGCTCGTCAACGCCATCGTCGAGGCGGTCGAGACCGAGCCCGACATCGGTCAGGTCGCGCAGGTGTGCCAGCGATTCGCGATCACCGAGCGCAGTCTCCAGCGGCTGCTCCGGCGCCGGATCGGGCTCAGTCCCAAGTGGCTCATCCAGCGGCGCCGGCTGCACGAGGCGAGCGAACGACTGCGGTCCGGTCCCGGGGACCTCGCGGGAGTTGCGCACGATCTCGGATATGCCGACCAGGCGCACTTCACCCGCGATTTCCGACGAGTCACCGGGATGACTCCCGGCGTCTTTGCCCGTCGCTTCAGTGGAGCGCGTCCGCCGGTGTGATCGTCACGGGTTAGGCGTCGCGCTCCTCGCGGGTCCACACCCGGTCATCCAACACATAGGTCATGGCCTCCAAGGTGCGCCTTCCTCCATGGCGACCAGCGTTGAAGGCTTGCCGACAACCGTCGAGAGCACACGGCATACCTGTGGACGACACACCTGACTCAACGGCCGCTGTGGACAACCGCCAACCCAAGACGGCTCAGACGTTGCGGCGGTACTGACCCCCGACCTCGAAGAAGGCGTCGGTCACCTGCTGCAGCGAGCAGACCCGCGCAGCATCCATGAGGACGGCAAAGACGTTGTCGCCCTTGACCGCCGCTTCCTTGAGCCGCGCCAGGGCCTCCTGCGCCTCGACCGCGTGCTCCTGCCGATACGCCCGCACGCGCGAGAGCTGGCTCTCCTTCTCGGCCTCCGACGCGCGCGCCAACTCGACGTGCTGGGGCGTGCCGTCGTCGGCGGCGGGGTTGCGGAAGGTGTTGACGCCGATGATGGGCAGCGAGCCGTCGTGCTTGCGGTGCTCATAGAGCATCGACTCGTCCTGGATCCGGCCGCGCTGGTAGCCGGTCTCCATCGCGCCGAGGACGCCCCCGCGCTCGTTGATCCGGTCGAACTCGGCCAGCACCGCGGCCTCGACGAGGTCGGTCAGCTCGTCGATGATGAACGACCCCTGAAGCGGGTTCTCGTTCATCGCCAGGCCCCACTCGCGGTTGATGATGAGCTGGATCGCCAGCGCACGGCGCACCGACTCGGCACTGGGGGTGGTCACGGCCTCGTCAAAAGCGTTGGTGTGCAACGAGTTCGCGTTGTCATAGATCGCAATGAGCGCCTGCAGCGTGGTGCGGATGTCGTTGAAGTCCATCTCCTGCGCGTGCAGGCTGCGACCGCTCGTCTGGACGTGGTACTTCAGCTTCTGCGACCGCTCGTTGGCGCCGTACTTCTCCTTCATCGCGATCGCCCAGATGCGGCGGGCGACGCGACCGATGACGGAGTACTCCGGGTCCATGCCGTTGGAGAAGAAGAACGACAGGTTCGGCGCGAAGTCGTCGATGTCCATGCCGCGTGCCAGATACGACTCCACGTAGGTGAAACCGTTGGCGAGCGTGAACGCGAGCTGGCTGATCGGGTTCGCCCCGGCCTCGGCGATGTGATAGCCCGAGATCGACACCGAGTAGAAGTTGCGCACACCCTTCTGGATGAACCACTCCTGGATGTCGCCCATCATCCGCAGCGAGAACTCGGTCGAGAACAAGCAGGTGTTCTGGCCCTGGTCCTCCTTGAGGATGTCCGCCTGGACCGTGCCCCGCACGTTCTGCAGGGCGTATGCCGTGAGCTCCTCGCGCTCGGCACCGCTCGGCTCCCGACCCTCCCGGGCGACGAAGGCCTCGACCTGCTGGTCGATGACCGTGTTGAGGAAGAAGGCGAGGATGGTCGGCGCCGGGCCGTTGATCGTCATCGAGACCGAGGTGGTCGGGGCGACGAGGTCGAAGCCGTCGTAGAGCGCCTTCATGTCATCGAGGGTGGCGACCGAGACACCGGAGGTGCCGACCTTGCCGTAGATGTCGGGGCGCGGGTCGGGGTCGCGACCGTAGAGGGTGACCGAGTCGAAGGCCGTCGACAGGCGCGTCGCCGGCTGGCCCTCGGAGACGAGCTTGAAGCGGCGGTTGGTGCGGAAGGGGTCACCCTCGCCGGCGAACATGCGCGCAGGGTCCTCGTTGTCCCGCTTGAAGGGGAAGACGCCGGCGGTGAAGGGGAAGTAGCCGGGGAGGTTCTCGCGGCGCAGGAAGGTGAGCAGGTCACCCCGGTCGTGCATCCGCGGCAGCGCGACGCGACGAATCGGGTTGCCGGACAACGACTCCTTGACGAGCTTGGTGTGCAACTCCTTGTCGCGGATCTTGACCACGTGCTCGTCGCCCGAATACTGCTCGACGACCGACGGCCACTGGGACAGCAGGCCGCGGACGTCCTTGGGCAGGTCCTCCTCGGCCGTCGCGATCAGGCGGTCCAACTCATCGGACCCGTGCTCCCCCAAGGCCTCCCGCGCGGTGGTGAGGTGCTGAGCGCGGCGTGCGTGCGCGGCATACTCCTCGGTCTTGGCGTGATACCCACGGATCGTCTCGGTGATCTCGGAGAGATAGCGGACTCGTGAGGACGGGACGACCTGGCGAAGGACCGAGGAGTGGCGCACGTCGACGGCGGGCAGGACGCCCTCGGAGAGTCCAAGACCCCTGTCGGACAGCAGGGTTCGCAGCTCTTGGTAGAGCGCGGTGACACCGTCGTCGTTGAAGGTCGCGGCCGAGGTGCCGAAGACGGGCATGTCCTCGGGCTTCTTGCCGAAGGCGTTGTGGTTGCGGACGAGCTGGCGGCCGACGTCGCGCAGGGCGTCCATGGCGCCGCGGCGCTCGAACTTGTTGATCGCGACGACGTCGGCGAAGTCGAGCATGTCGATCTTCTCGAGCTGGCTGGCCGCGCCGTATTCGGGGGTCATGACATAGAGGGCGACGTCGGCGAAGTTCGTGATCGCGCCATCGCCCTGGCCGATCCCGGGAGTCTCGATGATGACGAGGTCGTAGGCCGCGGCCTTGAGGATGGTGACGACCTGGGCGAGCTCGTCGGGCACCTCGCGCCCACCGCGAGTGGCGAGCGAGCGGAAGTAGACGCGGTCGCCGTCGAGCGAGTTCATGCGGATGCGGTCACCCAGGAGGGCGCCGCCACCCTTGCGGCGGGTCGGGTCGACGGCGACGACGGCAATCCGCAACTTGTCCTGCTGGTCGACGCGGAAGCGCCGCACCAGCTCATCGGTGAGCGAGGACTTGCCCGAGCCACCAGTGCCGGTGATGCCCAGGACGGGCGTGGAATGAGTGGCCGCTGCAGCGGTGAACTCGGCCAGGTCCGCGTCGGTGAGGCGGCCGAGCTCAGCCGCCGAGATGGCTCGCGAGACGGCGGACCGATCACCGGCGAGCACGCCGTGGACGTCAACGCCCTTGACCTCGGTGACGTCGAAGTCGCAGTCCGCGACGACTTGGTTGATCATCCCGACCAGGCCGAGTTTCTGGCCGTCCTCGGGGCTGAAGATGTGGACGCCCGACTTCTTCAGGCGCTCGATCTCGTCGGCGACGATGACGCCGCCACCGCCCCCGACGACCTTGACGTGCGGCGCGCCGGCCTCACGCAAGAGCTGCACGAGGTATTCGAAGTACTCGACGTGCCCGCCCTGGTAGGACGAGACGGCCACACCCTGCGCGTCCTCCTCGATCGCCGCATCGACGACCTCCTGCACGGAGCGGTTGTGGCCCAAGTGGATCACTTCGGCGCCCTGGCTCTGCATGATCCGCCGCATGATGTTGATCGAGGCGTCGTGACCGTCGAAGAGACTGGACGCGGTGACGATGCGCACCGGGTTCGTCGGGACATGGAGTTCGGGCTTGGCCTGCTGGGTCATCGATGACTCCTCGGGATGGCTGTTCCGAAAATAGTAGGACGTCCTAGTACTTACTCGCGAGTCGCGAAGACGCTAACTCACCAATAGCCGCCAACTCACCAATAGTGCACTTTCGGTGACACCCCGTCGCGGCCCAAGCCGCATCGATGGCTCCCCAGCCGACCGGAGTCTCAACCAAGCCGACCGAAAACTCACTATTGGTGAGATTCAGTGAGCCTGGCTCCACGCGAACGGGTCCTCCGCGGTGGCGGCCAACAGCCAGTGAGCAGGAGCATCGAGGAACTCCACATCGATGGCCTCGAGCGGAACGTCCGCCATGAGCCGCCGCCAGGACTCGGCGCGATGCAGGGCTGACATCCGCTCGGCCGCGGGGAGCAGACGCCGCAGCTCCTGTGCAGGCGCGAGGTCGGTCCACGACTCCAAGTAGGCATCGATGACCCGCTCGTACTCCGGCGCTCCGGGCGGAAAGGGCAACCGGGCGCGCATGACCCAGAGCAGGGGGCGCACCGAGGCGAAGGGGTGGCTCCACACCGCATCGCCGAGGTCGATGAACGCGATCCCACCGTCCCTGCCACGCATGGCATTCCAAAGGTGGAGATCGTTGTGCTCCACCGATTCCGGGATGCCGCTCGCCTCCAGGCGCGCAGCATCCTCCCCGAGTCGACCCAGGCCGGCCTCGACCTGCCGGCGTCCCTCGAGGTCGAGCCGCCGTCCATCCCCCTCGGGAAGGCGAGCGAGATGGTCGGCCAGCGCCACGGCATACGAGATGGCATTCGAGTCCTCGAAAGCCGGGACGCGAGCGGCCCGCATTGCGGGCTCACGACCCGACAGCCGCCGCTGGACCTCGCTCCAGGCACCCGCCACCTCCGCGACCTCAGCCGCGGCCTCGAGGTCATCAGCTGGTCGGTGCTCTCCGATCGGGTCGCCGAGGTCGGCGGTGAGCAACCAGCCCCGCGCCCGCTCCACGCCGAACAACGGCGGGACCCGATCGGGAGCGACACGGGCGACCTCCTCCATCAGAGCCGCCTCGAAGGACTGCGAGGGTGCGTTCTCCTTGAACCAGGCCCATCCCCCGGCGACCGGCACCTTGAGGACGACCGACCAGAACCGCACCAGGTGCTCCTGGATGGGTCCGGTCACGTCGGCCTGTGCTCGAATCCAGGTGTGCGCCTCGGCGCGCCAACTCCCCGAGCGCCACAAGGTTGGCAGGTCACGCTCAGCCGCGGCGTCCATGGGAGTGAGTATGCCGCGGTGAGACCGATCGCGCAGGCGACGCAGCACCAACCATTGCCCCTGGCGGACTGCTGCCCTAGCCTGACGACCATCGCTCGATCCGGGGGGAATCCATGAGCCAGGGCAATGTTGCCGTCACCACACCGACCATCGCCGACCAGGGCCGTCGCCGGTGGGTGATCCCCCTCGTCGCGTGCCTGGCCGTCTTCGCCTTCCCGGCCATTCTCGACGGGGCGCCCGTCACCGGAGGGGCGTTGACCGACCTGATCCCGGCGGTCCTCTTCGACCCCCTCGCGGAGTCCGTGCCGGCCCTGCTGCCGATTGCCAAACTGTTGCTGCTCGGCGTGGCGGTCGCCGGCCTGCTGGGGGTGCGCCACCATGCCCGGATCATCCTGGGCTACTACGCCGCCATCCTCGTCGTCATCGCCCTGACCCAGAACGCCGCCGACCTGGGCGATCGCGGATTCGCTCTCATCACCGGCAATGCCGTCGGCCAGCTCATCGTGGCCACGATGGCGTTCATCGGGCTGCGCTCCGCGACCGACAACTCGACCCTGAGGCGCGGGCGGCTGTGGGTCACCCCGCTCATGGCCCTGGCGTGGCTCTATCCGTTCGTGCTCGATGACGGCGTGGTCCGCCCGGGGCTCGACGTCTTCAATGGCGCCGGCGTGACCTACTGCATGGTGACGCCGGTGATCGCCGGCCTGCTCTTCCTGCGCCCCGATGGTTTCGCCCGCACCACGGGACTGGCCGTTGGTGCCCTCGGCGTGGTCTTCGGCCTGCTCAACCTCACGACGTGGTGGGTCGCGCACCCGGAGAATTGGTGGATGGGGGTACTGCACGTCCCCCTCTTCGTCGTGAGTCTGGCGCTCGCCGTCACCTCTGCTCGGCGAGCCAGGTGATCGCCTCGGCGTAGCCGGCGATGCCGCGCCCGATCACCTGATGCGCGGTCACGTCGGTGAGGTAGGAGTGGTGCCGGAAGGGTTCCCGCGCGTGGATGTCGCTGATGTGCACCTCGACGACGGGGACCCGGCACGCCGAGACGGCGTCGCGCAGGGCGACTGAGGTGTGGGTGTAGCCCCCGGCGTTCAGGACGATGCCCGCGATGCCACGACGCCCGTCCTGGACCCAGTCGATGAGGGCGCCCTCATGGTTGGACTGACGGCAGTCAGCGGTGAGCCCGAGCGCCGCGGCGGCCACCTGGCAGCCGTCCTCCAGATCGGCGAGCGTGGCGTGCCCATAGACCTCCGGCTCCCGTTCCCCGAGCAGGTTGAGGTTGGGCCCGTTGATCACCAGGACGGTGCGCTCATCCATGGCAGGAGTATGCCGGTAACCTCACCTCCCGTGACCGGCCTCATCAGAAGGCGAGCGGGTCCCGCCGGAGGCGACCACCCACTGTGCCCGCGAGCGCTTCATCGAGGAGATTCGCGGCTAGGTGGCGGGGCCCACCTCCTGACGTCGGCGGTCAGCGGTATGCCGTGGGGCAGACTCCCGTCGGCGTCCCCACCTGGGCCTGGGCACGGGCCATCCGCTCCCGGCCCATGTTCCACGAGGTCCAACTGTCGTCCGTCGACGTCGAGGTACCCGTCAGGGCGCAGGCCGCCATCTCGCGTGGGAAGTTCGCGACGATCGCGGCCGAGCCGTCCGGGGCCAACTGCGAGAGGTAGTCGACGTCGACCTTCCCGGTTGCCTCGTAACGTGCCGCATTGAGCTCGACGACACGTGCGTCGAGATTCACCAGCGGTAGGGCCACCGCGAGGGCTGAGGCGGAGAAAAGAGCCACCCGCGCGGCCCACGCCCACGACCAGCCGGCCGCGGCCGCCCCGACGAGGATGACGACGAGGGCCAGCCAGCCCTCCGCGAGGGCCGCGGTGATGCGCGCCGTCGTGAAGCCATAGGCATCCTGGTAGAGCCAGAGCCGGTGCAGCGCGGAACCGACGACGAGGAGGGAGAGCGCCGTCATCGTGAGCACGACGCCGCGCTTGATCGACCGGTCGGCCGCGGTCTGCTCGCTCGCGAACCAGCGGATGAGCGCGAGCACCACGGTCGTCAGGAGGGTGACCACGACGAGCTGGCCGAAGCCCTGCCGGGCGTACTCGGCATACGTCAGGCCGGTCGTGCGCAGCACGTGCTCCTTGCCGCCGAAGAGGGCGCTGGCCTGAGCGGCGAGGAAGACCACGAAGAGCACGAGCACCGCGCCGGCCGGCACGAGCCATTCGAACCGGTGCTTGGCCGGGCGCGGCGTCAGGGCCAGGTCCGGGTCCGGGTCGGCGGCCGGCGGGTTGAGGGCGACGTAGCAGGCGGTGAGGGTCAGCCCGGTGATGAAGGTCCACAGGAAAGCGCGCAGGGTGAGCTCGCTCCACTGCCAGTCCGGGACCAGCGCCTTGGCCCAGGAGCCGACGATCGCATCCGCCGAGGCGAAGAGCGCACCGAAGACGATGACGCCCAGGACGGTCAGGGCGCCGGCCCGCAGGACGGCCCAGAGGTTGCGGCGGGCGCTGAGCCGGCCGAGGGTGCGTCCGAGGAGGGGCAGGCCGCGGATCGCCGCGAGCACCCAGGCCAGGCCGGAGATCAGCAGGCCGACGATCGTGCGTGCCTTGGTGAAGGCCGACATGAACAGCGGTGTGGCGAGGACGAGTCCGAGCACGGCGAGCCCGGGCTCCGCGCGCAGGGTGAAGACGGAGACGGCAACGAGACACAGCGCCCAGACGGCCAGTGCCCAGGGCGAGCGCCAGGCCCGACCGACGACGAAGGCGAGCGAGCCGCCCAGCGCCATGACGAGGGAGACGGCCAGGCCCACACCGTTCATCAGGGGCAGCAGGACCGCGCCGATGATACCGACGCCGGCGGCCGCAGCGAGGATCGCAACCTGTGGCCCGCAGTGGCGCTCGGGCCAGAAGCGGCCCCAGAAGTCCGGGCGAGGGGCGGCGGGCGGGACCGACGGGACGGCCGGGGCGACTACGGACGACATGGTGGACTCCTGGGTGGGGCTGGACGAGGGGGTATGCCGCCCGGTTGCGGCGTGCGCCACCACGGCCGGTGCCGCTGCGGCTCGGGGTGCGGGCGTGTCTGCGGAAGCGGCCGGCGACGGCGATGGCTTGGAAGAGGGGAACACGGGGGCGCGCGGCAGCCGCAGGGCCAGGTGCGCACCGGCCTCGGCGTCGAGGGCATCGATCCGGCCGCCGTGCATCTCGACGACCCAGCGGGCGATGGCCAGGCCGAGCCCGGAGCCACCGGACGTCGGATCGGTGGACCCGAACCGCTGGAAGATGCGGTGTCGCTGCTCGGGCGGGATGCCGGGACCATCGTCGCGGACGTCGAGGACCCAGTCGCTGCCGTCGACCCTGGCGTCGACGCGGACGACGCCCCCGGCCGGACTGTGGCGGTCGGCGTTGTCGAGCAGGTTGACGATGACCTGGGTGAGACGAGCGCGATCGGCGGTGACCGACAGGCTCTCCGGCATGACGGTGACGACATGGCGCACGTCCCGGGGGCGGAGCTCGGCCTCGGCGACGCAGGCGATCAGCAACTGGGCGACGTCGACGCGCGCGAGGGCGAGCCGACCGGCGCCGCCGTCGATGCGGGAGAGGTCGAGCAGGTCGTTGACGAGGTCGGACAGTCGCTCGGCCTGGGCCAGGGCGGTGCCGAGGGTTCGTTCGTCGGGAGCGACGACACCGTCGGCGAGGTTCTCGAGCACGGCGCGCTGCGCGGCCAGTGGCGTGCGCAGTTCGTGCGAGACGGTGGCGATGAGGGCACGGCGTTGCTCGTCCTGGGTGGCCAGATCCTCGGCCATGGCGTTGAACGACCGGGCCAGCGTGCCCACCTCGTCGGCGGAGGTGACGTCGATGCGTTCGGACCACTGCCCGCCGGCCATGCGTGAGGCGGCCCGCGTCATGTCCTGCAGCGGGGTCACCATGCCGCGGGCCAACCAGCGGGTCGCGCCGAGGGCTGCGGCGATCGTCACCGGGCCGGAGACGAGGGTGGGCACGCCGGCGCGGCGCCCGATGGCGGCGACGACGAGGACGGCGACGGTGCTCGCGACGACGAGGAGCCCGAGTTTGACGCGGATCGACGTGATCCCCGCCAGTGGCCCCCGAGCGTTGGGTTCGGCGGTCACGGTCGGGCCTCCGCGGCATACCCGACGCCGTGGACGGTGCGGATCCGGTCGGCACCGATCTTGGCGCGCAGGGCCTTGACGTGGGAGTCGAGGGTGCGCGTGCCGTAGGCATCGGCCCACCCCCACACGTCGCGGAGCAACTGGTCTCGTTCGAAGACCCGCCCGGGGGCCTCGGCGAGAACCCGCAGGAGGTCGAACTCCAGTGGCGTCAGGTGGATCTCGCTCCCCTGGACTGTCACGCGCCGCGCACTGGGGCTCACCGTGAGGCCGCCGACGACGAGGTCGGTCGCGGTCGGCCGGGCGGCGAGCTCGGCGGCCCGCTCGACGCGCCTGAGCAGGGCCTGGACGCGCGCGACGACCTCGCGCATCCGAAAGGGCTTGGTCACGTAGTCGTCGGCTCCCACCGCGAGCCCGATGAGGATGTCGGTCTCCTCGTCGCGGGCAGTGAGCATGAGCACCGGCACCGGCCGGATGGCCTGGATGCGGCGGCAGACCTCCAGGCCGTCGAAGCCGGGAAGCATGATGTCGAGGAGGACCACGTCGGGCGGGTCCGCGGTGAACGCCTCGACGGCGCCCGGGCCGTCGAAGGCGCGTGTCACGGCATACCCCTGGGCCTCGAGGCGCAGGGTGAGCGACTCGTTGATGACCTCGTCGTCCTCGACGACGAGTAGGCGGGCGGGAGTCGCGGTCATGGCACCGACTCTAGGGAGGCCCGTGCGGGGGGCGCCCACAGGAAATGTGCGCGTCCTGTGAAGGCTCAGGCTCCAGTCATCGCCGGAGCGCGGTGCTGGGAACGGTATGCCGTGGCGCTGATCCCGGTGCACGCCTGGAAGTGATGCCTGAGCAGGGCCGCCCTGCCGAAGCCGGACCGCGTCGCGACCTGCCCGACCGGCAGGTCGCTCTCCTCGAGCCGCTCACGGGCACGGATCACACGTTGCTCGGTGAGCCACTCGTGCGGTGTCGTGCCCGTCTCGGCGACGAAGCGCCGGGCAAAGGTGCGTGGTGACATCGCGGCACGTCGGGCCAGGTCGCCGATCGGGTGTGGCTCCTCGAGCCGCTCGAGCATGTGGGACAGGACCGGGCCGGCACCGTCGGCGCTCGTGACCGGCACGGTGCGGTCGATGAACTGCTGTTGGCCACCATCCCGGTGGGCGGCGACGACCGCACCGTGGGACCACGTCGGCCCCGACGGGCGTCAGCGCCTGCGCCGCCCGATGAGATAACCCAGGGCGATCGCCAGCAGGGCCCCGATCGCATGCGGGGCATAGCTCTTGAGGAGCACCGGCAGCACCGTCGCCCCCAGGTCGATCGAGTCGTCGCTCGCCGCCCGCGAGGCGGCCGGTCGGGTCGTCGCCGCCGCAGAGGTATGCCGCGGGGCCGGGGCCGCCGCCACAGGTGCGGCGGCGACCGGCTGACTCTCCCCCAGACCCTCGGCGACCTCGGCCGGTGACAGGGCCATGCCCTCGTCGTCAGCGACCTCCGCGCGAAACTGCGCCAACGGCTCCCCGTGCGAGCGCCCCTCTCCCTCTGCGGCGTTGTTCCCAGTTGCCGTGGTTGTTCCGGGCTCGGCGGGCGCGCTGAACTGGCCCTCGATGCAGCCGATGAACTGCTGGAGCAGCTTGTCCGAGACGTCCTGCATGACGCCACGCCCGAACTGCGCCGGCTTGCCGGTGATCGCCAGTTCGGTCGTCACGTCGACCCGCGTGTGGGCGCCACCCTCCGCCGGGACCAGTTGCATGGTCACCGTGGCGCCGGCCGTGCCATTGCCCCGCTTGTCCTTGCCCTTGGCCTCGATGACCGCTCGGTGCGCGGCATCGTCACGCTCGACGAAAGCGCCCGTCCCGGCATACTGCAGGGCGATCGGGCCGAGCTTGACCTTGACGGTCCCGGCAAAGGACTCGCCGGTCGCCTCGGTGACCGTGGCCCCGGGGAAACACCCGCCGACCCGCTCCAGGTCCATGAAGGTCTCCCACACCTGGTCGATGGGGGCGGGGACGACGAAATCGTGGGTCAGCTCCATGAGGTCAGCCTGCCGCAGCGACCGCGACCGCGCGACTCGTGAGCACGGTCGCGAGGTGACGCCGATAGTCCGCGTCACCGTTGAGGTCGCTCGGCGGATTCGTCCCGTCGGCGGCCGAGGAGCACGCATCGGCGACGTCGCTGGCCGACTTTCCCGCCAACGCGGCTTCGACCGAAGCGGCCCGAAGGGGCGTCGAGCCCATGTTGGTGAGCCCGATCTTGGCCTCGCTGATCGTGCCTCCGTCGGCCTTCACGGTGGCTGCCACGCCGACGATCGACCACTGGTGCGCGACCCGCACGAACTTCTCGTAGTGCGCACCCCACCCGGTGTGCTTGGGGATCCGGATCGCGGTGAGCAGTTCCCCGTCGCCCACGGCCGTCTCGAAGAGGTCGGTGAAGAAGTCCTTGGCCGCGACCGTTCGCTCGCCGCCGGGCCCGGCAATGACCATCTCGGCGTCGAGCGCGAGCACCGGGGCTCCGAGGTCTCCCGCCGGATCGGCATGGACGATGGCGCCGCCGAGCGTGCCCCGGTGACGGATCTGAGGGTCGGCCACCTCGGCCGTGGCCTTGGCGAGCAGGGCCGCATGCTCCTTGACCAGCTCGGAGTTGGCCACCTCGTCGTGCGTCGTCATCGCGCCGATGACGATGGTGTCGCCGTCCTCCCGGATGCCGCGCAGGCCCTCCACGCGCCCGAGGTCGATGACCTTCTCGGGTGCGTTGAGCCGCATGCGCAGGACCGGCAGCAGGGACTGACCGCCGGCCAGGACCTTGCCCTCGTCACCGGCCTCGGCGAGCGCCGCGAGCGCATCCTCGACGGATGTGGGGGCGACGTACTCGAACGATGACGGGATCATGACCCGCTCCCTTCACCCGTGGTGCCGGGATCGGCGTTGTTGGCTGCTTCCTCTTGGAAGTGCGGTTGGGCCTGCGCGACCTCGGCCGAGCCAGCCGACTGCAGCGCCGCCCAGACCCGTGCGGGGGTGCACGGCATCTGGATGTCGTGGATGCCCCGGTCACGGACCGCGTCGACGATCGCGTTGACCACCGCCGGCGTCGACGCGATCGTGCCCGCCTCACCGACGCCCTTGGTTCCCAAGGTGTTCGTCGTCGCCAGCGAGGTCGTGTTGTCGGTGACGAAGTTGATCGTGTCGGCCGTCGTCGGCAGCGTGTAGTCGACGAAGGACCCCGTCACCAGGGTGCCGTTGTCGTCGTAGACCGCTTCCTCCCACAGCGCTTGGGCGATCCCCTGGACGAGGCCACCATGGACCTGACCCTCGACGATGAGCGGGTTGATGACCTGGCCGATGTCGTCGACGCAGACGTACTTGCGGATCGTCGACGCCCCCGTCTCGGTGTCGACCTCCATCGCGCACAGGTGCGTGCCGTGCGGGAAGGAGAAGTCCACCGGGTCGTAGGTCGCGTCGGCGTCGATGCCCGGCTCGAGGTGGTCCGGGTAGTTGTGAGAAGCGAAGGTTGCCAGAGCCACCTCGGTGATGCCGACCCCCTTGTCGGTGCCCTTGACGGCATACCGGCCGTCCTTGAACTCGAGGTCGTCGACGCTTGCCTCGAGCAGGTGCGCCGCAAACGGCTTGGCCTTCTCGATGACCTTGTCCGCGGCCCGGACCACGGCCTCTCCGCCCACCACGAGGCTGCGTGAGCCATAGGTGTCGAGCCCCTTGTAGGCGATCGCGGTGTCGCCATGGAGGACCTCGACGTCGTCGAAGGGCACACCGAGCCGGTCGGCCACGATCTGGCTCCACGCCGTCTCGTGACCCTGGCCGTGCGGCGACGTGCCGGTGATGACCTCGACCTTGCCGGTCGGGAGCATCCGGATCGCCGCCGATTCCCAACCCCCGGCCCCATACGACAGCTGACCCAGCACCCGCGAGGGGGCCAGTCCGCACATCTCGGTGAAGGTGGAGACGCCGATGCCGAGTTGGACCGGGTCACCACTCTCGCGGCGCTGCTTCTGCTCGGCCCGCAACTCGTCGTATCCGAAGAGTTCCTTGGCGCGAGCCGTCGCGGCTTCGTAGTTGCCCGAGTCGTAGGTCATCCCCGACACCGAGACGAAGGGGAACTCCTCGTGCTTGATCCAGTTCTTCTCCCGGATCTCGAGCGGGTCGACCCCGACTTCGGCGGCGAGTTCGTCCATCAGCCGCTCGATGGCGAAGGTCGCCTCAGGTCGGCCGGCGCCGCGGTAGGCGTCCACCCAGGTCGTGTTCGTCAGGACCGTCTGGCAGTTGAACTGATATGCCGGGAACTTGTAGATCGCGTGGAACATCCACGCGCCCAGGACCGGCACCCCGCCACCGACGATCGCCACATAGGCGCCGAGATTGGCGAGCAGGTCGACCTTGAGGCCGGTGACGGTGCCGTCCTTGGTCGCCGCGAGGGTGAGCATCTGGTACTGGTCACGACCATGGTGCGCGGACAGCAACGACTCGGACCGGGTCTCGGTGTACTTCGCCGGCTTGCCCAGCTTGCGGGCGACGGCGAGGGTGATGAACTCCTCCGGCGTGGTCTGGAGTTTGCCGCCGAACCCGCCGCCCACATCGGGGGCGATGACGCGGATCTTGCTCTCCGGCATACCGGTCGTGGCGGCGATGAGGAAGCGCAGGATGTGCGGGACCTGGGTCGAGGTCCACATCGTCACCTGCTCGCCGGTCGGGTCCACCACCGTGGAGCGCGGCTCCATGAAGGCGGGCACGAGGCGCTGCTGGCGGTACTCACGCTCGATGACGATGCCGTCCTCGCGGGCCTTGGCGATCGCCTCGTCCACGCTCCCACCGGTGCCGGCCTCGGCGGAGTCCAGCCGCCAGAAGGCCGACTTGTTGGTGCCCTTGTCGGGGTGGGCGAGGACCTCGTCCTTCAGCGCCTCCTTGGCGTCGAGGACGGCCGGCAACTCCTCGTAGTCCACATCGACGAGTTCGGCGGCATCACGGGCCGCCGCGGCCGACCGGGCGACGACGACGGCGACGATCTCGCCGGCGCACGCGACGTGCTCGGTCACCATGGGCAGGTGGTCGGGCGTGACCTGCTCGGGCGTGATCGGCCAGGCGTTGGCGCAGGCGCCCATGCCGTCGGGGAAGTCCGCGGCGGTGTAGACGGCGACGACATTGGTCGCGCCCTTGGCGGCCTCGGTGTCGATCGACGTCACCTTCGCGTGGGCGAAGGGGCTGCGGACCATGGCCAGGTGGAGCATGCCGGGGAGCACGATGTTGTCGGTCCACTTGGTGCGGCCGGTGATGAGGCGCTGGTCCTCCTTGCGACGGCGTGCCTTGCCGATCTCCGCACTCTCTGCGGGGCGCTCGTCCACTGCGGTCATCTCAGTCACCGACCTTGCTGCTCGAGACGGCAGCCGCACCGGGCGCCTTGGCGGCGGCAGCGACGGCCTTGACGATGTTGTGATAGCCGGTGCACCGACACAGGTTGCCCTCGAGGCCGAGGCGGATCTGCTCCTCGGTCGGGTCCGGATGGGTGTTGAGCACGTCGATGGCCTGCATGATCATTCCCGGTGTGCAGTAGCCACACTGGAGCGCGTGGTGCTCGTGGAAGGACTCCTGCATCGGGTGCAGTCCGGCCTCGGTGGCCAGCCCCTCGATCGTCGTCACCTCGTGACCGTCGACCTGGACGGCCAGGACATTGCAGGACTTCACCGAGCGGCCGTCGAGGTGCACGGTGCAGGCGCCGCAGTTGCTCGTGTCGCACCCGACCACCGTCCCCACCTTGCCGAGGGTCTCGCGAAGGTAGTGGACCAACAAGGTCCTGGGCTCGACGTCGTCGGAGTACTTCGCTCCGTCGACGGTGACGGTGATTCGGGTCATCCTGACTCCCTTGTCGCGGATTGGTCGATGTCCATGATCCTTGCGTGACCTCGCCGCGGTGGCAAGGGTCACCGCTGGGTATGCCGTGCTGCCACTCAGTCCCCGGGGTGGTGGATCGGGCCGCCGCGCTCGCCGAGTCGCTCGCCCCGTCCGCCCCAGCGCAGGGCGATGATCTCGGCGACGATCGACACGGCCGTTTCCTGCGGTGTGCGGGCCCCGAGGTCGAGGCCGATCGGGGACGACATCCGCCCGATCTCCGCTGCGGACAGTCCCGCCTCCTGCAGGCGTGCCAGGCGGTCCTCGTGCGTGCGACGGGACCCCATCGCGCCGATGTAGCCGACCTCGGGCAGTCGCAGGGCCACCTCGAGCAGTGGCACGTCGAACTTCGGGTCGTGGGTGAGGACGCAGATCACCGTCCGGGCATCGATCCGCCCGGCATCCCGCTCCTCGGTGAGGTACTTGTGGGGCCACTTGACGACGACCTCGTCGGCCTCCGGGAAACGGGTGGCGGTCGCGAAGACCGGGCGTGCGTCGCAGACGGTCACGGCATACCCGAGGAAGGACCCCTGCGCGGCAACCGCCGCCGCGAAGTCGATCGCCCCGAAGACGAGCATCCGCGGGCGGGGGGCGTGGGCCGACACGAAGACCTGCATGCCCTCGCCCCGACGCTCGCCATCCGGACCGTAGGTGAGCGTCTTGGACTCGCCGAGGGCGAGCAGGCCGCGGGCGTCGTCGAGGACGGCAGCATCGGCGCGCTCGCTGCCGATGCTGCCCTGGGTCGGCGCCCCTTCGGGTCGCACGATGACGCGTCGTCCCACCCGGGCCGGATCCGGGTGGGCGACAACTGTCGCGATGGCGACCGGTCGCTCCGCACGGATGTCGGCCGCGACCTCCCCCAACTCGGGGAAGGTGTGTTGTGACACCGGCTCGACGTGGACGTCGAGGATGCCGCCGCACGTCAGGCCGACCCCGAGCGCGGTCTCGTCGGAGATGCCATAGCGCTGCAGGACAGGGCTTCCGGAGGCCATGACCTCCTGGGCCAACTCATACACCGCGCCCTCGACACACCCACCGGACACCGAGCCGATGGCCTCGCCGGCCTCGGTGACGAGCATCGAGGCCCCCGGTGGGCGCGGCGCCGACTGGAAGGTCGCGACCACGGTGCCCATGCCGATGGTCTGGCCCGCCTCCCAGCGGGCAAGGAGTTCGTCGAGGACCTCACGCACGGGCCACCACCTCCGTCAGCTCCTCGAAGGCGGCCAGCGAGTGGCCGGCGACGAAGTCGTCGATGTGGGGCAGGCAGGCGACGATCCCTGCCTGGATCGGTTGGTAGGCCGCGCTCCCCCGATGCGGGTTCGCCCAGAGGACGCGGTGGGTCAGGGTCTGGAGGCGGCGGACCTGCTCGCCGAGGGCCTCCGGCGCATCCCGCTCCCAGCCGTCGCTGAAGATGACGACGACTGCACCGCGTGCCATGCCCTTGCGGCCCCAGCGTCGGAGGAAGACGTCGATGCCCTCGGCGAGTCTGGTCCCGCCGGACCAGTCCGGGATCGCCTCTCCCGCAGCGACAATCGCGCGGTCGGCATCGCGGTGGCGGAGTGCTCGCGTCACGTGGGTCAGTCGGGTGCCGAGGGTGAACACCTCGACCGGGGCTCCGCTCATGACGAAGCGGTGGGCCAGACGGAGCAGGGTGTCGGCATAGGCACCCATCGAGCCGGAGACGTCAACGAGCAGGACGACCCGACGGGGTCTCGGACGGCGACGGCGATGGTGGATCCTCCCGGGCTCCCCGAGCCGGGTCAGGGACTCACGCAGGGTGCGTCGAGCGTCGAGTTCGCCCCGAGCGGCCGGCGTCCGCCGATGGCCACGCCGCCGTGGGGCGCGCGGGTGCACGCGAGCGAAGAGCCGGTGGAGGGCTTCCTTCTCGGCCGCATCGAGGGTCGCCACGTCGCGATGACGCAGGATCTCGGTGGCCGAGGCCTGCGCAATGAGGGCGTCGTCGTCACTGGCCTCGCCCTCGCCGGCGCCGTTGTCCAGCGGTGCCCGCGTCATCGAGCGCACCTGCGGCGCCCCACCCTTGCGCCCTCCGACCTGGCCGGAGAACCACGCGGCGAAGACCGCGGCATACCTCTCATGGTCCGCCGGCGAGCCGCAGAGGGTGGCGAGCCCGGCCCGCCACACGTGGGCGACGTCCTCCATCCCGAGGGCGGCGACCGCCTCGACGAAGGAGCGCTCGCGGTCGGCCGTCACGTCGACACCCGCCGCACGCAGTGCACGCGCGAAACCGAGGAGGATCTCCTCCGGCGACGCGAACCACCCCGCTGGTGTGGTCATGGGGTGAGGATCCGGTCGAGCGCCGCCGAGATCCGCTGGGCATCCTCGCGATACTTCAGGGCGACTCCGAGGGTGCGGGCAGCGGACTCGGTGTCGAGCTCCCGGGTGCCAAGGGTGTGCAGTGCCCTGGCCCAGTCCAGGGTCTCGGCGACCCCCGGCGGCTTGAGCAACTCGGTGTCGGAGCGCATGGCGTGCACGGCCCGGACCACCTGTCCCGCAAGGGCCTCCGGCACCTCGGGTGTGCGCGCGCGGACGATCGCCAACTCGCGTTCGAGCCCAGGATGCTCCACCCAGTGATAGAGACACCGCCGTTTGAGGGCGTCATGGAGCTCACGCGTGCGATTGCTCGTGAGCACGACCACGGGTGGCGTCGCGGCGACCACGGTGCCGAGCTCGGGGATGGTCACCGACCAGGTCGAGAGCACCTCGAGGAGGAAGGCCTCGAACTCGTCGTCGGCCCGGTCGATCTCGTCGACGAGCAGCACGCAGGGCGACTCGCGCAGGGCGCGCAGCACCGGGCGGGCGAGCAGGAAGCGGTCGTCGAAGAGGCTCTCCTCCACTTCACCGACATCGCGCGGCCCTCCGGCCACCGCCTCGAGGGCGCGGACGTGCAGGATCTGGCGCGGGAAGTCCCAGTCGTAGAGGGCCTGGGTCGCGTCGATGCCCTCATAGCACTGCAAGCGGATCAGCGGCACGTCCAAGGCGTCGGCGAGGGCTTCGGCGAGCGCAGTCTTGCCCGTGCCGGGCTCGCCCTCCATGAGAAGCGGCCGCCCGAGGCGCATCGCGAGCCAGGCCACGGTGGCGAGGTCGTCGTCGGCGAGGTATCCGGTGTCGCCCACCGCCGCCGCGAGGGATGCTGGATCGGGTAAGGCAGTGGCTGGATCCATGGGGTCACCCTTGCGCACGACCCCCCGGGGTGTCCACGTCCCGACCGGAGGCGAGGTCGCCGCACTCGACCAGAACGGGCTGGTTGGTGGCCAGATAGTCACGCGCCCCCCGGTCGCCGGTCGCCGACGTGGCGACGCCGGCCCAGTGGTCGCGTCCGATGAGCACCGGGTGCCCCGGCACTGCGGCGTAGGCCGCGCGCCACAGTCCCGCGGCCAACTCGCCTCGGCGTGGGGCGTGATGGGCTGCGGAATGGATCACGCGGCGATGCACCTCGCTCGTCACGTCGGGCAGGTCCACGAGGGTGACGAGCAGGGCCTCGATCTCGGCAGGGAACGCGTCGGCGATCGCGTCGAGCCCGGCGCGCAGCGATGCCCCCATCCCCTCCGCCCAGTCGTCCGCGTCGACGATGACGACCGAGACCGGTTCCGGGGGCGACCAGACCCGCGCCCACGCACCGGAGAGCAGGATCTCACTCACGTCGTCCGCCTCGGCCCCGACCACGACGGCGATGACTCTCACCCCGGATGCCGCGAGACCGCATACCGACCGCTCCACCCAGGTGAGGTCGTCGTCCGGGTCCCGCACGAGGGCCTTGGGCCCTCCGTAGCGACTGCCCGCCCCCGCCGCGAGGACCAGGCCGGCGACGTGGGTTAGGGCCGTCGCCGGCGGCTCGGCCGGGCCTTGCGCCGTCGCCATGGACTCGAGCCAGTCGGGACGGGGGTTGACCGTGTCGCCGAGCCAGCTCAGGTCGTCCTCGGCGGCCACCGCGAAGGCTTCGAGCCGGGGATCGGCCAGGAGGGCTGCGGCCACCTCCTCGGCGCAAGCGATGAGCGTGAAGTCCCAGTCGATCTCGGTGGCGATGCACCAGGAGTGGTCCGCCGGCCAGATGAGGTTTGCCGACTGGGGCCAGTGCGGACTGAAACCCGGCCAGGCCGTCACCGGCTCCTTGGGTGCGGTGAACACGCGATAGGTGCGGTGGGGCAGCGACAGCTGATCGGGCTCGCCTCGAGCCGGCGCCTCCCACGCGCCGAATCCGTCCCACACGGCGTGGAAGACGTCGCCCCTGGCGGGGCAGTGGTCGAGCACCATGCCCAAGGTCCCCGCTGGGATCGAGCCCTCCTCGGGATCCACGTCTCCGGAGCGACCACGTCCGTCGAAGGTCCCCGAAATGCACGCCCACTGCACCAGGCCATGCATGACCCTGTCGTTGGTCGCGGCCACCTCCGCCCAGGTGCGACCGTCGCCCGCCGGGTGCAGCACCCGCACGATGCGGTCGAAACCGGTTGGCACCACCGCCCCGGCGGGACATCCGCGTCGGCCCCAGGGCAGCAGTCGCGGGCGGATCCACTCACCCGCCGAACCCTCGACGCGCAGGGGGCCAGTCATCAGCGGTCGTCCTCCATCAGACCGGCTCCAGCGGCACGTGGCCATCCGGCAGCTCGACCGTGATCACGTCACCCGGCACCACCTGGCCACCGCGCTCGACGACGGCCATGATCCCGGCCTTGCGTCGGATCGGCTGCCCGTCCCGGGAAACCGTTCCACCCGTGGGGCCGAGGTCGACATCGCTGTCGGTCGCGACGCCATCGGCCCGCTCGACGCAGATCTTGAGCAGGCCCGGCGAGAGGTCGTTGATCTGACGGCACGGATTGCGCAGGCCGGTGACACGCAGCACTGCCTCACCGAGGTGGAGTCTGGTATCGGTCGGGAGCCCGAGCAGGTCGATGCCGGCGGTGAGGATGTTCTCCCCCAACGATCCCGGCCCGATCTGGTGCCCCGCCGCCCGGGCCTCGTCGAGCAGCTCGTCGTGGATCAGGTGGACCTGACGCAGGTTCGGGGTCGTCGGATCACGCCGGACCCGGGACAGGTGTTGGACCGTGGTCCCCGAGTGCGCATCGCCGTCGACCCCGAGCCCTTCGACCAGCACGATCATGTTGACCGGCACCTTGCTGAAGCGATGCTGGTTGTCCCGGCTGACGGCGACAACACGCGGCCGCTGCGTGGTCACGACTCGAGCGCCGCGATGATCCGTGGTCGCAGGTCCCGGGCAGCGATGACCTCGTCGACCGAGCCGACCTCGACGGCACGGTGGATCGAGTGCACGCCGTCGAATTCGGACGCGACCTGGCCGAGGACTTCGGCGCGGACCGCCTGCCTCGTCTCGTCGAGTTGGGCGACGAGACCGGCGCGCTGCGAGCCGGCGGCACTGCGCACCTGGTCCTCCAGATCGGCGACCCGCGGGTCCTTGGCGGTCCGCGCATCGACGTCCCGGGCGAAGACGACGGCGGCGGCCGGTGCCCCGCCGATCACCGACGCGAAGGACCCCTCGACCGCGAGCACGGTCATGTCGTCGTTGAGCGCCTTGGAGAAGACCACGAAGGCTCCGCCGTGGTAGCGCGAGACGACGACGAAGACGATCCGGCCCTCGAAGTTGACGATCGCTCGGCCGATCTCCGCGCCGTACTCCAACTGCAGTTTGCGCATCGACTCCGGAGATCCGTCGAAGCCCGACAGGTTGGCCAGCACGACGAGCGGCCGGTTGCCGGACGCGGCGTTGATACCGCGGGCGGTCTTCTTGCTCGACTTCGGGAAGAGCGTGCCGGCGGTGTAACTGTCCGGGCCGTCCGTGGGCGGGAAGCCACGGCGCGCGACCGACTTGCTCTCGATCCCGAGGAGGCACACCGGAATTCCACCGATGTGGGCGTCGGTGACCACCGAGGTCTCGGCATCGGCCATCCCTGCCCAGCGCTCGAGCATCGGGTGGTCCTGGTCGGTGACCGACCGCATGAGGGTGCGGATGTCGAAGGCCTTCTTGCGGTCGGGGTTGGTCTGCTTGCTGAAGATGTCGCCGACCGTGGTGAAGCCGCTGTCCTTCGGGTCGTGGGGGTATGCCGTGACGTCACGATCCGTGGGATCGCTCGTCTGGGCGCGGCGAGGCGTGGCCTCCCCCGGCGCCACCCAGGTGTGGTCGTAGTGCTCGAGCAGGATGCCGTAGGCCTCGGCCAGGTCCTTCGCCCAGTACTGCGCCTGCCCATTGGGACCCATGACGCGGTCGTAGCCACCGATGCCGAAGTTGTCCTCGGCCGAGACGCCACCGGAGAAGTCGAGCGACTGCTTGCCGGTGAGGACCATGGCCGAGTCGGGGGTCATGATGAGCACGCCCTTGCAGTGCATGAGCATCGTCGCTTCGGCGTTCCAGTAGGGCTGGGCGCCGACATTGATCCCGGCGACGACGACGTTGATCTCGCCACCGGCCTGGGTGAAGTCGACGATCCGCCGGAGCGCTTTGGCGATCCAGTCCATGTTCTCCGTGCCCGAGTCCATCGCGATCCGGGCACCGGCCGACAACGCGAACCACTCGACCGGCACACCCATCTCCTCGGCGAGGTCGATCGCTGCCATGATCCGGGCGCACTCGGCCTCGGCGACCGACCCCAGGCTGCGCAGCGGGTCGCCGCAGAGCAGCACGCGGGTCACGCCTTCGGGGTGCAAGCCGGTCGGGGTGGTGACGACGCCGCAGATGATGCCTGCCGTGTTCTGGCCGTAGGGCCGGTCCACGGGGACGAGGCGCCCGGACGCGTCGAGGTCGTGCTCGACGGCCGTGCCTCCACCGCCGGCCACCATCGACACCAATTCGTAGGGATAGACCAGGCCGCGCCGCCGGGCGCGGACGACCTTCTCGGCATACCCATCGAGAGGTGCGAGGCGCTCGGTGGCGGGCTCCTCGAAGGTCGTGACGATGCCGCTGCCCGGCAGGGCGCGGAACTTGACGACGATCGGGGTGATCGAGCCGCCGGTTCCGGCCAGACGCCCCTCGATCCGGAGTTCCTCGATGCCGGCCCCGGCCGTCATCGGTGCGATCCGGCTCTCGAGGGCGGTGAGTTGGTCGAGATCGGCCGACACCGGCGGCCAGACGTGCAACCACACGTGGTTCATGTCCAGTCGCGCGCCGCCGGACCCCGCCGCAGCCCGGGCGCGACGGATCCCCTCGAGACAGTTCGCGATGGCGCGCTCGAGATGCGGGAGGGCGACAACGTTGCCGGCCTCGTCGCGGGCGACGCTGAACTGGCGCACCTGGGCCAACGCGAAGAGCCGCTGGTCGGCGGCGTTGCCCTTGGCCTGGCCCTTGAGCAGCAGGACATCGGTCGGCCCCTCGAGGCGGGTCAGGTCGAAGTCGCGCAGCCGCCAGAGGTTGAGGCGACGCCCGACCATCGGGTGGACGTTGCGGACGAGGAGGTCCTCGGTGAGCGCGCCATCCCCGGCGGGGCGGAAGGTGAAGTAGCCCACCTCGCGGGCATCGCCCGGGGCCACCCCGACGGCGATGCGGCGCACGGTGTGCGTGACCGGCAGGGCAGCCAGGGTGGCGGCCAATTGAGCCGACGCCTCGTCATCGGAGGCGGGCGCCTCTGGCCAGTGCAGGTAGAGGTCGACGACGCCCTCGACCCCTTCCTCCCGCGACTCGACCTGCGCCGTGAGGTCGGCGGTGAACTCGCTGTCGGGAGTCAACTCGTCGTGATTAGCGATGGTGCTCACCAGGTGCGAGTAGCGGCCGTCGAGGGTGTAGTCGGCGGTGGCAAAGGGTCGCCCGTGGATCTGGGTCTCGCCCACCTCGGAGATGGCGTGCTCGTGGTAGTGCCGCTTGATGAGGACGGCAAGCATCGGCTCGGTCTCGGGCAGCCCGTCCACGAATCGTCGCCCGAGGAAGGACACGATGCGCTCGGGAATGCCGGCCAGAGCATCGAGGCGCGCACTGCGCTCGTCCCCGGCCGGCAGGCCAGCGATCGCCTCGATCTCGGGGCCGACCCTGGCCAGGACGCTCGAGCGGTCCTCATCGACGCCCGGCTGGTCGAACCAGCGGAAACGCACGCTTCGCGCGAGGTCGCCGACGACCGGGAACCGCAACTGGGTCGCCACGACCAGGCGATCGAGCACGTCGCGCGCGCGGTCGCCGAGGTCACCGGAGGGCGGCGGCTCGTCGATCCACTCCTGCAGCAGAGCCGTCGCGATGAGGACATCGGGGGTGGAGCGTTGCTGGGCCAAGAAGATCCGGAAGACCGCGGCCTCGAGCTCGGGTGACCGGTCGAGCGAACTGACGTCGTAGTGGCGGGCCACCCGCGCCAACTTGGACCGGAAGGCCTCGGGCAGGCCGCCGCGTTCGGCGTCGAGGCTCTGCAGGTAGGTGTGGAAGTGCTCGCGGGGCGAGTGCACCTGGTTCTCGGAGTGTTCGTCGTCACCGACCGGGCGATTGCGGGACAACTCGGCGAAATCGGCAAAGACCTCGAGCAGGTCGAGCTCCTCGCTCGTCAGTCCCGAGTCGCCCTGGCGGCGCTCGCGCTCGGCGAGGTAGCGCTGCAGGGTGCCACCGTCGTCCTGCGGGTCCACGTCATAGCCGAGCAGCATCGCCTCGATGTCGGCACGACCCTGCGCCAGCGCATCGCTGCCGTCGGCCGCTTCGTAGGCCAGGTCGAGGTCGACCGACTCCTCCGCGGCAGCCGGGGCGGCCTCCGCTCCCTCGTCGTCGACCACCGGGTCGATCCGCAGGAGAGGCGCGCCCGTCTCCACCTGGTGGCCGGCGGCCACGAGCACCTCCCGCACGACACCGGCGAAGGGGGCGGGCAGGACGGTCTCCATCTTCATCGACTCGAGGACGATGGCCGGGGCGCCCTCTGCCAGTTCGTCGCCGGCCGATGCGGGGGTGGCGACGACGAGTGCCGGCGCCGGAGAACGCAACACGCCACCCTCGTCACGACTCACGCGATGGGTGACCCCGTCGACCTCGACGAGCTGGGTCGGGCCGTGGGTGGCCGTGACGAGGCGGTGAGTGCGATCGCCGATGCGGATCCGGCTGGCATAGTCGTTGATCACGTCGAGATCGGCATCGACCGTGGCCGTGCCGGCGCCGGTGATGGCGACGCGGAAGCGGTGGGGCCCGATACGCAGGACGGTGACCTTGTAGGCCGCACCGCGCAACTTGAGGTCGACCGACTGGCCGACGCGATGCTGGGCCTGCGGGCGGCCACCCCGTGCGGTCTCCAGGAGGCGAGCGCGCTCGACGGCCTCCTCATCGAGGTAGGCCTGGATGCCAGCGGCGACGAGAGCGACGCCGCTGTGCTGATGCGCGATCAGCCTGCCCTCGCCGCGCACGCGGTCGATCCAGCCGGTGTCGGCGCTGCCGTCGATGACCTCGGGCTGGGCCAGCAGGTCGAGGATGAAGGACTTGTTGGTCGAGCCGCCCTCGATGACGACGGTCGTCTCATCCATGGCGCGGCGCAGCCGGGCGAGAGCCTCGTCCCGGTCGCGTCCCCACGCGATGATCTTGGCGATCATCGAGTCGAAGTCGGCCGGGATCGAATCTCCCTCTCCGACACCGGTGTCGACGCGGATGCCCGGGCCGGCCGGGAGCTCGAGCAGGCTGATGTGGCCCGGGCTCGGCGCGAAATCGCGATCGGGATCCTCGGCGTTGAGGCGGGCCTCGACGGCGTGGCCGTTCTCGGCCGGACGTTCGCCCTCCAGGCGCCCTCCCTGCGCGACGTGGATCTGCAGCTTGACCAGGTCCAGGCCGGTCACCTCCTCGGTGATCGGGTGCTCGACCTGGAGACGCGTGTTGACCTCGAGGAAGGCGAAGGTGCCGTCCTGGGGTTGGAAGAGGAACTCGACGGTGCCGGCTCCGGCATACCCGACGGCGATGGCGAGCCGCTCGGCGCTGTCCTTGAGCACCTGCGCCTGGTCGCGCGTCATGACCGGGGACGCGGACTCCTCGATGACCTTCTGGTTGCGGCGCTGCACCGAGCAGTCGCGGACGCCGACCGCCCAGGCGGTGCCCTGACCGTCGGCGATGACCTGCACCTCGACGTGACGGGCCCCGGTCACCAGGCTCTCGAGGAAGACCACGCCGGAGCCGAAGGCGCGCTGCGCCTCGTCCCTCGTCAATTGGTATGCCGCGGTGAGCTCGTCGTCGCTCGTCACCTTGCGGATGCCTCGGCCCCCACCGCCCGCGGTCGCCTTGAGCATGAGCGGGTAGCCGAGGTCGTTCGCGACGGCGAGGGCGTCGCCGAGGGTGTCGACGCCGCCCTTGCTCCACGGGGCGACGGGAACGCCGACCTCCTCGGCGATCAGCTTGGAGCCGATCTTGTCGCCGAGTTTGCGCATCGCCTCACCGCTCGGACCGATGAACGCCACCCCGATCCGGGCGCAGAGATCGGCGAAGGCGGCGTCCTCGGCGACGAACCCCCAGCCGACCCAGGCGGCATCGGCGCGGGTCTGCGTGAGGGCGCGCTCGAGGAGGGCGTGGTCGAGATACGGGCGGTTGGCCGCGGGTCCGAGGTCATAGGCGACATCGGCTTCGCGGACGAACATCGCCCGCTTCTCGCCCTCGGTGTGGAGGGCGATGACCTCGATCTGGTGACCACCGGTTTGTCGAGTTGCGGCGTTGAGGTCACGCACGGCGTGGATGAGGCGCATCGCGGCCTCACCTCGGTTGACGACGGCAATCCGCGAGAACGTGGTCACCCGCGTCAGACTGTCATGTGATCCGGGTAACTCGCGAGTAATCACCCTGCGTCCGGCAAAGTGGTTGCTCTGGCGTCCACTCGCCGGACGCAAGAGATCGCCTGGCATCCTGCGTCCGGCACGATGGTTGGTATGCCGTCCACGTGCCGGACGCCAGAAGTCAGACGCCGTCGCTGTCTCCGTGGCCGCCGCCATCGCGGCGGAAGGTCACCTCGATCTCCTCGTAACCCTTGGTACGCATCGAGCGGGCCTGCGCGGCATACGTCTGCCGGTCGGCGTCGGTGAGATCCACGGCATCGGTGAACGGCGTGAGCAGCGCGCGCGGGTAGAGCCGACGCGCGCGCACGACATTGAGTTCGGCGCTCAGGACGAAGGCGACCGCGACGAGATAGACGAAGGCGAGCAGACCGAGCACGAAGCCCACGACGCCATTGGTCACCGAGGACTCCTTGACGATGCGCCCGATGTAGACGACACCGTAGGTCTGGATCAGTTGCCAGAGGGCAGCGGCGAAGAGCGCGCCCGCGATGTGCACCGTGGGCGGCATGCGGCGCGAGACCGCCCACCGTTGGACGCCCAGCAACACGAGGGTGTTGGCGAGCAGGGTGATGGTGATCGACACCGGAGGACCGAACCACCCGACACGCAACGCGGCGAGGGTCGACAGGGTGGTCGTGCCGACGATCGCCAGTCCGGCGGTCAGGACGATCACCAGGCTGCGCAGCCGCACCGTGATCGGATTGGGTCGACTGTTGCGTGGAATCGCCCACACCGTGTTGAGGGCGTGCTGCACGGCGTTGCCGACTCCCAGTCCTCCGTAGACGGACACGAGAACGCCGACGATGACGCCGGCCGTGCCGCCGCTGAGTGCGGTCGGGTTCCCCAGTTGGTCGCCGACAACCGGGAACTGCGAGAGTGCCGACTCGATGATCTCCTCCTGGAGATCCGGCCTGCTGCTCAGGACCCAGGACAGCACCGTCGCCAGGAGCAGGAGGAGCGGAAACAGCGAGACGAAGGCGTAATAGGTGATGAGGGCCGCGAGGTAGCCACCGGAGTCGTCGAAGAACTTGTAGATCACGCCCAGGGGGAAGCCGATCACCGGGTGCCGCCGCTGAAAGGCGTCGAACCGGTCCACGAGGCTCATGGGAGCATCTCATCACGCACGGCCATCGCCGATGCTGCGTTGTGAGTCAGGCCTTGGCCACGACGACCTCGAGTTCGCCGTCGGCGTACTGCTTGCGCAGGACCTTCTTGTCGAACTTGCCGACACTGGTGCGGGGCACGGCCTCGATGAAGGCCCACGCGTCGGGGAGTTGCCACTTGGCGAAGTGCTCACCGAGGAACTCTCGCAACGCTTCTGGCGTCACCCTGGCCCCCTCCCGCACCACGACAGAGGCGAGTGGGCGCTCCTGCCACTTGTCGTCGGGAATGGCGACGACCGCAGCCTCGACCACATCCGGGTGGCCCATCAGGGCGGACTCCAGGTCCACCGAACTGATCCATTCACCCCCGGACTTGATGACGTCCTTGGCGCGGTCGGTCAGGGTGATGTAGGCCAACTCGTCCAGGTGCCCGACATCACCGGTGCGCAGCCAACCGTCGTGGAACCTCTCCGGGTCAGAGGCCTTGTAGTAGCCACCGGTGACCCACGGACCCCGGACCTCGAGCTCGCCGACCGACTCACGGTCGTGCGGCAGCGCCGTCCCGTCGGGGCCGATGATGCGGGCCTCGACACCTGGCAGGGGGCGACCTTGGCCACCGCGATAGCGCCAGATCCTGTCCCCGTCGACGCCGGCCGGTGCCGCCGCGACCGACGCCACGGGCGAGGTCTCCGTCATCCCCCAGGCCTGACGCATCTCGATGCCGTGGCGCTCGCTCAGTGCCTTCTGCAGGCTCACCGGTACGGCCGATCCACCACAAAGGACGAGCCGGAGCGACGAGAGGTCCGCCGGTGTGCCGGCCGAGACGAGCTGGTCGAGGTGGCCCAGCACGTCGTTCCAGACCGTCGGCACGGCTCCGGAGACGGTCGGGCGCGAGGCGACCATGAAGCGCGTGATTGGCTCGGCCTGGAGCCAACGGTCGGGCATGAGGAGCGACGAGCCCGCCAGCAACGCGGCATACGGCAGGCCCCAGGCGTTGGCGTGGAACATCGGGACGATCGGCAGCACCCGGTCGTGCCAGGTGAGCCCGCCGACGTTGCCCGCGCACACGGCCATCGAGTGCAGGTATGCCGAGCGGTGCGAGTAGACCACGCCCTTGGGTTGGCCCGTGGTCCCGCTGGTGTAGCACATGGCGGCGGCATCGTTCTCGTCGGCAACCACCCAGTCGAAGGTCGGGTCGGCCGCGGCGAGCAGATCGTCGTAGAGGTGCACCTGCTTGCCGCTCGTGCGGAGCGAATCAAGATCTGCTGCACCGGCTTCGGGTCCTGCCACGAGGACGTGCTCGACGGTCGTGAACGTCGGGAGCAGCTTGGCCAGCAGCGGCACGAGGGAGTCGTCGACGAGGACGACCTTGTCGTCGGCGTGCTCGGCGATGTAGGTCAGTTGCTCGGGGAAGAGCCGGATGTTGAGGGTGTGCAGCACGGCACCCATGGACGGGATCGTGAGGTAGGCCTCGAGGTGCTCGGCGTTGTTCCACATGAAGGTCGCCACCCGCTGATCGCCGTCGATGCCCAGGGCGCGCAGCGCATTGGCGAGGCGGGCGGCGCGCTCGCCGAGCGCGGCATACGTCTGGCTGCGGGTGCCGTCGGCGGTCGCCGTCACGACCTCGGAGTCGTGGTGGACAGTCGTCCCGTGGAGGAGGATCGAGGTGATCGACAGGGGGACGTCCTGCATCGTGCTGCGCATCGGGTGACTCCTTCGTCATCGGTATGCCGTGGCTCGCCGTCGCCTCATCCTGCCCCTCACGATCGGCTCACGGTAGGGATCAGCGCCGCGGCCGGCCGATCTGCGTGCTGGGACCGACGTGCTCGGCGAACCAGGCGTTGATCGGCCCCAGCGCGCGCCATGCCTTCTCCACTTCGGAGCGGGCTCGTGTGGTCGAGACCCAGGCCGGCGCCCCGAAGCGCTTGAGCGCCATCAACTCCTTGTGACGCAGCAGCTCGATCCGGGGATGGTCCCTGGCGAATCCACGCGGCGTGGTGGCCACCTGCTCGCCGGCGATCTCGAAGCCCGCCGCGCGGAGGTCGATGACCAAGCGCTCGAGCTCGGCACCGGCCGGGGAGTCGACCGCCGCGCGCATCCGCTTGGTCTGGTCCGTGCCGTGGGCTCGGAAGCCGCCGCCGGCGAGCAGTCCGTTGGCATCGACTGCCAGGTAGTGGCCGGCCACCCCGACGTCGGTTCCGAGGAAGGCCCCTTGCTGGGTCTTGTAGGGACTCTTGTCCGCACTGAACCGCACGTCGCGATGGGGGCGGAAGACCTTGGCCTGGCCGAACTCCGGCTCGAGTTCGGCGAGCAGTGCCGTGAGAGGACCTTTGACGGCGGTCTCGTAGATGGCCTTGTGGTCCTGCCAGTAGGCCTTGGAGTTGTCGGCCTCCAGTCCCTCATAGAACTCGAAGGCCGCATCGGGGAAGCCGGTGAAGGTCATGGTGCCGATCTTGGCAGGGGCCGCGACTCGGGTCACCCGGTGACGAGGAGATCGGCGCGTGATCGGGACGCAGCGACGAGCCGGGCGTTGGGTTCGTCGACCCGCTGGACCCAGTCGATGGCGTCCTGTCGGGCCTTGCCGAACTCCACATGGCGCGCCACGAGGCGGTCCCGACGGACGGCGTCGTCGACCTCGACGAACCACGCCTGGTCGAGGAGTGATCTCGCCTCTCGCCAGGGATCGGCATCGATGAGGAGGTAGTTGCCCTCGGTGACGACCAGCCGAACGTCGGGATCGACGGCGATGGCGCCCGCGATCGGCTGCTCGAGGTCGCGTTCGAAGCCCGGCGCCCAGACCGTCGTGCGGTCGACTCGCACGCGGCGCAACAGGGCGAGGTAGCCGTGGCCATCAAAGGTCTCGGGCGCCCCCTTACGATCCGACAGACCAAGGCGCTGCAGGCTCGCGTCGGCGAGATGGAAGCCGTCCATCGGCACCAGAGCGGCGGCCACGCCTCGCGCCCGGGCGGCCTGGACGATCGCCGCGGCGACTGTGCTCTTGCCGGCGCCCGGCGCACCGGCGATGCCGACGATCACCCGATCCGTCCCGGTCTCGAGACCAAGGCGGTCCACGAGGCTCTCAAGGTCCATGGCCACATTGTGCAATCGGGGCGGGAGGCCGCACCCCTGAGGTGCGCCCATGCGTGCGAACGGCCCGTGACCGGCATACCTGCTGGTCACGGGCCTTTCGAGCACTGGGTGGCGGGTGAAGGATTCGAACCTTCGTAGCTTTCGCGATGGATTTACAGTCCACTCCCATTGGCCGCTCGGGCAACCCGCCTTGGTGCGCATGGAAGGATAGCAAGCCGGACCCCGCACCGATAAATCGACCCGTAAGGAGCCCTCATGGCCGACGCCAGCATGGACATCGTCAGCACCTTCGACAAGCAGGAGGTCGCCAACGCGGTCAACGCTGCCGCCAAGGAGATCCACAACCGCTACGACTTCAAGGGCGTCGGCGCGAGCGTCGAGCTGACCGGCGAGGTCATCAAGATGGAGGCCAACTCCGAGGACCGCTGCAAGGCCGTCCTCGACGTGGTCCAGACCTGGCTGGTCAAGCGCGGCGTCAGCCTCAAGCATCTCGACCTGCCCGACGGCTGGGCACCGCGCCTCTCCGGCAAGGAGTACAAGCTGGACGTGCCCCTCAAGGAGGGCATCAACCAGGAGAACGCGAAGAAGATCAACAAGATCATCCGCGACGAGGGCCCCAGGGGGGTCAAGACCCAGATCCAGGGTGACGCGATCCGCGCGACGAGCAAGTCCCGCGATGACCTCCAGGCCGTGCAGAAGCTCCTCAAGGAGTCCGACCTCGACGTCGCGGTGAACTTCACCAACTACCGCTGAGCCCAAGACAAAGGCGAGGTATGCCGGGAGATCACCTCCCGGCATACCTCGCCTTTGCTCTGCCTTGCGCCCTCAGTCGGCGACGAGGCGGGCGATGACCTTGGGCGCCGGCTGGCGCAGCGAGGGCGTCGCCGGTAGCGCGGTCGCCGCGACAACGACCGCGGCCAGGGCCCCGACGACCTGCACCACGACGAGCCACGGCACGCCGACGGCGAAACCGCCCAGGACGGTCTCGAAGTGCAGGACGGGGACCACGAGCATCATCGCGACCATGACCGCGGCGAGCATGGTCGCAGTGATGGTGACGATGAGGGCCTCGAGCACGGGGATGGCCGCCCGTTGCGCGGGAGTCGCGCCGAGCACACCGTCGAGGGCCAACTCGGCCGACCGCTGCCGGGTCATCATGACGAGCGATCCGACCGCACCGGAGATCGACACTGCTAGGGGTAGGCCCAACAGGACGAGCAACGAGCCGAGGCCTTCGGAGGAGAAGTCGTCGACCGGAGCGCCACCCGCGGCCAAGGAGGCCACGAGGGTTTCGCCCATGATGAGCATGCCGATGAGGAGCCCGACGGTGAACGTGACGGGGACGACCGACTTGGCGAGCCGGTCTCCCTTGGCAACGACCGTGTTGCGGGCCAGGTGCCACGTGCCGCTGCGGACCGGGACCATCGCGGTCCAGGCCCGGGCGAGCCAGGCCACGGTGAACGGCGCCGCGGAGGACAGCAGAGCGCCGGCCAGGACGAGGTGGAGCAGGCTGACCTGGAGGACGACCTGCATCCGGTCCCTTTCGTCGATCAGGGTGGGGTCGGCGACCAACGCAAGACTCCCGGCGATGCCAGCAGCGCACAGGAGCACCTTGACAGCCACCACCCACACACGGGTCCGAGCCGGCCTCGAGGCCTCCCGCAGCGCCTCGACCGGTGGGATGCGCGAGGCGAGCAGGGACTGGCGCAGCCCGCCGAGGAGGGCGACGAGCAGGCAGCCGCCGTTGGCGAGCAGCAGCATCGACACCGACACGTGGGGCTCGATGATGATGGGGGTGGCGGGGTCGGACTGCACATACTCCAACGCCCGGTCCAGGCTGAGGATGGCCACCACGTCACCCACGATCGCCGAGGCGAGGGAGACGACCGCGAGCTGGGTCATCACGGTGCCGACGACCTGTCGTGGCGTGGCTCCCGCCAGGGCCAGCCGCGCAATGGCGCCGCGGCGCGAAGACACGACGAGTTGGGTCGCCGAGCCGATGACCGCCAGCGCGACCAGAGCCACCAGGACTGCATTGAAGCCACCGAGCGCCACGAGGGAGTCGACCTCGCTCGCCTGGTCGGGACCGACCGGGTGCGCCGCCGCGGCACTGCCGGAGACGAGGAGCGCCAGAGCGGCGGCAGCGTTCGTCACGATGAACGTCAGGGAGACAGCGGCCCACGCCAGGCGCGCTCCCCTGATCTCGGCGAGATGGAGCGGGTTCATGACCGTGGGGAGGTCGAGCCGTCGCTGAGCTCAGCCATGACGAGCGCAACATCGGCGGCGGACGGGGTGCTCAGTTGTCGCTCGAGGCGACCGTCACGCATGAACATCACGCGATCACACCGGGCGGCGACATTCGGGTCGTGGGTGACGATCAGGACGGCCCGTTGCGGGTCCGCCGCGATGGCCGCGAGTTGGTCGAGCACGACGTGGCCGGTGGTCGTGTCGAGAGCGCCGGTGGGTTCGTCGGCGAAGACGACGCGCGGTGACTGCGCCAGGACTCGGGCGAGGGCCACCCGCTGCTGTTCACCACCGGACAGCGAGATGGGCAGCGACCTGGCCAGGCTCTCGATCCCGAGGGTCGCCATCGCCTCCCGGATCGCGTCGCGAGGCGGCAGGAGACGGCGCAGACGCCAGGGCAACGCGACATTCTCGCCGACGCTGAGTGTGGGCACGAGGTTGTAGGACTGGAAGACGAAACCGACCTCCGAGCGCCGAAGGCGCGCCAACTCGCCACGGGAGACGGTGGCCAGGTTGCGACCGAGCAGGTCGATCGACCCGGTCGTCGGCTGCTCCAGACCGGCCAGGCAATAGAGCAGGGTCGACTTGCCGGAGCCGGAGGGGCCCATGACGGCGCACATCTCCCCGGCTGCGACACCGAGGGAGACGCCGTGGAGGATCTCGGCGCGACGGCGCCCCACGGCATACGACTTGGTGACCTCACGGGCCGACAGGAGGGTGGGCCCCGGGGCGGGACGGGTGAGTCGGGTCGACGTGGTGCCGACGGGTGCGGCTTGGTCGATGGTGATCGTCATGACGGTTCCCCTTGCATCGGGTGGATCGGACACCACCCATCCGAGCCCAACCGATGCGACCCGAGGAAGTGGTTGCGATGATCACTGGCCGATCGTTAATGGTGCAGCGGCCCAGAACGGGGAATTCTGGCCGAAAGTGAACGTCACGACCGAGCGGATCAGCGACTCATTCGTCCTCGGCAACCGGAGGGAGGTCATGGACATCGACGACACCGAGCTGGATCGACCGCACGAGGATCTGGGTCCGCGACGTGACCCCGAGCTTGGCGCCGATGTGCGAGAGATATTGCTTGACCGAGCCCTCGGACACGAACATTCGCGCCGCGATCGCGCCATTGCCGAGCCCATGCGCCAGCCAGCGCACCACCTCGACCTCGCGGGGAGTCAATCCCCCATCGCTCGACGGGATGCCCTCTGCCGCAACCGACCCCACCAGAGCGCGTCGCACCGACGGCGACAGTGGCATCTCCCCGGCGAGCGCCTGGGCGATGCCCTCGACGAGTCCTTCAGCACCCACGTCCTTGAGGAGGTAGCCGGCAGCGCCGGCGCGCAACGCGGGGAGGATGTAGTCCAGACCCCCGAACGTCGTCAACGCCACGACGCAGGCCTCCGGACGGCGACTGGTCAGTTCGCGGATGGCATCGATGCCGCTCATGACCGGCATCTGGAGGTCCATCAGGACCACGTCCGGACGACATTCCTCGTAGGCCGTGAGCGCCTCCTTGCCGTTGACCGCCTCGCCGACCAGGACCAGATCGGTGCGCGACCCGAAGAAGGACCTGAAGGCCTCACGGACGAGGAAGTCGTCGTCGACGACGAGCACCGTGTGCGCAGGCGCCAGTGCGTCGGTCAACTCGGCCATGGACCCACCCTAGGACCTGCTCGGAGGTTGCCGCGATGCGCCGCGTGATCGGGGAGGTCCGTCGGTGGTGGCTCGGAGCAACGTCCTTGGAGGTGCTCCGGCTGGGGCTCGCGACAGCCGTCATCCTGGCCCTCCTGGTCGATGCTGCCCAAGGAGCCGCTGGGCCCGGAGGCCTGCTCGGGCTCGCCCTGGAGGCGGTGGCGACGGCGATCGCCGTGATCGCCCTCTGGAACCCGTGGCGAGGGGCGCTCCTCGGCCTGCTGGTCATCGCTGCGGAGATCTGGTGGCCCACCAACGCGAGTTCGTTCATGGTCGCCAGCCTCACTCTTGCCCTCGTGGTGACCTTTGAATCGTGGCGGCGGGTGGCCTTCGTCCTTATCGTGCAGGCCCTGCTGTGGGTGCCCGTCTTCATCTTGGATCCGGGCGGCTTCACCCCTGCATCGGCCGTGGTCATTGCGGTGCTGACCTCGCTCAGCGCCGGACTCGGGTGGCTGGCCCGGTGGCAGGTCCGCCTGCGGGAGTCCTCGCTCGATCGACTCACCACCCTCACGAGCACCCGCGCTCTGGTGCGGGACACCGAGCGCGCTCGTCTGGCCCATGATCTGCACGATGCGGTCGCTCGCGAACTGTCCCTGATCTCGCTGCAGGTGCTTGCCGTCAGCGGGAGCACGGACACGGACAGACTGCGTGACTCGCTGCGGGCGATCGACGAGGCATGTGCGAGGGCTCTCACCGCCCTGCGGCACGTCGTGGGGGTGCTGCGCAGCGATGGTGACCCGGAAGGACGCGGCCTGGTCGGACCCCTGACCGTGGACGAAGCCTTGGAGCAGTCACGGGCCACCTTGGCGGACAACGGCTTCGGAGTCGATTTCGCCCCCCGCCCCACCTCTCTCGCCCTCGAGCCCACCACCGAGCGCATGGTGGCTCGTCTGATCGACGAGATCTCGACGAATGCACTCAGGTATGCCGATCGCTCTGCCCCCGTCGAGTTGACCCTTTGGGTCGACGAGGACTGGCTGCACGTGCACACCCGGAACCAGGTCGTCGCCGGCGGGCGTTCGGACGCCCCGTCACTGCATCTGGGTCTCTCGGCGATGCGCCATCAGGTCGAGTTGATCGGCGGGGCGGTCCACCGGCACCTCACCGACAGCCAGTGGTCGCTCGCCGCGAACGTGCCGCTCCGCCCTCGTCCCACGCCGGCGCCGGTCGCGCCGCAGGACCGTGCGCACCCGTCGCGGCTCTGGCTGGCCCGAGCGCTCACCGCGGCTCTGCTCGTGGCCTGTCGCCTCCTCGCCGGCAACCTGTACTCCTTGCCCCACCCGATGGAGTCGCTGCTGTGGGTCGGTGTCTCAGCCATGATCGTGTGGTCGGTCCAACCCGGGCGACTCCGGCTGGTCCTGCCGCCGGTCCTGGTCGGCACCGTCGCCCTGCTCGCCGCCGTCGGCGGGGCGAGTGGCGCCCCCTTGCAGGTCCTCCCCGCCGTCGCCATCGTGACCGTCACTGCGAGTCTCGGAGCCCGCACCGCCGCACTGCACGCGCTCGCGGTCGGTACGTTGCTCTATCCGCTGCTGCTGAGGTCCTTGTCGGCGGCTCCTGAGAGGACGCTTCTCGAGGCCTACCTGACCATGCTGGTGGTGTTCGTCGTGCTGCCCGGCGGCATCGGCCTGGCCGTCCGGCGGGCCCTCCGCCGCGCGCGGGACCGCAGCCGTCGACTGGCGGACCTGACCGCAGAGACCCGCACGATCCGCGATGACGAACGTCGCCTCCTCGCGGGTGAGGTCACGGACATCGTCGTCCACCAGGTGTCCTTGATCCGGGTCCAGATCATGGGTCATGGCGCCAGTGCGGACCCGGTCGTCCTGCGTCGCGTCCTGACCCGAGTCCAGGGCGCCGCCGGCACCGCTCTCAGCGAGTTGCGCCTTCTCGTCGGCGTCCTGCGGACTTCGGACGATGCGTTGGCCCTTCCGCATGGTGACCCCGGCCGGGACCTGACCAGGACGGTGCAGGAGGTCACGGCGCTCCTGGACAGCCATGACGTCGCCGTCCGCACCGAGGTCTCCCTCCCGGTCGAGCAGGAGACCGACCTGCCGGCCAGCACCGTGCGCACAGCCGATCGGGTGCTGCGGGAGGCAGCCACCAATGTCATCCGCCACGGCGCACGTGAGGCCGTCTGCGCGCTGGTGGTCGAACCCGTTGACGGCATGGTCCGGATCGAGGTCCGCAACGAGTTGCCCGAGCTTGCCGAAGGCGACCGGATCTCGGCTCGCCGGCACAGTCGTGGCCTTGGCCTGTCGCTGCTGGCCCTGCGCGAGCGAGTCCTCCTGGAGGGCGGCACCTTCACCGTCGAGCACACTCCCGGATTCATGGTGCGCGCCGACCTCCCCGTCCGCCCTACCGCAAATCAGGCTTGATGACCTTGCCCATGTGGTTGCGCGGCAACGATGCCCGCACATGCACCCACCGCGGCCGCTTGTGCACCGACAGCCGGCCGGCGATCCAGTCCGACAGCGCCGGCCCGTCGATGACGGCGCCCTCACGGGCCACGACATAGGCCACGATCCGCTGCCCCAGGTCCTCGTCCGGCTCCCCCACGACCGCCACCTCGACCACGTCCGGGTGGGCCAGGAGTTCGGTCTCGACCTCCCCGGCCCCGACGCGATAGCCGCCGGTCTTGATCAGGTCGACGGACTCCCTCCCGACGATCCGGTGGCAGCCGTCCGGCGCGATCGCGGCGATGTCACCGGTGACGAACCATCCGTCGTCGGTGAAGGACGCCGCATTGGCCTCGGGCCGACTCCTCGTCGGCGGCCACGCGCCCCCAGACGGTCGGGACGCCGAAGAAGAGCGTGCCCCCGGCGGCCGCACTCGCGGCATACGCAGCGGGTGTGGGGCGACCGGTGTGGATGGGGTCGCAGCCGTGATGGAGCGCACCGAGCAGGCCCAGGACGAGCCCGTGGACGTGATTGAGCGGCAGCCCGTGGACGAGGACGTCATCGGCGGTCCACGACCAGGCGTCGGCCAGACCGTCGAGGCAGGACACGATCCCGGCCGCAGAGATCGGCACGCCCTTGGGAGCACCGGTCGTGCCGGAGGTGTAGAGCATGAGCGCACCGGCCGACTCCAGTGGCGCACCGGTCGAGCGGACGCGGTCCGCCAACGCCCCGACGGCGACGGCCCCGCTGTCCCCGAGGATGTGGTCGAGCTCGCGGTCACCGATGTCGTCCGGCACGGGGACCAGCGTCACCTCGGCCAGCGTCGCGGACACCAAGGTCGTGACGAAGTCGCGGGTCGGCTGGGCGAGCGCGGCGACCCGACCCTGACCGGCGAACGCCGGAGCCAGGGCACGCGCCGCTGCGAGGAGGTCGGCATGGGTGAGCGTGCCGTCGGGCAGCACGACCCGGGCCCCGGGATGCGCACCGCCGACGAGGGAGCGCAGCAACGTCGTCTCAGCCAAAGGTCGCCCGGCTCGTCAGGGCCTCACCGAGTTCGTGGGCCTGCTCGGTCAGCGCGCGGCGCACGCCGGGTGTGAGGTCGTCGCGGTCGAGGGCTCGCTTGGCCATCGCCGCGGTCTCGCGACTGACCAGCGCCCGGGGGAAGGCCGCCTTGACGACCCGGTCGAGCGCGTCGTCGCCCATCCAGCCCGACATTCTCACGAGGGCGTCCGGGAAGCGGTCGACGTAGCCGCCGACGAGCGTCGGATCAGGAGCCGCCCAGAAGGACCCGCCCAGCGCCAGAGCGGCATAGTTGCTGAGGTCCTGTTTGGTCGCCAGCTCGGTCCAGGCTGGACGTGGCCCCCAAGGAGGGCATCAACCAGGAGAACGCGAAGAAGATCAACAAGATCATCCGCGATGAGGGCCCCAAGGGCGTCAAGACCCAGATCCAGGGCGACGCCATCCGCGCCACGAGCAAGTCGCGCGACGACCTCCAGGCCGTCCAGAAGCTGCTCAAGGACTCGGACCTCGACGTCGCGGTCAACTTCACCAACTACCGCTGACGGCTCACCTTCCAGCCCGCCGCACCAGGCGACCGGACGAGAGGGAGCAAATCGCGGGCAACGCGTTGTCGGGCCCGCGATTTGCTCCCTCTCGACGGGGAGAGGGGTCAGCCGGTCGACGGGAAGAGTGGTCAGCCGAAGGTGGCGCGGCTGCGCAGCGCCTCGGCGAGTTCGTGCGCCTGGTCGCTGAGTGCTCGACGCACCCCCGGGGTGAGGTCCTCGCGCGCCAGCGCACGCTCCCCCATGGCCGCGGTCTCCCGGCTGACAAGGTTGCGCGGGAACAAGACCCTGACGACCCGCTCGAGGGCGTCATCACCCATCCAGGTCGACATCCGCGCGACGGCATCCGGGACCCGGTCGACGTACGCACCGACGAGGGTGGGATCCGGCGCGGCCCAGAAGGACTCTGCCAGCGCCCCCGCCTCGTAGTTGCTGAGGGCGCGGTTGTGGGTGAGCTCGGTCCAAGCCCACCCCTTGCTCGCGACGTCAGGGATGGCCGCCCGCGCACTCAGGGCGGCCAGGCGACCCGAGAGGGTGTCATCCGAACGACGGACCTCCTCGATCCGATCCTCGTCGAGCAACCCCTGCGCGGCGAGGTTGCGCGCGACGATCCACCGGAAGTCTCGATCCTCCTCCAGACCGGCCGGCAGGTGCCGGCGGTCGAGCCAGGCCCAGAGCCGGTCCTGTTCTGTGGACGTCCGCGCAAGCAGTCGCGCCGCCGTGACCGATCGGCCCGATCCGGCCTCGGCCTCCCGCAGGACTCGGAGTGCGACCCCGGCCACCCGGCTCATGGCCGTCTCTCCCGCGGCGTGCGGCAGGAAGGACGGGATCACCCTGTCCACGAGTTGCTGGGAGACCCGGGCGAGCACGACGTCATTGGGCTCCTGCGTACCGCCCGCCGTGAAGATGTCGAGCGCAAGTCGGGGATCCACCGTGCCCCGGTAGACGCCGCTGAGAACAGCCCCCCAGGCCACGGCCCGGGCCTGGTCGTCGGGCACCGTGGCGAGCCCGCGCACGAGCGCCGACATCGTGGCCGGCGCGAGGTCGACGGTGGCCCACGTGAGGTCGCCGGCGTTCGGGATGACGATGTCGGCCGCCGGCGCGGCGGCCAAGGTGTCGTCGATGGTTCGGTCCGAGGTGATCGTCAGCGGCACCCGGAAGACCTCGGCGCCATCGCTCCACCCGGCGATGTCGAAGGTGTGTGGCCGGTTCGCCGGGAACTGCTCCGGTGTGCGGCGCAGCACCACGCCGCCGAGTTCGGTGGAGATGACGTCGGCGCCCGCCGTCTCGAGCCAGGCCCGGCTCCACGCGCTGAGGTCCCGCCCCGCCGCAGCCGACATCGCGGCCAGGAACTCGCGGAGCTCGCCGTTGCCGAACTCGTGGCCCTTCAGGTATGCCGTGACGCCGGCGACGAAGGTGTCGTCACCGATGTGGGCGATGAGTTGGCGCAGGACCGACGCGCCCTTGGCATAGGAGATCCCGTCGAAGTTCTGCAGGGCCGACATGGCGTCGGGCGCCGGGGACCCCGCGACCGGATGGGTCGACGGGGCGCGCTCCGCGGCATACCCCCAGAGCTTGCTCTCCATGGAGAACTCAACCCACGCATCGGTGAATTCGGTTGCGTCAATGAGGGTTCGATAGGCCATGTACTCGGCGAAGGACTCGTTGAGCCAGAGGTCGTCCCACCAGGTCATCGTCACCAGGTTGCCGAACCACATGTGCGCCATCTCGTGCGCGATCGTGTTGCTGCGCGCGGTGAGCTGCTCGCGCGTGTAGGCACCGCGAAAGAGGTAGGTATCCCGGAAGGTGACGCACCCGGGGTTCTCCATCGCCCCCGCGTTGAACTCCGGGACGAAGACCTGGTCGTACTTCCCGAAGGGATAGCGGATCCCGAAAAGCCCGTGGTAGTAGTCGAAACTCGCCTTGGTGACCTCGAACATCTGCGCCGCCTGCTCGCGCACCTGGGGCTCGAGCGAGGCCCGGCCGTAGATCGCCAGCGGTATGCCGTCGTGGTCGTCACGCTCGACCACGTAGGGACCCGCGCACACCGTGACGAAGTAGGTCGCGAGCCGCTTGGTGCTCTCCAGCGTCCAGACAGCGCCTTCGCGGGTCTCGGCGCCGTTGCCGATGACCACCCAGTCCTCGGGCGCGGTGACGGTCACGGCATACGGGGCCTTGAGGTCGGGCTGGTCGAAGCAAGCGAAGACCGAAGGCGCGGCGTCGAGGAAGAGATGCCCGTAGACATACGCCCGCTCGTCGGCCGGATCGACACTGCGATGAAGCCCCTGGCCGTCGCGCGAGTAGGCCATGGTCGCCTCCACCACGAGGACGTTGTCGGCCGCGAGGTCGGTCAGCGGGAAGCGTCGGTCGTCGAGTTGGCCGGGATCGAGATCACGGCCGTTGAGGCGGATCGCCGCCAGCGAGACCGGGTTGAGCTCGACGAAGGTCGCCGATCCCGGTTCGCGACAACCGAATCGAATCGTCGTGACAGATCCGAATTGCTCAGCACCGGTCGTCAGGTCGAGGGCAACCTCCATCGAGGTGACCTCGAGGAGACCGGCCCGGGTGATCGCCTCGTCACGAGTCAGGGACGCCATGGCGCCGATCCTCGCACGCGGGCCCGTCAGTAGGGGCGGTAGCCGGTCGCCATGCCCTCGAGGCGCGCGATCCGCTCGCTCATCGGCGGGTGGGTCGACATCAGCCGCGAGATGTCCTGTGCCCGGAAGGGGTTGGCGATCATCATGTGGCTGACGCCACTGACCTGGCGGGTGGGCGCGAGGGGAGCACGAGCCGTGCCGACCTCGAGCTTGCGTAGCGCGGAGGCCAGGGCGAGTGGGTCACCGGTGAGCCTGGCGCCGTCCTCGTCCGCGTCGTACTCGCGGGTGCGGCTGATGGCCAGTTGGATGACCATCGCCGCGAAAGGCGCCAGGATCGCCATCGCGAGCAGCGCAATCGGGTTGCCACCGCCGCCCTCACGGTTGTTGCTGCCGCCGCCGAACATCATCCCGAAGGACAGCATCTGCCCGACCGTGGAAATGACGCCGGCGATCGCCGCCGCGACCGAGCCGGTGAGGATGTCTCGGTTGTAGACGTGCATGAGCTCGTGCCCCAGCACCCCCCGCAGTTCGCGCTCATCGAGCAGGCGCAGGATCCCCTCGGTGCAGCACACCGCGGCATGTTGCGGATTGCGTCCTGTCGCAAAGGCATTCGGCGCATCGGTGGGCGAGATGAAGAGCTTGGGCATCGGCTGATTGGCCTTCTCCGAGAGCTCGCGCACGATGCGATACATCTCGGGTGCCTCGGCCTCGGTGACCGGGCGGGCGTGCATGGCGCGGATCGCGATCTTGTCGGAGTTCCAGTACGACCAGAAGGTCGTGACCAGGCCGATCGCCGCGAAAAGGAGGATGAACGCATTGCTGCCCGTGTAGGACGCGACGATGGCGCCCATCCCGAGCAGCACGACCCAGATCAGCCCGAAGAGGCCGGCGGTCTTGAGGCCGTTGTGATGACTGTGCATGTCTCCTCCAACGTCGGGACGGGGCAGGGGCGTTCCCCGGTCCGGGACAACAGACCTACGACAGCAGACCGTAGAGCACCTGAGGCACGACGCTGGCGACCACGAGCAGCGCCGTGCCGAGGGACAGCACCGCCAGCGCCCCGGGCCCCACCTGCACCTCCACCCCCGTGCCGGCGTTGTTCCCGGATGCCGCGGTTGTTCGGTGCTCCGGTGCGGCCAGCAGCACCGCAATCCAGCGGACATACACCGCGATGCCGAGCACGACCGCGATCACGGCCAGCACCGCGAGTGGCCACAGCCCGGCCGCCAGCAAGGGACGAATGGCCACCACCTTGGCGACCAGGCCCAGGATCGCCGGCGGCAGTCCGGCGAGGGTGAGCAACGCAAGGATCAGCGGCCCACCAACATGGGGGTGGGACCGCGCCAGCCCTCGGTATGCCGCGAGGCCACGCTCCGATCCCGGCTCCCCTCCCGCCGTGCGCACAGCGGTCGCGACGGCGAAGGCGACGAGGCCGGCCGCGGCATACGTCAGGGCGTAGGCGACGGCGGCTCGGTGGCCGACCGTCGTGAGGGCAGCGAGTGGGAGCACCACCCAGCCGGCCTGGGCGATCGTCGACCACGCGAGAAGGCGGACGAGGTCGGTCGCGCGGAAGGCGACGACCGTGCCGACGAGCATCGACCCGATCGCGAGGGCGCCGACGACGAAGGCGAGGGCGTGCGGGTGGGGGTCGGCGAGGTCGGCGAAGGGGGCGATGAGGGCGAGCAGGGCGCCGACCGCAGCCAACTTGGACGCGGTGGCGAGCAGCGCCGAGATGGGCAGCGGCCCGCTGACGAAGGTGGGTGGGGTCCAGGCGTGGAACGGCACGAGCGACAGCTTGAAGCCGAGCCCGACGAACAGGGTCAGGATCGCGAGGACGAGCACGGCGCGCTGATCCGGCTGGGCCCAGGCCGTGCGGATGGCGGTGCCGGAGAGGGAGGCGTCGCCGGTCGCCATCACCCACAGGCCGGTGCCGACGACGAGGACCGCGAAGGACAGCAGCGAGGTCATCATCAGGGTCAGGCCCCCATGGGCGGCGCGGCGGGTGCCACGCAGGACGACGAGAGCGATGACCGGCAGGGTGGCGAGTTCGAGGGCGACCAGCCAGGTGCCGAGCTCACGCGCTGCAACGACGGCGGCGCCTCCGGCAGCGGATGCGAGGATCAAGGCGACGTCGACGGCGCGGTCCCCGGGCAGGTCCCGCCACTGGTCCGAGAGCAGCAGCAGCGCGGCCAGGCTGGCCGCGAGGAGGCCGATCTGGAGGGTGCTGTCCAGCGGACCGGCGCTCCAGAGGCAGGCGCCGTCCGGGCCGCCGGGAAGGCAGAGCGTGAGCACCGGTTCGCGGGCGGGGCTCAGGGCTCCCGGCATGGCGCCGGCCGCACCCATGAGGAGGGCCAAGGCGCCGACGACCAGGTGCGGCAGGGTGCGTCGGGGCGCGAGGGCGTCGACGAGCAACACCAACAGCGCGCCCAGGGCCGGTGCGAGGGCGGGTAGCAGGCGCAGCGCGTCGATCGAGACGGCGCCGCTCTGCGCGGTCAGTGCGCTCAGTGTGCTCAACCCGGCCAGGGCGGTCACGGTGCACCTCCCAGGACGAGATGGACCGCGGGTCGCGCGATGTCGATGGCGAGCCACGGCAGCAGGCCCAGACCGATCACGCCCAGCGCGAGCACGAGGAGGACGACCCGCTCGACCCCGCGCGTCTCGACGTCGACAGCCGCATCGCCGGACGGTCGAGTGAGGAGAACATGCGGTGTCGAGTCAGGTGCGAGCGGCGTGTTCTCCTCACTCGACTGTCCGGGGGCGGGGGTGGCAGGCGCGTCGCCGACCCAGATCAGTCGCGCGACGCGCAGGGAGTATGCCGCGGCCAACAGTCCGCCGATCGCCGCCAGGACGGCGCACACGTGGAAGAGATCCTCGAGGCCGGGTCGGCGCGGCGCCCAGGCCGACATGATGACCAGGAACTCGCCCCAGAACCCGGCCAGTCCGGGCAGCCCAAGGGCAGCTGCGAGACCGAGGATGAGCAGGAAGCCACGGTGCGGGGCGACCTCACGAAGGGCCGGCCAGGCCCGGCCCAGGTCGACGCTCCCCCAGCGCCGCTTGAGGCCGCCGACGACGACGAAGAGCAGGGCCGAGATGACGCCGTGGGCGAGGTTGCCGTAGAGCGCAGCCTGGAGACCGACCTCGCTGCCGGTGGCCAGTCCGAGGACCACAAAGCCCATGTGCGCCACCGACGAGTAGGCGATCAGGCGCTTGAGGTCACGCTCGACGAGGCAGATCAGTCCACCCCAGAGGATCGAGATGGCGGCGGCGATGGCAACGGCCGGCGCGATGATCCCGAAGCCTTCGGGCACGAGCGCGACCGGGAAGCGGACGAGGCCATAGGTGCCCATCTTGAGCAGCACGGCGGCCAGCAGCACCGAGCCGGCGGTGGGGGCGATCGTGTGCGCAGACGGCAGCCAGGTGTGCAGCGGGAAGAGCGGCACCTTGACGGCGAGCCCGACCGTGAGGAGCAGCGCGATCGTGAGTTGACGTCCGCGCGGCAGGGACGGCGCGACCTCGAGCAGTCGGCCCAGGTCGCTGGAGTGCGCCGAGGCGACGAGCAGCAGGATTCCGACCAGCATGAGGGTCGAGCCGACGGCGGTGTAGAGGACGAAGCGCCACCCGGCCTCGGCCCGCGCAGGCGGCCGATGGGGATCGCCGAACCGGGTGATGAGCACCCACATCGGGATGAGCACGAGCTCGAACGCCAGGAAGAAGAGGATCGCGTCCCGCGCGGTGAAGGTCGCGAGCGCACCACCGACCACGAGCAGCAGACAACCCAGGAAGGTTGCCGCAGAGCCGCCGTCGGGCACCTCGCCACGGGCATGCGCGACGACGAGCACCCCGATCAGTGCCGTGAGCAGCACGAGCGGGATCGAGATGCCGTCGACCGCGAAACTGCTGCGGACGCCGAGTTCGGGGAGCCAGGCCCGGTCAACGGACGGGCGCTCGATGGCGACGCCGATCGCCAGGCCGAAGGTGATGAGCGCGGTGATGCCGGCGACGTTGTGCGCCACCAGGATCGGCACGATGCGGCCGGCTCCGATGAGGCATACTCCCACGAGCAGTGGGATCAGGAGCATGAAGGTCAGCGCCACGCGAACACCCCCACGGCCAGCACCGCCACGAGCCCCAGCACCACGAGCCACCCACCGGTGCGCAGCCGCTCTGCCCGGTGCGCCCGCTCGGTCATCGCCCCACCGAGTCGGGCGGTGACGGCCGCGCCCCGCACGTAACCGTCGATGACCTCGGTGTCGACGAAGGCGACGATCCGCGCGAGGTGCACCACGGGCTTCGCGAGAGCCCGGTATGCCGTGTCGGCGCCGAAGCCGCCATCGAAGAGGGCCGCTCGCCGACCGGCGAAACGCACGCCCGGGTCACCAGCGCGCCCGAGCGCGAAGGCCAATCCGGCACCGACGCCGATGAGCAGAACGGTGATCAGGGTCCAGACCCAGGACAGGCCGTGCAGGTCGAAGAGGTCGAGCGCGAGCGCCAGGCCACCGATGAGGGTGAGGACGGCGAGGGTGACGAGCACTGCGTTGGCCGCGCCGCGTCCGTCGGGGTCGAGGCTCTCCGATCGCCGCTGCCGCCGCGACTCGGACATCTCGCCCACGGCCTCGACTGGTGCGGTGACGTCGATGAGTTCGGCGATGACGAGGTACGCGCGGGTGCTGTAGGCCGCCGTGAGCACGACGGTCACCAGCAGGGCCAGCAGCACGAGCAGGCCGGGGCCGCCCTGGCTGGCGCCCTGGTAGGCGGTGTCGATGACGGACTCCTTGGAGAAGCCGCCGACGACGAGCGGCACGCCGGCGAGCGACAGCAGGCCGATGAGGAAGGCCCAGCGCCCCAGTCGGGTCCGCATCCCCGCTCCGCGCAGCAGGGCGGCGGTGGTGCCGCCGGCAATGACGCCGAGCAGGCCGATGGCCAGGAAGAGCAGCGACTTGAAGAGGGCATGGGACCACAAGTGGAAGAGCGCGGCGCCCGGCACGATGGCCAGGGCCGGCCCGGGTGGGACGCCGACAGCGGGGGGCTCACCGGGCTGCTGCTCGAGGATCACCGGAGCAGCAGCCAGCGCGGACAGCATGATGGCGACCTGGCTGACCGTCGACCACGCGAGCAGCCGTTTGAGGTCGCTCTGCCCCATGGCGAGCAGGGCCGCAAGCACCATGGTCACCGAGGTCGCGATGCCGAGCACCCAGCGGGCGACCTCGGCCTCGGCGAGGGCCGGGTAGAGCCCGGCAAGCACGACGGTGCCGGCGGCGACCATCGTCGCGGCGTGGATGAGCGCCGACGCCGGCGTCGGGCCCTCCATCGCGTCGGGCAACCAGTCCTGGAAGGGCACCTGGGCCGACTTGCCGAGCACTCCGACGATGACGAGGACGAGGAAGGTGCTGCGCAGCACCGGATTCGGGCCGACACAGCCGTAGGCATCGCAGACCGTCGGCTCCGCCCACAAGCGGAGCACCGCGGCATACCCGGTGGAGCCGACGCTCGTGGCGAGGCCCACCACACCCAGGACGAAACCGACGTCCGCGAGCCGTGTGACGAGGAAGGCCTTGTGGGCCGCGCGCCGGGCCGACTCCTTGCGCGACCAGTGCCCGATGAGCAGGTAGGAGCACCAGCCCATGACCTCCCAGCCGACGAGGGTGAGCGCGAGATCACGGGAGTGAACGACGAGGAACATCGCCGCAGTGAAGAGGGCAACGGTGGCGGCGAAGACGGGGTAGCGGTCGTCGTCGCGCAGGTACCAGGTGCTGTAGATCTGGACGGCCGCCGAGACCAGGGCGACGACAAAGGAGATCGCGGCGAGGGGCCTCGACGTCCCCAGGTCCAGCGGCAGGAACAGGCCCACGAGGTTGATCGACGGAAGCCACGAGATCGTCTCGGGCGCTTGGGTGCGCAGCATCGCGCCCCCGGCGAGGAGCGCGAGGAAGCCGCTGCCGGCCGGCGCAAGCGCGCGCACAACGACGGCCCAGCGCCGCGTGAGCAGGACGACCACGCCGATGACGGCGCTCACCACGATGAGCAGTAGGGCGCTCACGGCTCGCTCCCGTCATCGAGGTCGATGCGTCGGCGATGCCGGAAGAGGGTGAGGACGATCGCGAGGGCGACGACGGTCTCGGCCGCCGCGATCGTGATGACGAAGAGGGGGAGCACCGAGGCCCCGGACCAGCGGCTCCCCCCGACCAATCCGCTGGTGACGAGCAGGACCAGCCCTCCGGCGAGGATGAGTTCGATCGCGATCAGGACCATGACGGGATGGCGTCGGGTGAGCACGCCCATGATGCCCAGACCGATGAGCGCGACCGCCAGGACGACCGGGCCGACGAGGTGGATCACGAGGGCACCTCCGTCTCGTCCCGTCGAATCCGGGAGACGGCGAGTGCCGCGACGAGCGCGGCGAGCAGGAGCAGCGAGAGGATCTCGAAGGGCCAGACCCACACGCCGAAGAGGTCCTGTGCCACCGTCGTCGAGTCGACCGCGGCCCGTTTGATGGCCCCACCCGATGCGCCCCCTACGAGGGGGACGAGGACCGCCCCGAGGAGCACCGCGACGGCGGCGCCACTGAGGGCGCCACCGATCCGGCGCGGCCAACCGACGGTGTGGGCGGTGTCCGGCCCGATCGGGGCGCGGGTGACCATGAGGGCGAAGAGGACGAGCACGACGATCGCGCCGACGTAGACGAGCACGAGCACGAGCGACACCAGCTCGGACCCCAGGACGAGCAGTGACCCCGCGACGCCGAGCAGCGCGACGACGAGCCAGAGGGCGGCATGGACGACGTGGCGAGTGGTGACGGCGAGCAGCCCACCGACGAGCGCGAGCAGGCCGGTGGCGCCGAACGCAAGGTCGAGCGAGGTCATCGGCCCCGCTCCGGGCGGTTGGCGGCGGTCACCTCGGCCGGGTCGGCCGCGGACTCGTCGAGGGCCGGTGGCGGAGGCACCGTCGCCATCCACTCCCCCAGCCGGTCCTTCTCGTGGAGCAGGTCGCGCAGGTCGTATTCGGCGTACTCGAACTGTGGGCTCCAGAAGAGGGCGTCGAAGGGGCACACCTCGACGCAGATCCCGCAGTACATGCACAGGCTGAAGTCGATGGCGAAGCGGTCGAGGACGTTGCGCTGCCGGTCCCGGCCACCCTCGGTGGTCGCCGGGATCGTCTCCTTGTGCGAGTCGATGTAGATGCACCAGTCGGGGCACTCGCGCGCACAGAGCATGCAACTCGTGCAGTTCTCCTCGAGCAGGGCGATGACGCCGCGACTACGGGGCGGGAGGGTCGGCTCGGCGTGCGGGTACTCCGCGGTGTGGGTGGGTCGCATGACCGACTTGGCGGTCGTCGCCATCCCCTTGAGCAGCCCGGGGAGTATGCCGTCGCGCCCGCGCTTGTCCTTGGGCGCGCTCACCAGCCCATCACCACCCCGACGCCGGTGAGGGCGAGTTGGAGCAGGGCCAGGGGCACCAGCCAGAGCCAGGCCAGGCGCTGCAGTTGGTCGGCGCGGACCCGCGGCCAGGCGACCCGCATCCAGATGACGAGGATCGCGACGGCGAAGCCCTTGAGCAGGGTCCACACCCAGCCGAGGTGCTCACTGAAGGGTCCGTGCCACCCACCCAGCCACAGCGCGGCGAAGAGGAGGGACAGCACGACGATCCCGGCATACTCGGCGAGCAGGAAGAAGGCGAAGCGGAGCCCGGTGTACTCCGTCCACGGCCCCATGACGAGTTCGGCATCGGCGACCGGGGTGTCGAAGGGGGGGCGCTGGAGCTCGGCGACCGCGGCGACGAGAAAGACGATCGCACCGGGCAACTGCCAGAGCAGCCAGTGCGGCTGCCACCGCTCGGTGATCGTGGGCAGCGACAGGGAGCCGCCAGCCAGGCAGACGGACGCGACGGCGAGCACGATCGGCAGCTCGTAGGAGATGAGTTGCGCGGCCGCCCGCAAGGCCCCGATCAGGGCGTACTTGTTGGCGCTCGCCCACCCGGCAATGAGCGTGCCGAGCGCGCCCACCCCGGTCGCGACGAGCACGAGGATCGCGCTCGCGGGTACGTCGAGGCCGGCCACACCCGGCGCGATCGGCACGACGGCCAGCGCCACCAGGTAGGGGATGAGCGCGATCGCCGGGGCGAGCCGGAAGAGCCGCTTGTCCGCGGCCGCGGGGACGATGTCCTCCTTCTGCACGAACTTGGCCCCGTCGGCGACCAGTTGGGCCCAGCCGTGGAAGCCCCCGGCATACATCGGCCCGAGGCGGCCCTGCATGTGCGCCATGAGTTTGTGCTCGGTCTGACCGACGAGCAGGGGCAGCACGAGGAAGGCGGCAAGCACGCTCACCGCCCGCAGGGCAACCTCCACCAGCGTCATCTCGGGCCCCACTCGGGCGGCGGGACGCCCGGGGCCTGCACCCGTCGGCGCGAGGGTGACTTGGCGGTGTCGTGGCCCTCACCCGGTTCCTTGCCGCCGGGCCACGTCTTGGATGCGCGCGCGGCCAACTGGAAGGACTTGCGCAGCGGGGTGCCCTCGAAGCCGTCCGGCAGCAGCAGGGGTCGCAGACCGAGGTCCGTGTGGTCGGCGAAGCCGTCGAAGAAGACACCGAACATCTCGAAGGTCTCGCGCTCGTGCCAGGCCGCCCCGGCGTAGAGGTCGGTGATGCTGGCGAGCGACTGACCGTCGGCCACCCGCGCCGTCAGTCGTATGCCGCGGAGCCCGGTCGCGCTGTTGACCTCCGGGAGGGCGATCAGCCGGACCACGACGTCGAATCCCGGTGTGCCTGAATCCATCCGGTCCACCGCGGTCAGCCAGTCGAACATCGCGAACCCGTCGCAGTGGGCTCGCTCGACGCGCGCGTGCCACTCGCCGACGTCAACGGTCTCCAGCTCGTCGGGGACCGCAATCATGACGGGTCACCGGGGAAGCAGTCGGTCCGGGCCGCTTCGGTCCGGGCCGCTTCGGCCCGCTCCTGCGCGCGACCCATCACCCACTGGACAGCCGCCAGGCCGAGGCCGCACACACCGACGACGACACCCCACACGGTCCAGCCAGCCGCGACCAGGAGGCCACCGAGCACCAGTCCCATCACGCCACAGACGCCCACCCGCGGTCGGAGGCTGATCCGCCGGGGGCTGGTCGGGGCCATGAAGACTCCCCAGAGCACGGCCGCCAGCGCCAGCACGACAACGGCGGCGACAATGCCGGTGACGCCACCGCCGGCGTGGTGGTGCGCCAGTTGCCCAATGGCCGCGAAGAGCACGATCTCGGCCACGAGCGCGACCAGCCCGAGGGCCAGCGCAGAGCCGCTGAGCATGACCGGCGCGGGGCGCCCGGAGGAACGTCGATCCTCGGTCACGAGCCCTCCTCCGGCCGAGAGAGGAGTGGTCGCCCGACCTCCGCCGCGCTCACGGTGCGGTGCGCGGCATACCCGACACCCGGGGTGCGCCCCGGCTGGCGATCGGCGACGAGTGAGCCGGTGACCTTCTCGCCGGCGATCTTCTCCTGGAGCTTGACGATGCCCTGGAGGAGCGCCTCGGGGCGCGGTGGGCAGCCGGGAACATAGACATCGACCGGGATGATCTGGTCGACCCCCTTGGTCACCGAGTACGAATCCCAGTAGGGGCCACCCGAATTCGAGCAGGCGCCGAAGGAGATGACGTACTTCGGCTCCGGCATCTGGTCATACAGCCGCCGGATCGCCGGGGCCATCTTGTCGGTGACGGTGCCGGACACGACCATCAGGTCGGCCTGACGAGGCCCCGGCGCGAAGGGGATGACACCCAAACGCATGAAGTCGTGGCGCCCCATCGAGGCCGCGATGAACTCGATGGCGCAGCAGGCCAGGCCGAAGTTGAAGACCCAGAGGGAGTAGCGACGGCCCCAGTTGAGCACGACACGCATCGGCTTGGGTGCGTGTGCACCCAAGGGGCCGACCGTGGGCATCGGCAGGGGGACCGGCAAGCTCACGCTGGTCACCCTAGTCGGCCCGGTGTCACCCGGCGCGGAACTCCCGAGCCCACCTCCGTGCTCGACCCGGGTCGGCGACCCCGTCCACGCCGGTCAGGCCAGGGGGTTGACCCACCGGATCCGGGGAATCGGCCGAAGGCTCGCCTCAGGGATGCAGGCATCATGATGCTGAGCATCCGCCCCGAACCCGGCGGGAGGGGCTCAGGCACCCAGCTGGGGCAGGGCCGGCGAGCGCAACCAGGCGTCGAAGAGGTCAGTCAGCCGCCGTCCGGTCACCCGCGCCGCCAGGCCCTCGAAGTCCGCCGTCGTCACCGAGCCGTGCTGATGGCGCCCAGCGAAGCCCTTGAGGATCGCGAAGAAGGTGTCATCACCCACCTCGCCCCGCAGGGCGTGCAGGGTCAGCGCACCCCGCTTGTAGACCCGATCGTCGAACATGTCCTTGGGCCCCGGCGCCGCGAGCACGAGGTCCTGCGGCAGGGCAGCCAGCCGCGACCAGTTGTGCCGGGCCCGCGCGTCCGTCGACTCCGACCCCGCCACCGGTGACCACAGCCACTCCGCATAACAGGCGAAGCCCTCGTGCAGCCAGATGTCACGCCACTCCCGCGCCGTCATCGAGTTCCCCCACCACTGGTGGGCGAGTTCATGGGCGATCAGGCGCTGGGCCTCCCAGGTCCGATTCATCAGGTTGGCGCCGAAGGTCGACAGGGTCTGGCTCTCCAGGGGGATCTCGAGGTCGTCGTCCGTGACGACCGCGGTGTAGCCCGCCGCGAAGGGATACGGCCCGAACCACTCCTGCATCGCCTCGATCATCCGTACCTGGTCGGCGAAGGCACTGTCCATCGCGGCGCGCAACCGTGCCGGTCCGACCACGCGCACCGGGATCGGCGCGTCGGGGAGCTCGCGCACGGCATACCGACCGATCTGGAGGGTGGCGAGGTAGGGGGCCATCGGCTCGGACTGGACCCACGTCCACGCGGTCTTGCGGCCCGCCTTGCGCCGCGCAGCCAGGCGCCCGTTGCCCCAGACCGTGTAGGCCGCGTCACAGGCGATTGTCACCCGATAGGCCGCCTTGTCGCTCGGCCGGTCGTTGCAGGCGAACCAACTCGGGGCGCCGTGCGGTTGGCTGGCGACGATGACGCCGTCGGCGAGTTCCTCCCACCCGGCGAGGCCGTCCGGGCCGCGCATCGGCCGCGGGTGGCCCTTGGTCGCGATGGTCACGGTCAGCCGGTGCCCGGCCGGCACCGGGCGGTCGAACCGCAGGACAAGCCGTGAGCCCCGGTGGGCGTGCCGTTTGACGGTGGCGCCAGTGACCTCGACCGACATGACCCGCAGCGCCGAGGACAGGTCAAAGGCGATCTCCTCGGTTGCCTCGAGGGTGCGACAGTGCGCGACGGTGCGCCCGGCGAGGTGGTTGCCGGCGATCGTGTAGTCGAGGTCGAGGTCGTACTCCTCGACCTCGTAGCGCAGGTCGCCGTGGCCCGGAACATAGGGGTCGGCGCTCGGTTCAGTCCGCATCAGGGTCGAGGGTATGCCGCGGGGCCGGCTCGTCGAGCCACGGCCCGACCGGGTTTCCCATCCAGCGGGTGCGATCGGGCACGGACTCGCCGCGCATGACGAGTGAGACCGGGCCGACGGTGGCCGACCGACCGATCCGGGCTGCCGGCAGGACGACCGAGTTCGGTCCGAGGGTGCCACCCTCGGCGATCGTCACGGTGTCCATCGACAGGACGCGGTCATGGAAGAGGTGGGTCTGCACGACGCACCCGGCGTTGACGGTGGCGCCGTCCCGCAGATCGATGAGGTCGGGCTCGGGCAGCCAGTAGGTGTCGCACCAGACGCCGTGCCCGACCTTGGCTCCGAGGGTGCGGAACCACGCATTGAGGACATGCGTGCCCGTGAGGGATCGCGCGAACCACGGAGCGGCGATGACCTCGGTGAAGGTGTCGGCGAGCTCGTTGCGCCAGATGAAGGAACTCCACAGCGGATGGTTGCCCGGGCGCACCTTGCCGATGAGGGTCCACTTGGCCACCGTCGCCACGGCTGCCCCGACCCCGCCGACCGCCACCAGCACGACCCCGCCGAGGAGCACAGCAAGCCAGCCGGATCGCAGCCAGAGCCACTCGAGGATCGCGGCGGCGAGGACGACGAGGGCCAGGTGCAGCCAGACCGGCACTGCCCGCGCCAACTCGACGAGGGCGCGCGCCACACGCAGCCGCACCGGGGGCGCGGTCGTGCGCGTGGCGTCGGTGTCCGCGGACTCACGACGCAAACGCTGCGGGGGCGATCCCAACCAGCTCGTGCCGGCCTTGGCCTTGGTGCGCTTGGGAGCGGCGGACAGCACGGCGACCAGGCCCTGCTTGGGCACCTTGCGACCCGGAGAGGCCATGCCCGAATTGCCGACGAAGGCACCCCGACCGACCCGGGCATCGGCGACGCGCAGCCACCCACCGCCCAGCTCGTAGGACGCGACGAGGGTGTCATCGGCCAGGAAGGCGCCCTCGCGGACATCGGTGAACCGCGGGATGAGGAGCACCGTGGAGGCCTCGACGTCCGGGCCGATCCGCGCGCCCAGCGCACGCAGCCACACCGGGGTCACCGTCGAGGAGTAGATCGGGAAGAGCCACGTGCGGGCCTCGTCGAGGACCCGCAACGTCGTCCAGGCCTGCCACGCCTGACGCGAGTGCACGGGGTGCGCGCCCTCGGTCAGCCCGAGTCCGAGGAGTCGGACGATGAGGAACACGAGGGCCGCGAGCACGAGGAAACCCACTGTCGCCGCGACGGGCAGCCAGAGCAGGGCGCGGCCGAGGAGAACACCCAGGGATGGCGCGTCGGCGAGCGGCCCCGCAACGGAGGCGATGCCCGCGAGCGCCGCGACAAGGGGGAGACCGGCGAGCGCGAGGGCGGTCACGGCATACCCGATCACCCAGGCGGGACGGCTCGGTGGCGCCTCGTCCGCCCACGGCCCGCGGGCCGTCCCACTTGCGGCAGCCGGCGCTCCCGACCAAGCCTCGTCGGCAGGAACATTGCCGAAAACCGCTGAACCGGGGGCGATCTCGGCACGCTTGCCGACGTCGGCCCCCGGCAGGAGCGTCGAGCGCGATCCGACGCGGGCCCCGGCGCGCACCCGGATCGGGCCGAGGATGAAGTGGGCACCGTCGATCCAGTGGCCACGCAGGTCGACTTCCGGCTCGATCGAGGCGCCGGGCCCGAGATCGAGCATGCCGGTCACCGGCGGGAGCGAGTGCAGGTCCACGTCCGCGCCGATCCGCGCCCCGAGTCCGCGGGCGTAGGCCTTGATCAGGCCGGCGCCGGAGAGATTCGTCGCGCCGAGCTCGTCGGCGATCCGCTCGGCGAGCCAGACCTTGAGGTGGACCTTGCCGCCGCGCGGGTGCGCGCCGGGCTCGACACCGCGCAGGAGAAGGCGGGCGCTGAGCGCCGCCAGCGCCATCCGCCCGGGTGGAGTGAGCAGGAGGAGCACCCCGAGGGTGAGCAGCCACCACGGAGCCCGGGGCAGCCACTGGAGACCGATCACCTCGTGGGCGAGAGCGTTGCCCAGCCCGATCCACACCAGCCAGCGCAGCGCACCGACCGAGCGGTTGACGATCGTGGCGGCCACCTGGGCGAGCTGGGTCTTGCGGGGCACGATGCCGACATCGCGGTTGAGGCGACCCTGCGGGGTGGACATGGCATCGAGCACCGGGGCGAGCGTGGCCAGGGTCGGCGTCTCGTAGATGTCGGCGACGGTCACTTCGGGGAACCGCGCGCGCAGCCGCGAGATGATCTCGGCGGCGGCCAGGCTGTCGCCGCCGACGTCGAAGAAGTCCTCGTCGCTCGAGGTCGGCGCGGTGCCCAGCACCACCTCCCAATGTTCGGCGATGAACCCCGCCGTCCCTTCGTAGGCCGCGGCGACACCGCCTGCGCCCGCCCCCAGGGCACCGCTGGGCAGCGGCCAGGGCAGGGCGTCGCGGTCGATCTTGCCGCTCGTCCGCACGGGGATGGCGTCGACGACGGCGAGTTTGGGGACCAGTGGCGCGGGCAGGTCGCGGCGGAGCAACTCGACCGATGCCTTGGCATCGAAGCTGCTCGGGTCGACCGTGACATAACCGATGAGCAGCGGGTTGCCGGCGGCGCTGCGGCGGACCGCGGCTCCCCCACCGGTGACCCCGGGCAGGCCGAGGAGGGCGGAGTCGAGTTCGCCGAGCTCGATCCGTCGGCCACCGACCTTGACCTGCTCGTCGCGTCGGCCGGCGAAGACGATCCCGACCCCGTCGAAGCGCACCCGGTCTCCCGAGCGATAGGCGCGGTCCCAGCCCAGGGTGGGCATCGCGGCATACGCCACGGCGTCCTTGTCGGGGTCCAGGTAGCGGGCGAGGCCGACACCTCCGATGATCAACTCGCCTTCCTCACCATCGGGCACCGGCTCCTCGGACTCGTCCACGACGGCCAGGTCCCAGCCGGCCAGGGGCAGGCCGATCCGCACCGGCGGCTCGCCGGTGAGCATGGCGCCGCAGGCGACCACGGTGGCCTCCGTGGGTCCGTAGGTGTTCCAGACCTCGCGCTCGGGGGTCGCCAGGCGGGCACCGATCTCAGGCGGGCAGGCCTCGCCGCCGAGGATGAGCAGGCGCACGCGGGTGAGGGCATCGGGCGGCCAGAGCTGCACGAGGGTCGGCACGGTCGACACGATGGTGATGCCGTTGGCGATGAGCCACGGACCGAGGTCGACACCGGAGCGCACCAGTGAGCGGGGGGCGGGCACGAGGCAGGCGCCGTAGCGCCAGGCGAGCCACATCTCCTCGCAACTGGCGTCGAAGGCGACCGAGAGGCCGGCCATGACCCGGTCGCCGGGTCGGATCGGCGCCGCCTGGAGGAACATCAGCGACTCGGCGTCGACGAAGGCTGCGGCGTTGCGGTGCGTGACGGCCACGCCCTTGGGCGTGCCGGTCGAGCCGGAGGTGAAGATGATCCAGGCGTCGTCGGTCAGGTCGGGGTCCTCCCGCACTCCGGAATCCGGGATGGTGCCGGCGGTGGCCCGCACGACGAGGTCCGCCGTCACGACCGCGGCGACGCCGGCCTCCCCGAAGACGACCCTGGCCCGCTCGTCAGGGTCGTCGTGGTCGACCGGCACATAGGCGCAACCGGCGGCCAGGATGCCGAGAATTGCGATGTAGAGATCGGTCGTGCCGCTGGGGATCCGCACGCCGACCCGATCGCCACGCTCGACCCCGACGGCGACGAGGGCGTCGGCGATGTCATCGGCGGCGTCGGCGAGCGCGGCATACGTGAGCGTCTCGCGGCCGTTGTCGAGCGCCAGAGTGTCCGGATGGGCGGCAACGGTCGCCCGAAAGATGTCGACGAGGGTGCGCGGCTCGGGGGCCTCATCGGCGCGCAGGAGCAACGGGGAGATCGACACGCGGGCATTCTCCCGCAGATGGGTGAACGGCAGGTGTCGTCCCGGCACCGACCGGCTCGCCCACCTCAGCCGAAGTGCGTGGCGATCTCCTGCGCGACCCGCTCCGGCACCTCGAGAACGTCGTCGGGGAGGTCGCCCAGGCCGCGCGTCCGACACGCGGTCGTGGCAGGTGTGGCGACCACACGTCCGGCCCCGACCCGTGTGGTGGCGACCCGCGTGCCCAGCCGGTATGCCGCGGGGCTCAGTCCCAGCGCAGCAGGCCGCGGCGAGCGGCGTGGACCAGGCCGACGAGAAGGATCGCGATGAAGACGCCGATCTCGACAAGGGAGCGCAGGCCGAGGTCCGGATGGCGGACGACGAGCGCCCACGGGAAGAGGTAGACGGCGTCGACGGCGAAGACGACGTAGAGAAAGGCGAAGCCGACGTAGCGGATCTGGCTCTGCGCCCAGCCCACGCCGACCGGGTCGACGCCGGACTCGTAGGTGGTGAGCTTGGCCGGGGTCGCGGCCCGCGGGGCGATCAGCCGACGCGCGGTCATGCCGGCGGTCACGAGCAGGATCCCCGCGAGGATCACCGCCGTGACGACGACATAGCCCGAGGTGCCGGTCATGGGCGCAGCCTAGCGATGGTCAGTCCTCGGAACGCCTACCAAGGGTGGCCTAAGCGCGGTCGTAGGATGGATTGAACGCCTCCGGCCCCGGGGGCCAGCACCCCCTGCAGGTCCAGGTGATCCGTTGAGCAGCAAGACCGTCGAGTCGATCGACCGAGTCGTCATCCGTTTCGCCGGGGACTCCGGCGACGGCATGCAGTTGACCGGCGACCGCTTCACCAGCGACACCGCCGCGATGGGCAACGACCTGTCGACCCTGCCCAACTTCCCGGCCGAGATCCGCGCACCCCAGGGCACCCTCCCCGGCGTCTCGAGTTTCCAACTGCACTTCGCCGATCACGACGTGCTCACCCCCGGGGATGCCCCCGACGTGCTCGTCGCGATGAACCCTGCCGCGCTCAAGGCCAACCTCGCCGACGTGCCCCGGGGGGCGACGATCATCGCCAACACCGACGAGTTCGGGACCCGCAACCTGGCCAAGGTCGGGTATGCCGCCAACCCCCTCGAGGACGGGTCGCTGGAGTCGTGGCACGTCCACGGCCTGCCGCTGACGTCCATGACCGTCGAGGCGCTCACCGACTTCGACCTCACCCGCAAGGAGAAGGAGCGCGCGAAGAACATGTTCGCGCTCGGTCTGCTCTCCTGGATGTACTCCCGCCCCACCGACGCGACCGAGAACTTCCTTGCCAAGAAGTTCGGCTCCAAGCCGGAGATCCTCGCCGCCAACCTCAAGGCGCTCGCCGCCGGCGTGGCCTACGGCGAGACCACCGAGGAGTTCGTTTCCGCGTATGCCGTGGGGCCGGCTCCGATGCCGGCGGGCACCTACCGCAACATCACCGGCAATGCCGCGCTGGCGCTCGGGCTGGTCGCCGCCTCGCACCGGTCCGGCCTGCCGCTGGTGCTCGGGTCGTATCCGATCACCCCGGCCTCCGACATCCTGCACACGCTCTCGTCCCTCAAGCGCCACGGCGTGACGACGATGCAGGCCGAGGACGAGATCGCCGGCATCGGCATGGCGCTGGGCGCGAGTTTCGGTGGGGCACTTGGGGTCACGACGACTTCTGGTCCCGGTGTCGCGCTCAAGTCCGAGACGATCGGGCTGGCAGTCTCCTTGGAGCTGCCGCTCGTCATCGTCGACGTGCAGCGCGGCGGGCCCTCGACCGGGTTGCCCACCAAGACCGAGCAGGCCGACCTGCTGCAGGCGATGTTCGGGCGCAACGGCGAGTCGCCGGTGCCGATCGTCGCGCCGCAGACCCCGAGCGACTGCTTCGACGCGGCGATGGAGGCGGTGCGGATCGCGACGACCTATCGGACGCCCGTCTTCGTGCTCTCCGACGGCTACCTCGCCAATGGCTCGGAGCCGTGGCTGGTGCCCGAGGTCTCCTCGCTGCCCGCGCTCGAGGTGGAGTTCGCCACCGAGCCCAATGGGGTTGACGCACAGGGGAACCGGGTTTTCCACCCCTACCAGCGCGACGCCGAGACGCTGGCCCGTCCGTGGGCGGTTCCCGGCACGGCGGGGCTGGAGCACCGGATCGGCGGCATCGAGAAGGCCGACGTCACCGGCAACATCTCCTACGACCCCGACAACCACGACCGGATGACGCGGCTGCGCCAGGCCAAGGTCGACGGGGTCACCGTGCCCGACCTCGAGGTCGACGACCCGTCGGGGTCCGCGCGGGTGCTCATGCTCGGGTGGGGCTCGACCTACGGCCCGATCGCGGCCGCCGTCCGGGCCGGGCGCAAGGCCGGACACGCTGTTGCCCGCACCCACCTGCGCCACCTCAACCCGTTCCCGGCCAACCTCGGTGAGGTGCTCGCGGCATACGACCGGGTCATCGTGCCGGAGATGAACCTCGGCCAGCTCGCGCTGCTGCTGCGCGCGAAATACCTCGTGGACGTCCGGTCGCACACCGCTGTGCGCGGACTCCCCTTCACGACAACCGAACTCGCCGACGTCATCACCGCGGCGATCGAGGAGCTCGCATGACCATCGACCTCGGGATGCCCCAGCTGCTGGCCAACGGCCTGGCCGGGGTGCCGGCACTAGGGGCCGACGCCGCCAAGCAGACCAAGAAGGACTTCACCTCCGACCAGGAGGTGCGCTGGTGCCCGGGCTGCGGCGACTACGTCATCCTCGCCACCGTCCAGGGCTTCCTGCCCGAGCTCGGGCTCAAGCGCGAGAACGTCGTCTTCGTCTCCGGCATCGGGTGCTCCTCGCGGTTCCCGTACTACGTCGAGACCTATGGCATGCACTCGATCCACGGACGCGCGCCGGCGATCGCGACCGGCCTGGTCACCGCCCGCCCCGACCTGTCCGTGTGGGTCGTCACCGGTGACGGCGACGCCCTCTCGATCGGCGGCAACCACCTCATCCACGCCATGCGGCGCAACGTCAACCTGACGATCCTGCTCTTCAACAACCAGATCTACGGGCTGACCAAGGGCCAGTACTCCCCCACCTCCAAGGTCGGGCAGGTCACCAAGTCGACGCCGATGGGGTCGGTGGACCAACCCTTCAACCCGGTGTCCCTGGCCCTGGGTGCGGAGGCGACCTTCGTCGCGCGCGCCATGGAGTCCGACCGCGCCGAGCTGACGACGATCCTCAAGGCGGCGGCCCAGCACCGCGGCACCGCGCTCGTCGAGATCTACCAGAACTGCCCGATCTTCAATGATGGCGCCTTCGACCTGATCAAGGACCGCACCCAGCAGGAGGCCCGTCTCGTGCGGCTGCGTGCCGGTGAGCCGGTGACGGTCGGCACCGAGGAGGAGCGCAAGGTCCTGGTCCGGGGCACGGACGGCGGCCTCGTCTTCGTGCCGGAAGCGGAAGCCGACCCCGCGGCATACGTCATCCATGAGCCGGGCGCCGCCGACCCGAGCCAGGCCTTCGCCCTCTCGCGGCTGGACACGGCCGACATGACGCACGTGCCGATGGGCATCTTCCGGCAGGTCGAGCGTCCCAGTTATGACGACCTCGTGCGGGCCCAGGTCGACGGCGCGCGCGATGTCGCGGGCGGCGCGGCGACCGATGCCGACCTCGACGCGCTGCTGCGCGGGAACGACTCCTGGACCGTCGCCTGACGCTGCGCCCTGCCCCATTTGTGACACCAGGTACGTCGGATGCGGCCGCTTCCCGCCGCCTGCCGCCCCATGTGTGACCCCAGGTCCGTATGCCGCGCGGACGCCTCGCGCGTGTGCCGCACCTCAGGCGTACGCTCGGCCGGTGACCCAGCCGCCTGCCGCCGCCTCGGCCGACGCGGAGCTGCGCAAGGGGACGCTCTACGGCGTCGCGGCCTACGCCATCTGGGGGACCTTCCCGCTCTACTTCCACGCCCTCAAGCCCAGCGGCCCGTGGGAGATCCTGGCCCACCGGATCGTCTGGACTCTGGTGTTCTGTGGGCTCATCCTGACCATCCGGCGCGACTGGGGGTGGCTGCGGACCACCCTGCGCAACCCGCGACTCCTGGGCGGCCTCACGGTCGCCGCCCTCGTCATCGCGGTCAACTGGGTCGTCTACATCCTCGCGGTCGTGTCAGGACGCACCTATGAGGCGGCGCTCGGCTACTTCCTCAACCCGATCGTCACGGTCGGGCTCGGGGTGCTCGTCCTCGGCGAACGACTGCGCCGGCTGCAGTGGGCCGCCGTCGGCGTTGGCGCCCTCGCCGCCATCTACCTGACCGTCGCCGGTGGCGTGGTGCCGTGGATCCCGGTCGTGCTCGCGGCATCCTTCGCGACCTATGGGCTGGTCAAGAAGCGCGTGGGCGCCTCCCTGGCGGCGATGCAATCACTGGCCGCCGAGACGATCGTCCTGGCACCGGTCGCGGTCGGCATCCTCACGTGGCTGGAGGTCGCGAGCACCCCGACCCTGGGACGGCACGGCGGCGTGCACACGGGGCTTCTCCTCTCGGCCGGGATCGTCACCGCCATCCCGCTGCTCTTCTTCGCCGCCGCCGCCCGCCGGGTGCCGCTGGTGACCATGGGCCTGCTGCAGTTCATGACGCCGGTGCTGCAGCTCCTCTGTGGCGTGCTGCTCCTCGGCGAACATGTCGCGCCTGCCCTGTGGGTCGGGTTCGGCATCGTCTGGGTGGCGCTCGCGCTGCTCACCCTCGACTCACTGCGCTCCGCTCGCGCTGGTCGGGCCCAGGTCGCCCGGACCGACCTCGAGGACCCCGAGCCCTGAGGGCGACTCGCAACGTCCGGCAAGTGGACGTCATTTCAACCACAACGCCGGACACAACGAGAAGGCCGTGCGCAACGTCCGGCGCGGCGAGCACACACCAACCCTTTTGCCGGACGCAAGGGAAGTCGGCAGCGATCCCCCCGCGTGACCCCACGCGTGCCCTTGGATGGGAGCCATGATCCCCCACGTCCCCGAGCCGGTCACCGGCGACATCGTCCAACTCATCCTCGACGACCACCGCCTCTTCGAGGCGCTCCTGCGTGAGCTCCGCCTCGACGTCGCCAACCGCGAGGTCCTGCGTGCCTGCTTCGCCGACGTCGTCCTCGCGCACGGCGAGGCCGAGGAGCAGCACGTCTACACCAGCCTGCAGCGCCGACGGACGATCACGGCCCACGAGGCAGAGCACGGCGAGGAGGAGCACGCCGAGCTCAACGCCGCGATCCTCGCCCTCTGGGAGTGCAAGGGCCTGGACACCCAGAAGTTCGACGACGCCGTGGAGGAGGTCACCAAGGCGATGAGCCACCACATCGCCGAGGAGGAGCAGAGCATCCTGCGCGACGCCGACCAGGACCTGGGAGTCGAGGCCCGCGCCGACCTCGGCAAGGTCTTCTGCGCGGCGCGCTCCAAGGGCTTGGCCGACCACATCGGCGCCGAGGCCTCGCTGCGCCGCATCGTGGCTCGCGCCGAACGCGAGGGGCTACTGCCCCCGGAGGGCGAGTCAGAGGAGGAGTGACACCCGCTCCCCCCGTGCCTGAGGTTGGCGGGATCTGAGGTCTCACGACGTCGACACGGCTCGCCCCGACCGCCACGGATGACCGATCATTCTGCGCATGGCGATCGACACCCGAACTCCACGCACCGGCCAGCGCTGGCACCCGGCGTGGACCGTCGCCGCCGTCACCCTCGGCGCCCTCGTCGCCGCGGCCGCCTTCCGCTCCTCGACCGGGGTGCTCATCGAGCCGATCGAGTCCGAGTTCGGGTGGACCCGCGCCACGACCTCCGGCGCGGTCTCGCTCAACCTGGTGCTCTACGGCCTGGCAGCGCCCTTCGCTGCCGCGGTGATGGAGCGCTTCGGTCCGCGGCGCGTCGTCACGCTGTCCCTGCTCCTCGTGGGGCTGGCCAGCCTGGCGACCACCTTCATGACCGCCCCGTGGCAGCTCTGGCTGCTCTGGGGCTTCGTCATCGGCATCGGCACCGGCGCCATGGCCCTCGTCTTCGGCGCCATCGTCGCCAACCGGTGGTTCCACACCCACCGGGGCCTGGTCATGGGCGTCTTCTCGGCGGCCAACGCCACCGGCCAGCTGATCTTCCTGCCCGCGATCGCCTGGGCCGCCGAACACCACGGATGGCGCTCCGCGGCATACGTCACCGTCGGTCTCGCCCTGCTCATGTCCCTCCTCATCTGGCTCTTTCTCGGTGACCAGCCCGCCGACCGCGGCATGCTCCCTTACGGGGTGGCCGAGGGGTATACCGTGGAGGCGCCGCCCGCGACCACCGAGTCCCCCGCGCGGGCCGCGATCCGCGTCCTGCGCCAGTCGTCGCGGTCGTGGGCCTTCTGGGCGCTCGTCCTCACCTTCTGGGTGTGCGGCTGGTCGACCAACGGCCTGATCCAGACGCACTTCATCCCCGCCGCCCACGACCACGGCATGGCCCAGACGACGGCCGCCGGCCTGCTCGCCCTCGTCGGCATCTTCGACGTCCTCGGCACCGTGGCCTCGGGCTGGCTCACCGACCGGATGGACTCGCGGGTGCTGCTCGCCATCTACTACGGCGGCCGCGGGCTGTCGCTGCTCGCCATCGACGCCGTCCTGGCGCCGCACGTCGAGCCGGGGATGTGGGTGTTCATCGTCTTCTATGGCCTGGACTGGGTCGCCACCGTGCCGCCGACGGTCGCCCTGTGCCGCCAGCACTTCGGCATCAAGGACTCGGGCATGGTCTTCGGCTGGGTGTTCTGCGCCCACATGGTCGGCGCCGGCCTCGGCGCGAGCATCGCCGGCTGGATCCGCACGGCGTCGGGCAGCTATCACTCGGCGTGGCTGCTCGCCGCGGCACTGTGCTTCATCTCGGTGGGCCTGGCCCTCTCGATCCGCAAGCGCCCCATGACTGTCGGACAAGACCGGGGACGGGCTCAACGCGTGAGGCGAGGTGAGATCCGGTATGCCGACCTCGAACCGCATCGTGGATCCGAGGCCAACCAACGACGGCCGGTCGTGATTGTCAGTAACGACGGACTCAATGGCGCGGTTCGCAGCCTTGGCCGCGGGGTCGTCACCGTCGTCCCGCTGACGAGCCAGACCCTGAAGGTCCACCCGTTCCAGGTCCTCCTGCCGTCGGGGGACACCGGTCTTCCGCACGACAGCAAGGCACAGGCCGAACAGGTGCGCGCCCTCGACTCTTCCCGGTTGGGGCCACCGATCAGCAGGCTGAGCGGTGCGCTCATGGCGTCACTGGACGATGCGCTGAGGCTTCACCTCGCGCTCTGAGCGGGTCTCGTGACCCGCTCAGCCGACGCGGTCGACGACGCCGAGGGCAAGGGCCTGCAGGGCGGCCTTGGCGTCGGTGTCGGGGAGCGGGTCGAGGATCTCCTGCGCGTGCCGAGCCACGGCATAGGTTTCCTCGCGGGCCAGGTCCATCGCGCGGTGCTCCCGCAGGAGGGTGAGCGCCTCGGCCAGGTCGGCATCGTTCGAGAGGTCACCGACCAGTAGCGCCTTGAGGCGATCATCGGCCGGAACCGTGGAGGCCAGGGCGTGAATCACCGGCAGGGTGCGCTTGCCCTCGCGCAAGTCGGTGCCCGGAGTCTTGCCGGTCTCCTCGGCGTCGCTGGCGATGTCGATGAGGTCGTCGGCGAGCTGGAAGGCCATGCCCAGGTGCTCGCCGTAGACGCGCATCGTCTCGACGACCTCGGGCGGGCACCCGCCGAACATCGCGCCGTACCGCGCGGCCGTCGCGATGAGCACACCCGTCTTGTCGGCGAGCACGCCTCGGTAGTACTCGAGCGGGTCGGCATCGGCCGGCGCCGGCCGGTCGTCGCGGATCTGGCCCGCGCAGAGCCGGATGAAGGTCTGGGCCTGGATCTTGACCGCCTCCGGGCCGAGGTCCGCGACGATGTCGGAGGCCGTCCCGAAGAGGAGGTCACCGACGAGGATCGCCGTGGAGTTGTCGTATGCCGCGTTGGCGCTCGGCGCTCCACGGCGCACGTCCGCCTCGTCCATGACGTCGTCGTGGTAGAGCGAGGCGAGGTGGGTCAGTTCGACGCCGGTGGCCGCCGCGACCACCTGGTCGTTGACGCCCGAGCCGAGCTCGGACGCCAGAATCGTCAGCAGCGGCCGGAAGCGCTTACCGCCGGCGGCCGCCAAATGACCAGAGGCCTGCGCAATGAAGGGGTCAGCGTGGTCGATCCGCTTCTCCAGCAACGCATTGACTGCGGCCAGACCCTGCGTGAGGGTGACCCTCAGTTCCTCGGACGCTCCGGGCAGCGCCAACACCGACGGTGTGCCGGACACTCGCTCGGGCGAGCCGGGCGCCACGACCTGGCTCACACTCACAGGAGGAAGGTGGAGGCGTCCTGGGCCAGCTGGAGCAGCAGGCCCGGGACGATGCCGAGCAGGAGGGTGGCGAGCACGCCCACCGTGACGACGATCGTCGTGGCGACCGACGGGGTCAATGCCACGACATCGTCCTCGGGTGCCTGCGTGAAATACATGAGGACGATGATGCGGAAGTAGACGTATGCCGTGACCGCGCTGGCGAGCACACCGATGACGACGAGAACCACACCCATGGTGCCGCCGCTGTGAATCGCCGGTGCGAAGACCGCGAACTTCGACGTGAAGCCCGAGGTCAGCGGGATGCCGGCGAAGGCGAGCAGGAGCAGGCCGAAGATGCCGGCGACGACGGGGTGCTTGCGACCGAGGCCGGCCCACTGCGAGAGGTGGGTTGCCTCGGACCCGCTTTGGCGGATCATCGCCACGATCGCGAACGCGGCCAGAGTGGCCAGACCGTAGGCGACGAGGTAGAACATCACACCTGCGATGCCGTTGCCGTCGAAGGACAGCAGGCCGACGAGGATGAAGCCTGCGTGGGCGACCGAGGAGTAGGCGAGCAACCGCTTGACATCGGTCTGGGTCACCGACAACACAGCGCCCACGATCATCGTGGCGGCCGCGATGAGGCCCACCCCGACCCGCCAGTCCCAACGCGAGGCCTCGAGGCCGACGTAGGCGATCCGCAGGATCGCGCCGAAGGCAGCCGCCTTCGTCGCCGCCGCCATGAAGCCGGTGATCGGTGTGGGCGCACCCTGGTATGCGTCCGGCGTCCACGAGTGGAAGGGCACGGCGCCGACCTTGAAGAGCAGACCGATGAGCACGAGGATCGCGCCGGGGAGCAGCAGACCGTTCATCTGCGAGGAGTTCGTGGTGATGGCTCGGGCGATCAGCTTGAGGTCCGAGGACCCGGAGAAGCCGTAGAGCAGCGCGGCGCCGAAGAGGAAGAAGGCCGAGCTGAAGGCGCCGAGCAGGAAGTACTTCAGCGACGCCTCCTGCGACAACAGGCGACGACGGCGAGCCAGGCCGGTGAGGATGTAGAGCGGCAGCGAGAGAACTTCGAGGGCCACGAACATCGTGATGAGGTCGTTCGCGGCGACGAAGATGAGCATCCCGAAGAGCGAGAAGAGCGCCAGCGGGAACACCTCGGATGTCGCGAATCCCGCCCGTGTCGCCGCTGCTTCCTGCGGGGACCCGGGCGAGGACGCGCCCATCGGGGTGAACGCGTCGGCGGACTTGCCGCCGAAGCGCTCCGACATGGCGAGCACCCCGAGCAGGCCGAAGACGAGCAGGGTGGCCTGCAGGAAGAGCGCCGGACCGTCGATGGCGAGCGACTGCCCGAGCGTGACGGCCTTGTGCGGGACGGCCCAGACGAACAGCGCCACGAGGGCCGCGGCGATCGTGGCGAGGGTGAGAACCAGTTGGGCGCCGTAACGGGTCGAGCGCGGAGCGACCGCCTCGACGAGCACCCCGATCAGTGCGCCACCGACGACGACCAGCATGGGGGCGATGGCGGCGTAGTCGACCTTGACGGCCTCGAAGACGGCCGGAACCGCGGCGGACATCACTTGGCACTCCCAGCGTTGGTCGGGGCCGGGTCAGAGGCGCCGACGATGTCCATCGTCTGCTTGACCGCGGGGTTGACGAGGTCCAGGACCGGCTTCGGGTAGAACCCGAGGACGAGGAAACTCGCGATGATCGGGATGACGACGGCCTTCTCCCGCCAGGACAGGTCCAGTGGCGCCGCCCGGTCGGTGAAGTTCGGCTTGGGACCGGTGAAGATGCGCTGGTACATGAGCAGGATGTAGAGCGCCGCGAGCACGATGCCCAGGGTCGCGATCACGGCGGCCGGCTTGTTGACCTGGAAGGTGCCGGCGAGCACGAGGAACTCCGAGACGAAGCTGGACAGGCCGGGCAGTGCCAGCGACGACAGGCCGGCGACCAGGAAGGTGCCCGCCAGGACGGGCGTCACGCGCTGCCAGCCGCCGTAGTCCGGAATCCGCTTCGACCCGCGCCGGGCGATGAGGAAGCCCGCGAGCAGGAAGAGCCCGGCCGTGGAGAAGCCGTGGTTGACCATGTAGAGCGCCGAACCGGCACCAGCGGTCGAGGTGAGCGCGAAGATGCCCAGCACGATGAAGCCGAAGTGGCTGATCGAGGTGTAGGCGATCAGGCGCATCATGTCCGTCTGGCCAATGGCGAGCAGGGCACCGTAGAGCACGGAGATGACCGCCAGCACGGTGATGACCGGCGTCGCCCACGCGCTCGCCTCCGGGAAGAGCGAGAGGCAGAAGCGGATCATCCCGTAGGTGCCGACCTTGTCCAGGACACCGACGAGCAGCACGGCCGTCGCGGGTCGAGCCTCGGTCGAGGCGTCCGGCAGCCAGGTGTGGACCGGCCACATCGGGGCCTTGATGGCAAAGGCGATGAAGAAGGCGAGGAACATCCAGCGCTGCGCCTCCACGGAGCCGCCGACATTGCCGATGAGCTTCTCGACGAGGAAGCCGTCGGCGCCACCGGGGCCGTGGACGTAGAGGGCGATGACGCCGACGAGCATGATCAGGCCACCGGCGAGGCTGAAGAGGATGAACTTCATCGCGGCGTACTGGCGGCGCGGGCCGCCGAACAGGCCGATGAGGAAGTACACCGGGATGAGCATGGCCTCGAAGAAGACGTAGAAGAGGAAGACGTCCGTCGCCGCGAAGACACCCACCATGAAGGGCAGGAGCGAGAGCATCAGGGCGAAATAAGTCTTCGTCCGCTTCGGGTCCTCCCCGGCACCTTCACCCAGGTCGTTCCAGGCAGCCAGGATGCAGACCGGTGCCAGCACGCAGGCCATGACGATGAGGGCCAGTGCCACGCCGTCGACGCCCACGGCATACGACACCCCGAATTGCGGGATCCACGTGTAGGTCTCGGTCAGCTGGAACTGCGGGCCGGCCGCGTCCCACTGCGCCCAGCCGACGCACGCGAGCACGAGTGTGACCAGCGAGGCCCCGAGGGCGATCGGCTTGGCCAGCGCGGCGCTCGCCGCCGGGAGGGCGGCAATGACGACGGCACCGACGAGCGGCACCACCATCATCAAGGTGAGCAGGGGCAGCGTGGTCATCAGTTCATCACCCACAGGACACCGAGGACGGCGACGACACCGGTGAGCATCGTCAGGGCATAGGAGCGGACATAGCCGTTCTGGAGGCGCCGCAGGCGGGAGGAGAAACCACCGATCGTGGCGGCCAGGCCACCGGCGGTGGCGTCGACCCCCTTGGTGTCGGTGAAGACCAGAGCCCGCGTCAGGTGGATGCCGGGCCGCATGAACAGGCCCTCGTTGATGGCGTCCTGGTAGAGGTCCGCGCGTGCGGCCTGGGTGAGCAGGTTCCCCTCAGGTGCCCGCTTGGGCACCTCCTCGCGCCAGTAGCGCCAGTAGGCCAACAGCAGGCCGGCAGCGACGACGAGCAGGGTGATCGCCATGAGCGGCCAGTTCGTGTGTTCCTCGTGCTCCTCGCCACCGAAGACCGGGTGCAGCCACTCTGCGAAGCCGGCGAAGGCGAGGATCATGCCGAGCAGACCGGACCCGATCGAGAGCACGATCATCGGGACGGTCATCGTCGCCGGCGACTCGTGCGGGTGCTGCCCGTCGGTCCAGCGCTTCTCCTTGCCGTGGAAGGTCATGAAGAAGAGGCGGGACATGTAGAAAGCGGTGATGCCGGCGCCGATGAGGGTGGCCAGGCCGAGGATCCAGCCGCGCGTGCCGCCGACGGCAAAGGCGGACTCGATGATCTTGTCCTTGGACCAGAAGCCGGCGAAGGGCGGGATGCCCAGGATCGCGAGCCAGCCCAGCCCGAAGGTCACCCAGGTGACCTTCATGGCGCCGGAGAGGCGACCGAAGCGGCGCATGTCGACCTGGTCGTTCATGCCGTGCATGACCGACCCGGCCCCCAGGAACATCCCGGCCTTGAAGAAGCCGTGGGTGAGCAGGTGGAAGATCGCGAAGGCGTAGCCGATCGGGCCCAGCCCGGCGGCGAGCATCATGTAGCCGATCTGCGACATCGTCGAGGCGGCGAGCGCCTTCTTGATGTCGTCCTTGGCGCAGCCGACGATCGCGCCGTAGAGCAAGGTGATCGCACCGACGATCGCGACGGCGAGTTGGGCGTTCGGGGCGCCCTCGAAGATCGCGTGCGAGCGGACGACGAGGTAGACGCCGGCGGTGACCATGGTCGCCGCGTGGATGAGCGCGGACACCGGGGTCGGGCCGGCCATCGCGTCACCGAGCCAGGACTGCAACGGGAACTGGGCCGACTTGCCGCAGGCACCGACGAGCAGCAGCAGGCCGATCGCGGTGAGCTGGGCGGTGGAGGCGCCGTCGACGCCCGCGTTGACCGACGCGAAGTCGACCTTCCCGAAGGTCGCGAACATCATCATGATCGCGATCGAGAGCCCGAGGTCACCGACCCGGTTGACGAAGAAGGCCTTGTTGGCCGCGGTCGCATACGCCGGGTTGTGGTTCCAGAAGCCGATGAGCAGGTAGGACGCCAGACCGACACCCTCCCAACCGACGAAGAGGAGGAGGTAGGAGTCGGCCAGGACGAGCACGAGCATCGAGGCGACGAAGAGATTGAGGTAGGCGAAGAACCGGCGCTTGTCCGGGTCGTGCTCCATGTAGCCCAGCGAGTAGACGTGGATCAGCGACCCGACAAAGGTGATGAGCAGGACGAAGCTCATCGACAACTGGTCGACCAGCAGGCCGGCGCTGAGCTGGAACTGCCCGGCCGGGATCCAGTTCCACAGCTCTGCGTGCGCAGCCCGCTCCTCGGCGCCCAGGCCGAGCATGGTGACGAAGATGACCGCGCCGACGGCGAAGCTGGCCCAGGACAGGCCGGTCGCGAGGGCGGGGCCGAACTTGTTGGTGCGCTTCCCTCCGAGCAGGAGGATCGCCGCGCCGAGCGCCGGCAGGGCGATGAGCAACCAGGCGTATGCCGCGTGGCCACCTTCGGTGGCTGCGGCGCCCTCGGTCGCCAGCGACTGGATGAGTGTGTGCACGCCGTTGCTCCTCACAGCTTCAGCAGGTTCGCGTCGTCGACCGAGGCCGAGCGGCGGGCGCGGAAGATCGCCATGATGATGGCCAGCCCGACGACGACTTCGGCGGCGGCCACGACCATGACGAAGAGCGCGATGGTCTGCCCGTCGATGTTGCCGTGCATCCGCGCGAAGGTGACGAAGGCGAGGTTGGCGGCATTGAGCATCAACTCGACGCCCATGAACACGATGATCGCGTTGCGGCGGGTCAGCACCGCGGCTCCCCCGATGCAGAACAGGATCGTGGCCAGGTAGATGTAGTTGACCAGGCTCATCGTGACGAGTCCTCCTCGATCTGGCCGGCGATTCGGTCCTCTGCTTCGACATAGCGCTCCGGCGTCGTGACCTGGTCACGAGCCGTGAGGACGCGGGACACCGACAGCGGGGTGGGCGTGCCGTCGGGGAGCAGGGCCGGGGTGTCGACCGCGTTGTGCCGGGCATAGACACCGGGGGCCGGCAGGCCGGCGACATACTCGCCGCGCAGCACCCGACGCTTGCTCCAGTCGCGCTGGTTGCGGCCCTTGCCCAGTCGCTCGCGATGGGCCAGGACCATGGCGCCGAGGGCGGCTGTGATCAGCAGGGCTGAGGTGACCTCGAAGACCCAGACGTAACGACCGAAGATCAGTTCGGCCATCGCCGAGACGTTGCCGGTCTCCTCGTTGATGGACTTGACCCCGGCCGGCTCCGGATAGGTGACCGAGCCGAGCGCCGCGGTCAACAGACCCCCCAGTCCCAGGACGAGGACCGCGGTCGCCAGACGCTGACCCTTGAGGGTCTCGAGCAGACCGTCGGAGGAGTCCACACCGACGAGCATGAGCACGAAGAGGAAGAGCATCATCACGGCGCCGGTGTAGACGAAGACCTGGATGACGCCGAGGAAGTGCGCATCCTGCGCGATGTAGAAGATGCCCAGGATGATCATCGTCAGCGCCATGCCGAGGGCGGCGTGGACTGCCTTCTTCGCGAAGATCAGGCCCAGGGACCCGAGGACGGCGAGCGGGCCGAGGATCCAGAAGAGGACGGCTTCACCGGTGCCGGGAGCATTGCTCATCGGTCGACTCCCTTTCCGCGCGTGACACCGGCGCCGGGCGCGGTCCGGTGCTTGGCCGCCGGGGCGCCCGCCGCGGCCGGGTCGTCGACGCCGTAGGTCTCGACCCACTCCTGCTGGGCGGGCGTGGCCTCGGTGACCTTGCCCAGGAAGTAGTCGCGCTCCTCCATGCCGTCGGCCATCGGGTGGGGCGGCTGGAGCATGCCCTTCTGGAGGGGGGCGAGCAGTTGGTCCTTGGTGAAGATCAACTCGGCGCGGCTGCTGTCGGCCAGTTCGTACTCGTTGGTCATCGTCAGGGCGCGTGTCGGGCAGGCCTCGATGCACAAGCCGCAGAAGATGCACCGCAAGTAGTTGATCTGGTAGACGCGCCCATAGCGTTCACCGGGGCTGTACCGCTCCCCCGTCGCGTCGTTGTTGGAGGCACCCTCGACGAGGATGGCATCGGCCGGGCAGGCCCACGCGCACAACTCACACCCGACGCACTTCTCGAGGCCGTCGGGGTGTCGGTTGAGTTGGTGCCGTCCGTGGAAACGGGGCGCGGTCGGGCGCTTGACCTCGGGATACTCCTCGGTGGCGACCTTGCGGAACATCGTCGAGAAGGTGACTCCGAAGCCAGCGATGGGGGCGAAGAGATCACCCAGGAAACTTCCGGACTTGCCCTCCCCGGTGGCGGGGGTCGGCTTGGCGTCAGCCACGGATGGCCTCCTTGTCGGTGACGGCCTCGGAACTGATCGCGGCCGCTGTCCGGGTCGGCTCGGCCAGCGTCTGGCCGGGCAGCGGCGGCACGGGATGACCACCGGCGAACGGATCGATGGATGACTGCGGTGCGTCGGCCGCAGCGGCCTCCTTGGCGGCTGCCCGGCTGTCCCACCACCAGCCGACGATGAGGGCACCGACCGCGACGACACCGACCAGGGCGAGCGAGGCGACCGGGAAGGTCCGGCCGAAGAAGTTGACCCCGCCCTCGCCGAGCCAGCCGTTCTGGGCGCCGCGGAAGAAGGCGACGAGGACCACCCAGACGAGGGTGGCCGGGATGAGGAACTTCCACCCGAACTTCATGAACTGGTCGTAGCGGACACGAGGCAGCGAGCCGCGCAGCCAGACGAACATGAACATGAACAGCCAGAGCTTGATGGTGAACCAGAGCAGGCCCCACCAGCCCTCGTTGAACATGCCGTCGTTGATCGCGGCGATGCCAGGAGGTGCCAGCGGCCCACCGAGGAACATCGTGGTGGCCAGGGCGGCGACGGTGAACATGTTGATGTACTCGCCGAGGAAGAACATCGCGAACCGCATACCGGAGTACTCGGTGAAGTAGCCACCGACGATCTCACCCTCGCCCTCGGCGAGGTCGAAGGGCAGGCGGTTGGTCTCGCCGGTCATCGTGATGACGTAGACGAAGAAGCTGAAGAACGCCGGGACGATGAACCACAGGTTCTTCTGCGCGCCGACGATCTGCGAGGTCGACATCGACCCGGAGTAGAGGAAGACGGCGACCAAGGAGAGCCCCATGGCGATCTCATAGGAGATCATCTGAGCGCTCGCACGCAGGCCACCGAGCAGCGGGTAGGTCGAGCCGGAGGACCAGCCGGCGAGCACGATGCCGTAGATCCCCACGCCCGCGATCGCGAGCACCAGCAGCACCGCGACCGGGGTGTCCGTGAGTTGGAGCGGAGTGCGGTGACCGAAGAGGTTGACCTCACCGCCCATCGGCATGATCGCGAAGGCGATGAAGCACATCGTCGCGGTGATGAGCGGGGCGATGGTGAAGACGAGGGCGTCGGCCGCCTTGGGGCGCACGTCCTCCTTGAGCATCGACTTCATACCGTCCGCGAGCGACTGCAGGAGGCCGAAGGGACCATTGCGGTTCGGGCCCGGACGCTGCTGCATGCGACCGATGACGCGCCGCTCGAACCAGATGACGATCAGGGTCGACACCAGCAGGTAGACGAAGATGAACAGCGCCTTGATGACAGTGATCCACAGTGGAGTGTCACTGAAGTCGGCGCTCGGGTTGTCCTTGCCCTCGGCCAAGAGGGCCGGTATGCCGTGGGCGACGGTCAGCAGGGCGCTCATGCCACCCCTCCCTTCGTGACGGTCACTCGGTCGCCGGCAGGCGCCGCCAAAGCGGCGCGCAGGTCGCATCCGCGCGAGTTGGTCGGCAACCAGATCACCCGGTCGGCCATCTCGGTGACGGACAGCGGGACGGTGACCTCGGTGCCGTCCGCGAGGCCGACGACGACCTCCTCACCGTCGACCAGTCCGAGTTCCTCGGCAGTGGTCGTGCTGATCCGGGCGGTGGCCCGGGGCGCGGTGCCTGCGAGATAGGGCTCCCCGTCCTGCAGGGACCCACGGTCGAGCAGGTGTCGCCAGGTCGCCAGCGCCAATTGACCAGCGGCGACATCGCGCACCGGCTCGGCGTCGACGGCCGGCGCCGCGGCGCGTTCGCCGCTCCAGGCACCCAGGGACTCCATCTCGGCGCGAACCTCTGCGGCCGTGCGTGCGCCGAAGAACTCGCCCATCGCGTCGGCCAGCATGTCCAGCGCGCGATAGTCCGAGACCGCGTTGGTCGGTGTCGCCGTCTCGAAGGACCGGGTCCGGCCCTCCCAGTTGGCGAACGTCCCCGCCTTCTCCGCGATCGGGGCCACCGGCAACACGACATCGGCGTGCGCGGTCACGGCGGAGGGCCGGATCTCCAGACTCACCACGAAGGGGGTCGCGAGCGCCGCGTCGGCATCGGCCACGCCGAGGTCGAGCGGGTCGACCCCGCCGACGACGAGGGCGTCGATCGCGCCGGCGCGGGCAGCCTCCAGGATGCCGGCGGCGTCGCGGCCGTCGGCCTCGGGAAGCGAGGCCACCTGCCAGAGCGCGGCAACCTCGGCGCGGGCGGCAGCATCGGCGACCGGCCGGCCACCGGGCAGGAGGGTCGGCAGGGCGCCGGCCTCGAGCGCCCCACGCTCACCGGCGCGACGCGGGACCCAGGCCAGGCGGGCGCCGGTGTCCGCAGCCAGCTTGGCTACGGCCGAGAGGGCGCCGGGCACCGTGGCCAGCCGCTCCCCGACGAGGATGATCGCCCCCTCGCCCTTGAGCGCCTCCGCTGCGGCGGACAGTGCCTGCGAGTCGCCACGCCCGGTGGCCAGGGCCCCCAGGACCTCAGGTTCGGTGCCGGGCGCAGTGGCGATGAGGCGCCCACCGACCTTGGCCAGGCCGCGGGTGGCAACGGGCGCCACGGCATACACAGCCGTCTTGTTCTTGCGGAAGGCCTTGCGCAGGCGCAGGAAAACGATCGGGCTCTCGTCCTCGGGCTCGAACCCGACGAGGACGACCGCCTTCGCCTTCTCGAGGTCGGCGTAGGTGACGGCGCCGCCGTCGGGGCCGGTCGCGACGACGTGCGAGGCGAGGAAGGCGGTCTCCTCGGCCGAGTGCGGGCGGGCCCGGAAGTCCACGTCGTTGGTGCCGAGGATGGCGCGGGCGAACTTGCCGTAGGCGTAGGCGTCCTCGGCGGTCACACGGCCACCGGTGAGGACGGCCGGCGCCTTGGCAGCCTTGAGCCCGGCAGCCGCGGCGTCGAGGGCCTCGGGCCAGGAGGCGACGACAAGTTCACCGCCCTTGCGGACCATGGGGAACTGGAGGCGATCCCCGACGTTGGCGGACTGGAAGGCCCAGCGGCCCTTGTCGCAGTTCCACTCCTCGTTGACCGCCGGGTCGTTCTGGGCCATCCGGCGCAGCACCGTGCCGCGACGGTGGTCGGTCCGCAGCGAGCAGCCGCTGGCGCAGTGCTCACAGGCGCTCGGCGTCGACACGAGGTCGAAGGGGCGGCTGCGGAAGCGGTAGGCCGAGCCGGTGAGGGCCCCGACCGGGCAGATCTGCACGGTGTTGCCCGAGAAGTAGGACTCGAACGGGTGCTCCTCGTAGATGCCCACCTGCTGGAGGGCGCCGCGCTCGACGAGGGCGATGAAGGGGTCACCGGCAACCTGGTCCGAGAAGCGCGTGCAGCGGGCGCAGAGCACGCACCGCTCCCGGTCGAGCAGCACCTGGGAGGAGATGTTGATCGGCTTGGGGTAGGTCCGCTTGATGTCCTCGAAGCGGGAGGTCGCGCGACCGTTGCTCATCGCCTGGTTCTGCAGGGGGCACTCGCCACCCTTGTCGCAGACCGGGCAGTCCAGCGGGTGGTTGATGAGGAGCAGCTCCATGACACCGTGCTGGGCCTTGTCGATGGCCTCGGAGGTGTACTGGGTCTTGACGACCATGCCCGGGGCGACGGTCATCGTGCAGGACGCCTGCGGCTTCATCCGGCCGGGAGGGCCCTGCATCTGACGGGCCTCGGACGGCTTGCCGTCCGGTCCGGGCGGGCCGGGCATCCACACCTCGACCAGGCACTGGCGGCAGGCGCCGACCGGGTCCAGTCCGGGGTGGTCGCAGAAGCGCGGGATCTCGATTCCCGCCGTCTCCGCGGCACGGATGATGAGGGTGCCCTTGGGGACCGCGACCTCGACACCGTCGATGGTCAGGTTGACCAGGTCGGCGGCGGCCGGCGCGGGGGCCTTCTCGGGAGTGGTCGTCATGCCGACACGGTCTCCTTGGTCGTGAACAGGACCGCGTCGTTCGGGTCGAACGGGCAGCGGCCCATCGTCAGGTGCGCGATGTACTCGTCACGGAAGTACTGGATCGAGCTGGTGATGGGGCTGGTCGCGCCGTCACCGAGGGCGCAGAAGCTGCGGCCGAGGATGTTGTCGCAGATGTCGAGGAGCTTGTCGAGGTCGGCCTCGCTGCCCTGCCCGTGCTCGAGCCGGCCGAGGATCTGCTTGAGCCACCAGGTGCCCTCGCGGCACGGGGTGCACTTGCCACAGGACTCGTGCTTGTAGAAGTCGGTCCACCGGTCGACGGCGCGCACGACACACACGCTGGAGTCGAAGACCTGCAGGGCGCGCGTGCCGAGCATCGAGCCGGCCTTGGCGACGGCCCCGAACTCCAGTGGCACATCGAGGTGCTCGTCGGTGAAGAGCGGCGTGGACGATCCACCCGGGGTCCAGAACTTGATCGGGCGCTCGGGGTGACGCATGCCGCCGGCGAGGTCGAGGAGCTCACGCATGGTGATGCCCATCGGGGCTTCGTACTGGCCGGGGTTCTTGACGTGACCCGAGAGGCTGAAGATGCCGAAGCCGGTCGAGTCCTGGGTGCCCATGCCTTTGAACCAGTCCGCACCGTGCAGCAGCAGCGGCGGCACCGAGGCGATCGACTCGACGTTGTTGACGACGGTTGGGCGGGCGTAGAGCCCGGCGACCGCGGGGAACGGTGGCTTGGAGCGCGGTTGACCACGGCGGCCTTCGAGGCTGTCGAGGAGCGCGGTCTCCTCGCCGCAGATGTAGGCGCCGGCACCGGCATGCACGGTCACGTCGAGGTCGAAGCCCGAGCCGTGGATGTCCTTGCCGAGGTGGCCCGCGGCATACGCCTCTTCGACGGCGCGCAACAGGCGACGGTAGACGTGGACGACCTCACCGCGAAGGTAGATGAACGCGTGGTTGCAGCCGATCGCGAAGGACGTGATCGCCACGCCCTCGATGAGGAACTGCGGGGCCGCCATCATGAGCGGGATGTCCTTGCAGGTGCCCGGCTCGGACTCGTCGGCGTTGACGACGAGGTAGCGGGGGCCACCGTCCGGCGGAGGCAGGAATCCCCACTTCATGCCGGTCGGGAAGCCAGCGCCGCCGCGACCGCGCAGGCCGGACTCCTTGGTCATCGCCACCAGGTCGGCCGGCGCCATGGTGAGCGCCTTCTTGAGGGCCTGGTAGCCCTCGTTCTTCTCGTAGGTCGCCAGCGTCCAGGACTGCGGGTCGTCCCAGAACTTGGTGAGGATCGGCGTCAAGGTCGTCATGACTGCTCCTGCCCCTTCTGGCGGCGCTCTCGCGCATCGGTGAAACCGGCGGCTCGGGCCGACTCCTCGTCGCGGAACCACACCTCGGCCTTGGTCCGGGCGTACCACGGGCTGGCCGTGGTGTGGAAGAGCATCGAGTTGGCGTTGCCCTTGATGTCCCAGCCGGCCGGGCCAGTTCCGCCCGGGCCCGGCTTGGCGGAGAACTCGCCGAAGCCGCCGTCGGCGAAGTCGCCACGAGTCTTCGCGCGGCTCTCAGCGGGCGCCGGGGAGTCGAAAAGGGTTGCGGGAGAGGCACTCTTCGCAACGTCCGTGGGAGCGCTGGCCGGAGCCTGCGTTGAGGCGGACGCAGCGTGAGCCTTCGACCCTGCCGTGGTGTCGGCGGGAAGGTTGCCCTCGGTATCGGAGGCCTTGGTGCCCTCCTCGGCCGTCTTCGCCGGCTCCGCAGCGGGCTCCAGCTTGTCGGCGGCGGCCTCATCGCTGGCCGGCGTCACCTCGGCGGTCGCCTTTGCGTCCGCGGGCACGGTGGCCGGAGCCGGCGTCGACGCGGAGGCAACGGCAGGCTCCGCGGCGCGAGGCTCCGCGACAGGAGGCTCCGCAGCGGCGGCGGCGCCGCCGGGAGCGGACCAGCCGCGCTCGTGGGCGACCGCGAGACCGGCCAGCGAGGCACCGGCAGCGCCCGGCCCCTGGTCGGCGCGCCCGTCGAGGAAGCCGGCGAGCACGCGTGACATCTCCTGGAAGGACACGACCTTGTCGGGACCGCGGGTGGGCCGGACGTCCTGGCCGGAGCGCAGGTCATCGACCAACTTGATCGTGGAGTCGGGCGTCTGGTTGTCGAAGAACTCCCAGTTCGTCATGACGACCGGCGCGAAGTCACAGGCGGCGTTGCACTCGATGCGCTCGAGCGTGATCAACCCGTCGTCGGTGGTCTCGTCGTGCCCGATGCCCAGGTGCTCCGAGACAGCCTCCCAGATCGCGTCGCCGCCCATGACCGCGCACAGCGTGTTGGTGCAGACACCGACGGTGTAGCGGCCGTTGGGGTGGCGCTTGTACTGGGTGTAGAAGGTGGCCACACCCGAGACCTCGGCCGTGGATAGGTTGAGAAGCTCGGCGCACAGGTCGATGCCGCGCCCGGTGATGTAGCCGTCGACCGACTGCACCAAGTGCAGCATCGGCAGCAGCGCAGAGCGCTTCTGCGGGTAGCGGGCGATGATCTGCGCGGCGTCGGCGCGGAAGCCGGCCTCGACGTCCGCGGCATACGGCTCCTTGGACTCCGCGGGCACGGTCAGGTGGCCGGCGGCGGTCTGCAGTCCGTAGTGCTCCATCAGCGGTCCACGCCTCCCATCACGGGGTCGATCGACGCGACGGCGACGATCACGTCGGCAACCATCGAGCCCTCGCACATCGCGGCGACGGCCTGCAGGTTGTTGAAGCTCGGGTCTCGGAAGTGCGCCCGATAGGGGCGCGTGCCGCCGTCGGACACCAAGTGCACACCGAGCTCACCCTTGGCCGACTCGACCGCGACATACACCTGGCCGGGCGGGACACGGAAGCCCTCGGTGACGAGCTTGAAGTGGTGGATCAGGGACTCCATCGAGGTGCCCATGATCTCGCGGATGTGGTCGAGGCTGTTGCCCTGACCGTCGCTGCCGACCGACAGCTGCGCCGGCCAGGCGATCTTCTTGTCCTCGACCATGACCGGGCCGCCGGTGGTCCGCAGCCGCTCGACGCACTGCTCGACGATCTTGAGCGACTCGAACATCTCGAGGATGCGGATCATCAGTCGGTCGTAGGCGTCCGCACCCGTGCGGGTGATGACATCGAAGTCGTAGGTCTCGTAGCCGCAGTAGGGCTCTGACTTGCGAAGGTCGTGCGGGAGACCGGTGGAGCGCAGGACCGGACCGGTGATGCTCAGCGCGATACAGCCCGTGAGGTCGAGGTACCCGACACCCTTGGTGCGGCCCTTGAGAAGTGGGTTCTCGGCGAGGAGCATCTCGAGCTCGTGGATGCCGCGACGGAGTTCGCCGACGATCGTCGTGATGTGGTCGAGGGCGCCGTGCGGGAGATCCTGGGACACGCCACCGGGGCGGATGTAGGCCATGTTCATGCGCAGGCCGGTGACCTGTTCGAAGACGCGCAGGATGCGCTCCCGCTCGCGGAAGCCGACGGTCATGACCGTTGTGGCACCCATCTCCATGCCACCGGTGCCGATGCACACCAGGTGCGAGTTGATGCGGGTGAGTTCCATCATCAGCACGCGAATGATGCTGGCGCGCTCCGGAATCTGGTCGGTGATGCCCAAAAGCTTCTCGACCGCCAGGCAGTAGGCCGCCTCCTGGAACATGGGGGTCAGGTAGTCCATCCGGGTGCAGAAGGTCACGCCCTGCACCCAGGTGCGGAACTCCATGTTCTTCTCGATGCCGGTGTGGAGGTAGCCGATGCCCGCGCGGGCCTCGGTCACCGTCTCGGCGTCGAGCTCGAGGATGAGGCGGAGCACGCCGTGCGTCGACGGGTGCTGCGGACCCATGTTGACGACGATCCGCTCCTCGTGGAGGGCCGTGGCCTCGTCGACCAGGTCGTCCCAGTCGCCACCGGTCACATTGAAGACCGGCGAGCCGTCGGTGTCGCCCTGGGCGTAGTAGTCGGTGCCGCGCAGCGTGTCGTCGCCGGGGAGGTCACTGTCCAGGCCCGGGCTGGGCTCGGAGGCGACGTCGCGGTCCTCGAAGATCGTGTGGTCGGTGCTCATCAGTTGTACGACCTCCGCTGGTCCGGCGGCGGGACGGTGCCGCCCTTGTACTCCACGGGGATGCCACCCAAGGGGTAGTCCTTGCGCTGGGGGTGACCGGGCCAGTCGTCCGGCATCAGGATGCGGGTCAGGGCCGGGTGTCCGTCGAAGATGATCCCGAACATGTCCCAGGTTTCGCGCTCGTGCCAATCGGCGCCCGGCCAGATGGCCACGACCGATGGGATGTGCGGGTCGGCGTCCGGGGCGGTCACCTCGAGCCGCACGCGGCGGTTGTGGGTGATGGAGAGCAGGTGGTAGATCGCGTGCAGCTCGCGGCCTGCCTCGGCGAGGAAGTGAACCCCAGAGACGCCGGTGCACACCTCGAAGCGCAGGGCCGGGTCGTCACGCAGGGCACGCGCGATGGCGAGCAGGTGCTCACGGCGCACGAAGAGGGTCATCTCGCCCCGGTCGACGACGACCCGCTCGACGGCCGTGCCATAGCCGTCGCTCGGGAGGGCGGCAGCCAGGGTGTCGGCGACCTCGTCGAAGTACGAGCCGTAGGGACGCTCGGAGGCGCCGGGGAAGAGGATCGGGGTGCGCAGGCCGCCGTAGCCGGTGGTGTCCTGGCCACGGGTGGCGCCGAACATGCCGCGCCGCTCCCCCACCTGCACCGGGGTGGTGTCGGTGGCCACGTCACGGCTGACGTCGGTGGACCACAGCTCGCCGCTGTCGGTGCCTGCCGGGGTGGTCGTGTCGTCACTCATGCGAGCAGGTTCCTCCCGGGCGTGGCCGTCAAGGGCGCGTGGTGCTCATGGGTCGGGGCCATGAGCGAGGTCGGGACCGCGCCCAGGGCGGCCTGCTCGGCGGCGCGGGCCGCGGCCACCCGGTTGACGCCGAGCTTGCTGTGCTGGATCTGGTCGTGCAGCTCGATGATCGCGTTGAGCAGCATCTCCGGGCGCGGCGGGCAGCCGGGCAGGTAGATGTCGACCGGGATGATGTGGTCGACGCCCTGGACGATCGCGTAGTTGTTGAACATGCCACCGCTGCTCGCGCACACGCCCATCGAGATGACCCACTTCGGGTTGGCCATTTGGTCGTAGACCTGGCGCACCACGGGGGCCATCTTCTGGCTCACCCGGCCGGCGACGATCATCAGGTCGGCCTGGCGCGGCGTGGCGCTGAAGCGCTCCATGCCGAAGCGGGCGATGTCGTAGTCGGGCGTGCCGACGGCCATCATCTCGATGGCGCAGCAGGCCAGGCCGAAGGTCGCGGGCCAGATCGAGGCCTTGCGCATGTATCCGACGACGTTCTCCAACGTCGTCAGCACGAAGCCGGCTGGTAGTTTCTCCTCGAGTCCCATCAACACTCCTTGGTGAGGGAAGAACGACGGCGGGCGCGCGGCATACGAATAACTCCTGTCAGTCCCACTCGAGCCCGCCGCGCTTCCACACGTAGGCGTAGGCCACGAAGACGGTGATGATGAACAGGACCATTTCGACGAGGGCGAACAGGCCGAGTTGGTCGAAGGCGACCGCAAAGGGGAACAGGAAGATCGACTCGATGTCGAAGATGATGAAGAGCATGGCCGTCAGGAAGTACTTGATCGGCACGCGACCGCCGCCCTCGGCGCGCGGCGAGGGCTGGATGCCGCACTCGTAGGCCTCGGCCTTGGCCCGGTTGTAGCGCTTGGGTCCCACGACGAGGCTGGTGCCCACCGACAGCGCCGCGAAGCCGAAGCCAAGAGCCAGCAGGATGAAGAGCGGGACGTAGGGGTTGCTCATCGGATGTCAACTCCCCTTTCGCGAATAGGCGCACGCCGACGGACCCATGGCCGGGTTCGCGGCCATCCTAGAGGGAGTGTGGCCTTGGCCACTCGGTGACCCGGGCATCTGCGCGAGAGGGTGTGCGGCGACCCCTGCGTCGGCGATTCCTCGCCCGCTTGTGAAGCCGTTCACGAACACGCCGCGAGTGTATGCCGCACCCTCGCGAGTGTTGAGTGAGGCTCGCCTAAGTCCGGGGGTGGGGCTCACCCCTTGATCGCGCGGTGGAGCGCGACGATGCCACCGGAGAGGTTGCGCCACGCGACCTGGTCCCACCCTGCGGCCCGTACCTGCTCGGCGAGGGCGCGCTGGTCCGGCCACGCGCGAATCGACTCGGCGAGGTAGACGTAGGAGTCGGGGTTGGAGCTGACCCTGCGGGCGACCGGTGGCAGGGCCCGCATGAGGTACTCGGTGTAGACGGTCCGGAAGGCCTTGTTGGTGGGGGCGCTGAACTCACAGATGACCAGGCGGCCACCGGGGCGAGTGACGCGCGCGAACTCGCCGAGGGCGTCGTCGACGTCGGCGACGTTGCGCAGGCCGAAACTCATCGTGACGGCATCGAAGGAGTTGTCGGCGAAGGGCAGGCGCATCGCGTCAGCGGCGGTGAAGCCGAGGTCGTCGCGCCGCTTCTTGCCCACGCGGAGCATGCCCAGGCTGAAGTCGGCGGGGACCACGTCGGCGCCCGCGTCCACGAAGGGCTCACTGCTCGTGCCCGTGCCGGCCGCGATGTCGAGGATCTTGTCGCCGGGTCGGGCGTCGACGGCCCTGAGCACGGCACGGCGCCACAACCGGTCCTGCCCCAGGGAGAGCACATCGTTGGTCACGTCGTACTTCTCGGCGACGTCGTCGAACATCGCCGCGACGTCGCGCGGGTCCTTCGCGAGGGAGGCACGGCTCATGCCGGACATCCTCGCACTGTCGACCCGGGACTACGCTTTGGCCCTGATGACCTCCCTGCCCGACGCGGGCGCCGAGCGCAAGCCACTGCTCGCCCGCACCGTCTCCCTGCCGGTCGCCGACCTCCCCGCGCTGATCGAGCTGTTGCCGTTTGCCGCGGCTGGTGAGTTGTTCTCCTGGGTGCGTCGGGGTGAAGGCATGGTCGGCTGGGGCCGGGCGGCGGAGCACGTTGCCACCGGTGCCCAGCGCTTCGCGAGCCTGCGTTCGTGGTGGGAGTCGGTCGCCGGCGGCGCGATCGTCCGCAACGAGGTCGGCGTGCCCGGGACCGGACCGGTCGCCTTCGGCTCCATTGCGTATGCCGCGAGCTCAGCCGCCGCCGCCACGCTCGTCGTGCCGCAAGTGGTGGTGGGACGGCGCGGTGATCGAGCCTGGCTGACGACGATGACAACGGGGGACGAACTGCCCTCGGTCATTCCTCCGGCGAGCGGCTCGACCCCGACAGCACCCGAAGGAGTGACCTTCGCCGACGGCGCCTCGTCGCCGACCCAGTGGGCGGGTGCTGTGGCGCACGCCGTCGAGCTGATCACGCAGGGGCATCTGGACAAGGTCGTGCTGGCGCGCGACCTGGAGGTGCGCAGCGAGCGCCCGATCGACGTCCGCTGGCTGCTCGCGCGCCTGGCGGAGCGCTATGACAACACCTGGGTGTTCAGCGTCGACGGGCTCGTCGGCGCGACACCGGAGATGCTCGCGCGTTCCGAGAAGGGGCTGGTGACCTCGCGCGTGCTCGCCGGCACGATCCGGCGCACCGGTGATGACGAGCACGATCTGGCGCTGGCGGCGTCGCTGGCGCGGTCCTCGAAGGACCTGGAGGAGCACGAGTACGCCGTGCGCTCGGTGGCTGACGCCCTGCGCCCGCACTGCTCGTCGATGAACGTGCCGGAAACGCCCTTCGTGCTGCACCTGCCCAATGTCATGCATCTGGCGACGGACGTCACGGGTGTGCTCGCCGACGGGGCGTCGTCGTTGGCGCTGGCCGAGGCGCTGCACCCGAGCGCGGCGGTGTGCGGGACCCCGAGGGCCATCGCCGACCAGGTGATCGCGGACCTCGAGGGCATGGATCGCCGTCGGTATGCCGGTCCGGTCGGCTGGATCGATGCCTCCGGTGACGGGGAGTGGGGCATCGCCCTGCGCACCGGGGAGGTGGACCCGGGCGATCCGTCGCGCATGCGCCTCTTCGCCGGGTGCGGGATCGTTGCCGGCTCCGATCCGGAGGCCGAGGTCGCCGAATCCGACGCCAAACTCGTCCCGATGCGCGACGCCCTGACGCAGTGACCCTCGGGCCGCTGACCGGCCCCTCCCACAACTCGACACATCGCGACTTCGTGTCGTCCGGCTCACCGATCGACGACTTCACCTCGCCACATCGCGACTTCGTGTCGCCGAGCTGAAGGCGGCGCGTCAGCACTGGCGAGGTCACCCGGGGAGGTCACCCGGCGAGGTCACCCGGCGAGGTCAGCTGAAGGGCGGGCGGGCGTCGACGGCGATCGAGCGGCGGCCGGCCCAGCGCCAGACGCGCGCCGAGCGGTCGCGGTCGTCGTCGGTCACCAGGTTGCCCATCCAGCGCAGCGCAAGGGTCATCAACCAGTCCGAGCGCATGCCCACCGGCCCGAGGGCGGTCAACACCTTGGGGACAGTGAAGACCCCGGCCAGTCGCCGGGCGATCGAGAACGCCTCGCCGTAGTGCTCCTGCAGGGTCGTCGGCCAGGACCGCGAGAGGTCCGTGTCGAGCAGGTCCGCAATCATCCGGCCGGTTTCCAGGCCGTAGTCGATGCCCTCGCCGTTGAGCGGGTTGATGCACGCGGCAGCATCGCCGATGAGGGCCCAGTTGGGGCCGGCGACATTCGAGACGGCGCCGCCCATCGGTAGCAGGGCGCTCGTGGCCATCCGGGCCGCGCCGGTCAGGCCGAAGTCGTGTCGCCGTTGGTCGGCGTAGTGCGCCATCAGGGGTTTGATCGCGACCTCGGCCGGGCGCTTGGTGGTTGCCAGGCTGCCGACGCCGACATTGACCTGACCACCGCCGAGCGGGAAGATCCAGCCATAGCCGGAGAGCACCTCGCCGGTCTCGCCGCGTAGTTCCAGGTGGCTGCTGATCCAAGGATCGTCGGCCATGGTGGAGTCGACATAGCAACGGCCGGCCACGGCATACACGGTGTCCTTGTGCCACTCGCGCCCGAGCACCTTGCCGAGCCCGGAGCGCACCCCGTCGGCGACGACCAGGCGTTCACACTCGATCTCGAAACTCTCGCTCCCACGCTGGAAGGTCACCCCCCGGACGCGTCCGCCCTCGACGCGGGCATCGACCGCCTTGGCTCCCTCAACCCCCGTGGCACCGTCGTCGAGCGCGACCTGCCGGATGCGGGCGTCGAGGTCCATCCGAGGGGCGGCCGAGCCCCAGTTCGGGAGCGACCCTCCGGGCCACGGGAGCATGAGCGTCTGCCCGAACCCATGGGCCCGCAGCCCACGATTGACGGTGCGAGCGCGCAACCAGTCCTCGAGACCCAAGGCGGTCAACTCGCCGATCGCTCGCGGGGTGAGGCCGTCGCCGCAGGTCTTGTCGCGGGGGAAGGTGGCGGCGTCGGCGAGGACGACGTCGCGCCCGGCGCGGGCAGACCACGCCGCGGCGGCTGACCCGGCAGGTCCGGCGCCGACGACGAGCACATCTGTGCGGAGCGGGTGGGTCACCCACGCATTCTCGCAAGTGGGCGGTCGGTCCCGAAATCGGCCTCAGCCCAGAGCAGCGTTGGCCATCGCCTGCAAGCGGGCGCGCTCGGCTCGATGGGTCTCGCGCCGGATCGCCACCTCGACGACTCGTATGCCGTGGGGCCGGGTTCCCAGCGCCGCCGCCAGGGCCGTTTCGCTGTCCGCCCGGGTGTGCGCGATGCCGTGGGCGAGGCTCAGCGCCGACAGGTCGGTGCCGGTGGGCGTGCCGAAGAGTCGCTCGAAGGGCTCAGCGAGGTCGGGCTGCCCCGGCTCGAGGGTGGTGAAAATGCCCCCGCCGTCATCGTTCGCGACGACGATCGTCAGGTCGGGTCGAGGTTCATCGGGGCCGATGAGCAGGCCATTGGCGTCGTGGAGGAAGGTCAGGTCCCCCATGAGCGCGAAGTGCGAACGCGGTTGGCCGGCATGAGAAGCGTTGTCGGACAGGGAAATCCCGATGGCGGTCGAGACACATCCGTCGATGCCGGCGAGACCGCGACCGGCGACCACCGTGACCCCGGCTGCGCGCCCGGTCACGGCGACGTCGAGGTCTCGCGGGCTGTTCGAACTGCCGACGAAGAGGACGGCATCGTCCGGGAGGTTGGCGACCAGCGCCCGCGCCAGGGCCGGGCCGGTCCCCCAGGCCGGCGGGTCCGCGGCGATCGCCCGGGCCACGGCACCACCCGCCTCCATCCACGATTCACGCCACCTGCTCCGCCCGAGGTCCGCGGCCTCACGCTCGGACGCGCCCTGCAGGGTTCCAGGCGCCCGGAACAACCGCGGCACATGGGAACAACGCCGGAGGGGGAGATGGGTAACCTGCCGGCCGGGGACCTCGAACTCCAAGCCGGCCGCCACCACCATGACCTTGACGTCTGTCCGCTGGAGGAGCCGGGCGACCGGTCGACTGAGGGTGGGGCGACCGACGACAAGGACGTTCTCGGGCAGATGCGCGTCGAGGAAGGGCGCGGATCCGAGCAGTAGAACCCCGTGCGGCACGGGCGAATTCGTGCCGTGTCGACCGAACGGTTCGGCGACGACCGGCAAGCCTTGAGCTCCTGCCCAGTCGAGTACGAGTTCCGCGTCCGCAGGGTCGGGCAGGTCGCCCAGGACGACCAGGGTGCGCCGGGTCAGGGCCGGAAAACGGTCCGTCGCGGTCGGGTCCGCGAGCGACGGTTCGGCGGGCGGGGTTGCCACGCGATCAGAGGAGCGCCGATCGGCCAAGGGCGGCTCCATCGGGGCAACCCGCTCCGCCGTGGGTGGCAGTGGCCCAACCGGCACGAGCGGCGGCGCGAACTGCACGTTGAGGTGCACCGGCCCGGTCGACGCCGAGGCCACGACAGCCGTCAGGACCTCGCCGAGCGCGGGCCGCGCCTCGGCAGCGGCGAGGTCCCACTCGCCGTGCACCGCCACGCCGAAGATCCCCGGTTGGATCGTCGTCTGGTTCGCCCCCGTCCCGCGCAGGGCGGCCGGGCGATCGGCGCTGACCACGACGAGGGGCACCCGCGCGTGATGCGCTTCCAGGACCGCTGGATGCAGGTTCGCGACGGCTGTCCCGGACGTCGTGACGACAGCGGCCGGCACCCGCGACGTCTTCGCCAGCCCGAGGGCGAGGAAGCCCGCCGAGCGTTCATCGACCCGCACGTGCAGGCGCAGGCGGCCGGCGTGCTCGGCGGACCACGCGGCATACGCCAGAGGGGAGGATCGGGAGCCGGGGCACAGGACGATCTCGCGCACACCGGCCGCGACCAATCCGTCGACGATCGCCGTCGCGAACGCCAGCGAATCGGTCACGAGCGTGGATTCTGCCACTCCCGCGTCAGGACGATGTCGTGCGCAACGGCGGTGGCGCCGGGCTCGACGAATGGTGCGATCACCTCCTCCCATTCCAACTCGCCCTCGCGTGCCACCATGTCGAGGGCGCGCGCCGAGCCTTCATAGAGCTTTCCGGCGTGGCTGCGACTGGCCCGCCCGCCGGTCTCCTGCACGTCCGGATCAGTGGTGAGCGTGTGCCATGTGTCGTCGGTGCGTCCCGCCACCCCGTCGAGGCGGGGGACGAAGTCACCCCGGTGCTCCACGGCGACCACACCCACCGAGGCGGGCACCGGCATACGGCCGATCGGGGAGCCTGCGGTCACGACTCCCGTGACGTTGCGACCGTGCCGGAAGGCCGGATCGGCCGCCAGCCCGGCGGCGAGCATCCCGCCCAGGCTGTGCCCGCTGAGCAGGATCGGCTCCGCACTGGTGTCCCTGCCCGTCGAGCGCTGGGCAGCCAGCACGGCGCGATGGACCCCGATGGCGGCGATCGTCGCGCCGGCCTCGATGGAGCGGACATCGGTCGTGACGTCGAAGGGGTTCGAGCCAGCGCGGGGGTCGAGCACCTTCGTCCCGGAGATCGCCACGACCCAGGCATGCGTTCCGTCGGGGCGGGTCACCTCGATGATCCGGACGAAGCCGTCACCCTCCTCCACGGCAATGTCATCGGCGACGAGGTCGGCCAACCCTTTCGGCGCGGTCACATCCCGCGAAGGGCCCGTGTCGATGCCCACGAACTGGTGCGGGCCCTCGACAAGAAGACCCTCACGCTCCCCCGCGGCGAGCAAAGGGCCGAGTGCATGTTCGTGCCCACGCGCCGCGAGCCACTCGACCGTGTCCGGGTGGTCATGCGCCAGTGTGTCCAGACGGGCCAGTGCATTGGCCACCGCGTCCTCCACGGCACCCAGCACGCGGGCGGCCCTCACGAGGGCCCCCGCCAGCGCCAAGAGCTCACCGCGCAGGGCGTGCACGCGGGCGACGACCTGAAGGACAGCCGTCTCGACCTCGGCGACGCAGCGCGCTGCCTGCACCGCCCCGACACCATCGGCCTGGGTGATCGCGCGTTGCAGACCGACCGCCGCTGCGGCCGCCATGACCTCCCAGGCTCCCGCCCGGGACAGGCTCTCGTCGACCTCCGCGGCCATCCCACGCAGGCGTGTCGCCAACGCCACCGCTCCGGACGGATCCACCCACAGGGTCATACCGCCAGCCGCCGCGCCAGGTCGGCGACGGCCGACATCATGCGCGCGATCGCGAGGGCCTGCTCACGGCACTCGTCCATGAGATCGGCCTCCCGCCCACCGAGCACGGGGCCGCCGAACGCGGGCGGGAGACGCTGCAGTTCGGCGGCACGCTCACGGAACTGATCCGCCGCAAGATCGAAGGACAGGGCATGTCGGGAGAGTTCGTCGGTCGTCATGGCGACAGCGGATCAGCACTGGCCGGGCGGCAGCCACTGGCACCAGCCAGCACTGTGGACGACACACCTGGCCCGGTGTCACCTGTGGACGACGGCCTACGCTGCCCGGTATGCCGCACCACAACCTGCTCATCATCGGGACGGGCTCGGGGAACTCCCTCATCACCCCGGAACTCGAGGGCCTCGACATCGCGATCGTCGAGGAAGGTCGCTTCGGCGGCACCTGCCTCAACGTCGGCTGCATCCCGACGAAGATGTACGTCCTGCCGGCCGATCGGATCGTCGAGGCTCGCGAGAGCGACCGCCTCGGCGTCACCTTCCCCCAGCCGACGGTCAACTGGCCGGCCATCCGGGACCGCATCTTCGGCCGCATCGACCCCATCGCGAGCGGTGGCGAGGCCTATCGCCGCAGCCAGGACTTCGTCACCGTGTATGCCGCGACCGCCCGCTTCGTCGGTGACCGCACCGTCGCGCTGTCGACCGGCGAGCAGGTCAGCGCCGACCGGATCGTCGTCGCCGCTGGATCACGGGCCAACGGTCTCCCCGTCGACGGCCTGCGCGAGCCAGACCCGAGCCGCGGGCTGCACACCAGCGACACCATCATGCGGCTGGACACCCTGCCGAAGCGGATGGCCATCGTCGGCGGCGGCTTCGTGGGGTGCGAGTTCGCCCACGTCTTCAGCGCACTGGGCGTCGAGGTGACCCAGATCCAGCGCAGCGCAACGGTTCTCAGCAAGGAAGAGGCCGAGGTCGCGAAGCGCTACACAGCCCTCGCCGGTGAGCGCTACGACCTTCGGGTGTCGACAGGGGTGAACGCCGCGCACCGCACCGAGGCCGGCACGTGGCAGCTGGAGGTCACCGGGCCTCAGGGGCGCGCAACCATCGACGCCGACGTCGTCCTGCTGGCGACGGGGCGGGTCCCCAATGGTGACCGGCTCGACGTCACCGCCGGCGGCATCGCCCTCGACGAGGAGGGCCACGTGGTCGTCGACGCACAGCAGCGCACCAGCGTCGAGGGCGTCTGGGCGCTCGGCGACGTGTCCAGCCACTGGCAGCTCAAGCACGTCGCCAATCACGAGGCGCGCGTGGTCGCCCACAACCTGGCCGTCGCCTTCGGCCGTCTCGACGCGGCGCCTCAGGAGTCCGACCACCGCTTCGTCCCCCACGCGGTCTTCGGCCATCCGCAGGTGGCCGCCTTCGGACCGACCGCCGCCGAGCTGGAGGCGAGCGGCACGGCATACGTCACCAAGACCCAGCGCTATGGCGACATCGCCTACGGCTGGGCCCTCGAGGACGTCGGCGGCTTCCTCACCGTGCACGCGAGTCCCGTCACCCGGCACGTTCTCGCCGCGCACTGCATCGGCCCGCAGGCCTCGACCGTCATCCAGCCCCTCATCCAGGCGGCGTCCTTCGGACAAGACGTCCACGAGGTCGCGCGGGGGCAGTACTGGATCCACCCGGCCCTGTCCGAGGTTGTGGAGAACGCACTGCTCGGACTCGAGTTCGACTGAAGCGTCAGGCCAGTTCGAGCAGGAACAGGGCGAGGGCGTATGCCGTGCGCTCCAGTTCGCGCGGATCGACGCTCTCGTTGGTGGCGTGGATCCGCGACGCGGGTTCTTCGACGCCCAGGAGCATGATCTCGGCCTCGGGGTGCAACTGCGCGAGGGTGACGGCAAGGGGGATCGATCCGCCCTGACCGGTCGTGACCGGCTCGAACCCGAAGGCAGTCTGCATGGATTGCCTCATCGCGGCATACGCCGGGCCATCGGTGCGCGCCCGGAAGCCGCGCCCGAGGGAGACGGGTTGGGTCTCCACCAATCCCCAGGGGATGTGACGGTGCAGGTGGTCGATGAGAAGTTGCTGTGCCGCAGCTGGATCCATGTCGGCTGGGACGCGGAGGTTGACGACCGCACGGGCCTCGCCCTGCACGGCGGCCGTGACCTGCGCGATCGGTGGGGCGTCGATGGCGAGCACCGTGGCGGCTGGACGGGCCCAGAGGCGGTCGGCGATGGTGTCATCGCCCCCGAGCGGACCCACGCCGTCGAGGGCACCCACGTCGTGGCGGAATCGCGAGGCGTCGACGGGGGCGCCACGCCAGGTGTCGGTATGGTCCAGTCCGTCGATCGTCGTCTCACCTTCGGCATCACGCAGAGTCGCCAGCCCCATGAGCAGGGCCTGTAAGGCATCCGGAGCAGCACCGCCGAACATTCCCGAGTGCGCTGCGTGATCCATCGTGCGCACGGTCACGAGCACGCTGCCGGTCCCCCGCAGCGAGGTCGTCAGGGTCGGGAGGCCGGCCTCGACGTTGCCGGTGTCGGCCAGGACGATCGCGTCGGCGGCGACGAGCTCGGGTCGCGCCCGGGCGATGGCCTCCATGCCGCCGCTGCTCTGCTCCTCCGAACCCTCGACGACCATGGCGATCTCGATCGGCCACTCCCCCAGGACTTCTCGCACCGACCGCAGGGCGAGCAACAGGGCGAGGAAGTTGCCCTTGCAGTCGGCGGCGCCGCGCGCGAACCAGCGTCCGTCGCGTTCGGTGAGGGTCCACGGGTCGCTGTCCCAGCCAATGGGGTCACCGGCCGGCACGACATCGTGGTGGGCATAGAGGAGCACTGACGGACGGCCAGCACGTGGCGAGCGGGCACAGACGGCGATCGAGCCGTCCGGCGCATCGACGGCCTGAACCTGCTCAAAACCGCTGTCGCGCACCAAGTCTTCGACCCGCCGCGCCGCCGCCACACACTCCTCGGCCGGCTCGATGGCGGGGTTGGCAACCGAACGGAAGGCGACGAGAGTGGCGAGCTCGTCACGCACCCACGGCATACGGGAGGCAACGGCCTGCCGCAGCGACTCCTGCACCGCTGAATCCACCATGGGCGTCCTCACTCGTAGACGAAGAGCTGCGGCCCCGGATGCAACCAGGACAGGCCGTCGCGCAGTTGATCGCGCCAGTTCTCCCAGTTGTGACCGTCCCGGGCCTCTGTGTACTTCACCGTCATCCCCGTCGACCGGAAGACCGGAACCATCGAGCGGTTGGGCGTGATGAGGGGCTCATACATCCCGCAGGTCATGAAGATGCGCTCCACAGGGGCGGTCGGCCTGGCGCGGTACTTGTTCATGAACTTCACGACCGGGTCGAAGGCAGGACCACCGCCGTGATCGGTGCCGATGTCGGTGAACACCAGTGAGGCCGACTGGAGGAAGAGGGAGCCGAAGACCCCGGGGTAGCGGACCGCCGTCGAAAGGGCCGCGATGCCGCCGAAGCTGGATCCCATGAGCGTGCGACCGGAGGGGTTGTCCTGCAGCGGAAATCGCTCGGTGAGCAGAGGCAGGAGCTCGCGCGCGATGAAGCGCGCGTGCGGCGCGTGGTTGGGGTACTCCTTGAGGCGATCACGGGGCGGCACGAAGGCCACGATCATCGGCGCGATGTCGAGCCGGTGAATGAGGTTGTCCAATACGGTTTTCATCGCCGTGTACCCGAGGTAGTCGGTGCCGTCGTGGACGATGAGGAGCGGGTAGCGAGCCGCTCGGTTGAATCGGGCGGGGAGGTAGAGCAGGACCTCCTGGTCGCGGCGCAGCGCCTTGGACCGGACCACCTCACTGACCAGTTCACCCTCGCGGGCCTCCGAATCGTGGTGCACCCACTCTGGCACGGCATACCCGATGGCGGCGCACACCGAGCTGGAGCCGAGCGGGGACGCCGCGAGCCGCGGGTTGAGCGGGTCGTTGAAGCGCTCGTAGTGGTCTCCCCGGCGCGTTTCGAGTTGGTACTCCACCCGCGACCCGGTGGGCAGGTCACAGGTCGCGGCCCAGAGGCTCGAGGAGCCGATCCGCCGTAGTGGGAGCGGATCGGGCAGGCCGACGACACGGTGACGCACCCAGACCTCGTCCGCGTCGCCGCGGTAGAGGAAGGTGGCGCGCTCCCCCTCGATGATCGGCACCTGGTGACGTGCCAGGAAACGGTCGACGAGTTCCTCGTCGACCGGCCCCCGGTCGCGCAACTTGTTGATCGCCAGTTTCTGGGCGCGTCGGCGCAGGCCGCCCGGCGTGCGGAAGGTCTCGGCGCTCACCGGGGCTGCACCTCGTGGATGGCCCCGTCGAGGCCGAGCACCCGGGCACCGGCCGGGAGCGCCCCCGCGGCGTCGATCTCGAGAATCACTCCGTCGTCGAGCAGCACGCAATGTCGCTCCATGAACCGACGGGCGAAGACCGAGCACCTCGCCTTGTCGTCCAGGAGCAGGCGCCGGCGGGCGTGCGGCAGCGCGATGAACCCCTTGATGCGGCCGAGACCGGCGTCATGGACCTCGGTCTCGGAGGCTCCCTCCGGGCCGAGGTCATGGAAGAGCACAACCCGCTCGGTGAGGGCCATGACCCCGGCCGACCAGGCAATGACCGGCATCGCCTCGGGGATCTCGACGGCGAAGAGGCGCAGCGTCCGCAGCAGCGTCCCCACATGGCCACCTGGCATGACGAGCACCGCGCATCGGCTCAGGAGGGCTTCGATCTCACCGCGGTGCCAGCCGATGACGCCGCTGGACTCCAGGGGCGCGACCTCGCGCATGTCCTCATAGAGCACGCGCAGGGTCCGCAGGTACCACTGGTCGATCGCGCGCAGCCCCTCGATGGCGTCGTCGACGGCGCCGAAGGACCGGCCGTGGCCCGCAGCGGCCCGGCGCTGCACGGCATACACCCCATCGAGGGCGTGGTGCAGGCGGAGGCGATAGGAGGTCAGCAGGTCGTCGTGACGGTCACGGAAGGCGAGGGCCGACGCGGCGAAGGTGGGGTCCTTGGCCAGGACGTCCTCCATCCGATGGTGCAGGCGCAGGTGCACGGCCCGACCGTCGAGGGCGGCATCGAGTTCCTCGACGACGTCCTCGCGCTCCTCCCACCCGGAGTTGATGGTGGCGACCGGTCCATCGACACCCAGCGAGCGCAGGGCCGCCGGAGCGGTCACCTGGAAGCGTTGGGGTCCGAGCAGGATGGTGCGCATGGATTCGTGGGGTGGAGCGTCGGCGTCAGTGGGCGTGGACCTTGATGGTCCGGCCGACATCATCGAGCATCCCCCGCAGGGTGTCGTAGTCGGGGTGCCGCAGGCGCACATAGGCGTTGGCCATGTAGCCGGCCTCGACGGGCTGCGTGAAGTGGCCGATCGGCGGGAAGTGGCCGTCGATGACCCACTCACCGTGACGCGCCTGGATCTCCTCGATCCCCGAGTAGCCGGAGATGTGACCGTCCCGGTCCGGACGCAGCGCAATGATGCCGGCGGAGTAGGGGCGGGTCATGGCGTGGATCGGTGAGCCGTGGGTGACGATGTTTGCCCACTCGCGGTAGACGTCGACATCGTTGCTCGCGGCATACAGGTCCCAACACCCGACACCCGGTGGGCGACAACCGATTTCGGAGAAGCGCAGGCCCTTGGGTCCGTGGAACCATTCCATGTGGGTGGCCGACGTGCCGATGTCGAGGGCCTCGATGACACGCTGGCCGAGCTCGGCGACCTCGGTGTAGAAGGCGGAGTCAGCCATCCGGTTGGTGGTGATGAACTGCGGCGAGATCCAGCGGGTGCGCATCGCCTCCAGGACGTTGGGGTAGTAGTGCGTGGTCCAGTCGTGGACGACCCGGTTGTCCTTGGCGATCGTGTCGTAGAAGCCTTCGTGCCCCTCGACGAACTCCTCGACCGCGATCGACGTGGCACCGGTGGCGGCGAGCACCGTGATCGCATGGGCGAGGTCCGTGTCGCTGTCGACCCGGACCGTGCCCTGGGCGCCGGCCCCGGCGCGAGGCTTGAGGATCAGCGGGTAGCCGATCTCCTTGGCGAAGGCCCAGATCTCGTCGGCGTGGTCGGCCGCGGTCGACGCCGCCGTGGGGACACCGGCCTGGCGCAGCGCCTCCTTCATCGACGGCTTGTCGCGGCACAGCCAGGTCGCCCGGACCGAGGTGCCGGGGATGCCGCACGCCTCGCGGACCTGCGCCGCCACCATGGTGTGCGCCTCGACCGTCGCCTCCAGCCGGTCGACCCAGCAGCGACTCTGGGCCCAGCGGACGGCGTCGGTCATTTCGCGCAGGTTTGTCACCGAGGAGACGCGGTAGTAGCCGGTGAGGGCCGAGCGCAGTTCCTCGTCGAGGGACCACTCGTCGGTCTCACCGACGCCGATGACATTGGCGCCGACGGATGCCAGGGCGAGGGCGAACCGGCGCTGGTTGGCGGGGAAGGACGGCTCGACGAAGACGATGTTCACGATCCCGACCCTAGGGGTTGACGGGGTCGGGGGCGAGGGTTCCGGTGACGACGTCGCGGTCGGTGAGGCAGTAGATCCGGCCGACCGGGTCCCGCATGACGCTCCAGCGTGGTCCGTCACCGACGTGCGTCGCACCGAGCCCCTCGTGTTGGCGTCGGGTTGCCGCCCGGTCCAGGCAGGCGAGGTCGACGTGGGCGCCAGGCGGCGATGTCGTCGCGTCCACACGCTGGACCAGCAGCCGGACGGGTATGCCGGTGGGTCGCCGCAGGCTGCGGAACTCCCGGTGCGCTCCTCCCGCCCCGAGGTCCCAGCCGGTCAGGTCGTGCCAGAAGACGGCGTCGACGGCGAAGTCCTCCTCGGCGAGGTCGAGGCAGACCTGGTCGAGCAGGTCGGGCTCATCCTCGCGATGCTGGTGCCGCTGCTCACCTCGGTGGGTCGTCAAGCAGAAGAGTTGCCCGGCCGGTGTCGTCATCACGACGACGGTCTCGCGGTCGGGTCCGCCGTCCGGATCGGGGTCGGTGAAGGTGCCGACCTCGCGGGCCCCCAGGCCCTTGGCCTCCTCGGCCGCCACGCGCGGGTCGTCGACGTCGAGGTCGAGGTGAACGCCCCCGGTGCGGCCGACGGGCACGGTCTGCACCGCCTGGACCTTGATCCACGGGTCACCGTGGGCAGGCAGGAAGGTCGCGAACTGGTCGCGTTCGCCCCGTGTCGGCGAGAGCGCGGAGCGGGTCACCTGGCGCCAGAACTCCCACGATGGGCCGCGGTCTGTCTCGACCGTGTCGAGGAAGAGCCAGATCCACCGGATGTCCACCATGACGGCGAGCCTGTCAGGGTCAAGGGGAGGTTGGGAACAACCCGTGCGCCTGCTCCACGCGTTCCCGCCACCAGGCGACGCGGTGCGGTGGTGCGGCCCAGTGCGTCAGGAGGCCAGGGTCGGGAGTCACCCGCCGCTGTGGCAGCAGGCCTCCGACCGGGACGAGAGGGGCCGTCGTCACATCGCCGTCGAAGAGCCCCACCGTGCCGAGCCCACAGGCGTGGTCGAGGACGGGAAGGGCGGCCGCGAGCGCCACGCCCGCGGAGATCCCGACACTGGTGTCGAGGGCGGACGACACGACGGCGGGTAGGCCACACTCGGCGACGATGCGTAGGGCATTGGCGACGCCCCCGAGGGGAGCGACCTTGATGACGACCAGGTCGGCTGCCTCGAGGTCACGGACCCGCAGGGGATCCTCGGCCTTGCGGATCGACTCGTCGGCAGCGATGGGTACATCGATCCTGTTGCGCGCCAGCGCTTTTCGCAGGTCGGCAAGTTCCTCGACGGATGCGCAGGGTTGCTCCACATACTCCAGGTCGTATGCCGCGAGCCTCCCCACCGCGTCCGTCGCCTCGGTGAGGGACCACCCGCCATTGGCGTCGACCCGGATCCGAGCGCTTGGTCCCATCGCCTCACGGACGGCCGCAACACGGTCGAGGTCGTCGGCCAACATCTGGCCGGCTTCGGCCACCTTTACCTTCGCTGTCGTGCACCCCGGGAAACGTTGCAGCACAGCGGCCACAGCATCGGGTGGGATGGCCGGGATGGTGGCGTTGACCGGGACGGAGGCGCGGAGAGGGGCTGGCCGCGCGGCATACGCACTCTCGATGGCGGAGGCGAGCCACCGGGCGGCCTCGGCCGGCGGGTACTCGAGAAAGGGGCCGAACTCGCCCCACCCCGCCGGCCCCTCGATGAGGGCGACCTCGCGGTGGGTGACGCCGCGGAAGCGCACGCGCATCGGTATGGAGACGACCCGCAGCCCGGCCAGGAGGTCGCCGAGGGGGGGTGCGGTCACCGGTCGCGCGCGGAGAGGACGCAGAACTCGTTGCCCTCGGGGTCGGCGAGCACCGTCCAGGTGACATCGTCGGACTGCCCGACGTCGGCGTGGGTGGCGCCGCGCTCGAGGAGGGCGGCCACCTCGGCATCGCGGTCCTGGCTCTTGTGGGGCGCGAGGTCGATGTGGAGTCGGTTCTTGACCGTCTTGCCCTCGGGGACGGGGACGAAGACCATGCCCGGGCCGGAGCGCAGCCACTCGGCCAGGTCCCCGATCCGGTCCTCGGCCACCCACTTGGGGATGATCGCGACCTCCTCGTCATCCTCGTAGACGATCTGCCAATCGAGGGTCTGCGCCCACCAGCGGGAGAGGGTCGCGATGTCGTGGGCGTCGATGACGGTCGTGTACCAGCGCAGTGCCATGGGTTCACCGTATGCCGCGTGCCGGTCCCGCGTGCAGGCTCGGCCCCGCTCTGTCGCCCACGCACCCGCCCACGCACCCCACAGCCAGCGCCTATCCGCGCCCACCCCTTGCATACCCGCGCCCGGGCGCGCCCACCGCACGGCATACCAAGGCCCCGACGCCGCGTGGGCGCCGGGTGCGGGGCGGGGTCATCGTCGGTGGCGGTTCCGGTGGCGAGTCGGGCCCGGGGCACCCGTCACCGTGTCAGGCCACCTGGCGGGTTCGGGCGCGGTGTGCCAGTTGACGCCCCCGGCATCGATCGTCGCGGTCAGCTGGTCACGGTGCACGATCGTGTGGTGTCGGCCGCAGAGGAGGGTTGCGTTCGACAGGTCGGTCGGGCCGCCGTCGACCCAGTGCCGGACATGGTGCGCATCGCACCAGGCGGCAGGAGCCGAACAGCCCGGGAAGGTGCAGCCGCGGTCGCGCAGCCAGAGTGCCTTGACCTGGGCTGGCTGGAAGAGTCGTTGGGTCTCGCCCCAGTCGAGCACGCTGCTCGGACCACCGAGCACCGCCGGGATGATCTGGGCATCGCAAGCCAGACGGCGGACCGTCTCCGGCGCCAACAGCGTGTCGGCGACGGTCGAGGTCAGGACGGTCCCAGCGCCTATTCGCGCCTTGAGGTCGTCGAGGTCCATCGCGACGACCAGGGTCGCTTTGGCTCCGGCCAGCGAACCAGCGCCGGACGTCACCTGGGCCGCACGGCGCAGTGACTCGACCAATGCCCGCCCGCGCCGCTGCTCCACGGTGCGCGGGTCCGGCTCCCCGGTCACGGAATCCAGGACGGGGCGCGTGAGTGGACCGATGGCCGCCTCGAGCACCGCCGCCCCTTCGGGATCGCAAGTGAACTCATAGGTCGTCATCCCGGTCTCGTCGCCACGCCCCGACGACAGTGCCACGCGCGCAGCGAGCGCGTCCTGGCTCTCCTGGAACTCACCATCGAGCCCATAACGGGCCAACAGTGCCGGTCGCAGGCGCCGGACCTCACGGGCACCCTCGCTCTCCCCGATCGCGATGAGCGCCTCACGTACGGTGGGGGCCGCCTCCCCGCACACGCGCGGCTGGAGCGCCTCCCATTCGCGGGCGCAGGCCAGACCCACCGCAGGGGACACCCGGCCGGCACGCACGGCCACATCGAAGGCGGCATGGTCTGGTTTGGCCAGCACCTCGACCGCCTTGACGACAGACCCCAGCCCGTCACCGGCAAGGCCGGGCGCACGCTCACGCACCCACTGGTGCACCGACCCTGCCTGCGATGCGGCGACCTCGCCGCGCGCCACGGCCTCGGCCACCACGGCATACCTCACGGACTCGGCACGGCGAGCCACCCGATCGGCGACCGACAAGGTCGCCACCAACCCGGCCCCGTCGGCCTGCCACAACACGGCGGGCATTCCGTCCAGAGCCTCATCGGCAGCCTCGATCACGACCAGACGCTCCGCCCACCGCTGCGGCGGTTGCGGCTCCGGGGCCTGGTCGAGGTGATCCATGTCTCCAACACTAGAGGGGACCACCGACAGCCCATCTGCGCCGAAAACCCCTGTCCCGCAATCTGTTACGTCCGGCAAGATGGTTGCTATGACGTCCACTCGCCGGACGTAGCGAGGACGGACGTCACGCCGACGCCGGTGTCACCGCCCGCAGCCGCAGGGCAAGGTCACGCTCGGCGATCAGGATGCGACGGAAGTCGGAGACCAGCAGGTCCGGACTCCCCAACACGACGACGGCCGGCGTCTCACGGTGCATCCAACTCGACGGCCAATCCAGCCGCCCACCACTCACCGCGTCGGCGAAGTTGCGCGCCCGCTGGCTCGGGGACGAACTCAACCCACACTCGGCCTGGATGTCCTTGGCCAGCACCCACTTGCCCGGGCCCACCAGATCATTCCCCTTGCCGGCCGCGTGGATGATCGCGCCGACGTTGGCCTGGTCCCGGTCGGGCGTGGACAGCACCGCCGGCCGCGCGCTGACCGCGCGGACGGCGAGCCGGCGGGCGACGATCGCCCCTTCCGGCCCCAGCAGTGAGGGTGCGTACTCATCGATCCGGGCCAGGATCCGCTCCAACCGCGTGCGGACCGGCCAACTGAGCTGCGCGAGGTCAGGCTCGGCTTCAGGCACGAGCGGGGAGTCGTCAAGGACAGCGAGGGCCTCAGCCCCTCCCGCGACGGCCTCGAGCCAGGTCAGTTTCAGTTCGTGCTCCGGCGGTTGGGGCGCCATCGGAATCGGTGGCGCGGCCCGGCGCGGCAACAACCGTTGGTCGAGATGCTCGAACTTCGACCCGCGCACCGGCGGGTAGTCCACGTCGACGACCGTGCCGTGCAGGACCGTGATGCGGACCAGCCCGTTCCCCTCACGCTGCACCGATGACCAGCCAGGGCCCCAGGAGCGCCCGCCATGTGCCGCCGCCCCGCCGTCGCCGAATTCCTCCTCGCGCCAATCGTGGTGGCCGAGCTCGTCGGCCAGATCCTCGTACCACTCGTTGCCCATCGTCGCCCTCCCGCGTCGCCTCCAGTCCTGACCCCATCGTGGCGCCTCCGACCGAACCGGCTCGCGGTTTTCCACAGCCCCCACCCCCAGCCCGCGGTGAGGGTATGCCGCGGGGCTGAGCCCGCGGCATACGATCGATGGCGTGAGCGCCCTCCCCGACGTCAGCTCGACCTTCGACCCGCAGGCGTGGAGCGCGGTCCCCGGCTTCGAGGACCTGACCGACATCACCTACCACCGGGCCCACGACGTCGGTGCGGTGCGGATCGCCTTCGACCGACCAGAGGTGCTCAACGCCTTCCGCCCGCACACGGTCGACGAGCTCTATCGCGCCCTCGACCACGCCCGGATGACTCCCGACGTCGGGGTGGTCCTCCTCACCGGCAACGGGCCCTCCCCTCGCGAGGGCGCGACGCCGACCACCCAGGGCTGGGCCTTCTGCACCGGCGGGGACCAGCGGATCCGCGGCCGCAGCGGCTACCAGTATGCGCAGGGCGAGACGGCCGACACCGTCGACGAGCGGCGGGTCAAGGCCGAGGGTGGGCGGCTGCACATCCTCGAGGTGCAGCGTCTGATCCGCACGATGCCCAAGGTCGTCATCGCGCTCGTCAACGGCTGGGCGGCTGGCGGTGGGCACAGCCTGCACGTCGTCTGCGACCTGACGATGGCCAGCCAGGAGCATGCCCGCTTCAAGCAGACCGATGCCGACGTGGGCAGCTTCGACGGGGGCTACGGCTCGGCCTACCTCGCCAAGATGGTCGGGCAGAAGTTCGCCCGCGAGATCTTCTTCCTCGGCCGCGCCTACACCGCCGACGACATGCACCGGATGGGCGCGGTCAACTTGGTCGTCCCGCACGCCGACCTCGAGGCCGAGGCGCTCGTCGTAGCCCGCGAGATCATGGCGAAATCGCCTCAGGCACAACGGATGTTGAAGTTTGCCTTCAACCTGCTCGACGACGGACTCATGGGCCAGCAGGTGTTCGCCGGGGAGGCGACGCGGCTGGCCTACATGACCGACGAGGCCGTCGAGGGCCGCGACCAGTTCCTCGAGAAGCGCGACCCCGACTGGTCCCCCTTCCCCTGGTACTTCTGAGCGGCACACCATGACGCCACCGCCGATCCCGCCCCTGCACCTCGCGGAGGTCCACCAGATGGCCGACCTGCGCGCCGTCTCCGACCTCTTCGCGGCCGTCTGGGGTCGCGGCGACGAGGGCGTCCCGATGCCGAGTGAGGTGCTGCGCGCCATCGTCCACGCCGGTGGCCTGGTCAACGCCGCGTATGCCGCGCCCCCGACCCACGGGTCCACGACACACGGCAACACGACCCACGGCAACACGGCGCCACTGCTCGGGGCCGCGGTGCTCACCCCTAGCGCCGACGGCGGGGGCTACTCGATGATCGCCGCTGCCCTGCCGGGCAACAGCGACAGGGGAATCGGATCAGCCCTCAAGGAGCACCAACGCGCGTGGGCGGCCGCGCACGGCATGCCGACGATCACCTGGACCTTCGACCCGCTCGTCGCCCGCAACGGGCACTTCAACCTCGACAAGCTCGGGGCCGTCGGGGCGCACTACGAGCGGTCCTTCTACGGGACGATGGGCGACGTCATCAACGGCAACGACGAGTCTGACCGTCTCGTCGCGGTGTGGAGCACGACGGCACCGACACCGTCCCGCACCGAGTCCCCGAGTCGCGACCACAGCGCGAGCCTGCTGGCGGGCCCGGACGGCCTCCCGGCATACCTCAGCGGCGCGGGACGCCAGGAACGCTGGGTGCGCGTGCCGGCCGACATCGTCGCGACCCGTCGAGACGACCCCACGACGGCCACCCGTTGGCGGCAGGTCGTGCGGGAGGCGATGGAGGACGCCTTCGCCCAACGCTTCGTGGCGACCGGGGTCAGCCGCGACCACTGGTATCTCTTCACCCCTGCCCAGGCCCCCGAGGAGGCCCGATGAGGATCGCCCGGCTCGAAGTCATCTGGCTCAAGGTCCCGCTCGTCACGCCGTTCCGGACGTCCTTCGGGACCGCGCACGACAAGGACACCTTCCTCGTGCGCTTGGAGACGACCGACGGCACCGTCGGCTGGGCGGAGTGCGCCGCGGAGCTGGACCCGCTCTACAGCGCGGAGTGGCTCGACGGCTGCGAGCAGGTGCTCCGCCGCGAGTTGGTGCCGCGCCTCCTCGCCCTCGGTGACCGGCTCACCGCGGGGCGCGTCGCGACCGCCCTCGAGCCGGTGACGGGCAACTACATGGCCAAGCACGTCATCGAGACCGCAGTTCTCGACGCCGAACTCAAGGAGGCGGGCTGGTCCTTCGGGCACCATCTCGGGGCCGTCAAGGAGCGCGTCCCGGCCGGGGTCTCGGTGGGGATCATGGACTCGATCCCCGAGCTGCTCGACCATGTCGAGCGCTACCTGGACCAGGGCTACCTGCGGATCAAGCTCAAGATCGAGCCGGGCTGGGACGTCGCAGCTGTGCGTGCCGTCCGCGAACGCTTCGGGGACGAGATCCTGCTCCAGGTCGACGCCAATGCTGCCTACACCCTGGCCGACGCGGCCCAGCTCGCCCGCCTCGACCCCTTCGACCTGCTCCTCATCGAGCAGCCCCTCCCGACCGACGACATCCGCGGCCATGCTCGCCTCGCCACCTTGATCAGCACGCCGGTCTGCCTCGACGAGTCGATCGAGTCGGCGCGCGACGCCGCGACCGCGATCGCCCTCGACGCCTGCCGGGTCATCAACATCAAGCCGGCGCGAGTCGGCGGCTACCTGGAGGCCCGCCGCATCCACGACATCGCGGTCGCCAACGGCATACCCGTGTGGTGTGGCGGCATGCTCGAGACCGGCGTCGGGCGGGCGCCCAACGTGGCCCTTGCCGCCCTGCCAGGTTTCGTGCTGCCCGGCGACACCTCGGCCTCCGACCGCTACTTCCGCCAGGACATCACAGCGCCCTTCGTGCTCGATCAGGGGCACGTGGCCGTCCCCACCGGCCCGGGCATCGGCGTCGACGTGCTGCCGGACGCCCTGGCCGAGGTCACCATCAGCCGCTCCGACGTCGACCTCACCGGCTGACCCTCACGTCTGGCCCCCTTGCGTCCGCGTCTTCGGTTGCCATGGCGACCGAAGACGCGGACGCATGGGATGGAGGAGTCAGCCGCTGCCGCCGATGTCGACCTCATAGGCCTCGTAGATCAGGTCCGACCCACGCTGGCGGTGGGTGACCAAACGCCACAGCAGGGCGGTCAGCTCCTCGCGGTGTTGACCCAACCCCGCCCTCGGTATGCCGTCGTCCCGCTCCTGGAGCAAGCGCTCCACTTCGTCGACGAAGAACACATGGTCAGCCAGTTGGGCGTCCACTCCGGTGGCCAGGCGCGGCGCGGTGGCACCGATGTCGGCGTAGAGGCCGCCCGGCGACTCCGTGAGCGCGACGTGCTCACGCAGGTCGTGCGCCAACTCAGTGAGCGCGGCCCGGACCCGGCGCCCCCAGACCGGGAGCCCCAGCGGGAGTGCGAGCGCGTCCTGGAGGGCGCGCATCGAATCCCCGAGTTCGGCGCGCGCGGCAGTCACGTGCTCCAGGTGCGTGCGGAAGTCCTCGTCCATTGGCGCCCTCCTGCCGTCACTCCCATGGTGGCGGTTGGACGGCCCAGAGGGAAGCGGGACCTTTCAGGGCGTCCAGCGCGGGTCGCGCCCGATGAACGCGAAGAACTTCTCGACCACCGACGCATCGGCCGGCACGTCCTGCTGCACGCCGAACTGACCGGACCCGCGGATCATGTCCGCCATGCCGGTCATCCCGGCATACGCACCCGCGATGTAGTCCTCGTCCAGTTCAGGGTCCTGGCCGCTCGCACGCGCCAGATCCCACCCGTGGAAGACCAGGTCCGGCGTCACGTAGCCGTCGATCACCTGGGCGACCGGCGCCTGCCCGGTGTGCGGGTTGCTGTGCACCGTCACGGCCAGTTCCTCGTCGGCGAGCACCTCGCGCAAGCGCTCATCGAGTGCCCGCCAGGCCGCGACCGGATCTGCGAGCGCGCCCTCACCAGAAGGGAATTCGAGTCCCGACCCACCCCCGATCATCCCGGGCACCCAGGTGACCAGGTGTCCCACGACCTCGCGGGCGGTCCACTCCTTGACCGGCGAGGGACCATCCCAGTCGCTCACCCCGCCCACGAGACGGGTGAAATTGTCGGCCGCCGCGGCATACCGCTCCGCTGGTGACATCGCGCCCAGACCCTCCATCACCCCTCTCCCTTGGCGAGTAGTCCGTCGAGCTTCTCGTAGCCGTCGTTGACGCCGGTCTCCATGCCGGAATCCAACCACCCGGCCCGTTCCTCGAAGGACCCGACCAGCGAGACGGTGTGCAACCGGGTCCGGCCGTCCCCGAGGTCCTCGAAGGTCATCGTCTCCAGGGACACCGACTCCGGCCAGCCGTCGTAGGTGAAGGTCTGGACGATTCGCTCCGGGGTCACGTCGTGGAAGGACCCATGGAAGGAGGCGATCTCCTCGCCGTCGCGCTGGTTGCTGAACGACCAGGACCCACCGGTGCGCGCATCCCAGTGCCCGATCGTCGTGGTGAGGTCATGCGGACCGCACCACTGGGCGTAGAGCTCGGGATCGGTGTGGGCACGGTGCAGTTGGGCGGGCGTAGCGGTGAAATCGCGGGTGATCCGGATCGCGGGCACGTCCGGGTCGGCCTCGATCCGCGCCGTGGTGTCCGTATGCCGCGGGGCTGAGTCGGTCATGACGTCTTTCCTTTCGTGGGGGTGGTGTTCGGGGAGGTGGGACTGTCGAGGTTCGCGAGCACGGCTTCGAGCCGGCTGAGGCGCGCCTCGGCGGCGCGTTGGTGGCGCTCGATCCAGCGGACGAGACCGGCGAGCGCGGCCGCTTCGAGGTGGACCCGACGCCGCTGGGCATCGGCAGTGACGCTGACGAGGCCGGCGTCTGCCGACGAGCGACGGCATACCCTGACCTCGTGACGAGCAGCCCCCAGGCGATGACCGGCCGGATCGAGCCGCTGCCGCTCCCCTCGGGCCCCACCGTGCTCGCCGCCCTCCCCCGCCTCGCCGAGGCCCTGCGCGGTCACCCGATCGCGCCGTATGCCGCGACCTCCCCTCCACCGCTCCTTCCCCGGGTCGCCCCCGAGTCTCTCCCCGACGACCTCGCCGTGGTCGTCGGCACCTCCGGCTCCACCGGCGACCCCAAGCTCGCGATGCTCACCGCTGGCGCCCTCGCCGCCTCCATCGGAGCCACCCACCGGCGCCTCGGCGGCCCCGGTCAGTGGCTGCTCACCCTCCCCGCCCACCACATCGCCGGGCTCCAGGTGCTGCTGCGCGGCCTGGTCGCCGGGCAGGAGCCGATCGTCACGACGACCGCCTCGGTCACCGACGTGGTGCGGGGCGCCGCGGCCATGGACCCCGACGCGCGACGCTACGTCTCGCTCGTCCCGACGCAGGTGGCGCGTCTCCTCGAGGACGACGGGGGCCGGGACGCACTGCGCTCCTTCGACGCCGTCCTCGTCGGCGGTGCGGCCCTGCCCCCACGATTGCGCTCAACGGCAGACCGGGAGGGCGTCATCCTCGTCGCCACCTATGGCATGTCCGAGACCTGCGGTGGTTGCGTCTACGACGGTCGGCCACTGGAGGGCACCCGGGTCGCCCTCGACGATGACGGCCGGGTGCACCTGGGCGGCCCGAGCCTGGCCAGCGGCTACCTCGCGGACCCAGAACGCACCGACTCCCACTTCGTCGCCGACACGGCCGGGGAACGCTGGTTCCGCACCGACGACCACGGGGAGTTCCTGCCCGACGGCCGCCTCCAGGTCCACGGGCGCCTCGACGACCTCATCACGACCGGTGGGCTCAAGGTGTCACCCCGCCTCGTCGAAGAGACCATCGTCGCCCACTGCCCCGGCGTGATCGAGGCCCTCGTCGTCGCCGTGCCTGACCCCGAGTGGGGCCAGGCCGTCGGCGCGATCGTCACCACGGCCTCGGGCACCCGCCTCACCCGCGAGGACGTCAGGGAGGCCCTGCGCGGCATACTGCCCGGGCATGCGCTCCCCCAGCGGGTCCGGACGGTGCCAGCGATCCCCACCCGCGGTCCCGGCAAGCCCGACCGTCGCGGCGCCGCCGATTTGCTCAGCGACGGATAATGGGAGCGTGCTGCGTGTCCTGCCCGTCGTCCTGTCGCTGGCGCTGTCGATCTACTGCGTGATCGACTGCGTCCGCACCGACGAACACGCCGTGCGTGGGCTGCCGAAACTCGTCTGGGTGTTCGTCGTCCTGCTCTTCCCCCTCGCGGGATCCATCGCCTGGCTCGTCGCGGGCCGCCCCCAGCGACCCCCGGGCCAGCGGCCACTGCGGCCACGCGGCCCCGACGACGACCCCGACTTCCTCCGCAAGCTGTGAGAAAACCCTAGGAACCATGGCCACGCTCGAACAATGGGTCGCCGGTGCGCGCCCCCGAACCCTCCCCGCTGCCTTCGCCCCGGTGATCGCCGGCACCGCTGCCGCCGGCCTCGGCGCACGGCCGGTCTACGGCTACGCCCTCCTGGCGCTTGTCGTCGCGCTCGCGCTGCAGGTCGGCGTCAACTACGCCAATGACTACAGCGACGGCATCCGAGGGACCGACGCCGACCGGGTCGGGCCGGTGCGGCTCGTCGGACAGCGTCTGGCCCTGGCCTCCAACGTCAAGCTCATGGCCTTCTTGTGCTTCGGCTTCGCCGGGATCGTCGGCCTCGCGCTCGTGGCCCTCTCCGGCGCGTGGCTCATGCTGCCCATCGGCGTCCTGTCGGTCATCGCTGCCTGGAAGTACACCGGTGGCGAGCGGCCCTATGGCTACAGCGGTTGGGGCGAGGTGTTCGTCTTCGTCTTCTTCGGGTTGGTCGCCACCTTGGGCACGCAGTACACCCAATTGGGGCACCTCACCTGGTTCGGGCTGTTCGCGGCCGTGGGCATCGGCGCCATCGCCTCCGCGATCCTCGTCGTCAACAACCTGCGCGACATCCCCGGGGACACCGTCGCCGGCAAGCGCACGCTGGCGGTTCGCCTCGGCGACCGGGGCACCCGACTGCTGTGGCTGGCGTTGCTGCTGGTCGCCGTGGCCGCGTGCACCGCCATGGTGGTCGCCACGCCGTGGGCCCTGCTGGGGCTGCTCGCCGTGCCGCTGGTCGTCCCGTCGGCGCGCACCATCCTCGGAGGGGCACAGGGGCGCGACCTCATCCCCGCGCTCGGCGCGACCGGGCTCTTCGAGGTCGTGTATGCCGTGCTCATCGCGATTGGCGTGATCGTCGCGGGCGCTCTGGCCTGACGGCGGCGCTTCCTCGCCTTGGCCGACCCGCCGGTCGCCCCCGCCGTCTCGCCTCGCCCAGCCGGCCCGTGCGGTCGTCAGCGGAAGCTGTCGGATCCCTCACCCTCGCCGGTCTCGGCGTCCTCGATGTCCTCGTCCGAGGGCTTGGCCCCCCGCTCGGCTGCCTTCTGCTCGGCGCGGTGTTCCAGCTTCTCGGCGATCTGTCGGCTGTAGTCCTCCCGGAAGGGCCGCAGCACGAAGTAACTCACGACCATGGAGATGAGGGCTGCCCCGGCGACGAGCAGGAAGAGCTGGTCCCTGCTGCGCAGTCCGGCCAGCCAGAGGATGAGCAGGCAGCCGAAGAAGACCAGGGTGCGAAGCAGGGTGTAGCGAACCATCACAGTCCCGAGTAGGAGTGCTGACCGACGAAGAAGACGTTGACGATGCCGTAGTTGACGACGATGCAGGCGAAGCCGGCGAGCGCGATGATCGCGGCATTCTGACGGCGCCAGCCGGTCGTCACCCGGGCGTGCAGATAGGCCGCGTAGACCACCCAGATGACGAAGGACCAGACCTCCTTGGGGTCCCAGTTCCAGTAGGACCCCCAGGCCTGCCGCGCCCAGATCGCACCGGCGATGACTGTGAAGGTCCACAGCGGGAAGGCGATGATGTGGAGCCCGTAGGCCAGCTTCTCGAGCTGACGCGACCCCGGCAACCGGTTCATGAACGAGCGGGCACCGAGGCGCTCGACATGGTCCTGCCACAGGTAGAGCGCGTTGACGGCGGCACCGATCCCGAAGAGCGCCATCGACAATGTCGCGATCGTCACGTGGATGACGAGCCAATAACTCTTGAGCGAGGGCATCAGTTCGGCACCGTCGACATACCAGATCGTGATGGCCAGCCCGAGGACGAGCACGGCGGGACCGGTGACGAAGAGGCCGAGCCAACGCAGATTGCGACGCAGCGACCAGCCGACATAGGTGAGCATGACGAAGGTGGAACCGGTGAGGGCGAACTCGAACATGTTGCCCAGCGGCATCCGGTGCACTTCGAGGCCGCGCATCACCGTCGACGCGGTGAGCAGCAGGGTCCCCAGGATGGTCAGCGACGAGGCGATGCCACCGGCGGATCGGGCGCGCGACGGGAGCTCCCCGTCCCCGGGCCGGTATGCCGCGGCGCTGGTTGCCGGGCCGGGCTCGGCGCCACGGACGCCGCCGGCGGCGACCAGCTCGTACTCCTCGACGTGCTCGGCGGCCTCGTCGCGAGCGGGCAGCAGCCACGCCAGGTGGGCGGCAAACGCAAGCATCGCCAGCGTGAGCACCCCCATCGCGCTGTAGAGGCTCAGCATCGAGAACTGCGCCAGGGTCTGGTCGCTCATCGGTGGTCCTTCACTCGTTCGGCGAGCCCGGCCAGCTCGTCGGTCATGCCCTCGTCGTCGTCCTTGGCGAGGGCGCCGACCCGCACCAGCGTACGTTGCCGGCCCTCGGCGTCGGGCTCGGCCTCGCTGACCCGGATGAAGACCCGGCGGCGGCGGACGGTGAGCATGGCGATCAGGCCGGCGAGGGCGAGCAGAGCGGCCCCCAGGGTCAGGCTCTTGCCCGGGTCGGTCCGCACCGACAGGCCGGCCCAGCGCTCGACACCGTCGAAGGTGATCGATCCGCGACCACCGGGCAGGTCGATGCTCTGGCCGGCCTTGATCCACAGCCGCAGTGGCTGATCCGAGCCCTCCGCGCGCAACTGAGTCATGGCGGAGTCGTCGAGTTCGTAGACCGACTGGGGGGCTCCATCGGGGAAGAGTTCGCCCTCGAAGACGGTGAGGGCGAGATAGGGGTCGAGGGGCTGGGGGAACATCGACTCCGGCCCGTGCTCGGTGATCGTGCCGGTCGGCAGGAAGAGGCCGGCAAAGCCGAGATCCTTCGGGGTGGCACCGGGAACCTTGACGGCGCCCACCGACTTGTAGTTGTTGTCCCGGGCGAGGAAGGGCGTGGCATCGGAGTAGATCACCGTGCCCTGCGCATCCCGGACGGTGATGTGTGGGGCATAGCCGTTGCCGAGGAGGAAGACCGTGCCATTGCCGGTCTCGAGCGGTTGGTTGACCTTGATGGTCCGGTCCTCGACCGGGGCCTTGGCCGTGGGGGCGAACTCCACGTGGGCGGTGAAGTCGCGCGGCATACCCAATTGGCCCTCGCGGGTGGTGTCCTCCTCGAAAACGGCGTCGAACCGGGTGAGGGTGAGGGTCCACGGCGTGAGATCGGCGGCGTCGACCTGCGGGCCCGGACTGAAGGTGTCGTAGCGGGAGAGGGTGTTGGCGAAGGTCTGGCCCTCGGGGAGGATCACGTCACCCTTGAAGCCCCAGAGGTGGCCGACCGCGACCCCGACGATGATGCCGATGAGGGCCAGGTGGAAGGCGAGGTTGCCGGTCTCCTTGAGGTAACCCTTCTCGGCGGACAGGCTGTTGTCATCGTGACTGTCCACCCGGAAACGGGCGGCACGCAACGTCTTTCGCCAGGCGGTGAGGACCTCGTCCGGGGTGCCGTCGACGGTTTCGACAAGGCTGGCGCCGAGCCGGTCAGGGTTCTTCGGTGCTCGGGGAGGGCGCGCGCGCAACGCCTTGAGATGCTGCTTGGTGCGGGGCAGCACGCAGCCGACCAGCGAGGTGAAGAGCAGCAGGTAGATCGCGGCGAACCACGGAGAGGCGTAGACCTCGAAGAAGCCGAGGCGATCCAGGATCGGCCCGGCCGTCGGGTGGTCGGTGAGCCACTGGGCGGTGCGGGTGGCGTCGATCGAGCGCTGCGGGAAGATCGACCCCGGCACGGCGCCGACAGCGAGGACGAGCAGCAGGAGCAGGGCCGTCCGCATGCTCGTCAGTTGGCGCCAGGCCCAACGCAGCCAACCCACCAGCCCGAGCCGGGGCTGGACGACGTCGCCGCTCACAGCGGCACCACGAAGTTGTCGATGAGCTCGGTCTGCAGCCACGTCGTGAGCCAGTCCCACCAGCCGGTCACGAGAAGCAGGCCGATGGCGATGAGCAGGACACCGCCGAAGGCCTGGATGCCGCGGCGGTGACGAGCGAGCCAGCGCTGCACGCGGGCGAACCGGTCGGCGGCCACGGCGGCGAGCAGGAAGGGGATGCCCAGGCCCAGGCAGTAGGCAACGGTGAGGGCCAGTCCGCGGGCGCTGGATGCTCCCTGCGTCGAGGTGGCCAGGATGAGCACCGCGGCGAGGGTCGGCCCGGTGCACGGCGCCCAGCCGAGCGCGAAGATGCCCCCGAGCACGGGAGCCCCGAGCAACCCGGCCCGAGGCCGCCAACGCAGGCGGGTGTCGCGCTGGGTGCCGATCGAGCGGCCCACTCCGAGGAAGACCAGGCCCAGGACGATGACCAGGCCGCCCCCGAGGCGCATGAGGAGGTCCTTGTGCTCCCACAGGCCGCGCCCGACGGAGGTGACGAAGAGGGCCATGAGGACGAACACGGCCGTGAAACCGGCCACGAAGAGCAGGGCACCCACCGCTGTGCGCCACCGCCGCGACGACGCGCGGTCACCGGCGGCCATTCCCGAGACGAAACCGAGGTATCCCGGCACGAGGGGCAGCACGCAGGGGCTGGCGAAGGACACCAGCCCGGCCAGTGCCGCGAGGCCCAGGGCGAGCGGCAGCGCACCCGAGACGATCGTCTGGCCGGCGTCGGTCACGAGCGACCCGCTCACGCCTCGGCCAGCACGTCGTCGATGAGGCCGGTGAGGGTCACCTCGGTGGCGGTCCCGGCGATCCGGGCGGCGATCCGACCTTGTGGGTCCAGGACGAGGGTGGTCGGCACGGTCGGCGCCTTCCCCTGCAACTCGAGGATGAGCAGGCCGGACTCGTCGGTGAGGCTCGGATAGGTCAACCCGGCCTTGGCCGCGAAGGCCTGGCCACGCGCGGGGTCCTCGCGGAAGTCGATGCCGATGAACTGGACCGGCTTGGCGTCGGCCTGGACCGCCGTCCACACGGACTGCAGGTGGGGAGCCTCGGCCACACACGGGGCACACCACGAACCCCAGACGTTGACGACGACGACGGTCCTGCCGTCGTCGGGCATCGACCAGGTGCCCCCGTCGATCGTCGAGCCGGACAGGGTGACCGGCCCCTTCCGCTCCCCTGCCGCGATCCGCTCGATCGAGCCGTCGCCGGAGACATAACCCTTCTGGTCGCCGCGCTTGGCCTGCTCGGCGATCGAATTGGGGTCCGAAGAGCAGGCCGTCAGGGCCAGCGAGGCCGCGCCGAGCGCCACCGTGAAGGCACCGCGACGGGAGGGTCCGGAGAGCGTGGCCGCTCGGGGAGGCTCGGGGAGGAACGAGGTCACGTCAGGCACCGGCTCCGGGTTGGGCCAGGGCGAGCAGGGAGGCAGCCGGCTCGCTGTAACTCACCGAGAGCAGGTCGTCGCCCACCCAGGTGAGCGAGGTCAGGCTGGCCAGGGTGCATTCACGCTTGCGAGGGTCGTGGAGGAAGCGTCGCCCCTCGTAGGCGCAGCGGACCGTCCAGATCGGCGCCTGGTGCGACACGATGACCGCCTCGTGGCCGCGGGCCGCGGCGCGGACGTCGTCGATGGCTGCCTTCATCCGGGCGGCGAGCTCGACGTAGGGCTCCCCCCAACTCGGGCGGAAGGGGTTCCACGCCTTGACGAGCAGCGCCGGGTGTTTGAGCAGTCCCTGACCGCCGGCAACCTGCAGACCCTCGAAGACATTCGAGGCCTCGATGACACGCTCATCGAGCGTGACCGGCAGGCCGTGCATCTCCGCCACCGGTGACGCGGTCTCACGGGCCCGCTCCAGCGGACTCGACACAATGTGGGTGATGTCGTGGTCGGCCAGGTGCTTGGCCGCGAGCAGCGCCATTTGTCGACCGAGGGTCGAGAGGTGGTAGTCGGGCAGCCGTCCGTAGAGCACCCGATCGGGGTTGTGCACCTCGCCGTGGCGCAGCAGGTGCACGACCGTGCGCGGCAGGGCGGCGTGGGCCGTCGAGGACTCCGACATGCCGTGATTGTCGCAGACGCTGCTGAGTGCTTCCCGACACCCTCCGGCGCCCGAACTCACCAATAGTGCACTTTCGGTATGCCGGCCGGCCAAGCCCGCACCCGAACTCACCAATAGTGCACTTTCGGTATGCCGGCCGGCCGGGCCCGCACCCGAACTCACCAATAGTGCACTTTGGGTATGCCGGCCGGCCGGGCCCGCACCCAAACTCACCAATAGTGCACTTTCGGTATGCCGGCCGGCCAAGCCCGCACCCGAACTCACCAATAGTGCACTTTCGGTATGCCGGCCGGCCGGGGTCGGTATGCCGGGTGCTCTCCGTGGTCAGTCGGCAGCCGCCGCCGCTCTGGCCGCGGCCGGCAGGGCGGTGGTGATGACGTCCAAGGCCGCATCGTCGTGCGCACCCGAGACGAACCAGGCCTCGAAGGCACTCGGCGGCAGGTGCACACCGGCGTCGAGCATGGCGTGGAAGAACCGGCCGAAGGCGGCGGTGTCCTGGGCGCGAGCATCGGCATAGGTGCGCACGGGGTCCTCGCGGAAGAAGATCGAGAACATCGAGCCGGCCCACTGCACCGTGTGCGGCACACCCTCGGCGGTGAGGGCGGCCGAGGCGGCATCCGCGATCACGGTCGCCGTGGCCTCGAGGCGCGGGTAGAGATCTTCGGTGCAGCCCCGCAGGGTGGCCAACCCGGCCGCCGCGGCCACGGGGTTTCCCGAGAGCGTTCCGGCTTGGTAGACCGGTCCTTCCGGTGCCAGGTGGGCCATGATGTCGGCCCGTCCACCGAACGCGGCTGCGGGAAAGCCGCCGCCCATGACCTTGCCGAAGGTGAACAGGTCCGGGGCACCCGCTGCGGGCACACCCTCGAGGCCGAGCCAGCCCGCACGGGAGCAGCGGAAGCCGGTCATCACCTCGTCCGAGATGAGCAGCGCGCCGTGCGCGGAGGTCACTCGGCGCAACGCGTCGGTGAAGCCGACGACCGGCGGGACGACTCCCATGTTGCCGGGCGCTGCCTCGGTGATGACAGCCGCAATCTCGCCACCCCGCGCCGCGAAGACCGCCTCCAACGCCGCAATGTCGTTGTAGGGCAGCACGATCGTCTCGGCGGTCATGTCGGCCGGGACGCCCGCCGAGTCGGGCAGGGCGAAGGTCGCGACGCCGGATCCGGCGGCAGCCAGCAGGGCGTCGACGTGCCCGTGGTAGCAGCCGGCGAACTTCACGATGACGTCCCGCCCGGTGAAGCCGCGGGCCAGCCGGATCGCCGACATCGTCGCCTCGGTCCCGCTGGAGACCAGTCGCACCTGCTCGACCGGCGCGACCCGGGCGACGATCTCCTCGGCGAGGAGCACCTCGCCCTCGCTGGGCGTCCCGAAGGAGAAGCCCTGTGCCGCAGCATGATTCACGGCATCAAGGACGTCGGGGTGCCGGTGACCGAGGATCATCGGCCCCCAGGAGCAGAGCAGGTCCACCAACCGGTTGCCGTCGACGTCGACGAGCCACGGGCCGTGTGCTGAGGCGATGAAGCGCGGAGTGCCTCCCACCGCGCGAAAGGCTCTCACCGGCGAGTTCACCCCGCCCGGGATGACGGCGCGTGCGCGCGCGAGGAGTGCGTGGGAGGAAGCCGTGGTCAGGGTCTGGGAGGGCACGGACACTCTGGCAAGTCTAGGTGGCCCGCTCCGATCCTGGGTGCGGGTTCTGCTGTGCCCTGGGACGCAGGGCCGCACCGAAGCCGACCAGGGAGCCGCGCGAGCGGCGCCAGCCGCGCATCAAGGGGCGGCGGTCTCCTCGGCGCCCACCGCAGCGTTGGCCCGACGGAGAGTCTGCATCGCCTCGCCCAGCGCGCGGAACTGCTCGGCGGTGAGCGGGTCGATGAGGTGACGGCGCACGCTCTCGACATGGATTCGCGCCAACTGACCGACCAGCGCAAAACCCGCATCAGTCAGACAGAGCACGACACCCCGGCCGTCGTCGGGAGCCGGGATGCGGCGCACCAGCCCCCGTTTCTCCAGTCGCGCCGCCGTGTGCGTGACCCGGCTGCGAGACTGGACGATGAAGGCGGCGAGCGCCGACATCCGCTGCCGACCCTCCGGGGCCTCCGAGAGCATCGAGATCAGTTCGTACTCCGGCAAGCTCACACCCTGATCGGCCAGGTCTCGCTCGAGGGCGACCTCCAACTCTCGGCTGCCGCGCAGGTACGCGCGCCACGCCTGCTGCTCGTCGGCGGAGAGCCACCGGGTGACAGCGTCCTCGCTCGTCATGAGCGCATCCTGCCACCGGCACGAGCCGTCGACGCGCCCCGGGCCGGAGCGGCGTTCACCAGCGCTCCGCCAACTCCAGGGCGAAGTAGCTCAGGATGATCTGAGCCCCGGCCCGACGCAGGTGGATCAGGGACTCGGTCGCCACCCGCTCGCGGTCGATCCAGCCGTTGTCGGCGGCCGAGACGATCTGTGAGTACTCACCCGAGATCTGGTATGCCGCAACGGGAACCGGCGAGATTTCGGCAGCGGCCGCGATGATGTCGAGATGAGGCTGGCCGGGCTTGACCATGATGATGTCGGCGCCCTCGGCGACGTCGAGCTCGATCTCACGGATCGCCTCGGTCGCATTCGCGGGATCCTGCTGGTAGGTCGCCCGATCGCCGACGAGGGAGGACTGCACGGCCTCCCGGAAGGGGCCGTAGAGACCGGAGGTGTACTTCGCGGCATACGCGAGGATCAGGGTGTCGGTGAAGCCGGCAGCGTCGAGGGCCGCCCGCACGTGCCCGACCTGGCCGTCCATCATCCCCGAGAGGCCGAGCACCTCGGCGCCGGCGGCGGCCTGCGCGAGGGCCATCGCGGCATACCGCTCCAGGGTGGCGTCGTTGTCGACGGCCCCCGAGTGGTCGAGGACGCCACAGTGGCCGTGGTCGGTGAACTCGTCGAGACAGAGGTCGGCCATGACGACGATCCGATCCCCCACCGCCTCGGCGAGGCGGGTGAGGGCGACGTTGAGGATGCCACCGGGGTCATCGGCGCCGGAGCCACGCCCATCCTTGGCCTCGGGCACACCGAAGACCATCAAGCCCCCCAGGCCTGCCGCCACGGCACGCTCGGCCTCCGCGACCAGCGAGTCGAGGGTGTGCTGGACCACGCCCGGCATCGACGAGATCGGCACCGGTTCGGCGATGCCTTCGCGCACGAAGACCGGGAGCACCAGATCCGCCGGGTGCAACCGGGTCTGGGCCACAAGGCGGCGCACCGCCGGCGAGCGCCGCAGCCGACGAGGACGGTGGACGGGGAAACTCACGATCGCCGGATCCTCAGGAACGGGCCCGGCGACGCGACTCACTGCGGCGCTCACTGGGGCGACGCACCTGCTCGCCGGCCTCGTGCGCGGCGTGGGCGCGGGCCGCGCCGTGATCGGCCAGGGCATCGATGAGCACCTCGGCGCTCGGCTCGGCAGCCAGCACGTCGACGCGCAGGCCGTGCTCCTCGGCCGTCTTCGCGGTCTGCGGGCCGATGCAGGCGATCACCGTGTTGGTGTGTGGCTTGCCCGCGATCCCGACGAGGTTGCGGACCGTCGAGCTCGACGTGAAGACGACTGCGTCGAAGGCACCACTCTTGATGGCGTCGCGAACCTCGGGTGCCGGCGGCGCCGCACGCACGGTGCGGTAGGCCGTGACGTCGTCGACCTCCCAGCCCATCTCGACCAGTCCGGCGACGAGGGTGTCTGTGGCAATGTCAGCCCGCGGCAACAGGATTCGGTTGATCGGGTCGAGCAGGTCGTCGTAGGGCGGCCACTCCTCGAGCAGGCCGCGTGCGGACTGCTCCCCCGTCGGCACGAGGTCGGGGATGAGCCCCCAGTCACGCAACGCCTGGGCGGTGACGCCACCCACCGCTGCGACCTTGAGGCCGGCGAAGGACCGCACGTCCAGGCCGAGAGCTTCGAAGCGCTCCCGCACGGCCTTGACGGCGTTGACGGAGGTGAACCCGACCCACTCGTAACGACCGGTGACCAGGCCCGTGATCGCGCGCTCCATCTGCTGCGGGGTGCGCGGGGGTTCGACGCTGATGGTGGGCACCACCGTGGAAATCGCGCCATAGCGGGACAGCCGCCGGTCGATGGACTCGGACTGCTCCTTGGTGCGCGGGACCAGGACGTTCCACCCGAAGAGCGGCCGCGACTCGAACCAGTTGATCGTCTGGCGCAGGTCCACGGTCGGGCCGACGACCGCCAGGGCCGGCGTCGGAGCCGACTCGACGGCTGCCGTCGCGTCCTCGAGGGTGGTGACGGCGGTGCTCTGCCGCACGGAGGTGCCGTGGCCGGTGACCGCGACAGGAGTGCCCGCGTCGCGGCCGGCCTCCAGGAGCGCGGCCAGTCCGGCAGCGAGCGCCTCGGCGCTGCCGAGGACGACGACCGTGGAGCGTGGATCCAGGCAGGCGGGGTCGACGGTGGACGCGCGCCCCTTGGTGCCGCCGGCGTGGGCGATCACGTGGACGGCCGAGGACTCGGCGGTGGTCAGCGGAACGCCCGCGTAGGCCGGGACGGCGGAGACCGCACTGACGCCCGGGACGACCTCGACCGGCACCCCGGCCTTGGCGCAGGCCAAGGCCTCCTCGGCGAGACCGTTGAAGGTCGCCGGGTCACCATCCATGAGACGCACGACCAAGCCACCCTTGTGGGCTCGGGCAGTGCTCACGACGAGCTTGGCATTGGCAGCATGCGTCAGGCGCTGACCGTGGTCGCCGCGACCGGCGTCGACCACGTCGACCTCGGGTCGGCAGTGCCGAGCCACGATCTGGTCGCGGGCGATCTGGTCGATGACGACCGCATCGGCCTCGGCGAGCAGCTCGACCGCGCGGACGGTGAGCAGGCCGGGGTCACCGGGGCCCGCGCCCACGAAGGCGACGGTGGCGGGGGTCTTCCCGGGCCGGGAGGGGGTGGTGGTCACGGTGGTCACGCTCCGAGTGGGGTCGCGGTGGTGCGGGTGGTCGAGCCACCCGTGGGACTGGTCGGTGGTGCGAGGTCGGGGACGAGCGCACCGGCGCCGTCCTCGAGGAGCAGGGCGGCAAGGGCGGCCCCGAGTCGCTCGGGAGCATCGAGGGGCCCGGTCAGTGAGCGGCGGATCTCGTCGCTGCCGTCGACCGCGACAACCGCGCCGCGCAGACTGAGTTCGTCCCGGTCGTCGCCGATGACGACATCGGCGAGGGCTCCCACGGGAGCGGAGCACCCGGCTTCCAGCGCCGCAAGCAGCGATCGCTCAGCGGTCACGCACGCGCGGGTGTCGGGGTCGTCGAGCGCAGCCACGGCCTCACGCAGGGTCCGGTCGTCAGCCCGGATCTCGACGGCGAGAGCACCCTGGCCGGGGGCGGGCAGCACCTGGATCGGGTCGAGGATCTCGGTGACCTGGTCGTCGCGCCCGAGCCGGCGCAGGCCGGCCAGGGCGAGGACGACTCCGTCGAGCCGACCCTCGGTCACGGCCGCGAGGCGGGTGTCGACATTGCCGCGCAGGTCGCTGACCCGGTGGCCGAGCCCGAGGGCGAGCAACTGGGCCTGCCGGCGGGGCGAGCCGGTCCCGATGACGGCGCCCGGGGGCAACTCACCCAGGGTCATCCCGTCGCGCGCGACAAGCGCATCGCGAGGGTCCTCCCGCACGGGGATGGCCCCGAGGGCGAGTCCCTCTGCCGGCGCTGTCGGCAGATCCTTGAGCGAGTGAACGGCCGCGTCGATCCGACCCTCGTGCAGGGCCGAGCGCAGCGCGGAGACGAAGACGCCCGTCCCCCCGAGCTGGCGCAGGGCAGTGCGCTGGTCGCGGTCGCCGTCAGTCGTCACGAGCACGAGCTCGACGTCGTGGCCGGCCGCGCGCAGCCGGTCGGCCACCCAGGTGGACTGGGTCGTGGCCAGCGCCGAGCGCCGAGTGCCCAGCCGGATGGTGCTCATGGCCCTTCCTCCGGGTCGAGAACGAGTGACACCGGAGCGGAGACCAGGCTCACGTCGCGCGGGTCGAGGTCGAAGAGCTCGTGCAGTGCGCGCGCGTAACTGCCGCCGCGGCCCTGCTCGGCGAACTCCTTGACCCGCACAGTGGGGGCGTGGAGCAACTTCTCGACGACGCGGTGGACCGCCTTGGCGACCTCGTCACGCTCGGCCGGGTCGAGGTCCGGGAGGCGCCGCTCGAGCCGGGTGAGTTCGGCGGCGACGACGTCCTCGGCGCGCCGACGCAGGGCACTCACCGTGGGGGCGACCGTCTCGGCGCTGCGCATCGTGAGGTACTCGGCGACCTCCGCCGTGACCAGGTCAGTCGCGGCCTGCACCTGCGGGTGATGGCCTGCATCGCCCAGCAGGGTGCCCAGGTGGGCCAGGTCGAGGAGTCGGACGCCGGGAACCGTCGCGGCACCGGGTTCGACATCGCGCGGCAGGGCGAGGTCGACGACGACCAGGGCCCGACTCTCACGGCCCCGCTGGGCCTGGACCAGGTCGGCGGTGGAGACCACGAGGCCGCGTGCACCGGTGCTGGAGATCACCACGTCGGCGCGGCCGAGCGCAGCCTGCCGATCCTCCCAGGCGACCACCTCGCCGCCCAGTCGCTCGGCGAGCGTGTGCGACCTGACGGTGCCTCGGTTGGCGATGAGCAGCTCGCGCACCCCCGCCGCCTTCGCGGCCGTCGCGGCCAGAGCCCCCATCCCGCCTGCGCCGAGCATGAGCACGCTCGCGGTGGTCAGATCGACTTCGGTGGCGGCCTCGGCGAGCGCGGCGTCGACGAGGGAGCGACTGACGGCGTCGATCCCCGTCTCGCTGTGGACCCGCTTCCCGACGCGCAGGGCCCGCTGCAGGACGGTGTTGAGCTGCGGACCGACGTGATGGCGGGCCTGACCGCGCCGCAGCGCGGAGCGCAGTTGGCCGAGCACCTGGGCCTCGCCGATGGCCATCGAGTCCAGACCGGAGGACACCGAGAACGCGTGGGCTACGCCGCGCTCCTCGTAATGGACATAGAGGTAGGGGTGGAGCAGGGCGCGGTCGACGCCGGTGTGCTCGGCGAAGGCGTCGGTCAGCTCGGCAAGGGCCCCGTGGAAGGTGACCGCCTCGGCATACACCTCGGTGCGATTGCAGGTGGAGAGCACGAGAGCCTCGCGCACGTGCTCACCGCGTAGCGCGGCGGCCTCCAGTTCGGAGGCGGCCGAGGTGTCGAAGGCGACCCGCTCGAGCACGTCGAGCGGGGCATGGTGGTGCGAGAGACCGAGGACGAGCAGGCTCATGACACCTCGGCTGTTCGGGTGGTCGGCACGGTCCGCTGCTGGGCGAGGAAGGCCAGGATCTGGAGCTCGGTGCCGAGGTCGACCTTGCGGACGTCGACCCCGCCCGGGACCGAGAGCACCACGGGTGCGAAGTTGAGGATCGAGCGGACGCCGGCGGCCACGAGCTGGTCGGCGACGTCCTGCGCCGACTCGGGTGGGGTCGCGATGACACCGATGGCCAGGCCCTGCTCGCGGACCAGGGCGGGGAGGTCTGCCATTGCCTGCACGACGAGGCCGGCAGCCCGCAGGCCCACAAGGCGTTCGTCGTGGTCGAGGACCGCGACGACCTTGAAGCCACGCGTGGCGAACCCTCGGTATGCCGCGAGCGCACGACCGAGGTTGCCCATCCCGATGATGGCCACCGGCCAGTCGCGCGCGAGGCCGAGCACCTCGGTGATCTCGGCGGCCAGCATGGTCACGTCGTAGCCGACCCCACGCACACCGTAGGAGCCGAGATGGGACAGGTCCTTGCGAAGTTTGGCCGGGCCGACACCGGCGAGAGTCGAGAGTTCCTCGGAGCTGACCGAGACGACGCCGTCGTCGGCGAGGGCGGTCAGCGCGCGCAGGTATCCCGGGAGTCGGGCGACCGTGGCGTCGGGAACACCCCGCCGGGATGCCGCCTCGGTGCTCACGCCGGTCCTCTCGTCACGCCGAGGATCGCGCGCACTCCTGGCTGGAGGGGCGGCCCGCCGACCCAGCCAGACTACGCATTTGTGAACGCATGCACAAAGTCATGCTCATCCCCGCGAGACATCTCTCACTGGCCGTGTGGTACACGCGGCGGCACCCTCGCTCCCGTGCTCAGCGAGTGGGCGGGTCGAGGGCCGCGCGCAGTTGCTCCGCCGTGATCCGCCAGGTCGCCACGACGGCCCCGTCGACCTCGATCACCGGGATCAGTTCGCGATAAGCGGCCAGCGTCCGGGGGTCATCGAGGATCGAACGCACCTCGAGGTCAGCGCCGCGCTGGGCAGCGATCGGTGCGCACACGGCATACGCATCGTCGCAGAGGTGGCAGCCCGGCCGGGAGTGGATGACGATCCGGGCGGGCATGCTCAGAAGAAGACCGACTTGCGCTGCATGAGCAGGGCATAGAGCGTCTGCTGGATCGTCTCGCGGACCTGATCGGTGAGGTCGAAGACCAGCATCGGGTCCTCGTCGGCACGCGGTCCGAAACCGTCGGTCGGGATCGGCGCGCCGAACTCGATGATCCACTTGCTGGGCAACGGGATGAGGCCGAGTGGACCGAGCAGCGGGAAGGTCGGGGTGATCGGCGCATACGGCAGGCCGAAGAGCCGGGCGACGGTGCCCATGTTGCCGATGATGGGGGCGATCTCCTCGGCGCCGACGATCGAGGTCGGGATGATGGGCACCTGGGCCTTGAGGGCCGCCGCGACGAAGCCGCCGCGACCGAAACGCTGGAGTTTGTAGCGCTCCTTGAAGGGCTTGCCGACTCCCTTGAAGCCTTCGGGGAAGACACCGACGAGCTCGCCCTTGGCGAAGAGGCGCTCGGCGTCGGTGTTGGCCGCGAGGGTGGAGCCGGTGCGTCGCGCGTAGGTCCCCAGGAACGGTGTCTGGAAGACGAGGTCGGCGCCGAGGGCACGCATGACCCGGTGCTCGGGGTGCTCCTCGTGGATGGCGACCTGGGTCATCACCGAGTCGATGGCAATCGTCCCGGAGTGGTTGGCCACGATGAGCGCACCACCCTCGGCCGGGATGTTCTCGATGCCGCGCACCTCGATGCGGAACCACTTCTCATAGATCGGGCGGAGCAGCGGCAGGACGACGTTCTCGGTGAAGTGGGGGTCGTAGCCGAACTCGTCGACCGCGTAGTCACCCTCGATCCGACGCCGGACGTAGGCGATGGCTGCGGCCAACTTGGCCTCGATGTCCTCGGCGGACATGCCGGCCGACTCGGCCGCGAAACGCAGGGCGGTGATGATGCCCTGGACGAGGTCGGTGACCCCGGGCGTCGGGGTCTGCGCGGGGTGCGGGCGACGGGTGGGATCGATCGCGGCCTCACCGGCGGGGGTTGGCGCGTTGGCCAGGCGGAGGCGACGCGCGACGAGGTCGTCCTGGGCGCGCTTGGCCCGAGGGCTCGGTCGTGGGACCTTGCGTTCGCCGGAGAGACGGCGGGCCTTGGGGGCAGGGCTGGACGCAACGACCGGGCGTGGCCGGTGCTTGGCGCGCTCGCCGGACGCGGGAGGGATCGGGGCCACAGCCGGAGCCGGGGCGGGGGCCACCTTCGATGGGGAGGTGGCCACCTTCGGGGCGGACACCTTCCGGGTTGTCGCCGAGGGCGCAGCCTTCTTGGCCGGCGCCGTCCTGGGCACGGCCCCCGATGGCGCCGGGGTCGCTGCTTTCGTCGCCACCTTCGAGGACCCCGCCCTGCGGGACGGGGCCTTCTTCGCGGGCGCCGTGCCGTCAGACCCCGACGCCACCGGGATCACCGGCTTGACGGTGCGAGCCGGTGCGGCGGCATCGGCCTCGACCTGGGCGGAGAGCAGCGGGGTGCTGCGGCGTTTGGCGCGCTCCCCCCCGGCGCGGGCCGCTCCGGCCGCGAGCGCGCTCTGGCGCTTGGCGGTGGCCATCAGTGATCCCTCCTGGTCCACGCAGAGACCTGGTCGACCTGTCGGGTCGTCACGTCGATGAGTCCGCCGACGGCAGCTCCGACACTCTCGGCCGCGCCGCTGACGGCGGCATCCAGGGCTTCGGTGCCGGGCAACAGCGCCGGCAGGGAACGGGCGAAGTCGGCGAACGCCTCGCGCGTCGTGAACTCGGGTTCGAAGCCGAAGACCTGCCGCATCGCGGTGGTGTCCAGGCCTCGACCGAAGGCGAGGAGGTCGAGCTGGTCCGGCGAGAAGTCCGCCAGCCCGAGCCGCTTGGCAAAGCCGCCGACCGGACCGGCGGCGGCCCGAGGCACGGGTAGGAAGGGACGGCCGGTCAGGGCAATGGCCTGCAGGACGGTGATGACACCGTCCCCGGCGAGGTTGATCACGCCCGTCGTGTCGGTGACGGCAGCACGCACGAGAGCGGTCACCGCGTCCTGCTCGTGGATGAATTGGAGCCGTGCGTCGTAGCCCATGGGGATCGGCACGATCGGGAGCCCGAAATAGTCGGTGATCGCGGTGCGGATGCGTGGACCGACGACATTGGCGAAGCGCATGGTGAGGATGTCGACGTCCGGGCGCCGACGGGCGAAGCCGCGCACATAACCCTCGACCTCGATCGAGTCCTTGCCGAAGCCCGACGTGGGGATGCGCTTGGCACCCATGTCCTCGGTGAACATCGCCGGGTCGCGCGGGCTCGCGCCGTAGACCGCGCTCGTGCTCTTGACGACCAACCGCTTCACCGAGGCGGACTTCTGGCAGGCCCCGAGCAACTGCATCGTCCCGATGACGTTGATTTCCTTCTGCGGCGTGCGGCCACCGGCGAGCACGGGTGTCGCGATGACGTTCATGTGCACGACCGTGTCGACCTCGGCATCCTCGAGGATCCGGCCGATCATCGGGTTGCGGATGTCGGCACGCACGAACTCCGCCGAGCCGATGGAGTGCGGCGGGGGGATGACGTCGACGCCGATGACGCGCTCGACGGCGAGGTCCTGGGTCAGGCGGCGGGCCACCAGGCCTCCGAGGTGTCGTGAGACACCCGTGACGAGCACGGTGCGTTTCACTGGGCCTCCTGTGATCGGGTGGGGCGCGTCCTGGCCTGATCGACCCTACCCGCGCGGGTCGGGCGTCGATCACCGGCGGCGACGCAGGTCACGGACGACGAAGCCCCCGACGGCAGCGGCTCGTGGGGGCTGGTCGTGAGAGCGGCTGAGTGCCGCCGACTCACTTCTTGTTGCGACGCTGGTGACGCGTCTTGCGCAGCAACTTGCGGTGCTTCTTCTTGGCCATCCGCTTGCGGCGCTTCTTGATGACTGAACCCATGTGGCATTCCTTGCTGGTGACAGTGGATCGTCCGCCGCGCGCAGGTGAGCGGACGACGTCGACTGCCCAGCCTAGCGACTGCGCGACCGCCACCCAAACCAGCGGTGACGACGCGGACGCCAGCCGGCCCCGCGGCATACCTGTGAATCGGGGGGACAACGAAGGGGCGGGCCGATGCGCTCGGCCCGCCCCCTTCGTGGCTGCTCGCTCAGGCGGTGTCAATGAAGGAGGAGCGGAGGTACTTGTGGACCTCGTCCTCCGGCACCCGGAACGACCGGCCGACGCGGATGGCCGGGAGTTCCCCGGCATGCACCATCCGATAGACGGTCATCTTGGACACGCGCATGATCGAGGCAACCTCGGCCACCGTGAGGAACTGCACCTCACCGAGCTGACGCTCCGACATCGATACCTCGATTTCTGGCAGTCACGCGGGGTCGACTTCCCCATCGACCGAGGTCCGCGCGATGCTGTGCGCAACCATAGGGGCAGATGTGACGATTGGGGAAGTCAGGCGAGAACATTCCTCCGCGCTGTCCAGTCGACACGCCGCAGACGAGCCTCGATTCAGTCGAACCAGGGGTCGAGTCCATGGTGCGGGAAGACCGCCTCCCGGGTCGTCATCACCGCGCGATCGTGGGCGTTGTCGGGGTTGTGCCCCATCGCCCAGGGTCGCACCCAGATGGGCAGGTTCTCGGCGGGCAGGTCACCCATCCGCTTCGGCCCGGGACGGCCGAAGAGTGCCTCGACGTGGCCTCTCCACTCGGCGGGCACCTCGGTCTCGACCGGGACGGGCCGGTGGGCCGCGATGGCGGTGAGGTGCGTCCACGACCGGGGCACGACATCGACCACCTCATAGCCGCCTCCACCCAGGGCGAGCCACTTGCCGCCGGTGACCTCGTGCGCCAGGTGGTGCATCGACTCGTGGGCGCGCCGCTGGGCGTCCAACGAGATCGAGAAGTGGGCGAGCGGGTCGTCGATGTGGGTGTCGCACCCGTGCTGGGTCACAAGGACCTGGGGGCGGAAGGCGTGGACGAGCGGCGGCACGATCGCATCGATGGCCCGCAGCCAATGCGCATCATTGGTCGTCGGCGGGAGGGCGACGTTGACCTTGCTGCCCCGGGCATCGCGCCCGCCGATGTCAGCCGGCCAACCCGTGCCGGGGAACAGTGCGCGGCCGGTCTCGTGCACCGAAATCGTCATGACCCGCGGCTCGTTCCAGAAGATCCGCTCGACACCGTCGCCGTGGTGAACGTCGATGTCGACATAGGCGACCCGCTCGACGCCTTGGTCAAGAAGCCATTGGATGGCGATCGCCGCGTCGTTGTAGATGCAGAAGCCGGCCGCGTGCGTGCGCATCGCATGGTGCATGCCCCCGCAGTAGTTGACCCCATGGTCGATCTCACCGGCGTGGAGGGCGCGGGCCAGGGCCAGGGTGCCGCCGGCGATTCGGGCGGAGGCCTCGTGCATGCCGGCGAAGGCCGGATCGTCGTCGGTGCCCAGGCCACGTCGCGGGTCAGCCAGGGCGGGGTTCTCCGACGCCCGCTTGACCGCCGCGATGTAGTCCGCGTCGTGGGCCAACAACAGTTCGTCGTCGGTCGCCGGGTCCGGCGCCACGACCTCGACGTCGTCGAGGACACCGAGCGCGCGCGCCAGGCGCGTCGTGAGGTCGAGGCGCACTGGTGCCATCGGGTGGTCACGACCGAAGTTGTATGCCGTGAAGGCGTCGTCCCAGATGGCGCGCGTCCTTGAGGCCATACCCTCACGCTACTCCGCACCACTAGCCTGATCCGGAGCAGTCCACCGCCGTCGCGCGCCACGTGAGTGACGTGAATGCGCCGACCACCCTCGAGGAGCAGCAGACGATGTCACGCAGCAACGCCGACAGCGAAGTCCTCGTCATCGGTCTCGGGCGATTCGGTGCCGCCGCCGCGATGGAGTTGCGCCGGCTGGGCCACAAGGTGACCGGGCTCGAGCGGGACGCCGTCCTCGCGGAGCGATACATCGGCAGCCTGACGACGATCGTCCACGGTGACGGCAGTGACCCCAAGACGATCCGCGACATGAAGGTGGCCAAGTACAAGATCGCCATCGTGGCGATCGGTTCGTCGATCGAGGGGTCGGTTCTGGCGGCCGCCAACCTGGTCGACGCCGGGGTCCAGGACATCTGGGCCAAGGCCATGTCCGTGGAGCATGCGCGGATCCTCGACCGGATCGGCGTGCACCACATCGTTCGGCCCGAGTCCGACACCGGCCGGCGCGTCGCCCATCTGGTCGGAGGCAAGCTCCAGGACTACATCGAGTTCGACGACGGCTTCGCCATCGTGAAGATGAGGCCACCGCAGGAGGCAATCGGCTTCACCTTGGAGCAGAGCCAGATCCGCAGCAAGTACGGCGTGACGGTTGTCGGGGTGAAGGCGCCGGGTCAGGACTTCACGTATGCCGTGCCCTCGACCAAGGTGTCGGCGCACGACACGCTCATCGTGAGTGGCGCCACCTCGTTGCTCGAGCGCTTGGCCGCCCGCCCCTGACAGACATCTTCTGCGTCACGCAGAAGATGGTTTTGGAGTCAGCGCGGGGCATTGCCGATCCGGTCGGAGATCGGGAGGTCCATCGCGATCTCTTCCTCGCCGTCGTCCTCGCTGACCACGCGCATCGGACGCCGATCGGAGGTCGGGCGGAAACCGAACCCGGACGCGAAGGCGACCGCACGACCGTTGTCGGTGCCGACCCAGTAGACCACGTGCGACTTGCCCTGTCCGGCCGCCGCCTTGACGCCCGCCTTGACGAGGGCGGTCGCGACACCGCTGCCGCGCAGGGCCGGGTCGACCCACAGACCGAAGATCTGGGCAGCATCGTCGCGGTCCGCGACGGCACCCACGCTGGCAATGCCGGCGGCTTCGCCGTCCACCTCGGCCAGCAGGCGCTGGGACCGCTTCATCCGCTCGGTCCAGAACTGCTCGGATTGATCGGCCTCGGTGTCATGGGAGGCAACGAAGGCGTCGGGAGATTCCTCGAGCGCTCGCAGTCGAACGGACCGGTAGAGCTCCCAGTCACCCTCACCCAACGCACGCACGGAAATCTCGGACATGGCCATACCCTGCCATGCCGGGCTGCCGGTGTCAGGGTTGGCCATCGCTTGTTCACCTGGCCGGGCCGGACCTGAGGCTGCCAGGGCTCAGGCTCCCGAGAGCTCGGCAGAGCGCTTGGCGGCAGCCTCCATCGCCGTGATGAAGGCGGCGCGGACCTTGTGGTCGTCGAGTTCGCGCAGCGCGGCGGCCGTCGTACCGCCGGGGCTGGTGACCTGCTCCCGCAGCACCGTGGGGTGCTGGCCGGTCTCGCGCATCATGGTGGCCGCGCCGTAGAGGGTCTGGACCACGAGCTCGGTGGCCATCGTCCGCGGCATACCGAGGACCACTCCCGCCTCGATCATCGCCTCGACGACGTAGAAGATGTAGGCCGGGCCCGACCCGGAGATCGCGGTGACGGCGTCCTGGAGATACTCGGGGACCTCAGCGACCTTGCCGGTCGCCGCGAGCAGTGCCTTGGCCTCCTCGAGCTGGGCGGGGCTGACGTGCCGCCCGGCGGAGACCGCGGCCATGCCCTGGTCGACGAGGGCCGGCGTGTTGGGCATGACGCGCACGACGGCACGGCCGTCGGCGAGCGCGGTCTCGACGGTGCCCGTCGTGATGCCGGCCGCGATGCAGACGACGAGATTGTCCTCGGCAACGTGGTCGCGGATCTCGGCGAGCAGGCCCCGGATGTCCTGTGGCTTGACGACGAGCACGAGGGTGTCGGCGACCTTTGCGGCCTCGACGTTCTCCAGGGCGCGCACGCCGTACTTCTCGGTCAGTTCGGCAGCGCGCTCGGCCCGACGCTCGGTGATGACGAGGTCATCGGCGCTACGGCCCCCTCGCAGCAGGCCCGAGAGCAGGGTCTCCCCCATGACGCCGGCGCCGAAGATCGCAACGGTTCCCATGGGCGGCAAGTATGCCGCGGCAGCGCGGCAGCGGCGCTTGCGTCCGCGAGGAGCGTCGTCACGGGCTCGAGTCGCGCGGACGCAAGGGGTGGGTCCGCGGCGGGTTCAGCCCTTGGTGATCAGCGAGCGCATGAAGAACATCGTGTTGGCGGGGCGCTCGGCCATCCGTCGCATGAGGTAGCCATACCACTCGTCGCCGAAGGGGATGTAGACCCGCATCTGGGCACCCCGGTCGGCGATCCGCTTCTGTTCGTCCGGGCGGATGCCGTAGAGCATCTGGAACTCATAGGTCTCCGGCGTCCGCTCTTGGTGGGCCGCGAGCGCCTGCGCGATCTCGATGAGGCGTGGGTCGTGGCTGGCGACCATCGGGTGGCCCTCTCCGGCCATCAACACCTTGAGGCAACGGACATAGGACAGGTCGACGTCGGCCTTGTCCTGATAGGCCACGCTGGCCGGCTCCTTGTAGGCGCCCTTGCACAACCGCACCCGGCTGCCGGCGACGGCGAGATCGCGACAATCCCCGAGGGTGCGCTTGAGGTAGGACTGCACGACGGCGCCCACCCAGGGGAAGTCGGCCCGCAGCTCATGGAGAACCGCGAGCGTCCGATCGGTCGTCGTGTGGTCCTCCATGTCGAGGGTGACCGTCGTGCCAGCGCGCTCGGCAGCCGTGCAGATCTCCCTCGCCAGGTCGAGGGCGATGGCGTCGCCGTCCTTGGGGAGGTACTGCCCCAGGGCTGAGAGCTTGAGACTGACCTCCGCCGCGGCGTACTGGCTCAGGTCGGCGCGTGCGAGGGCGTCGAGGAGCGCGACGTAGGTGTCGCGGGTGTGCTCGGCCTGCGCCCGCTCGGTGGTGTCCTCGCCGAGGTAGTCGAGCGTGGCGAGCCGGTTGGTGGCGCGCAGTTCGGCGGTCGCCTGGACCGCATCGGCCACCGTCGTGCCCGGCACGTAGCGAGCCACGACGTCCCGGCTGACCGGCGCCTTCTCGATGGTGGTGCGGACGAGGTCTGACTTCGAGAGTCCGAGGAGGGCACCCCGGAGCAGGTCACTGGCTTCCACGAGCGACACGGTACCGCCGCCGACTTCTTTCCCGTATGCCGCGGGGCAGGGGCCCGCGCCCCGCCTCCCGTCAGGCGGTGCGTCGGCGCAGGGTGAGCGAGCCCAGGACGAGCGAGACGATGATCCAGGCGACCATGACGAGGAAGTCCTTGGTCACCTCGGGGCTGGCGTTGACCGTGACCTCCTTCATCGCGTCCACGGCATACGACAACGGCAGCCAGTCCGAGATGGTCGAGAGGACCGACGGCATCTGGTCGCGCGCGACGAGCAGTCCGCACAGGAGGAACTGGGGCAGGACGAAGGCCGGCATGAACTGCACTGCCTGGAACTCGGTGCGCGCGAACCCACTGGCCAGCAGACCGAGGGCGGTGCCGAGCAGGGCGTCGAGGAGGGCGATGGCGGTGAGGATCCAGACCGGGCCCGAGATGTCGAGCCCGCACACATAGATCGCGAACGCCGTCGCAATGATCGACTGGACGATGGCAACGACGCCGAAGGCGATCGCATAGCCGACCATGAGGTCGCCCTTGCCGAGAGGGGTCGTCATGAGCCGCTCGAGGCTGCCGCCGGTGCGCTCGCGCAGGGTCGACACCGAGGTGACGATGAACATGATGACGAAGGGGAAGACCCCGAGCAGGGAGGCCCCGATCGAATCGAAGACCGGCGTCGGGGAGTCGGCGAAGATCCACGCGAGCAGGCCGAGCAGGACGCACGGCACGAGGAGCATGAGCGCGACGGTGCGGTGGTCGTGCCTGAGCTGGGACAGGATCCGGCCCGCGGTCGCGAGCGTGATGCGGGGGTTCATGCCGCACTCCCGTCGATGAGCGCAAGGAAGGCCGACTCGGCGTCCTCGGTGCCGGTGCGCGCGAGCAGCTCGGGCAGCGTGGAGTCGCTGAGGATCTGACCGGACCGGATGAGCAGGAGCCGGTCGCAACGAGTTGCCTCGTCCATGACGTGGCTCGAGACGAGCACCGTGCGACCCTCCTGGGAGAGCCGTCGGAAGAGGTTCCAGAGGTCGCGGCGCAGCACCGGGTCCAGGCCGACGGTCGGCTCGTCGAGGATGAGCACCTCGGGATTGCCGACCAGGGTGCAGGCCAGATTGGCCCGGGTCTTCTGGCCGCCTGAGAGGTTGACGATGAGCGCCTCCGCGTGGTCGGTGAGGTCGACATCGGCGATGGAGCGAGTCACATCCGCCTCGGTGGAGCCCAGCACCCGAGCGAAGTAGGCGACGTTCTCGCGGACGGTGAGGTCCTCATAGAGGCTGGGCGCCTGCGTGAGGTAGCCGACCCGACGGCGCAACCCGGCCGACCCGGCCGGCTCCCCCAGGATCGTGATGGTGCCGCCGGCGACCACCTGGACGCCGACGAGGGAGCGCATCAGGGTGGACTTGCCGCCCCCACTGGGCCCCAGCAGGCCGACCACCTGACCGGTCGGGACGCGCACCGACAGGTCGGGCAGGACGAGTCGCTTTCCGCGCTGGACGCGCAGGTGCTCGACGATGATCGCCTCGCCCTCCGATGGGCCCGATCGGGGGAACTCGTCGGCCACGTGGCGCCCTCTCGTTTTATTCATCACATGATGAAATATAGGTTCTGTCGGCCACCGCCACAACCACTACCGGTGTTGTTCCCAGATGCCGCGGTTGTTCCGCGGCGACCGCATGCGTCCTCAGGCATCGAGGTGCCCCTGGACGACGTTCCCCAGACGAGCCACGAGCACCTCGGCGGGCGCATCCGCCACGCCGGGCAGGCGCAGCACATAGCGGGCCAGCGCCAGCCCCAGCATCTGGGTCCCGATCAGCCCGGCCCGCAGGCGGCGCTCCTTCGCGGGCAGTGCCCGGGTCCGCGGGTGGCCCCGGACGATCTGGCCGACGAGGTCACGCTCGACGAACCCTCGAACCTGGTCGGTGAAGTCCTCGCTGCTCAGCCCCGACCGGATGAGCACCAGCAGCGGCGCCCGGAAGGCCGGGTCGTCCCAGATCGACAGGAAGCCACGCACGACCCGCTGCCCCAACTCCTCGGGCGGGCCCTCGATGAGCGCCCCGATGACCTCGGCGGGGTTGACGGGGACGTCGAGCACCTCGGCGAAGAGCGCCGACTTGGAATCGAAGTAGTGGTGCACGAGCCTGGCGTCCACGCCGGCCGCGCGGGCAATCCCACGGATAGAGGCGCGGTCGTAGCCCTGGTCACCGAACTCGGCGCGCGCGGCCCGGACGATCAGGCCACGCGTGTCCTCACCGGCCGGCCGCCGCCCCCGTGGGCTCACGGCGAGACCTCGAGCACCGGATCGAGGTGCAGCCGCGCGAAGGCCAGCGCCTCGGCGAGGTCGAGTTCACGCCGCTCCGGGTCCAGCTTTCGGGTGTTGACCTCGGCAACGACGGCGCCGGCATACCCGCTCTCGACGAGCAGTTCGAGGAAGGCGCCACACGGCTGGTTGCCGCGACCCGGCACGAGGTGCTCGTCGAAGACCGAGCCACTGCCATCAGCGAGGTGCACATGGGTGAGCCGGTGACCCAATTGGTCGGCCATGTCCATGACGTCGGAGTGTGCCGTCGAAGCGTGCGAGAGGTCGAGGGTCACGTGGTCGAAGGGGTGTGGCACCGGATCCCAGTGCGGCAGATAGGCCTCGATCGGGCGTGACCTCCTGGTTGTCCGGGCCCGCCACGGGTACATGTTCTCGACGGCGATTCGGAGGCCAGTGTCGTTCTCCCGCAGCGCAACCCCGTCGACGAACCCCGCCGCATACTCCCTCTGCCATCGGAAAGGTGGGTGGACGACGACCGTCTCGGCGCCGACCTCGGCCGCCAGGGCGAGCGAGCGATCGACCTTGTCCCAGGGGTCGGTGCCCCACACGCGTTGGGAGATCAGCAGAGTCGGGGCGTGGATGGACACCACGGGTATGCCGTGGTGCTCGGTGAGCGCCTTGAGCGCGCCGGCCTCCTGGGTGACCGGGTCGGTCCAGACCATCACCTCGACCGCGTCGTAGCCGAGTCGCTCGGCGAGGGAGAAGGCGGCGGCACAGTTCTCGGGGTAGGCCGAGCTCGTCGAGAGCGCGACCGGGATGTCCGGGACGGTCACCGCACTCATCGCAGCGCCGCCATCGTCACAGCATCCGGTCGAGGCGGCGCAGGATGACTCCCTCGCGCAGCGCCCATGGGCAGATCTCGAGACGCTCGACACCCAGCAGGTCCATCGCGGCCTCGGCCACGATCGCGCCGGCGAGGATCTGGGGAGCGCGCGCGGTGGAGACCCCGGAGAGCTGCTGGCGCTCGGCCGTCGTCATCGCGGCCAGCTTGGGCAGCATCGCGGACAGCACCGCCCGGTCGAGATGACGCGCGGCATACATCCCCTCCGAGCTCGGAGCGGCACCGCAGATGCGCGCCAGCGACCGCATCGTCTTGGACGTGCCGACGGCGCGGTCGGGGTTGGTCGCCTTGGTGAACGGGCGCATCTCCTTGGCCAGCAGCGCGCGCACTCGTCTGCGCGCTTCGCGCACGGTCGCCGAGCTGGGCGGATCGCCGGCCAGCAGGTCGCGGGTGACGCGGCCGGCGCCGAGTGGCAGCGAGACGGCGACATCGGGGTCCTCGTCCAGGCCCTGGGCGAGCTCGAGCGAGCCACCGCCGATGTCGACCATGAGCAGCGTCCCAGCCGACCACCCGAACCAACGCCGGATCGCCAAGAAGGTCAGCTTGGCCTCGTCCGGGCCGGAGAGGACGTCCAGGCCGACACCGGTGCGCTCCTTGACAAAGGCGAGCACCTCGTCGCCGTTGGGCGCCTCCCGGATCGCGCTGGTAGCAAAGCCCATCAGCTCCTCGACACCCTGGTCCTCACCGACGTGGAGGCACTCGTCGACGAACTCCGCGAGCCGCTCGCGACCGGCGTCGGCGATGCGACCGTCGTCCTCGACGTGCTCCGACAGGCGCAGCGCGATCTTGTGCGAGGACGTGGGCAGCGGTTGCGCGCCGCCACTGTGAGCGTCGACGACGAGGAGGTGGACGGTGTTCGAGCCGACGTCGATGACACCCAAGCGCATGGGTCAACCGTAGTCGGACCCCGATCGCCCGTAGGGTGGCCCCGTGCCGGAGACCCCCCTCGACGCGCCCCGCACCTGGGCCGAATTCGCCGATCCCGCAGATCCTGACCAGCGCTTCCGGGTCGACCTGTCGTGGCTGTGCTCCTCATGGACCTGCATCTTCGGCTCGGGGTGCAAGGGCATCTATGCCGACCGCCCGGACGACGGCTGCTGCACCCTCGGCGCCCACTTCACGGACGACGAGGACGTCGCGCGGGTCCAGGCCGTCGTCGACGAGTTGACACCGAAGGAGTGGGAGAAGCGGCCCAAGGCGCGACCTGGTGAGGACACGCTGCCGCTGGAGCGGTGGACCGAGATGGACGAGGACGCCCGCAAGACCAAGGTCAAGAAGGGCGCCTGCATCTTCCTCAACTCCCCTGGCTTTGCCGGTGGAGGCGGCTGTGCGCTGCACAACAAGGGGGTGCGCACCGGTCGTGCACCACACACGATGAAGCCCGATGTGTGCTGGCAGTTGCCGATCCGTCGCTCCTATCGCAACGTCAAGCGTCCCGACGGCACCTCCTACCTGGAGATCACGATCACCGAGTTCGACCGCCGCGGGTGGGGTGCGGGGGGTCACGACCTCGACTGGTACTGCTCCGCGGACCCGCAGGCCCACATCGGCAAGGAGCCGGTCTTCCGCAGCAACCGGGGCGAGCTCATCGCGCTCATGGGCGAGGAGGCGTATGCCGAGCTGGAGGTTCGCTGTCAGGCCCACCTGACGTCGATCCGCACCTTTCGGTCCGTCGAAGCGCGCAAACTGCTGCCGCTGCTGGTCCACCCGGCGACGGTGGCGGCGAAGTCCATCGGTGGCAAGCGGCCCTGAGCCGTTGGGTCGCGGGACGATCCCGAGTCCCAACCTGTGGCGCTCGCCGGAGGTCTATGAGCTGGAGAACCTCGCCTCCGACCGGGCCGGTGTCATCGACGCTGCCATCGGGGCCCTGCATCCGTGGGCGGGTGCGCGAGTCCTCGATGTCGGGTGCGGGAGCGGCTTCCACCTCCCGCAATTCGCCTCGTATGCCGCGGCTCCCCTCGGCGTGGAACCCCACCTCCCGCTCGCGGTGGCGGCGCGAGATCGCCTGCGGGGCAGCGGTATTGGTGTGATCGCCGGATCGGCGGAGGCCCTGCCACTGGCGGATGCGTCGATGGACATCGCCCATGCGCGGTGGGCCTACTTCTTCGGGCCGGGGTGCGAGCGAGGGCTCGCCGAGGTGGACCGGGTGCTTCGCCCCGGCGGACTGGCGGTCTTTGTCGACAACGACGTGAGCGCCGAGTCGACGTTCTCGCGGTGGTTCGCCGCGGCATACCCTGCCTATGACCCGGAGGGAGTCGAGCGCTTCTGGCGGCGGCAGGGTTTCGAGACCCAGCGGCTCGTCATCGAGTGGACCTTCGAGCGGCGGGAGGATCTCGCCGCGGTCATCGGCATCGAGTTCCCGCCCGAAGCGGCTGCCCGCTTCGTCGACGAGTGCACCGACCGCGCCGACCGGGCCGGACACACCGTCGATTACGCCATCGCCCTCCGCTGGCGCCACCAGAACCCAACTTCTGCGTGACGCAAGAAATCGCTTCCCGAACGGCAATAACCGGACGCTCCCCCAACGTCCGCGTGACGCAGAAGTTGTCTTTCAGCGGCGCGGGAGATGGATGCCGGCGAGCATGCAGCGGGCGGACCCGCCGGCGTGCTCGATCGTGGGGATGTCGACGGCGTGGAGGGGCACGCGACGCTCGATCGTCGCCCGCTGGGCCGCAGTCAGGGAGCCCACGCCCCGCGCCGACATGACCAGATGCCGGGACTGGGAGCCCTGGACCTCCAGCGCATTGCCGGCGAAGTCCTCGAGCTGCTCCATCGTCAACTCGACCACCTCGTGCCCGGTGTCGCGCAGGGAGTCGAGCACTCGCGGACGATCGGCGGGCGCGATCACCGGGGTGCCGACGAGCGCGAGATCGGTGCCCACATTCATCAGCACATTGGTGTGATAGATCGGCGATCCCGTCCGGTCAGCGGTGTCGAAGAGCACCACGGCATACCCGAACTCCTCGGAAAAGCGCTGCAGGACAGTCTCATCGGTGCGATCACTGCGCCCAACATAGGCAACGCGGTGCACATGGTCCAGGACGAGCACGCCGGTGCCCTCGAGGTGCCGACCGATCCGTTCGGCCTCACTGAGGTCAAGGACCCGGCGCACGGCATACCGATCGTGGAGCAGGTCGAGCACGTCCACGCGACGCTCGAGTCGGCGACTCGGCGCCATCATCGGATAGGTGACCACCGTGCCGTCGGCATGCGTGGTGAACCAGTTGTTCGGGAAGACCGAATCGGGGGTGACGGTGCCGATGTCGTCGACGAGCTCGACCTCGACACCGAGCGCGCGCAGACCCTCGGCCATCGCGGTGACCTCGTCGAAGGCACGGCGCGCGTGCTCGGTCGGCGTCAGCGTCGGCAGGGACATGAAGTGGTTGTCCGGGCACTCCTCGACATTGGGGCGGAAATGGTGCGGGCGGACCATGAGGACGGCAGCGGGAGCCTGACTCACCACGGCTTGACTCACCAGGGCCTGACTCACCAGGCCAGCATCGACACTGGCCGGGCTCGTGGGTCGGGCACTCAAGATCGTCATGGAGCAATCGTCACGACCCGCGATGGTGAGCACAACGTCATTCCTGACGAAGATTTGCCCATTGATCGCACAGTTTGCTCAGAACACGCTACATTATGTCGGTGTCACCCGTTCTCGACGATTTGGACCGCGCCCTTCTCGCGCGCCTCGGCAGTGACGCCCGCACGCCCGTCTCGGCCCTCGCGACCACCCTCGGCGTGGCCCGCGGCACGGTCCAGACCCGGATCACCCGACTCCTCGACGGCGGCGTGATCCGACGGTTCACCGTCGAGCTCGACCCCACCGTGGACGAGCAGGCGGTGCGCGCGATCACGCTCGTCCAGGTGAGCGGAGCGACCGCCCGCGCCGTGGCGAAGGCGGTGCGCGGCATACCCGAGGTTCGCGCCCTGCACTCCACGAACGGCAAGTGGGACATGGTCGCCGAGCTCCACTGCGGCAGCCTCGCCGAGCTCGACCAGGCCCTGGCCGGCCTGCGCGGGGTCCGTGGCGTCACCAACACCGAGACCTCGATCCTGCTGGCCCGCCTCTGACGGGCCTACTCCTCGAGGTCGAGGGCGATGTCGAGGATCGGGCTGGAGTGGGTCAGCCCACCGACCGAGAGGTAGTCGACGCCGGTCGCGGCATACGCGGCCGCCACCTCCAGGGTGAGTCCGCCGGTCGCCTCGACCTCGACGCTCTCCCCCGTTGCGCGGATCGCGTCGACCGTCGCGCGCAGCAGCTCGACCGACATGTTGTCGCACATGATGAACCTCGCGCCCACATCGATCGCTTCCAGCGCCTCCGCGGACGTCGTCACCTCCACCTGCACATCGACGCCGGGGTATGCCGCGCGCACGGCGTCGTAGGCCGCCGCCACTCCCCCGGCGGCGAGCTTGTGGTTGTCCTTGATCATCGCGACGTCATACAGACCCATGCGCTTGTTGGTGCCGCCCCCGCAACGCACGGCGTACTTCTCCAGGGCCCGTAGTCCCGGCGTCGTCTTGCGCGTGTCCAGGACCATCGCCCCTGAACCGCCCAATTCGTCCGCCCAGCGTCGGGTGTGCGTCGCGACACCGGACAGTCGAGAGAGGATGTTGAGCAGGGTGCGCTCGGCGATGAGGATCGTCTGGGTCGCGCCGCTCAACCGGGCGATCACGTCCCCGCGCTGCACGGCCGCGCCGTCGGGGATCTCGACCACGACATCGACGCAGCCGGTGCCCAGGCGCTCACTCACGGCATCGACCACGCGGGCGATGGCGGGCACGCCCGCGACCACGCCGTCGGCCCGCGCGACGACAACTGCCTCGCGCAGTTGCTCGGCCGGGATCGTCGCGAGCGTCGTCACGTCACGGCCCGGATCGGCACCGAGGTCCTCGTCCAGGGCGGTCTCGATGAGCCGCTCGGCCTCATCGACGGGAAAGTCGAACTCTCCGACGGGAAAGTCGGACTCTCCGACGGAAAGTCCTCCACTGGGGCCCACCGAATGTTCACTATTGGTCAGATGTGGTGCGGCGGGGGTGGACTCGCTGATGGTGGCGAACCGGTCCGGGGTCACGGTGACGCTCTGGTGGCGCAGCCAACGCACGTCGTCGCGCTCCGGGAAGTCCGAGCGCACGTGCCCGCCGCGGGTCTCCTCGCGGCGACCGGCGAGCACCGAGAGCACACGCCCCAGATGGAGCAGGTTGGTGGTCTCCCAGGACTTCGGGCCGGCTGACTCGAGGACCGGGAGCGCGCAGAGTTCGGCCAGACGCTCCAACCCTTCGGCGGTGGAGTCGGCCGAGCGCACCGGACCCGACCCTGCCGTCATGGCGCGCTGGAGGTCCAACCGGTGGCGGCTGTCGAGGAGTTCATGGCTCTCGCCGCGCTGCCCGACCACTTCGCGTGCCGCCGGCAGGTGGCCGGACGCGATCCTGGCCGGGATGTCGGCCGCGATGCGGTGGGCGAAGACCAGGCCTTCGAGCAGGGAGTTCGAGGCCAGTCGGTTGGCACCGTGGACTCCCGTGCAGGAGCACTCGCCACAGGCGTAGAGACCGACGAGGGAGGACCGTCCGTGCAGGTCGGTCTCGATGCCGCCGCTCGCGTAGTGCTGCGCAGGCGCGACCGGCAGCAGGTCGGTCGCCGGGTCGAAGCCGAGGGATCGGCACGAGGCGACGATCGAGGGGAAGCGTTCCTGGAGGAATTCCGCTCCGAGGTGGCGGGCGTCGAGGAAGACGTGATCGGTGCCGGTTTCCCGCATGCGCGCGAGGATCGCCCGGGCGACCACATCGCGAGGCGCGAGGTCGGCGAGTTCGTGCTGGCCCTGCATGAAGCGCGCACCATCGCGGTCGACGAGGAATGCGCCCTCACCGCGGACGGCTTCGGAGATGAGTGGCTGCTGCCCGGCCGATCCCTCACCGAGCCACAGGACCGTCGGATGGAACTGGATGAACTCGAGATCGGTGATCCGCGCACCGGCCCGCAGCGCCGCCGCCATTCCGTCGCCGGTCGAGACGGGCGGGTTCGTCGTCGAGGTGTAGATCTGGCCCAGACCCCCGGTCGCCAACACCACAGCCGAGGCGTATGCCGCGCCCACGCCGTCGATCTGTCCCTCACCGATGACGTGGAGGGTGGTCCCGGCGACCCGGTCCTCCTCGTCGGTGAGGAGGTCGACGACGAGCGCATGCTCGATGACCTCGATCCCCGGGTCGTCGACGACCCGCCGCAGCGCCTCGATGAGGGCGCGCGAGATCTCCTTGCCGGTCGCGTCACCTCCGGCGTGCGCGATCCGGTCGCGGTGGTGCCCGCCCTCGCGGGTCAGTTTGATCTCGCCATCGTCGGTGCGATCGAACTCCGCACCGAGGGCGACCAATTCGCGCACCCGCTGGGGACCTTCGGTCACGAGGACCCGCACAGCCTCGACATCACACAGGCCGACCCCGGCGACCAGGGTGTCCTCGAGGTGCTCCTCCGGAGAGTCCTCGGGATCGAGTGCAGCGGCGATACCACCTTGGGCCCACGCGGTGGACCCCTCGTTGAGAACCGTCTTGGTCACGAGCAGGACCCGCCCGACGTGCTGGCGCAGTTGCAGGGCGCAGGTGAGGCCGGCGATGCCCGATCCGACGACGATGACGTCGGCGGTCGTCGTCCAGCCGGGGGTCGGCGCGGAGAGGCAGCGGGGGACGCGAACGGGAGCAGACGGCATACGGGCCCTCAGTGGTCGTGGCGACGGTGCGTGACGGCCGACGTCTTCAAGCCGTACCCATCCGGGACATCACCGGCGTCGTGCCCGACCTCGATGACCTTGTTGGAGCGGTCGACGAAAACTACTTGCGGCTCGAACTCGTCGGCCTCCTCGGGCGTCATCTGCGCATAGGCGATGACGATGACGAGGTCTCCCGGGCTGATGAGGCGAGCAGCAGCGCCGTTGATGCACAGGATGCCGGTGCCCCGCTCGCCCTCGATCGCATAGGTGGTGAGCCGGTTGCCGTTGTCGACATCGACGACGTCGACCTCCTGCCCCGGGCGCAGCCCGGCGGCGTCCATGAGGTCGCGGTCGATCGTCAGGGAGCCCACATAGTGCAAGTCGGCCTGGGTGACGGTCGCGCGATGGATCTTGCTGTGCAGCATCGTGAGGAGCACGAGGAGGTCCTTGGGTCGAGGTCAGCGGATGGGTGCCGAGGCGGCCGTCGTCTCCGGAGAGAAGACGTCGAGACGCCCACCTCCGGGGCCGACGAGCACCGGGGTGTTGTCGATGAGTCGGGTCGTGCCGACGCGTGCAGCGACGGCGAGCAGGGCCTCCCCGCGATACCACTCGGGCACGTCGGAGAGCGTTGTCGGGTGCACGAGCACCAGGTAGTCGACCAGGGCCAGCGGTTCTTCGACGAGCACCTCGCGGGCGGCACGCCGGATCGCCGAGGGACCGTATGCCGCGGCGTCCGCCCCCGCTTGGAGCGCGCGGCTCAGGCAGAGCGCGACCTCACGGTCGGACTCGGTGAGGTAGGTGTTGCGGCTGCTCATCGCCAGGCCGTCCTCCTCGCGGACGGTCGGAACGGCAACGACGTCGACGAGGAAGTCCAGGTCGCGCACCATGCGCCGGATGAGGAGCAGTTGTTGGGCGTCCTTCTGGCCGAAATAGGCAGTGCGGGCGGCGGAGAGGTGGAGCAACTTGCCGACGACGGTGAGCATCCCGTCGAAGTGGCCGGGCCGGGATTGGCCCTCCAGGACGGTGCCGAGCGGGCCGGCCGAGACGCGCACGCCGGGGTCGCCGTCGGGGTAGATGACGTCAGGGGTCGGCGCGAACACGATGTCGACGCCGGCATCGGTGCAGATGGCCATGTCGGCGTCGAAGGTCCGCGGATAGCGGGAGAGGTCTTCCTTGGGTCCGAACTGGAGCGGATTGAGGAAGATCGTGACGATGACGTGGTCGTGCTCGGCCCGAGCCCTGCGCACGAGCTGGGCGTGCCCGTCGTGCAGGGCGCCCATGGTCATGACGACGGCGACATCTCGGCTGGTGAGGGACTCCCGCGCGGCCCGCAGCTCGTCGCGGGTGCTGGCCACGACCGGGCCGGATGCGGGGCCCGCCGGGTGGTCGTCGATCGTGCTGCTCACTCAGGTCTCCTGGTCGCGAGGGTGTCCAGCAGGGATTCGGCTTGCGCCGGGCGCAGCCGCCCGGAGTCGAGGGCGCGCACGGCCGTGGCCCGGGCGAGGGCGACATAGGTGCGCCGGATCTCGGGGGAGATCTCCTCGAGGGCGGACAGATGCTGCTCAACCGTACCCACATCCGCCCGCGCGACAGGGCCCGTGAGGGCTGCGTCACCGAGGCGCAGCGCATTGTCCAGGGCGGCACGCACCAGCGGACCGAGGACGTCGGCGGTCTGCGCGACCCCGGCGGCGCGCAGGACCTGTGCCGCTTCGGCGATGAGGGTGACCAGGTGGTTGGCGCCGTGGGCGAGCGCGGCGTGATAGGTGACCCGGTCGGCCTCGGCGATCCACACCGGGGTGCCGCCCATGTCGAGGACGAGCGCCATGGCCATTTCGCGCAAGGGGTCCGGCGCGGTGACGCCGAAAGCGCAGTCGCGCAGACGGTCCACATCCATGAGGGTCCCCGTGAAGGTCATGGCCGGGTGCAGGGCCATCGGCAGCGCATGGGCGTCAAGCACCGGATCGAGGACGCTCGCCCCGTGCCGGCCGCTGGTGTGCGCGACGATCTGGCCGGCCTCCCACGTGCCGGTCGCGGCAAGGCCTGCGACCAGATGGGCGAGTGCGTCGTCAGGCACGGCGAGCAGGACGAGGTCGGTGCCGGCGATGACGGTGGGGATGTCAGCGACCGGCGCGTCGGGGAGCAGGTCGGTGGCGCGGGCGCGAGAGTCCTCGCTCACGGCATACACACCCGTGACCCGGTGACCGGCCCGGGCGAGGGCGGCACCGAGGACAGCACCCACCCGACCGGCGCCGATCACACCGACCCGCAGACTCGCCGGATGCCCGTTGCTCTCCACGGGGAGCGACCTTACCCACGCGGACCAGCGGCGGGGGTTCACGCGAAGTCGAGGACGCAGCCGAGGGTCGGCGGCTAGCGTCAACCCGGTGATTCCATGGCAGCAGGCCTGGCAGGACGCGCTCTATGGTCCGGCGGGGTTCTATCGCTCCCCCGAAGGTCCCGCTGGTCACTTCACGACGTCGACGCATCCTCCGCTCGGTGCAGTGTTCGCCCGCGCGATCGCCGCTCTGGCGGATCGTGAGGACACCGGCATGGTCGTCGACTTCGCCTGTGGCCGTGGCGAATTGCTCCGCGCACTGCATGCAGTGCGGCCAGACCTCGAGCTCGTGGGGGTCGATGTCGTCGACCGACCGAGAGACCTGCCGTCTGGGATCGAGTGGATCAGGGCGGCGGGTGGATCGGCCGTGCCGGACGCACTGGCTGGTCTGGCCGACGTGCTGGTGCTCGCCAACGAATGGCTCGACGTCGTGCCGTGCCAGATCGCTCAGGTGGATGACGCCGGGGTGCTGCGGGTGGTGCTGGTGGACCCACGCAGTGGCAGGGAGTCGCTCGGCGATGAGGTTGATCGAGAGGCCCGCGAGTGGGCCGATCGGTGGTGGCGGACTGAGGCGCCCGGAGACCGGGTGGAGGTCGGCATCTCACGAGATCGAGCCTGGGCGGGGCTGGTGGAGGCTGTGGGCACCGGGACGGTCGTGGCCATCGACTACGGGCATACGGCCGGTGACCGGCCGACGGAGGGGACCCTCGCGGCATACCGGCTCGGTGTTCCCGTGCCCACCGTCCCGGACGCTTCGTGCGACCTGACCGCTCACGTGGCGATGGACTCGCTCCCGGGGGCGACCCTGCAGAGCCAGCACGATGCCCTGCTGTCCCTCGGGCTGGCGGTGGAGCACCCGCCCGTCGAGCTCGCCCACTCCGATCCTGCTCGCTATCTCGCCGACCTGAGTCGACGGGGTGCCGTTGCCCAACTCACCGACCCCACCGGCCTGGGCGCCTTCCGCTGGGCCCAGATCCGAATCGGTTGACCCCCCAGCCGGCCCCCCAGGAGGGGGTGGCGGAGCGTCTGCAGTTGCGCCACCCACCGGGCCATGTCACATGCGCCAAATGGTGGCGCATGTGACATGGCCGGAACTGTGGCGCAACTGCAGACGCTCGCGGGCATACCCCAGCCGGACCGTGTGCGTCAGGGCATCGGGGATGGGAGCGCTCCGAGGAGGCCGGGGATGGGATCGAGGGCGGTGGAGAGGTTGGCGGCGCCGATGACCAGCAGCACGACCACGAGCAGGACTGCTGCCCCGGTGTGTCCAGTCGATCGCAGGTGGCCAGTCCTCGACGCGCGCCGGGCGGCCAAGCCCAGCGCAACGGCGGAGGCGATGGCGAGCGCGACCATGACGACGTGGAAGATGCGGAAATCCTCGACGAGGGCCGAGGTGACCGGGTTGGCGACCCCGCTCGCCAGGTCAGCGCGCAGGCCGGAGAGCGCCGCTGCATACCGAGCATCGGTGGACACCGGAGGCAGGAGCGACACCACGGAGGCAAGCGGCGCCAGCGCGCCCTGCACGTTCGCGAACACCACCAGCCAGGCAACCGTGGCCGCCACGGCGATCACGCCGACGAGGAGCGCACGCGCCCGCCCGAGCAGACCCAGCACACGGGCCAGCGCCACGACCACAAGGAACGCGAACGCAGACTTGAGCAGGTGGTAGTCCGCCCATTGCGCGACGAGATCAGCCATCGACGGCACCGGAGCAACCACACCCGACTCCCACTGCTCGATCAGCGCGTCCCGCGCCCGCGTCGGCAGGTCAGGAGCTGCTCCCGCCATCGGCCGCAGGACCGGAGGCAGGACGACGAAGGCGACACAACTGAGCCCGCCCGCCGCGGCCCACTGCAGGACGAATCGTCGCGAGCTCATCGAGGCGTGGGGTGAGCCGGCTGGATCCCGCGCAGCAGCAGGTATGCCGCGAGGCTGATCTCCCACGCGAACAGCGGAACGACCAGTATCGCGATGGTGCCGGTGAGGCCGAACATGACGGCGAGGTTCTGACCCAGCACCAGCACCGAGCCGACGAGCCCGAGAAGCGGGATGAAGCGGGGCACCAGGCGGCGGCGCCAGAGCAGGACCGCCAGCACGGTGGCATTCACCGGGTTGATGAGGCCGGGCCCGACGAGAAAGGTCCAGTCATGGACGAGGCGAAGGCCGTCCACGACGTCGACCGACAGGCCTGGTGCCGCGGTCGTGGCGGGCCGGGCCACGGCCGGCAGGACAGCCACGACACCGACAAGGATGACCGAGGCCTCGAGGCCGCGCAGGGCGACGTAACCCAAGGCCGCGCCTCGACCATGGGCTCGCAACAACGGGTACAGGGCCAGCGAGGTGCCGACCACCGCGACCGCGAGGACGACCTCGAGCAGCGAGGCGGTCAGCACACTGTCACGCCCGGCGAGCCTCGTGGCGGGGTCGTAGCTCGATCCGCCATAGAGCGGCAGGGCGCCGACGGAGGTCACCCAGGTGACGAGGAAGAGCACGGCGGCCAGGCGTGCGGTGCGGCGATCGGCTCGGGTCGTGAGGTCGGTGCGGGTGGTCATTCGTTGCCGTCCGTTTCGGTGGTGGTGTACGGCGTACACTAGGTGAGACGTAGAGTAGGTGTACGATGTACACCACGTCAACCGCAGGAGTTTCGTATGCCGCGAGCCATCGCCGCCAGGGCTCCCCTCAGCCGCGATGTGGTCCTGACCGCCGCCGTGGCCCTCGCCGATGAGCGGGGTCTGGAGGGCGTGAGCATGAGGCATCTGGCCGACGCGCTGGGAGTGGTGCCGATGGCGCTCTACAAGCACGTCGGCGACAAGGAGGACCTGCTCGACGGCATGGTCGAGCACCTGCTCACCGGCCTCGGCGTCGGTGGGACGACCGGTCACCAGGCCGACCGCACGGCCGATCACACATCGAAGCCCCTGCCGTGGCGCGAGGCCGTGACCGGCCCGATCCATGGCGTCCGCGCGCTCCACAGGTCCCACCCGTGGTTCCGGCGCGTCCTGGAAACCCGCCAGTTGCGCACCCCGGCCGTCTTGGCACACATGGAACGACTGACCAGCGCGTTCCTCGCGGCCGGCTTCACCCCGGACCTGACCCACCACGTCATGCACTTGCTGGGCAACCGGATCTGGGGCTTCAGCCCCGAACTCTTCAACGAGACGGGCGGTCCGCCGACCAGGCGCAGCACAGCGCCCACGCCGGACCCCACCCACTATCCGGGCATCCTGGCCGTCGCCGCGGACTCCCGCGCGCGGCGACCGACGGCCACCAGTTGCGACGAAGACGGCGAGTTCGACTTCGCCCTGGCGACCATCCTCGATGCCGCCGAGCACCTGCAGCGCTCCGGCTGGTCCTCCCCCACGTGACCTGACCCAGGCCGAGCAGCGGCACCGCAGGCAGCTGACCAGCAGACCACAGCCAGGCGGCGGCACCGCGCGCGGGGGCGGTGCTCGACCCCTCGGCATACGGCAGGATGGCGGGCGTGCGCACCCCCACCGAGACGACGTTGGCCACAGGAGCCGGCCTCACCTCACACGACATGGTGCTCAACATCGGCCCCCAACACCCCGCCACGCACGGCGTGCTCCGTCTCAAGATCGTCCTCGACGGCGAACGGATCGTGAGCGCCGACCCCATCATCGGCTACATGCATCGCGGCGCGGAGAAACTCTTCGAGGTCCGCGATTACCGCCAGATCACCGTGCTCGCCAATCGGCACGACTGGTTGAGCGCATTCGGCAACGAACTCGGCGTCGTGCTCGCCGTCGAGCACCTGCTGGGCATGGAGGTCCCAACCCGCGCGGTCTGGCTCCGCACCCTCCTCGCCGAACTGAATCGCGTTCTCTCACACCTGATGTTCCTCGGCTCCTATCCTCTGGAGCTCGGGGCCATCACACCGGTGTTCTACGCCTTCCGCGAGCGCGAGGAGCTCCAGGCGGTCATGGAGGAGGCCTCCGGAGGGCGGATGCACTACATGTTCAACCGGGTTGGTGGCCTCAAGGAGGACGTGCCGGCCGGCTGGACCGGCCGCGTGCGCGACGCGGTGACCGGCGTCCGCCGTCGGCTCCCCGAGCTGGAGTCGCTCCTCGTCGGCAACGAGATCCTCATGGCGCGGACCAAGGGCGTCGGTGTCCTCGGGGCCTCGACGATCCAGCAGTTCGGGGTGAGCGGCCCCATTGCGCGAGCGTCCGGGGTGGACGTCGATCTCCGGCGCGACGCGCCCTACCTGGCCTACGCCGAGCTCTTCGCCCCCGGCGGCCCGGGCCGGGTGGTCACCCGCACCGAGGGCGACTGCCTCGCGCGGCTCGAGGTGCTCCTCGAGCAGGTGCATGTTGCGCTCGATCTCGCCGACGCCTGTCTCGACCGGCTCGCCACACTTCCCTCCGGCCCGGTCAACCAGCGCCTGCCCAAAGTGCTCAAGGTGCCCGAGGGCGAGCACTACGTGGCGACCGAGAATCCCCTCGGATTCAACGGCTACTACCTCGTCTCGGCCGGCGAGAAGACACCGTGGCGGCTCAAACTCCGCTCGGCATCCTTCAACAACGTGCAGGTGCTCTCCCGCATGCTGCCCGGTCAGTTGGTCGCCGACATGGTCGCGATCCTGGGCTCGATGTTCTTCGTCGTCGGCGACGTCGACAAGTAGGTCAGCGCTCAGGAGTCGCGCTCGCCCCGCTCGCGACCCTTGGGCTCATCGCGCGGCGGCACGCGACACCAGTGTTGAGCCAGCAATCCCGCACCGGCGAGCAGCATCGCGCCGAGGGTGAGCAGGGCCAGCCGCCACGCGCGCCCGTGGTATGCCGCGAGCTCGAGTCCCAGCAGGACCATCACCAGTTGCGCGGCATACCACCCGGCGAGAACGGCACCGGTGAGGGCGCCGGCCTGGGCGAACACCAGGGCGCGTGCAGCCCGCAACGGCTCGAGCGCCTTGTCACTCGTGCCGCGCACGAACGCTCGGACCGGCCAGGCGATTCCGAGCAGGAAGGCGATGAGCAGCAGGAAGAGCAGGCCCGCGAGAAGAGGCGGCTCGGGGATCAGCCGACCGGTCCGCTCCCACAGCATCCAGAGGATCGTCGAGAGCCCCCCGACGACGAGGAAGACGGAGAGCACGCGCCCGGCGGAGAGTCCCTGACGCCTCACGATCCACACCCCCCGGCACCACAGCCACAGTCCGTGCGCTCCTCCGCGAGGGGCCGAACGCCCGATGTCTCCACCGCGTCGAGTCGATCGGCCACAGCCACCACCTGCTCGCCCACCCTCAGCCGCGCGTCGGGGTCGACGTCGAGCCACGGCACGAGCACGAAGCCACGCTCGTGTGCCCTCGGGTGCGGCAGCATCAGGTCCTCGCTCTCACTCCGCCACTCGGATTCCATTCCGGGCGTGCCGTACTGGATCAGGTCGAGGTCCAGAGTCCTTGCGCCCCAACGGATCTCCCGCACTCGGCCGTGCTCGGCCTCGATCCTGTGCAAGGAGGAAAGCAGCCGCGGCGCGCTCCACCAGGTCGTCGCCGTGACCACTTGGTTGAGGTAGACCGGCTGGTCCGGACCTCCCACAGGGTCCGTCTCGACGACATCGGACACCTGCACCGCTGCCACGCCCGCGAGGTCCATGATCGACGCAACCGCACTCATCAGGGCGCCCTGGGCATCGCCGAGATTCGCCCCCAGGGCAATGACGACCGGCACCGGGTCTCGTCGCCGCGCCACCGACACGGTGACATCGGCGAAGGGCACACCCACCGGCGCTTGCGGCTTGTGGACCGTGACGGTCACCTCGTCGACCAGGCGATGCCCGGCGAGGACGTCCTGCGCGATCACCGAGGCGAGGCGCTCGATGAGGTCGAAGGGCTCACCCTCGATGCGCTCGTGCACCACGGCCCCGATCTCGCCGTAGTTGACGGTCCTGGACAGGTCGTCACTCCGGCCGGCAGCCGCCAGGTCCGCATCGATGGCCACGTCGACGACGAAGATCTGCCCATCTCGCTTCTCGTGGTCGAAGACCCCATGGAAGCCGGTGCCCGACACCCCACTCAGCACGATCCGGTCGGTCATGACTACCCTTCCTCGGCCAGTTCGTCGGCGACGTCGAAGGCGTCGATCGTGCCGACCACGTCGTGCACCCGGACCCCCCACGCGCCGTGCTGCGCGGCATACAGGCTGGTCACGGCGGTGGCCACGTCGCGTTCCTTGGGTGTCCGCTCGGCCCCCGCGGCGCGCCCGACCCGCGCGAGGAAACCCTTGCGGGAGGCGCCCAGGAGCACCGGCTGCCCCAGGCCCACGATCGTGTCGAGACCGCGGAGCAACTGCCAGTTGTGGTCACCGGTCTTGGCGAAACCGAGCCCGGGGTCGAGGATCAGGCGATCGGCGCGAATCCCGGCCTCCAGCAACGTCTCTCGGCGCTCCGCCAGTTCGCGGGCCACGTCGACCACGACATCGTCATAGACCGCGCGCGACTGCATGTCGGCGCTGTGGCCGCGCCAGTGCATGGCGATGAAGGGCAGCCGGCTCTCGACGGCGAGGGGGACCATCGCCGGGTCCGCCAACCCCCCGCTCACGTCGTTGAGGTATGCCGCGCCCGCACCGATCGCTGCCTCCGCCACCCCCGCTCGCATCGTGTCGACGGACACCACGCAGCCGGACTCGCTGAGCGCCGCGACGACGGGCACGACCCTCCGCAACTCTTCACTGACACTGGGTCGCTCGGCACCGGGGCGCGTCGACTCGCCCCCGACGTCGAGGATCTGCGCGCCCTGCCGCCACAGCGCGAGGCCGTGTGCGATCGCGTCGTCCGGGTCGAACCACTCGCCGCCATCGGAGAAGGAGTCCGGCGTGACGTTGACGACGCCCATGATCACCGGACGAGCCGAAGGGGCCGAGCCGACGGGGAGAGGACGTCCGCTCATCGCCCACCTCGGAACGGCAGGGTCAGCCGGGGGAAGACGATGAAGGCCTCGGCCCGCCCGGCTGCCAGGCCGACTCGCACGATGTCGACCGCCCGTGGATAGATCACGAACCGTGGGTACCACACCGGCCGGAACTTCGCGTTGAATCGGTAGAGGCTCTCCAGTTGGAACCACCGATTGCCCACCTGCAGCAGTCGTCGCCAGGCCTTGAGGATCGGCCCGGCGCCGAGCTTCTCGCCGCGCTCGAAGGTGCTCCGGAACATCGCGAAGTTCAGCGAGACGCGCCGCACCCCCAGACCCGGAGCCTTGGACAGGGCGTCGACGATGAGCAACTCGTTGATGCCCGGGTCCGCCGCCGGGTTGCGGCGCATGAGATCGAGGGACATCCCGTCATGGCCCCAGGGCGCGAACTGGAGCATTCCCTCGACGATCCCCTCGCGCGTCGCGACGATGACGATCGCGTCGGGGTCGCGCTCGGCATCGAAGACGCGCGAGGTCGCCATCGAGAACCCGCGCTCGGTGCCACCGACCCGCCAGGCCGAGGCATCCGCCAGGGCCTTGGCCCGCCACTCGACCGGCGTGTCACGCACCCGCATCATCTCGGTCTCGTAGCCCTGCCGCCGGATCCGGTTGACCATCTGGCGCACGTTGCGCATCTCACGGCCATCGAGGGAGAACTCGGTGGAGTCGACGATTGCCTCGTCGCCGATCTCGAGCGCCTGGAAGCCGGTCTCCCGCACCCAGATCGTGCCGCCGAGCTCGGAACAGCCCAGCACTCCCGGGGTCCATCCGTGCGAATCGGCGAGCTCGAGGAAGGCCGCGATCGCGCCGGGCCAGGCCTCCGGATCACCGAGTGGATCACCGGACGCGAGGATCACACCGCTCACGACTCGGTAGCCGATGCCGCTCTTGCCGGATTCGGACCAGACGAAGTCCTTGTCCTGGCGCGTGTTGAAGTAGCCCAAGGAGTCCGGGTGGGCCGCCAGGAGCAGGCGCATCCGGCGATCGTCGTCGGCGTCGATCGTGCCCACTTGACGCGGCGACCGCAGGAAGAGCCAGACGGGCACGAGCACGGTCACCAAGCCGAGCACGATGAGCACATTGGAGATGACCTGCAGGCGCGGCGTCGGGGTGACGGCGAGGTCGTTGAGGTCCTGGCCGAGCATGCCCGTGGCCGCGGCGATGAGGGCATCGGTCCACCCGAGATTGCGGACCTCGAAGAGATGGCGCGACTCGACGCGCACGAACGCTGCCCCGGCGAGCAACGAACTGACGAGCAGCCCGAGGAAGACCCAGAGGGCTCGCCACCGCGTCGTCGGGTCCGAGGCCGCCGCAAACTGCCGACGGAAGACCAGAAGCAGGGCGAGCGCCAGCACGGTCAACGTCGTGGCGATGGGTCGTCGTGGGAGTTCCCCCTCGGCCACGTCGAAGACCAGGAGGAGGGAGAGCAGGATGACGGCCGCCCACCAGCCACGGGCCTTGCCCCGCTTGACGGCGCGGGCCACGAGCAGCAGGAAGAGGCCGGAGAGGATGGCGAAGGCGACCACATAGCCCTCGACGGCACCGGGCAGGTAGGTGGCGACTTCCGGCATCCGGTTGCGCCAGGGGCGGACGATGGCGGCGGCGATGTTGGCCAGCGCGGCGAGGTAGAGCAGGTTTCCGATCCGTCCCGGCACCTTCGACGGGCTGAGGAAGCGCCCGATGGTCCCCTCGGAGGGGCCCGGTTCACGAGACGGCGGGGCGGCCACGGCGGGCGCACGCAGCGGTTCGGGCGCCCGCAGGGACGGTATGCCGCCGGCCTCCGCCGCCGGCACGCTGGGCCGGCCGTCCCAAGCGCGTGCCCGAGCCTCTGCCCGGGCTTCCTCGTCGACGGCGCGCTGGGCCTGCTCCGGAGTCAGTCCGCGCGCAATGGCGGCCGCGAGCGCCGCCTCGCGTTCGGCCTTGATGCGGGCCCGCCGGGCCCGTGCGGACTCCGGGGCATCTGATCCCGTGCCTGCGGTGGCCATCCCCGCCTCGCCCCTGTCGTCGATCGGTCTGGTCAGTGCACGACGTCCCGCGGACGTCGTCGTCAGTGCTTGCCGCCGAGGAGCAGGCTCATCGCCTCGGAGCGGGTGGCGGGGTCGCGCAGCTGCCCGCGGACGGCGGAGGTGATGGTGCGTGCCCCCGGCTTGCGCACCCCGCGCATCGTCATGCACAAGTGCTCGGCCTCGATGACGACGATGACACCGCGGGCCTGCAGGTGCTCGACGAGCGCGTCGGCGATCTGGGTGGTGATCCGCTCCTGCACCTGGGGGCGGCGGGCGAAGACCTCGACGAGGCGGGCCAACTTCGAGAGTCCGGTGACCACGCCGCTCTCATTGGGGATGTAGCCGACGTGAGCGACCCCGTGGAAGGGCAGGAGGTGGTGCTCACAGGTGGAGAAGAGCTCGATGTCGCGCACGATGATCATCTCTTCGTGGTCGATCGAGAAGGTCGTCGCGAGCACCTCCGCCGCATCCTGGCGCAACCCGGCGAACAACTCGGCGTATGCGCGGGCGACGCGAGCGGGAGTCTCCAGCAACCCGTCACGATCCGGGTCCTCGCCGACGGCGCGGAGCAGCTCCCGAACCGCCGCCTCCGCCCGGGCCTGGTCGACCCCGCTCGCCACGGGCTCAGGCACGGTCATCGGTCTCGACCGGCTGACCCTCGGGGACCTCGATCACCTGGGTGACGTTCTCGTCGGCCTCCGCCAGCGGGTTGGCTCCTGCGCGGGCGGCCTCGTCGATGGCGGCCTGCACGCCCGGCGCGGACTGCGTGGTCGCGGTCTGCGAAGGGGGCGCCACCGCGATGGTGCCGTCCACCGCGTGCCTGCCCGAGCCGTTGAGGGCTGCCGCCTCGGCCGGCGTCAGGACCGGCGGCTGGTCGCTCACCGTGCGGTGCTCGCTGGAGAGCCACTGCTCACGCAGCGGTCGCTTGCGGATGTCCTTGAAGATCGTGGCGACCTCGGCCTGGTTGAGCGTCTCCTTCTCGAGCAACTCGAGCACGAGGTTGTCCAGGATGTGCCGGTTGTCGTTGATGACGTGCCAGGCCTCGTCGTGCGCCGACTCGATGAACCGTCGCACCTCCTCGTCGACCACGCGAGCGACCTCCTCGGAGTAGTCGCGCTGGTGCCCCATGTCGCGGCCCAGGAAGACCTCGCCCTGACTCTGGCCGAGCTTGACCGCGCCGACGCGCTCGCTCATCCCGAACTCGGTGACCATCTTGCGGGCCATCGCGGTGGCCTTCTCGATGTCGTTGGAGGCGCCGGTCGTGGGGTCGTGGAAGATCATCTCCTCCGCGACCCGGCCGCCCAGGGCGTAGGCCAACTGGTCGAGGATCTCGTTGCGGGTCGTGGAGTACTTGTCGTCGATCGGCATGACCATCGTGTAACCCAGTGCCCGGCCACGCGGCAGGATCGTCACCTTGGTCACGGGGTCGGTGTGGTTCATCGCGGCGGCGACGATCGCGTGCCCACCCTCGTGGTAGGCCGTCATCTTGCGCTCGTGGGCCGACATGATCCGCGTGCGCTTCTGCGGCCCGGCGATCACGCGGTCGATGGCCTCGTCGAGGACCTCGTCATCGATGAGCTTCTTGTCCGAGCGGGCAGTGAGCAACGCGGCCTCGTTGAGCACGTTGGCCAGGTCGGCGCCGGTGAAGCCCGGGGTGCGCCGGGCGACGGCGAGCAGGTCGACGCCGGCCGCCATCGGCTTGCCCTGGGCGTGGACCTCGAGGATGCGGTGGCGGCCGATCATGTCCGGGGCCTCGACGGCGATCTGTCGGTCGAAGCGGCCGGGGCGCAGCAGTGCCGGGTCGAGGATGTCGGGGCGGTTGGTCGCGGCGATGAGGATGACATTGGTCTTGACGTCGAAGCCGTCCATCTCGACGAGCAACTGGTTGAGGGTCTGCTCCCGCTCGTCGTGGCCGCCGCCCAGGCCGGCGCCACGGTGGCGGCCGACGGCGTCGATCTCATCGACGAAGACGATGGCCGGGGCATTTGCCTTGGCCTGTTCGAACAGGTCACGAACCCGCGAGGCACCGACACCGACGAACATCTCGACGAAGTCCGAGCCGGAGATCGAGTAGAAGGGGACTCCTGCCTCACCGGCCACTGCCCTCGCGAGCAGGGTCTTGCCGGTGCCGGGCGGGCCGTAGAGCAGGACGCCCTTGGGGATCTTGGCCCCGACCGCGAGGAACTTGGCGGGGTCGGCGAGGAACTCCTTGATCTCGTGCAGCTCCTCGACGGCCTCGTCGGCGCCGGCCACGTCGGCGAAGGTCACCGAGGGCGTGTCCTTGCTGGCCAACTTGGCGCGGGACTTGCCGAACTGCATGACCCGGTTCCCGCCACCTTGGGCCTGGCTCATCATGAACCAGAAGAGACCGACGAGAAGCAGCACCGGGAAGATCGAGATGAGGAAGGTCCACAGGAAGCTCTCCGACTTCATCTCGTCGTTGAAGTTGTCCGGGACCTTCTCGTTGACCAGCGTCACCAAGGACTCGGCTCGGGCGTCGATGAACTCGGCGCGCACCTTGGAGGCACCGCTGATCCCCGCCGACTTGTCGGTGAAGCTCTCGCCGGACTTCAGGTCCAGGTTGAGGACGTTGTCGCTGGTGAAGAGGGCCTTGTCGACCTTGCCGTCGGAGATCAGCTGCTCGGCCTGGGCCGTCGTGATCTTGCTGTAGCCACCGTTGCTGTCGAAGGAGAACATCAGCACGGTGATGGCGATGACGGCGAGCACCCAGAACAGCGGTGCCCGGAAGACGCGCTTGAGATCCATGTAGTTGGCCGGGCCCGCCTTGGGCCCTCCTCCTGATCGGTCGTGAAGGTCGTGTGATGGGCGAGGGCCCGCTCGACGGGTACACGCTACCCGCCGCGGGAGGTCAGGCCCCCGGCATACCGATCAGGAGAACGTCGCCGAGAGCCGCTGCGTTCCCGACGTCAGCTGTAGACGTGGGGTGCGAGGGTGCCGACCTGTCGGAGCCCTCGGTACTGCTCGGCGTAGTCGAGGCCGTAGCCGACGACGAACTCGTTGGGGATGTCGAAGCCGACCCACTTGACGTCGACCTCGACCTTGGCGGCGTCGGGCTTGCGCAGCAGGGTGCAGATCTCGACCGAGGCCGGGCTGCGTGACTCGAGGTTGGCGCGAATCCACGAAAGCGTCAGGCCCGAGTCGACGATGTCCTCGACGATGAGCACGTGCTTGCCGGTGATGTCGACGTCGAGGTCCTTGAGGATGCGGACCACACCCGAGGACTTGGTGCCCGAACCGTAGGACGAGACGGCCATCCAGTCCACCGGCGCGGAGATCGGCAGCGCACGCATGAGGTCGGCCATGACCATGACCGCCCCCTTGAGGACGCCGACGAGCAGAAGGTCCTTGCCCGCGTATTCGGTGGCGATCTCGCCGGCCAACTCCTCCAGTTTGGCGTGGATCTGCTCCTCGGTGATCAGGACTTTCTCGAGGTCCTTGCCCATGTCGGCAGCGTCCACTGCACGGCTCCTCACGGTTCGCGTTGGCGGTGCCGCCCAGCCTAGCCGGGTGCGAGGACGATCCGACCCCCGGATCGGGACACTCTCAGGTCGCCGGGGACGTGGATCGGGCCCTGCCCGTGCCAGTCGGTGAGGAGTCGATCGCAGTCGTCGGTATGCCGGGCGCTCACCTGTCCGGCCGGCGCACCGGCCGCGATGAGGAGCCGTCGCCAGACACGGGTGCGCACGGCCCGCGGCAGCTCGGCCAACCCACCGGTCGAGAGGGAGCAAATCGCGGGTGAGGGGGGGCCCTCGCCCGCGATTTGCTCCCTCTCGACTGGGTGGAGGGTGGCGTATGCCGCGTCGGCGAGGGCGTCCAGGTGATCGGCGTCCTCACGGAGCTGGTCGGCGGTGCGAGCCAACGCCTCCCTGATGCCCGGCCCGAGGTCCCCCTCGAGGTCCGCGAGCGCCCGGCGGGCCTTCACCCGCAGGTATGCCGGGTCGTCGTTCATCGGGTCGTCCCACCAGGGCAGGTTGGCGGCCTCGCACAAGGACCGTGTGTCGCCCCTGGTGACACCCAGGAGCGGGCGGCGGAAGATCCCTCGGACGGACGGCATACCGGCCAGGGAGCGGGCGCCGGAGCCCCGGGCCAGGCCGAGCAGGACCTGCTCGGCCTGGTCGTCACGGGTGTGACCGAGCAGGACGAGGGAGGCGCCGAGCCGCTCGGCGACACCCGACAACGCGGCATACCTGGCGTCGCGGGCGGCGGCCTCGACCCCGCGACCGGTCGGATCGACGGTGACCGACACGATCTCGACCGGGTCCAGGCCGAGTCCCGCAGCCCGTCCGGCGGTAGTCCGGGCGAGCTCGGAGGAATCGGTGAGCAGGCCGTGATCGACGATGACAGCGCCCGCCCGCAGGCCCAGGACCGGCGCCTCCGCGGCGAGCGCTGCAGCCAGGGCCATCGAATCGGCTCCGCCGCTCAGGGCGACCAGGACGAGGTCATCGGTGGCCCGGTCCGCGAGCGCCGAGCGCACGGCATACCGGATCGCCGCGGTCGGGCGATGGCGAGGGCCACCCATGGCGCCCATCCTCTCCCCTGCCCTTGTGTCCGCGTGAACCATTCCCATGGCGACGCCTCACGCGCACGCAAGGGTCACTCGTGGACGCGTCGCACCCACGCCTGGGGGTCGGTGATCTCGGCCGCCAGCGGCAGGGTCTCCGGCGAGGTCCACACCGCGTTGAAGCCCTCGACCCCGACCGACTCCTGCACGCCGCGCACGAAGACGGCGCCGTCGCGGTACTGCCGCATCTTGGCCTCGAGCCCGAGCAGCCGCCGCAGCAGGCGGTCGGCGGCTCCTGCACCCTTGCGACGTTCGTTGAAGCGCGCACGGATCGTCGCGACCGAGGGAATGTGGGCCGGGCCCACGTCGTCCATGACGACATCGGCGTGGCCCTCGAGGAGGGACATGACAGCCGTGAGGTTGGCGACCTGGGCACGCTGCTCCGGGGTGGTGAAGAGATCGGCGATGCCCGTGCCACCTTCACCGAAGACCTCCGGCAATCGCTGCACGACGTCGCGCGCGAGCTCGGTCACCCGATCGGGGTCGGGCGCGAGGTCGACGACGAGGCGCCGCGCCTCACTGACGAGGTGGTCGCGCAGCCAGGGCACGGCCGTGAACTGCACGCGGTGGGTCTCCTCGTGCATGCACACCCAGGCCCGGAAGTCGGCTGCGTCGACGTCGAGTTCGCGCTGGACCTGCACCAAGTTGGGCGCCACGAGCATGAGCTGAGGGGTTCCTCCGGGCGCAAGGTCATACTGCCCCAACACTTTTCCTGCCATGAAGGCCAGCAGGCCACCGACCTCGGCGCCCGTGACCTTGCCACCGATGGCCGCCACCAGGGCGTTGGGTTCGCTGTGCCCCTTGGCCGCGATCATGTCGTCGATGGCAGGGTCGAGCAGCGCCTGCATCGAGTCGGCGTTCATCGAGATCCACGTCGGCCGGTCGACGACGATCGCCTCCGGGGAGTCAGGTGGGGTCGAGAGCCGTGAGGTGTCCCCCACCGGCCCGTATGCCGCGCGCGCCGCCTCCCTGATCGCCTCCACCTCGGCGGCGGCCTCGTCGGGGCCGATCGCCGGTCCTGCGGGCACGAGTGTGCGTCCGGTCGTCTTGGCGAACTCCCAGTCGACGTATCCGGCCATGGCTTCCTCCTGCTGGCAGGTCGATCAGTGACAGCCACAACGAGTCAGTGCGGCCGCGAATCGGTCCAACGTCGCACGTGCGGCCAGCGTTCCCTCGTAGCTCTCGGGCACATGGTCGGCGACGACGACGAAGGACAGGAGACGTCCATCCGCGTCGGTCGTCAGGCCCGCGAGCGCGGAGATGCCACGCAGCGTGCCCGTCTTGGCCCGCGGCACCCCGGCCACGGCCGCGGTGTCAGGCTGGTTGAAGCGGGTCGCCAAGGTGCCGGTCAGGCCGGAGGTCGGGAGCTCGGCGAGGACTCGCCGCATCCCCGGGTGTTTCCCTCCGAGTCCGGTGGCCAGCACGTGATCGACGGTCGTGAGCGGGACGAGTTGACCAGGTCCCAGGCCGCTGGCGTCGTGGATCGTCGTGCCCGAGGTGTCGATTCCGGCTTTGGCCAGCCCCGCGAGCACGAAGGGCCCGGTGTTGCCGTCGGCGGGGACGGTGCCGCCGGAGGCGACGATCGCCTGGCGGGAGAGGTTCTCGAGGATGGCGTTGTCACTCTCGTCCATGCCGTGACCCAGCACCTCGGCGATGGGTGCGGAGGTGACCGAGCCCAGGACCTTGGCCTCCTTGGCCGGAGCCGGACCGGGCGGCAAAGCGGTGGCCTCGCGGCCGTGGGCCACCAGCGCGGCCACGAATGCCTCGAGGCTGTCGTCGACCGACTCCTGCCGGGGCACCAGGCCGTGCTGCGGGCGATTGTCGGCCAGCCCGATCATCGTGACCCGGCGCGTGTAACCGGCGCTCACATCGGCGGGGTTCCACGAGGACGGGATCGGTGGGCCCGCGGCATACGAGGCGTCGAGACGGACGGTGAGCGGACCAGCGGGTGCGGCCGCAGCGACCTGAGCGGCGAGGTCACCGAGACCGGCACGGCCCACGACGGCGGTCGGGTCCCCGGGCCCGGTCGCCAGCAGGGTGTCACCCCCGGCCACGAGCACGACCTCGCCAGGAGCGCCCGCAACAACGGTGGTCTTCATCGTGGACTCGGCGTCGAGGACGTCGGTGATGGCCAGCGCCGAAAGGATCTTCTGGGTGGAGGCGATGGTCCGTGGGCGCTCGGCGTCGGTGGACACCAGGACCTCGCCCGACGTGATGTCCCGGACCACGGCTCCCGCGCCGCCACCCAGGGACGGGTCGGCGAGCAGAGCGCCGATGGCGGCAGCGGTCCCTTCTCTGGTGGGCGCGGGGCCGAGTGCGGCGCTGGGCTCGGGCGAGGTCGTCGGCAGTGGGGTGAGCCCGGTCGGGACCGGCTCGGGGAGCGTGAGGATGCCGGGGACGAGGTCATTGGCGTCGGCCACGGCATACCCGCCACCGGCGAGCAGCGCGAGGGCGATGAGACCTCCGACGACCTTCTTGGCGTGTCCCACGGCACCTCCCCACGACATCGCACCCGTCATGCGCGACACTTGGCCAGCAGCCTAGGTGACTCAAGGAAAGAGGCAGACGTGGAGTTCGACGTCACGATCGAGATCCCCAAGGGAGCTCGCAACAAGTACGAAGTCGATCATGAGACCGGGCGGATCCGGCTGGACCGGATGCTCTTCACGTCGATGGCCTACCCGAGCGACTACGGCTATGTCGAGGACAGCCTCGGCGAGGACGGCGACCCGCTCGACGCCCTCGTGCTCCTCGACGAGCCGACCTGGCCGGGATGCCTGGTGCGTGCACGCCCGATCGGCATGTTCCACATGCGTGACGAGGCCGGCGGCGACGACAAGATCCTCTGCATCCCCGCCGGGGACCCACGCAAGAGCCACATCAAGGAACTCGAGGACATCAACGAGTTCGATCGGCTCGAGATCCAGCACTTCTTCGAGACCTACAAGGACCTCGAGCCGGGCAAGTCCGTCGAGGGCGCCCACTGGACCGGTCGCGTCGAGGCCGAGGAGACCGTGCGGCAGGCCGTGCAACGAGCCAAGGACGCAGGGCTGTCGACGGCGCGCTGGCGGACCCCGGAGATGGGCAACAAGGCCATTGCCGAGTTCCAGAGCAAGGTCCGGCACAGCGAGGCCGAGTTGCAGGCGGCGATCCAGAAGGCCGTGCGCGAGCTGGCCACGAAGGACAATCCGCTCAGCGACGACTGAGAGACCTTCTGCGACAACGGAAAAGGTGCCGCGCCCCTTCCCCGGGGCACGGCACCTTTGTCGTTGTCGTCGGCTCAGTAGCGTGCGACGGTCTGGATGAGATCACCTGAGTAGTAGATCGACGAGATCTTGACGACCGTGCGGCTGTTGGGGGCGTGGATCATCTGCCCGTTGCCGATGTAGATGCCGACGTGGTGGTTCGTCGGGCCACTGTTTCCGAAGAAGACGAGGTCGCCGGGCTGGGCCTGGGACAGGGGGATCTTCGTGCCGTTGTTGTACTGCCACTGGCTTCCGTGCGCCATGTAGACGCCGATCTGCTTGTAGGCCATGAGGGTGAGGCCGGAGCAGTCATAGCCGACCGGCCCCTCGCCGCCCCAGATGTAGGGCTTGCCGAGTTGCGCGTAGGCGTAGTCGAGCACCTTCTGCTTGTTGCCGCTCACCGCCGGCTTGGTCGGTGCGGGTGGCGTCGTGGGTGCGGCCGGCGTCGTCGGTGCCGTCGGCGCGGTAGGGGTGGCCGGTGTCGTCGGTGCCGTCGGGCTGGTGGGAGCCGGGGCGTTCTTGGCTGCTTCAGCAGCTGCTGCGGCCGCCGCGGCTGCCGCAGCATCGCGCGCCGCCTGATCGGCGGCCGCCTTGGCCGCTGCTTCCCGAGCAGCGGCTTCGCGTGCTGCAGCCTGCTTGGCCGCGGCGTCCGCGGCCGCCTGATCAGCGGCCGCCTTCGCGGCCGCTTCGGCAGCGGCCCGCGCGGCGGCGGCCTGGCGAGCCGCCTCCTCGGCCGCGGCCTGGCGCGCAAGGCCGTCCTGGCGAGCCTGCTCGACCTCCACCGAGGTCTGGCGCAGCGTGGCCAGGGTGCTGAGGCGCGCCTGCTGCTCGCCGGCGATCCGGTCAGCATCCGCTTGGGCGGACGTCGCCGCGGCCTCGGCCGCAACTCGGGCGGCGCCTGCCTTGGCGGTGGCTGCCTCACGCTGTTGGCGCGCGACGTCGGCGGCTCGGCGATCCTCCGCGGCGGTGTTGGCCGTGCGAGAGGCTCGGTCGAGGTCCTGCCGGCGAGTGGCGCCGATCGCCTCGAGCGCCGCCGCACGATCCGCAAGTTGCTGAGGGCCACTGACCTCGAGATACGCGCCCAGCGAGTCCAGGCCGCCTTGCGACTGATACATCTGCGCGGCATACGCACGGACGACCTTCGCGCTGGTTGCCGCCTCAGCGGCCGACCCGGATGCCCGGCGCTCGCTTTCCGCCGCCTTCGCGGTGGCGTCCTCGAGAGCGAGCCGGGCCGAGTTGTAGGCCTCGGCCGCCACTGCGGCCGCCTTGTCGAGATCGGCCAGGCGAACGTTGGCCGCGGCATAGGCCGACTCGATGGCCGCCACGGAGGTGGCTGCCGCACCGGCCGCGGCCTTGGCTGCGTCGACCTGCTGCTGAGTGGGTGTCCCGGGGTCCAGGGGCACCGCAACGGCAGGTGTCGCGAGAGCCAGGGCGAGCGCGCCCACGGCCAGCGGGCGGAAGACCTTGAGGCTGGATCGGGTCGTCATGGGTTCACGCTGATGTGGACGTGGTCATAGTGGTTCTCGGTGATGGAGCCACGGTCGGCCATCCAACGCCACTGGTCGGGACCGTTGCCCGGGAACCAGATCCGCTGCTTCCAGATGATGTATTTGATGTTGAACTGCCGCGCATTCGCCTGAGCGAAGGCGGCGACCGCATCACCCTCGGCGAAGGACTTGGTCATGACGTCGACCGCGTTACCCGCGCCGTGATCGCCCCAGTCGCCGGCCCGGTAGCCGCCGATGTTGGTGATGCCGAACCGGGTGCGGACCGCGGAGTAGATCGCATTGGCATTGGTCCCCAGGTGCGCTTGTCGGTATGCCGTGGTGCTGTATCCGCCGCCGCTGGCCGGGGTCGTGGCGACTGGCTTTGGAGCCGTGGCCGCAGGGGCTGCGGAGGTTGCCGGCGTGGTCGGGGTGGCCGGCTTGGTGACCGGCTGGGGTGCCTGGCTGGCAGCGGATGCGGCCGTCTTGGCGGCCTGGGCTGCATCGGCAGCCCGCTTGGCCGCCGCCTCGCGCTCGGCCTTGGCCGCCGCGTCCGCCTGCGCCTTGGCGGCTGCTTCGGCCTGTGCCGCCGCCTCGGCCTCGCCCTTGAGTCGGGCCTGGATCGCGGCCTCCTCGGCCGCCTTGCGGGCTGCCTCGGCCGCCGCAGCTTCCGCGGCCAACCCGTCCTGACGCGCTCGCTCGACCTCGACCGAGGTCTGGCGAGCCGCCGCCAGGACAGCAATGCGGTGGTCCTGCTCGGCGGCGATGAGTGCCGTTTCCTGCGCGGCGGACCGGGCGGAAGCCGACGCTGCACGGCTGGCCGATGTGGCCGCTGCCGCGGCGGACGTCTGCTGGGTGCGGGCCAGGTCAGCGACCTTTCGCGCCTCGGCCTGCCGGTTGGCGCCGGCCGTGGCGCGGCTGAGTGCCTGCTGACGGAGGTCACCGACGATGGCCAGCGCGGCACTGCGGTCGGCCAGGTCCTGCGGGCCACGGGAGGCCAAGTAGGCGCCCACCCCGGACATGGAGCCCTGTTCCTGGTAGATCTGGGCCGCGGTGTGCCGAAGCTCCCGATCGGCAGCCGACTTCTCGGCGGCGGCCTGCTGGGCGGCGGTCTCTGCGTCGGCGACGGCCGCGGTCCGCTCCTGGAGGAGGGCCTGGGCGGCCTGCTCGGCCGCAGCTGCCAAGCCCGCCTCGGTCCGCAGGTCGCTCAACCGGCGGGAGGCCGCGGCATACGCACCCTCGATCTGCGACAGAGAGTCGGCGGCGGAGGCCGCCGCGGACTTGGCCGCGTCGACCTGGCCCTGAGAGGGGAAGACCGGATCAGCGCCGGCGGGGGCGACCGTGAGGCCGATGGCGAGGCCGATCGTGAGGGCACCGACCGCACCGCGAGGCACGCGGGGTCGCCGAGGGCGCAGCGGGCGCACTCGCACGGCGGAATCCAACACGTCAGGCCTTTGGTCGCAGGGGTCGATTCAAGGTCGGCCGGACGAGAATATGGCGCGAATTCACCTCAATTCACTTGTGTCACAGAGAACGCCAACAGACACATGGCATTTCAGAAATCACACGATTGTCTTTTCGAAATGACACCAATGTGTTTATCCAGATGGGCCCCGAATCACACCGATGTCAGAACACAGAGTCACGGTTTGGTCACGAAATAGCCGTGAGTCGTGTGACTGGTGTGACCAGCTGCCGTCCAGCGGCCAACGAAAAGGTCCCGGACCGCGACACCTGGACGATGTCGCGGCCCGGGACCGCTGAGCCTCCTGTCGGAATCGAACCGACGACCTATTCATTACGAGTGAATCGCTCTGGCCGACTGAGCTAAGGAGGCGTGCGCTCGTGGGCGCCGCACGAGTATACGTGCGGCACGGGCGTGCCGATCAAATCGGGTCAGCAGCGCAGGTCGGCTGCGGGCACGACCCCGTCGATGAACCAGTTGTCGACGGCATCGTCGACACACTGGTTCGAGCGGGTGTATGCCGTGTGGCCGTCCCCGTCGTAGGTGATCAACGTCCCCTTCTCGAGCTGATCGGCCAGGCCCACCGCCCACTCGTAGGGCGTCGCGGGGTCACGGGTCGTCCCGATGACCACGATCGGTCCGGAGCCAGCAGCCGTGATGGGGGCCGGGTCCGGCGGCGGCGTGCCGTCGGGCTGCGGCCAGGTCGCGCAGACGAGGGAACCCCACGCCATGAACGGCCCCCACAGAGGCGCTTGAGCGGTGAGCCGCTGCTGTTGGGCCACCCGTTCCTCGGCGCCGGCGGGCTCGGGCTTGTCCAGGCAGTTCACGGCCCAGAGCGCCTGCATGAGATTTGTCGAGTAGGTGCCACCCGGATTGCGATCGGCGTAGCGATCCGCGAGGTCCATGAGTCCCGAGCCGTCGCCCCGGGTGGCCTGCGTGAGGGCTTGGCTGAGCTGGTCCCACATGCCCTGGTCGTACATCGCTGCCGCCACGCCGTAGGAGGCCCATCCCTCGGTGACCGCGGGCACCGACCGGTCCCCCGTCACCGTCAGTGGCTTGCTGTCCAGCTCGCGCAAGAGGTCACCCAGCCCTGACATCACCGCCGTGGCGTCCCCGGGAAAGGGGCATCCCTGCTCAGCCGCGCACGCCTCTGCCCACGCCAGGGTGGCACGCTCGAAGCCGACCGCCTGCCCGAGGTTGAGCCGCTCGCTGGTCAGGGTCGGGTCGATGGCGCCGTCGAGCACCAGGCGACCGACGTGCTCGGGGAACAACCCGGCATACACCGCGCCCAGGTAGGTGCCATAGGACTTGCCCAGGTAGGTGAGCTTGGCGTCGCCCAAACGGGAGCGAAGGATGTCCATGTCCTTGGCCGCCTCCGCCGTCGACACATGCAGCAGGAGGGGATTGTCCTTCGCGGCGCACGCCTCTCCGAAGCCAGCGGCCGTGGCCACGGCTGCTGCCCGCTCGGCATCGGTGTCGGGGGTGGGGTCCTGCGCCATGAAGGCGTCCAGTTGCGCCCCGTCGAGACACTCGATGGGCGCCGATCGCCCGACGCCACGCGGGTCGAAGCCGACGACGTCGTACTTGCGATGCACGGGGGCGGTGACCACGGCGCCAAAGGCCGCAGCCCTCGCGTAGTCCACGCCCGACCCGCCGGGCCCTCCGGGATTGACGACGAGAGCACCCAGCCGCGAGCCCGAGGTCGCCGGCACCATGAGAACGGCGAGTTCGATCGTCGCGCCGTCGGGCTCGGCATAGTCGATCGGCACCTCGAGTTGCGCACACAGCCCACCGGAGCACTTGGCCCACGTGAGCTGCTGGGCGTAGAAGCGCTCGGTGCCCGGCATCGCCGCGGGCGGCGCCTCAGCCGGCACGTCCGGCCGCTCCGTCGGCGAGATGGCGCCGCGCAGGTCATTGATGACCGAGCAGCCGGCCAGTGCGGTGGCCGACAGGAGGGCGGCCACCGCGAGCAGAGAGAAGCGACGCATGCGGTCAGCCTAGGTCGCCCACTCGTATGCCGCGGGCTCGACTCAGCGAGGCAGCCGCAGGTCCAGGGCCATCGCCTCGAGCGCCAGCAGGGGCGCGGCGTTGTGGGCAATCCGCTCGCGCGCAGTGCCGATCGACTCCATGGCGAGCAGCAACCGCTCATCGGAGAGTGACTGGGCGACCTGTTCGACGACAGCGCGCGAGTCCTCGTTGATGAGCGGAGAGCGGCCTCTCGAGCTCAGGACGAGCGCATCGCGATAGACCGAGAAGAGGTCGACGAGGGCGCGGTCGATCATGTCCCGGGCCAGGCGCGTCGCCCGCGACTTCTGCTCCTTCTCCAACTGGTTGATCTGCGAGCGGACGTGCGGTGGTTGGGTGCGCGCTGCCGGGTCCGCCCCCAGGGTCTCGAGCAGCCGGCGCAGCTCGGACGCATTGCGTTCGGCGGCGCTGGCACCCGACTCCTCGGTCGCGATCTTGTGCCAGTCCGCCGCCGCGTCGATCGCATCCCCGACGTCGCGGATCCGGGCGGCGCGCGTGATCGTGTCATGACGCCGGATCCGCGCGTCCTCGTCGCGCGCCAGGCGGCGAGCCATCCCGATGTGCGACTGGGCGGCGCGCGCGGCATACCTGGCCATGGCCGGCTCCACGCCGTCACGCCGCTCGAGCAGGCCGGCGACCGCCTCGACGGAGGGCGTGCGCAGCCGGACGTGACGCGAGCGGGAGCGGATCGTGATCATGACGTCCTCGACCGAGGGAGCGCACAACATCCAGACAGTGCGCGGCACGGGCTCCTCGAGGGCCTTGAGGAGGGCGTTGGCCGGGGCCTCGGAGTAGGCGCTGAGCCGGTCGGCGTCCTCGATGATGATGATGCGCCAACGGCCGACGCTCGGGCGCATCGCCGCGAGCTGGACGAGGTCACGCACGTCGTCGACCTTGATCGACAGTCCCTCGGTGGCCACGACCTCGACATCGGCGTGGGTGCCCTCGAGGGCGGTGCGGCACTCGCGGCACTGACCACAGCCCTGCTCCGGGCAGAGCAGCGCTGCCGCGAAGGCACGCGCCGCCGTCGAGCGGCCCGAGCCCGGCGGCCCGGTGAAGAGCCATGCGTGGGTCATGGCGGCCGGATCGGCAACGGCCTGGGACAAGGTGGTGACGGTCGGCTCCTGGCCCACGAGGTCAGCCCAGATCGGGCGGACCGCGGTGGGGGCCGCTGCGGCGTCACTCATGCCGGGAGCCAACCGCGGACCGTGCACGCGCGATGGATCTGGCGGTGGATCTCCTCGGGTGGCCAGGTGCCGTCGACGACGAGATACCGCTCGGGGTGGCCGGCTGCCATCGCGAGGAAGTGCTGGCGGACCGCCTCGTGATAGTCGTCGGCCTCGGCCTCCAAGCGGTCGTGCACGGCGCCCCGGCGCCGGCGGCCCTCCTCGGCCGGGATGTCGACGACGACGGTCAGGTCCGGCATGAGACCGTCGACGGCCCAGGACTGGATCTGGTGCACCTCGTCGGCGCCCAGGTCGCGGCCCGCTCCCTGGTAGGCGACCGAGGAGTCGACATAGCGGTCACAGATGACGACCTGGCCGGCGGTCAGCGCGGGCCGGATCAGCAGGTCGGCATGATGCGCCTTGTCGGCGGCGAAGAGCAGCGCCTCGGCCCGCGGCGACACGTGGTCACCGTGGAGCAAGAGCTCGCGGATCTGGGCACCCAACTCGGTGCCGCCGGGCTGACGGGTGCGCACGACCTCGCGGCCGACGTGCTCGAAGGCATCGGCGAGCAGCGCCACCTGGGTGGACTTGCCGGCGCCGTCGCCGCCCTCGAAGGCGATGAAGATCCCCACACCGGTCATGAGCGCGAGCCTAGTCGCGACCGCTGACGCCCAACTCGGCCGTCACCAGCCGAGGTCGGCCAGCGTGCGGTCCGCCCGTCGCGCGAAGGCGTGACTGTCGACATACGCACCCGCCAACCCTCGTCCGCGGCCGGCGTCACGGACTCGACGGCGGTGTCGAACTCGATCCGTGCGCGCAGCCCGTGGGTGCGCGCGAACTCGGTCAGGTATGGACGCCGACTCGTCCATCGGGGTGAAGGGATTGTCGATGTCCCAGAGACCGCCGACGCGCGGATGCCGCTCGACGTGGTCGTGCGTCAGCCCCCGGTCGGCGAGTCGACGGGCCGTCGCCAGGCCGGCCGGGCCGGCACCGATGACCAGGATGCGGGGCGCGCTCACGGTGCCGAACCTCGTTGGTCCGGACGTGGGCCCCACCTCGCATCCAGTGCATCCGCTCAGTCGTGTCGGGCGGCGTTGGCGTGGATCGCGTCGTGGACGTACTGCGCCAGGCCGGGCTCGATGTCCTCGTAGGTCGTGGTGAACCTCGGGTCGGCGACATACATGTCGGCCAGCTCGCGATGGAAGTCGTAGGACACCTCGTAGAACCGCTCGTGGATGTGGAGGCGGTGCTGCTCTGCGGCGGCCATCGCCTCGGGTGACCCCGCGGCATACCCGGCCTGCTTGGCGGTGACGAAGGCGGCGTTGACGGCGTCGCCCTCGGCCTTGACCTCCTCCCAGTCGGCCTTGGTGTAGCCCTTGGTGCGCGAGGCCGACTGCTTCCACGCGTCGGTCTCGCCCCAGCGTTCTTGCGCCTCGGTCTGGTACTCCTCGTTGAAGCCGTCGCCGAAGATCGCCTTGAGGTCGTCATTGGTGGCGGGTGTCTGCGTCATTTCTCTCTCCAGTGCTGCATCAATGGCGTCGACGAGCCGGTCGAGCTCGCCGATCCTGGTCATGACCGCGTCCCGTTGGCGACGCAGGTGGGCCGTGGCGTCCTCGTCCCCGTCGAGCAGGTCGGCGATGTCCTCGAGGGCGAAGCCGAGCCGCCGATAGGTGACGATGCGCGCCAGGCGCTCCATGTCGTCGCGGGTGTAGAGCCGGTAGCCCGCGTGGGTGCGCTCGCTCGGGGTGAGCAGACCGACGGTGTCATAGTGGTGCAGGGTCCGGACGGTGATCCCGAACCCCTCCGCCACCTGACCGACGGTCATCGCCTTCATGCGGGCAGTGTGCTGGCTCGTCGTGGTCATGTCACCACCGTCGCGCCTGACGTCGCGTGAGGGTCAAACCCGTTTTGGCTGGCCTCCCTCCCCATTTCCCACCCCAGTTCGTATGCCGCGGCCCGCTGTCCCCCGCCTCCCTCCCCATTTCCCAACCCAGTTCGTATGCCGCGGCCCCAGTCGCCCGCCTCCCTCCCCATTTCCCAACCCAGTTCGTATGCCGCGGCCCGCTGCCTGTGGAAACCGCCGGGTCGCCTGCGTCACTTTCGGGATGCTGGGGGCATGACGAGCGCACCCGACGCTGCCGGGACACACCCGGCCGAAAAGCTGGACACCAGCCGACCCTTCAGCCGTACCACCGCGATCACACGAGGCCTCACCGACGGTGATCTGCGCAGCGGTCGATTCACGCAGGTTCTGTGGGGAGTCCACGTGGCCGCCGAGGTGGAACTCGATCACCTGACGAGGTGCCGGGCTGCATTGGTCGCCCTCCCTGACGGAGTCATCAGCGGCCGGTCCGCCGCCAAGCTCTGGGGTGCGATCGTGCCCGATTCGGCCGACATCGAGGTTCTGCTCGACCGGCGACAGACCACGGCCATTCACGGCATACGCATGCATCGGCCACCACAACGGCCGGCGACCACGCGGCGGTACGGCGTGTCGGTGACGACGCCGGAAGCGACCTTCCTCAGACTCGCCGCCGAACTGGAGTTGGTCGACCTTGTCGTCGCCGGGGACACCTTGGTGAAGAAGGCGACGTCGCCCAAGAAGCTTGTCGATGCGGCCGCGACGTACCGCGGCAAGCGCGCGCGGCTGGCTCGCCGGGCGGCCGCCCTCGTCCGCAGCGGGGTCGACTCACCACAGGAGAGCAAGGTTCGCCTGCTGGTCGTCCTCGCCGGCCTGCCGGAGCCGACGGTCAACATCGAGTTCCGCGACGACGAGGGAAACATCCTGCGCCGCTTGGACATGGGCTATCGCGAGCCGCGGGTCGCGATCGAGTACGACGGTCGTCAGCACGCCGAGAATGACCAGCAATGGCAGAGCGACATCGATCGGCGCGAGGAGTTCGACGACCTCGAGTGGCGGTTCGTGATCGTGCGCTCGCCAGGACTCTTCACTCATCCCGACCAGACCTTGGCAAGGATCGTCAAGGTGCTCTCCAAGAAGGGGATGCGCGTCAGGATCAGCAGCAACGAGTGGCGACGACACTTCCCGATGCGCCGTGCCGCGGCCTGACGCGAACTGGCCCGGGCCGGGAGCACGCGGCATACGAACTGGGTTGGGAAATGGGGACCCAACCCGCCCAAGCGACCCGCGGCCTACGAACCGGGTTGGGAAATGCGCACCCGCACCCGCACACGCACCGCGCCCGCGTCAGGCGAAGCGGGCCTTCAGCTCCCGGGTGAGGATCTTGCCGGTCGTGTTACGCGGCAACTCATCGAGGAAGACGACCTCGCGCGGCACGCAGTGGCGGGCCCGATGGGAGCGCACCAGATCGCGCACGTCGTCGGCCGACAGTTCGGCACCCGGCTCGAGCGCGATGAACGCCGCGAGCCGCTGGCCGAAGTCGGGATCGGGCACGCCGACGACCGATACCTCGCGAACCGCGGGATGGGCGACGAGCAGGCCTTCGACCTCGGAGGGATAGACGTTCTCGCCGCCGCTGATGACCATGTCGTCGTCCCGGCCGTCGATGAAATAGAGCCCGTCGGCACGATGCCCCATGTCCCCCGTGGAGACCATCCCGTCGATGAACTCCTTGGAACCCCCCGACGTGTAGCCCTCGAAGACCATCTCGTTGCCGCAGAAGATCCGCCCCGTCTCTCCGTCGGGCACCTCGGCACCGTCGGCATCGAGCAGCCGCACCACCGTGCCGAGGGGCGGCGTACCGGCCGTGTCCGGGTGGCGCCGCAGGTCCGACGGCGTCGCGATGCAGATCCACGAGGCCTCGGTGGAGCCATAGAGGTTGTAGAGGACGTCGCCGTACTCATCCATGAACCGCGTCGTGAAGCCACTGGGATAGGCCGACCCGGAGGTCGCGACGACGCGCAAGGACGGTCGGCGCACCGTGCCACCAGGATCCGCCGGCAGCTGCTCGATCATCCGCTGGAGCATCACGGGCACGGCGAACATCGCCTGGACCCGCTCCCCCTCCAGCACCTCGACGACATCGCGTGGGTCGAAGCGCCGCCGCAGGATGACGGTGGCGCTCATCCCGAAGGACAGTTGGAGGGCGGCATACCCCCACGTGTGGAAGATCGGGGCCGCGATGAGGATCCGATCCCCGACGTGCAGCGGGATCCGGTCGATCATCGACACCAGGGCGCCGACCCCCTTGGGCGTGCGCCGGGCGGCCCCCTTCGGCACCCCCGTCGTGCCCGAGGTCAGGATGATCGTCCGACCGGCCGGCTCCGGCCGGTCCACCGAGGTCCCGACAGGGAGCGCATCGACCGCAGCGGCAAAAGCGCTCTCCGACAGTGTCTTCGGGCCGTCCACCAACACATCCACGATGGCAGCGAACTCCTCATCGTGCACCAGCAGGTCGATCTCCTGTTGCGCCAGGACCAACCCCAACTGCTCCCCCGCCAGCCCGGTGTTGACGAGCACGAGGTCGACGCCGAGCGCACTCGCCCCGACCATCACCTCGACCGCGCCGACGTGATTGCGCGCCATCAGGCCGATCCGGTGGCCCGGCTCCACCCCCTGCGAGCGCAGCGCGACCGCAGCCCGCATGCCACGGTCGAAGAGCTCGGCATAGGTCGTGGCCCCCCGCGCCTGGTCGATCACGGCGATCCGCTGCGGTGCCCCCAGGGCGGCCTGGCGCACCTCGCCGACCAAGGACATCCCCCAGGTCGCGAGCGATGTCAGTTGACCGACGAGGCGGTGCGGCAGGTTCGGTGCGAGCATCCCGCGCCGAGCCATGGTCGCCGCGATGACGAGCGGGTTCACGAGGTCCTCTTCGCCGCCGTCTTCCTGGCCGGCGCCCGCTTCGCGGCGGTCTTCTTGGCCGTCGTCTTCTTGGCAGCGGTCTTGCGCGCGGTGCGCTTGACCGGTCCCTTCGCGCGCTTGTCCGCGAGCAACTCGTAGGCACGCTCAGCCGTCACCTGCTCTGGATCCTCGCCGCGCGGCACGGTCACATTGGTCTCGCCGTCGGTGACATAGGGCCCGAAGCGACCGTCCTTGATCGTCACCTTCTTGCCGGATACGGGGTCGGGTGCGAACTCGGCCATCGGCGGCTTGGCGGCTGCCCGACCACGCTGCTTGGGCTGGGCGTAGATGGCGAGCGCCTGCTCGAGCGTGATGTCGAAGAGCTGCGCCTCGGTCTCCAGCGACCGCGAGTCGGCGCCTTTCTTGAGGTACGGCCCGTAACGACCGTTCTGTGCCGTGATCTCCTCGCCGTCCTCGCCGGCGCCGACGACCCGCGGCAGCGACAGCAGCCGGAGCGCATCCTCGAGGCCGATGCTCGACAGATCCATGTCCTTGAAGAGGCTGGCCGTGCGCGGCTTCTCCTTGGCCTTGCCCCGCTTGGGTGTCTCGTCGGGCTCCGGCAGCACCTCGGTCACATAGGGTCCGTAGCGGCCGGCCTTGGCGATGATCTCATTGCCGCTCACCGGATCCCGGCCGAGGACACGACCGTCGTCGGCCGCCGCCTCGAGCAACTCGCGCGCCTTGGCCGGCGTCATCTCGTCGGGCGCGATGTCGTCGCCGATGGTGGCCCGGCGCGGTTGCCCCGTCTTCCCCTCGTATGCCGCGGCGCTGGCTTCGTCGGTCACCTCACCGGTGCTGGGGTCGACTCCGGGCGGCACGACCTCCTCGACGTAGGGGCCGTAGCGGCCGACGCGCACGACCATGCCGTCGCCGATCTCGATCGTGGAGATGCCCCGGGCGTCGATGTCGCCGAGGTCCTCGACCAACTCCCTCAGCCCTTCCGCCGAGGACGCCTCGTCGCCGAAGTAGAAGCGGCGCAACCACTCCACGCGGTTCTCGTCGCCGCGGGCGATCTCGTCGAGCCCCTCCTCCATCTGAGCGGTGAAGTCGTAGTCGACGAGCTGGGTGAAGTGTTCCTCGAGCAGTCGGGTCACGGCGAAGGCCAGCCACGACGGCACGAGGGCCTGGCCGCGCGTCGACACATAGCCGCGGTCCTGGATCGTGCCCAGGGTGGAGGCATAGGTCGACGGGCGACCGATCTTCTTCTCCTCCATGGCCTTGACCAGGGTTGCCTCGGTGTAGCGCGGCGGCGGGGAGGTCTCGTGGCCCTCGGAGTCCGCGCGCACGACGGTGAGCTCGACGCCCTCGGAGAGTTTGGGCAGGCGCCGCTCCTCCGCGGCCACGTCCTTCCTGCGGGCCGCCTGTTGCTCGTCGCGGCCCTCCTCGTAGGCGGCGAGGAAGCCGCGGAAGGTGATGACCGTGCCACTGGCCGACAGCTCGACCTCGCGGGCAGGTGCGTCGGGGTCGAGGGTCGCGCCGACCTTGATGGTCGCGGTCGAGCCGCGGGCGTCGGCCATCTGAGAGGCCACGGTGCGCTTCCAGATCAGGTCGTAGAGGGCGAACTCGTTGCCCCGCAACTCACCGGCAACCTGGGCCGGGGTCCGGAAGCGGTCGCCCGCGGGGCGGATCGCCTCGTGCGCCTCCTGGGCACCCTGCACCTTGCCGTAACGCCGCGGTGCGTCGGGGACATACTCCGCGCCGTACATGTCGCGCGCCTGCTGGCGGGCCGCGGTCAGCGCGGTCTCCGACAGCGAGGTGCTGTCGGTGCGCATATAGGTGATGTAGCCGTTCTCGTAGAGTCGCTGCGCCACGCGCATCGCATCGCGGCTGTTGAGCCGCAGCTTGCGCGAGGCCTCCTGCTGCAGGGTGGAGGTGATGAAGGGGGCCGACGGGCGGCGGGTGTAGGGCTTCTCGGCGACCGAGGTCACCTTGGCGTCGGCAGCCCGAAGCGCCGCAGCGATCCCCGTCGCCACCGCTTCGTCGAGGTGGATGACCTTGTCCGAGGTCAGGGTCCCGTCATCGGCGAAGTCACGCCCCGCGGCGACCCGGCGACCGTCGACCCCGGTGAGTTTGGCGGTGAACTGCTCGGCGGCCGACCCCGGCGTGACATCGGCCTCGACGTCCCAGTACGAAGCGGCGCGGAAGGCCATCCGCTCCCGTTCGCGCTCGACCACCAGCCGGGTGGCGACGGACTGCACGCGGCCCGCGGACAGACCCGCCTTGACCTTGCGCCACAACACCGGCGAGACCTCGTAGCCATAGAGACGGTCGAGGATGCGCCGGGTCTCCTGCGCGTCGACGAGCGCAGTGTCGAGGTCGCGCGTGTTGTTGGCGGCGCGCTGGATGGCCTCCTTGGTGATCTCGTGGAAGACCATCCGCTTGATCGGGACCTTGGGCTTGAGCGCCTCGACGAGGTGCCACGCGATGGCCTCGCCCTCGCGGTCCTCATCCGTGGCCAGGTAGAGCTCGTCGGCGTCCTTGAGGGCCCGCTTGAGTTCGGCGACCTTCTTGCGCTTGTCGGGATCGACGACGTAGTAGGGCTCGAAGTTGTCCTCGATGTTGACGCCGAACTTCCCGAACGGCCCCTTCTTCATGTCCGCCGGCATCTCGCTCGGGGTGGGGATGTCGCGGATGTGGCCGACGGAGGCCTCCACCACCCATCCGGCGCCCAGGTATCCGGCGATCGACTTGATCTTGTTGGGGGACTCGACGATGACGAGCTTGTGGCCCGTCGCGGTGGGGGGAGCCATCGCAACCATCACTTCCTGCCCCGGTCACGTGCAGCGGATTCGTCGCTGCTCCGACGTGCGGGACGCCCGCCACTGTAGAACCTGAGCGGGTCGGGAAGACAAACGGACCACGAATGCTTTAACCTACAACCAACGAAGGAGACCACTGATGACCCCCACGGCCGACCCGATGCCCGTCCTGTACCTCAGTCACGGCGCCCCGCCGCTCGCTGACGACACCCGATGGACCGCCGAGCTCGCGGCATGGTCCGCCGAACTCCCCCGCCCCCGCAACATCCTCATGGTGAGCGCGCACTGGGAATCCGCCCCTATCGCCGTCTCGTCGACGTCGGGCACCACCCCTCTCGTCTACGACTTCTGGGGTTTTCCGCAGAAATACTACGAGGTGACGTATGCCGCGCCCGGCGCCCCCGACCTGGCCACCTCCGTGGCCGGCCTTCTCGCCGGCGCCGGGGAGCATCTGCACCAGGACCCCGACCGCGGCCTCGACCACGGCGCCTATGTGCCGCTCGTCGAGATGTTCCCCGAGGCCGACATCCCGGTCCTCCAACTCTCGATGCCCACTTTGGACCCGCAGCGCCTCTTCGCACTCGGCCGCCGCCTCGCGCCCTTGCGCGACGAGGGCACCCTGATCGTGGGCTCCGGCTTCACGACCCACAACCTGCGCTGGTTCAACCCCCGCGCCGGCGCGGACGGCACACCACCCACCCCGTCGAGCGAGTTCGACCACTGGGCTGCCGAGACCATGGCCGCCGGGGACGTCGACAGCCTCCTCGACTTCCTCGCCAAGGCCCCCGCTGCGCACGAGGCCCACCCGCGCACCGAGCACTGGGCTCCGCTCTATGTCGCGCTCGGGGCCGCAGACGCCTCCGCCGGCATCGAGGCGCGCAGTGTCATCGACGGCTTCTGGTTCCGCCTGTCCAAGCGCAGCTGGCAGCTCGCCTGAGTCTCCCGTCGAGGCGCACCCCGCCACTGGGGTGCGGCTCCTCGGCGGCGAGTGGCACAGTCGAGCCATGACCCTCGACCCGCACTCACCATCGCTGCTGTCGACGCCGACGCACCTCGAGCGCCTGGCCCAGGCGGCCGGCGCGATGACTCGGGCCGCACGCGAGACCTGGCTCGGCGCACCGGTGCCGACCTGTCCGGACTGGACGGTCCTCGACCTCGTCGCCCACCAGGGCATGGTGCACCGCTGGGCGACGGCGGCCGTCCGCCTCGACCCTGAGGGCATGGGCAATGCGGCGAGCCGCGAGACGGAGGGCCGCACCAGCGCTGATCCGATCGGCTGGCTCGAGGCCGGGGCCGCCGACCTCATCCAGGCGCTGGGGCAGGCACCCGACGACCTCGACACCTTGGTCTTCCTGAAGGAGGCCCCGCGCGCCAAGGCCTTCTGGGCACGCCGTCAATGCCATGAGACCACCGTGCACGCCCTCGACGCGCTGGGTGCCGTCAGGGGTCGCCCGCTCACCTGCGCCGACGCCTGGTTCGACGACGACCTGGCGCTCGACGGCATCGACGAATTGCTCATCGGCTTCTGGCAGCGAGGCAAGTTCGCGATCCGCTCCGCCATCCCGTATGCCGTGCTCGTCCGCCCCGACACCTCTCCCGTCGCGTGGGTGGTCACCATCTCCGACGGGCCGGTCCGGTCCCGACGCATCGACCCGGAGGAGCAGGTGGCCGTTGACCTGACCCTCAGCGGCACCCCGGTCGACCTCTACCTGGCCCTGTGGAACCGCGGCGGATCCCCCGACGACCCCGACGGAGCCCTCGATCGGTTCCGTGAGGGCGGCGCCATCACCTGGTGACGCGCTCCTTGGCCGCCGCGAGCCGGGCCAGGGCGTCTACCCGCTCCTGCGCGTGGTCGACGATGCGCGGGCAATAGCCCGCGGCATACCCGTCGTGGCGGGTCCACGGCTCGTGCGCGGCCGCGCCCGTCAGGTGCGCCAGCTCGGGCACCCAGCGCCGCACATAGGCGCCGTCCGGGTCGAACTTCTTGCCCTGCGTGACCGGGTTGAAGACGCGGAAGTAGGGCGAGGCATCGGTCCCCGTGCCGGCGACCCACTGCCAGCCGTGGCTGTTGGACGCGAGATCCCCGTCGACGAGGTGGTCGAGGAAGTGGCGGGCGCCGATCGGCCACCACACGTGGAGATCCTTGGTGAGGAAGCTCGCCGTGATCATCCTGACCCGGTTGTGCATCCAGCCGGTCGCGAGCAACTGACGCATCCCGGCGTCGACGATCGGGTAGCCGGTCCGCCCCTGCCGCCACGCCTCGACGAGGTCATCGGCTTCGTCGTAGGCCAGCCCGCTCAGCGTCGGCTTCAGGTCTCGCCACGCGCTGGAAGGGTTGTGCCACAGCACATCTGCATAGAACTCGCGCCACGCCAGCTCGCTGACGAAGGTGTCGGCGGCACGGTCCCGCCGACCCGCCAGGTCGGCGAGCAGGGTGCGCGGGTGGATCGCCCCGACCTTGAGGTGGGGCGAGAGTTGCGAGGTGCCGGGTCGATCAGGTCGATCGCGATCGGTGTCGTATGCCGCGAGCTCACCATCGAGGAACTCGCGCCACTTCCGTAAGGCCGCCGCCTCCCCCGGCTCGGGCAGCGGCGGCAGGCCCTCGACCGACAAGGCGTCGTCGACGAACGACCATGCCTCACGATCCGATTCGAGGTGCGCGACAGCAAGATTCGCCGGCGCTCCCGCCGGGGCCGGCCAGCCGTGGTCGCGCCAGGCCGCCCGGAAGGGTGTGAAGACCTGATAGGGAGCACCGTCCTGCTTGACGACCAGACCCGGCCCGACGGCATAGGGAGTGCCGGTCGAGATGAAGCGAATATCCCTGTGCGACAACGCCCTCTCGACCTGCGCGTCGCGCCGACGACCGAAGGGAGTCGACTCGCGGGTCACGTGAACCGCCTGGGCGCCGACCTCCCGCGCAACCGCCGGCACGACCTTCCGCGGATCACCGACGCGGAGCACCAACTGCCCGTCGTAGGCCTCCGCGCAGGCGCGGACGCTCGCGGCATACCAGGCGCGGCGCACCACCCCTGCGCCCTCCCAGAGGGTCGCATCGATGACGACGAGTGGCAGGACGGGCCCCTCCGACGCAGCGGCGACCAGCGCAGGGTGGTCGGCACGCCGCAGGTCGCGACGCAGCCAGAGCACCGAGCCGGTCATGCAATCCACGATGACGGAACTGTCTAAGGTATGTCAAAGGTTTGTCTTACGTCTGTCCAACCTCTAGGCTGTCTGTCCATGTCACCCCAGGTGATGACCATGCGGATCGGTGAGCTCAGTCGCCGGGTCGGAGTGAGCACCCACGTGCTGCGTGCCTGGGAGTCGCGCTACGGCCTGCTGAGGCCGGTCCGCTCCTCGGGCGGTTACCGCCTCTACGGGCCCGCCGACGAGCGCCGTGTGCGCGCCGTTCTGCTCCTGCGCGAGGCCGGGTCGTCCGCCGCGGAGGCCTGTCGCAGCGTCCTGCGCAGCGAGCGCTCCCGCCCGACCACCCTCCAGGACGGCGAGGCGGCGTCACCCCTTGGCGCCGCTGATGTCCGAGCAACGGTGTCCTCGATGTTGGCCTGCGTGCGCGCCTTCGACGACCAGGGCCTGCACGTCCATCTCGATCGACTCCTGGCCGGACTCGACCTCGAAGAGGTCATCCGGTCGGCCCTGATGCCCTTACTCGTCGACCTGGGTGAACAGTGGGCCGACGGGACGATCACGGTCGCCCACGAGCACTTCGCGAGCAACCTGCTCCGCCAACGCCTCGCCGCAATGACCCTGTCCTGGGGGTCCGGCGCGGGACCGCTCGCGGTGCTCGCCTGTCCCCCCGGGGAACGCCACGACATCCCCCTGCTCTGCCTGGGCCTGCTCCTCGGGCGCCGTGGCTGGCGGGTTCGCTTCCTGGGCGCCGACACCCCCGCGCCCGACCTGGCGGCGGCCTGCAGGCTCCTGCGGCCGCAGGCCCTGGTCCTGTCCTCGACCACCACGACTCTCTTGCGAGGCGCGGTGGGTGACCTGGCCGACCATCAGGACCGCCCCCGCATCCTCTTCGGCGGCCGAGGGGCGACCGAGGAGGTCGCCGAGCCGGCCGGAGCCGAGTTGCTGCCTCGGGACCTCGTCGAGGCCGCCGACGCCCTCAATTCGCTCGTGGCCACACCTCGCTGAAAGGACCCTGATGCCCTTCGACGCCGGACGGTTCGGGCTCGCTCTGCTCGTGAGTGCCCTCGCCGTCGTTGTCCTCGTCGCCGTGACGGCGTGGTGGTCCCACCGGGCGGGGAAGGTCGCCGTCGTCGATGTCGTCTGGGGGCTCTTCTTCGCCGCCATCGGGTGCTCCCTGCTGGTGGTCAACCCCGGCGCCCGCGCCCTATTGCTGGCCGTCCTCGCCACGGTCTGGGGCGTCCGCCTCGCGACGCACCTCTGGGCACGGGCGCGCGGTCACGAGGAGGACTTCCGGTATGCCGCGATGCTCGCGTCGGTCCCCCCCGAGCGCCGCTTCGCGTATGCCGTGAAGCGCTTCTTCGTCACTCAGGGGGTCATCGCGTGGATCATCGCCATGCCCCTCACGGTGGCCGCCGCGACCAACAGGCCGGTGGGTGTCGTGGCTTGGCTCGGTGTCGCCGTGTGGGCGATCGGCCTCGGCTTCGAGGCCCTCGGTGACGCGCAACTGCGCAGGTTCAAGGCCGACCCGGCCAACAAGGGCAAGATCATGGACCGTGGACTCTGGTCCTGGACACGGCACCCCAACTACTTCGGTGACGCCACCGTGTGGTGGGGCCTGTTCCTCGTCAGCGCCGAGGCATGGCCTGGCATCCTCACCGTCCTCTCACCATTGGCCATGACCTATTTCCTGGTCTTCCGCACGGGCGCCCGGCTGCTCGAGAAGGAGATGGCCAAGAGGCCGGGGTATCGCGAGTACATGGAGCGCACGAGCGGCTTCTTCCCGCTCCCACCCCGCCGCAGGACGCCCTGACGTGGGAGCCTGAGCAATGGCCACGTACCTGCTGAACACCGATGCCGTCGACTTCGTCGAGGAGTTGATCAGCAAGCGCCGCTACGTCCTGCAGAGCACATGGACCGAGGCGAATCCCGACGCTGAGACCGAGAACGCCTTCCTGGAGCGGCACGACTGGGTGGCCTACGGTCGCTGGCACCTCGGGCTGACCGAAGGCGCCTCGGAGGAGACCAAGGGACGTTTCGCCTTCTGCGTCGGTGACTTCAGCCGGGTGCACCGCAGCGCACTCATCGCCTGCGTCTACCGCGCCGCGGAGTGGCACCACAAGGACGTCGAACTCGCCGCCCACGAGTTGCTCCAGAAACTCGACCGCGCGACCGCCTGAAACACCCGTCTCCGCGGGACCGCGTCAGTGAACGGGGACTCCTCTCGGGACCGCACCCTGCCCGGCCTCGGCGTCCTCGGTGAGCGCCCCGGCGAACTGCGCGGCATACAACCGGGCGAAGGCGCCGCCGCGCTCGAGCAACTCGGCGTGTGAACCCTGCTCGACGATCCGTCCGTCCTCCATGACGAGGATCAGGTCGGCATCACGGATCGTCGAGAGTCGGTGAGCGATGACGAAACTGGTCCGGTCCTGGCGCAGGTTGGCCATGGCCTGCTGGACGAGGAGTTCGGTGCGCGTGTCGACCGAGCTCGTCGCCTCGTCGAGGATGAGCAGTGCCGGGTCACTGATGAAGGCTCGCGCAATGGTCAGCAGTTGCTTCTCACCGGCCGAGATGTTGCCGGCCTCGCTGTCGAGCACGGTGTCGTAGCCCTCGGGGAGCGAGTGCACGAAGCGGTCGACATAGGTGGCGCGAGCCGCCTCCAGGATGTCCTCTTCGGACGCGTCCGGACGTCCGTAGGCGATGTTGTCCCTGATCGTGCCGCCGAAGAGCCAGGTGTCCTGCAGGACCATGCCGATCTGGCTGCGCAGGTTGTCGCGCGTCAGGTCGGTGATGTCCTTGCCGTCCAAGGTGATCCGACCGCCATCGACCTCGTAGAAGCGCATGATGAGGTTGACCAAGGTCGTCTTCCCGGCACCGGTCGGACCGACGATGGCCACCGTCTGGCCCGGCTCCACGCAGAGGTTGAGGTGCTCGATGAGCGGTCGGTCCGGGGTGTAGGAGAAGCTCACGTCCTCGAACGAAACCCGACCGTGGGGGTCCACGAGCGTCTCGGGGTGCGCGGGGTCGGGCGTCTGCTCAGGGGCGTCGAGCACCTCGAAGACCCGTTCGGCGGACGCCACACCGCTCTGCATGAGGTTGGCCATCGAGGCGACCTGGGTGAGCGGCTGGGTGAACTGGCGGGAGTACTGGATGAAGGCCTGCACATCACCGATGCTCATCGAGCCACTGGCGACCCGAAGGCCGCCGACGACCGCGATGATCACGTAGTTGAGGTTCCCGACGAACATCATCATCGGCATGATGAGCCCGCTGATGAACTGCGCGCCGAAGGTCGCGTCGCGAAGTTCCTCGTTCACCGCCTGGAATCGGGCTCCCACTTCGTCCCGCCGGCCGAAGACCTTGACCAACTCGTGGCCGGTGAAGCTCTCCTCGACGATCGAGTTGACCTCTCCGGTCGACTTCCACTGCTGCACGAACTTCACCTGGGAGCGCTTGCCGATGAAGGCCGTGATGCCGATCGAGATGGGGATCGTGACGAGGGCGATGATCGCGAGCAGCGGGGAGACGTAGAACATCATCGCGAGCATGGCAATGACGGTGAGTGCCGACGTCAGGAGCTGGGAGAGGGTCTGCTGCAGGCTCTGGGCAATGTTGTCGATGTCATTGGTCACGCGGCTCAGCAACTCGCCGCGCGGCTGGGAATCGAAGTAGGACAACGGGAGTCGGCCCAGTTTGGCCTCGACGTCGCGGCGCAGGCGATAGACGGCGGTGTTGACGACCCGCACGATGATGCGTGCCTGCGTCCACGACAGGAGGCTCGACACGGCATACAGGGCAAGGGCGAGGAGGAGGACATTGCGGACGGCAGTGAAGTCGACGCCCTGGCCCGGGCGGATGTGCTCCATCGCCGCGAGCATGTCGGCGAGTTTGGTCTCCCCCTGGGCCCGCATGCCTTCGACGGCCTGCTCCTGGGTGACATTGGCAGGGATCTGCTTGCTGAAGAGGCCGGAGAAGATGAGGTCGGTGGCGCGGCCGAGGATCTTGGGACCAAGGGCGGTGAGGGCGACGCTCACGAGGGCGAAGGCCATGGCGGCCCACACGAGCACCTTGTCCGGGGCCATGAGGCCGAGCAGTCGCCGGGCCGACGGCCCGAAGTTCTGGGACTTCTCGGTCGGCTGACCCAAGCGCATGTGAGGTGGCCCGCCCCGCTGGGCACCGCCGGCAGCGCCGCGGCGCTCCTGGGCCGCCTTCTCCTCCTCGGTGAGGATTCTGTCAGCCACGAGGGCTCACCTCCCTGCGCGTGTCGAGGCCACCGCGACGTGTCGACGGGACGGAGGAACGAAGAACTTCGGTGGGCTTTCTCATGCTGCCTCCTCCCGGACGGCCTGGGACTCGACGATCTCGACGTAGGTCGGGCACGTCTCGAGGAGTTCCACGTGTCGGCCCTGCCCGACGACCCGGCCGTCCTCGAGGACGACGATCTGGTCAGCGCCGATGATCGTCGACACCCGTTGGGCGACGAGGAGAACGACCGCGTCGGCCGTCCACGGCCGCAGGGCGGCGCGCAGGCGGGCATCGGTGGCGACGTCGAGGGCGGAGAAGGAGTCGTCGAAGAGGTAGACATCGGGGCGGCGCACCAGGGCGCGGGCGATGGCCAGGCGTTGCCGCTGGCCGCCCGAGACATTGGTGCCGGCCTGGGCGATGCGGGCGTCGAGCCCGCCGTCCATGGCCCGGACGAAATCCTCGGCCTGGGCGACCCGCAGCGCCTCCCAGAGCTGGTCATCGGTGGCTTCGGGATCGGCATACCGAAGGTTGCTGGCGACCGTGCCGGTGAAGAGGAAGGGTTTCTGCGGGACCAGACCGATGCGCGACCAGACGTCCTCCAGGGAGGCATCCCGGACATCGACGCCGCCGAGACGAAGCGATCCGCCGCTGACGTCGTAGAGCCGGGGCACAAGGCCGACGAGCGTCGACTTGCCCGCACCCGTCGAGCCGACGATGGCCGTCACCTGACCGGGCTCGGCGCGGAAACTCAGGCCGCACAGCACCGGCTGCTCGGCCCCCGGATAACGGAAGTCGACATCAGCGAACTCCACGCCGGTGCGACCCGCGGGTATCGGCGTCGGGTGGGCGGGCTGGTGGACGCTGGACTCGGTGTCGAGCACCTCACCGATCCGGCCGGCGGAGACGGCGGCCCGCGGGATCATCATCGACATCATCACGCCCATCATCACGCTCATGAGGATCTGCATCAGATAGGTCATGAAGGCGGTCAGGGCGCCGACCTGCATCTGGCCCGAGTCGACTCGGTGAGCGCCGAACCACAGCACGGCGACGGAGGCCGAGTTGAAGACCAGCATGACGAGGGGGAAGACGAGGGCGAACAGCTTGCCCACGGCCAGCGCGGTGCCCGTGTAGGTCGTGTTGGCGCCGTCGAAGCGCGCCTCCTCGAGCGGCTCGCGGACGAAGGCACGCACGACTCGGATGCCGGTGATCTGCTCGCGCAGGATCCGGTTGACCGCGTCGACCGAATCCTGCATCTTGCGGAACCACGGCAACATGCGGACGACGATCGAGCCGACGATGACGCCCAGCAGCGGCACCGCGACCGCGACCAGCCAGGACAGGCCGAGGTCCTCGCGCAGCGCCATGAAGATCCCGCCGATCATCATCACGGGAATCGAGGCCATGAACATCAGGCCCATGTTGAGCACGGTCTGGACCTGCTGGACATCGTTGGTGTTGCGTGAGATCAGGGTCGGCGCCCCGAAGTGGGAGAGCTCCTTGGCCGAGAAGTCCCCGACCCGGTGGAAGACCTCCCGACGCAGGTCGCGTGCGATGCCGGCCGAGGTCGCGGAGGCGAAGCGGGCAATCGCGACGGTCGCCAGAATGTTGACGATCGAGACCCCGAGCATGATGGCCCCGGCCCGCAGGATGAAGTCGGTGTCGCCCTTGGCGACGCCATCGTCGATGATCTGGCCGTTGAGCGAGGGCAGGTAGAGGCTGGTCACGGTCGAGACCAGCTGCAACACGGCGACGGCACTGACCGCCCCGGCATACGGGCCGAGGTGGCTGCGGATGAGTTTCCAGAGCATCAGGGGCCCTTTCGTCGGGAGCCATCGAGCACGATGGCCGAGATCTCGGCGGCGGTCAGGAGGTGGCCCTCGGTGATGTGCGGATTGCTGCCCGAGAACGCCAGCAACCGCACAAAGCGCATCACCTCACCCGGCGGGAGGGTCAACTCGCCGGCAAAGGGCTCGAGTAGTCGCGTGTGTGCGGTCGAGATGCGCATCACCCAGTCCTCGGCGTTCTGGCGCGGCGGCGACCCCTTGTGCCCGGCGATCGAGATGACGGCGAAGACCTGGCTGAATCTCTGGATCATCAGCTGCGCGAGCTCGGTGACCGTCTCGTCGAGCGTGCTGCGCGGTTGCAGCGCCTCGACGGCGCGGATGTAGGCATCCATGTCGAAAGCGCTGTCGATCGCCTCCTCGACGAGTTCTTCCTTGGTCGCGAAGACCCGGAAGATCGTGCCCTGGGCCACGCCGGCGGCCTCGGCGATCTGGGCCGTGGTGACGGCGCGTCCGTGCTCGAGAACGAGGGGCAGGGTGACCTCCACGAGGGCAGCGCGACGGTCCTCAGGAGCGAGGGCGGGTGCGCGACGAGTCACGAGCGAGCACTCTAACTGAGTGAGCGCTCACTCACAACCGGTTTGTGTCCGCGCTGTCCGTCGTCATGGCGACGGAGGACGCGGACACAAGAAGTCCGTCGCGGGCGGTGTCGCGCACGAAGGCGACGATCTCCTCGCGGACCGCCTCGGCCTCGACGCCGAGCACACCCGCGATCGCCGCGGCCGCCACTCGAGCGCTCAGCTCACCATCACAGACCGAGGCGTATGCCGCGGTCACGGTCGTCAGGTCGACCGTCCGACGCAGGCCGCCTCCTTGGTGAAGGCGAATGCGCGAGGGGTCGGCCGCACCGGGCAGGGTGTGGCGTTCCTCGTGGACATCGGCTGCCATGACCCAGGTGGTGTCCAGCACGTCGTCGTCGGAATGCTCGGCCAACCACGTCCTGGCGAAGAGCCCGGCAAGGATCGTCGGCCCCATCGGAGCATCCACCGGATGCCGCACCTCGACCAGATCCACGAGCGCCTGCCGGTCGGTCATCGGCCGCGCCAAGGTGATGACCCCGAAGCCGATCGCCTCGACCTCGCGAGAGGCAAAATCATCGAGCCACGCGGCATACATCCGATCGAAGTCGGCCGTCCCCGCGTGGTGGCCGCCGTCACGCGCCCATGTCTCGGCGTACTCCGCCGGGTCCTGCACCTCGCGCTGGATGACCCAGGCATCCAGGCCCGTGCCGACCAGCCAGCCGCCCACCTGGTCCTGCCAGGTGCTCCCGGCCCGCACCTCCCAGTTTCCGAGGATCTGCGCGATCCCGCCGGGCTCGAGGTGCGCGCCGATCGATCGGACGAGGTCGGCCACGATGGCGTCACCGCTGGCCCCGCCGTCGCGGTACTCGAAGAGGGGAACATCCCCCGAGCGCGGTGTGATGACGAAGGGCGGATTGCTGACGATGAGCGAGAACTGCTCTCCCGCAACGGGTTCGAGCATCGAGCCGCCGCGGATCTGCCAGTCGACCGAGTTGAGCGCGGCGTTGAACGCGGCATACGCGAGGGCTCGTTCGCTGAGGTCGGTGACGACGACCTCGTCGGCGTGGGTGGCGAGGTGGAGGGCCTGGATGCCACAACCGGTCCCCACGTCCAGCGCCCGGCCGACGGCCGGTCGCGGGGTCCACGACGCAAGGGTCGCCGACGCGCCCCCGATGCCGAGCACGTGGTCCGGGGAGAGCGGGCGACCGGTCGCCAGTTCGGCAAGATCCGAGGCAACCCAGTGGTCGACGCCATCGGTCGCATAGGGCCGCACGTCGGCGAGCGCGACGATCGCGTCACCTTCCGCCGCGACCAACCCGAGCGCCAGCGCTCCGTCGACGCCGAGCGTGGGCAGCGCGGTCGCCACGTCGCGCGCGTCGACCGGGTCACCGAGGGTGAAGAGTCGAATGAGGGTCGAGCAGCGCGAGTCGTCGTCGGCCGTGACCCGCTGGGCCGGCAGCGACTGCTCCCGGTCCAACGCCCCCAGGGCCATCGGCCCCAGGAGGTCGCTCACGCCGGCGACGGTGAACCCAGCGGAGAGGAGGTCTGCACGCAGGGCAGGGACGAGGGCGTCGTCGACGCGGGGCGTGGTCGTGGACATCGGGGGTCAGCCTATCGGTGGCCCGACGCAGGGGGGTATGCCGCGCGGCCCGGCTCCCACGAGGGGAACCGGGCCGTGTGGTCGAGACGGCGCGGTCAGTCCTTGACGATGTCCTTGTCGAGGCTGATCGCCGGCTCAGAAGCGGTCGCCGCAGCACTCACCTGAGCCGGGTGGTGGTGCTGCGGGTGCTGTTCCTCGGCGATGGCCGAATCCGGGTCGTCGTCGTTGCCGATCGCCAGGTCGCGCCGCTTGGAGATGGCGACCGCCGAGAGGATGACCACGAACGCGATCGCGGCGATGCCGTAGCGAATGGGCGCGGACGCCGACGGCCCGATCGAGAGGGTGACGATGGCCGGGGCGATGAGCACCGCAACGAGGTTCATCACCTTGATGAGCGGGTTGATCGCCGGACCGGCCGTGTCCTTGAAGGGGTCACCGACGGTGTCGCCGATGACCGTCGCGGCATGCGCCTCGGAGCCCTTGCCACCGTGGTGCCCGTCCTCGACGATCTTCTTCGCGTTGTCCCACGAACCACCGGCGTTCGCGAGGAAGACCGCCATGAGCGCGCCGGCGCCGATGGCGCCGGCGAGGAAGCCTGCAAGCGCGCCGATGCCCAGGCCGAAACCGACCGCGACCGGCGTCAACGCAGCCAGCAGACCGGGCGTGGCGAGTTCACGCAGGGAGTCGCGGGTGCAGATGTCGACGACCTTGCCGTACTCCGGCTTTGTCGTGCCCTCCATGATCCCAGGGATCTCGCGGAACTGACGGCGCACCTCGAAGACGATCGCGCCGGCAGCGCGGGTCACGGCGTTGATCGCCAGGCCGGAGAACATGAAGACGACCGCCGCACCGAGGATGAGGCCGACGAGGGTCTGCGGGCTGGTGACCAGACCGAAGGCATCGTTGAGGAAGCTCTGTCCCTCGGCCTGGGTGATCTTGGAGGCGTCGAGCTCCTTGACCGCGCCCTGCCAAGCGTCGGTGTAGGAGCCGAAGAGCGCCGTCGCAGCCAGAACCGCCGTGGCGATGGCGATGCCCTTGGTGATCGCCTTGGTCGTGTTGCCGACCGCGTCGAGCTCGGTGAGGATCTGGGCGCCCTCCCCGTCGACGTCGCCCGACATCTCGGCGATGCCCTGTGCGTTGTCCGAGACCGGACCGAAGGTGTCCATGGCGACGATGACGCCGACCGTCGTGAGCAGGCCACAGCCGGCGAGCGCGACGAGGAAGAGGGACAGGGCGACCGATCCGCCGCCGAAGAGGAAGGCGGCGTAGACCGCGGCCCCGATGATGGCTGCGGTGTAGACCGCCGATTCCAGGCCGACGCCGATGCCCGAGAGCACGACCGTCGCGGGACCCGTCAGCGAGGTGCGGGCCACGTCGATGGTCGGGCGCTTGTCGGTGCCGGTGAAGTAGCCGGTGAGCCACAGGATGATGCCGGCGAGGACGATGCCGATGAGGACGGCCGCGATCGCGACATAGCGTGGGTTGCCGTCGAGGGCCGCGATCTCCTCGTTGGTCGAGTTGAGCTCGGCGTACGTGGCGGGCAGGTAGACCCACGCGGCGATCGCGGAGAGGACCGCCGAGATGGCTGCGGCGATGTAGAAGCCACGGTTGATCGCCGACAGCGCGTTCTCACCCGGGCGTGCCTTGGTGATGTAGACACCGATGAGGGCGGTGATCGCGCCGATCGCCGGGACGATCAGCGGGAAGACCAGACCGAAGCTGCCGAAGGCAGCCGAGCCGAGGATGAGCGCGGCAACCAACGTCACGGCATACGACTCGAAGAGGTCGGCCGCCATGCCGGCGCAGTCGCCGACGTTGTCACCGACGTTGTCGGCGATCGTCGCCGCGTTGCGCGGGTCGTCCTCCGGGATGCCGGCCTCGACCTTGCCGACGAGATCGGCGCCCACGTCGGCGGCCTTGGTGAAGATGCCACCCCCGACGCGCATGAACATCGCGAGCAGGGCGGCGCCGAATCCGAAGCCTTCGAGGACCTTGGGGGCGTCCCCCTTGTAGAGCAGGACGACGATGGAGGCACCGAGCAGACCCAGGCCGACCGTGGCCATCCCGACGACGCCGCCGGTGCGGAAGGCGATGCGCATGCCTTCGGAGCGACCGTCCGGCTGGCGGGCCGCGGCGGCGACGCGCACGTTGGCCTTGACCGCCAGGCTCATGCCCAGGTACCCGATGGCTGCCGAGAAGAGGGCGCCGACGATGAAGAAGACCGAACGCCCGATCTTGACGTTTGTGTCGCCCGGCAGGACGAACAGCAGGGCGCAGACGATGACGACGAAGATGCCGAGGGTCTTGAACTGACGCGCCAGGTAGGCCTGGGCGCCCTCCTCGACAGCGGCGCCAATGGTCCGCATGTTCTCCGTGCCGGTATCCGCAGCCAGAACCTGTCCCCGGAACACGAAGCCCATGACCAACGCGATGACCGCGATGGCGGCCACCGTGATGACCAACGTGAGATTCGTGCCCGTGAGTTCGACCGCGGAGCTCGCTGCCGGCAAGGCGAGCCCGAGTGCTGCCATTCCATCCTCCTAGACAAGGTGAGACGGCACGCGCCACATCTGGGGGCGCCGGTGCCGTGGGGAACCTTACCCGTGACTCAGTTCACAGCAAGGAGTCGGGGGCCTCGTGTGACGACCTTCACGCGGCCGTCGCCCCCTGCCCCGCTCAGGCGCCTTCGACCTGCTGTTCCACGATCCCGAGAGCGTCATCAACGGTGGCGTGGATGGCGAAGACCTTGTCGAGTCCGGTGATCCGGAAGACCCGCATGACCTTCTCCGAGGTGCACACCAACTTCAGCCAACCGTTCTGGCTGCGGACGACCTTGAGGCGCGCCACGAGGACACCGAGCCCGGTCGAGTCCAGGAAGTCGACGTCATCGAGGTCGACGATCAGGCGGATGCGGCCGCGCTGGATCTGTCCGTCGAGTCCCGACCGCAACTCCGCGGCGGTGTAGACGTCCACGGATCCAGCGACGTCGACGACGACGACACCCTCGGGTGCCTCCGCAACCTGCAGCTCCACCTGAACTCCTCATTTGCCGGCCCGGGATCGACCGAGCCGTGTCACATGTCGCGATTACCGTAGCGTCCATGTCGGGAAATGCCCATCCACCTGCAGAAATGGCAGGTCAGGTGCTGCCTGCGAAGGACCTCCCGACGGCAGCCGACTGGCTGACCGCCCAGCCCGCCGTCCGGCACGTCGAATCCCTCCCGGCGCGGGTCGCGCACACCTCCTCCTGGCCGCACTGGGTGCACCCGGCCCTGCTCGCCACGCTGCTCGGCGAAGGTCTGGCTGCACCGTGGTCACACCAACGCGAGGCGATGGACCTGGCCCGGTCCGGCCACCACGTGGTGCTCTCCACCGGAACGGCGAGTGGCAAGTCCCTCGGATACCTCGTCCCCGGCCTGAGTGCCGTGCTCGAGGGGCTCGACGCACCGACCGGTCGGGGGGCGACCGTCCTCTACCTGTCCCCGACCAAGGCGCTGGCCGCTGACCAGCGCGCCCGGGTGGAGTCCTGGGCCGTCCCCGGCGTGCGTGTCGCGACCCACGACGGTGACACCCCGACCGAGGAACGTCGGTGGATCCGCGACCACGCCCACGTCGTCCTCACCAACCCGGACTCACTGCACCACTCGGTGTTGCCGGGGCACGCGCACTGGCGGGCCTTCTTCCGCGCCCTGACGATGGTCGTCGTCGACGAATGCCATACCTATCGCGGCGTTTTCGGCTCCCACGTCGCGGCCGTCCTTCGCCGACTGCGCCGGATCGCCGCGCGGTATGGCGCGCACCCGACCTTCGTGCTCGCCTCGGCGACCGTCTCCGATCCCGCGGAGCACGCCTCCCGATTGATCGGTATGCCGGTGGCCCCGGTCACCGTCGACGGTTCACCGCGCGGCCCGGTCACCTTTGCCCTCTGGGAACCGGCCATGCTCGAGGACCGACGCCGTTCGGCGACCACCGAGGCTGCCGACCTGCTCGCTGCCCTGGTCGCCCGGGACACCCAGGTGGTCGCCTTCGCCCGCAGCAGAGCCGGTGTCGAAGCGCTCGCCAGTCGGGCCCGAGGCCTCCTCGCCGACCGGGCGCCCCACCTGGAGGCGAGCGTCGCGGCATACCGAGGGGGGTATCTTCCCGAGGAGCGCCGGGCCCTCGAGCGAGACCTGCGCACAGGCGCCCTGATGGGGCTTGCCGCGACCAACGCTCTCGAGCTGGGCGTCGACATCAGCGGCCTCGATGCCGTTCTCATCGCCGGCTGGCCGGGTCGACGCGCAAGCCTGTGGCAGCAGGCCGGTCGCGCCGGCCGTTCGGGGCAACCTGCACTCGCCGTCTTCGTCGCCGCTGACGACCCGCTCGATTCCTTCCTCCTCGGCCACCCCGAGGCGATCTTCGGGGCTCCGGTCGAGGCCACGGTGCTCGATCCGTCGAATCGCCATGTCCTCGCACCCCATCTCGCCGCCGCCGCCGCCGAGCTACCGCTGACCCCGCCGGACCTCGAGATGTTCGGGCCGACCGCGCGTGCGTGCGTCGACTCCCTGGTCGCCGGAGGGATCCTGCGGCGCCGTCCGGACGGGTGGTACTGGGCTCGGGATGATCGCCCGGCCGACCACCTGTCCTTGCGTGGCACGGACGCCGTCGTGGCCATTGCCGAGCGCCACACCGGACGCATCCTGGGCACCATCGATGCGTCCGCGGCCCACACCCAGGTCCACACCGGGGCCGTGCACGTGCATCAGGGACGCACCCATGTGGTGACGGAGTTGGACCTCGAGACAGCGACCGCCACCGTGATGCCCGGAGACCCGGGGTGGACCACACATGCCCAGTCGCACAGCGACTTTCAGCTGCTGGGAGCCGAACGCAGCGCCTCCCTCGGTGCCTTGGGGGTCCACTTCGGCACGGTGCGGGTGACGACGCAGGTCACCGGCTTCCTGCGGCGCCTGCCCGGTGGTGAGGTCATCGGTCAGCACGACCTCGACCTGCCCGAACGGAGCCTTGTGACCCGGGGGGTCTGGTGGACCCTGACCCCGGCGGCGCTGGCGGATCGGGGCATCGACGAGGCGGCTGTCCCCGGCGCGCTGCACGCCGCCGAGCACGCCGCCATCGGTCTGCTCCCACTGGTCGCCACGTCGGACCGTTGGGACGTCGGTGGCGTGTCCACCGATCGCCATCCGGACACCGGGCTGCCGACGGTGTTGGTCTACGACGGGCATCCCGGCGGTGCCGGTTTCGCCGAGCAGGGTCACGCGCGCTTCGGTGACTGGATCGCCGCGACCCATGCAGCGGTGAGCGAATGCCGGTGCGTGGCCGGGTGCCCGGCCTGCGTGCAGTCCCCCAAATGCGGCAACGGCAACGAGCCCCTGGACAAGGCCGCGGCGATCTCGGCCCTGGCGGCTGTGCTCGATCTTCTCGGACGGCCGGTCAGCCCCCGCAGCGGCCCCGAACCGCACTAGCCTGACCAGAGACGTCGGGCACGCCGATGGCTCACCGTCGCTGACGCGACCGGGTCTCGTGAAAGGACCACCCATGATCCTCATCGGACTCCTGCTGATCTTGCTGGCCGCGGCCGTGGGGACGCTGCTCTTCATCGGCACCCAGCAGATCACGGACACCACGGACATCGACATCCTGGGCGGCACCCTGGGTCTGCCACCACTGGCCCTGTTGATCGCGGGAGCGTTGACGATCTCGATCTTCTGGCTGGGGTGGGCGCTGTTGCGCTCGGGCATCCGACGCTCGTCCAAGCGTCGGGCGCGCGCCAAGGAACAGGCCCGGGTCGCCGAGGAGGAGCGGGTGGCGCGCGAGCGCCAGTTGCAGGATGACTTCGCCACCCGGGAGCGCGAATTGGCGGAGGAGCGTCGTCGCCACGAGGCCGAGACGGCCAGCCTGCGTCAGCAGTCCGACGAGCGCGTGGCCGAGCAGCACCTGGCCACCGAGACCGCCCGCAAGCGCGCGGAGGTGGCCGAGCGCAAACTCGGCGACCGCTGACCCTCCGCCCCTCCGCTTGCGTCCGCTGACCCTGCTTGCGTCCGCGTGATCCGTTGTCATGGGCACGGATCACGCGGACGCAAGGGGTGGTCAGTTGGCCTCGGGATCGGATGCCACCGCGCCCGCTCGCGCGCGGGCGTGCACCCGCCCGACGAGGGCAAGCCCGGCCGCCTCCACCGGCAGGCTGACATCCACCTGCACCGAGTCGTCACCCAGGACCCGACAGCGATCGACGCTGGCCTCCAACCGCCGCGCCGTTTCTGCCGCCGCCGAGCACGGATCGACACCGCGCCACTGTGCCGCCGCGCCGGCCAGCACGGCCAGATCAGCCGCGGTGTCAGCTCGCCGATCGGTGGCCAGGATGCCGGCGATGCCACAACACAACGCGGTCACCACCACCAGTCCCGCGGTCAGGCCGGCCACGATGACCGTGGCCGCCCCTTGCTCCTTTTGGGTGCCCGCGGCACGAGCCTCGTCAGTGGCCCGATCGAGGGATCTGAGGTTGACGATCACGGCGGGTCTGCGGACTCGAGGGTGAGTTCTGCCCGCTCGCGGCAGCCCTCGACACCCAGGGCGGACCACGGAGCACGGGCGGTGGTGGCGACCGTGACCCGCGCGCTGCTCGCGCCGATCTGCACACCGATCCGTGCGCCCGCGGGTGACCGGGCGGCGATCGCAGCATGCACCGCCGACGGCAGGTCACCGCGCGCCGCCGCCCGAGCCCCGGCCCGAACCCCATCGACGCACCTGACCCGGTCGACGGCGCTCTGGACTGCCCCCAAGCAGAGCGCCAGCACCAGCACCAGGGCCGGGATGGTGACCGCCGCCTCGGCCGTCACCATCCCGCCCTCGCCCGATACGTGGCGGGCTCGGATCACTGCCCTGACGCGAGCGCGTTGGTGATGATCGACGTGAGCGCAGCCCGCACCGCATCGGACCGGACGACCGCGAGCAGCAACGCCGCGAAGGCCACGGCCGCCGCCGTGCCCACGGCATACTCCGCCGTCGTCATGCCTTCCTCGGGCGCCTTCCGCATGGCGCGCCAGAAGGTTCGAATTCGTTGTGTCACAGCAAAACTCCTCTCGGGTGCAGCCCTTGGGTCAGGGCCTTCGACGATCAGCCAACGCCCTGGGCAGGGCTTCGGCCAAGGACTGGTGGGGAGACCTGTGGACGACACACCTGGTGGCCGATGACCTGTGGACTCACGGCTGCCAGGCGCCCAGCACGTGCAGTGCCAAGGGGACGACGGTGGTGCCCAGGAAGCCGGGGAGGAAGAGCAGCCCGAGCGGCAGCGCCAGCAGCACGCCGGCACGCTGAACCCTGCCCGCGACACCCTCGCTGCTCGCCTGGGCCATCCGTGTGGCCACTGAGAGGAGCAACCCGGACGGCGCTGCACCGGACTTTTCCGCGGCGGTCAGGGCCAATGCCACCGGTCGCCAAGCGGGGTCCAGTGCCGGCCACACCGACTCCATCGGCAGGCCCCACCGGTGCGCCGCCACGATGGTCTCCAGGTCGGCGCGCACCTGACCGGTGGACAGCGTGGCGACGCGTGCCATCGCGGTGGTCAGGTCGGGACCCGAGCGCAGGAGGATCGCCACGAGTACAAGCGCATCAGCAAGATCGGGCACCGTGCTCGTCTCATCTGGGCTGTGACCACGGTGCGAGCGTGCTGCCCTGTCGGCGGAGGGCGCGCGGGCGGGCACACGGCTTTCACTGGGCCACGTCGCGATCGCCGCGGCGATCAGCACCACGCCGACGACCACGCCCCACTCCGGCCCACTCACGGCATCGAGCCACGGGTCGTGCGTGGGCGCTGGACCGTGGGCGGCCGGGAGGCTCGGTCGATGAGCGCACGCGCACAGAACCACCCGAGCGCGGTGAGGACCAGCCCGGCCGCGAGCGCCAGTTGCGCCATGGCGGTGCCATAGGCAGCGGAGACCGGGACGCCGAGGAGCAGGCAGAGCAGGGGACCGCCCAGCGGCAACCCGGTCAGCAGGTGCATCGACGCGCGGGCAGCAGCGACCTGGCTCGCGGAGCGCTCGGCGTGCACCGACCGGTCACGGATGGCGTCCGCGGCGGCCCGCGCCGCAGGCGCGACCGGAGCTCCCGTCTCCATGCTGAGTTCCACGGCGCGCACGACGAGCGGAGGAAGGTGCAGTTCGGAATCAGAGCCCGCGAGCTCGATCGCCGCCCGGACGTCCAGACCGGCCTCGAGGGCGATGGCCAGGACGTCTGCTGCCTCCGCGGACGCACCAGCCGACATCCCTCGCCTGCTCGTCAGGGACCACCGCGACGACCGGGGCTCCGTCTCCCGTGAACGACGGCCCCCACGTCGCAGGAGAGACGGAAGCGGTCCCGCGGCCGGCCAAGCGGCGACGGCGAGCAGGAGGAGTGACACAAGGACCATGACCGTCACGGCGGGCTCTCCAACCCCGTGACCTCCACCAGCCGATCCCAGCCCGGCCCCCGCCCCAACGTCCCCGGGTGGGGGCTCGATACGGCCGACCGAACCACCACGCGCGCATCCTCGGACCCCACGACACCGATGTCGATGACGCGCCGGGTCGGGCCGTCACGACCCATGGTGAGCACGACGTCGAGCCCGGTCACGACCTGGCCGTCGACGGCTTCCCGGGACAGTCCGGCCAGCGCGCCCAGGGCCTGCAGGCGAGCCGGGAGCGCCGCCACACCGTTTGCGTGGACCGTGCCAGCGCCGGCGTGCCCGACATTGAGTGCGGCAAGGAGCTCACGGACCTCCGCTCCGCGAACCTCCCCCACGACCAGCCGGTCCGGCCGCATCCGCAAGGCCTGCCGGACCAGGTCGGTCATGGTGACCAGGCCGTGTCCCTCGACATTCGCCGGGCGGCCCTGGAGATGCACCACGTGACCATGCGATGGACGCAACTCGGCGACATCCTCGACGAGCACGACTCGCTCGTTGGTCGGGCAGAGGGCGATCAGCCCGCCGAGCAGGGTGGTCTTGCCCGTCCCGGTGCCGCCACACACGAGGAAGGAGCACTGGCTGGCCACCATGGCCACGAGAATCGCGGCCATCGCCTCATCGACCATGCCCAGCCGGACGAGATCGTCGACCCCGGCCGGCGCCACCCGCGGGATGCGCAGACTCACATGGGCGCCACCCCGCACCAAGGGGGGCAACACGGCGTGCAGGCGTATGCCGCCGGGCAGGTCGACGTCGGCCCATGGCTGGGCATCGTCGAGGCGGCGTCCACCGAGCCCCGCCAATCGGACCGCCAATGGTCGCAACTCCCCCTGCGCCATCCTGACGCCGGCCAGTTCCATCCCCAGCCCGCGATCCATCCAGACCCGACCGTCACCGTTGACGAGGACATCGGTCACGGTCGGGTCGGAGAGGGCGGCCGTCAGGTCACCGAAGCCGAGCAGGTCACGCGTGAGTCGGGCGCCCTCGAGGTCGACGCCGTCTCGACCCAGGCGGAGGGCGGAGGTGCCGACGACATCGCTGATGACCTCGGCGCTGGGTGACCGGCCGGCCTCCACGGCCGCGCGACGGGCAGCGGACCAGAGCGGCGAGGGGGTCGTCATGCGGCACTCGGTCGGCCACGTCGCTGCAGATTGTCCAGCAGGCCGGCAATCGGCCGACTGCCCGGCCAACGACCCCGCTCCATCGCGTGGACCAAGGCCGGCTGGCGGGGGACGTGCCCGATGTGGGTCAGGCCCACATGGTCCTCGATCGCCTCGATGAGTGCTCGATCCGGCTCTGGCCCGGTCGTGACGACGACGGCCTGACGTCCCGAAAGTCGACGGCCGTCGATCTGATGCAGCAGGGCGTCGAGGTCGGCGAGCTCTCGAGTGCGGGTTCCGGTCAGCAGGATCCACGTGTGGAGGTCGAGGTCAGGCGGCCAGTACTGCCAGCGCGGGAGGTCCACGATGAGGGGCGTCGAGGCGCGGGCGACGGTCTCCAGCACGTCATCGATCGCTTCCTTCGGCGGCGGGCCCAGAGCCGGCTCGACGCGAGAGGCGCCGGCGGAGAGCACGGCGCACCCGCGCGATGCCGGCAGGGACCGCACGAGCAGATCGGGGTCGACCACACCGCGCACGGCATTGAGATCGGGCCAGCGGAGCCCTTCGACGTGGTCGATGCCGCACGTCACGTCGATCCCACCGCCGGTGAGGTCGAGATCGACGAGCAGGGGTGCCCGCTTGGACCAGGCGCCCGCGAGTGCGGCGGCCAGGGTCGAGGAGCCGAGCCCACCGGATGCACCGGTGACGACGAGGGGGGAGGACATGCCTCCACCGTGACCGCACGCCGTGGGTCCCGCCAGACCAGGAGTCGCGGCCTGTGGACGACACACCTCGCCCGAACGGGCCTGTGGATGAAAACCCCCGGACACGGGCGACGGCCCCGGTGGGGGGACCGAGGCCGTCGGGGCGTGCCGAACTCCGGGGGGAAGAATCCGGACCGCCCTCGCTGCAACCCGAGGGGGGAGCGATGGGTTCAGTACATCGGAGCCATCGCCTGCGCGCAAGCAGTAAAGCCAAACTCGTGAACCGCAGCGCATTTCGCGCTCAACTGGCGCTCAGCCATCGGAATCCCCCAGTTTCCCGGCGAGCACGGCGTCCGCGACGCGCTCACCTTCGCGTGCCGCCCGGGTCAGGGCACCGATCGCCTGGGTCATCCAGAGAGTCACCCCGTCCCGGTCGCCACGGGCGTAACCGCTGAGCGCCCCCAGGTATGCCGCGCCGCCAGCTTCCCCGTGCCCGGCCTCGGTGACCGCCACCCCGGTGGGGTCGAGTCCACCGGCGCGCACGATGTATCGCTCGACGGCCCTGGCCACCGTGCCGTTCGCCCGCGTGAAGGGACGGGAGTGAACCAGCTCGGCATGGGCGAGCGCCGCCGCGACCGGCACCGGGACGACGTCGAGGGCGCTCATCAGGGCCACGACACCTCGCAGGCGCATCCTGGCCTCGTCCGCTGCGGGTGCCGGTGACACCTCAAGGAGTTCACGGCAGTCCTCGCCGTCATTCCGGGGGCGACCCAGCTCGTCGGCCGGCACGAGTTCGGCGGCGGCGAGCAGGTGCAGCCGCGCCAGGACCTGGAGGGGAGCGGTGGCCGCGGTGAACGATTCCGTCGCCGCCGTCGCGGCGATGGTGCCCTTGGCGACACGCTCGACCGGATCGAGGGGGTCGTGCCATCCCACCGCCCCGCGCATCAGGTCCCGCACGACGTCGACAGGGAGCCGAGCACCCTCGAGTTCCATCGAGGCCGCCGCGCCACGGACCCGTGACTCGGCCGCGGCCTCCGGGATGCGGCGACGCAGCGCCTGGTGCCAGCGAAGGGCGGTGCAGGCCTGCCGTGACTCGTCGACCGCGGCCGCCACGGCAGGCCAGGTGGCGATCTCGCCCGCTGCCCGGACCGCGTCCGGCACGGACCCCTGAGCCGGGCTCACGCCGGCGGGGCGGACGGCATCCGCACCCCGGCAAGTTGGCGCGACTGGGCAACAACCCGGCCCGTGCTGTCCCACACCACGCAGTCCTCCTCGAGCAGGCCACCGCTGACATTGGTGGTCGTGAGCCGGATCTGCAGCCAGCCCGGCGCCGGGACCGCGCGCACGTGGCCCGAGAACTCGATCGTCGGGGCCCACCCCATGGCGCCCAGGTCGAAGGAGACCGGCGGGAAGGCGTCGAGCACGAAGGGCAGCATCGCGGCATCCGGGACGTGGTCGTCAACGGTCCGCAACCAGCCGCGCAGCTCCCCCTCTCCGCTCGGTGCGCCCATCCCGAAGCCGGCCGTCGCCGGGTCGATCCGGATGTCGAGGCGTTGGAGGATGGCGATCGACCCCACGAGTTCCTCGGGTGCCATCGAGGTGGGGATGCACTCATCAGGCGGTGGCATCGACGGTGGTGGCTGTTGCCGGTGGACGGGCTCGGAGGTCGCGGCCAGGTCGGCCACCGTGCCCAACATCCGGACCCGCTCGACCGGGGAGCCGGCCACGTCCTGCAGCACCGACACCTGGGCGGTCGAGAAGTTGCGACCGACTCGGAGCACGTCCGGCCGAAGCTCGACCGGGCCGGGCTCGCCCGCCGAGAGGAAGTAGGCGCTGAAGGCCACGACGTCGCGCTGGCCACCGCCGGCCGACACGGCCTGCGCCATCGCCTTGGCCCCGAGCGCCATCAGGATGCCGCCGTTGATGGCGCCGCCGATCAACCAGCCCGGCGTCAGGTGACCTCTGGTCACCCCGTCGGCCGGGTCGGAGAGGGCGAGGACGTCCGAGAGCTCACTCACCCGCCTGACTCTAGGCTGCGAGGGTGCGCAGCTTCGACGTCCCCACGGCGATCGTCGTCGCGGGCGGGATGTTGCTGCTCTGGCTGGCTCTCTGGCTGCAGCGCAGGCTGCGTCGTCGGGGCTTCATCTCCCCCGTCGACCAGGCGACCTATTCGACGCTGCACCGTGCCTCGCTCGCCGCCCGACACCTGTCGACCGGTCTGTCGTCGGAGGCCGGTGACAAGGCCGGAAAGCACCTGCTCGCCCTGCTCGGCGCTCGCGCCCTGGCCATCACCGACCGGGTGGACGTGCTGTCCTGGACCGGACCGGGCGAGACCCTGCATCGCCCGCTCACGATGGCCGTCAACGGCGCTCTCACGGGCGCGGGTCGGACGTCGGCGGCGGACCACCGCGAGGTCAACTGCAGCGACCCCGAGTGTGAGCTGCGCTCGGCCGTCTTCGTCCCGCTGGTCCTCGGCGACGACGTCATCGGGAGCCTCGCGGCATACACCGACAGTGCCTCCCCCGGGCTGGTGCGGGCGACCGAGGAGGTCGCCGCCTGGGTGTCGGCCCAACTCGAACTCGCGCAGAGCAGCCGGGACCGTCCCCGTCTCATGGAGGCGGAACTGCGAGCCCTGCGAGCCCAGATCAGCCCGCACTTCATCTACAACGCGCTCGCGGCGATCGCGTCCTTCGTGCGCACCGACCCGGATCGGGCCCGTGATCTGCTGCTCGAGTTCGCCGACTTCACGCGCTACGCGCTGCGTCGCGGCGGAAACTTCACGACCCTCCAGGAGGAACTTCGCAACGTCGAGCGCTACCTGGTCCTGGAGCAGGCCCGCTTCGGCGAGCGACTCCAGGTCAGCCTGCTCATCGCGCCCGAGGTGCTGTCGGTCAAGGTGCCCTACTTGGCGGTTCAACCCCTGGTGGAGAACGCGGTCAGGCACGGACTGGCGGCCAAGGAAGGGATCGGCCATGTGACCATCCTCGCCAGCGACCGCGGCCACCTGGCCGAGATCGTGGTCGAGGACGACGGAGTCGGCACCGAACCGGATCGGGTTCGCCGGATTCTCGACGCAACCGACGGCTCGGACTCGGTCGGTCTCGGCAATGTGGACGCGCGGCTCCGCCAGGTCTTCGGTGACGCCTCGGGCCTGACCATCGAGACGGCGCCCGGGGCCGGCACCAAGGTGAGCTTCGTGGTCCCCAAGTTCTCGCCCGGCATCTCCGATGACGACTATGCCTCTCGGTAGGCTGCCGCCGTGACCGGTCCGGGGTTGACTGCGCTCGTCGTCGATGACGAGCGGCCAGCCCTGTCCGAGCTCGCTTGGCTGCTCGACCAGGACGAGCGGGTTGCCGAGGTCATCGCCGCCTCCAGCGGCACCCAGGCCCTGACCGTCCTGGAGGGTCGGGACGTCGACGTGATCTTCAGCGACATCTCGATGCCGGGCCTGGACGGCATGGCCCTGGCTCGCGTCGTCGCCAAGTTCTCAACCCAACCCCAGATCGTCTTCGTCACCGCGCATGACCAGCACGCAGTGGATGCCTTCGCCCTCGACGCCACCGACTACGTCATGAAGCCAGTGCGCCAGGACCGGCTTCGGGAAGCCGTCCGCAAGGTTCTCACCCGCTGCGAGGAACCCGGCGGGACCGAGACAGACGCTCCGGACGAGACCATCCCGGTCGAGTTGGGGGGCGTCACACGGTTCATCAGCCGCCGCCAGATCCGCTATGCGCAGGCCCAGGGGGACTACGCCCGACTGCACACCGAGAACGGCAGCCACCTGGTGCGGATCCCGCTGTCCACCCTCGAGGAGCAGTGGGGCGAGCACGGATTCGTGCGCATCCACCGCAGCACCCTCGTCGCGCTCCCGCATGTCAGCGAAGTCCGGATGGACCACGGGCGGTGCAGTGTCGTCGTCGGCACCACCGAGCTCCAGGTCAGCCGCCGGCACACCAAGGCCCTGCGCGATCTGGTCCTGCGCCGCCAGGGGCGGCCGTGACCCCGTCGTGAGCCAGCCCTCCTCTCCCCCGAAGCGGGTGCGCGTGACGCGCTCCCGACGGGTCTCCCAGCGGGCTTCCTGGCGCCCGGTCGCCGCGGAGCTGGACGAGCAGACCGGTGTCGGCGATGTCTATCTCGAAGGCCTCATGCGCGCACAGTTCCGCCTGTCCGTGCTCGTCCTCATCCTCCTCGTCGTCGGGCTCGGCGGCCTCCCCGTGCTGTTGATCGCCTTCCCGACCACGCGCAGCCTGACCGTGATCGGCGTCCCCTTCCCCTGGCTGGTGCTCGCCATCGCCTTCTACCCCACGATGTGGCTCCTCGCCCGGTGGTATGCCGCGCAGTCGGCTCGCGTGGAACGCCAGTTCCGTGACGTGCTGAGTGGCCGGTGACCTCGTCCCTGTCCCTTGTCGCGGTCGGTGCCGTGTGCCTGCTCACCATCGTCTTCGGGGCGTTGGGGCTGCGACTGTCGAGGGCGACGAGCGACTTCTATGTTGCAGGGCGATCGGTCTCCCCACGCATGAACGCCAGTGCGATCGGGGGCGAATACCTGAGCGCAGCAAGCTTTCTCGGTGTCGCGGGCCTCATCTACGACTTCGGGGTCGATCAGCTGTGGCTGCCGGTCGGCTACACCACCGGTTACCTCGTGCTGCTCGTCATGGTCGCCGCCCCGATGCGCCGGTCCGGTGCCTACACCGTCCCCGACTTTGCCGAGGCCCGCCTGCAGTCGGGGCGGGTGCGACTGGTGGCCTCGACCCTCGTCGTGGCCATCGGATGGATCTACCTTGTCCCCCAACTCCAGGGCGCCTCGCTCGTGCTCCAGATCGTCGCCGACGTGCCGGGCTGGGTCGGCGGCACCGTCGTCGCCATCGTCGTCATCCTCGCGGTGGGGGCCGGCGGCATGCGGTCCATCACCTTCGTCCAGGCAGTGCAGTACTGGATCAAGTTGACCGCCTTGACCGTGCCGGCCTTCGTGCTCATCGTTCTCTGGGTCCGTGCCGGTCACCCCGCCCCCGATGTCCCCAGCACGTCGTGGGAGGTGGCCCTCACGCCGCGCGCCGAGGGTGACCACCCGACCTACCGGGTCTACTCGACCCTCATCGCGCTGAGCCTGGGCACGATGGGCCTGCCGCACGTCCTCGTTCGCTACTACACCAATCCGGATGGCAACGCCGCGCGTCGCACCACCGTCAATGTCCTGCTGTTGCTCGGCCTCTTCTACCTCCTGCCCCCCATTTACGGGGTTCTCGGCCGCGTGCACCTGCCGACCATGCCCGAGGGGGTGCGCTCGGACTCGATCGTCCTGCGCCTGCCCGGCGTCGTCGTCGGCGGCCTGGGTGGCGACCTGCTCACGGCGGTGCTCGCCGCGGGGGCCTTCGCGGCCCTGTTGTCGACGGCCTCGGGCGTGGCCATGTCAGTGGCGGGCGTCCTCGACCAGTCCCTCATGCGCCCCTGGGTGGCCCGCCTCTCCGGCGGCGACGCGGGTATGCCGGTCGGTTTCCGCCTCGCAGCCCTCGCCGCGGTGGCGGCGCCCTATGTCGTCAGCCGGCTGGTCGAGCCGATCGGCCTGGCGACGATGGTGGGACTCGCCTTCGCCGTCGCTGCCTCCACCTTCGCACCGCTGCTCATCCTCGGCGTGTGGTGGCGGGCGCTCTCCACCATCGGGGCGATCGCCGGTCTGCTCACCGGTGCCGTCGCGGCCACCGCGGCGATCTTTGCGTCGATCGCGCTTCGGCCGGTCGACGGATGGCCCGGGTGGACCGGAGCTCTGCTCTCCCAACCAGCCGCGTGGTCGGTCCCCCTCGCCACCTTGGTGACCGTCGTCGTGTCCCTCTCGACGCCGGCGTCCGTGCCGCCCGGCACGACTCGCCTGCTCGTCCGGTTGCACACGCCCGAGGGTGTCGACGTGTCGCGGTCACGACCCGACGACTGAGGCTCAGGCCACGACAGCCCGCGCCGACACGAAGGCATCGACGCACTGGCGGACGTCATCCTCGGAATGGGCGGCACTGAGCTGGACACGAATTCGCGCCCTCCCCTTGGGCACCACGGGGAAGCTGAAGGCAATGACGTACACCCCCGAGTCGGCCAGCATGTGGTCGGCGACCGCGGCGGCGGTGCGGGCACCATCCTCGCCGGGGAACATGACGGGGATGATCGGATGGCTGCCCGGGAGCAGGTCGAAGCCCGCTTCGGACATCAGCGTGCGGAAGAGGGATGCGTTGCGCTGCAACGTCTCCCGAGCCTGCGAAGACGTCGACACCAACTCGAGAGCCTTCAGCGATCCGGCGACGACGGCCGGCGCCACCGAGTTCGAGAAGAGGTAGGGCCTGGAGCGTTGACGCAACAGGTCGACGATCTCCTGATGGGCACTCACGTAGCCACCGGACGCGCCCCCGAGGGCCTTGCCGAGGGTGCCGGTGATGATGTCGACACGGTCCGTGACACCGAAGAGTTCCGGCGTGCCGCGCCCACCGGCGCCGACGAAGCCGACGGCGTGACTGTCGTCGACCAGCACCATCGCCTCGAACTCGTCGGCGAGATCGCAGATCTGGTCCAAGGGCGCAAAGGAGCCGTCCATCGAGAACACGCCGTCGGTCACGACGACGACCCGGTGGGCACCCGCGCCCCGCGCTGCCTCCAGTTGCCCGCGCAGGTCCGCCATGTCGGCGTTCTTGTAGCGATATCTGGCCGCCTTGGACAGGCGGACCCCGTCGATGATCGAGGCGTGGTTGAGTTCGTCGCTGATGATCGCGTCACCCTCGCCGAAGAGCACCTCGAAGACGCCGCCGTTGGCGTCGAAGCACGAGGAGTAGAGGATCGTCGCCTCCATCCCGAGGAACTCACTGAGGGCGCGCTCGAGCCGGTCGTGCTGGGTCTGGGTGCCGCAGATGAAGCGCACCGAGGCCATCCCGAAACCCCACTCGTCGAGCGCCGCCTTGGAGGCCGCGACGACGTCCGGGTGGTCGGCGAACCCCAGGTAGTTGTTGGCGCAGAAGTTCAGGGCGTCGCCTCGCGAGGTGCCGATGTGAGCCGATTGCGGGGTCGTGATCTGGCGCTCGCGCTTGTAGAGCCCGGCCTCCTCGATCTCCCGCAGGGTCTGGGCGAGTTGCTCCCGCACTGCTCCGTACACGGCATACCTCCATCGGTGGTGACGACCGCGGTCAGCGTATGCCGTGGGCGCGCGTCAGCCCCGGCCGGCGGCGTCCGCGGCGTCGAGGGCGTCGAACATGGCCTTGGTCTGGTCCTCACTCTTGGCCACCACGGGCTTGGCCAACTGCACCGTGGAATAGCGCTGTCCACGGCATCCGGAGGCGACCACCAGGGTCGGGTTGTCGAGGTCGGGTGCGTAGTTGACGATGCGCCATTCGTCGGCGGCCAGGCCCTGCCACTGGATCATCGTCGAGAACGCCGCGCAGGCCTGATCCGCGGTCATCGTGCCGGTGAAGAGGGCATCCGTGCGGTCGAGGCGGTCCAGGACCTCCTGGTTGCCCTTGGCCGCGATCCTCGCCATCGCCACCGTCGAGGGCATCGACGCCGCCCACTGATCGGCGGGCACCGACGTCACACTGAGCACCGACCCGTCATTGGACCATTCGCAGCCGGGGAGTCCGACCTTCTCCACCTGGTTGAACTTCGTGTAGGTGCCACCCATGAGCGCGGTGATCGTCGCCTTGTCGAGCAATTGGCAGGCGTCGACGCCCGAGGACACGCTCGGTGACGGCGCGGACACCGACGCGGATGCCGTGGCACTGGGTTTCGCCGAGGACGCCTTCGGCGTCGGGGACGCTGCCTCGGGTCTGCCCGAGGTGGAGCAACCGGCGAGCAGGCCGAGCGTCAACCCACCCGCCATCACGCGGGACACCATGGTCTTCAGCAGACTGTGGGGCATTGCGCTCAACTCCAATCGAGGATGACCTTGCCGCCGTGACCGGAGCGGGTGTCGGCGAAGGCCGCTTCCCAGTCCTGCGCGGCATACCGGCCGGTGATGACGGAGGTGACGGCCCGACCCAGGTCGGGCGAGCTGGAGAGCATGGCCCCCATGAGGTACCACGTCTCGAACATCTCCCGGCCATAGATCCCGCGGATCGTGATCATGTGGGTGATGACCGGGCCCCAGTCGATCTCGTAGGGGTCCTTGGGCAGCCCCAGCATCGCGATCCGGCCGCCGTGGTTCATGTTCGCGATCAACTCGCGCGTCGCCGCCGGTGAGCCGGACATCTCCAGGCCGACGTCGAAGCCCTCGACCATGCCCAGATCGTCCTGCGCCTGCGCGAGCGAACCCCCGGTGCCGACATTGACGACCCGGTCCGCCCCGGCAGCCCGGGCGAGCTCCAGGCGGGCCTCCGACAGGTCGGTGACGCAGATCCGACGGGCCCCCGCGTGCCGGACGACTGCGGTCGCCATCACCCCGATCGGCCCGGCGCCGGTGACGACGACGTCCTCGCCGACGACGGGCCACTGCAGCGCCGTGTGGACGGCATTGCCGAGCGGGTCGAAGAGGACGCCGAGGTCCGGGTCGAGCTCGCCCGGCTGCACCCACGCGTTGGTCGCGGGGATGACGACGTAGTCGGCGAAGGCCCCGTCACGGTTGACCCCGACGCCGATCGTGTGGATGCACATGTGCTTGCGGCCGGCCCGGCAGTTGCGACAGTGCCCGCAGACGACATGGCCCTCCCCCGACACTCGGTCCCCGACGCTGACGTGCTCGACGTCCACACCCACCTCGACGACCTCGCCGAAGAACTCGTACCCCAGCGTCTGCGGCACCTGCATCGCCGACGCCGCCCAGTCGTCGTAGTCGTACAAGTGGAGGTCGGTGCCACAGAGTCCGGCGCGCAGGACCCGGATCTTGACGTCCTTCTCACCGCACACGGGCTCGGGAATGTCGACGAGTTCGAGACCGGGACCTGGGGCGACCTTCCGCAGTGCGCGCACGACACCCATCCTTGCGTATGCCGCGGAAGCGGCGGCCAGAAGACACCGCTCGGCGCGCGACGCGCGCCGTTCGGCGGTGTGACGGCGCCCACAGACCGTTTCGGTCCACCCGCCCGGCGACGGCCGGCGCGCAATCGGTGCGCGCGGCATACCTCCTCAAGCATGCTGGCCCCCGAGTCGGGCAACGGTGCCTGCTCGGATTTCTTCGGAGGTGACCCTCAGTGAGCAATCACGCCCCCGCCGAGGCCGACGACCAGTACATGGCCGTCCAGGCCACGCCGGAGTTCCAGGCCCTGCGCAAGAAGTTCCGCGGCTTCGTCTTCCCGATGACCGCGTTCTTCCTCGCCTGGTATTTCCTCTACGTCCTGCTGTCGATCTTCGCCTCGGACTTCATGAACAAGGCCCTCTTCGGCAAGATCACGATCGGCCTGGTCTTCGGACTGCTCCAGTTCGTGACGACGTTCGCGATCACATTCATCTATGCGCGATGGGCCAACCGCGACCTCGACCCGGCCGCCGACGCCGTGGGCGCCACGCTCGACGGACACAGGGAGCACTGACATGGCCGGCCTGACCTCGCTCGCCGCGGCCACGACCGTCGGCAACCCCACGCTCAACATCTCGATCTTCGTCATCTTCGTGCTCGTCACCCTGACCGTCGTCATCAAGGTCGCCGGCGGCAAGAAGACGGCCGAGCAGTACTACACCGCCGGTGGCGCCTTCTCCGGTCGCCAGAACGGCATCGCCATCGCCGGTGACTACCTGTCGGCGGCGTCCTTCCTCGGCATCGCCGGCGCCATCGCCCTCCAGGGCATGGACGGCTTCCTCTACTCGATCGGCTTCCTCGTCGCCTGGCTCGTCGCGCTCCTGCTCGTCGCCGAGCTCATGCGCAACACCGGCCGCTTCACGATGGCCGACGTCCTCGCCTACCGCCTCAAGCAGCGCCCGATCCGCATCGCGGTGTCGGTCTCGGTGCTCTGCGTCTCGCTGTTCTACCTGCTCGCGCAGATGGCCGGCGCCGGTGGCCTGGTGTCCCTCCTCCTCGGCGTCTCGGGCGAGATGGCCCAGAACCTCGTCATCGCCGTGGTCGGCGTCGTCATGGTGACCTACGTCCTCATCGGTGGCATGAAGGGCACGACCTGGGTCCAGATCATCAAGGCGGTGCTGCTCATCACGGCGGCCTTCGTCATGACCGTGTGGGTGCTCGGCAAGTACGGCTTCAGCCTCAGCGGCCTCTTCGACGGCGCGATCGAGACCGCCAAGGGCTCGGCCAACGCCAAGACCGTGGCCGGCGCCGACAAGCTCACCCACTACGGCGTGAAGTACGGCGTGACGACGACCTCGAAGATCGACTTCATCTCGCTCGCCCTCGCGCTCGTGCTCGGCACCGCCGGCCTCCCCCACGTGCTGCAGCGCTTCTACACCGTGCCCACGAGCAAGCAGGCCCGCAAGTCGGTCGAGTGGGCCATCTGGCTCATCGGTGGCTTCTACCTGCTCACCCTCGTCATCGGCTTCGGCGCGGGCGCGCTGGTCGGCCCGGACAAGATCTCGGCAGCACCCGGCAAGGCCAACTCGGCGGCGCCGCTGCTCGCCTACGAGCTGGGCGGGTCCTGGATGCTCGGCATCGTCGCCGGCATCGCCTTCGCGACCATCCTCGCGGTCGTCGCCGGCCTGACGATCACCGCCTCGGCAACCTTCGCCCACGACCTCTACAAGGAGGTCTTCAAGCGGGGCCAGTCCACCCAGGACCAGGAGGTCAAGGTCGCCCGCTACTCGGCGATCGCCATCGGCCTGGTCGCGATCTTCGGCGGCATGCTCGCCAAGAGCCAGAACATCGCCTTCCTCGTGGCCCTGGCCTTCGCGGTGGCGGCGTCGGCGAACCTGCCGACGATCCTCTACAGCCTGTTCTGGAAGGGCTTCAACACCAAGGGTGCCCTCTGGTCGATCTACGGCGGGCTCATCTCCTCGATCGGCCTGATCATCTTCAGCCCGGTCGTCTCCGGCAAGCCGGCGGTGGCGACGAAGCTGGCGGACGGCACGACGGCGATGCTCAGCCCGTCGATGTTCACCAACCCGAACATCGACTTCCACTGGTTCCCCCTCGACAACCCGGGCCTGATCTCGATCCCGCTCGCGTTCTTCCTCGGCTGGCTCGGGTCGAAGCTCTCCAAGGAGCACAACGCCCAGAAGTACGCGGAGATGGAGGTCCGCTCCCTCACCGGTCACGGTGTGGGACCAGCGGTCGACCACTGACGGTCCTCTCCATCGTGGCACCCGGGCGGGCGGCATACCAATTGGTATGCCGCCCGCTCGGCTTCCCGAGTCCTCGCGTGACCGCCTGAGAGACTGCCGCCATGAGCGGCCACACCCAGGGGGATCCGTCGACGGCCCGCCGAGTCATGGAAGCCGTGCCCTTCGGCCTCTGGGTGACCGGTGCCGTCTCGGCGATCATCGTCGTGACCGGCATGGCCCTGACCACGGTCAACCGCGCACTGTCACCGGTCTCGTCGGTGATCATCGCGATCGTCATCGCCCTGCTGCTCACCGCGCTGCTCCAGCCGCTCACGAGTTGGCTGCGGCGACTGGGGTTGCGTCAGGGCCTGGCGGCGACGCTGACCATGTTCGCCTTCCTCATCGGCCTCGCCGGCGTCTTCTGGCTGACCGGCTCCCAGATCGCCTCGGGCGCCCAGGATCTCGTCGACGGGGTCTTCGATGGTCTCGACAGCGTCCAGGACTGGCTCAAGAGCGAGCCCTTCGGGATCAGTGGCGACCAGGTCTCGAGCTGGATCGAGCAGGGCCGCGAGTGGCTGCAGAGCAACTGGACCTCGCTCGCCGGGGGGGTGCTGTCGGCGGGCAGCGCCCTCTCGACGGTGGGGGTCGTCTTCGTCATCGCCCTGGTCAGCACCTACTTCTTCCTGGCCCAGGGGCGCCGGTTGTGGCTGTGGTTCGTCCGACTGCTGCCCCGCCCCACCCAGCAGCCGGTCCACGACTCGATGCGTCGCGGGTGGGTCGCCGTCCTGGCCTACTCGCGCACGCAGATCATCGTGGCGGCCGTCGATGCCGTCGGGATCGGTCTGGGAGCCCTGCTGCTCGGCGTCCCGCTCGTCGTGCCGATCGCCGTGTTGACCTTCCTGATGGCCTTCATCCCGGTCGTCGGAGCGGTGCTCTCCGGGATCGTCGCCGTGCTCATCGCCTTCGCCAGCAACGGATGGGTGGCGGCCCTGATCATGATCGGGGTCGTGCTGGCCGTGCAGCAGATCGAGTCCAACGTCCTGCAGCCGCTGCTCATGTCCAGGGCCGTCGACATCCACCCGCTGGCGGTGATCCTGGGCGTGACCGTCTTCTCGTCCGTCTGGGGGATCATGGGGGCGCTCGTGTCGGTGCCCGCCATGGCGCTGGTCAAGGTCGTCGTGCTCTCGCTGCGCGGCCACGACCCCTATCCCCAGATGGGCAGTGATCCGGTCCCGCCCTATCGCGAGTCCGCTCCGCAGGACACCGACGAGCCCCTCGTCGATGAGACCACCGAGGCGCTGGAGCGGTCGGAACCGACCGGCTCGAACGACGAGGGCGCGATCAGCGGGTCGCCGCGTCCGCCCTCAGCCTGAGGGCCAGGTCGTCGTCGACGGTGTCGAAGAAGACGCCGACGACGTCGTCGAGTTCGTCGAGGCTCTCGGCACAGAAGAGGACCGGTTGATACTCGGTGATGTCGTAGGCCAACGTCCCCATGTCGGCCAGATCGAGGCCCCGGTGCTCCATGTGCCCGAACTCGTCCATCTCGCCGAAGCTGCTGAGGATGCCGGCGCCGTAGGCCTTGACCTCGCCGTGCTCCTTGATGACCCCGAACTCCATGGAGAACCAGAAGACGTCGGCGACGAACTTCATCGCGTCCTCGGTCTCCAGGCGCAGTGACGCCCGGCCGGCGGCCTCGGTCAGCCGCGCGAAGCGCGGTGACGCGAGCTGGTTCCCGTGGCCGATGACCTCGTGGATGATGTCCGGCTCGGGTGTGTAGAGCGGCTCGGAGCCGTGCCGGAGGTATTGCGTGGAGTTGAACGTGCGCGCGCCGAGGTCGGCGTAGAACTCGCGCAGCGGCACCAGCCCCGGGGCGGCGCGATAGCCCCACCCGGTGAGTGGCCGGAGTCGGGCGCTGACGTGGTCCAACTGGGGCACGTGGTCGGTCGGCAGACGCAGACGGTGCTTGGCCGCAAGGAACTCGCTGTGCGCGTACTTCTCGTGTTTGGGTGCCAGTTGCTCCTGGCACAGCCGCCAGATCCGGTGCTCGTCCTCGGTGTAGTCGATGACGGGCACCGTGCCCGCCGGCGCGTTGATCGCCGCCGCGGCGATGTGGGAGCGCCGTGACCGGTAGGCCGGGTCGTGCAGACCCGGGTGGCTGTCGGCCAGATGCACCTCGACGGTGCCGTCCTCCCCCGTGGTGACGGGTGAGTAGAGCTGTCCCTCGTCGAACATCGACTCCACCTCCTTGTGAGAGTGCCTATCCCACGAGGCAACCAGATACCGACCGGCAGTGGAACCGTTGCCCGACACGCTGGGCACGACTGCCAGCAATTTCGGGCTTTGCGCCCCTCAAATCTGCACACTTTGTCCACCCTTGCGCCAAGGTCACTGACCGCTCGGCGACGTCCGCTCGGCGCACGTGGGGGCGCGCTCGCGGCATACCTCTGGGTTGGCCTTGCCGCCCGCGGCTGCGCACGGTTGGCTGGGAGCAAGCCACTCGACGATGAGGAGTCCCGCCGTGACCGACGACAGCCTGAGCACCCACCTCGACCGCGCGACCTTGGAGCCCGATCCGGCGTTCACCGCGCAGGCCAACGGCACGCAGGACATGTATGCCGCGGCCGAGGCCGACCACGAGGGTTTCTGGGCCGAGCAGGGCAGGAAGTACGTCACCTGGGCCAAGGACTTCGACACCACGCTGGACTGGAGCCAGGCTCCGTTCGCCAAGTGGTTCGTCGGCGGCGAGCTCAATGTCGCCTACAACTGCGTCGACCGCCACGTCGAGGCCGGCAACGGCGACCGCGTCGCGATCCACTTCGAGGGCGACCAGGGCGACACCCGCACGATCACCTATGCCGACCTCCAGCGCGAGGTCAACAAGGTCGCCAACGCGCTGACCGAGCTGGGCGTCGGCAAGGGCGACACCGTGATGATCTACATGCCGATGATCCCCGAGACCGTCTTCACGATGCTCGCCTGCGCGCGCCTGGGCGCGATCCACTCGTTGGTCTTCGGCGGTTTCTCGGCCGAGGCGCTGCACACGCGGATCAACGACGCCCAGGCCAAGATCGCGGTCACCACCGACGGGCAGTGGCGCCGCGGGAAGCCGGCTCCCCTCAAGGCAGCCGTCGACGAGGCTCTCGAGCACGCGGACAACACCGTCGAGAAGGTGCTCGTCGTCAAGCGCACCGGCACCGATGTCACGTGGACCGACGGTCGCGACATCTGGTGGGACGACGTCGTCCCCGGCCAGAGCGACGAGCACACGCCGGAGGCCTTCGACAGCGAGCACCCGCTCTTCATCCTCTACACCAGCGGCACGACCGGGAAGCCCAAGGGCATCTTCCACACCAGCGGTGGTTACCTCACCCAGGCCGCCTACACGAACGCGATCGTCCACGACGTGCACCCCGAGACCGATGTCTACTGGTGCACCGCCGACGTCGGCTGGGTGACCGGCCACTCCTACATCGTCTACGGACCGCTGGCCAATGGCGCCACCCAGGTGCTCTACGAGGGCACCCCCGACACGCCACACCAGGGCCGGTGGTGGGAGATCATCGAGAAGTACAAGGTGAGCATCTTCTACACCGCCCCGACGGCGATCCGGACTTTCATGAAGTGGGGTCACGACATCCCGGACAAGTTCGACCTGTCGTCGATCCGCGTCCTGGGCAGCGTCGGCGAGCCGATCAACCCCGAGGCCTGGCTCTGGTATCGCAAGTACATCGGCAGTGACAAGGCGCCGATCGTCGACACCTGGTGGCAGACCGAGACCGGCGCGATCATGATCAGCCCGCTGCCCGGGGTGACGACCCTCGAGCCCGGCTCCGCGCAGAAGCCGATCCCCGGCATCTCCGCCGAGATCCTCGACGACGAGGGCAACCCCTTCACAGAAGCCGAGAAGGTCGGCTACCTCGTGCTCACCAAGCCGTGGCCCTCGATGCTGCGCGGCATCTGGGGCGACCCGGATCGGTACCGCGACACCTACTGGAGCCGCTTCGGCCCGAAGTACTACTTCGCCGGGGACGGCGCGAAGTACGACGAGCGCGGCAACATCTGGCTTCTCGGCCGGGTCGACGACGTGATGAACGTCTCGGGTCACCGCCTGTCGACAGCCGAGATCGAGTCCGCGCTGGTCTCGCACCCGAAGGTCGCCGAGGCGGCGGTCGTCGGCGCCAACGACGAGACGACCGGTCAGGCGCCGGTGGCCTTCGTCATCCTGCGCGCGGACGCCGTCTCGGACGGCGAGGACAAGGACGCGCTCTCCGCGGAGCTGCGGGGCCACGTCGGCAAGGAGATCGGGCCGATCGCCAAGCCGCGCAACGTCATGATCGTCTCGGAGCTGCCCAAGACCCGCTCGGGCAAGATCATGCGCCGACTGCTCAAGGACGTCGCCGAGGGCCGCGACATCGGCGACACGACGACACTGGCCGACTCCTCGGTCATGAACCTCATCAAGGAGACGCTGGGGGGGTAGGTCCCTCCGTCAGCAGGTCTTCCGTCAGCGCCCGGCGAGTTCGTTGGGATCGGTTTTGGGGTCCAGCGGTGCCCCCGAGCGGTATGCCGCGCGCCCGAGCGCGTTGCTCGCGATCGATGAGACGACGAGCGCAGCGAGGACGGCGAGCACGACCTCGACGACACTGACGATGTCCCATCCCTCGGTGCGGCCCTGGTGCAGCAGGGCCGCCGCGAGCAGCAGAGGCACCCCCACCCCCGTCGCCGGGCCGAGGGAGTTGACCATGCTCAGGGCGTCACGCACGCGGAGCAGGGCGACCGCGCTGACGAGGAAGCCGAGGGCGCCGACGATGGCCAGCGCAGCGATGAGGAGGTCGAGGACGAGGGACATCAGCGGCGGCCTCTCGTGAGCATTCGCGCGAGGGCCAGGGTGGCGAGGATGCCGAGCACCGTGGCGATCAGCGCGACGTCGAAGACGACGGCGGACCCGGTGAGCACGGCCACGAGCACGAAGACGGCGACGGCGGCGAAGAAGAGCAGGTCGGCGACGACCGCCCGGCGCGCATCGTCCTGGGCGCGCACGACGGCAACGATGCCCAGGACGGCGGCGACACCGACGATCGCGGTGGCAGCGGCGAAGGCGATGGTGACCACAGGGGACGTCATGACTCCTCGATCCCCTCTTCTGAGCAGCCTCGAGTGGCCCGCAGCAGACGAGTCTCCATCGCCTCCAACTCGGCGATGGCGCCTTCGTGCGTGTGGGCATAGAGGAAGTGGACGAAGAGGCTGCGCGGATGATCCGGGGTGGCCTCGGCGATGCCGAGCGTCAAGGTGCCCGGGGTGATGGTGATCGAGGACTCGATGGCTGCCGTCTCGAAGGTGGAGCGGGCACGGAGTGGGAACTCGATGATCGACGGGGCCACCTCCAGACCCGGAGTGAGCACGTCGCGGGCCAACTTCATCGACTGCACCGGAACCTGCCAGGCCAGCCACACGAGGTAGATCACGGCATACCAGAGTTGGCGTAGTCGCCTCATCGCCCCCTCACCGCCTCGACATAGGGGCCGAGATCGACCAACCCCTGCGCGGCCCGGGTCGCGATGTCCCAGGTCGGGCCGGCCCAGAAGAACATCGCAAGCGAGAGGACGAGCATCAGGCCGGCCGGCACGAGGTCGAGGGTCGGGATGCGCACGGAGTCCGGCAGGGGCACCAGGTCATCCTTCGACTCGTCACTGCGCACAGCCGCGGGCAGCCGACTGCGGTAGACGGTCATCTTCGGTCCCCAGAAGACGTCGTGCCAGAGTCGCTGCGTCGCCACCAGGCTCAGGATGCTCGCGACGATGACGGACCCGATGATCACGGCAGCGACCCACGGCGTCGCGGCTGCACTCGCCACGACGAGGGCCGCCTTGCCGATGAATCCGGCCGAGGGTGGGAAGCCGACGAGGGAGATCAGGGCCAGGCCGACGATCCAGGCCAGCGCCTTCTCGCGGCGCAGCAGGTCGGCCAGACGCACGAGGTGCCCGGTGCCATAGGTCTGCTCGACGGCCCCGGAGGCGAGCACCAGAGCGCCGAGGGTGAGCACGCTGTGCACGAGGTAGAGCAGGCCGCCGCGGTAACCCGCCAGGCTCAGCAGGGCGACGGCGATGAGGATGTGGCCGTTGCTCGACACGAGCTGGAAGGACAGGATCCGGCGCATCGTGTTCTCGCCGATCGAGGACCACGCACCGACGATCACGCTGAGCACGACGAACCCGACGACAGCGGGCAGGAGGACGGGGTTCTCCGCGAAGACAACGGCAGTGATGCGATAGACGGCCACGAGCGCGACCTTGGAATGCAGGCTCCCGAAGAGTGCCATGACCGTGGCCGAGGTCGCGGGGTAGGCCCGGGGGAGCCAGCCGTGCACCGGGACCGCCCCGGCCTTGACGACAAGGGCGAACAGGACGACGGCGGCGCCGAACGCGACCTTGGGATCGTCCCCGCGCCCCACGAGGGCGGCGAGATTGACGGTGCCGGCCGCGGCATACAACAACGCAATCCCGACGAGGAAGACCGAGGAGGTGACGAGGTTGACGACAAGGAAGAGCCGACCGACACCGAGCCGACGCCAGGTGCCACTCATCGCGAGCAGCGCGTAGGACGGCAGGAGCATGACCTCGACGAAGACGAAGAGGTTGAAGATGTCGCCGGTGAGGAAGGCGCCGTTGACACCGGCGATGAGCATGAGGACCAGCGCGGGGAAGAAGCGCAGTCGGTCCTCACCCGTGCGCAGCGCGAAGAGCAGCACGACGAAGGTGGCGATCCCGGTGACCGCCAGCAGGACCGCGCTCAGGGTGTCGGAGACGAAGGGGATGGCGATGCCGACGGGGAAACCGCCGACGTTGGTTGCGAACACCGGTGTCTCGCGGTGGATTCCGATGAGCCACACCCCGACCACCGCCGTGGCCAAGGGGGTGCCGAGCAGCAGGACGAGACGGACGACCCGCCACGGCGCGACGGCGGTCAGGGCGCTGGCCAGCAACGGCAGGGCCACGACGAGAGGGAGCCAGGCGGCGTTCATCGATCCCTCTCCTCTCCGGACTCGGGCATCCGCATGGTGTCGTCATTGCGGCCGACGACGGCCAGGGCGAGCAGGATGACCGTCACGGCGAGCGTGATGACGATGGCGGTGAGCACGAAGGCCTGCGGCAACGGGTCGGCGGCGGTGGCCGGGTCCATGCGGTTGGCCAAGGGCTCTCCCCGGTATGCCGGGACCCCGGAGGTGAGGAGGAAGAGGTTCACGGCGTGACTGAGGACCCCGACGCCGAAGGCGATCCGCACCAGGCTGCGTTGCAGCAGCAGGTAGGTGCCGCCCGCGACGAGCACGCCGATGGTGAGCGCGAGGATCATCGCTTCGCCTCCCGGTCGGCACCCAGGACGTTGAAGGCGAGAATGACCAGGCCGAGCACTGCGGCGTAGACGCCGACATCGAAGAGCATGGAAGACGCGAACTTGGTGCCCAGGATGGTGACGTGGAGTGGCTCGAGGAAGGTGCCGCCGAGGTAACCGAGCAGGCCGGTGCCCAGGGCGACGATGATCCCACCGACGATGAGCGCCACCGGGATCGACGGGCGGGACACCGGTCGGTCGTGCGCCTTGGCGAGATAGACATAGGCGACGGCACAGGCGGCGACGAGGGCGGCGATGAAGCCACCTCCGGGCTCGTTGTGACCGCGCCAGAAGAGCACGGCCGAGATGACGACGAGGATCGGGACGAGCACGGTCTGCAGAAGACGCAGGGGCTCGGTGTTGGCCTCGACGTCCTCGAGGGCGCGGTGTGATGGGGAGCCCTCCTCGCCGATCTCGATCTTGGGCGGGGCCTCATGGGTCGCGGCGGAGTCAGGGGCTGGGTCGGGATCGAGGAGGGCTCGCGGGATCGTCGCGAGGATGCCGAGGATGGCGATGCCGGCCATGCCGAGGACCGCGAGCTCACCGAAGGTGTCCAGGGCTCGCAACTCGACGAGGATGACGTTGACGATGTTGTCGCCGCCGGTGACCTGCGGGGCCTGGCTGAGGTACCACTGCGCGACGTCGGAGCGTTCCCGGCGACCGATGACGGTCCACGCGGCGAGCGCACTCGCCAGCCCGGCGCCGATCGCGATCACTGCGTTGCGCAGTTGTTGGGGACGCTTCTTGGTGGTGAACTCCTGCGGCAGCTTGCGCAGCACCAGCATGATGACCAACACCGTCAGGATCTCGACGAGCAGCTGGGTGAGGCCGACATCGGCCGCACCGAGGAGGAAGATCTGCACGGTCATTGCCACGCCGACGCCACCGAGCAGCACGGTCGCGCCGATCCGTGACTCGGCGCGCACCAGGGCGACGACGGCGCCCGTCACGATGACCAGGACACCGACGTCCACGACCTGGTTGACCCCGGGCGTGAGCGGGGGCACCTGGCCTCCGGTCCACAGCAGCACCGACCCGACGGCCAGGACGGCGGTCAACGTCACGATGATGGCGGCCACGTGGCGGGCCGGGTTGTCGGCTCGCACCAAGCCGGCCGCGCGCACGCCCACCCGTTCGAGCCACCTGGTGATCGCCCCGAGCACCCCTGCCCCGTCGAGGGTGAAGAGGGGGCGTTCGACCAAGTGGCGCAGGGAGGCGCGCCGGGTGAGCAGCAGTCCACCCACGACGAAGACGAGCATCGTGACGATGAGCTCGAGATTGACACCGTGCCACAGGTGGAAGGCCGCCGTGTGACTGGTGACGGCGTGCGACGCGACGACGGCCTGCTCGATGATCGGAGCGAATTGGTTGATCGTGAAGGCGAGCGGGATACCGACCAGGATCGGCGTCGCGGCGGGAAGGATGGTGACCCAGCGGGCCTCGGTCACCGGCCGGCTCGGCTCCGGTCCGTCGAGGAAGGCGCCGGTGACGATCTTGCCGCAGTAGAGGAAGGTCAGGACCGCGCCGAGCCCCGCCACCGCCAACAGGAGCGGCCCCGCGACGGTGGGTCCGGGCGCGTCGAGCAACGCTCCGAAGATGGTCTCCTTGGAGATGAATCCCAGCAGCGGGGGGACACCCGCCATCGACGCCGTGCCCACGAGTGCCACGGTGAAGGTGACCGGCATGGCGCGGCGCAGGGCCGGCAGCCGATCGATCATGCGCGTGCCTGCCTGGTGGTCGATCAGGCCCACCACCATGAAGAGACCGGACTTGAAGCAGGCGTGAGCGATCGTGTGGAGCAGGGCGGCAGCGATCGCGAAGGACGTGCCGACCCCGATCGTGGCCGTGATCAGGCCGAGCTGGCTGACCGTGGAGTAGGCCATGAGCTTCTTGAGGTCGACCTGCTGCATCGCGAACCAGGCCGCGAGCACCGAGGTGAAAAGGCCCAGCCCGACGAGCAGAACGTTCCAGATGAGGGTGCTGTGGAAGATGATCGAGAAGCGGAAGAGCAGGTAGATCCCCGCCTTCACCACGGCCGCCGCGTGCAGGTAGGCGCTGACCGGGGTCGCTGCGGCCATCGCGTCGGGCAGCCACAGGTGGAACGGGAACTGGGCGGCCTTGCTGAAGCCGGCGGCGGCCACGAGCACCGCGATCAGCCCGGTGAAGGCGGGGTCGGACCCCCAGACCGGTGAGGCGATCGCCTGCGAGAAGGTGCTCGTCCCGGTGCGCGCCATGATGAGCGCGACAGCCGCGAGGAGGGCCAGCCCACCGATGAAGGTGAGCAACATCGTGCGCATGGAGGCGGCTTCACCGGCGTGACCGGACCGGGCGATGAGAAGGAAGGACGCGAGCGAGGTCAACTCCCACGTGAGGAACATCAGGACCAGGCTGTCGCTGACCGTGAGTGCGACCATCGCGAAGGTGAAGCCGGTCATGATGACGTAGAAGCCGCGCTGGTTTCCCTTGGTGAAGTATGTCGTCGAGTAGAAGAAGACGAGCGCGCCGATGACCAGGGCGAGGGCGATGAAGATGACGGACAGTCCGTCGAGGCGCAGGGCGAGATCGAGCCCCAGCTCGGGAACCCAAGCGGCATGCCAAGTGATCACGTCGCCGTTCGCGACCCGGATAGCACTGGGAACCATGGCACCGGCCAGACCCAGGAAGATCACGCCGATCGGCCATCCCGCGGCGCGGCCCAGGAACCCCGTGAGGGGCACGCTGAGCAGCGGCACCAGGGCCAGCAGGCCCAAGAGGATGGGTAGGCTCACGCGTCTCCACTCGGAGTTCGACACAGGGGGGGACATCCGGGGAGGGACGGCGACCCTCCGTTGAGCGATCCAGTCTATTTGACGTCGGATGTCGGCCACAAAGGGCGGGGGCCCCGGCGCTAGGGTGAGTCCATGTCGGAGAACAGAACCCCGGTGGCGGAATCGCAACGAACCATCGGCCAACTCGTCGCCGACGCGACCCATGACGTCCAGGGCCTGGTCAAGAGCGAAATCGCGCTGGCCAAGGCCGAGGTCCAGCAGGGCGCCAAGGTCTTGGGCAAGGGCGCCGGTCTGCTGGCCGGTGCCGGCTTCGTCGCCCTCCTCGGCCTGATCTTCCTCTTCCACACCTTGGCCCAGGTGATCGCGATCTGGCTCCCCGCGTGGGCTGGCTATGCGATCACCACCGGGCTCCTCTTCCTCGTGGCTGCCGTGCTCGGGCTCATCGGCAAGAACGCCCTCTCCAAGGCGCGACCGAAGCCCGAGCGCGCCATCGCCGAGGCCGAGAAGACCATCGCCGCCCTCAAAGGCTGACCTTCCCGCCGGACTCGACGACGGGTCCAGCCCTCGTCCTCCCTCGAACAGACCCCGCACCGCCCCACACGTATAGCTGTGGTCGGCTGCGGGATCTGTTCCCTGCCGAACAGACTTCGCACCGCCCTACATCCATGCCTGTGGTCGGCTGCGAGATCTGTTCCCTGCCGAACAGACTTCGCACCGCCCCACACGTATACCTGTGGTCGGCTGCGAGATCTGTTGGGGTGGCGCGGGGGGCGGTGCGTGCGACGCGGGCTCAGCCCGCCTTCACGCAGGCGCCGGTTGCGACGCCCCGCGTCTCCCCGACGGCCATCGCCACGCCGCGCGACACCTCGGCGAGTGTCAACGCATAGCCCGTGTCCGGGTCGTCCAGCGAACGCGCGAAGACGACACCGACGACCCTGCCCCGCTCGTCGAGGACCGGCCCTCCGGAGTTTCCCGGCTGGACCGGGGCACGCAAGGAGTAGACATCACGCGTCACTTCCTCACGGCCGGTGATGTCGAGACCACGGGCGACCAGGCGGTCACGAACGCGGGCCGGCTCCACGGCATACGGGCCGGCCAAGGGGTAGCCCGCGACGGCGACCGAGTCCCCTCGCTCGACGTCCTCCCCCAAGGTGAGCGGGCGGGCCGAGAGGCCCGGCACATGCAGGATCGCGAGGTCGGTGCGGGGGTCGAAGTGAACCACGACCGCGTCGGCCGGACGACGGGTACCGGGCGACGTCACGGCCACCCGATCGGTGCCGGCGACGACGTGGGCGTTGGTGACGACGTAATCGTCGGCGACGACCCAACCCGTGCCCTCGAGGGCGGTGCGGCACGTGCTGGCCTGCCCGTCGATCCGGACGATCGAGGCCCCGGCCGCCTGCACGCCCGGAGCGAGCGCGGCCGTGTCGTCAGGGGTCTGGACCGAGGTGATCGGTTCACGCGCGACCCCGCCGAAGACCTGGGGGAAGCCCTGCCCGGTCATGACGGTGTTGAGGCCGGCGAGCACCGTGCCGACCGGGACGGGGATGGTGCGGTCCACGGCGGCCAGGATCGCCGAGCGACCGACGACCGCGGACAGGGTCGATGAGCCGGCCAGCCGGGCGGCCCCACCGAGGAACCAGAGCACCATCGCTGTCGTGAGCACGACGAGCAGGCCGCCGCCGAGGGCATCAAAGGTGGCCCCGGCCGAACTGCGCACGCCGCGGCGGAGCCGGTGCCCCAGCCGCAGTCCGAGGAACTGGCCGAGGGCGGCCGAGCCGAGGAGGACCACGAGCAGCCCGATCCACTGCAGGAGCGGCGGGACGTCAGCCCAGCCGGCCCAGTGCGCGAGCGCCCGCGGGAGCACCCACAGCGCCAGGGCGCCACCGGCGAGAAAGCCGGCCAGGGAGGATGCCGAGACGAGAATGCCGGCCCGGAAGCCGGACACGGCATACGCGAGAAGGACAAGGACGATGAGCACGTCCACCCACGCGACCCCGGTGCTGCCGATCACCCCCGGCTCCAGGGGCGCCCGAGCCGCTCGGGAAGTTCCCGCTCGACCGATTCGTCCCACGGTGGAGCCACACCGGCGACATCCAGCAGGGTGGAGAGCAACATCGCGGTGAAGCCCCAGACGAAGAGGCCCTCGACCTCGAAGCCCGGCCCCCGGTAGCCGCTCGGATGGGTGACGGTGAACCGCCGATCAGGATCGACCAACTCGGCGACACGGACCTTCGCGGCGCGGGCAACCTCGATCGGGTCAGCAGCCCGGACCTCGCCGGGGATCGGCCACCAGGCAAGCACCGGCGTGACGGCGTGCTGGCTCGGAGAGAGGAAGATGTCGGGCAGTTGGAGGGCGACATCCACTCCGGCGGGGTCGATGCCTACTTCCTCGCGGGCCTCGCGCAGGGCCCCGTCGGCAGCGGAGACGTCCCCCCGCTCGAGCGAGCCGCCCGGAAAGGACACCTGCCCGGGGTGGGACCGCAGGTGAGCCGATCGTTCGGTGAGCACGACCTCCTCGCCGTCCGCACCGGGACCGAAGAGCATGAGGACGGCCGAGCGGCGATGCGACCCCTTGGGTGGGGCGAAGGTCCGGAAGTAGTCGGGATGACCCTGCTCGAGCTCGCCGGCCACCCGGGCCATCCACGCCGGGCGAGGAACAGGCGCCGCGAGGTGGTCAGCCGACACGGTCGACATCGTCGGACAGGGGCCCCGGTGGCGGGTCGGGCAGTTCCGCGCCGGGGGCCAACTCATAGGCGAGCAGTGTGCGGGCCTTGACCGGGTCGGTCTCCCCCACCCCGTAGGAGGGACACAGTCGCGCCACCGGGCAGGCGCCGCACGCCGGCCGTTTGGCGTGACAGGTGCGTCGCCCGTGGAAGATCAGGACGTGTGAGGCCTGAGTCCAGTCCTTGCGCGGCAGCAGGGCGGCGACCGCTGCCTCGACCTTGACAGGGTCGGTCTCCTGGGTCCACCCGAAGCGTCGCACCAGCCGCCCGAAGTGCGTGTCGACGGTCAGGCCTGGCACCCCGAATGCGTTGCCGAGCACCACATTGGCGGTCTTCCTCCCCACCCCGTGGAGGGTGACGAGGTCCTTGAGGCGCCCGGGCACGACGCCGTCGAAGCGCTCGACGAGGTCAGCCGACAGGCGCAACACCGACTCCGTCTTGGCGCGGAAGAAGCCGGTCGGCTTGAGCACGACCTCCATCTCCTCGCGGTTTGCGCCGGCCAGCGCGGTGGCGTCGGGCCAGCGGGCGAAGAGGGTCGGTGTGACCTTGTTGACCATCACGTCGGTGGTCTGGGCGGAGAGCACGGTGGCGACGAGCAACTGCAGCGGGGACTGGAAGTCGAGCTCGCAGTGGGCGTAGGGATAGCGCTCCTCGAGAAGACGCAGCATCCGTCGAGCCCGTCGCGTGCGCGCGATCGGGCTCTCCGCGGCAGGGTCGGGGAGGCGCGCAGGCACGGGGTCCAGACTACGTGCTGGGTCCGTGGCTGCATGGCACACTGTCGGCGTGGATCACGAGACCGTGCGCAGGGCGCCATTGTTTGCCGGCCTGGACGAGGAAGCCGCCGAGTCGCTCATCAAGCAGATGTCGGCCAAGCACATGGAGCGCGGCGACGTGCTCTTCCACGAGGGCGACCAGGGTGACCGGCTCTACGTGATCGGAGAGGGCAAGGTGAAGCTCGGCCGCTCCAGTGTCGACGGCCGCGAGAACCTGCTGGCCATCCTCGGCCCGGGCGAGATGTTCGGCGAACTCTCCCTCTTCGACCCCGGCCCCCGCACGGCCACCGCGACCGCCGTCGCCGAGACCCAGGTGCTCGCCCTCTCGACCGAACAGCTGCGTGAGTACCTCCAGGGCCGCCCGCAGGTCGCGCTCACCCTGCTCGCAGCGCTCGCCCGGCGGCTCCGCCGCACCAATGAATCGCTGGCCGACCTCGTCTTCACCGACGTCCCCGGCCGCGTCGCCAAGGCCCTGCTCGACCTGGCGCGCCGCTTCGGCCGGCCGGTCGACGAAGGCATCATGGTCAGCCATGACCTGACCCAGGAGGAGCTGGCCCAACTCGTCGGCGCCTCTCGCGAGACGGTCAACAAGGCGCTGGCCGACTTCGCCGGTCGTGGCTGGCTGAAACTCGAGGCCCGCGCCGTACTCCTCCAGGACGTCGAGCGCCTCAAGCGCCGCGCCCGCTGACCCCCAGATAGGTCAACTGCGCCCGAATCGACATCCGGGCCGCGGGCCACACCTCGCGCGGCACGTCTGCATAGACCCGCTCGAGGACCCCTTCGACCGGATCCCTGTCCAGCGCAGCACCATCAGCGAGCGCCTGCCGCACCTGCTCGAGTCGCTCGGCACGATGAGTCCGGTAGTAGGCCACCATCGCCCCCGCGTCCGGCACGGTCGGGCCGTGGCCGGGCAGGATCGTCGTCACCGACCCGTTCCCGGTGAGTGCGGCGATCCGCTCCAGCGATTCCAGGTATGCCGCGAGCTCACCATCGGGGTGCGCCACCACCGTCGTCCCCCGCCCCAGGACGGTGTCCCCGGTGAGCAGCGCATGGTCGGCCCCGAGCACGAAGGACATCGAGTCCCCGGTGTGGCCGGGGGTGGCGACGACCCGAAGGTCGAGACCGCCCGTGGTGATCGTGTCGCCGTCGCGCAGGTCGTCATGACCCCGACCGACCGCGCGGACGCGCGATCCGGTCAGCTCGGCGAACCGGGGGGCGGCCTCGGCATGGTCATGGTGGCCATGCGTGAGGATGGTGTCGGTGACCCGTGCGCCGCGGTCGGCGACCACGCGGCATACACGCTGGAGGTGGTCGTCGTCGAGGGGCCCGGGGTCGATGACCACCGCCTCGGTGGCACCCGGCTCGAGCAGGACCCAGGTGTTGGTGCCGTCGAGGGTCATCGGCCCGGGGTTGGGGGCCAGCACACAAAATGCTCGCTCGGTGACCTGCCCGCCGCTCCACAGCATGGCCCCACCCTGCCACGGGGAAGGATGGGCGTCCCGGCCGGGCGGCAAACACCCCGACCGGGCGATGGGCCGAGCACCAAGAAGACGAGCGGAGTCGCCCTTTGCCGCCCGGCCGGCCCCTGTGGATGACGACATCGTCGGCCGTCCGCTCCGCCATGCTGGATTCGTGTCCGATGTCGCCAGCACCCTCGCCCAGTTGGGGGGATTCGCCCGTACCCGGGCGCTTCGGCGCCGACACACCAAGCGAGCACTGCGGGCTGCCGTGGCCAACGGTCAGGTCGTCCGACTGCGCCACGGCAGGTATGCCGTGCCGGGCTTCGAGCGGGACCCGGGACTCGCGCTCGCCTGCCACGGAACCCTCTCTCACCTGAGTGCCGCGCTGCAGCACGGCTGGAAGATCAAGGCTGTGCCCGAGAAGGCCTGGGTGACGATCCCGCGGGTTCGCGGCCAAAGGTCGTCGGTCCCGGAACAGGTCCACCTGCACCACGCGGATCTGGCGGACGACGACGTTGTCTTTCGTCGCGGGGCACGCGTGACCATCCCGTTGCGGACCGTCATGGATTGTGCCCGCATCCTCCCCTTCGACGATGCACTGGCGGTCGCGGATTCGGCCCTGCGATCAGGGAAGGTCACGGCTGCCCAATTGCGGTCGGCGGCTGCCACTGCCAAGGGGCCGGGGTCGGCACAGGTGCGCCGGATCGCCGAGTTCGCCGATGGTCGCGCGGCCAACCCCTTCGAGTCGGTGCTCCGCGCCCTGGCCCTCGAGGAGGGCTTGGTCCTGCAACCGCAGGTGATGATCGCCGAGCCCGGGATGTTCGCCGTGGTGGATCTGGCCGAGCCGGACGGTCCACTCGTCGTCGAGGCCGAAGGCTTTGCCACGCACGGCACCCGCACCGGGCTGCGCCGAGACTGCCGACGTCACACCGAGTTCACGATCCATGGCCGGGCGTCGCTGCGGTATGCAGGACGTGATGTTCGACCAGGCGTGGGTGCGCTGGACCTTCCGGACCCTCATCGCCACGCGGGAGGGTCGCCCGGTCGGGGCGCCACCGACGGGAGTGTGGGCTGTTGCCTGATCCGTTGTCCCGCGCGGGCGACACAGGCCACATCCCACCGGTGAATCCAGCACCAAACGCCCCTCCGGACTGGGCTTTGCCGCCCGCGCGGCACTGGAGCCCCGCGGCATACCCCAGTGGTATGCCGCAGCGGTATGCCGCGCCGTGGGGGTCAGACCAGCGCGCGCAGGTCGTCGTGGACGACCCCTTGGACGGCCTGCATCGCCTCGCGGGCCGTGCGGGCCGCCAGTGCGGTGGCCGCGATGCCCTGGCACTCGGCGAGCGAGTGCAGCGACAGTGCGAAGCGGACCATCGGCACCTTGCTCGGCGCCATCGACAGCGACTGCACGCCGAGACCGACGAGCACGAGCGCCAGGAGCGGGTCACCGCCGGCCTCGCCGCAGACACCCATCGGCTTGCCGATCTTGGCCGCACCGTCGCAGGCCGCCTTGATGACATCGAGCACGGCGGGCTGCCACGGGTCGAGCAGGTCCGAGAGTTCGCCCTGCATACGGTCGGCGGCCATCGTGTACTGCGCCAGGTCGTTGGTCCCGAGCGAGCCGAAGTCGCAGTCCCGCAACACATGCTCGGTGCGCAGCGCTGCCCCGGGCACCTCGATCATGACGCCGGCCTTGGGCAGGCCATTCTCCCGCACGCGTCGGGAGAACCAGTCCGCCTCCTCCGCCGTCGCGACCATCGGCGCCATGACGCGGACGTCCGCGCCGGTCGCCTTCATCGCGTGCGACAGGGCCTCGAGTTGGGCATCGAGCAGGTCCGGGCGTTCGGCCGACAGGCGCAGGCCGCGCCGACCGAGGGCAGGGTTCTCCTCCGGCCCGAGGTCGGCGAAGGCGAGCGGCTTGTCGGCGCCGGCGTCGAGCGTGCGCACGACGACCCGCCGCCCGGGGAAGGGTGCGAACACCTTGGAGTAGATGTCGGTCTGCTGCTCGACGGTCGGGGCCTTGTCGCTGGAGAGGAAGACGAACTCGGTCCGGAAGAGTCCCACGCCCTCGAGGTCCTGGGGCCCGGCCTCCTCGGCGTCCTTGATCCCACCGATGTTGGCGAGCAGGGCGACGTGGAAGCCATCCGAGGTGCGCCCCTCCCCCGACGTCGCCGTCAGTGCCGCGGCGCGACGCTCCCGACGCTCGCGCAGACCGTCGACGAACTCACCCGACGGGGAGAGCGTGACCTCACCGGAGTCACCGTCGACAGCGACCCGTGTGCCGACCGGGATCTCGGTCGCCGCAGGGCACTGCACGACGGCCGGGATGCCCATCTGGGCGGCCAGGATCGCGGTGTGGGACGTGCGACCGCCGGCCTGGGTGATGATGCCGACGACCAGCGACCGGTCGAGCGTGGCCGTCTCGGCGGGCGCGAGGTCCTCGGCGACGATGACGCTGGGCTCGGTGAAGGACGGGACGCCGGGTGCGGGCTTCCCCAACACGGCGGCGATCGCCCGTGACCCGACGTCGCGCAGGTCGGTGACCCGCTCGGCGAAATAGCCGCCGAGCGCCTCGAACTGCGCGGCATACTCGTCGACCGCGGCAGAGATCGCGTTGGCCGGGCCCTTGCCGGCGGCCAACTGCTTGCCGGCGGCCTTGTGCAGTCCCTTGTCCTTGGCGATGAGCGCCGTGGCCTTGAGGATCTGCTGGGCGGTGTCGTCGGCGTGCCGGGCCCGTCCCTCGAGGTCGTCGGCGACCGACGCGAAGGCGGCCTTGACGTCCTCGAGCGCGGCCTCGGGATCAGCAGGTGCCGCTTCCCCCGCGGGCGCGGCCACGGGCGGCGCCACCTGGACGACCGGTCCGTAGGCCGTCCCGGGGCTCACCCCGATCCCGAGCCGGGTCTCGGCTCCGTGCGCTGCCTGCGCGTCGGTCATCGACTCACTCCGCGTCGAGGTCGCGCGAGAGCAGCGCGACGAGGCCGTCGAGGGCCTCCTCGGCGCCGTCGCCGTCGGCGGTCAGGACGACCTCTTCGCCGTGCTTGGCGCCGAGTGCCATGACGCCCAGGATGCTGGAGGCGTCGACGGCGTCGTCACCCGGGCGACCGATCTCGACGTCGAGGCCGGTCTCGTTGACCGCCTCGACGAAGAGGGCGGCCGGGCGGGCATGGAGCCCGACGGACGAGGCGATGGTGACGGTGCGCTGTGCCATGAGTGTTGTTCTCCTTGTTGGGTTTTCGTGTGGTTGACAGGTTGGTGTGCCGCGAGGCCGGCTCAGGCCTCGACCGCCTCGGCGACCGCGGCGCGGCTGTGGTCGCGCTGCTTGAGGAAGAGCACGATCGCGGCCATGACGAGGACACCGATGACGAGGGCGACGACGAACATCAGGAAGTTGCCGATGAGCGGGAGCACCCAGATACCGCCGTGTGGTGCCCGTGAGGTCACGCCCGTGGCCATCGCGATGGCTCCGGTGACGGCCGAACCGACCACCGACGAGGCGATGACCCGGAAGGGGTCGGCGGCGGCGAAGGGAATCGCACCTTCGGAGATGAAGGAGGCCCCGAGGAGCCAGGCTGCCTTGCCGTTCTCGCGCTCGGGCTCGGTGAAGAGCTTGGGCCGGACGCTGGTGGCCAGCGCCATGGCGAGCGGAGCGACCATGCCGGCGGCCATGACGGCCGCCATGATCTTGAGTTGCACGGCATCAGTGGCCGTGCCGGCGGCGGCCAGACCGGTCGTCGCGAAGGCGTAGGCGACCTTGTTGACCGGACCGCCGAGGTCGAAGCCCATCATGGCGCCGAGGATGAGGCCCAGGACGATGGCGCTCGAGCCACCCATGCCATTGAGGGCGGAGGCGAGGGCATCGGACAGACCCTTGATCGGACGGCCGATGACGGTGATGAACAGGCCGATCGTGATCAGCGTGGACACCATCGGGATGACGACGACCGGCATGACACCGCGGACGTTCTTGTGCACCTTCCAGCTCGCGACCCACTTGGCGAGGTAACCGCCGAGGAAGCCGGTGACCAGACCCCCGAGGAAGCCGGTGCCCATGGTGGCGGCGACCGATCCGCCGACGATGCCGGGCACGAGGCCGGGCCGGTCGGCGATCGCGTAGGCGATGAAGCCCGAGAGGATCGGCACGAGGAAGCCGAAGGCGGCCGCACCGATGAGGAAGAGCAACGCCGCCCAGTGCATGCCGTTGAGCGGGTCGAAGGAGTTCTGCAGGATCGTCACGCCCTCGGCGGTGGAGCCGGGATTGAGGGTGTACTGCGCCGTGACGTCGATGGCTCCCTGCTTGCCCCCGGCGAACTGCGCCACCATGAAGCCGAGGGCGATGAGGATGCCGCCCGCGGCGACGAAGGGGATCATGTAGGAGACACCGGTCATCAGCACCTGGCGGATCCGGGTGCCGACCGAGGCCTGGGTGTCGACCTTGGTGGACATACCGCCGCCACCGGCAGCAGCCCCTGCACCGGCGGCTGCCGCGGCGGCCGCCTTGCTCGGGTCCTTGGACCACTCGTCGACGAGGTTCTCGATCTCGGTGACGAGCTGGGGCCCGTCGGAGATGCCCTTCTTCACGCCCACGTCGACCGTCGGCTTGCCGGCGAAGCGGCCGACGTCCTTGACGGGCAGGTCGTGCGCGAAGATCACGCCATCGGCCTCGGCGATCTGTGCCGCGGTGAGTGGCTTGGAGCCGGCCGAGCCCTGGGTCTCGACGAGGATCTCGTGGCCTGCGGCCTTGGCTGCTCGCTCCAGGCCCTCGGCGGCCATGTAGGTGTGCGCGATGCCGGTCGGGCAGGAGGTCACGCCGACGAGCTTGAGAACCCGCTTGGGGGCGACCGCGCCCGCGTCGGAGCCGGTTGCCGCCGCCGGGGCGGCGGCGCTGGTGGCCGCGGCGGCCGGGGACGCGGCGCTGGTGGCCGCGGGGGACGTTTCCGCTGCGGGGTCGAGGGCGACCTCACGGCTGACGATGTCGACGACCTCCGCCTCGTTCGTCGCGGCGAGCAGCGCCGCCTTGAACTCCTTCTTCATCAGCGCACGCGCGAGCTTGGGCAGCATCTGCATGTGCGCCTCGCCCCCGGAAGCCGGAGCGGCGATGAGGAAGACGAGATTCGCGGGGCCGTCCTTGGCACCCCAGTCGATGCCGTCGGCCACGCGCCCGAAGACGAGCGACGGCTCCGTGATCGCCTCGCTGCGGGCGTGCGGGATGCCGATGCCGCCGGGCAGGCCCGTCGCCATCGTCTCCTCCCGCTTGCGCACGTCACCGAGGAAGGTGTCGAGATCGGTGCAGCGCCCGGACGCCACGAGGCGTTCGGCCAGGGTGCGGGTCGCCTCGTGGCGATCGGCTCCCATCAGGTCAAGGACGACCTGCTGCTCATTGATGAGGGACATCGTTCCTCCTGCGTGTCGTCAGCCGAGCACTCGGCTGAGGTCGGGTTGGTCGGAAACCTCGACGGGTATGCCGTCGAGGTCGGTCGGCCCGGGAACCTCGCTACCCGGAAGTCTCACGGCTGCCGCGCCCCACCGCACCCCGGAGACCAGCGCCTCGCGTCCGGACCCACCGGCGGCGAGCACGTGGAGCAGACCGGCCAGCAGGCAATCGCCGGCGCCGACGGTGGACAACGGGTCGCTGATCGTGGCGCCGGCGTGCGCCACACCTTCGGCGTCGACGAGGACCGCACCGTCACCGCCCAGGCTGACGACGACGGTCGAGATGCCCTGCGCGACAAGGTCCTTGGCGGCCTCAACGACTTCGCCCAACGTCGGCAAGGATCGCCCGACGAGTTCCTCGAGCTCCTCGTGGTTGGGCTTGATGAGGTCCGGACCCGCGGCGACAGCGGCGTGCATCGGCGCGCCGGAGGAGTCGATGGCGACCTTCGCACCGGCCGCGCGTGCGCGCTCGACGACCGCGGCGAGCAGGTCGGGTCGGGCGCCGGGGGGCAGGGAGCCGCACCCGACCACCCAGCCGCCGCCCGCGGCATACCGATCGATCGCGGCGAGAAGGGACTCGACATGGGTGTCATCGAGCACCGGCCCGGGCTCGTTGACCTTGGTCGTCGTCCCGTCGGGCTCGACGACAGCGATGTTCATCCGCAGGGTGCCGGGCACGTCGACACCCTCGTGGCGCACACCCGCCGCATCGAGCAGTTCCTGCATCAGGTGACCCTCGGGACCGCCGACGGGCAACACCGCGACGGTCTCGGTCCCGTTGCGGGACAGCGCCCGCGACACGTTGACGCCTTTGCCTCCGGGGTCGATCCGGCTGCTCGTCGCGCGGTTCACTTCGCCGTGCTCGAGGCTGGGCACACCGATCGTGCGGTCGATGCTCGGGTTCGGGGTGAGGGTGACGATCATGTGCGGACCACGTCCATTCCGGTTGCGTCGAGTTGCTCACAGGTCTCGTCGTCGAGATTGGTGTCGGTGATGAGGAGGTCGACGTCCTCGAGTTTGGCGAACCGGTGGAAGTGCTCCTGACCGGCCTTGGTGGAGTCCGTGACGACGACGACCCGGCGTGCTGCCGCCGCCATGGCCCGCTTCGCGCCGGCCTCGACCTGGTCGGGAGTCGTCATGCCGCGCGCGACGGTGAAGCCATTCGTCCCGAGGAAGGCGATGTCGATGCAGACGTCGTCGAGGGCGTTGAGGACCCACTCCCCGACGGCCGCGCCGGTGCGGGTGCGCACCCGCCCCCCGAGCACGTAGAGAGCCACTGTGTCGATCTCGGAGAGGGTGGCGGCGATGGCGATCGAGTTCGTGATCACCGTGAGCTGACGGTCTCGGGGAAAGTGATCGGCGATCGCCTGGGTCGTCGTTCCCGAGTCGAGCAGGATCGTCCCGTCGGTGGGCAATTCCTCGACCGCCCGATGGGCAATACGCCTCTTGCGCTCACCGAAGTGCTGACGGCGCGACGCGAGGGTCGGCTCCATCTCGATGCGCTCGACCGGCAGGGCACCGCCGTGGACACGACGGAGGAAGCCACGCCGCTCCAGGGCGGTCAGGTCACGACGGACCGTCTCGGAGGTGACCTTCAGCTCCTCGGCGAGCACAGCGACCTCGACGCGCCCGCGGCCACGGGCGCGCTCGAGGATCAACTGTTGTCGCTCCGGTGCGTACATCGCGGGGTCCCGAGGTTCGCCGCTGGGGTCACGGCTCGACGGTGACCTTGATGGCCTCGCCCTTGGCGACGATGTCGAAGACCGACATGACGTCCGCGAGCGCGACCTTCTTGGTGATGAGGTCCTTGACCGGCACCTGGCCGGTCGAGATGTACTCCAGGGCGCGCTTGTTGTGGTCCGGCGACGAACCGTTGGCGCCATGGATGTGGAGTTGGCGGTAGTGGACCAGGTTGGAGTCGCACTTGATGAACGGGTCGTTCTTGGGCAGACCACCGAAGAAGGAGATCCGGCCCTGACGCGCGGCCATCGAGATCGCCTGCTCCTGGGTGATGTTGGCCGGCGTGGCCGTGATGATGACGTCCGCGCCGCGGCCGCCGGTGAGGCGCATGACCTCCTCGACGACGTCGACCTCGGACGCGTTGATGACGTGGTCGGGATCCACGGCGTCGGCCGACATCTTGAGGCGCTCGGCGTTGACGTCGACGAGGACGACCGGGCCGACCTTGTGGACACCGCGCGCGATGCGGATGTGCATGCACCCGATCGGGCCGGCGCCGAAGACGACGGTGAAGTCGCCCTCCTCGATCCCGAGCTGCTCCTGGGCGTTGATGGCGCAGGCGAAGGGCTCTGCCGCAGAGGCTTCGTCGTAGCCGACGTTGTCCGGGATCCGGTTGAGGCCGTCGACCTTGAGCACCTGCTCGGGCACGATCATGTACTCGGCGAAGCCGCCGTCGTACTGGTAGCCGACGGACGTCTGGTTCTGGCAGACCTCCATCCAGCCCTTCTGGCACTCGTGGCACTCGCCACACGGCACGGCCGCGATGCACTGGACGCGGTCGCCGAGCTGGAAGCCGCCCTGCGCGTCGGCCCCGACCTCGACGACCTCGCCGGCGATCTCGTGGCCCATGGTGGTGGTGCGGGTGATGTTGACGTGGCCGTTCTTCTTGATCTTCACGTCGGTGCCGCAGGTCGAGCAGGCCTTGACCTTGATCTTCACCTCACGCGGGCCGCACTCCGGCTCGGGGATGTCCTCGAGGCGGACGTCTTCGGGGGCGTAGAACCGGAGGGCCAGCATGGGGTGCTCCTTTGCACGACGGTTACCTGAATCAATGTTGGTTCGTGTGGCTCAGCACAAGCGATCCTGCCCGATTGCGTGGGGACTTCGCAAGGGTTGTCCGAGAGTTCGTCGATCCGACCCATTGACCCCAACAAACTCGGACCGATATAAAGGTGTTCGCAGACTTCACAGTGAAGTGGGTCACAGGAGAAAGGACCGGACAGTGTCGTCCACCACCGCAGAGACCAACGCGGAGCGCGCATCCACACGCGTCCACGTCCAGAGGTTCGGCACCTTCTTGTCGAACATGGTCATGCCCAACATCGGCGCCTTCATCGCCTGGGGTTTCATCACCTCCCTCTTCATCAAGGTCGGCTGGCTGCCCCTCATGGGCATCGGAACCGCCGACAACAGCTGGGTCGCCCGCCTGGGCGGCTGGGGTGAGTTCGACGGCGGCGGCATCGTCGGCCCGATGATCACCTACCTGCTCCCGATCCTCATCGGCTACACCGGTGGTTACAACCTCTACAAGATGCGCGGCGGCGTCGTCGGCGCCATCGCGACCATGGGTGTCATCGCCGGCACCGACATCCCGATGTTCATGGGCGCCATGATCATGGGCCCGCTCGGCGGCTGGTCGATGAAGAAGATCGACCGCCTCTGGGACGGCAAGATCAAGCCCGGCTTCGAGATGCTGGTCAACAACTTCGCCGCCGGGATCTGGGGCATGATCCTGGCCATCCTCGGCTTCTTCGTCATGAGCCCGGTCGTGAAGTGGATCGCCAGCCAGCTCGAGCACATGATCGACTTCCTGGTCAGCAACAACATCCTGCCGCTGACGTCGATCATCATCGAGCCCGCGAAGGTCCTCTTCCTCAACAACGCCCTCAACCACGGCGTCCTGACCCCGCTCGGCACGAACGAGGCCAAGGAGTCCGGCAAGTCGATCCTCTTCCTCCTCGAGGCCAACCCGGCCGCCGGCCTGGGCCTGCTGCTCGCCTACATGTTCTTCGGCAAGGGCATGGCCAAGGCCTCGGCCTCCGGCGCCGCGATCATCCACTTCTTCGGTGGCATCCACGAGATCTACTTCCCCTACGTGCTCGCCAAGCCGAAGCTCATCCTCGCGATGATGGCCGGTGGCGCGACCCAGATCGCGACCAACCTCGCCTTCGGCTCCGGCCTGCGCGCCCCGGCTGCACCCGGCTCGATCATCGCGGTCTACTCCCAGACCCCGCCTGGCAGCTTCCTCGGTGTCACCGCCTCGGTGATCCTCGGTGCGGCGGCCAGCTTCATCGTCGCGGCCGTCCTGCTGCGCCTCGAGAAGGGCGACGACGACGAGGGCGACCTCACTGCCGCCACCGCTTCCATGGAGGCCATGAAGGGCAAGAAGTCGTCCGTGGCGGGCGCCCTGACCGGCGCAGGCGCCGCTGCCGGAGCTGCTGCTCACGCCGGCCCGGTCCGCAACATCGTCTTCGCCTGCGACGCCGGCATGGGTTCCTCGGCCATGGGCGCGTCGGTTCTTCGTCGCAAGATCCAGGACGCGGGCTTCCGCGACATCACGGTCGTCAACAAGGCCATCTCCAACCTCACCGACGACGTCGACCTGCTCGTCACCCACCAGGACCTCGCCAACCGGGCCCACGCCGGTGCACCGTCGGCAGCCCTCTACACGGTGGACAACTTCATGGGCAGCCCGGTCTACGACCAGATCGTCGAGCACCTCAAGGAGTCCAACGGCTCCGGGTCCGACGCCGTCCCGCCTGCCGCCACCGCGGCTGCTGCGGCAGGTGGAGCAGCGACGGCGACCGCGACCCGGTCGGCCACCCTGCTCGCCACCGACTCGATCGTCCTGGACGGCACAGCGGCCGACCGCGACGGCGCCATCAGCGAAGCCGGCGCACTCCTGCTCGCCAGCGGCGCCGTCGACCAGGCCTATGTCGACTCGATGCACGAGCGCGAGAAGTCGGTCTCGACCTACATGGGCAACCTGCTCGCCATTCCCCACGGCACGAACGAGGCCAAGGGTGGCATCCACCACTCCGCGCTCTCCTTCGTCCGTTACCCGGACGGCATCGAGTGGAAGGGCAAGCCGGTCAAGTTCGTCGTCGGCGTCGCCGGCGCGGGCGATGACCACCTGGGCATCCTCGCCAACCTGGCGAAGGTCTTCCTCGACAAGGCCCAGGTGGCCCGTCTCGAGGCCGCCACCTCGGCCGAGGAGGTCCAGGCCGTCCTCGGCGACGTGGAGGCCTGACAACCCCCTGAACCAGCCTGCTTCACCTGGTACCACCCCTGCACCACCCCTGCCCGAGGGGCACCCGGAAACCTCCGCCGGGTGCCCCTCGACACTTTCCCCTTGCGTCCGCCACTTTGGTTGGTATGCCGTCGAGCCGCCGGACGTTGCAAAGGAGGGTTCAGGGCAGGGGCTCAGGGCAGCGTGGTCTCCAAGGCATAGCCGTCCGGACCCTCGACGAGGATCGGCTCGACGAGCGCGACACTCGGTCGATCGGCGAGGTAGGCCTCCACCGCGTCAAAGCGCGCCAAGGCCTCCAGCATGAACATCGTGGGCGGCATCAGGCGCAGTTCCCCGGACTCGCCGAGCCGCAGCAACTCGACCGGGTGACCCCACCGCTCGGTCGTCGTCTCGGACGTCGTGCCCTTGGCCACCTGGTCGTCGGGCATCCGCGCGGCGAAGAACCAGGTGTCGTAGCGTCGCGGCTCCAGTTTGGGGGTCAGCCAGCGCCCTCGCGGCACCAAGACGCCCGGAGCCAGCCGCACGCCACATTCCTCCTCGACCTCGCGAACCGCTGCGGCCACGAGTGGCCAGGCCCGCTCGGCCTCGACACCCATGAGGTCAGCGACCTCGCGCACCTCCGCCTCCGGGAGCCCGGCGTCGGCGTCCGTGGGGTCGACCCGACCGCCGGGGAAGACGACCATGCTCGGCGCGAAGGCCATCGTGGCCGCGCGCTGCTGCACGAACACCTCGGGGCCTGCAGCACCATCGCGCACGAGCAGCACGGTGGCAGCGAGCCGAGGCTCCGCAGCCACCGATCCGCCCTCGACCCAGGCCGCTGCGGCCCGGTGGAAGGCCTCGCCGCGGTCAAACCCGAAGTGACGGATGACCGGCATACCGTCAGTCGGCGACGTGAACGATGACCTCGACCTCGACCGGGGCATCGAGCGGGAGAGCAGCCACGCCGACAGCCGATCGCGCGTGAATTCCCCTGTCGCCGAAGGCCTTTCCGAAGAGCTCGCTGGCACCGTTGATGACGCCGGGCTGACCGGTGAAGGCCGGGTCGGAGGCCACGAAGCCGACGACCTTCACGACCTGCTCGACCTTGTCGAGATCCCCGATCAGTGCCTTGATCGCCGCGATCGCGTTGAGCGCGCATTGCTGGGCGAGTTCCTTGGCCTGCTCCGGCGAGACCAAGCCGTCGCCCTCACCCACCTTGCCGGTGGCAGCCATCGCACCGCCGGCCATGGGGAGCTGTCCCGAGGTGTAGACCCGCGAGCCGTCGAGCACGGCCGGCACATAGGCGGCCACCGGGGGGACGACGTCAGGGACGGTCAGGCCGAGTTCGGCGAGGCGGTCTTCGACAGTGCTCATGTCACTTCTCCTTGGGTCGCTTGAAGTAGGCGACGAGACCGCCGCCGGGGCCCTCGACGACCTGGACGAGCTCCCAGCCGTCAGCGCCGAAGTTGTCGAGGATCGCCTTGGTGTTGTGGACGATCAGGGGGGCGGTGAGGTACTCCCACGTCTGCATGCCCGCCACCTTAGCCCCGTGGTGGGATGGGGTGATGAGCACCGACGAACCTGACGTCCTGACCCGCTCGGCACGCCCACCGGACCGCACCGTGGTGACCGGCCCGGAGCAGACCGACGTCTATGACGTGTGGGAACCGCCGGCTGATCGCGCACCCCGGGGGCTGACCGTTGCCCTCGTGCACGGAGGTTTCTGGCGCGAGCAGTACGACCGCCACCACCTGCCGCCGTTGGCAGCCGCGCTCGCCGCCGACGGCTTCCACGTCGCCAACCTCGAATACCCCCGCATCGGTATGCCGGGGGGCGGATGGCCGGGCACCGGAACCTCCGTGTCTGACCGGGTCGAGTCCGCCCTCGCCGACGACCAGCTGCCCCACCGGCTGCTCGTCGTCGGTCACTCCGCCGGCGGCCACCTCGCCCTCTGGCTGGCATCGGCGGAGCAACCACCGGCGGGTCTGGCCGGCGTGGTCGCGTTGGCGCCGGTGGCCTCCCTGGCCGAGGCGCATCGGCTTCACCTGAGCCATGACGCAGCCGTCGAGCTCCTGGGCGGGACGCCCGACCAGGAGCCTGCTGCGTGGGCTGCGGCCGATCCCGCCCGACTGGGGCTGACGCTCCCGGCGGTGGTCCTGACCGGAGCGAACGACGACGAGGTGCCCGGATCGGTGATCGCGGCATACCAAGGGGGCCGGGAGGTGGACGAGCCGGTGACCTTCTCCGAGGTGGTCGGCGCCGGCCACTACGACCTCATCGACCCCGACCACGCGGCATACCTCACCCTGCTCGCCCACCTCGAGCAGCTGGCCATCGGCCTAGGCTGACCCCATGACCTCCCCCGCCCTACAGCGCTCCTTCGTGGATGCGCGCCTGCACGTCGTCACCGGCAAGGGCGGCACCGGCAAGACGACCGTCGCGGCCGCCCTCGCCCTCGCCCTTGCCGCCCAGGGACGTCGAGTGCTGCTCGCCGAGGTCGAGGGGCGGCAGGGCATCTCGCAGACCTTTGACGTGCCTCCTCTCGGGGATGACGAGGTCCGCCTCATCACGGACCCGAGCGGTGGCGAACTCTGGGGGCTGAGCGTCGACGCCAAGGCGGCCCTCCTCGAGTATCTGCAGACCTTCTACAAGCTCGGGCGGGCGGGGTCTGCGCTGGAGAAGGTCGGCGCCATCGACTTCGCGACAACGATCGCGCCCGGGGTCCGTGATGTGCTGCTCATCGGCAAGGTCTATGAGGCGGCGGGGCGCACGACGGGCAATCGGCGTGGTCAGGGCCAGCTCGCCTTTGACTCGGTCGTCCTCGACGCTCCCCCGACCGGGCGGGCGGTGCGCTTCCTCAATGTCAACAAGGAGGTGGCCGACATCGCCAAGGTCGGCCCGATCCGGGGCCAGGCCGACTCGATCACCCGGATGCTTCGCGCTCGGTCGACGCTGGTCCACATCGTCACCCTCCTCGAGGAGATGCCGGTGCAGGAGACGGTCGACGCAGTGCGCGAGATCGGGGATGCCGGCTTCGGTCTGGGCGCCCTCGTGGTCAACCTGGAGCGGGAGCCGATGCTCGACGAGGCGGCGCGCAAAGAGGTGCAGACCAGTGCTGATGCCGCCCTCGAGGACCGAGTGCGCGGCGAACTGGTCGAGGCCGGCATCCGCCCGACCGGACCCATGGTCCGCGGCCTGCTGAGTGAGGCCCGCGACCACGTGGCGCGCCTCGACCTCGAGGACGAACTTCGGGCGGAGATCGCTGCCCAGGACCTGCCCGTGCTGCACCTGCCCCGCGTGGCGGCGGGCGTCGAGGCTGGCGGCCTGCGCGTGCTCGCCCGCAGCCTTACCGAGCAGGGGGTGGCGTGATGGCGGGACGAGGGCGTGACCCGGAGCTGCCGGCCTTCGACATCGACGCCCTGGTGGGCGACGCGAGCATCGGGATCATCGTCTGCTGTGGGGCTGGTGGCGTCGGCAAGACGACGACGGCCGCCGCGCTCGGGTTGCGGGCGGCCGAGGCGGGTCGCCGCGTGGTCGTCCTCACGATCGACCCGGCGCGCCGCCTCGCGCAGTCGCTCGGCCTGACCGAGCTCGACAACACTCCTCGACCGGTCGTGGGGGTCGACGAGTCCACGGGTGGTTCCCTCGACGCCATGATGCTCGACATGAAGCGGACCTTCGACGACGTCGTCGAAGCCCACGCAGCGCCTGACAAGGCGGCTCAGATCCTGGCCAACCCCTTCTACCAGGCGGTGTCGAGTTCCTTCGCCGGCACGCAGGAGTACATGGCGATGGAGAAGCTCGGCCAGTTGCGGGCCGAGGCCGATCGCACCGGCATCTGGGACCTCATCGTGGTGGACACCCCTCCGTCTCGCTCCGCGCTCGACTTCCTCGACGCGCCCAAGCGGTTGGGGTCCTTCCTCGATGGCCGTTTCATCCGGCTGCTGAGCGCGCCCGCGAAGGCCGGCGGCCGCGCCTACCTCAAGGTCTTCACAGCCGGGGTGACGCTCGCGACCAACACGATCGGCAAGATCCTGGGCGGGCAGATGCTCGCCGACGTGCAGACCTTTGTCGCGGCCCTCGACACCATGTTCGGGGGTTTCCGGGAGCGGGCCGATGTCACCTATGCCTTGCTCAAGGAGGACTCGACAGCCTTCGTCGTCGTCGCGGCTCCCGAGCGGGACGCCTTGCGCGAGGCGGCATACTTCGTCGACCGGCTGGCCCGGGAGGGTATGCCGCTCGCGGGCCTCGTCGTCAACCGCGTGCAGCGATTGGCGGCCGTCACCCTCGGCGGCGGCAAGGCGATCGATGCGGCCGAGCAGCTCGAGGCGGTCTCGCCCGAGGCGCGCCTGACGATCGGGATGCTGCAGTTGCACGGGGAACTCGCCGAGACCGCGGAACGCCAGGGGGCCCGCGTGCAACGTTTCGCGACCGGGCATCCGGGCACGCCGATCCGCGAGGTCCCGGCGGAGGCGACCGACATCCATGACCTCGACGGCCTGCGAGCCATCGGCGCCGCCCTCGGCGGCTGAGCTTCACCAGGCGTCCGCGTCACGCAGAAGTTGGGGTTGGCAGGTTGGGGTGGCGGCGGGGTGGGTGTCAGCAGACGCCCTGCGCCTTGCCGTCCTTCACCGCAGCGAGCAGGGCGGCCCAGGACTCGACGTCCGGGCGACTGCGCAGCAGGGCGCGCCGCTCACGCTGGGTCATCCCGCCCCAGACACCGAAGTCGGTGCGGCTGTCGAGCGCGTCGGCCAGGCACTCGGCCACGACCGGGCAGGAGCGGCAGACGAGTTTGGCGCTGCGCTGCGCCTTGCCCTTGACGAACAAGGCGTCCGGATCCTGGTTGGCACAACTGCCTTGTTGTGCCCAGTCCGCCACCCAGGTGCTGAGCACGCGGGGTGCGAGTGGGGCGAGCGTCATACCTTCGTGTCCCTCCATCGGCCGCCATGCGGCATACAGACCTGTGCCGAGTTTCGACGGACGGGGTCGCGAGGTGAATGGCGAGGCCGGGTAGCCCTCTCTGACCCGAAATGACTAGTCATTCCGGGCACCGTCCCCCGGATGGGAGCGCCCGATCGATCGTGGGGACCGTCGCGACGGGCGGGTCCGGCACAGTCACCCGGGTTACTCTTGCGCTCATGCAAGGTCGTGCCCAGAACCTGTCCGCCGTGCTGCGCCTGCTCGCGGGTTTCGCCGTGCTCAGCGTGATCGCCGGCCTGCTCGCCGCCGGCATCGCCATCCCCGCCGTCGGCGCCATGGGGACAGCGGCCAAGGGCGGGGTCGCGGCCTTCAACGACCTGCCGAGCGACTTCGAGATCAACCCCCTGGCCCAGCAGTCGGTCATCTACGACGCAGCGGGCGGCACCATCGCCAACCCCTACGACGAGAACCGCATCATCGTCCCCCTGGCGAAGATCTCCCCCTGGATGCAGAAGGCTCAGATCGCCATCGAGGACTCGCGCTTCTATCAACACGGCGGGCTCGACCTGCGCGGTTTCACGCGCGCGCTGGTGTCGAACTTCTCCGGAGGCGACGTCCAGGGTGCCTCGACCCTCACGCAGCAGTACGTCAAGATCACCCTCCAGGAAAACGCTCTGCGCAGCGGCGACAAGGAGGCCGCGCAGGCCGCCACCGCGAAGAACTACATGCGCAAGCTCCAAGAGTTGAAGTACGCGATGAACGTCGAGCAGAACTTCACCAAGGACCAGATCCTCGCCGGCTACCTCAACCTCGTCTACTACGGCGACCAGGCCTACGGCGTCGAAGCGGCTTCCCAGAACTACTACGGCATCCCCGCCTCCGACCTCGACCTCGGCCAGGCCGCCCTGCTCGCGGGCATCGTCCAGCAGCCGACCAAGTTCAACCCGGTGCTCAACCCGGAGAACGCCCAGCAACGGCGTGACCTCGTGCTCACCCGGATGGAGGAGCTCAAGGTCGCCACCCCTGAGGAGGTCGCCGCCGCCAAGGCCGTGGACGTCACGTCGATGCTGCACAAGAAGGAGGCCAAGGGCGTCTGCCACCGCTCCTCGGAGCCCTACTTCTGCGCCTACGTGATGGCTTGGCTGGAGAAGTCGCCGCAGATGGCCGTGCTGGGTGCGACCCCGGCCGAGCGACTCAAGAACATCAACCAGGGCGGCCTGAAGATCCGCACCACCCTCAACCCCACCATGCAGTCGATCGCGGTCCAGCGCGTCACCGAGGCGGTGCCGATCGGCAACGACCAGAACCTCGGTGGGGCGGCCACGGTGATCGAGCCCGGCACCGGCAAGGTGCTGGCGATGGCGCAGTCCTCGGACTTCAACACCACCCAGGTCGTGTGGAATGCCGACTTCCAGTACGGCGGGGCCCGATACGGCTGGCAGTTCGGCTCCACAGCGAAGGCCTACGCACTCGTGACGGCCCTCGAACGCGGTATGCCGCTCAACAGCGAGATCTACGCGCCGCAGGCCAGCCCCACCAGGCCCTACACCTTCACCAAGGACCAGGTCATCGACGACTGCGGCATGGACAAGCCGTGGGAGGTCGAGAACGACTACTCGGTCGGCGGCGAGATGTCACTGCAGAAGGCGACCAGCCAGTCGATCAACACCGCCTTCGCCGCGCTCACCCTGAGCCTGGGCGGCTGCTCGGTCCGCGACACCATGACCAAGATGGGGCTGCACTCCAGTGACGGGCAGCCCATCGAGGGCGTCATCTCGGCGATCACCCTCGGCGCCGGGACGACGACCCCCATGACCATCGCGTCGTCCTACGCCACCCTCGCTGCGCGCGGCGTCTACTGCGAGCCCTTCCCGATCACCTCGATCACCACCCCGGACGACAAGCCGATCGCGATCCCGCAGCCGCCGTGCAGCCAGGTGATCCCCCCGGAGGTCGCCGACGGCGTCAACCAACTGCTCGAAGGCCCGCTCAAGGACGGCACCGCCGCGGGATCGTGGAACTGGAGCCGACCGGCCGCCGGAAAGACGGGCACGACCAACGATCACAACCAGTCCTGGTTCGTCGGGTACACCCCCCAGTTGTCGACGGCGGTGTGGATCGGCAACGTCATCCCGGCCGACGAGCAGACCCGCAGGGCGTACACCCTCAACGGAAAGTGTTTCGGCATCTACAGGTGCCAGGGCAATGTCTTCGGTGGCACGATCGCCGCACCCGTCTGGGGCAAGATCATGGCCCAAGCCAGTGAGGGTATGCCGGTCGTCGACTTCACCAACCCCAGCCCGACAGTGGTCAACGGCGAACAGGTGACGATCCCCCGAGTCGCGGGCATGACCCAGGCGCAGGCGATCGAGACCCTGCGCGCCGCAGGCTTCACTGGTTACGTCCGCGGTCAGGTGAGCAGTTCGGTCCGTCGTGGCCTGGTGGCCGGCACCAACCCCTCCGGCAGGGCCGTCAAGGGCTCCGCAGTGGGGATCATGATCTCCTCCGGACCGGCGCCGGCGCCGGCACCCGATCCCGAGGCCCCACCGGCAGAACCGCCACCCACCGCGGCCGGGGGTGGCACCGGAAACGGCAACGGCAATTCCAACGGCAACGGCAATGGGAATGGCCATGGGAACGGCAACGGACCCGGGATCCCACCGCCCTCCGGGCTGACCGTGGGCTGAGCCCGCGGCTCACCTACCCGAGCGCACTCCTGACGGCGGCCGCCACGCGGCCGCCGTCGGCGCGTCCGGCAACCTCCCCTTGGGCAACCTTCATGACCGCGCCCATCTGCGGCATACCGCTCGCGCCCGTCGACGCCACCGCGCGCGCCACGATGTCGGCGAGCTCGGCCTCGGAGAGTTGCGCGGGGAGGTAGCCCTCGAGGATCGTCAACTCGGCCTCCTCGGTCGCCGCGAGCTCGGGCCGCTTCGCCTCCAGGTATGCCGCGGCCGCCTCCTTGCGCTTCTTGGCCTCCTTGGCCAGCACCTTGAGAACTTCATCGTCAGAGAGCTCGCGCGCCTCATCCCCCGCGACCTCGGCGGTGGTCACCGACGTCAGTGCCATGCGCAACGTGCCGGCGCGCACCTTGTCGCGAGCGCGCATCGCGTTGTGGAGGTCGGCTTGCAGGCGGGCCTTGAGGCGGGTCTGGGTCATGGTGCCAGTGTCCCGCGGATTCCACCCCAGGGCGAAAGTCGCGGACAATGGGTCGATGAACCCGATCATCTCGGGCCTTGGTGGTCTGGCTGCAGTCGGCGCCGCCGGCGTGGCCTATGCCTCCCTCGTCGAGCGCAACCTCTTCACGCTGCGCCGCTTCGACGTCCCCGTCCTGCCGGCCGACGCCCGCCCGATCCGGGTGCTCCAACTCTCTGACCTGCACCTCGTGCCCCGTCAGCAGCGCAAGATCGAATGGGTCCGCGGTCTGGATGCGCTCGAGCCGGACCTCGTGGTCAACACCGGCGACAACTTCGCGGCGATGGATGCCGCGCCGTCGCTGGTGCGGGCGATGGAGCCGCTGATGGAGCGCCCGGGTGTCTTCGTCATGGGGTCCAACGACTACTACGCGCCGCACTTCAAAAATCCTGCGGTCTACCTGACCGATCGCTACGCCAAGGCCCCGGCTGTCCGCCCGATGCTGCCGACCGACGCGCTGCGCTCTGCGTTCACGGCCTCGGGTTGGGTCGACCTCGACAACGCCCGCACGACGATGGCCGTGGGCGCCGAGGGGATCCCGCTCGACCTCGTCGGCGTCGATGACCCGCACATCGAGCTCGACGACTATGCCTCGGTCTCCGGCCCTGCTCCCGGCGACACAGCCCTCACCGTCGGTGTCCTCCACGCGCCCTACCAGCGCGTCCTCAACGCCATGGTTGCCGACGGCGCGGGCTTGGTCATCGCCGGCCACACGCACGGTGGCCAGCTGGCCCTGCCGGTCATCGGTGCCCTCGTCACCAACTGCGACCTCGACACGTCCCGCGCCAAGGGCCTGTCGCGTTGGTGGCCCGGAGCGGGCCTGGGCGAGGGGCGCGCGCTGCCCTCGAGCGCGGCACCGGGGCACGCGGCATACCTCCACGTCTCGGCCGGCCTGGGCACCTCGCCCTACGCCCCGGTGCGCTTCGCCTGCCGCCCCGAAGCGACCCTGCTCACCCTCACACCCCGCGTCTGAACCGATTTCGGGGTATGCCGCGGGGTCGGCTATCCTCGGGTGTCGCCCTCCCGTCGGGACGGGCGATTGCCACGGGGTGTGGCGCAGCTTGGTAGCGCGCTTCGTTCGGGACGAAGAGGTCGCAGGTTCAAATCCTGTCACCCCGACCAGTTGGCTTTTGGGCTCTGACCTGCGGAAACGCGATCAGAGCCCTTCTGCTTCTCCCGCCCACGGGCACAAGTGGGGCATAAGGGCTCCGGCCGCGAACAGGTAAGACCCCCGCGAGGCGGCAACCTCCGGGGGTCGGACGACAGCAATCTCGAGGTGCTGACGTGACGTCAATGGTAGCCGTGGACGCTCAGCCCGTGAAGGGCGTCGAGCTCCTGGCTGTCGCGCGTCCTGTCCCCTCGCGTCGTCGCGTGTGTCGCTCTGCCCTGGCGTTGGGCAGGCGGTGGTCCATGGCGTAGCCCTCGACGCTCGACGCGGCGCTGGACAGGGCCTCAGCCGCGACACCAAAACGATCGACGCCCCCGGTGACTGATCTTCAAGACCCCCGAACCGGCGCGGGTCGCCTGCAGTGCGGTTGTGGCCACACCTGCTGCGGGTTCGCGGACAGCCTGCTCCTCAGCCGAGGGCAGGCCGGACGGCGTGGGCTGGAATCAACGCGAGGTCGGCTCTTTGGGAGGGATTCCCAGAGGTCTGCCCGGGTTGCTCGGGAGGCCGCGTCACATCGGCTCCAAGGTGCCCGTCTCACCGCTGCAGCGCGCCTCCTGCAGCTCCTGGGGTAGGTCGGGTGCCTCCAGAGATTGCGCATGGCCGCGTCCCGGCGGGGGGTTAGACCAACTTGTGGAGCAGATAGCCGTCAACGACGTGGAGCGTGTGTGGCACGTCTTCTAACATGGAGTTCAGCGTTTCCAGCGGTTCAGACGTCGCGAAGATGACCTGCCGGCTGGACGCGCCCTTGGATGCACGTTTCAGCAACGCGGCGAATGAGATGTCCTTGGCGCTCTGCTGTTTGGGTTCGTCGAAGACGACGAACCCAGGGTGATTGGTGTGAAATTCCTCCCCCACTTCTAGCAGCCCCAGCAGGTAAGCCCAAATAACTCGCACGGAGTCCGAGGCAGATATGTCTGCCTGAAGGTCGAAGTCGTCTCGACGGGGTAGGTAATCGTCGTATCCGATTTGGACCATGTCATTGCTGAAAGATCCAAAGTCGTAGGCCCGGAGTTGCTCGACGAACGAGCGGTGGAGAGCACGCAACTTCTTTCGGTCTTCGTCAGACAGTTCGTCCTTGGGGAGGTCCTTGATTGCGGCCTTTACGGCAGCCGACTCGGCGGCGAGGCCCTCCAGCTTCACCTGCAATTCGTCGAAGCGCTCAACAACGCCTTCGAGCCGCAGCAGCCGATCGCGCAGCTCAACCCGCAGCGCAGCATTCTCAGCGGCGAGACCACCGGTCGGAAGCGATAGATCATCACGTAACGCCTGCACTTGGAGCGTGAGAGCGTCTCCCCGTTGGCGAAGCACTACCCAGCGTTCCCGCTTGGCGCTGGCGGCTTGCTCGGCGTCGTTTCGCATGGCCTCGAAGAGGTCGATCTGCTTCTTGATGTAATCGACGCTCTCCGACGCGGTCATAGTCGGCACCTCGCCGGGAAGCAACGAGGCGGGAAGATGCTGATGGCATACGGGGCAATCGGCCGCGAGTTGCTCGGTCACAGAGGAGCCCAGACCCTGCAACACGACGATGTCCTGATGTTGTCGTAGATCATCGGCAAGCGAGGCGATTCGATGGTCGATGGCCCGCAACTCGGTCTCGTCCCGGAACAATTCCTCACGGAGTGCGAGATCCAGAGCTCTGACCTGGCGCGCAGTATCGAGGGTCTCGATGATGCGTGCCGAGACATTGGAGTCGGCCCTCGGGTTTGTCTCGGGAGCGTCGAGTCGAGCCAGTTCGGTGGACGCAGCAGCCACGTATTCGTCCAGGGGCTGCCATGTGTCGTCCCCAAGTGAAACGGACACCTCTGCAGGGTGATTCTCGTCCGGCCACGTCGTTTGCAGGCGTTCCGGGAGGCCAAGCGCCTTGAGCCCACTGCCGGTCAAGGATTGTCCAAAGGCAGCGACCGACAGGTGCCACGCCTGAGCCAGCTCCGCTTCATGCGCCCTTAGTCGTTGACGCGTCAACTCGTGCTGGCCAACCTCAAGGGCGAGGATGAATTCGACGGCACGTTTTCGGACCTCCGTAACTCCGCTAAAGGCGGGCATCTGCGCCTGGATGCCACCCCAACCGCGACGCTGTTCTACGAAGAGCAGGGGAAAGACCTGTTCCATGTACAACTGTGAGGTGCGGCCCTCACGGGCGGGCAATTCCGGCATCGACCACCCGAGGAACCCAGCCAGCCACACATGGAAGCCGCGCTCTCGCGACGCTCCCCCTTGCCGCCCGACATAGTAGTCGTCGGCCGGCGTTTGCGGCGTTATGTCGTTGATAAGCGCGTGTTGGACACGAACTAGGTTTGGGCCCAGCTTATCGTCGACGACCCACCTTGTCACGGTGGCAACCTCGCCGTTGACCCCTTCGATTGAGACCGAAACTCGCGAAGAGACGACAGCCGTCTCAGCTTTGGTGTCCGGATCATAGATCAGCCGGTCACGCATTGCGGACGTAAGGGCACTCGCCGGTTGGGTCGTAATCATTCGTTCTAAGCCAAGCGCGAAGAGGATGCTCTGCACGGCAGTCGATTTGCCGCGCGAATTCTCCGCGCGGACCACCATGAGGCCATTGCTAAACGGGATGTCAGCACCGAACATGCCTTGCCCGGTCTGGACGCGGAGCCGCAGGTGACGCACCTTGAGATTCATCGCGACCGCCATTCCAGAAGACGCTCCACGTCACGGTTCGACACCTTGCCGGTTACGCCCGCAAGAGCCGCAATCTCTGGTTCAAGCACTCCCGCTGCCCGCACCTCTGCAAGCGCTTCTCTGCCCGCGATGGTGAGTTCGAACGGGCCCGCGCCATCACGCGTCAAGAACCCCAGTCCCAGGGCTAGGTCAAGGGCTCGGTCGAGCGCGGGTTCAAACCGAACCACAGGCACGTCGAGCAGGTTGACCCCATTCTTGAGGTTGGCCAGCATCTGGACACGTTTGGGTGACTGGAGCGCCCAACTGAGCACATGCATTGCCTTCCAGGACGCCTTTCCGGCTCGACTCTTGTCGACAATGAGCAGGCACACCGCTACACGGCGTTCTGGGCGGAAGTCTGGCGAGATGGGGTCGGGGCGCACCGCGAAGTTCATCGGCGCGTCAAGCCAGCCGAGCACGGCGGCATCGCCGATCTCTATGAGCAGCTCACTCATGGCACTGCCTGAAACTCGAGTGGGCAGCGCATCAGCCACTCACCCGTTTGCCCGCGCGAGAGACGCTCGGCGTCTCCTGTCACTAGGCCCGCGACGTTCGCCTCCAGTTGTGTCGCGTAGTCAGCGACGACCTGGAGCACTCGTTCGTGCGGCTGCGTGGCCGCGAATCCGTTCTCGAACTCCAACATCTCTTGGCGCAAGCGGCGTTGCGCCTCGACGGCCTCACGGGTTTGCGGAATCCCCCGCAGGCCCTCCATCATCTCCTCTTTGGCGAGGAACCAGCGTGTCAGGGAGGCACGCATGATCTCTACATCGGCTGCGGGATGGTGGCCCTTCAGGCGTTCCAGCTTCTCTAGCAACGTGACAGCAAGTTCCGGCTCCTGCTCGGCGAAATCGTCTACGGCCACTGGGCTCACATTCGGCTCGGCGAGCTTGACTTGGGCAGCGGCGTCGAGGATTGCTGCCTGATACTGGCCTTGGTAGTCCTGAGGCGTCTTAGGTGCGATTGCGAACACGTCAGAGATAAATGGGAGGCCCCACGATCTGACAACCTCAGCTCGTCTATTGGAATGCTCGATGACTTCAGTCGAGTGGTACTGGGGAACGATGAGGAAGTAATGGTCGAGGACGGTCCCATTCAATAGGGCCATCAGTGCGTCCTTGTTCTTCTTCAGCTTATTCGTGTCGCGAACAAGTTTCGCCTTCTGCTTGTCTGTGCGAGCGCGCAGCGTGAGGGAATCCTTATCCGCATAGCATTGATATCCAATACCGTCGGTGGAGAAGCCTTCGAGCCCCTTGTCGCCCCTCATGGTGGCCGGGAAGTAGCGCAACTTCTCCGGCGGATACCGACGCTGCAATAGGCTCCACACGAAGGCCTCGAAGTCATCCCCCGAAGGCTGTGCTGGAATGCCTTGCAGAGGGTCTGCGGCAGTCATGGGTCTGCATCCTAGTAGGCGCGCCACCTCCACCGTGGCCGCGTGCCGCGCGTGTCAGCCCAAGTGGAACCTGACGCAATCAGGCAGGACGACTTCGTGCTCCTCAGCCCAACGGCACCGGGGAGACCCGCCCAGTGCCACTGCTGCCGCCTAGCCGCGGTTGCCAAGCCCGTCACGACGTCCTGTTCCCATGCTGTTTGCGACTGGGTCGACCGAATCCCTACTGCCCTCGCGGTCTCCTTCACGACAAGATCCGTCGCCTGGGTCAGGCGCTCACGAGCCCTCATTCACGCGGCGACTTGCTCCTCCAAGTAGGGCTCACGCCGCTGACGGCGGGCCTCGGTGATCGTGATCGAACCCTCGCCTGGGGCGCGGCGAACTCGCCCGACCCTTTCCCCCGAGGAATTCCTGCCCCACACACCTCATGCACTGACGGACAGGGTAACTTTCGATCATGCGTAATAGCGAGCAGACTCCGGTGGCCTCTGAGTGCCCGATGTGCGGAGCGGCGGTTAGCTACTCAGGGACAGGGCGGCGGCCTGTCTACTGCTCGACACGCTGCAAGAACAGGGCGGCGAACGTCCGCGCCGCGGTTCGCGACGGGGCGCCCGTCGTCGAGGTGGTTCACGTGGTTCTGCAACGTCCCGCGCGCCCCAGCCGAGCGACAGCCAGGGGCAAGGAGCGCCGAGATGCTGCAGCCATCCGCCGGATCCGGCGGTCGCCGCGACTGCAGCGCCAACTCTTCGAGGCAATCGCCCAGGATGTTGCCGCCAACCGGTCCTGGTACACCGACTCTCCGCGTAGCCCGTGGCACAGCGCACGCAGCGGCCTGGCTCGTCTCGCCAACACCTGGCTCCCCTACCGGCATTTCGACAGCCCCGCGGCCCCAGCGTTGGAGATCGACGAGACAACTCTCGCCGCCATCATGGAACAACTGGAGCGCGACGACATGGAGGCCCCGGATTAGCGCGTTGTGGCGCAGTCGGCTGGGCAGAACTGCACTCGAGTACGGTCACAGCATGGCGACTCTCCGCGACAAGGGCTGGGCCTATTTCGACGCCATTGTGGCGGCGGCGCCTCTCCGCGATGACAACCCGTGGGTCCACCGGGGCGACCAGACGGCATACGAACCCGATTACGACACCCTCGAGCGTCTCCTCGGCGTCCCAGTCCTGCTCAAGGCCACCTCCCAGTCTGGCGTCCCCGCACTCGCCCTCGACGTGTGGGTCGCCTACGAGTTCCGACGGGCTGGCTTCGACGCCGACCGCGTGTGGCCCCGTGCCAGCACGCCGCGCGTGTTGCCGTCTGAGATCAAGGACTTCGTCGAGAAGCTCCCGAAGAAGGATCGGCCCGCACTGTGGCAGCGGATCGAGCGAGGCGTCGGCGGCCTGAGCTCTGCCAACCTCCTAGGCAAGAACTACGTCAAGCAGGTTGACGTTGTGATGAGCCGATGGGCCACAGGACCGGAGCTCATGGTCTCCACGAAGCGGATGGATTCCTCCTTCGGCAAGAACGCAGCAAATCGCGTCGAGGAGAGCTACGGCGACGCCAAGAATCTCCGCCTGCGCCACCCGCAGGCTGCACTCGGCTTCTTCTACTCGCTCAGCGCGTTGGCACTCGAGACCGAGGCGGACACAGCCGAGTGGCTCATCGACTTGCTCATCAAGTTGGGCCGGGAGGATGACGCCTATGACGCAGTTGCCCTGGTCCTGCCTGACCTGACCAAGTCGCAGGAGCCCGCAGATCCAGAGCCGGAGGAGGACTCCGGCCCGATCGAGGCTGGAGCACAGGAGGAAGTCGCTCTCGTCGAGGTGGAGGCGGGAGAGCCCACCATTGACATCGAGGACGTCGTCCCCGTCTCCCTTTACCGCGAGGCCGTGCCGGACGAGCTGGATCCCGGTCGCTTCTTCGCGGTGATGATCGCGCGCATCCTCGACAACTCCCCCGTCAACTTCCACACGGAGGCGCGCGCAAAGCGCCGATCACCGACTACTTAGACCGAGAACGCTCCACTCGGCGTTGATGAAGCTGAGCACGACTTTGCCGGATGGTGAGGAGGTCGTGGTCATGTCCCCCCCAAAGGGCGGCGTCGACGTGCTCAGAGGCCTCAAAGACGCGTCCTGCTGCCAATAGGTCTCGGACCCGCCGGCGGACGCCGCGGAGCTGACTGGTGCGCCCCTCAATCAGGATCGGAGAAGGCATGGGCCAGCGGTCTGCCTCACGCGGTTCAAGTTTGAGGATGCCGCCGCCATAGGAGCGCCCGACGAGTTCGGCGCCGAGAAGGGTCACGCTGTTCAGGGATGCCAGGGAGAGGAGGTCCCGTCCCAACGAGCGGAGTTCCGGCAACAAATACACACCGTGCACAGAGTTCAGATGGTGGACGCCAGCAATGTTCGTGCACAACCTGGCCGTATCCGCGTTCATGTACGTCAGCAACAGATCGGCTGGACGCAGGTAGGGAACACGCCACCAAGGGCTTCGCACACGGCATTTGTATGCCGTCTCGACGCCGACCTGCTCGCCGGCCGAGATGTACCGCTTAGCCGCTTTGGACGGCTCCCCCGCCGGCCGGAAGAGCCACGTGGCAGAACCAGCGTCATCAAGGGCCTCAAGAGCGGTGGCCGTGATGGACAAGCCCCGCAGATGCCGACTGCCGGGGGGTGACAGGCGAACGACGTCCCCCTCCTCAAGGCCGAGCCTTCGGACGTCGTCCCCCCGGAGAGTGAAGTACTTGTTGTTGCCCGTCACCATGCCCAAGGTCGTGTCGCCCCATGCAGAGAGGGGGACGATGTCCTGGGACTGGACAGCGGCGGCATACGCATGGGCCGCGGCGGCGGGCAGGAGGGCGCCGGACCAACGATCTTCACCGCCGGGGGACCAGCGGCGGACGTCCGACTCGGCCAAGACGCTCAGGGTCTCCCCGTTGCGGGTCTGGAGGAGTTCGCAGTGGTCAGTCGGCCCCTCTCCGCGACCTTCGGCCAGGAGCAGAACTACGTCCTCCATCACGCCTGGGAAGACTCGCTCGGTGAACAGCACCAGTCGCACCCGCCCGAAGGCCTTCATGAGGAACTCACGCACAGGCGCCGCGTAATTGACCGTCAGGATCTCGGCTGGGAGGACAAGCCCGAGTCGTCCCCCCTCGCGCACGTGCAGCGCCGAGTGCACAGTGAAGGCGGCCCAGCTGCTCGCAAGACTTGTAAGTGTTACGCCCGCCCGGAGCGCGGCGCGCTGAGCCGCGGCTCGCGTCTCTCCTGCGAAGGCCTGGTAGCGGACATAAGGCGGGTTACCAATCACGGCGTCATATGCCGCCTCGGGCTCGCTTCGGAGGAAGTCGCCCACAGCGATTTTGGCTTCGTGCCCTGCGGCATGAAGCAGATGGCGGGCCATATCAGCTGAGTGCGCGTGGAGCTCGGCACCGTGCAGGTGACCCCGGAGGCCCGTAGGCGCCCCTAGTTCGGCCAAGCGGGCGCCAGCCTCGAGCAGGAAGACGGCCTCGCCGCAGGAGGGTTCCAAGACCCGATCAGAGGGCTTGCGTATCGCCCACTCTGTGACATATCGGGCCACAGCCTCGGGAGTGAAGAAGGCCCCGCGCGCCTTCCGGAGGTCCGGAGAGTCGTGGGGGTGCAGCGCCATGGGCTCATCCTGCCCGAAGGGTGTGACAGCCCTCGCCAACGCCACGGCGGTTGCACCCCTGGGAGCCGAGAGAGCGAGGGAACCACCTCGAATTGCTAGTCAACCCTGAGGAGAGAAATCGGCTCCGCCCGCCCGGCCATGATGGCGGAGGGGGTGGCCGCGAGGATCGACAGAATCACGGTGAGGGTGGCTCCCCAAGCGCAGGCGGTCAGGATCCCGCCGGAGTCGGCGTGGAAGACCCAGCGGGTGATGCCGGTGACGACTGCTGCGCCGAGGGCGGCTCCGAAGACGGAGATGAGCAGAGCTTGGGTGATCAGGAGCCGGCTGAGTGTGCCGGGGGACCAACCGGTCGCCAGGAGGGTGCCGATCTCGCGCCGGCGTTCTTGGGCTTCGGTGGCCGCGACATGGTGGATGCCGATCGCGGCCAGGATCGCTGTCAGCACGGCGGCGGCGATGTCAGGACCTTGGACTTGGACGGTGATGGCGTCTCCGAGGACGGTGCCGACGGCTCGGTTGTGGAACTGGGTCTGCACGGTGCGGATGAGCGCGATGACCGCGGTGGCGGTGGCCGCGCCGAGCAGGGCGGCGACGGCCCGGCCGGGGGCGCTGGTCACCGAGCGCAGGGCGAGAGATGCGACGCCGGTGGCGCGTGGACTCCAGCGCGCCCCTCTGGTGGAGGCAAGGGGTTTCATCGACATCGTCGGCGGGGTACGGGTGGCCGCGATGGCTGGGCCGATCGCCGCCACGAGGGCCACGACGACGGCGGCGGGGATGGCGACCAGGACGGTGACGGGCTGGCTTGGCAGTCCCAAGGCTTGATGGGTGAGGTAGGCGATCAGGGCGCCAAGAGTCCCCGCTGCCAGGGCCGCGGCCAGCACCGGGGCCAGCAGGCCGAGGGCGATGTCGCGGGCGCGCCAGCCGAGGGCCGAGACGATCCCGATGTCGCGGCGGCGGGCGCGCGTGGTGGCGAAGGTGGCGTCGAAGACGACGAGCCCGCTGGCGATCAGGACGGCCAACGCCAACGCGGCCGAGGCCTTGTCGATGCCGGTCACGAGGCGGGTCGCGACACCCTTGACCACCCATGGTTCGTCGATGGTCAGTGCTGGCCGGCCATGGGTACCAGCTGGGATGCTCACGTGTTGTTGTCCGGCGGAGGCACCCATGGTGATGTCGACATCGAGTCCGGTTGCGGCGGCGATGGCTTCGGCGGTGGACCTGACCCGTTCCCGGTCGAGATCGCTCACCCCGGTGACGCCGGCGACTTTGACGCGTACCGCGGAGATTGGGTTGTCCTGGATGGGTGGGGTGCCGCTGAGGACTTGGCCGGCGGGGGCAGCCTTGCTCCAGAGTTGGCGGTCGGCGAAGGCAGGCAACGCGTCCAACGTGGTCAGCATCATCGGCGGCGGCTGGGTGTAACCCCACACGTTCGCCGACGGCAACCATGGCTTGTCACCCAAGGCCCGAGCGCTGGCGGGATCCCCACCGATGGGTGCTGAGTAGGAGAAGGTCCCCAACGGGAGGGAAGCGAGGGATCGGGCATTGGGCAGGCGGGCGGGGTCGAAGACGCCCGTCTTCACGAGGGTGGGTGGTGCTTGGTCGGGGGCGGCGAAGTAGCCGTCCATGGTGCGGAACGCGGTGTCGTCCCCACCGGGTGGGATCGCGGATCCTTGGGCACCCGGCAGGCCCGTGCCGTAGCCCCAGCCGACCGCGAACCCGGGGAATCCCTTGGCGGTCAACGATCCATCCGAGGCCGTGCTGAGTTGCAGCGGGCTGGTGCGGGTGACTCGCAGGATGGTGCGGGTTTGGGCGTCGCCATCGCTCGTGGCGGTGGGGAGGGAGTCCAGCAGTCGTCGGTATGCCGCGGACGCGTTCGCGGTCAGTGTCGGCAACGTCCGATCTGCCGGCCCCTTGAACGCTGCGGGCAGCTCCCCGGCATACCCCTCTCGCGACAACGCGGTCACCTCGGGACCGTCGAAGAGGTCCACTGTCGCCGACACATCCAGTTGCAGGTAGGGCTGGTTAGCCACGGCCACCGGCACCGGACGCCCCGGCTGGGTGTCACCCCCACTGCCTAGGCCGAAGGTCCTCATCTTGGGCTCGCCCGGAGTCAGCCACGACCCGCTCACCATGGCCTCCTGTACACCCGTGAGCTGATCTTCCTTGGTCGGGTCCACGGCCGCGATCAGGAACGGGAACGGGTAGGGCACGTCGACGATCGTCGAGGATCGTGCACCGTTCTTCGCTGTCACGTTGGACGTCGAGAGCGCGAGGAAGGTCGGCTCCTGCTCGTCGACCTTCTCGGTCACCGGAGCCGGGGCACGGAAACCCACCTCGGAACCATCCGGGCGGGTCTCGACCACGACCGAGTACTGCGAACCGCCCGGTTCCAGCGAGGGAGGCTGGAACCGGATCGGGTTCGGGGTGATGTACAACAAGGCGGGTGCGGCCTTGACCACGCTCGCGCCGTTGTCGTACGACCACGTCGTCTTTGTGCGCACCACGACCGGATGGTCGGTGCTCGCCAACGCGCCCAAGTCCACCTGGACCGTCGCGTAGGCCACCACCCAGCCGATGATCGCCACCGGCGCTGCGACCTTCACCCCGGGCTGGCCCTCGATCTGATGCCACTGCTCGGGCGAGATCCCACCCTGGACCGCCGAGAGAAACCCGGGCTGGACCAACCCGGTGGACTGCTCGGCCGCCGAACGTGACCCCTTGGGGCGCACCAGGATGTCGTAGCCCGCCGAGACCGCAGAGGCATCCACGGTGCCTCGCACGTCCAACCGGGTCCGTTCAGTCGCCCCGGTCAACACGCCATAGGCACCGGTGGCCAACGTCAACGTCACCAAGATCGTGGTCAAGTTGCCCGCCAGCAGCAAGCGCCGACTCCCCAGACGGAAGCCCATCACGCGCCCACGTCGTCCGTCGAACGGTCCCCGACAATGCGACCATCACGCATCGTCACCACGCGACCACAACGCCCCGCGACCTCGGGGTCATGCGTGGCCAACAGGACAGTGGCCCCGCGCGCTGCAGCCACCGTCGCGATCACTTCCATCACGGTGTCCGCGTTCTCGCTGTCCAGATTCCCGGTCGGCTCATCCGCCAAGATCAACGCCGGATCCGCCACCAACGCCCGCGCGATCGCGACCCGCTGCTGCTGACCCCCCGACAACTGCCCAGGCAAGGCGTCCAGGCGTTCCGACAATCCCACCTCCGCCAACAGCTCCCGAGATCGCGCTTTGGCTGTGGACGCCGAGGTGTACGGGATTAGGGGCACTCCCACGTTCTCCTCCGCCGTCAACCCCGGAATCAGGTTGAACGCCTGAAAGACGAAACCCACGCGGCGCCGATGCTGCACCAGACGCCGACCCCGCAACCCCGCCACATCGACCTCACCCACCCAGATCGAACCGCTCGTCGGAGAGTCCAACCCGCCCACCAGATGCAGCAACGTCGACTTCCCCGACCCTGAGGCACCCATCAGCGCCACCAGGGCTGCCGATGACACGTCGAGGGAAACTCCACGGAGCGCCTCGACCGCGGACCCTTGGGCACCGAAGGACTTCGTGACGTGCTCGAGCCTCAGGTCCATGGGCTCATCCTCTGTCTCGGGCGGGAGCCGTGCAACGGCACGCATCGGCCCGGCAAAGGGGACAGTCGAGGGATGAACCTCGGTGAGTCTTCCGCCGCTTTCGGATGACGAAGGAGGACTTGCCATGACATTCAAGACCCGTCGTCAGTTCGAAACCCTCGCTCGCGCCGCCGAGCGAACGGGGCTCAGCACCAGGACCTTGCGCCGTCGCATCGCTGCCGGCGACCTTGTCGCCTACCGGAATGGTCCGCGCGTCATCCGCCTCGATCCGGATGACGTCGACCGTCTGATGGTCCGTATACCCACGGTCGGGTGACGAGCACAGCCTCCATCCACAGGTGCACGCATTCGTGAGCGTCGTGCACAGGGCATTCCGACCACTGCCTCTGCCACCGTCAGCGATGGTCCAGTAACGCCATGACGTACTCCGATGCCACCTACGACTGGGTCAAGGTCGCGGCCCTGATCGACGACGCCTGTGCCTCCCTTTGCGACTCACGGGAACACGATGACCCGCTCGTCCACCGGATCTGGCGGCTCGGCTCCGAAGCGCTCCTCATGACGCCCATGCCCCATGTTGACCTCCGCGACGCGTACAAGGTTCTGCCCCAGGCCGTCGGCGACCCTCGCGATCTGCTGCTCCGCGGCGAGGAACTGACCCGAGCGCACCCCATCGAGGAGTTCCCTCCCGGTGCAAGCGCGGTCCTCGTTGAACTCATCGACGTGATTCGGGACCACTTCGGAGGGCTGTGATCGATCCCGTCTGCGGCGAACGCCAGTTACCGAGTCTCAGGCCTTGGAGGTTGTTCCCGTACGACTCGATACCACGTCGGACAGGCGCTCCCGTTGCCGACACCACCGCGCCGCTTCGGGATCGATGCACGCTAGCAGCGCGATCGCACGTTCGAGGTCGGCCATGAGGTCGCGACGGTGGATCGGCTCATGGTGCGCCGCACGATTCCGCAGGTAGAGCAACTGCTCCAGGTCGCTCTCGATTCGGCGGCGATGCTGGTCGGCGGGGGCATCCGTCCGGGGGAAGGCGTGACGAAGATTTGGCACCCAAAGGGACGCGTAATACCGCCGGCTTACCAAGTAGCGCCAGAAGCCAAGGTTCAGTTCGGCCACGACGTGGCCGTGAGTGACCTGTCGCCCACCTCTGGCAGCGCGGTCCTTGGCCTTCATGATGTCAGCGCGCCCACGACCGTCGAGTGGCGCAGTCCTCAGCCAGTCCGAGTTCTGGCGACTCGCAGCCCAGTTGCGCATCTGGGCGTCGAGTGAGTTTCGAACGACTACCTCGACCATCGCGGACAAGGACAACGCCGCGGCCGAGGCTTCGATGTTCCATTCGTAGAGCGCGAAGGCCTCCTCGAGATCACCGTCAGACGCCGACAGATACGACCCGAGACGCTCTGCGGACAGCAGGTCACGCAAGCGTTCGTAGTCCACCGGTCTTGGCTCCACGCTCACCCCTCAGCTATAGTCATGCACGAAGACCCCGGAACGATCCCTGGTGAAAGCCACATCGCCGGGGTTTCGTCATCTGCCCACCGAGTAGGCTCACGGTGGCAGGCCACGCGCAGCCCCCGGAGGGTCGTGAGCCTACTCGGTGGGCACGACACGACGCTTGGACCACTTCTTGGCCTCCTTGGACATCCGCGCGGCGATCTCGGCGTCCCTCCCCCGTGCAACGTGTTGGTAGCGCAGCGCCATCTGCGGAGTGGAGTGCCCGATCCTCGCCATGAGTTCCGCGAGCGTGGCACCCGACTGAGCCGCCAACACCGCTCCCGTATGCCGCAGGTCGTGCACCCGCAGATCGGTGCGGCTCGCCGCCACCCGAGCCTTGAGCCAGTGCCGTCGGAAAGTGTTCGAGTGGACCTGGACGTCCGGGTCGCCGACGGACGGAAAGAGCAACGCTTCCCCACCGGCCCCGACATGCTCCTTGAGATGTTCCTTCAGGATCGGCAGCAGGTGCGGTGGGATCGCGACGTCCCGCATCCCGGCTGCGGTCTTCGGTTTGCCGACGGTGACCTCCTTGCCGATGCGGACGACTCCGCGCATGACGTGGATGGTCCCCGCCTTGAGATCAACGTCCTTGCGACGAAGCTCGGAGACCTCCCCGAACCTCAGGCCACACCATGCGCCGATGAGCACGAGGGCGCGGTATTGCGCAGGGATCCTTTCCAGCAGGACCTCGAGTTCGCCAAGCGTGGCCGGCTCGATCGACCGGACACGCTTGGCCGAACCAGCGCCGCGGACGCGACAGGGGTTCGAGGCAAGGATCTCGTCAGTCACCGCTGTCGACAGAATCGAGCGCAACAGACTGTAGGTGTGCGCCCGCTGCGTCGGTCGGCTCGCGTCCAAGCCGCTGTGCCACGCCCTCACCACCTGCGGGGTGATGTCCCGAAGGGACACCTCGGCGAAGGCCGGGAGGACGAAGCGATCCAACAGACGGCGATAGAGCGCCTGGGTGCGGGGCTTGAGTTCCCGCTGCTCGAGCCACGCCTCGGCATACGGCCCGAACATCTCCGTCGACCGCACGACCTTCGCCCGCCGCGACTTGCTCGGCGACCACTCGTCGTTCTGCATGAGCCGGCGCTCGGCCGCAAGCCACGCCTCTGCGTCGACCTTGGCGTCGAAGGTCGACGGAGCACGGTGGAAGGCTTGGTCCGGACCCATGTAGTAGGCCTGCCAGCGACCATTGGCTCGCTTGCGGATGGTCCCGAAGTCCCGCTTCGCCCTCGTCATCGCGTGCCACCAGCGGACACGAGTGGACACAACTGGGGCATAACTGGGGACATTTCGTGTCCGCTTGTGCCCTGTCCTCTCACGCGCTAGATTCTAGATCACCGCAGGTCAGATGCCTACGGTGCAGGTCGAAGCACTACAGCCAAGTAGGCGCGTGAACAGTTCAAATCCTGTCACCCCGACCATGTTTTCGCAGGTCAGCGGCCTGCCTTCACCCGGCTCAGGCCTTCGTCATGGCCAGCACAGCAGCAAAGGACAGTAGTTGGGGTGTCATTCGAGACTGTCACCGAGCCGGCTGGCCACGCCTCGAATCGCCGCCCGGCATTCTGGTGTCGTGACCACGAAGGAGCGTCTCCACCAGCTCGTCGGCCCGGTCGATGCTGACCTGCGCCGCATGGCCGACCTGGTTCGTCAGTACGCCGACCGTAGGCCCGGCGGAACCGATGCCTCGATAGGTGCAGTGTGTGAGGCCCGACCTCGACACCGTGGCAACTGCGAACCGACGGGACTTCAACAACAGCCGGCAGCAACACCGGCGCGCACCTGCCATCGTCCCCGAACGGGACCAACCCATGGGGGCGGTCCAGGAGCGCGGCGATCACGAGGCGGCGCCACGGCTGACGGGAGCTGGACGGCATCCCAGCGTGAGTAGCTCGCCACGTGCGTGTCGGTTCGCCTTGTTGCCCAGTGGAGTCGGCATGGTCCTGCGTGGTCGGCATGGTCCTGCGTGGTCGGCATGGTCCTGCGTGGTCGGCATGGTCCTGCGTGGTCGGCCCGGTCCTGCGTGGTCGGCCCGGTCCTGCGTGGTCGGCCCGGTCCTGCGTGGTCGGCCTGATCCACTGCGGCATTCGGGGCGTTCGACGGTCACGCCGCACAGCAAACGGTTCTGGATTTCGGCGAGTCGCGCGCAACACGCCGTACTCTGGGCTCCTCGACGTCGGATTGCTGTGCGGTCGGGCCAGCGAGGCGCCGGCCACGTGGATGCCGCCTTCGGCCATCGGGCATCTTCAGGGCATGATGGCGCCGGTCACGAGAAGGGTGGACATGATGTCTGGGGAGAGCGTCGAGGTGACACGTCATCGGCATCCGATCGCTCGCCCGGTGCCGGTGCCGGTTCCGAAGGAGCCGCTTGTCCTCACGCCGCCGCGCGATCCCACTGGCCCACGCCTGGCGGACCTGCCCGCGTTGCCGCGCCGGCGATCTGTCGACGCTGCTCCCGGACCACCCCTGCTGGGGGTGGTACGGGACCCCTACATGGCACGGCTGGGCTGCACCTTCGTCACCGGCTCCCGACCCAGCGATGCGCGCACCGCACCGACGAACCCGAGCGTCATCACTGCGAACCCAGCCGCCGCCACGTAGTGCTGCCCAGCGATGAACCCGGCAAGGTCGACGATGGCGCCCGCGATCATGGCCCAAGCGGCCCATGACTGGACCCCAGCGCGCATCGCCGCCACGCCGAGCAGGATGATCCCGACGGCGTGCAGGCCCGAGATCATCCCGACTGCAGTGTTGCCACCGGCGAAGATGCGGCCCAGGAGTTCGGTGGCCTCCGCCAGCTCCAGCCCGTCCGCCAGCGAGGCGCCGGCGATGTTGAACCCGTTGTCGACCATCACCGCGAACAGGCCGATCACACCGAGGCCGCCACCGATGAAGGCCAACCACGGCGACGCCCGGTAGGTGGCCCAGGCCAGCCACACCAACCCGCCCGCCATCATCACGACGGCGACCCCGTTGAGCGCGGCACCGGTCACGAGCGCACCGCTGTGCGCGACCGCAGCGGCCGCCTGGTCGGCGGCCTTCTCCGACACCGTCGGTTGGATGATCGTGGCCGCAACACCCAACAGGGATCCCACCACCAGGACCGCGGCACCGATTCGGGAGTGCGTTGCAGTGGTGTTCTTCTCGACCGATGGCATGTCCACACCGCCTCGCGTCCTGGCCGAACTGCCCCGCGGCTTCCGGCTGGCTGTTCTCGCCCTCTCATCGGTACACCCGGCCAGCGGTGCTGTCCAGAGTCGAAAACCCCTCACATACCATTCCTGAGATATCATCCCCGACACACACTCGGTCATGATCTTGTTCCGTGCACGGAACCGTCCCCGTCGGGGTCCGGATGCGCGCTCGAGGCCATCTCGTTGCGCCGGAGTCGAGGAGTGGACCGTCATGGACCTGGCGTTCACCTGCCTGGTCGTCACGGGCGAGGTCGCCTCGATGGCACGCGACGGCGAGCGGCTGCTCGACGGTCGCGAGCGCGCACGACTCACCGTCCTGGGTCGCGACGAGGACCGGGCGCGGTTCATCGCCGGTGCAGCACTGCTGAGACGGGTCGTGTCGACCCTGACGGGCCTGCCCCCCGAGGACGTTCCGATGGACCGGACCTGCCCTGACTGCACCACGTGGCACGGCCGACCCGTCGTCCCGGGATCAGGGCTCCACGTGTCGATCAGCCACGCGGGTGACCTCGTCCAGGTCGCGGTCACCCGTTCGGCGCCGGTCGGGGTCGACATCGAGAACCGCGCCACCGAGGTCACCGACGCGATGCGCACCCTCTTCGCGGCCACCGCCCCACACATCCGCAGCGCAGAGGAGTTCCTCACGACGTGGGCCCGGGTCGAAGCCGTCCTGAAGGCGACGGGGGAAGGCCTGCGGGTCCCCCTGGACCAGGTGCGGGTGAGCGGACCGGACGAGGCGCCCCGACTGGTCTCCTATCGCGGGGAAGCACTCGGATGCCGCCTGTACGACCAGTGCCCACGTCGCGCCCACGTCGGATCCGTCGCAATCCTCACCGACGAGCCGGTGCAGCTCCTCGAGCTCACCGCGCGGGAGTTCTTCGACACCTCCTATTGAGTGGGCGGCTGCGCCCACTCAACCCACTTCGCAGCGGGGCGTCCCCGGCATCCCGGGTCCGACTTCTCCCTATGCTGACGCTGTGCGCGTCGACTCGCCTACCGACCCGGCCGCGCAGGACCCCCTGCGCGCGGGGGACCGGCGCCCACCGGAGCGGACCCTCGTCGACATCCTGAGGGCGACGGTCGCCGCCCATGGTGAGTCGCCCGCCATCGACAACGGCACCGAGGTACTCAGTTACGACGAACTCCTCGACGCCGCGGAGGACGTGGCCCGGGCCCTTCGCGAGGCCGGGGTCGAACTCGGGGACACCGTCGGCGTCCGGATCCCCAGCGGCAGCGTCGACCTCTACGTGGCGATCCTGGGCATCCTGGTGGCCGGAGCGGCCTATGTGCCGGTGGACCATGACGACCCCGACGAACGCGCCCGGATCGTCTTCGCCGAGGCGGGCGTCGCGGCGATCGTCACGAAGGACCTCGTGATCCGGAGCGCGGCACCCGCGGAGCAGCACCCGACCGGAGCCGATACCCTCGCGGATGCCGCGGACCGGCCGGATGCCGCGCTGCTCGCGGACCCGACTCCGGACGACGATGCGTGGATCATCTTCACCTCCGGGTCGACCGGCACCCCGAAGGGTGTCGTCGTCACCCATCGCAGCGCTGCCGCCTTCGTCGACGCCGAGGCAGGCATGTTCCTCCAGGATCGCCCCATCGGTCCGCACGACCGGGTGATGGCGGGGCTGTCGGTCGCCTTCGACGCCAGCTGCGAGGAGATGTGGCTCGCCTGGCGGCACGGCGCCTGTCTGGTCCCGGCCCCGAGAAGCCTCGTTCGCTCCGGCGTCGACCTCGGCCCGTGGCTGGTGGCCAACGAGGTGACCGTCGTCTCGACGGTACCCACCCTTGTCGCGTTGTGGCCGATGCCCGCCCTGGACCGGGTGCGACTGCTCATCCTCGGCGGTGAGGCCGCCCCGCCGGAGCTCGTCGCCCGGCTCGTCACCGCGGATCGTGAGGTGTGGAACACCTACGGCCCGACCGAGGCCACGGTCGTCGCCTGCGGGGCCCGGATGGTCACCGGCGAGCCGGTGCGGATCGGGTTGCCGCTGGCCGGCTGGGACCTGGCCGTCGTCGACGGGGCCGGCGAGCCAGTGCCTGCCGGTGAGGTCGGTGAGCTCATCATCGGCGGGGTCGGCCTGGCCCGCTACCTCGACCCGGTCAAGGATGCCGAGGTGTACGCCCCGATCCCCACACTGGGCTGGCACCGGGCCTACCGCTCGGGCGACCTCGTCCGTTTCGATGGCGCGGGCCTGCTCTTCCAGGGCCGCGCCGACGACCAGGTCAAGGTCGGCGGGCGCCGGATCGAGCTCGGGGAGATCGACTCCGCCCTCCTGTCCCTCCCCGGGGTGGAGGGCGCCGCAGCCGCGGTGCGGCGGACCGAGGCCGGCAACACCCTCCTGGTCGGGTATGTCACCGTGGCCCCGGCGGCATCCCGCGACGGCTTCGACACCAAGGCTGCTACCGAGCACCTTCGCGCGACGATGCCGGCGGCGCTCGTCCCACGTCTGGCCGTCGTGGAGACACTGCCCACCCGCACCTCCGGGAAGATCGACCGGGACGCGCTGCCCTGGCCGCTCCCGCAGCGGGCCGGGTCAGGGCAGGTCACCGCTGACCTGGCGAGCACCCCGGCATGGGTGGGCCACGTGTGGGAGCAGATCCTCGGCAGCCCGCCGGGCGGGCCGGACGAGGACTTCTTCGACGTCGGCGGCGGCAGCCTGGCCGCTGCCCAGCTGGTCACGCTGCTCCGGGAACGCTTCCCCGAGGTGACCATCGCCGATGTCTACACCAATCCGACACCGGCAGGGCTCACCCCGTTCCTCGACCAGCTCACAGCCCCCCGCGGCCGGACGAATGACCCGGTCCACCCGGTGCCGAAGCGGACCCAGGCCGCCCAGCTCGCTGGAAACGCGGCGCTCCGCTCCATCGGTGCCCTGCGCTGGCTCGTCTGGATCGGCCTGGTGTGCGCAGCGGCCCGGGCCGTCCTCGGGCTCCCCTGGTTGCCCCGGCCCCCGACGTGGGCCCTGGTGGCCGGTTGGGCACTGCTCATCCTCCCGCTCGGCCGGATCCTGTTGGCCGCCAGCGGCGCCCGGGTCGTGATGGCCGGCATCCGGCCTGGCGAGTACCCTCGCGGCGGCAAGGTCCACCTGCGGGTGTGGCTGGCCGAGCGTCTCGTCGACGAGCTCGGGGCGACGAACCTGTCCTCCTCCCCCTTCATCACCCTCCATGCGCGACTGCTCGGATGCCGCCTCGGGCCCGGCGTCGATCTGCACTCCCTCCCACCGGTCACCGGCATGCTCCGGCTCGGCGCCCGTGCCGCCGTCGAGCCGGAGGTCGACCTGCGCGGGCACTGGATCGACGGAGGCATCCTGCACCTGGGAATGGTCCGGGTGCGGGACGGAGCCCGAATCGGCGCCCGATCCACACTGCTGCCCGGCGCCGACGTCGGTGTCGGGGCCGAGGTCGCACCCGGCTCCGCGGTGTTCGGCACCGTCCCGGACGGTGAGGCCTGGTCCGGCGCCCCGGCCGAGCCGGCGGGAGTCGCCCGAGGACCGTGGTGGGACGCCGAACCACCGCGGGGCCGGGCGTGGTTGTTCGCGTATGCCGCCTCGGCCACCGGGCTCGCCCTGCTGCCGCTGCTGGCAATGGTCGCCGGTGCGGCGTTCGCTGTTCCCGCGCTGCGGGGAACCACGTCGACCGCGCAGGCCCTGTGGCGGGCCTTGCCGTGGGTCCCGCTGGCCGGGATCGTCGCCTTCGTCGCCCTGGCCCTGCTCGTCCTGCTCGTCGTCCGGGTCATGTCGATCCGGCTCGGCCCGGGCCTGCACCCGGTGCGCGGCCGGCAGGCATGGCAGGCGTGGACGACCTTGCGGGTCCTGGACGAGGCGCGCACCTGGCTCTACCCGCTGTACGCGAGCACCCTCACCCCCGGATGGTTGCGGGCACTGGGCGCCGACATCGGGCGCGGCGTCGAGGCCTCCACGGTGCTCCTCATCCCCGGATTCACCAGCGTCGGCGCGCAGGCCTTCCTGGCCGATGACACCTTCGTCGGCGGCTACGAGCTCGGTGGGGGGTGGATGCGTCTGGAGCGCACCCGGGTCGGCAAGGGAGCCTTCGTCGGCAACTCGGGCATGGCCGGGCCGGGACACAAGGTCCCCCGCAAGGGTCTGGTCGCGGTGCTCTCGGCCGCCCCCCGCAAGCACAAGGCCAAGGTCGGCGCGTCCTACATCGGCAGCCCGCCGCGCCCGCTGCGACGTGAGGCAGCCCCGATCGACACGGCCCGCACGACCCGACCACCGACCCGGCTCAAGGTGGCTCGCGCCCTGGTCGAGTGTTGCCGTCTGGTCGCACTGTGGCTGCACATCGCCCTCGTTCTGGTCGTCGCCGCCACCCTGCTCCTGCTGTGGCAGGCATCGCCGTGGCTCGCCCTGCTCCTGGGCGGAATCATCCTGCACGTTGCCGGGGCCGTCGCCACCGGGATCGCCACCCTCGCCAAGTGGATCCTCGTCGGGCGGATCCGCCCTTCGGAGCATCCGTTGTGGAGCTCTTTCATCTGGCGCAACGAGTTGGCCGATGCATTCGTCGAGATCCTGGCTGCGGCTTGGTTCGCTCGCGCCGCCGTGGGCACCGTCGCGCTCAACTGGTGGCTGCGCTCACTCGGGGCGAAGGTCGGTCACGGGGTCTGGTGCGAGAGCTACTGGCTACCCGAACACGACCTCATCGACCTACGTGACGGCGCCACGATCGGCGCCGGGTGCGTCGTGCAGACCCATTTGTTCCACGATCGGGTCATGTCCCTCGATACCGTCACCGTCGGCCTGGGCGGAACCCTCGGTCCGAACTCGGTCGTGCTGCCCGCAGCCCGGATCGGCAAGCACGCCACCGTCGGTCCCGTCTCCCTCGTCATGAGGGGCGAGTCGGTACCGGACCGGACGCGGTGGATCGGCAATCCCGTCGGCCCGTGGGTGGGCGAGGCGTGAGACCGGACGTCGCCGACCCGTACCTGGTGGGCCACGGGGACTTGCGCTACTCCGTGTCCCACTACGACCTCGATCTCACCTACGACCCGGCCGGGAACCACCTGCAGGCCCGGGCCGTCCTGGACATCCGCACCCTCGCGGAGACGGCCCAGCTCGTCCTCGACCTGCACGGGCTCAAGGTGTTGCGCGTCTCGGTCGCCGGCGCAGTCCTCAATCGGTGGATCCACCAGAAGTCCCGGCTCACGCTGCGCCTGGGCGGCCCGCTGGCCGCGGGCAGCACCCTCGTGGTCTCGGTCGACTACAAGGGCTCGCCGGGCACGATGCCGGGCCCGGACGGGCGGGCAGGGTGGGAGGAGCTCGACGACGGGGTCATCGTCGCGGCCCAGCCACACGGGGCACCGACCTGGTTCCCGTGCAACGACCGGGCCGCGGACAAGGCCCGCTACCGCATCGGCGTGACGACGAGGACGGCGTACACGGTGGTCGCCAACGGCGTCCTGACGGGGCGGCGGCCGGTCGGGCGGCGACAACGGTGGACCTACGTCCTCGACGACCCGGTCTCGCCCTACCTGGCGACCCTCCAGATCGGACGTTATGTCGTCACTCAGCTCGATTCCGTGGTTCCCGGTCGCCTCATCCATCCCGCCCGGTTGCAGGACGCGGTGACGTCAGCATTCGCCGACCACGGACGGATGATGGCGTTCTTCGTCGACTGTTTCGGCCCCTACCCGTACGCCTCCTACGACGTCGTCGTCACGGATGATGCGTTGGAGATCCCCCTCGAGTCCGCGACCCTGTCGACCTTCGGGTCCAACCACGCGACCCGGGACTGGGAGAACCAGCGCCTCATCGCCCACGAACTCGCCCACCAGTGGTTCGGCAACTGCCTCACGGCCGCGCAGTGGCGGGACATCTGGTTGCACGAGGGATTCGCCTGCTACGCGGAGTGGCTGTGGTCGCAAGAGGTGGGCCTCGACTCCACCCAGGAGCAGGCCGCTCGGCACCACCAGGGGCTTGCCGCACAATCCCAGGACCTGCTGTTGTGTGACCCCGGGCCAAAGAACATGTTCGACGACCGCGTGTACAAGCGGGGCGCACTGACCCTGCACGCGCTCAGGGGTGCGATCGGGGACGAGGCCTTCTTCGCCGTGCTCCGCGGCTTCGTCGCCGACCACCGGCACCGCGTCGTGTCCACGTCGGACCTCGAGAAAGCCATCTGCAGGGTCCTGGGACCGACCGGGGGTGAACAGGTGCGCCGGACGGTGCTGGATCCCTGGCTGCGCTCCCCTGCGCTCCCCCCGATTCCTGCCATCTGAGCCGCACGGCACAGCCCGAGCGGCCCCCGCCCCGAGCGGGATCGTGACGACTGACGTCCCTGCTGGCAGCCTCTGAGCAGGCCCTCCCCACCTCTCATTGCGATCTCTCCCAAGAACTGTCACACTAGGTGTCGTTCAGCACAATGTGTGCGACCATCCTTGTTTGACAACACATGTAGTCGAACGAAGTGGCTGCCTCATGGCGAGCCGACTCCGAACACGAAGGGGATCGCAGTGATGACCGGGGGCTACTTCTTGGGCATCGACGTCGGTACCACCGAGGTCCATGCCGCCACTGCGCGAGAGACCCTCGACGGGGACCTGCTCTGCGTCGACGCGCCCCTCGGCGACGAAGGCGGCGGCGCTCCCGCACTGGCGTTCGTGACACCGGACGGCAGCCTGCAGTACGGGCAGAGAGCCCGGGAGAGCGGCATCCTGGAGCCGGAGCGGCTCATCCGCGAGTACCGGTGCTCCGTGGGGGACGACCTCCCCCTGTTCGTCGGCGGGCACCGGGTGCGCCCGGACGAGGTGCTGGCCGGCGCCATCGCATCCGTCGTGGAGACCGTGACGGCGTCCGAAGGGGCCGCACCGCTCGGCTTGGCACTCACCCATCCGACGAGTTGGGGCCCGCACCGGCGTGACGTCGTGCGCTCCGCGCTCGCGGCGCGCGGCATCCCCCGGATCGAGATGGTCCCGGAGCCCGAGGCAGCGGCACGTCACCACGATGCCGCCCGCGGCTTCGAGCCCGGTCAGGCACTCCTCATGTACGATCTGGGCGCCGCCGCCCTGGACGTGACGCTGCTGCGCAAGGGAGCGGAGGGCGACTGGGTGGTCGTCGGGGAGCCACTCACCATGAGCGACGTGGGCGGGAGTTGCTTCGACGATGCCGTGCTCGCGCACGTCCTGGACGTTGCGCCGCCGGAGGACCACGGCGCCGAGCCCGATGAGATCCGCCGGGGCCTGGCACAGTTGCGTCAGGAATGCGCTGCGGCCAGGGAAGAGTTGTCATTCGACCCAGAGGTCGTCATCCCGTTGGCAGCGCTCGGTCGCCAGACCACGGTCCGACTGACCCGGTCCGAGTTCGAGGGCATGATCGACCAACAGATCGAGCGAACCTGCGACGCCCTGGAAGACCTGCTGGAGGATTCGGGCACCTCCATGGATGAGGTCGACGCCATCCTCCTGGTGGGGGGCGCCTCCCGCACCCCCAGGGTGGCGCAGCACCTCTCCGAACAGTTCGACCGGCCGATGGTGCTGGATCCACACGCCCGCTCCGTGGCCGCCTTGGGGGCGGCACGCGTCGGCTGGTCACGACGGGGCAAAGCCCTCCCAGCACACGGGCAGGAGGTATCGGTCGACGAGCCGAAGGGTGGCGCGGTCGATGACCTGCAGCCGGGCACCCGGGCCGGCGGGGAGAGCGCGACCGAAGAGCACGCAGCTGTCACCAGCAGCAGCGGCAGCTTTCCGAGCAATCACGGACGCCGGCGCCGCAGCAAGTGGTCCCACGTTCGCTCGATGGGTGCCCTGGTCGCGGTCGCGACGGTCCTGACGGGTGGCTCGTTGAGTTACTCGCTGACCTCCGCACTCAGTGACGCCGCCGATGAGAAAGAGGAGTCGAGCGAGGTCCTGCAACTGTCGACGCCGTTGGGCGATGACATCATGACGACCGTCGCCGCGAAGGCGGACAAGGACCCGTTGGGGCTCATCGCCGCGCTGGACGACCCGGACCGGATCCCAGAGGCGGTCCTGAAGCCGGACAAGAAGAAGCCGCCTCTGACCCAGGCATTCACCAGGACCGCGCCACGCGCACAGAACACCAGTGCAGCCGGGAGCGTGCGGGCGCGTCCCACGACCTCGACGAACACTCTGCGCTCGGTCCCGTCCGGAGTCGCCTCGACCGGCGCCAGCAGTCCGTCGGCCAGCACGAAGCCCTCCGCCACGTCCAAGCCGTCCACCTCTCCGTCGACCAGCACGAAGCCGTCGTCCCCGACACCGACGACGCCGACGACATCGCCTCCGACCCAGCCGCCCACGACGGAGCCGTCGCCCGAGCCACCACCGACGACATCCGCTCCGGAGCCTCCTGCGCCGTCGAGTGAGCCGCCGGCACAGCAGGACCCCCCGGCCTCTGACCCGCCTCCGGCGTCGGATCCGGAACCGCCGCAGATCCCCGAGGGAGCCTGACCCGGGACTCGCGCCCAGCGGGTCACATGAGTCAGGTCACATGAGTCAGGTACTCCCTCGGCACTTCACCGGGGCATATCAGGAGTGCCGCCGGTTCGCTGACGGCAAGGACGACACGCTCGAATCCCGCGTCGCCGTCGTCGGACCGGGCGGCTCCGGCAAGACGACGTTGCTGCGCACGATCGAGCAGCGCCTGCAGCGTCAAGGCGTGCGGACGACGACCCTGGAGAGCACGACGGTCATCGACGGGGTGCCCCGCGAGCACGTCGTGATCGCGGATGACCTCCACCTGCTCGAGGAGAGCCAACTCGATGCCCTGTCGGCGAGGGCCTTCGACCAGCAGGCGGGTCTCCTGGTCGCAACCCGTCCCTGGCCCACGCCACCCGGGATCGTCGAGATCCTGCGCTCGCTGGAAAGCACGAGACCGACCATCGTCCTGGAGGAGGTGGCGCGTTCGGCGGTGACGGCATACATCCACTCCCAAGGCCTGGCGATCACCGATCAATGCGTCGACTCGTTGCTCCGCGGCACCGGAGGCATCGCGTGGCTCATGACGCAGTCACTGATCGCCTACGGGCACCACAGCTGCGGGAGCCACATCGACCACGACGAGTTGATGCACTCCATCGCCGTTCGGATCAACCATCGGTTGAGTCTGGTCGACGAGCCCGTGCGCGCCATGATCGAGAGACTCAGCCTGGGTACCTGGGACTGGCAGGCCGTGCGGCGCGATCCCGGCTCGAGCCGTGAGCACGTTTCCGCCGCATTCGCGGAAGGGCTGGCCCTGCGCGACGGGATCTTGCCTCCTCTCGTCCGGTCCGCTGCACGCCGGTCGATCTCCACACCTCGGCTGGTCGAGCTGGGCACGGCCAGCGGAGACGGCACGCCGGCCGGTATCGCCGGCGACCTCGTACAGGACCCGGAACTCCGGCTGCGACTCGGAGCGATCGGCGGCGATCCGCTCGGCGCCGCCCTCGCGGCATGCGCGGACGCGCTCCTGGACAGTGACCCCCGAAGCGCCGGGGAGATGTACCGAGCCGCTGCAGCGCTCGGGAGCGACGGGCCCGCGTTGGCACTTCGCGAAGCACTGGCGGCATGGAGTGCGGGCGAGTTGGACACAGCTGCGCGCATCATCGACGGGCTGCTCGTCGAACCCGAGACCAGGGACCGTGATGACGTCCTGGGCGCCGCCGCCGCCATCTGGGCTGCGCGGGGCATGATGACGACCGCCAGCGAGCTCTACGCCAGCAACCCCCGAACGGGCCAGGCCGCGGCGGTCCAGGCGCAGGTGGCTCATGCCGGCGCCGGAGCGACCCCGCAGCTCACCTGGTCACCTGAACCGACACACGGCACACCCGAGGCGCTCACGTCACCGACCACTCTCGGCACGGCGATGCGATCCCTCGACCACGGGCTACGGGCGTCGCTGGAGCGGGATGCCGCGCAGGCGGCACTGAGCGACCTGGTCCAGGCATCCGAGCTCTACACCTCCGCGGGCGTCGTCGGGCCCATGTCCGAGCTGCCCGCTGTCATCGGCACGATCGTCGCCGTCGGCGCCGGCGACCTCACCACGGCCGCCCAGATCATCGGCTCGGCGGTGGAGGACGGACAAGGAGGCATCTGGGCCCGCCGGCGGCTGCTGTTGTGGCAGGCATGGCTGGCGACCCAGTCGGAGGACCCGGCCCGGGCGCGGCAGGCGCTGGAACGGTCCGAACGGCTGCCCGGCCGAGGTTCCCCGCGGGACGAGTTCCTGCGCCAGGTGGTGATCATCCAGCTGGCTCGTCGCTACCGGGACCTGCCGACACTCCAAGCAGCCTGGGACGCGGGCCGTGAGAGCACGCACCACGTGGAGATGGACCTCTACACCCTCCTCCCACTCGGCACCCTCATCGACAGCGCATCGAGGCTCGGGGACTCCGACACCCTCGCCGTCCATCTCGCGAGGGGACTCGACATCCTTGACCGACTGGGGGAGCCGCCGCTGTGGTCCGCGCACCTGAGGTGGGCCGGCATCCAACAGGGCATCCTCCTCAACGCACCGGAGACGATCGCCCCCCACGCACGGGCACTCGTCGCGATGTCGGGGGCAAGCCCCGTCGCCAGGAAGATGGCGGACGCGGGACGTGTCTGGGTCTCGGTGCTGAGTGGCTCGGTCGACACGGATGCCGTGGAGGCAGTCGCACGCGAGCTGGGCACCGTGGGGCTGGCCTGGGACGGGGCACGGATGGCAAGTCACGCGGCGCGGCGGACGAACGACCGCAAGGATGCCGCCCGCCTGCTGGCCTGTGCCCGTGACCTGCACCCACAGGAGCAGTCGGCACCGCCGCCGATTGCGCCCGCATCAGCGCCCTCAGCGACGCCGGACGAGAACACCTCGACGGCAGCTGCTGCGAAACAGCCGCAGGTCTCGCTCAGTCGGCGGGAACTCGATGTGGCCCACCTCATCCTGCAGGGAAAGACCTACGCCGAGATCGGCGACACCATCTACATCTCACCACGCACGGTGGAGCACCATGTTGCCCGCATCAGGCGGCGACTGAGTGCGACATCGCGGTCCGACCTCGTCGCGAAACTGCGCATCGTGGTCTCGGAACACTCCGGCCACAATGGCGAGGGACCGAACCTCGTACCGGGGTCCGATGGCAATCACCCGTCCCCCCACCCCCAGGCATCGGGCAAGACCCCGATGGCATGACGCCCAGACCCCCTATAGCCTTGTCACCGAGTATTCAAGAACCAAGGAGTTAACCATGGCCACCCCTTTGGCGACGGTCGCAGATGCGCTGATCGAGTTCATCTTGAGCCTCCTGCGAGATCCTGCGGCGGTTGCCGAGTTCAAGGCGGATCCGCAGAAGGTCCTCGACAGCCGTGGGCTGGGCGACATCGGCGCGGATGACGTCCGTGCCGTCGCACCGGTCGTCGTGGACCATCCCTCCGTCTCGCTTCGGCCACAGGGCCCGAGCCACCCCGGCCCCGGGCCCGGACCCACGCACCCGGTCTATCCCCCGTCACCCCATCCTGAGCCCCCCGTCATCAGGGAGATCAGCACCATCGCGAACAAGTTCCACATTGACAATCGCACGACGATCGTGGACCAGTCGGTCAACCAGAACATCTGGGCGAAGGGTGATGTCACGCAGTACTTCGACCAGAAGGCCGTGCTCGCCGTGGGCGACGAGTCCGTGGCTGCCGGGAACAACGCCTGGCTCGACAACTCCCAGACCGATGTGACGGCGGGTGACATCGCCATCGGCAACACCGAGACGAACACGACGGTCACCGATTCGTTCAACGACTCCTCGACCAACGTCCAGTTGGACGCCCAGGCCGACGGTTCCTTCAACGACTCGTCCAGCACTGTCGACGTCAACGCCGAGATCACCGACTCGTTCCAGAGCACGTCCAACGTGGTCGACACGAGCGTCGTCCTCCTCAACGACGGCGAGATCAGCGGCAGCTCTTTCCAGGCGGATCAGTCCGTGGACATCAACAACGCCGGAGGTGGCGACAGCGCGCCTGCGCTCTACGACAGTTACACCGAGATCGACGATGCTGCTCTGACACCGTTGGACTTCGTCGAGGACGACCAGCAGTAGAAGGGGCTTCGCTGCCAGCATGGCGCGCCACAGAAGACGTACCGACAACCACTCGGATGCAGGCGGTCCCCCACCGCCCTCGGAGCCGTCATCGCCGCGCCAGACAATCGAGGCGGCGCCGACAGAGATGCTGCCGGCGCCGGTTGAGACCGCCGCAGGGCCCGGCCAGGCGGTCGAGCCGAAGCCGACAGGGACCCGACCGGTGTCCGGCGGTGGCACCGTTGCCCCACCACCGGACAAGTCCGCGCCCGGGCGGCCCCCGACGGCAAGCGCGAACCTCCCTCCGGTGCTCGTCAAGCGCACTCCTCCGCTGCCGGTTCGTCTGAGCCAGCTGCTGTGGGCACTGAGCTTCGCGGCCGGAACGGTCGGGATCGTCTACTTCTTCATCATCCGTCCAGAGCAGCTGCCACTCATCGCCGATGCGATCCGCAGCGTGAACTCGACCCGCGAGGACGCAACCTACGATTCCGCGGCGAACATCGTCTTCTGGTCCGTGTTCGTCATCGTCATCTCCGTCCTCGCCACCCAGATCACGCTGCTCGTGTCATTCATGAACCGGAAGGAAGGCATCCGGTGGTGGCAGCTCGCGACCCTGATCACCCAGGTCGTGTTGTATCCGGTGGCGCTTGAACTGGCCGCCAGGGGCGAGGACGGCGTCCTGCTGCGGCAGTTGCTGCTCGGCCAGATGGCCCTCGTGCTGCTGGCGCTCCTGGTGAGTGTTCTGCCCAAGGCCTTGGCCTGGACGGCGCAACAGCAGGACGTGCGGCGCGGGACGCTCACCTCTGGCGGCATGATGCACTGACGCCTCAGGTCTGGGGCCGCCTCAGGTCTGGGACGCGATCTCCTCCAGGCTGCGGATGACGACCTTGCACACCTCGATCGCGGGTCTCCCGGTCAAGGGGGCGTTCATCAGGGTGCGCCAGTGGGCCAGGTCGGCGTTGACCCGCTCCCCGATGGCGTCCGGGGTCGCGTCGACCATGTCCATCCGGACGGCGGCATCCGTCCCCTGACCACCGACGATCCGCACCGCTGCCACGGCATCCTCATCCGCCAGCGGCAAACCCGTCGCCTGCGCCTGGGACAACAGGGACAGTTCCCGCAGGCTGTGGTTGGTCAGTCTCAACCGTTCGATACCGGCGAGGACCGACGTCGTGCCGCTCTGCGGCTCTTCTCGCAACAGGTGCTCGAGCGCGTCCAGCACACTCCGGATCTTGAGTGTCGTGGAACGTGGGATGAAGTGCCGCTCGATGAACTCCCGCAGCGCCATCAATCCGCTCTGCTGCACCATCTGGCCCGCCAGGTCGCTCGAGTCCTCGACACCTGCGCGGATGAGTGACGTCGCGAGCCGCACCCCGAACACGCCGAATCGCGACAACAGCTGCGCCCGCACCGCGTCGTCGAGCACCTGGTCTTCGCCCGGTTTGACGAACCTGTCTGCCGAGACCAGCAGCCGTTCGCGGTGGTTTCGGTCGAGTTCTGCCAGGGTGCGGAAGGCCGCGAACTCGCTTTCGCGCAGGGTGCGCGCCCCTTCGGCCACGAGGCCGGCGACGGGGATGACGCCCAACGCCAGGGACGCGAACTGACCGTCCCGCTCGTAGCGGGTGGCGACCTTCCTTGCCGAGATCAGCGAGTCGATGCGGCCGGATCCGAGCTCATCGGCCCGGGAGAGCACGGCAACGGCGTTGACCGTTCGGGAGGCCCCCGCGGCCGTGTCGCGAAATGCTTCCAGGAAACCGACGTCCATCGGATGGAGGTGTCGGATGAGGTAGACGATCGCATCCGCCGACCCCGGGGAGTGGTCCGGGGCCAGGAACGCCGTGGACCGGAGCGATACGTCCTGCGAGAGGGAGGCGATCCCGGGGGTGTCGATGAGGATCGCTGACTTGAGGACTCGGGATGGCCAGCCGATGTCGATCCGTTCCACGTCCTCGGCAGAGAGGTCCCCGAGGTCCACCTGGACCTGACCGTCCACCCGGTGCACGCGAAGCCGGCGAGGCGGGCCGACGTGGGGATGCAGGGTGATGGACGGGCTGTCCGCGTACCGGTACCAGGTCACGACACGGGTGCACTCCCCGGCGTCGGTGGGGGCGATCCGCTCCCCCAGCATCGCATTGAGCAGCGTCGACTTGCCCGCCTTGACGATTCCAGCGATGGCCAGCCGGAGGGGTTCTTGGAGGCGCATCTCCAGTTCTTCGAGCAGACGCGTTGCGCTGTCGCTGGCGAGGTACAGGTCTCGTGCCTCCCGGACGAGTGCATGGGCCTCGTGTTGGGCGTCGGAGCTCACCGGCTGGAGACCTCCTTGACCGGAGCAGGCGGGGGCAGTTCAGGCATCTGTCCACGCCACTGCTCCAACTGGCGCAACTGTCCCTGGAGTTGGGCGACGCGCTGGTCGCGATCCTCGGTGAAGCGGTCTGCGGACTGTCGAGCCGCTTGCAACGCCTCGCCCAGGGAGCGGTTCATCTCGTCGCCGATCCCCGTGAAGTGGTCACGGATGGTCCGCTGGACGGTCCGCATCCGATCACGCAGTTCCTTCCCGACCTGGAAGGTGACCTCGTCGATGTAGCGGCGGACGATGCCCTTCGCCTCCATCCGGCGGCGCATGAGGCGATTCCCCATGTCCTCGCGGTAGGCCCGTCGGCCCACGAGGACACCCACCAGCAGGGAGAGCGGGTTGATCAGGGGGAGGCCGATGAGGCCGGTCGCGAGGCCCATCATCAGGACCCCGCCATACGATCCTCTGACCCCGATGTAGATCTTCTCGCCGGCCCCCAGTTTTCCGTCGCCGACGGCCGGTAGCGGGTCGACGACGTCCAGGAGGTCGTTGGTCCCTGCGACTTCGATCGTCGGCAGCGTGTTCCGGTCCTGCGCGAAGAGCTCCGCCACTTCTTCGGTGAGCCACCTGGAGCGTTCATCGGTCCACACGAAGGTCTCGGAAATGGCTGTTGCCACGCGCTGGTCGACCCATTCGGTGATCTGCTCCCAGATCGGCCCGGGGTCGCCCTCGTCGATGGACTCCTCGGCCTCGCGCATCACGCGCCGCAGTCGGTCGCGCAGGTCGTAGTCCATGTCGGCGATCAGATCGGCGATGCCGTCGTTGAGTGTCGTGTTCCACCGGGAGGAGCGGCTCCGGAACTCTTCGAGCTTCGCCTTCGTGATCTCGAGCTCGGTGATCAGCCGCGGCGTGTCCTCCGGGTGCAGCAGCACCGTCAGCTCGCTCCTCAGGGACACGGTGATCTGATCGAGCACGAATGTGATGTCGTGGACGGCGCCGCGAGCGCCGATGAGTTCTGCCTGTCCCAGGATGTCGGCGCGCAGGTGTGCCACCAGCTTGGGGAATCCGGATTCGTCGTTGAGTTCGCTTGAGTTCTCGGTCGCCGCGAGGAGCCGCAGGTCGCTCGAGACAGCGAACAGCGGTACCTCACCCAGTTCCTTGAGATGGTTGCGGTCGATCTTCTTGATCGCGCGCCATTCCGGGTAGAGATCCGTCTTCGCCAGCACGGCGGCGACATTGGGTGAGACCCGCATGGCATGCCTGAAGAGCTGCATCTCCGGCTCGGTGTACTCCTGTGATGCATCCGAGACGAGGAGCACCGCATGGGCGGATGCCAGCGCTGACAGCGTGGTGAGCGCATGCGCTGAATCCATCCCGCCCACGCCGGGTGAGTCGATGAGCCGCAGGCCCCCCCGGAGGATCTCGCGGGGCAGTAGGACCTCGGCGGCCCGGATGCCCTGCTCGTTGTTCGCGTTGCCCAGCTCGGAGACGTACTGGGCCAGCGAGTCGATGGGGATGGCCTCGCGATAGACCTCTGGGTCGTGGGATTCCTTGTTTTCACGGACCTTGATGACCCAGGCTCCGGGTTGGGCGCCATATCCGATCGTAGTCGGGACGCTCGTTGCGATGTCGTCGTCGATCGGGCACACCGGCGCGTTGACGATGGCGTTGACGAGTTTGCTCTTGCCCTGCTTGAACTCACCGATGACGATGACGCGGACGTTGGGGTCGACCAGTCGTTCGTGGGTGTGGTCGAGTCGCTGCACGAGATCGCTGCGCCCCATCGAACTGGCGGCTCGCGCGACCGTCTCGATCAGTTCCGCCAACTGGTTGTTCGCGTGTTCATCCACTGCCGCAACGGTGGGCGGGCGTTCTGCCACCTGTCCGGAGGAGCCCCGCTTCTCTGGCGTGCGACTGTTGCTCGTTGACCCGGTCACGGACACTCCATCGTCGGACTTTCGCGATTCTCCACGGTACGGCATCGCGGGACGAAGGCCCACTTCGGGCGATCCGCCATCGGCTGCCTGGCCCCGCACACGTCATCGACGCCCGACCAACCGTGTGGTTGGTCGGGCGTCGATGGGTGGGGAACCGGACTCACATACCGAAGTGGTCCATGTCGATCTCGCCGCCGTGGGTGGCGTTCTGGTCGAAGTACTGGCCGCTGTTCGTCCAGGACTGGTCCTGGAAGTTGGCGTCGACCTCCGCCGTGAAGGAGTCGTTGTCCTGGAAGGAGTCGTTCAGCGCCACGTCAACGTTGGTGTGCTGCGACTGGTCGTTGAACGAGTCCTCGACCTCGACCTCGACGTCCCAGTTCGTGGAGTTGTCGTTGAACGCGTTGTCGAAGGCGGTGTTGATGGTGGTGTTGCCCCAGGAGACGTCCCCGACGTTCACGCTGGTGGTCGAGTTGTCGATGCTGACGTCCCGGCCTCCCGCGACCGAGCCGTCGCCGAAGGCGATGCTCGCGTTCTGGCCGAACACCTGGTTGACGTTTCCGCCGCTGCCCGACCCGAAGCCGCCCGATCCGTCGCCGGTCGAGATGGCCTGGTTGACCGACTGGTCGAGCTGCAGGTAGCGGGCGTCGACGGTGACGACGTTCTCCTCGACCTCGTACTCGCCGATCTTGCCGGCGAAGCCGCCGCCGCTGCCGCCGCCGAAGCTGAGGCCGCCGAAGTTGGCGTTGTACTGGCGGACGCCGGCCGTCACCGAGTTGTCGTTCAGCGTCTGGCTGTTGAACGAGCTGGTGATGTTGAAGGAGTCCTGGGCTGCGCGGGAGTGGTCGTTGTACGAACCGGTGGTGTTGAACGAGTCCTCGAGCTCGACCTCGACGTCACCCACGGTGACGTTGTCGTGGTTGGAGTTGTCGTTGTTCTGGTTCGAGTGATTGGAGTTGTCGTTGAAGGAGTCCTCGACCTCGACCTCGACATCCGTCTCGACCGAGTTGTCGGAGTTGTCCGAGTTGTCGGAGTTGTCGGAGTTGTTCGCGATGCCGTTGCCGTTGTGCTGAGAGTTGTCCGCGTTGCCAGAGGCGACGTCGCCCACTGTCGTGTTGCCCTGGTTCGAGTTGTCGTTGAAGGAGTCCTCGACCTCGACCTCGACATCCGTCTCGACAGAGTTGTCGGAGTTGTCCGAGTTGTTCGCGATGCCGTTGCCGTTGTGCTCGGACTGGTCGCGACTGTCCGAGTTGTCCGAGTTGTCCGAGTTGTTCGCGATGCCGTTGCCATTGTGCTCGGACTGGTCGCGACTGTCCGAGTTGTCCGAGTTGCCCGAGAGGTTGCCCGAGAAGTTGCCGTTGGCGCTGTCGGTGGTGTTGTTCTGGTTGGAGTTGTCGTTCGAGTTGTCGTTCAACGTGTCGTTCAACTGGACACCCAAGAGGTTTCCGTTGCCGTCAGCCATGTCATTGCCTTCCGTGGAAGTTGGTGTGTTGCTCAGGTAGGACGCCTGTTGCGTTCTGGAACGAGCATGGGGCCTGCGGGACGGGCTCGACATCGGGGAGTACCCCCAAGGTTGGGGGCCTCCGGTCCGGTGTGGCTGCGGGGCCCGGTGGAGACGTTAGGGGATTTGCTGCGACCCGCAGCCGGTGAGGGTCCGCTGATCCGGGTTCATCCCAGGTCGTAGTCCGGGTTCATCATCGCCGCCAGGCGCAGCGGCCCGGTCGCCTCGTCGTGCCGGCTCTGGCGTTGCAGCACACGGCCCAACATGAGGTAGGCGTACGCCTCGTCCGGCGCCCGCTCGATGACCTCGCGCAGCTGGGTCTCGGCCTTGGTCAGCCGGGCGGAGTGGAAGTAGGCCCGTGCCAGCAAGAGCCGTGAGGCCACGTGCCCGGGTTCCGCGTCGACGATCGGCTCCAGCTCCTCGGCTGCCGCCACGTGGTCACCGAGCTCGTAGTACAACTGCGCGCGTTCGTACCGATCGGCTGCCCCGTCGGGCGTCCAGGTCACGTTGGCTCCTTGTCGAAGGTGGCTGCAGCGGTGAACGACCCCGCTGCACAGGCTATTCCGTGCGAGTCCAGCTCGGTACCAAATCGGCCAATAGGGCAAAAGGCGGACACTCCAGCCCCTCCAGGAACAGGTCAGGCCGGTACCAAATCGGCCAATAGGGCAAATGAGGGGCACAGTCGTCTTCCCCTGGACCATCGCGGGCCCGACCCTGCCCTCACCGTCGGGTACGACCCTGCCCTCACTGTCGGGTACGCCCGTGCCCTCACCGTTGGGTACGCCCCTGCCGTCACCGTCGGGTATAACGTTGAAAAATGGTTCCGTTCATGACATCCATGGCGCCTGCCTTCCGAGACTCAGCCCTCGCCACGGCCGACAACCTGAACTCCCCCTGGGCCCCCCACGACACGCGACTCCTGGTGGTGGCAGCCCTCGGCATCACCCTCATCGTGGTGCTCATCGTGTGGCTGAAGGTCCACGCCTTCCTGGCCCTGACGATCGGCTCGTTGTTCGTCGGGGTCTTCTCCGGGACCGGCGAGATCGGCATCACCAAGTCGTACGAGAACGGCGTGGGCGGAGTGCTCGGCTACGTCGGGGTCCTGATCGCCCTGGGCGCGATGCTCGGAAAGCTGCTGGCCGACTCCGGAGGGGCGGATCGCATCGTCGACACGCTCTTGAAGGGCAAGCCGGCGGCCCTGCCGTGGAAGATGGCGCTCATCGCGGCGATCATCGGGATCCCGATGTTCTTCGAGATCGGACTGGTCCTGCTGATCCCGGTCGTCATGCTGGCGGTCCGCCATTCCGGGGGGAAGGCGATGCTGCTCGGCATCCCCGCCCTGGCCGGCCTGTCCGTCCTGCACGGCTTCGTCCCGCCCCACCCGGGCCCGCTGGCTGCCATCGGGACCCTGCACGCCAATGTCGGGATCACACTGGCCCTGGGTCTGGTCGTGGCCATCCCGTGCGTCGTCGTCGCCGGTCCGCTGTTCGCCCGGGTGGCGGCCCGGTGGGTGCCGATCGGTGCCTCAGGCACGGCCCTGGCGGTCGCGGGTGGGGTACCGGCCGAGGCCGACGTGGCGACGGGCCGGACGGCTCCCACACCGTCGCCAGCGGCATCCGGATCGGATGCCGCCCGCGGCACTTCCGGCGATCCCGCCCGCACCCGCACCCCCAGTTTCGGGTGGACCCTGACCACCGTCCTGTCGCCCGTCGTGCTCATGCTCCTGGGTGCTGCCGCCGACATCTGGCTCGCGAAGGGTACCTGGGCCTACTCGGTGCTCACCTTCATCGGCGACCCGGTCACTGCCCTGCTCATCGCGGTCCTGCTCGCGATGGTCACCTTCGGTTCGGCTGTCGGTTTCTCGTTGCCCGTCCTGGGCGGCAAGCTCACCGAGAGTCTCAAGCCCATTGCCAGCGTCGTGATGATCGTCGGGGCCGGCGGCGGATTCAAGCAGGTCCTGGTGGACGGTGGCACGGGTGACGCCATCGCCAAGCTCGCCGTGGCGGCGAATCTGTCGGTGCTCGTCATGGGCTGGCTGGTGGCAGTCCTGATCCGACTGGCCACCGGCTCGGCGACCGTCGCGACCGTGACCGCGGCCGGTATCGTCTCCGAGTTGGCCGTGGGGCTCAGCCCGGTCCATCTGGCCCTGGTCGTCCTGGCCGTCGGCGCGGGGTCGCTGTTCTTCTCCCACGTCAACGATGCGGGGTTCTGGTTGGTCAAGGAGTACTTCGGACTCTCGGTCGGGGAAACCATCAAGACCTGGTCGGTGATGGAGACCATCATCTCGGTGCTCGGATTCCTCGTGGTGGGACTGTTGTGGATCATCATCTAGCCGCCGCCACCGGGCACCGACACCATCTCGGTCGTGGGCGCGTCCACGACGGGCTCGCCGTCAGCGGAACGCAGGACACGGAGGGACGACATGGCTGGTGATCCGGGGTCCGCCCCAAGGGTGATCGCCCTCGACATCGGCTCGAGCGCGACCCGCGGTTGCGTCTTCGACACCACCGGCCGCCCGATCGGCAAGCGCGCCAAGCAGGAACACGCGTTCACCACGGCCGCCGACGGGACCGCGACCGTGGACGCGGTCACGGTGGCCCACGAGGTCGCGGCTGTGCTCGACCAGCTGGTGGAACGTGCGAACGGGCCGATCGCCGGGGTCGCCCTGGACACCTTCGCCTCCTCACTGGTTGGTGTGGACGCACACGGCAACGCACTGACCCCCTGCTTCACCTACGCGGACGGCCGGTGCGCCGCGGAGGTACACCAGCTGCGCAGCGAACTCGACGAGGCGGACGTCCAGCAACAGACGGGATGCCGCATCCACGCCAGCTACCTGCCCGCGCGACTGCTGTGGCTCAGGCGGACCCAACCGAGCGTCTTCTCCGCCGCCCACCGCTGGGTCTCCCTGGGCGAGTTCGTGCACCTGGCACTGCTGGGTACGGCGCGGATCGGGACCTCGAGCGCCGCGTGGACCGGCATGTTGGACCGACACACCGGACAGTGGGATGCCGCATTGCTCGGGCACATCGGCATCTCCACCGACCTGCTCAGCCCGATCGCCGATCCTGATCAGCCCTACCAGGCGATCGACGACCGGGTCGCCCGACGGTGGCCACACCTGGCCGAGGCCGTCTGGTTCCCACCGATCGCAGACGGTCTGGCCAGCAACATCGGTCTGGGCGCTGCCGACGGCGCGACCGTCGCACTGACCGCGGCCACCAGTGGCGCGATGCGGACCCTGGTCACCGGGATCCCGGCCACCGTTCCGACCGGTCTGTGGTGCTATCGCATCGACGCACGGCGCAACCTCGTCGGTGGCGCCCTGAACGACGTCGGGCGGGTCGCCACGTGGATCGACGAGACGTTGGATCTCGGGGAGGCCGATCTCGACGACATCGTCGCCGCCCCACCCTCGGACACGACGCCGTTGATGGTGCCCTTCCTCACCGGCGAGCGCAGCACCGGCTGGGCCGCTCGAGCCCGGGCCTCCTTCGCCAATGTCACCGCCGCGAGCACTGGTCCGGCCATGGCACGCGCCGCCTTCGAGGGCGTCGCGACCAGTTACCGACGGATCGCAGGACAGCTCGTCGAGGTCTCCGGGACCCATTCGGAGACCGACGTCCACGGCCGGAACCACGGCCCCCGACGGATCCACGCCGGCGGTGGACTGCTGTCCGGCATCCCGTCCTTCGCCACGATCCTCGCGAACGCGCTGGAACTACCGGTCATCCCGGTGACGACGAAACGAACCACCCTGCGTGGCACCGCCCTGCTCGCACTCGAGGCCCTTGCCCCGGGCTCGGTCCCACCACCACCGGATCTCGCGGAGGCGATCGAACCCGACCCGGCGCAGGCAGCGCACTACGCACGGCAGGCGGCCCTGTTCGACCGACTCGTGACCGGTCAGGCGACGGAGTAGTCCGGGTTCACCATGGCGACATCCGGGTTCACCATGGCGACAGTGGCGCGGGTGGGCCTCAGCCGCTCAACCCGTCACGCAGCTCCCGCTTGAGCAGCTTGCCGCTCTGGTTGCGGGGTAGTTCGTCGACGAAGCGCACCGACTTCGGCACCTTGAACGGCGCGAGCCGGCCCTTGACGAGGGCGATGAGCTCCTCCTGCGTCACCTGCTGGCCCGGCTTGGGCACGACGACAGCGGTGATCGCCTCGATCCACTTCTCGTCCGGGGTCCCGATGACGGCCACCTCGGCGACGGCGGGGTGGGTGTAGAGCACGTCCTCGACCTCGCGGGAGGCCACCAGGATGCCCCCGGTGTTGATGACGTCCCGGATCCGGTCGACGACGGTGATGTACCCCTGCTCGTCGCGGGTGACCAGGTCCCCGGAGTGGAACCAGCCCCCGGCGAAGGCCTCCGCGGTGGCCTCCGGGTTCTCCCAGTAGCCCTGGCACAGCTGCGGCGAGCGGTAGACGACCTCGCCGGAGGTGCCCGGTGGGACGTCGTCACCGTGGGTGTCGACGACCCGGGCCTCGACGAAGAAGACCGGTCGCCCCGCGGAGGCCGGGCGTTCGTCGTGCTCCTCGGGGCGCAGCACCGTGGCCAGCGGCCCGATCTCGGACTGTCCGAAGCAGTTGTAGAAACCGAGCTCGGGGTACCTCTCGCGCAGGCGGGCGAGCACGGTCGTCGGCATGATCGATGCCCCGTACTGCGCCTTGCGCAACGAGGACAGGTCACGGGTGTCCAGGTCCGGGTGGCCAGCCAGCGGCACCCACACGGTCGGGGCGAGGAAGAGCGAGCCGATCGCGTCGGCCTCGACCCGGCGCAGGATCTCGGGAACGTCCGGCCCGGGCATGAGGTGGACGCTCGCCCCGATGGACAGGTAGGGCAGCAGGAACACGTGCATGGCGGCCGAGTGGTAGAGCGGCATCGCGATGAGCGGGTTGTCCTGCGGGGTGAAGTCGAGGGCGATGACGCACGAGACGTATTCGGCGGCCAGCGCCTGGTGGGTCATCATCGCGCCCTTGGGGCGGGCCGTCGTGCCGGAGGTGTGTGTGACATCGCCTGCGCACGAATCGTGGTTCCGTCGGACTGACATCACAGTGATCCGCCGAAACGCCACCATCGCTTTTGGAGTTCAACGCCGAGTGTTCGGCAGCGGACGAAGGAGCGTGATCGAGTTGACCTCACAGCAGGCGGCACGACAGCGGGCACGGCGCCGAGCCATGGACCGGGCGATGAGAGCACGCATCGCAGCAGCGCAAAGAGACAAGCGCGTGAGTCGCCTGGCCACCAAACTCGCGGTCACGTTGGCTCGTCGTGACGAAGCACTACAACGCTGGGACCGGCGCGTCGGTGACGTGCTCGTCGCGCTTACCCGCGGAGAGCACCTGACCCTCGACGAGGCAGTGGCCTGGTCGGGCATCACGCTCACCAAACGCGAGGCCCGCCGCATGCGCCAACTGGCCGAGAGCCAGTCCGGCGAGGCCCCCCAGAGTGACCCCGCCGAGTAGGGCAGGATCGACCCATGTCGACGTCGATCTACGAGGTGCTGGACGAGCTCGACGGGCAGGCGACCTCGAAGGCCGACAAGGGCAGCAAGCTCGAGCGGTTGATGGCCCAGTTCCTTCGCACCGACCCGGTCTACGCCGAGCAGTTCAGCGACGTGTGGCTCTGGCAGGACTGGCCGGACCGCGGCGGCAAGCACGACACCGGCATCGACATCGTCGCTGTGGACCGCCTGACGGGCGGCAACGTGGCGATCCAGTGCAAGTTCTTCGACCCGAACTCGACGATCTCCAAGCCCGACATCGACACTTTCCTCTCCGCGTCGGGCAAGGAGGGGTTCACCCAGCGGATCATCGTCTCGACGACGGACAAGTGGAACGCCCATGCCGAGGACGCGATCCAGGGCCAGCAGGTCCCCGTCCGGCGCATCGGGCTCGCGGACCTCGAGGCCTCGACGATCGACTGGGACGCCTTCGACTGGGCCACGCCCGAAGCACTACCCGTCACCGACAAGAAGAAGCTCCGCGCGCACCAACGCAAAGCCATTGAGGACGTATGCCGTGGGCTCGCCTCCGCGGACCGGGGCAAGTTGATCATGGCCTGCGGCACCGGCAAGACCTTCACGTCCCTCCGGCTGGCCGAGCAACTCGTCGGCGCTGGTGGCAGCGTCCTCTTCCTGGTCCCCTCGATCAGCCTGCTGTCGCAAACTCTGCGTGAGTGGGCCACCGAGGCCGAGGTGCCCCTCGCGTCCCTCGCGGTCTGCTCGGATCGCAAGGCCACCGCTCGCTCCAAGGCCACCAACGAGGACATTTCTGCCGTCGACCTCGCCCTCCCCTCGACGACGAACGTCGCTGTCCTCGAGTCCCGATGGACCCAGGCAGTCGGCGAGACCGACTCGATGACCGTCGTCTTCGCGACCTACCAGTCCATCGACGTCGTCGCCCAGGCCCAGAGCCAAGGCGACCTGCCCGCCTTCGACCTCATCGTCTGCGACGAGGCGCACCGCACGACGGGCACAACCCTCGCCGGCGAAAACGAGTCCGCCTTCGTGCGGATCCACGACAGTTCCTACATCCGCGGCGACAAGCGGCTCTACATGACGGCCACGCCCCGGATCTACGACGACGCCTCCAAGGCCAAGGCCGGGGAGGCCAGCGCCGTCCTCGCGTCCATGGACAACGAAGACCTCTTCGGCGAAGAGTTGCACCGCCTCGGGTTCGGTGAAGCCGTCGCCCAGGACCTGCTCGCTGACTACAAGGTCCTCGTCCTGGCCGTCGACGAGACCGCGGTCTCCCGCACCTTCCAGCTCCAACTTGCCGACGAGGGCAACGAGCTGCGCCTCGACGATGCGGCCAAGATCGTCGGCTGCTGGAACGGCCTGGCCAAGCGTGGCTCCGCCGAGCATTCTTTCGACGCCGACCCGGCACCGATGCGGCGTGCGGTCGCCTTCGCCGGCACGATCAAGGACTCCAAGCACATCGAGTCCCTCTTCGCCGAGACGGTGAGGCAGTATGCCGCGGCGCACGACCTCGACGACGCCGACGGTGACCCGGTCCTGTCCTGCGAGATCCAGCACGTCGACGGCACCTTCAACGCGCTCGAGCGCAACACCCGCTTGGACTGGCTGCGCGCGGACGTCCCTGATGGCGTATGCCGGATCCTCACCAACGCCCGTTGCCTCTCCGAGGGCGTGGACGTCCCCGCCCTCGACGCGGTCATGTTCCTCTCGCCGCGCAAGTCTGTCGTCGACATCGTGCAGTCCGTCGGCCGCGTCATGCGCAAGGCGCCGGGCAAGCAGTACGGCTACATCATCCTGCCGGTCGGCATCCCCGCCGGGATGACCCCCGAGCAGGCATTGAGGGACAACAAGCGGTATGCCGCGGTGTGGGAAGTCCTCCAGGCTCTCCGCGCGCACGACGAGCGTTTCAACGCGATGGTCAACCGGATCGAGCTGATCAAGCGCCGCGACGACAAGATCAACGTCATCGGCGTCCCCGGGCCCGATGGTCGGGGGGACAACGGCGGCGACTCCACCGGCACTCAAGGCGCCTTGGCCCTGACCTTCCTTGACGAATGGCGTGAAGCGATCTACGCGAAGGTTGTCGCGAAGGTCGGTTCCCGGCGCTACTGGGAGGACTGGGCCAGGGACATTGCCGACATCGCCCAGCGGCACATCACCCGCATCACCGCCCTGCTCGACGGTGGCAACCCCACGGTCACCGCAGAGTTTGACCGGTTCCTCACCGGCCTACGCGGCAACCTCAACGACGGCATCACTCGCGCCGACGCGATCGACATGCTGGCCCAGCACCTCATCACCAGGCCGGTGTTCGAGGCCCTCTTCGGCGGCTATGACTTCGCCGCGCACAATCCCGTCGCCCAGACCATGGAACGCATGCTGGTCGTCCTCGACGAGCACAACCTCGACGACGAGAACCACTCCCTGGAGAAGTTCTACGACTCGGTTCGCATGCGCGTCCAAGGCGTCGACACCGCCGAAGGCCGGCAGAAGTTGATCGTCCAGCTCTACGACACCTTCTTTGCCACCGCTTTCAAGAAGACTGTCGACAAGCTCGGGATCGTCTACACCCCAGTCGAGATCGTCGACTTCATTCTCCGCTCGGCTGACGATGTCCTGCGCGAGCACTTCGGTCAGGGCCTCACCGACGAGGGCGTCCACATCCTCGACGGCTTCGTCGGGACGGGCACCTTCATCACCAGGCTGCTCCAACTCGGACTCATCGAACCGAAGGATCTGGCGCGCAAGTACGCGCACGAGTTGCACGCCAACGAGATCCTGCTCCTTGCCTACTACATCGCTGCCGTGAACATCGAGACGACCTACCAGGACCTGCGCGGCGAGCTCGGCGATCCCGGCGACTACGAGCCCTTCCCCGGACTGATCCTTACCGACACCTTCCAGTCGTGGGAGGAGGGTGACACCCTAGACACCACCGTCTTTGTCCAGAACAACGAGCGCCTCGAGCGACTCAAGGCCTTGGACATCCAGGTCATCGTGGGGAACCCGCCGTACTCATCGGGCCAGGATTCCGCCAATGACGACAACGCCAACGAGTCCTACCCAACCCTCGATGGGGCGATTCGCGCCACGTATGCCGCGCGGTCGACGGCAACGAACAAGAACTCGCTGTACGACTCCTACATCCGGGCCATCAAGTGGGCATCGCTGCGAATTGCCGACCGCGGCGTCGTCGCGTTCGTGACAAACGGCGGCTGGCTCGACTCCAACACGGCCGACGGGATGAGGCTGAGTCTCGCGGATGAGTTCAGCGACATCTACGTCCTCAACCTGCGGGGTAACCAGAGGACTGCGGGTGAGCAGTCGCGCAGAGAAGGCGGCAAAGTCTTTGGCGGCGGATCCCGGGCAACCGTGGCAGTCACCGTGTTGGTCAAGGATCCGGATAATTCCGGACCGGCGCGGATCCACTATACCGACATCGGCGACTACCTCACCCGCGAGGACAAGCTCGCCAAGACCCAAGCCGCTCAACGAGTCACGGGGCTCGAACCCGTCACCCGCATCACCCCCAACGTCAGTGGTGACTGGATCAACCAACGGCGCTCAGACTTCGGCACCTTCCTTGCTCTGGGTGACAAGCGTGATGATCTGGACTCGATCTTTCACACCTATGCCTACCCTCTTCTCACTGCCCGGGATGCTTGGGTTTACGGATCCTCTGTCGGCACTGTGGGAAGCAACGTCCAGATGACCATCGCAGCTTTCAATCGTTTCGATGGCAATGACGATCCCGCAGAAATCAGTTGGTCAGAGACATTAAGGAGCCGTGCCAAACGACGCTCCACCATCCACTTCCACACCGCGGCCCTCCGATCCGCGAGCTATAGACCGTTCAACAAGCAGGTGGTCTACTTCAGTGATGAGCTGAACCACCGACGTGGATTGCTCCCAAGGCTCTTTCCGGTCGCGAAGACCAGTAATTCTGGCATTCAAGTCACGGGGATTGGGTCGACGAAACCCTTCACACCACTCTTGGTCGACGCGATTCCCGACTTAGCATTTTGGGGATCGGGGAGCAGCCAGTTTTTCGCACGGTGGCGGTACGAGAAGGTCGAGGCCGAGGAGGGGATGCTCAGTCTCGACACGGCAAACGACGATGACGCCGAGGCGATCGATGGATACCGGCGGATTGACAACATCACCGACCACGCGTTGACGACCTTCCGCGCGGCATACGGTGACCGCATCACGAAGGACGACATCTTCTTCTACGTCTACGGGCTGCTCCACTCCCCCGACTACCGGGAGACCTACGCGGCCGACCTCAAGAAGGTGCTCCCCCGCATCCCGCTCGTGACAGACCCGTGGCCCTATGTCGAAGCCGGCCGCCGACTCTCCGAGCTGCACCTCGGCTACGAGTCGGTCGACCCCTATCCCCTTGCGGGACTGGACGATCCGGCGCCGACCGGCGACGCGGCATACGACCACTTCCGCGTCGAAAAGATGGCCTTCGCCAAGGTCCGCGACCCCGAGACCAAGAAGCTCGTGGCCGACCGCTCGACGGTCGTCTACAACTCGCGGATCACGCTCAGCGGCATCCCCGAGGACGCGTACCGCTACCAGCTCGGCAGTCGCTCGGCCATCGAGTGGATCCTCGACCGCTACCAGGTCAAGGTCGACGGCGGACCCAAGGGCTCCGGAATCGTCAACGACCCCAACGACTGGTCCCGCGACGTCCGCGACCCGCGCTACATCATCGACCTGCTCGCCCGCATCGTCACGGTCAGCCTCGAGACGCTGAAGATCGTCGACGCACTCCCGCCACTCGATATCCGATCGGAGACAACATGAGCGCCGCATGGGTCGTCAGGGCAGGTCGGTACGGAGAGCGCGACGACTGGGCCTGGGAGACGGGGCACTCTGGCGGCGGGTGGATGGAAGTCCCGGATCTTTCACCGTTCACGACTCGGGCAGAGATCGAAGAGGTCATCGCCGAGACGTTCGGAACGGACTCTGCCGGCAAGGTTGCCGGCTACACGGGCCAGATGTGGGCACTCAGACACCGCATTCAGCCCGGTGACCTCCTCGTCCTCCCCATGAAGACGACTCGAGAGATCGCGCTGGGTCGAGTGACCGGCGGCTACCAGTACCTTTCGGATCAGGACGACCCCAACTGTCGCCATGTCGTGAAGGTGGACTGGCAGAACCGTGTGCCCCGTGCCGTGGTCAAGCAGGACCTGCTCTACACGCTGGGGAGTGCCATCTCAATCTTCTCGCCCAGTCGAAACAACGCTGTGGCGCGGCTGGAGCACCTGCTGGCCCACAGCGAGGACCCGGGAGCCTTGGGTGCGGGGTCGACGCCCTCAACTCCCCGGCAGCAACACGATGATGTCGTCGATGACCCGGAGTCGAAGCCGAACGTGGCCGAGGTGGCAGCAGACCAGATCACCACTCGGATCGGGGAGGAATTCTCCGGGCACGGATTTGCCCACCTCGTGGCTGAGTTGCTCCGGGCCGAGGGCTTCGAAGTGGATGAGGCTCCGCCCGGGGCCGATGGTGGGATCGACATCACCGCGGGTCGAGGATTGCTCGGGTTGGAATCACCGAAGTTGATCGTGCAGGTGAAGACGGGGCAGATCGGCTCCGAAGTCGTGGCGCAGCTCAACGGCCTCGTGAGCACGCATGGAGCCGACTATGGTCTCTTGGCGACCTGGACCGGCCTGAGCAAGCCGGCACGCGACGCTGTGAAGCACCAGAGGTTCCGTGTCAAGGTGTGGGACTCCACCGACGTCATCGATGCTCTCCAACGCAACTACGAGCGGCTGCCCGAGGACATCCGCGCCCGTGTCCCTCTGCAACGGGTCTGGATGCTCCGCGACGAGAGCTGATCGCCTGATCTGGATGGCCCGCTACTGACCTATGACGATCTCGATTGGGGCGTGATCACTGGCGTCGTGGGACTCGACGGGCTCTCGCAGGACTCGCCACGAGATGACGTGCGACTCCGTCTTGGCATCCGCGAAAACGTGGTCCAACTGGAATTGACGTCGGCCCTCGCGGAAGAAGGTCTGCACCTCATCTGCCCAATGGCGAGGCCTCGTGTCGACGTATCCCTGATCGGCGAGATTGGAGAAGAGCCGAGCGTTCTCCTGCGAGCCTGGAGAGTCGAACAGCAGTGCACTGTTGAGGTCCCCTCCACACAGGAAGGGCGACCCCGACAGGATCGGGTGCAACTCATGAGCTGCAGCCTCGATCTCCCAGATCTCGGTCTCGCTGCAGCGGGGAATGCCGTCAGTTGACGGCATCGCGTCATACCAAGGGTGGTACTTCCTCCCGATCTCGTAGACGCCCATGGCATCCGAGTGGATGCTGACTAGCCAAGGTCGTCCCCAGTCTGTCGGCTGTGCGACCGCCACCGCACCGCCAATCCGCTGCAGCCAGGGCTGGTCGGCACTGGGAGACCAGGCTCGATACCCACCCTCGCGCACGAGAACGGCACACCCGTGCTTCTTGTACTTGCCTTTGAAGATGACCGAACCCCAGCTCGACAGGTGCTCCTCGAGGGGGACGACCTCTTGAACAAGCGCTACGTCTGCATCCTGATCGTTGAGCCACCGCCAAGCCCGCTCGTGGCGTTCACGGCTATAGCCGTAGGCAGCAGCCATGTTCCAGCAGATGAGCTTCACGCCGTCAGAGTACGAGAGCCTCGAATGCTTGCGAAGGTCATTGATCCGCCAAGCTGAGACCGTCGCTTTCGGATGACGAAGGAGGGCTTGCCATGACACTCAAGACCCGTCGTCAGTTCGAAACCCTCGCCCGCGCCGCCGAGCGCACCGGGCTCAGCACCAGGACATTGCGCCGACGCATCGCTGCCGGCGACCTCGTTGCCTACCGGAACGGTCCGCGCGTCATCCGTCTCGACCCGGATGACGTCGACCGGCTGATGATCCGCATACCCACGGCTGGATGATGCGATTACGGCACGGTGTGTGATGTTCGCGTCCGGCCAGCCATGTCACTGCGAGTTGGGATAGTTCACTCATGCGCGTGGGGATCTACATCGATGGCTACAACCTCTATTACGGCGGCCGAGGCATCTGCGGCCGCGGTGTCGCCGGATGGCGGTGGCTCGACCTGCGCGCAATGCTGGAGGCCGTCATCGCCGCGCAGTCGCCATGGTCGGCAGTGGTCGGCAGTCGTGTGGTGTTCTGCACAGCGAGGATCCGCGGTCGTGACGACGTCAGCAGCCAACGCGACCAGGACACTTATCTAAGAGCGTTGGTCCAACACGGTGCCGTGGACGTGATCGAGTACGGGAACTACGTGGCACGGACAGCCACGGCTCCGCTGGCCACGGCTGATCGCCGCGGCCGACCCGTCCTCACGGAGGCGAACTGGCCCCTGATGGTTCGAAACGCGCAAGGGTCCGACGTTGCCCACGCGACCTTCATGGCCTCTGTCGCGCGGCGCGAAGAGAAGGGCAGCGACGTCAACGTCGCAAGTCACATGCTGGTCGACGTCCTCGGCGGCGACGTCGACGCTGCCGTCGTCATCAGCAATGACAGTGACCTCAAGATGCCCGTTGGCGTTGTCCGTCAGCACGTGCCGCTGGGGCTGATCAACCCGACGAAGGGCTATCCCGCGGGGGCTCTCAACGCTGACTCCACGACTGGAGTCGGCGCCCACTGGTGGTACCAACTCACGGCTTCGGATTTCACGAACCACCAGATGCCGACCACGATAGGCCGACTCAGCAGACCTATCGGCTGGTGATACGAAAAAACCCGGCCCCAGAGGGGCCGGGCGGTATGGGGCAACTCTACACCCCCGCGCGCGCCGCCGGCGGCCGCTTGCCCCTACGATCGGTGGCGAAGACCCCGGAACGATCCCTGGCGGAAGCCACATCGCCGGGGTTTCGTCACTCGTGGGCGCTAGGCTCACAGTGGCACGCCACGCGTAGCGCCCGAAGGGCTGTGAGCCTAGCGCCCACGACCTTCACGCTGCTTCGCCCACTTCTTGGCAGCCTTGGACATCCGGGCCGCGATCTCGGCGTCCCTCCCCCGTGCAACGTGTTGGTAGCGCAGCGCCATCTGCGGAGTGGAGTGCCCGATCCTCGCCATGAGTTCGGCAAGAGTCGCACCCGACTGTGCCGCGAGAACGGCTCCGGTATGCCGCAGGTCGTGCACGCGCAGGTCGGGGCGGCCAGCGGCCAACCGAGCCTTCAACCAGTGTCGTCGCAGCGTATTCGTATGCACCTGCACATCGGGATCTTTGACGGACGGGAAGAGCAGCGCTTCGCGACCGAGCGCGACATGCTCCTTGAGATGCTGCTCGAGGATCGGCAACAGGTGTGGAGGCACCGCGATGTCCCGGACCCCCGCGATGTTCTTCGGTTTGCCGACTGTGACCTCCTTGCCGACGCGGACGACTCCGCGATTGACGTGGATGGTCTTGGCCTTGAGATCAACGTCCTTGCGACGAAGTTCCGAGACCTCACCGAACCTGAGGCCACACCACGCGCCGATGAGCACCAGGGCGCGATACGGCGCAGGGATCTTTTCCAGCAGCACCTCGAGCTCGCCAAGGGTGGCCGGCTCGATCGACCGGACGCGCTTGGCCGAACCAGCGCCGCGCACTCGACAGGGGTTCGAGGCGAGGATCTCGTCGGTGACCGCTGTCGACAGAATCGAGCGCAACAGGCTGTAGGTGTGCGCCCGCTGGGTCGGCCGGCTCGAATCCAAGCCGCTGTGCCACGTCCTCACCACTTGCGGGGTGATATCCCGAAGGGACACCTCCCCGAAGGCGGGCAGGATGAACCGATCGAGGAGTCGCCGATACAGCGCCCTGGTCCGCGGCTTGAGCTCCCTCTGCTCGAGCCACGCCTCGGCATACGGCCCGAACATCTCCGTCGACCGCACGACCTTCGCCCGACGCGACTTGCTCGGCGACCACTCGTCGTTCTGCATGAGTCGCCGCTCGGCCGCGAGCCAGGCCTCGGCATCGACTTTGGCCTCGAACGTCGACGGAGCTCGATGGAAGGCCTGGTCGGGCCCCATGTAGTAGGCCTGCCAGCGACCGTTGGCCCGCTTGCGGATGGTCCCGAAGTCCCGCTTGGCCCTCGTCATCGCGTGCCACCGGCGGACACAAGAGGACATAATTGGGGCATAACTAGGGACATTTCGTGTCCGCTTGTGCCCTGTCCTCTCACGCGCTAGATTTTACGTCACCGCAGGTCAGATGCCTACGGTGCAGGTCGAAGCACTAGAGCCAAATGAGCGCGTGAACAGTTCAAATCCTGTCACCCCGACCAGTCGGCTCTTGAGGGCTCTGACCTGGCGGTCAGGGCCCTTCTGCTTGGCTCCCGGCCGGCAGGACGAGGCGGAAGGTGACGCCGCCCTGGGGAGGCGACAGCGCGGCATACCGCCCGCCGTGCGCGGTGACGATGCCCGCGACGATGGCCAGCCCGAGGCCGGTGCCGCCGCCGGCCCGCCCTTGCGAGACCCGCGCGAACCGGTCCCAGACCCGCGCCAGCTCCTCCGGCGGGATGCCGGGGCCGTCGTCGCTCACCTCGATCACCACCTCGCCTCCGGTGGCGTATGCCGTGAGCCGCACCGCGGCCGTGACCGGGGTGTGCCGCAGGGCGTTCGTGCCGAGCGCCATGACGGCCTGGGTGAGCCGCTCCTCGTCGGCGACGAGGCGCACACCGGCCGCGGCCTCGACGGTCACCAGCCGCTCGGGTTGGGCCACCTGCAGGTCGGAGGCGACGTCGTCGAGCATCTGGCGCACGTCGACGGGCCCGAGGTGGCGGGTGGCCCGGTCGAGGGAGGTGAGGGTGAGCAGGTCCTCGACGAGCCGGTGCATCCGGGTTGCCTCGGCGCGAATCCGTCGCAGCGCATCGGCGGTGTCGGGGTCCTCGACCCGGCCGGCGTGGAGCTCGGCATAGCCACGCAGGGTGGTCAGTGGGGTGCGCAGCTCGTGCGAGGCGTCCGCGACGAACTGGCGCATCCGGTCCTCGGAGTCACGCGTCGCGTCGAGCATGGCGTTGAGCGCGTCGCCGAGGTGGGCAGCCTCGCTGCCCTCGGGCGCGTCGGGGATGCGCCGGTCCCGCTCCCCCGCCGTGATCGCGTCCGCCGCCTGCGTCATCTCCCGGATCGGCGCCAGCCCGAGGCGGCGCACCCATACGACGATGGCGCCGACCACGAGCAGCACCGCCGCGCCCGCGAGCGCCAGGGTCAGGGCGAGCCGCCCCATCGCGGCATCGGCCCGCTGGGTCGGGACCGCGACGACGAGCAGGGTCCCGCCCTTGAGGGTGCCCGTCGCCACCCGCACCCGCGGCGCGTCCCCGGCCGTCGTCGAGCGCCCGACCGGCACCCGAAGGGCCTCGCCCGGGGCGACCCGCGGCAGCAGGCCCGGGTCGCTGGCCGGTGCGAGCACGGTCGTCACCGCGCCGGTGGGTGCCACGGTGCCGATCCACACCTCGCTGAGCACCCCTCCGCGCGCGCCGGCCGCCGCCCGCTCCGCGAGGGACAGCGTCGCCTGCGGTCGCGCGACGAGGGCGGCGACCTGGGCGTCGAGCTGGCGCGTGACATACCGGCGCTGGCTGAGCAGCACCAGGCCGCCCGCGACGACGAGGGTGACGAGCAGGGCCGCGACCGCGACGGCGAGCCGCCGCTGGAGGGTCATGACGTCGGCTCGCGCAGCGCGTAGCCCACGCCGCGCACGGTGTGGATGAGCGCCGGCCCTCCGGGGGCGGCGGCCTCGAGCTTCTTGCGCAGGGTGCTGACGAAGGACTCGACGATCGCCGACTCCCCCGCGAAGTCGTAGTGCCACACCCGGTCGAGCAGCTGCGCCCGCGTCACGACCCGGCCCGCGTTGCCGAGCAGGCAGCGCAGCAGGGTGAACTCGGTGGCCGTCAGGTGCACCTCGGTCGCGCCGCGCCACACCTGGTGGGCGTCCTCGTCGAGGACGAGGTCGGCGACGGCCAGCCGGTGCGACTCCTGCCGGGCCGCGCCGCGACGGGCCAACGCGAGCTGCACCCGGGCCGTCACCTCCTCCAGGGCGAACGGCTTGACGATGTAGTCGTCGCCACCGCTCGTCAGCCCGCGCACCCGGTCGGCCGTCTCCGAGCGCGCGCTGAGGAAGAGCACCGGCGCGTCAATCCCCCTGCCCCGCAACCGCTTCAGCGTCTCGAAGCCGTCGAGGTCGGGCAGCATCACATCGAGCACCACCGCATCGGGCGGGTATGCCGCGGCGTCGGCGAGCGCCTCCACGGCAGTTCCGGCGATACGCACCTCAAGGCCGGCCAGGCGAAGGGCCGATGCGACCAGGTAGGAGATGTTCTCCTCGTCGTCGACGACGAGGACGCGGGCCGCGCTGGGAAGGGCGGCGGGCGGCATAGGCCCCACTCTGGCACGGCGGCACGAGGGAAGGCTCGGGGTTTGCTGGAGAGTTCCTGTGGGTCGGAGAGGCCATCCGCAGAAGATCGCCAGCCGTCCTTGGACCCCTCGCGAGGTGGCCACCGGAGAGTCGGTGCTGTCCATCCCGGGCCCAGCGAAGGGCCCGGCACCCACTGAATGAAAGGCCACCCCCATGTCCGCTCGTTCCGCCCTCGCCGCCGGCGCCCTCGTCGCCGTCTCCTTCACCGGGCTCGCCATCGCCGTCGGCGGCTCCGCCACCGCGGCCACACCCCAGGCGTCCTCCGCCCTCGGCGTCGTCTCCGCGGCGGCCGCGACGACGACCGACACGGCCGCGCCGAAGCTCGGCTGGCGCTGGTGGGCCGGGCTGAGCAGCGACCAGCAGCAGTGCCTGGCCAAGGCCGGCCTGACCCGCCCGGCCTTCCCGCTCACCGATGCCGAGAAGGCTGCCGTCCAGACCGCGGTCCGCGACGCCGCCCAAGGCTGCGGCATCACCCTGCCCACGGGTGAGCGCGCGGCCGCGCTCAGGACCTGGTGGGAGGGACTGACCGACGCCCAGCGCACCTGCCTCAAGGACGCCGACGTGACCCGCCCGCTCGGCCCGCTGACGGCGGCGGAGCGCAAGGCCGTTCGCGAGAAGGTGACCGCCGCCGCCACGTCCTGCAACGTCACGCTGCCGACGTCGGGCGCCAAGGCCTCCGGGGGCAGCGGCTCCTGAGCGCGGCGACAACGCCGGGCGGCGGGCCCCGGGGCGGGCCCGCCGCGCGTCACGATGCACCCCGTGGACCAGTCCCTGCGCGGGCGCCTCGAGCGACGGATCGGCCTGCTCCGGGACCGCTACGCCGGCGCGATGTGGCAGCGCGTCATGCACCGCGACCTCGCCGCCCACTCGCTCGCGCTCGCCGCCCAGCAGGTGCTGAGCAACCGCTCGAGACTGATGACGACGAAAACGTCTTCCAGCCCGAACAGCACTGACGTACTGTCGATCATGCTCGTGGCCTCGTTGCTGCTGACGGAGTAGAGACCAACAGCATGACTGGGGCCACGAGCCCCCTCAGGTCAGGGCACCCCGCTCAAAGTCGAAGAGCCCCCAAACTGGCTCATCACAATCCAGGGTGTAGGCGGGACCTTGATCCAAGGGTCGCCGGGGATGATGCTGCCGAGACCGCCGTTTGGTGACGCCTCTGGTTGGTCATTCACGGGGGGGTGAGTATTCGGCATTTCGGTCGACTGCGTCGTACACCTGTTGGCCGATCGGTGATCGCAGTTCCTCGGCGATGTGTCCCAGTAGGCCGGCAGAGCGTGCAACCAGGGAGACGCCTCGGGTCAGGTGTGGAGGGATGCCGATGTCCGCAAGCGCTGCTCCGCAGACTCCGGCTCCGTTGACTGGCAGTCGCCGACCCAGGAACTTCCGATGTATCCGGTCGATGGCCTCGAGGAGCCGCAGGCTGTTTCCGAGCACACCCGCCTCCGCGGCGATTCTGGACAGCACCGGAGTACGTGGGTCGCCATCCTTGTGCACTGGATGGCCCAGCCCGGGTACGAACAGACTCTGCTCGACACGGGTGCGGATCAACTGGGTCTCCCGCTTTCGGCCGGAGCGGGACGACCGGCTACTTCACGCAGGGGATCCCCGAGCCCTGCAGCTCGGTGAGCGCGGTGGGCGGCGGACCCGAGACGCCTCCACCGGTCGCGTCGACCGGAGCAGCCGCCGAACCAGAGGGTGCCGGGGATGATGCCGGTGCGGCCGTCGGCCCCAGCCCGCTCGGTGCGGTCCAGCCCGACCCGATGGTCAGCACCATCGTGCCGGCGCTCAAGGAGGTGTCCTCGCGGGGCGTCACCCCGCCCAGATAGGTCGCGAGCGCCTTGGCGCGGTCGGCGTCGCCGGCGGCATACGCCAGCGACGACGCCTCGGTTGCGGTCCCGGTCGATGCCTTGCCGCGGGTGAAACCCTTGGCGGCGAGGCCGTCGAGCACGGCCTTTGCCGCCCCATCTCGTCCGGAGGCGTTGACGACGTCGAGGGTGATGCCGGCACCGTTGATGGACGGTGTCGGGGTCGGTGAGGCCGGCGCGGCCGAGGTCGGTGTGGGCGGGTTGAGCTGCTCCTTGACCGTCGCGCGGATCGCTGCGAGATCGACGACGTTGACGTCCTGGCCGTCGACGTTGTCGAAACTGGCCACCGGCAGGGTGAAGAAGCTGAGGTTGCCACCCTGGAGGGTGTTCGCGGTCTTGGCCAGCGTGATCGGGTCGAGGCCGCTGTCGATCGCCGTGTTGCGCTGGGCAACGTCGACGATCCCGTTGATCTTCACCGGGTTCGTGAGGGTCGAGCTCTGCTTGAGCTGGGTGAGCAGCGAGACGATGAAGGCCTGCTGGCGGCGGGAGCGATCGAGGTCGGTGAAGAGCAGCTTGGAGTTGGAGGTGTCGCGCCGCTGGCGGACGAAGGACACCGCCTGTTGGGCGTTGATCTGCTGCTCCCCCGCCTTGAAGTCGGCCCCCGAGTAGGTGTCGACCGTGTCCTCCTTGACGCACACCGTGATCGGCTGGACGACCTGGGCGATCTCGAAGAAGGCCACCATGGTGACCTCGACGAAGTGGTCGATGGAGACGTCGAGGAACTTCTCGACCGTCGCGATCTGGGCCTTGCGCGCCGCATCGCGCGATTGCTTGTGACGATCCTCCGCCGACAAACCGGCCTGGTTGACCAGCCGTCTGTTCTCCTGGTCGAAGGCCAGGCCGTAGGCGGTCTTGATCTTTCCCTTGCACACCCCGTCCGGGCACCCGGCCAGGTCGACATAGTCGTCACGGGGGATGGAGAAGGCGACCGCGCGCGAGCCATCGGCGGGGATGTGGACATACATGAGCACGTTCGCGTTGAGTCCGCCGTCGGTGGCGTCTCCGGCCTGCAGTGCTTCGTAGAGCTCCGGCGACAGGGGCTTGCCGTTCATGTCGAGGCGGCTGTCCAGACCCATGAGCAGGATGTTCATCTCCTCTCCGGTGGCCTTGCCCTCGAGGATGTCCGAGCGCTGGATGCCGAAGCCCAGACGCGCGACCTGCCACACGGCATACCCGGCAATGACGAGGACCACGGCGACCACGGCGCCGATGACGGTGCGCGCCAACCGGCGTCCACGAGACCGGCGAGGCGGCGGCGAGCCGGGTCGGCGCCCACCGGAAGAAGACCCCGACGACTGGACCCGCTGCTGCGGAATCCGCTGCTGCGGAATCCGCTGCTGCGGGACGCGGCGAGGCGGTCCGTCCCCGGGTCTGCGGGGGCTGGGCGGACCGGGCGGGCCGGGAGGTCGGGTCACCGGAGCAGTGTCGCGCAACGCGCTGTCCGCGTCTGCAAAACCACGCCGCCGGGTCTCCAACGCGTGGCACCACGGCCGCTGATGACGGGGGTACTGAGATTCGGCGCGGCGTTCCGGTGGCGGTCACGGTGGCGCGGGCACTACTCCGATCTCACGCTTGCGGAAACGCTTTCACACGGATGAGCGACGCGCGCCCCCGACGCTGAGGAACCCCACCCAGGGCTGGTACTCCAACCACAGCATCTGGCCGACGGGGTACGCGCCGCAGACCACGAAGACGAAACTGACCAAGGCCCAGGAAAACGCGCTCAAGGCGCTCATCCCCGTCCTGGACAGCTGCAATCAGGGCCTCACCGGACCGGGCCACTGCGCCTGATCCGCACCGCTCTTCCGGAACTTCACTATTGGTGGGTTCCGGGGGCACGTATGCCGTGGGCCCACCTCGCGAGGTGGGCCCACGGCATACGTGATGGTGGGGGTGGTCAGCCTTGGCCGAGGGACGCCTTGAGCTCGGTGAACCACGCGACGGAGGTGTCGAACTTCTTGTGCCCCTTGATCCGGGGGAACTCGATCGCGCGCAACTCGTCGCCCTGCTCCTCGTCCTGCCCGACGACGCCCGACACCCCGGCCAGGGCGGAGTCGACGGCAAGGTCGGTGCAGCGCTTGATGAGGGCGAGGTCCTCGTCGTTGGAGGCGGCGGAGCGGGAGAAGTAGCCCGACTTCTGGACCATCGTCTTCTCGGCGCCCACGAGCGCGGCGAACTGCTTGGCGAACCAGGCGCCCGGGTTGATCTTGTCGATCTGCACGTGGCCGAAGGGGTCGATCGGGACATCCTCCCCGGCGGCCTTCATCTCCTCGACGATGTCGGCGACACCGGCGCCCTCACTGAGGAAGATGTTGACGCACCCGATCTCGTCCATGACGGTCTTGAGGCGCGCCGCCTCGGCCTTGAGGTCGATGTGGTCCTCGGGCACGAAGACGGCGTGGACGTCCCAGCAGCGGGGGTCGTTGCCGAAGCCCTCGACGAACCGCTGCTCGCCGACCCACTGGTGGTAGCGGCGAGCCGTCTCGGCGGTCAGCCAGCCGCAGTTGCGGCCCATGACCTCGTGGACGATGAGCATCCGCGGGTTCGAGGAGTGCTCGGCGATGATGTTCTGCGCGAAGATCGAGCCCTGCTCGGCCGCGGTCCACGCCCCGAGGGACTGACGGATCGGCACGACGTCGTTGTCGATCGTCTTGGGCAGGCCGACGACCGTCAGTTCGTAGGCGTTCTCATGGAGGTATGCCGCGAGGTCGGCTGCCGTGGTGTTGGTGTCGTCACCGCCGATCGTGTGCAGGACGTCGACACCGTCCTTGGTGAGTTGTTCGGCCGCGACGTGGAGCGGGTCCTGACCCTCCTGGACGAGCCCGCGCCTGACGCAGTCGGCGACATTGGTGAGCTTGACGCGCGAGTTGCCGATCGGGCTGCCACCGTGCTGGTGGAGCAGGTGTGCCTGCTCACGAACGGCCGGGGTGACCTCCACCGAGCGGCCGGTGAGCAACCCGGCATACCCGTCGAGGTAGGCGATGATCCGCACGTCCGGGGCGACCTGGCTGTAACGCTCGATGAGGCCACCGACGGCGGAGGAGAGACAGGGGGCAAGGCCGCCAGCGGTGAGCATGGCGACGGTCTTCACGGTCATGTCCCAAGCCTAACGAGGTCGGCGCGCGAGGCGTCGGGAGGTCCGGTTCACGACGAACCACCCCTTGCGTCCGCGTCTTGCGTGGCCATGGCAACGGAAGACGCGGACGCAAGGTCAGGCCAGGAGCTCGGCCCGGATCAGTTCGGCGGTCTGCAGCATGTTGAGGGCGGCACCCTTGCGCAGGTTGTCGCCGGAGAGGAAGAGGTCGAGCGTCTGCGGCAGGTCCGCCATCTGCCGGATGCGCCCGGCAAAGCGGGGATCGGCGCCGACGACATCGTTCGGGGTCGGGAACTCGGCATGCTCGGGGTCGTCGAGGACGACCACGGCCGGGCACTCGACGAGCGCCTGACGCGCCTTGCCGACGTCGATCCGGTTGGCGAAGCGGGCATGGACGTTGATCGAGTGACTCGAGACCACGGGGACCCGCACGCAGGTCGCCGACACGCGAAGCCCCGGCAGACCGAGGATGCGGCGGGTCTCCTCGCGCACCTTGACCTCCTCGCTGGTCCACCCGTCGTCGGCCAGATGCCCGACCATCGGCAGGACATTCATGGCCAGCGGCCCGGGGAAGACGCTCTCACCGAGTTCGTGCTCGATGAGTCGGCGGATGTCGCCGGGCCGTTGCCCCAGCGTGCGGTCCCCGGACACGACCTCGATCTCGTCATAGAGGCGCGCGATCCCCTTGCGGCCCAGCCCGGAGGCGGCCTGGAGGGTGGTGACGACGAGTTCCTCGAGTTGCCAGCCGGCGTGCAGGGTGGCAAGGGCGTCGATCATCGTCATGACCGTCGCCCCCGGATTGGCGATGATCCCCAACGGCCGGTCCTTGGCCCGCTGCGGGTTGACCTCGGTGGCCACGAGCGGCACCTCTGGGTTGCCCCGGAAGACCGGGGAGTTGTCGATGACGACAACACCTCGCCCCGCGGCATACCGAACCCAGTGGTCGACCACGGGAGGGGGGATGTCGACGACGGCGACGTCGACGTCGTCGAAGAACTCCTCGGTCAACGCCTCGACGACCAGATCACGACCGCCGACCGTGATCGCCTGGCCGACGTCCTCACTCGAGGCGGCCAGTTTGACCCGGTCCCACACCACAGCGCGCGTCGGCAACACCTGGAGCAGGACTCGCCCGACGGCGCCGGTGGCCCCGACGACGGCAAGCGTCATGGGGCGCGGCAACGCTGCGGCGGGGGTCATCATTCGGGCAACGCCCGCGCTCAGCGACCGGTTCCCGCGTAGACGACGGCCTCACCGGAGTCGGAGTCCAGGCCGAACGCGGAGTGCACGGCCCGCACGGCCTCGGCCAGTCGCTCCTCGCGCGTGACGACAGAGATCCGGATCTCCGAGGTCGAGATCATCTCGACGTTGACCCCGGCGTCGGCGAGTGCCTTGAAGAAGGTCGCCGAGACACCAGTGTTGGTGCGCATCCCTGCCCCGACGAGCGAGAGCTTGCCGATCTGGTCATCGAACTGCAGCGAGTGGAACCCGACGGTCGGCCTGATCTCCTCGAGCGCCTTGAGCGCCGTCTTGCCGTCGCCCTTGGGCAGCGTGAAGGAGATGTCGGTCAAACCGGTCTCCACGGCGGAGACATTCTGGACGATCATGTCGATGTTGAGGCCGGCGCGGGCGACGGCCTCGAAGATCGCGGCCGCCATGCCGGAACGGTCCGGCACACCGACGACGGTGACCTTGGCGTCACCCGGGTCGTGCGCGACGCCGGCGATGATCGGTGCTTCCACGGTCTCTCCTTCTGCGGGGTCCACGACGATGGTGCCGATCTTGTCGGTGAAGGTCGAGCGCACGTGGATGGGGATGTTGTAACGGCGCGCATACTCGACGCAGCGCAGGTGCAGGATCTTGGAACCGCCGGCGGCCAACTCGAGCATCTCCTCGGCACTGAGCCGGTCCAACTTGCTCGCGCGCGGCACGATCCGCGGGTCGGCGGTGAAGACGCCGTCGACATCGGAGTAGATCTCGCACACCTCGGCCTTGAGCGCAGCCGCCAGCGCCACCGCCGTCGTGTCCGAGCCGCCGCGACCCAAGGTGGTGATCTCCTTGGTGTCCTGGCTGACGCCCTGGAAGCCCGCGACGATGACGATGTGACCGTCATCGAGCGCACTGGTGATCCGCCCGGGCGTCACGTCGATGATCTTGGCCTTGCCGTGCTCGGCACTGGTGATGACGCCCGCCTGCGAGCCGGTGAACGAACGCGCCGAGAATCCCAGGTCCGAGATCGCCATCGCCACCAGCGCCATCGAGATCCGCTCACCGGCGGTCATCAGCATGTCGAGTTCGCGCGGCGGCGGCAGCGGGCTGACCTCCTGGGCCAGGTCGAGCAGTTCGTCAGTCGTGTCCCCCATCGCGGAGACCACGACGCACACATCGCTTCCGGCGCGCCTGGTCTCAGTGATCCGTCGCGCGACTCGCTTGATGCTCGCGGCGTCGGCGAGCGACGAGCCACCGTACTTCTGGACGACGATGGGCACGACTCAGCACTCCTGGAGGTGATGGTTGTGTCCGAGAACGGACCGATCCAGCATAACGAGCGGCCCGGCACGCGGACTCGACGCCCACATGCCGGGCCCACACGCCCTCCCGCGTATGCCGCGGGGCCAGGTCACCGGTGGACGACCACCGGGGTGCCCAATGGAGCGAAGTCGTAGACCTGCTTGGCCACGCTGACCGGGAGGTTCACGCAGCCGTGCGAGCCCGAGTAGCCGAACGAGGAGCGCCAGGGCGCACCGTGCAGGGCGTAGCCTCGGTGGAAGTACGTCACCCAGGGGACGTCCTTGGCCTCGTAGTTGGTGCCATCGGCGTTCGCCCCGCGCATCGTCTGCACGGCGTACTTGAGGTACACGCGGTAGGTCCCGGTCACGGTCGGGGTCTCGCTGCCGCCGTCGACGACCGAGATGGGCCCGAAGGCGGGAGCCGCGCCGACATAGGCGGTCATCGTCTTGTTGGCGAGGTTGACGTCGATCCACTTCTCGCCGTCGGCGGCCTGGTAGGCGAGGTTCTGGGCGCCGTCGGCGATCTTGCGCTCGGTCCACGTGGCCTGCACGACCGTCGTCGTGAAGGCTTCCTGCGCGCCCTGTCCGGCGGTCAACTTGGCGGCGAGCGCCTCGGCCACCTGCTGGGCGTTGCCCACGTCGACGCCGTCCTTGGCCTTGGTGACCACGGACAGGACTGCGCCCTGGGAGTTGACATTGCGCACGCCCTTGACCGGCTTGACGGTCACCGACCCCGCCTGCTTGGTGACCCACTCGCCGATCTTGGCGGCGTCCACGATCGGCGCCGTCGGGGCGCCGTCCTTCTCCCCCACCGTGACCCAGGCGGCCTTCTCCTGCTCGGTGGCAGTGAAGGTCTTGCCCTCGGCCGTGATGGTGACCGGCGCCATGACGATCGCATTGGCCTGATCGGCGATCGCCTGGGCGGACTCGGTCGAGACAGCCGCGGGCAGGTCGATGATCTTCGCGTTGGCGGTGGCCGCGACCAAGTCGGTGGCCGCCTTCTTCACGACGTCCTGGAAACTGGCAGGGTCGATGGTCTTGCCCGCCACGGCGGGGGTCACGGTGAAGGCGCTGGCGCCCTCCGCCCGGATCACCTTGGCGTTGGCTGCCGGCGTTCCATCGGTGGAGGCGAGTTCGGCGACATAGGAGTCCATGACCTGGGGGTCGAAGGTCGAGACGACGCCGACCGACCGATCGGTCGTGAGGGCCTTGACGTAGGAGGAGAGCTGGGAGTTCTCGTCGAAGACCCGCGCCACGGTCGCGTCGACATCGACCGTGTAGCCCAGGTCGGCCAAACTGACGGTCGTCCTCTTGGAGGGCGTGGCCACGGTGATCTTGGTGTCGGCGACCCGCTGGCGCAGGGAGGTGGCCAGCTCAGCGCGGGTCTGACCGCTGACCTGCACGCCGGCCAGCGAACTGCCCGGCAGGGCACGGTCCTGGTAGTGCGCGGCGTACGCCGTGGCCGCCCCACCCACGGCGATGGCCAGCGTCGCCGTGGTGGCGACGAGCACCCTCGTCAACTTCTTCACTGTGCGTTCCCTCCCGAGGCCGGCGGCACCTCGAGCCGCAGACAAAGCCCCTATATCATGCCTCAGGATCAGGGGGGCGCGAAACTGCCGCCATCTTGCGGACTGGCGCAACGCCGTCCTGCCACTCACCGATTGAGGGCGTCGAACTCCGCCTCGGCGACCGTGTCGGGGTCGGCATCGAGTCGGACATGCGCCACGACGGAGTGGATGACCCGCAGCGCCATCGCGCCGCGCTCACCCCACCCCGACAGATAACTGAACTGCCACCACCACAGGGCCTCGTCGATGTCTCCGCGCTCGTGGTGCGAGAGGCCGTGGGCCAGAGCCTCGGCGACATCCACGAGGTCACCGACGAGGGTGCCGCTGGCCGGAGTCGGATCCGTGACCGGGTCGGTCACGTCCGCATAGTCGTCGAGACCCTCGAAAATGATCGCGAGCCCGGCGCGCAAGTGCTCCATTTCGGCGTCGGGACCGCTGTCGGGTTCGAACCGCTCGGCCGGCAGCACGTCGACGATGGCGCCGAGCCGCGCGCCCATGAGGAGCACCTGCGAGAGCGCGAGAAGGGTCAGCGGGAGAGCCGCGTCCGGTGCGGCACCCTCGGCCACATCGGTCAGGGTGCGCAGGTAGATGCGCGCATCCTGGGCACAGTCGTCGGCAAACGCGGACAGATCCTCAGACATGCACGAGTGTCCTTCCCTCGAAGGCCCGCCCCAGGGTGACCTCGTCGGCATACTCCAGGTCCCCGCCCACAGGCAGCCCTGAGGCCAGGCGGGTCACCTTCAGGTCCATCCCCTTGAGGAACCGGGACAGGTAGGCCGCGGTCGCCTCACCTTCGAGATTGGGGTCGGTCGCGATGATGACCTCGGTGACCTCACCGCTGGCCAGACGGGTCATCAACTCGGTGAAGCGCAGATCGCCCGGACCGATGCCGTCAATCGGGCTGATGGCGCCACCGAGCACGTGATAGGTGCCGCGGAACTCGCGGGTCCGCTCGATGGCCACGACATCCTTGGGCTCCTCGACGACGCAGATGGCGCTCTGGTCGCGGCGCTGGTCGGCACAGACCCGACAGAGCTGGCTCTCGGCGACGTTGAAGCAACGCTCGCAGTAGCGGACCTTCTCCTTGACGGCGAGCAGGACGTCGGAGAGTCGCTCGACGTCCTGGGGATCGGCCTGCAGGAGGTGGAAGGCAATCCGTTGCGCGCCTTTGGGACCGATGCCCGGCAGTCGGCCGAGCTCGTCGATCAGGTCCTGGACCGCGCCTTCATACACCCGCCCAGCGTATGCCGTGACCCCGACAACCGCCCGGCGCCGCGCGAACCGAGGATGGCCGGGTCCGAGGCCGCGTCAGACGCCGATCGCGGGATCAGAGCCCGGCGGCAACTCGTTGTAGGCGTCGACCCGCTCCTGACCGGAGAGGGTCGCGATGGCCAGCATGATCTCGTCGGTGAGCTCGCGACGGGCGCGGCCAGCGGGCATCGCGGCATACCTCTGCGGGGAGATGGGGGTCCCGAAGGCGACCCGGACCTTGGCCAGCGACGGGAGTTTCGCCCCGACGGGTTGCACCTTGTCGGTGCCGACGAGCCCGACCGGGACGACGGGGACCCCGGCGGTCAGGGCAAGCCAGGCCACGCCGGTGCGTCCGCGGTAGATCCGTCCATCGCGCGAGCGTGTGCCCTCGGGGTAGATCCCGAAGGCCCGACCCTCGCGCAGCACCTCGAGCGCGAGTTCCAAAGACTCCTGGGCGGCGCGGGAGGAGTGCCGGTCGACCGGGATGGCCTGGGAGCCGACGAAGAAGCCTCGGCGGATGGCGCCACTGACCCCCGTGCCGGTGAAGTAGTCGGACTTGGCCAGAAACGACACCGGCCGAGGACTCGCGATCGGGATCGCGAAGGAGTCGATGAAGGAGAGGTGGTTGCTTGCGAGGATGACGCCGCCGGATCGCGGGATGTTGTCACGTCCGGTGATCGTCGGTCGCCACAGGCCCTTGGCGAGCGGGACGGTGATCGCCTTGCCCACGGCGTAGAAGACGGTCATGACAGCTCGTCCTTGATGATCGTGCCGCCGAGAATGCGCTCGACGACGGGTATGCCGACCTCACCGAGGGCCTCGATGTCCTCGTCATCGGCGCTGACCGCCGAGTCGTCGGCGACATGGGTTTCGGGGTCCGGCGTGCGGGCCGCCTCGACGCGGGCGCGCTCGAGAGGCGTGAGCTCGTCGTCCTCGGGCGGCTCGGGCTCTTCAGGGGGTGGCTCGGGATCAGCCGTGGCCCAGGACGGAGCGGTGCCCTGGTCCCCGGGAGCCCGGGACCAGGTCGGCCCCTCGCCGTTCGGTGCGTTGGCGGGTGCCGCGGGCCGGTGCCGCGGTGGGGTCTGGGGTTGGCGCCGAGGATGAGGAGCGGTCGCCGCGGGCGGCGCCGGAGGCGCGGGAGGCTCGGGAGGCTCGGCGGTCACCGTCGGGGCCAGGATCGGTGCGACCCTCGTCGCGGGGGCGCCGCCTTCGCCGGTCCCGTCCAAGGCGACGGCTTCGATGCGCACGTCGACCCCCAGGACGTCGATGAGCGCCTGTCGGACATGCTCGGTGCGGCCGCCGCTGCGGAAGGCATTGAGGAGCCCGCCCGTCGCCGTGCCGAGCACCAGCCGCTCGCCGTCGTAGTCGAGGACCTGGGCGTTCTGGCTGACGAAGGTCCAGGTGCCGCGGGAGGTCTCGAAGATCTTGGCGAGCACGTCGGGCCACGCGCGGCGGATCGCGGCGGCGTCGAGGCCGCCCGGGCCCTTGGAGGGTGAGGGGGCCGACGCGGCTCCACCGCTTGCGTCCGCGTCGGGCGCGCCCATGGCGACGGATCCCGCGGACGCAACGGGGTCAGGGGCGCGTGCGTCCGCGTGGGGCGCGCCCATGGCGACGGAACTCGCGGACGCAACGGGTGCGGTGGCCCGCGGGGCCACGGGAGCCTCGGTGGTCAGGGGGGTCAGGGGGGCCGCGGAGGTGGGAACGCCGCCGACGTCGAGGCGACGCTCGAGCCGGTCGAGGCGCGCGGCATACCCCCCCTCGCCGGCGGCGCCGGGGAGCAGCACACGGGCGGCGATGAGCTCGAGTTGCAACCGGGGCGCAGTGGCGCCGGTCATCTCGGACAGCCCGGCAAAGACCACATCGGCCGCCCTGGACAGCGCACCGGCACCGAAGGCCGCGGCCTGGGCTCGCATCCGCTCCAACTGATCGGCGGGCACGGCGCGCAGCACGGCCGCTGCCCCATCGGGCACGGCCTGGACGACGATGAGGTCGCGCAGCCGCTCGAGCAGGTCCTCGCAGAAGCGCCGCGGATCCAGGCCGCTCTCGATGACCCGGTCGATGGCCCGGAAGAGCCCGGCCGCGTCCCCGGCACCCATCGCCTCGACCGTCGCGTCGAGTAGCTCGGCATCGGTGAAGCCGAGCAGCGCCGCCGCCGACTCATAGGTCAGGCCGGCGTCGCTCGACCCCGCGATCAGTTGGTCGAGGACCGAGAGCGAGTCACGCACCGACCCACCGCCGGCCCGCACGACGAAGGACAGCACGCCCGGCTCGACGCTCACCCCTTCCTGGGCGCACAAGCGCTCCATGTAGTCGGTCAGTTGCCCCGGCGGCACCAACCGGAAGGGGTAGTGGTGGGTCCGGCTGCGGATCGTGCCGATGACCTTCTCGGGCTCGGTCGTCGCGAAGACGAACTTCACGTGCTCCGGTGGCTCCTCGACGATCTTGAGCAGCGCGTTGAAGCCTGCCGAGGTCACCATGTGTGCCTCGTCGATGATGTAGATCTTGTAGCGACTCTGCGCCGGCCCGTAGGACGCTCGCTCTCGCAGGTCGCGCGCATCGTCGACGCCACCGTGGCTGGCCGCGTCGATCTCGATGACGTCGACCGTGCCGGGGCCGCCACGGGCCAGGGCCACGCACGAGTCACACGTCCCACACGGGGTTGGCGTCGGCCCCTGCTCGCAGTTCAGGCAGCGAGCCAGGATGCGGGCGCTCGTGGTCTTGCCACAGCCGCGCGGACCACTGAAGAGATAGGCGTGATTCACCCGCCCGGTCCGCAGCGCCTGCATGAGCGGCTCGGTCACGTGCTCCTGCCCGATGACGTCCGCGAAGGTCTCCGGACGGTAGCGGCGATACAGGGCGACGGACACGCTGTCACCCTAGTCGCGCCCCCCGTCACCCGGTGTGCCGTCCACAGCCGGCCCGCTCCCCCGTCACCCCTGTCGACGGGTCGGGTCCGATGGATACCGTCACCTCATGGCCTCCGACCTCGTCCTCGTTGCCAATGCCGCCGATGCCACGGTCTCGACCTTCGCGCTCGACGCCGCCGGTCAACGCCTCGAGCCGCTGGCCACCTCCGCGGTCGGCAGGGGCTGCTCGACCTTCGTTGTCGACGAGGACCGCGACCTCGTGTATGCCGCGACCAAGGGGGACGCGGACGGCCACGGCCAGGGCGTCGACTCCTTCCGCCTCGACCGCACGACCGGCGCCCTCACCCCGCTCGGACACGTCGACGGGACCGGCTACCACTACCTGGCACTCGCGCACGGCGGGCGTGTCCTCGCCGGCGCGGCATACCACTCCGGCGAGGCGACCACCTGGGTCCTCGACGGGGAGGGCGGGATCAGCGACCCGGTCGCCGAGGTCGCCTGGCGCAACGCCCACGCCGTCGCGACCCGCGCAGCCCATCTCTATGTCGTCTCGCTCGGCGAGGACCTCCTCGCGCAATACCTCCTCGGCGACGACGGACGACTCACGCCGCTCGACCCGCCCACCGTCCCCGCCCCGCCCGGCAGCGGCCCTCGCCATCTGGTCATCGACGAGGCCGGCACCCATGTCTACGTCGTCACCGAGTTCTCCGGCGAGGTCCTCACCTACACCCGGGACACGGCGACCGGGACCCTCGCGGCGGCTGGCGCGACAGTCGCCCACGCGACCGACCGGGGCTTGCGGCACAGCCGTTTCGGCGCGGATCCCACGGCCGAGCACCTCATCTGGGGCGCCGACATCGCGCTCGCTCGCGGCGGGCGTCTCGTCTTGGCGAGCGAACGGTGCGAGAGCACCCTGGCGTCGCTGCGGATCGCCGACGACGGCGTCGCCGGCCCCATGCTCGACCTTGCCGACACCGAGCCGCAACCGCGCGGTTTCGCCGTCACCACCGACGGACGGTATGCCGTGGTCGCCGGCGAGCGGGCGAGCACCGTCGAGCTCGTGGCGGTCGGCGCCGACGGGTCGCTGCGCTCCTTGGCCCGGGCCCACACCGGTCATGGCGCCAACTGGGTGCGCACCATTGCGCGTCGCGACTGACCCGACGCCGCGACGCGCGTGCTCGGCAGGCCGACCCGACGGCATACCCTTGGGGAGTGCGCATCGACGTCTGGTCCGACTTCCTCTGCCCCTTCTGCCACCTCGGGCGGCGCCAGTTGGCGCTCGCGCTCGAGGAGTTCGAACACGCCGACGACGTCGAGGTGATCTGGCACAGCTTCCAGCTCGACCCCAACGCCCCGGCCGTCGGCGAGGGCAGCAACGTCCAACGGGTCGCGGACAAGTACGGCGTCTCCCTCGAGCAGATGGAGGAGCAGCACCGCTCCATGGCCGAGCAGGCCGCCGCAGTCGGCCTCGACTTCCAGTGGGAGAAGATCGTCCCCGGCAATTCGTATGCCGCGCACCGGCTCCACCACTACGCCCGCTCCGTCGGGTGCGAGGCCGAGTTCATGGACCGCCTGATGACGGGGTGGTATTCCGAGGGAGCCGCCATCGGCGACGACGAGACGCTCGTGCGCCTGGCGACCGAGGCCGGCCTCGAGGAGGCGGAGGTGCGGGCGGTCCTCGACTCCGATGACTTCGGCCACGAGGTCCGCACCGATCTCGCCCTCGCCAACCAGATCGGCATCACCTCGGTGCCGACGTTCGTCCTCGACCAGAAGTACGGCGTCTCCGGCGCCCAGGGTGTCGACTCTCTCCTCGGCGCCGTGAAGTACGCCTGGGATGACCAGGGGAACCGTCCCGAGGCCGCGGGTGGCGGATGTGGTGGGGGTTGCTGCGGCGGTGCGTGCGGATCGGGCGCTGCCGACGACGTGGACCAGGCCGGTGCGCTGGCCGCTGCCGGCTGTGGCGCGGACGGGTGCGGCGACGGCGGCTGCGGTGGCGGCGGCATCTGCGGCGGCCACGACGAGCAGGCCACCGCGCAGGATGCTGCGCACGCGCACTGAGCACTGAGGCCCGCCCGGGAACGAGGACACCCCGCGTACCTGGAAGAGCTCACCTGCCCTTGCTGCATTCCTGCCCTGGGGGGGTTCAGTGAGGTACCACCACGCGGGGTGCCGGGCACCACTCTAGGCTGCGGGCGGCCGGCCTCGAAATCCGAGGACGACAGAGTGGGTGCGGGCCCGTCAATTGTTCCGGCTCGCGGCCCGGGCGGAACTCCTCACGTGGACGGCGCTCCTCCTCTGCCCCCCCGTGGACCTGGTCCGTGCAGCTCTGACCTGACCCCTGCGGCGTCGCCGACCCCTCTGCGCCGGACCGCCGATTTCGGCCCGACCGGTGCGCTCCGGTATCTTCCTCCGTTGGAGGATTCGCATAGTGGCCTAGTGCGCACGATTGGAAATCGTGTTGGGATAAAACCCTCGGGGGTTCAAATCCCCCATCCTCCGCCAACCAGAACGCCCCGCTTCGTGCGGGGCGTTCTGCATTGCCTCCGGTGGGCAGAAGTGGGCATCTGTGACCACTTCTGCCCACCGGGGGCGTCGTCAGGGAGCCAGCAGGGTCCAGACGCCCCACGAACACGCCCCGAGGGTGAGGGCGAAGGTCGTGTTCCACGCCAGAGCCGGTATGCCGCTGAGTTGGCGCAGCACGGCCGGGTCGCTTCCCGCCGTGGTCGCCGAGGCAACGGCACCCAGGTGGCGCCAGCCCCCGACCAGCAGGATCAGCGCGATCCCGATGAGGACCTGGGCCTGCACCGCGGCCGTACCCCACCACCACAGGCAGCCCAGGGCTGCGGTCGTCAGGCCGACAACGATGGCGGTGAGGAGGGAACGCACCCGCGGGACGGTGATGAGCAAACCGACGAGAAGCGCCGTCAGCAGCGGTGCGGCATACCGCTGGGAGGCCGCCGCGACCAGGCCGAGGGCGACGACGCCGGGCATCGGGTAACCAGCCCACGTCGTGACCAGCCGACCGATTCCTCGAGGTGGGCCGACGGTGACGGCGTGCCCGGACATGTCACCGCGCAGGACGAACCCGGTGAATCGCCGACCGACCAGCATGCCGACGAAGGCGTGCCCCAGTTCGTGGACGAGGGTCACCCCGAGGCGCAGGACTCGCCACAGCGGGTCGACGAGGGCTGCCAGTGCGGCGGCGAGAACGACGACGCCGAGCACGCTGAGCGACAGGTCGGGCGGGGTCGCTGCCGGTGAGAGCCGGTGCGCGATCTCGTCGGGCCAGGATTGGAGGAGCACACCGGTGACGGTAGTCACGGTCCTTGTGAGTGGCGTCGGTCAGGCCGGGAGTCGCTCGACGAGCACAGCCGAGCCGACACCGGCGACGCCAAAGGTCCTCAAGCGCGACCTGCGCGCCACCATGAACTGACAGGGCGGGCGTTCCCCCTCCACTCCTGTCTCCGTTCGTCGCGACATTCCGCGCGCTGGGCCTAGGTCACACCGGGATCGGTGGCGGCCGGCGAGGGCCTCGCGCCACGATGGAGCCATGAGCACCGGCGCTTACGCAGCGGCATACGAGCAGTCCATCTCCGACCCCAACGCCTTCTGGGGCAAGGCCGCAGAGGCGATCGAGTGGGCCACGCCCCCCGCGACGATCCTCGATGATTCGCGCCCGCCGTTCTATCGCTGGTTCACCGGCGGCCGCCTCAACACCTGCTTCAACGTGCTCGACCGGCACGTGCGTGATGGCCGCGGTGAGCAGGCGGCGCTGATCTACGACTCACCGGTCACCGGGGCCAAGAAGACCTACACGTATGCCGCCTTGCTCGACGAGGTGGCCCGCTTCGCCGGCGGGTTGAGCGACCTCGGTGTCGAGCAGGGCGATCGCGTCCTCATCTACATGCCGATGGTGCCGGAGGCCGTCATCGCGATGCTCGCCTGCGCCCGCCTGGGGGCCATCCACTCGGTCGTCTTCGGCGGCTTCGCCCCGGCCGAACTGTCGGCGCGCATCGAGGACGCCGAGCCCAAGGTCATCGTGTCGGCCAGTTGCGGGATCGAGCCGACGCGAACCATCGCCTACAAGCCCTTCCTCGACGGCGCGATCGAGCGCAGCAGCCACAAGCCGGAGCGGTGCGTCATCCTCCAACGGCCCCAGTTGGCGGCCGAACTCGGCGAGCGGGACATCGAGTGGCAGCAGGTCATGGCCGAGGCGGAACCGGTCGGCTGCGTCGACGTGGAGGCCACCGATCCGCTCTACATCCTCTACACCTCGGGCACGACCGGCCGACCCAAGGGCATCGTGCGCGACAACGGCGGCCACGCGGTCGCCCTCGCCTGGTCGATGGCCAACATCTATGACATCGGGCCCGGTGATGTGTGGTTCACCGCATCGGATGTCGGCTGGGTCGTCGGCCACTCCTACATCGTCTATGCGCCCTTGCTCGTCGGCGCGACCACCGTTGTCTACGAGGGCAAACCGGTCGGCACACCCGACGCGAGCGCGTTCTGGCGGATCCTCGGCGACTACGGCGCGAAGGCGATGTTCACCGCCCCCACGGCATACCGGGCGATCAGGAAGGAAGACCCGAGCGCCTCCCTCAAGGAGGGGCACGACCTGTCTGGCCTCCAAACGCTCTTCCTCGCCGGCGAGCGCCTCGACCCCGACACCTACGAGTGGGCGAGCCAGACCCTGGGCGTCCCGGTCGTCGACAACTGGTGGCAGACCGAGACCGGCTGGCCGATCGCGGCGAACCTGCGGGGCCTGGAGCCGATGCCGATCAAGCCGGGCTCACCGTCGGTGCGCGTGCCCGGCTACGACGTGCAGGTGCTCGACGACACCGGGCAGCCGGTGCCGGCGGGTCAGGAGGGGGCGATCGCGATCAAGTTGCCGCTGCCCCCGGGCACCCTGCCGACCCTGTGGCAGGACGACGAGCGTTATGTGTCGGGCTACCTGTCGGTCTACGACGGCTACTACCTGACCGGCGACGGAGGGCTCATCGACGAGGACGGTTACGTCTACGTGATGGGGCGGACGGATGACGTGCTCAACGTTGCGGGGCACCGATTGTCGACCGGATCCATCGAGGCCGCCCTGGCCGGACACCCCGATGTCGCCGAATGCGCGGTCATCGGCGTGGCCGACGACTTCAAGGGCCAGATCCCGCGCGGGCTGGTCGTGCTCAAGGCCGGCGTCGATGCCGATGCCGAGGGCGCGCGGATCACTCGAGAGCTCGTGCAGCGGGTCCGCGACGAGGTCGGTGCGGTGGCGAGCCTGCGCCAGGTCGACATCGTCGGCGGGCTGCCGAAGACGCGGTCGGGCAAGATCCTGCGCAAGACGATGCGCGAGATGGCCGACGGCAAGACGCCAACGATCCCGGGCACGATCGAGGACGCGAGCGTGCTCGACCGGCTTGCCGGCGTGCTGGCGGACACCAAGCACTGACGCCGGGCCCCCGGGCGCTGCCTGCTCCGCCCCATTTCCCCACCCAGTTCGTCGGCCCGTCGCCGCGAAAACGGTTGCACCCGGCATACCCGACGACATGGGTTGGGAAATGTGGAGGAGGGCGAAGGGGCGGCGTGCGGCAGGATCGCCTCGTGCTCGATGTGCTCTCCGGCTTCGCGACGATCGCGATCGTCATCGCGGTCGGCGCCTTCGTCGCGCACATCGGGCTCGTCGACGCCAGCGCCCAGGTGCTCCTCAGCCGCATCGCCTTCTTCGTCGCCTCCCCTGCGCTGCTCCTCACGACGATCGCGGCGACCGATGTGTCGCACGTCCTCTCCGGCAACTTGGTCGCGACCGCTGCTGGGGCCGCCGTCCCCGCCCTCACGTATGCCGTGGTCGGGCATCGCGTGTGGCGTCGCCGACCCGGGGAGCTGGTCATCGGGTCATTGGCCAGTTCCTACGTCAACTCCGGCAACCTCGGCATCCCGGTCGCGGCCTATGCGCTGGGCAGCGCGTCGTTCGTCGCGCCGACGCTGCTGCTGCAGTTGCTGGTGCTCCAACCCGTGGCGCTCGCCCTCTTGGACTCAGATCGCTTCGGGCGTCGACCACGAGCGCGCGACCTGCTCGTGCGGCCCTTCACCAATCCGCTGACCATCGGCACCCTGCTCGGGCTGGGTCTGGCGGTGACCGGCTGGTCCCTCCCCACTCCCGTGCTACGGCCGATCGAGCTGATCGGGGCCATGGCGGTGCCGGGCATGCTGCTCGCCTACGGGATTGCGCTGCGCCTGGGAACTGGTCTGGGTGGCGACATCCCGGCCGGCGAACTCGCCCTCACGACGGTGCTCAAGATGATCGTCCAGCCGCTCGTCGCGTGGGCTGTCGCCGCCGGCCTGCTCGGGGTGCAAGGACACGCCCTGCTCGCGGTCGTGGTCTGCTCGGCCCTGCCGACCGCGCAGAACATCTTCGTCCACGCGACCCGCTACGACCGGGCGACGACCCTGGCTCGCGACACGATCCTGCTGACCACCATCGGCTCGGTCCCGGTCATCCTGCTCGTCACCGTCCTGCTCGGCCACTGAGCCGGCGCAGCGCGACGACACCCCGGCCCACCGCCACGGTCATCGAGCCCCATTGGGCTGCCATCGCTCGCAGCGACGGCTCCGAACCGGCGATGACCAGCGCCTGCGAGAAGACGGCAGTCCCCACGACGAAGAACGCGATCGGCGCCGCCACCCCACTCCCTGCGTGCCTGACCGGTCATCGACCATTCCCCTGTGCGATCACCCGGCCCCCACGACCCGGCTGCGCGACCTGTCTCACCGAGCGAGCAAGCCACAGGCCGGCCGGCCCACCTCGTGGACGCACGGGACACAATGGCGACATGCTGACGCCCGCCCTCGCTCGCCGCCTGCGCGACGAGAGCGGGCTGCTCTGGTCACCGGTCGCCGGTGATCGCTTCGTCATCGACGCCGAACTCCTCGCCGACCAGGTGTTCTGGATCAGCGACCTGACCGTGGAGCCGCAGTCGTTCGGCGGCGTCACCGTCCTGGGCTTCAACGGCACGACCGAGTGGGCGCTCGACTCCGTCGACCTCGACCAGGCCCTGTGGTTGCCGCGCGAGGACCAGTTGCGCGAGTTGCTCGGCGATCGGCTCGCCTCGGTCCACCGCACCGACTCCGGCTGGGAGGTGAGGTATGCCGCGGGCGACGGCACCCGGCATACCGTCACCGAAGCGGACCTCGAGTGCGCCTACGCGCTCGCGCTGCTCACCCTCTGACCCGCCCGGCGCCGCCCCATTTCTCAACCCAGTTCGTCGACCTGGCGCCCAGCAAGCGCTTTCCCGCCCTCAACCCACGCACTGGGTTGAGAAATTGCGCGGCCGGGGGCAAGCAGGCCGCGCGGACGAGCCGGGGTGAGCCCGACACCACCCCCCTGACGGGCTCAGCGCCGGCGCGACGTGCCGAAGATCGAGCGGGTGATCTCGCGGCCGAGCACGGTTCCTGCCGAGCGGAGCATGGACTTGAAGGCGCTGGACTTGACGACCGACTCGACCATCCCGGGCTCGCTCGCCGCCTTCTTCTCGGCAGCCACCCGTTCCCGCTCGGCGGCCTTCTGCGCGGCCGCCGCGTCCTTGGCCGCCTGCTTCTCGGCCGCCAACCGTTCCTTCTCGGCGGCGGCAGCGGCAGCCGCACGCACCTTGGCGTTTTCGGCCTCGACCTGCGCGGCCTTCTCCTCGGCCGTCCGCGCCTGGGCCTGCTTGCCGAGCATCTCGAGTGCGGACTCGCGCTCGACGGCGGTCGCATACTTGGCAGCCAGCGGTGAGGCGGCAACCGCCTGGTCGAGGAGGGCATCCGGCGAGGGCGCCATGAGCGACTCCGGCGCCCGCATCCGCGTCCACGCGACCGGTGTCGGCGCACCACGCTCGGAGAGGACCGTGATGACGGCCTCGCCGATGCCGAGCGAGGTCAGCAACTTCTCCATGTCGTATGCCGTCTTGGGGTAGGTGCGGATCGCGTCGCGCAGCGCCTTGGCGTCGTCGGGGGTGAAGGCGCGCAGTGCGTGCTGGACCCGGTTGCCGAGCTGTGCCAGGACGTCCGCGGGCACGTCCTTGGGCGACTGGGTGACGAAGAAGATGCCGATGCCCTTGGAGCGGATGAGCCGCACCGTCTGCTGGATCTGGTTGAGGAAGTCCTTGCTCGCATCGTTGAAGAGCAGGTGTGCCTCGTCGAAGAAGAAGACCAACTTGGGCTTGTCGAGGTCACCGACCTCGGGCAGGTCGTGGAAGAGGTCCGCGAGCAGCCACATGAGGAAGGTGGAGAAGAGTTGCGGTCGGTCCTGCACGGCGGGCAGCTCGAGCATCGACACCAGTCCCCGCCCATCCGGTGCGGTGCGGAGCAGGTCGGAGGTGTCGTACTCCGGCAGCCCGAAGAAGGCGTCGGCGCCCTGGGCGGAGAAGTTGACCAGCTCGCGCAGGATGACACCAGCCGTCGCCGACGACAGCCCGCCGAGGTCCTTGAGGTCGGCCTTTCCCTCCTCGGAGGTGAGGAAGGAGATGACGGCGCGCAGGTCCTCGATCGTGTCGAGCCACAGGCCCTTGGAGTCGGCGTAGTGGAAGACCAGCCCCAGGCTGGACTCCTGGGTGTCGTTGAGCCCCAGGCACTTCGACAACAGGGTCGGCCCGAACATCGACACCGACGCCCGAATCGGGATCCCCTTGCCCTGCCCCCCGAGGGAGTAGAACTCGGTCGCGTATGCCGTGGGCGTCCACTCCTCGCCGATGTCGCTCGCCCGTGCGGTGATCTTGTCGTTCGCCACGCCGGGGCTGGCCATGCCCGAGAGGTCACCCTTGATGTCGGCGAGGAAGACCGGGACACCCTGCTCGACGAGTTGCTCGGCCATCAGTTGGAGGGTCTTGGTCTTGCCGGTGCCCGTCGCGCCCGCGACCAGGCCGTGCCGGTTCATCACCGCGAGCGGGATCTTGACCTTGGCGTCCTTGTAGGCCGTGTTGTCGAGGACGGCGGCCCCGAACTCGAGCGCCGGCCCGTTGAAGGCGTAGCCGGCCGCGATCTCGGCGATCTGGGGAGGGAGGGCAGGGGATGCTTGGCCTGGGGTCTCGGTCACGAGGGCAAATCTAATGGGCGTTGGCGCGCCGTTCCCTGACACGTCGTCGCCACGTCATGCTCGGGCGCGCGCCCTCTAGAGTGAGTGTGTGATCTTCAAGGCCGTCGGGGACCAGCGCCCCTACCCGGACCACGGGCTGACCACGCGCCAGTGGACCGATGTCCCGCCGCGCCTCGTGCGGCTCGACGACCTGATCACGACCAAGCGCACCCTCGACCTGCAGATGCTCCTGTCGGAGGACTCGACCTTCTATGGCGACCTCTTCGCCCACGTCGTCGAATACGAGGGTGAGCTCTACCTCGAGGATGGGCTGCACCGGGCGCTGCGCGCAGCGCTCCACCAGCGGCCGACCCTCCACGCACGCGTTCTGGTGCTCTGATGTCGCAGGACGGGCAGGACGGCTACGACGACTCCGACGAGGAGTGGTCGGACGAGGAGTATGCCGCCTACGAAGCCGAGTCGGCCTCCGTGGCCCGCGCCAGGTCACGTCGCCGCAAAGCCGCCGTCACCGTGGCTCTGCTCGCCCTCGCACTCTTCTTCGCCTTCTGGTGGGCGTGGTCCTACTACAAGGAGTCCGCGGACGGCACCAAGCCCACTGCCGGCCCGAGTGCCGGAGCGACCTGTCAGCCCGATGGCGATGGCGTCGTCGCCCCGCAGAAGATCACCGTCAACGTCTTCAACTCCACGACCAAGGCCGGCCTGGCGGCCGGGGCGGCCAAGGAGTTCTCCGCCCGGGGCTTCTTGGTCGGCACGGTCTCCAACGACCCGCAGAAGAAGCAGATCCCCGGCGCCGCGGAGGTGCGCTTCGGGCCGTCCGGTGCTGCCTACGGGGACCTCGTCCTCAAGACCGTCGGTCAGGGTGCGACGCCAGCGCCGGACGCGCGCCCGGAGAGCACTGTCGACGTCGCCCTCGGGGAAGGCTTCACCTCGGTGGGCCAGTTGCCCGTCGGGACCCTGCCGCTGTGTCCTGCCCCGTCGACCTCACCGAGTTCGTGAGCATCCGCAAGGCAGGGCCGGTCCGACTGGAGCCGACCTGCCTCACGAGCACCGCGGTCGTGGCCGTGGCCCGCGAGTGCCTCGATCACTGGCAGGCCAACGTCGGCCAGGTCGGTGTCGATGGTGACCCCTCCGCGCTTCACCAGACCAGGGTCGGCCTCCGGCGCTTCCGGTCCGCCCTGTCGCTCTTTCGTCGGGCGCTCGACGATCCACAGGTCGAGTGGCTCGGCGACGAGGTGCGCGAGTTGGCGCTCCCACTGGGGGACGCACGCGACCTCGACGTCCTGATGGCCGAGCCCGGGCTCGTCGACCGCCTGGACCCCAGCGCTCTGTCCCAGTTGAGCGAGCAGCGCCGCGCGGCATACGTGAGGGTGAGCGAACTTCTCGACTCCACGCGGTGGGCCGACGTGTGGGTGCTCGTGGAGCGCTTCCTGGACCGCGCGCCGTGGGATCTGGAGCCCGACCCACCCGCGGTCGTGACGGCGGCCGACGCGCTGCAGCGGCGCTGGCGACGGATCCTGCGCGACGGCGGCGATCTGGCTGCTCTGAGTGCGGCCGATCGACACCGCGTGCGCATTCAGGCCAAGAAGCTGCGCTATGGCGCCCAGTTCTTCGCCGATCTCTTTCCCGACCACGAGGGCGACGATCCGTCGAAGTACGCCTCGACCCTGGGGCGGGCGCAGGACGCCCTCGGTGCGCTCAACGACCACCACATCCAGCACCTGCTGCTCGAGGGCGTGGGTGTCGCGCATCCGGAATTGGACGAGACCGCGGCCCTCAACGCCTCCCAGGTTGCCGTCGACGAGGTGATGGCCTTGCGGCCCTTCTGGGCCTCACCCCCTGTCTGACGGGCCTCCCGTTCCGAGCGCTGTCTGGAGGGCGGCAATCACCGCCGGATCCGTGGACGAGCCCCCGTCGTCGCGGGCCGACGGTGCCTGGGCTCGTGGATGAACCTCGTTCGCCCCCGTCGCCGCGACGATGCCGCGCACCTTGGCCGGACGCACGGAGCCACCGACGAGGATCCGTGGCCCACCGGTTTCGGCGGCCAGCCGGACGAGCCGAGCGAGATGCCGAGGACGTCCGCTCCTGCGCGGCCACGTGGACGATCGCGGCGATGTCCACGCAGTCTCGACGAGAACGGAGCCGGAGACCCTCACGCCTTCTGTTTGCGACGGCGGCGCAGGTGCCAGACGATCACGGCGACCAGGGCGATCGCGAGGACCACCAGGGCTGATCCTTCGCCGAACCAGGTGGCCACCTTCTGGTAGGAGTGGCCGGCGAAGAAGCCGATCGCCACCACGGCTGTGCCCCAGGCCAATCCGCCCAGCGCGTTCCACGGCAGAAAGGTCGCGTAGCGCATCCGGGAGGTCCCCGCGAGCGCCGGCATCACGGCGCGAAGGAAGGCGGTCCAGCGCGCCAGGAACACGGCATACCCACCACGCTCGCGCAGGAAGGCCTGGGCCTGGTCGAGACGCTGGCGCCGCTTGTCGAAGAAGGGGCGCGCGATGATCTGCGTCCCCCAGACGCGCCCGATCTCGTAGCCGACGCTGTCGCCGAGCACGGCGGCCGCCACGACGATCAGGCCGATCAGCCAGACGTTCGTGGTGCCCAGACTGGCTGTCACACCGCCGAGGACGGCAACCGTCTCGCCGGGGACGACGAATCCGACGAACAGCGCGTCCTCGACGAAGACGACGAGACCGACGATGAGGTAGACCAGCCAGGCCGGCTGGTCGAGGATCTGGCCGAGGATCGAATCCATGTCAGGCGCCGGCCGGTTCGTGCTCCAGTGCCCTCTCGCGCTGGCGCCGCCGAACGTGCCAGACGATCAGCGCGCCGATGACGATCACCGCCACGACGGCGGTCGCCCCACCACCGAGCCAAGCGGCCGCACGGTCGTAGCTCAGGCCGGCCAGGTAGCCGACGACGACCACCACGACACCCCAGACGATCCCGCCGGCAGCGTTCCAGATGAGGAAGCGGCGGTAGGGCATCCGAGAAACGCCCGCCAGAGCCGGCATCACGGCGCGGAAGAAGGCCGTCCACCGTCCGAGGAAGACCGCGGAGCCCCCGCGGCGGCGCAGGAAGTCCTGCGCCCGCTCCAGTTGGTGTCGACGTTTGTCGAGCAGGCGATGCGAGAGCACCCGCGAGCCCCACACCTTGCCGACCTCGTAGCCGACGCTGTCACCGACGATGGCCGCGACGACGACGAGAAGCACCATGGCGGTCAGGTCCGTGCGCCCGAGGAAGGCGGAGACACCCCCGAGCACGGCCGCCGTCTCCCCCGGCACGACGAAGCCGACAAAGATGGCGTCCTCGACGAAGACGATGACACCGACGACCAGATAGATCAGCCAAGCCGGCTGGTCGAGGATCTGGCGCAGGAAGTCGTCCATGGTGTCCAAGTGTGCGGGATCGGGGCCATGGGCGGGCGCAGGTGTGGAGGCGCCACCGTCGATCCATGACGACAAGTGACCAGGCTCGCGCCGCCCTGGCCCAGGCCCAGGCCCAGCAACTGCTCGAGGCGGTCGAGACCACGGCCGTCACGCCTCCGGTCGCCAACGAGGACGCGGCGTGGGAGGCCTTGGCCACCCATGCGGACGGCCTGCTGCGGATCGTGACCGCGGCGTTGACCGCCGATCTGGACTGACACCGGCTGCCACCGAGGTCACGAGAAGAGCCCCCGGACCGGCGGGTTCGGGGGCTCTTCCATGTCGTGAGACACATGGCGGTGGCGGTGGGATTTGAACCCACGGTGGAGTCACCCCCACACACGCTTTCGAGGCGTGCTCCTTTGGCCGCTCGGACACGCCACCGCCGACGAGGGTACCGGAGTTGGCAGCTCTCACCGAAATCGCTCCGGTGCCATCGACGCCACGGCGAACGCCAATCCGCCGATCACGGCCAGCGCCACACCCCGGGCGCCTGCGTCATCGCCGCGATCCATCGCGCTCGCCGGCGTCGCGCGAGGGTCGGCGCTTGTCGAAGAAGTCGAGCAGCAGGGCCGAGCACTCCTGCTCACGGACCCCGCCGATGACCTCCACCCGGTGCAGCGCGCGGCGCTCCCGGGGTAGGTCCCACACCGATCCACAAGCTCCCGCCTTGGGGTCCCAGGCCCCGAAGACGACGCGCTCGACGCGTGCCAGCATCGCCGCCCCGGCGCACATGGCGCACGGCTCGAGAGTCACCGCGAGCGTGCACCCGTCCAACCGCCACGACCCCGTATGCCGTCCCGCCTCCCGCAGCGCGACCACCTCGGCGTGGCCGGTCGGGTCCCCCTCGGCTTCACGCACGTTCCACCCGGTCCCGATGACCTCGCCCTCGGCGGAGAGCACGACGGCACCGATCGGGACGTCGCCCGACCCGGCCGTGGCGGACGCCGCGGCGAGGGCGTGACCGAGCCACACGGCATACGGATCATCGGGGGGCACGGCCACGGGGCTCACGCGGTAAGTTTCGCGCATGCGCGTCCACGTTGCCGACCACCCGCTGATCGCCCACAAGCTGACCTACCTGCGGGACAAGCGCACGGACAGCCCGACCTTCCGGCGGTTGGCCGAGGAGCTGATGACCCTGCTCGCCTACGAGGCGACGCGGGAGGTGCGCGTCGAGCCCTTCGAGATCGAGACGCCGGTCGCACCGACGATCGGCATCAAGCTCTCGAACCCCAAGCCGCTCATCGTCCCGATCCTGCGTGCCGGGCTGGGGATGCTCGAGGGCATGGTGCGGCTGTTGCCGAGCGCCGAGGTCGGTTTCCTCGGGATGCAGCGCGACGAGGAGACCCTCGCCATCACGACCTATGCCAACCGGCTTCCCGAGGACCTCACCGGTCGGCAGGTCTACGTGCTCGACCCGATGCTCGCGACCGGAGGCTCGATGGGGGACGCGATCCAGTTCCTCGTCGATCGGGGCGCGTCCAACATCACCGCGGTCTGCCTCCTGGCGGCACCCGAAGGCATTGCCACCCTGCAGGCCCGGCTCGCCGACATCGACCCGCCGGTGACCTTGGTGACCGGCTCGATCGACGAGAAGCTCAACGAGCACGGCTACATCGTGCCGGGGTTGGGCGACGCCGGCGATCGGCTCTACGGCGTCGTCTGACGCGGCAACTGGGCACAACGCCGGGGGCGACACGCGGGGCGCCCACCTCACTCGTCACACCAGTCACATCCGTCATGATGGCTCCCACGGGTGTGCATCCGGCACACCCGCCTGTGAGTGCGTGGAGGAGCGTCATGCCCCCGGTCAAGAAGATCGTCCTGTGGCTGCTCGTCATCTTCGCGCTCTACGCCATCTTGGTCTCGCCCGACGACGCGGCCTCACTGGTCGGCACGATCTGGGACATCCTCGTCAACGGCATCAAGAACATCGGGCGCTTCTTCGACACCCTCCTCAGCCGGTGACGGGATGCGGCGCCGGCGCCTGCGGCCGTACCTGAGGGATCGCCTCGCCCGCGACCTCCGGCGTTACCTCATCGAGGGCGAGATCCCGGTCGCTTCGGTGCGCCAGCACTGGATGAGCCAGATCAAGCCGATGGCTGCCTGCGCCGGGACCCTTGCGCTCGCGATCTGGATGGACCTCAAGGCCCCACCGACCGCGGCCGGCAACTCGGCCAGCCAGGCCTTCTGGCTGCTCTGGCTGGTCACCCTCGTCTGGCTCGGCTGGCGAGCGGTCAACTGGCGACGGGACTGGTTCGTCGCGACCGACAAGCGCTTCCTGCTCTTCTACGGCTTCCTGCACCGCAGGGTCGCGATGATGCCGCTGGCCAAGGTCACCGACCTGACCTTCCACCGCTCGGTCCCCGCCCGGATCTTCGGTTACGGCGACTTCCGCCTCGAGTCCGCCGGCCAACACCAAGCCCTCTCGCACATCGACTTCATCCCCGACGCCGACGCGCACTACCGCGCCATCTGTGAGGTCCTCTTCGGCGACGGCGCACCGCAGGACGAGGACGATCTCGACTGGGGCGAGGATCCGGATGACGACAGCGGCGACGGGGGCGAACCACGTTCTCCCACAGCGCCTTCCGCCCCCGATGGGTATGCCGTCCGCCCTGCCCACGCCGGCGGCGAGCGGAGCGTCGTGACCCAGCCCCGCGGCATACCGGCCTCACCGGTGGACTCCCATTGGGCAGGCGATTCGATCTACCAGAGTGAGGACCTGGTCAAGTCCTCCCGCCTGGCCGACACCGGGGAGATCCCGATCGTCGTCGCGCGGCCGGACACGGTGACGACGCGGGTCCGGCGTCGACGCGGCTGATGACGCGCCAGGCTGACGACGCGGCTGATGGCGCGCCCGGACTGACGACGTGACTGACGACGCGACTGACCAGTGGTCGACACATCCTGCGAAGTCCGTCGAAGAGCGCTACGTTTCGTCCACGCGTTGCGTCCGCGTTGTCCGTTGTCATGGCGACGGACAACGCGGACACAAAGGTAGAGCGACACCAGGAAGGGGACAGCGCCCATGAACGTGATGCGCACCAAGTCGATCGAGCAGACGATCCGCGAGGGTGACGAGCCCGAGTACCAGCTCAAGAAGAAGCTGACCGCCCTCGACCTCACCGTCTTCGGTGTCGGCGTCGTCATCGGCGCCGGCATCTTCACCGTCGCCGGGCGGGCAGCGCACTCGCTGGCGGGGCCGGCGATCCTGCTGTCCTTCGTCGTCGCCGCGGTGTGCTGTGGTCTGGCGGCGCTCTGCTATGCGGAGTTCGCGTCCGCGATCCCCGTGTCGGGATCGGCCTACACCTTCTCCTACGCCTCGCTCGGCGAGATCGTCGCGTGGATCATCGGCTGGGACCTGCTGCTCGAGCTCATGCTCGGCGCCTCGGTGGTCGCGCAGGGGTGGTCGGCCTATCTCGGGGTTTTCCTCGAGCGGCTCGGCGTCACGATCCCGGAGTCGGTCGCCTACGGCTCGCACTTCGACCTGCCGGCCTTCCTGCTCGTAGCCGTCCTGACGGTGCTCGTCTCGATCGGCATCCAGGAGTCGATGCGGGTCAACATGGCGCTCGTCGCGCTCAAGGTCTTCATCGTGCTCTTCGTCATCGTTGCGGGCATCGGCTACATCAAGACCTCGAACTACACCCCCTTCATCCCGCCGGCGCAGCCCACCGAGGGCGGGTCGACGACCCTGGAGGCACCGCTCATCCAGACGCTCTTCGGTCTCACGCCGTCGGCCTTCGGCGTGGGCGGGATCCTCGCGGGCGCGTCCCTGGTCTTCTTCGCCTACATCGGCTTCGACGTCGTCGCGACGACCGCGGAGGAGGCCAAGAACCCGGCGCGCGACCTGCCGCGCGGCATCATCGGCTCGCTCATCATCTGCACGATCCTCTACTGCGCCGTCGCGCTCGTCATGACCGGCATGGTGCGCTATGACCAGCTCTCGTCGGAGGCCTCGCTCGCCAAGGTCTTCGAGGACGTGGGCAAGCCGTTCTACGCGACGCTCATCTCGGCCGGTGCCGTCGCCGGTCTGACGACCGTCGTCATGACGCTGCTCATCGGCTCCTCGCGCGTGGTCTTCGCGATGTCGCGCGACTGGCTGCTGCCGCCCTCGCTCGGCAAGACCAACCCGCGCACCGGCACGCCGGTCAAGATCACCGTCGGCATCGGCACGATCGTCGCGCTCGTCGCGGCACTGACGCCGATCGGCAAACTCGAGTACATGATCAACATCGGCACCCTGACGGCCTTCCTCCTCGTGTCGCTGGCCGTGCCGGTGCTGCGCAAGCGTCGCCCGGACTTCGAGCGGCCCTTCAAGGTGCCCTTCTCGCCGGTGTTGCCGTGGATCTCGGCGGCCATCTGCGCCTACCTCATGCTGACCCTGCCGCTGGAGACGTGGATCCGCTTCGCCATCTGGATGGCGCTCGGGTTCCTCATCTACTTCGTCTACGGCTACAAGCGGTCGCGGCTCTCGGGCAACCCGCACCCGAGCGATGCGCCGCCGTCGATGACCTCCACCTGAGCCTGGCCGCGGCTGCTTGCGTCCGCGTCTTCCGTTGCCATGGCGACGGAAGACGCGGACGCAAGGGTCATGAGAAGGCGACAAGGGAGCCCACGCCGAACTCGGGCCACGTCGCGTCTCGGACGATCTGCCCTCTCGGGGTTCTGCGCGCCTGCTGACGCTCAGGGTCTGGTATGCCGCGGGCGCGGCACATCGCCAAGAGGTCGAGTTCGTTGAGGGACTCGGAACCGCCAACGATGTCGGCGAGGGTCGCCGCCAAGGCTCGTTGAAAGGGATGCCACCGCACTCGGTCCAACTCCGGGCGCAGGTCCTCCGCGGCCACGATCCCCTGCTGGACGGCCATCGTCTCCGTACGCAAGGGCTGGTCAGAGGGCGGCGAGGATCTCCTCGACCTTGGCCTTGGCGTCCCCGAAGAGCATCTGCGAGTTCTCCTTGAAGAACAACGGGTTCTGCACCCCCGCATAGCCGGTCGCCATCGAGCGCTTGAAGACGATCACATCGCGCGCCTCCCACACGTGGAGCACCGGCATCCCCGCGATCGGCGAGCCGGGGTCGTCCATGGCCGCCGGGTTGACCGTGTCGTTGGCGCCGATGACGAGCACGACATCGGTGTCCGCCAGGTCGTCGTTGATCTCGTCCATCTCGAGCACGATGTCGTAGGGCACCTTGGCCTCGGCGAGCAGGACGTTCATGTGCCCCGGGAGACGACCGGCGACCGGGTGGATCCCGAAGCGGACATTCACGCCGCGGTCGCGCAGCCGACGCGTGAGCTCGGCCACGGCATACTGCGCCTGCGCCGTCGCCATGCCGTAGCCGGGCGTGATGACGACCGACCGCGCTTCCTCGAGGAGGGCAGCCACCCCGGCCGCCTGCACCTCACGGTGCTCGCCGTAGTCGGCGTCGCCACCCGCCGACGAGCCGGCCTCCACTCCGAAGCCACCGGCGATGACGGAGATGAAGGACCGGTTCATCGCCTTGCACATGATGTAGGACAGGTAGGCACCTGAGGAGCCGACCAACGCACCGGTGATGATGAGCAGGTCGTTGTTGAGCAGGAAGCCGGCCGCGGCTGCCGCCCACCCCGAGTAGGAGTTGAGCATCGACACGACGACCGGCATGTCGCCACCGCCGATCGACGCGACCAGGTGCCACCCGAGGAAGAGCGCGAGCACGGTCATCGCGCCGAGCAGCGTCTGCCGCACAGCCACCGCTGAATGCGGTTGCAGCACATAGGCAATCGTCATCAGCACGAAGGCGACGATGATACCCAGGTTGAGCAGGTGCCGCCCCGGCAGCACCAGCGGCGCCGACTTGATCCGCGCCGACAACTTGAGGAAGGCGACGATCGAGCCGGTCAGCGTCACCGCGCCGATGAAGACACCCACGAAGACCTCGACGTCATGGATCTTCGGATAGGCCGACTCCTCGTAGGACGAGTTCCACCCGACGAGCACGGCCGCGAGTCCGACAAAACTGTGCAGCAACGCGATGAGCTCCGGCATGCCGGTCATCTCGACCGAGCGCGCGCGCCAGATGCCGATGGCCGCACCGATCGCCATCGCTCCGGCGATCAGCCCCAGACCGATCCAGCCCGAACCGGGCCGATCCGCACCGCCGGCCCCCAGCGGAGCGGCGTCGATGCCACCGACCGCCGCGAGGATCGTGATGACGAGCGCGATACCCATCCCGACAACCCCGAAGCGGTTACCAGCGCGCGCGGTCTCATGCTTCGACAGACCGGCCAACGCGAGGATGAAGAGCAGCCCGGCGACAATGTAGGCACCCTGGACCAGGGTGAGGGAGAGAGTCATCGCTTGACGTCCTCACGCTTGAACATCTCGAGCATTCGGGCGGTCACGGTGAAGCCACCGAAGACGTTGATGCTCGCGACGAGGATGCCGATGAAGGCGATCACCGTGACCCACAACTTGTCCGCATGGCCCACCTGGAGAAGGGCGCCGACGACGATGATGCCGCTGATCGCGTTCGTCACCGACATCAGCGGCGTGTGCAGGGCGTGATGCACGTTGCGGATGACGTAGAACCCGATGACGACCGAGAGCATGAAGACCATGAAGTGGCCGAGGAAGGGCTCGGGCGCGAAGGCCGCCACCGCGAGGAAGACCAACGCGGCCGCCCCCAGGAGTCCGAGGCGGGTGCCGGCCGCCAGGGGCTTCCTCTCCGGCTTCGCGTATGCCGCAGCGCCGGCCGTGGCATCCGCCCCACCCGCCGCCCGGGTCGGCGCCGCCGACACCTGCACCGGGGGTGGCGGCCAGGTGACCTCACCATCGCGCACGACCGTCACGCCCCGCTGCACGACATCGTCGAAGTCGAGGGTGAGTTCGCCGTCCTTCTCCGGAGTGAGCAGCTTGAGCAGGTTGACCAGGTTGGTGCCGAAGAGCTGGCTGGCCTGGGTCGGCAAGCGGCCCGGGAGGTCGGTGTAGCCCAGGATCGTCACGCCGTTGTCGGTGACGATGCGCTGGTCGGCGACGGATCCGGCGACATTTCCACCGTTGCTCGCGGCCATGTCGACGACGACCGAACCGGGCTTCATCGAGGCCACCATCTCCTCGGTGATCAGGCGTGGCGCCGGCTTCCCGGGGATGAGGGCGGTGGTGATGATGATGTCGACGTCCTTGGCCTGCGCGGCATACAACTCCTTGGCGGCCTTGTTGAAGTCCTCCCCCATCTCCTTGGCGTAGCCGTCGGTGCTCACCTCGGTCTTCACGGCGACTCGCAGGAACTCCGCGCCCATCGACTCGACCTGCTCGGCGACCTCGGGGCGCGCGTCGAAGGCACGCACGATCGCGCCAAGCGAATTGGCCGCACCGATGGCAGCGAGCCCGGCGACCCCGGCACCGACGACGAGGACCTTGGCCGGCGGCATCTTGCCGGCGGCAGTGACCTGACCGGTGAACATGCCGCCGTACTCATTGGCCGACTCGATCACCGCGCGATACCCGCCGAGGTTGGCCATCGAGGACAGCACGTCGAGCGCCTGGGCACGCGAGATGCGCGGCACGGCATCCATCGCGAGGGCGGTGACGCCCCTCTGCGCGAGGGCGGCGACGAGGTCGGGGTTGAGGGCCGGCGCGAGCAGGGAGATGACGGTCTGCCCGGGGCGCAGTCGGGCGACCTCGGCGTCCGTGGGCGGGTTGATTTTAAGGATGACGTCGGCATTCCAGACGGCCTCATCGACGAGGTCGGCGCCGGCCTTCTCATAGGCACCGTCGTCGAAGCTGGCCTCCGCCCCAGCGCCCTGCTCGACGAACACGGCATACCCGAGGGCAATCAACTGCTCGACGGTCTTGGGCGTCGCAGCGACCCGGCGTTCGCCGGGTTTGGACTCCTTGGGCACACCGATGCGCACGGGAACCTCTTTCCAGGTCAGGGAAACCGGATCGAACCTACCGAACCCTAGGCGCCCCTGCTCTGCGTTGTGACCCGCGAGACCCTCGCCACCAGATCGGTTGGCCCGAGCCGCCAGTCGAGAGGGAGCAAATCGCGGGCAGCGCGTTGCGCTGCCCGCGATTTGCTCCCTCTCGACCCGTGGGGGTGGGCAGGGCCCAGGTGCGGGTGGGGTAGGAGCCCAGTGCGGGTGGACACGAGCCAGCGGGGCGAACCTCAGCTGGGCTTGGGCGCACCCTTGCGGGCGTACCGCCACCAGGTGAGCACGACGCAACCGACGGCCCAGACAACTCCGATCCAGTAGAACGGCACGACACCAAGGAAGTTGATGCCGACACCGAAGAGGAACGGGCCGAAGGCCGCGATCGCCGCGGTCCAGCCGATGACGCCTCCGGCCTGCCGCTTCTCGAAGATCATCGGCATCTGCTTGAAGGTCGAGGCGTTGCCGATGCCGGCGAAGAGGAAGATCGCGAGCATGCCGTAGAGGAACTGGTTGAAGCCTGCATCCAACGCAGCGGCCGACGAGGTGTCCGGCGTGAGCGCCGGGATCGTGTAGATGATCGAGCCGATCAGGCCGACGCCGGAGACGAGGGTCCAGATCGCGCCACCCATGCGGTCGGTCAGCGGCGAGAAGGCGAAGCGGGCGACGGCACCGATGAGCGGGCCGAGGAAGACGAACTTCACGGCCTCAGGCACGGCATACCCCGCGACAAGCACCTTGGCCGCCGCACCCGAGCCCGACACGATCTCCGCGTTGCCCGCGCCGTAGAGGTTGATCATGAGCAGGCCGAACTGCGCCGACAGACCCGAGAAGGTGCCGAAGGTCATGATGTAGAGGATCGTCATCCACCAGGTGTCCTGGTTCTTGAAGATGTCGAACTGCTGCTTGATGTTGGCCTTGATCGGGACCGACTTGAGCATCGTCCACGCCAGGATCGCGCCACCGATCATGAGCGGGATCCAGACGAAGGCCGCGTTCTGGTACCACACGGTCTGGTCGGGCTTGCCCGGGAACTTCATCTGCTGGCTGCCGCCGAAGACCGCGAGCGCACCGATGGCGATGAGGTAGGGCGTGAGCAGCTGGACGATCGAGACACCGAGGTTGCCGATGCCGGCCTGCAGGCCGAGCGCGGTGCCCTGCTTGGACTTGGGGAAGAAGTAGGACGTCGAGGGCATCAGGCCCGAGAACGCGCCACCGCCGATGCCGGCGAGGAAGGCCAGGACCATGAGCTCCCAGTAGGGAGCGGTCGGCTCCATGACGCGCACACCCCACCCGAGGGTGGAGGGGATGAGCAGCAGGGTGGTGATCGTGACCAGCTTGCGGGTGCCCAAGATGGGCGGCATGACCATCCACACGATGCGGAGCAGACCGGCGGCCAGACCGGGCATGGCGGCCATCCAGTAGAGCTGGCCCTTGGTGAAGGTGTAGCCGACGGAGGCCAGCTTGGGGATGATCGCGCTCGGCAGGAACCACGCGATGAACGCGAGGGTCAGGCAGAAGGTCGTGATCCACAGGGTCTTCCAGGCGAGTTTGGAGTCCCAGGTGGCCTCGTTCTCGGGGTCCCAGGCCTCGAGCCACTCGCCCTTGCGGGCCGTGGTCGTGCTCATGTGCTTCTCTCCTTGCGGTTGAGCCGGTATGCCGCGGGGCGCGGGTCCCGGGGAATCGATGGGTGTCGGGGGTGGTGTCAGCTGGCGGTGGCGGCGCCCGAGGGGGACTCGAGGTGCCGCGAGAGGTCGGGGGATTCCTTGTGGAGCATGTGCACGACGGTCCAGTGCATCCAGATCGCGCAGGCGGCGGTGAGGAGGAAGAGGACGAAGAAGGTGCTCGTCGGGAAGCCGCTCCACTGCTTGGAGTAGGCGAACAGCGGCGGCAGGAAGAAGCCGCCCAGGCCCCCGAACATCCCGACGAGGCCGCCGACGGAGCCGACGTTGTCGGGGAAGTACTCGGGGATGTGCTTGTAGACGGCGGCCTTGCCGATGCCCATGGCGCAGCCGAGGACGAAGACGACGAAGGCGAAGACGGGCAGGCTGATCGAGTAGGCCAGGTGGTTGCTCTGTGACCCATCGGCGTGGGCGATGACGATGTGCCCGTTGGGCATCATGAGCAGGCCAGAGGCGAGGAGCATGACGCCGAAGGTCCAGTACATGACGCGGCGAGCCCCGAAGCGATCACTGAACCAGCCTCCCACGGGTCGCAGCAGCGAGGCGGGGAAGATGAAGGTCGTGGTGAGCAGCGCGGCTTCCTTGAGTTCGATGCCGAAGTTGTCCACGTAGTACTTCGGCAGCCAGGCCGACAGGGCGACATAGGCACCGAAGACGGCCGCGTAGTAGAGGCTGAAGCGCCACACGCGCATGTGCTTGAGGGGCACGAGCATCTCGCGGATCGGCTTGCCCTCGCCGGCCATCTTGTCGCGGCGCGGGACGATGACGAAGGTCAGGATCGCGACGACGACGAGCGCGACGGTGTAGATCGCGGGGAAGATCCGCCAGCCGCCCTTGAAGATCCCGAAGTACACGTGGCCGGCAGTGCCGGCGAGGATGCCCGGGACGAGCAGGAGGAGGAGCTTGGTGACCGAGGCGCCGACGTTGCCGGCGCCGAAGACGCCGAGCGCGAACCCCTGGCGCTCCTTCGGCGTCCACGCCGAGTTCCAGGCGATGCCGACCGAGAAGAGATTGCCCGCGAAGCCGACGAGGAAGGCGAGCACCAGCAACACGGCATATGACCCGGCGCGGGTGAGGAAGAAGCAAGGGATCGCGGTGAGCAGGAGCATCGCGATGGTGACAACGCGCCCCCCGATGCGGTCGGTCAGGATGCCGGCCGGCAGGCGCCAGAGGGAACCGTTGAGGACGGCGACGGCGGACAGCCAGGCCAGTTGTGGGTCAGTGAGGCCGAACTCCTTCTGGATCGGCACGCCGAGGATCCCGAACATGAGCCACACGGCGAACATCAGGGTGAAGGCGATCGTCGACATCCACAGGACGCGGGTCGCGCTGCCCTTGGTCTCGACGCCGGCGGCGGTGGTCATGTCTCCTCCATTTGAATGACTGTCTTCCTCTAAACCAAGAGGAAGGTACACCCGAGCCATGCCCTCCACAAATCAGGCAAACCTCACTCGCCCGCCTGTCTCTCGGCACAGTTCGGCACATTTGACCGCGAGGGAATCCTCCATATATAACGGACTCAGATCATACAAATCGGCGAGGAGGGACCCATGACGGCCGCCGCACACGTCGACGTGGCGACCCTGCTCGGCTCGCCCGTGCGTCGACTGCTCGTCGACACCCTCACGACCCGGGGATCGATGACGGCCGCCCAACTCGGCGAGATCGTCGGCCTCCACGTCACGACGGTCCGCTTCCACCTCGACCAACTCGAGGCCGGAGGCCTGCTCACCTCCTCCTTCCTGCGCAGCGGCGGGGCCGGCCGCCCCAAGAAGGTGTATGCCGCGGCGACCGGATCGCTGGCCACCGACCGTCGCGACAGCGAAGGCATGGCCATGCTCGCCGAGCTGCTGGCCGAGGTCCTGCGCCCCGGTGAGGACGGCGAGCCACCCACGCCGCACGAGGCCGGGCGCCGTTGGGCCGTCGAGCACGTGCCCGAGAGCCACGAACCTCCCGCCCAGACGCCGGGCCGCTGGATGGGCAAGGTCGGCGAGATGGTCGACGTCCTGGGCCAGTGGGGCTACACCCCCGAGGTCTCGCTGACCGATGGCGGCCGCACGGCCCGCATCAACCTGGCGCACTGTCCCTTCATCGACCTGGCCAAGAAGAACCCCGCGGTCGTCTGCGGCATCCACCGCGGCCTGATCGCCGGCGCCATGGAGCAACTCGGCGAGGGCGAGGCCGAAGTCAGCCTGGAGCCCTTCGTGGCACCCAACCTGTGCCGCGCCCATGTCACCGCTTCACTGCCACTTCGCCCCTGACTCTGCAACCATCGGGTGGCAAGACCACCCTCACACGAAGGAAGTCCACGATGACCACCGAACCGGGCCTGGACGGTCCCCTCATCTCGGCCCTCGTCGGCACCCGACGGTTCTTCACCAAGGCCGCGGTGTCGCAGGACCGACGGACCATCGACTACCAGGGTGGTCGGCAGGGTGACTCCTTCTACCGCGACCGCTGGGCCCACGACAAGGTCGTCCGCAGCACGCACGGCGTGAACTGCACCGGTTCGTGCAGCTGGAAGGTCTACGTCAAGGACGGCGTCATCACCTGGGAGAGCCAGCAGACTGACTACCCCAGCACGGGCCCGGACAAGCCGGAGTACGAGCCCCGCGGCTGCCCCCGCGGCGCGGCCTTCTCCTGGTACACCTACTCCCCCACCCGGGTCCGCTACCCCTATGTGCGTGGGGTCCTCCTCGAGATGTACCGCGCTGCCAAGGCCGAGCACCCCGACCCGGTCGATGCCTGGGCGAGCATCGTCACCGACCCCGAGAAGGCGCGCGCCTACAAGAGCGTGCGCGGCAAGGGAGGCCTGGTCCGGTCGACGTGGGCCGAGGTCGACGAACTCATCGCCGCGGCATACGTCCACACGATCGAGGCGCATGGCCCCGACCGGATCGCCGGCTTCTCCCCCATCCCCGCGATGTCCCCGGTCTCCTATGCCTCCGGCGCCCGCTTCAACGAACTCATCGGCGCCCCGATGCTCTCCTTCTACGACTGGTATGCCGACCTACCCAACGCCTCGCCGCAGATGTTCGGTGACCAGACCGATGTCCCCGAGTCCGGCGACTGGTGGGACGCGGGCTACCTCATCATGTGGGGCTCCAATGTCCCGTTGACCCGCACGCCGGACGCCCACTGGATGACCGAGGCGCGCTATCGCGGCCAGAAGGTCATCGCCGTCGCGCCGGACTATGCCGAGAACGTGAAGTTCGCCGACGAGTGGGTGACGACCGCCCCCGGCACCGACGGTGCCCTGGCGATGGCCATGGGTCACGTCCTGCTCAAGGAGTACTTCGTCGACCGGTCCATCGACTTCTTCACCGACTACAACCAGCGCTTCACCGACGTGCCCTTCTTGATCACGTTGGAGGACAACGGGTCTGGTGCCTACACGCCGGGCAAGTTCCTCGTGGCGGGGGATGTCGACGGTCACGCCCAGGCGTCCTCGGAGAACGCGATGTGGAAGCCGATGGTCATGGACGACGCGACCGGTGAGGTCGTCGCCCCCAATGGGTCGATCGGCTTCCGCTACGGCGAGGAGGGGATGGGCAAGTGGAATCTCGACCTCGGTGACGTCACCCCACGCCTGAGCATGTATGCCGCGGGCTCGGCAACGCAGGAGGCCGTCACCGTGATCCTGCCGCGCTTCGACACCCCCGACGGCTCGATGGCCGACAAGGTGCGCGGCGTGCCGGTGCACCGGGTCGGAAACCGGCTCGTGACAACAGTTCTCGACCTTCTGCTCGCCCACTACGGCGTCGAGCGCGCGGGGCTGCCCGGCACCTGGCCGACCGGTTACGACGACGCGGCGGCGGCAGCAACCCCGGCCTGGGCCTCGGCGATCACCGGCGTCCCGGAGGAGCAGATCACCCGCTTGGCGCGCGAGTGGGCGCAGAACGCGATCGACACCAAGGGTCGCGGGATGATCCTCATGGGTGCCGGCACGAACCACTGGTACCACTCGGACCAGATCTACCGGGCGATGCTCGTCCTCACCTCGATCACCGGCTGCCAGGGCCGCAACGGTGGCGGCTGGGCGCACTACGTCGGGCAGGAGAAGGTCCGCCCGATCATGGGCTTCCAACACATGGCCTTTGCCCTCGACTGGGTGCGGCCGCCGCGGCACATGAACCAGACGGCCTATTGGTACGTCAACACCAGTCAGTACCGCTACGACACCTTCGACGCCGACGACATCAACGGCGGCACCGGTCTCTTCAAGGGTCGCAGCACGATGGACCTGCTCGCGCAGGCCGCCCGCCTGGGCTGGGCGCCGTCCTACCCGCAGTTCAACAAGTCGAGCCTGACGGTCGCGGACGACGCGGCGGCTGCGGGAGTGGCCGCACCGGCATACGTTGCGGCGCAGCTGAAGTCGGGCGAACTCAAGTTCGCGATCGAGGACCCGGAGGCGCCCGAGAACTTCCCGCGCATCCTGTCGCTCTGGCGCGCCAACCTCTTCGGCTCCTCCGCCAAGGGCAATGAGTACTTCCTCAAGCACCTGCTCGGCACCGACAACGCGGTCAAGGCGACCGAGGCCGGTGAGGAGCACCGTCCCGAGGGGATCGTGTGGCCGGAGAAGGCGGGCGAGGGCAAGCTCGACCTGCTCCTGACGCTCGACTTCCGGATGACGAGTTCGACGCTCTTCTCCGATGTCGTCCTGCCCGCGGCGACGTGGTACGAGAAGCACGACATCAACACCACGGACATGCACCCCTTCGTCCACTCCTTCAACCCGGCCATCGCGCCGCCGTGGCAGTCCAAGAGTGACTGGGAGACGTGGAAGGGCATCGCCAAGAGGTTCAGCGAACTCGCCAAGGACCGCCTCGGCGTCCGCAAGGACGTCGTCGCCAAGCCGCTCTGGCACGACACCCCCGAGGCGATGGCGACCGTCCACGGGCGCGTCCTCGACTGGCGCAAGGGTGAGTGCGAGCCGGTGCCCGGCAAGACCCTTCCGGCCCTCGTCGAGGTGGAGCGCGACTACGGCGCGATCTACGACAAGATGATCGCGATCGGCCCCCTCATGGAGAAGGTGGGCATGCTCACCAAGGGCGTGGCCTACAACGTCGAACGCGAGATGGGTCAGTTGCGCGAGCGCTTCGGCACGGTGCGCACCGGCGTCGCGGCCGGCCAACCCAAGATGGAGACCGACATCCAGGTCGCCGAGGCGATCATGTACCTCTCCGGCACCTGCAATGGGCACCTCGCGACCCACGGCTTCAAGTTCCTCGAGAAGCGCACCGGCCACGAACTGCACGACCTGTCGGCTGAGCACGAGGGCAAGCAGATCACCTTCGCCGACACCCAGGCGGCGCCGGTGCCGGTCATCACCTCCCCGGAATGGTCGGGGTCGGAGACCGGCGGGCGGCGTTACAGCCCCTTCACGATCAACATCGAGCGGTCCAAGCCCTTCCACACCCTGACCGGTCGCCAGCAGTTCTACCTCGACCACGACTGGATGATCGGGATGGGCGAGGCGATGCCGGTCTACCGACCACCGCTGAACATGACCAAGCTCTTCGGCGAGTCGCCGGTCGGCACCCAGAGCGAACTCGGGGTCTCGGTCCGCTACCTCACACCGCACAACAAGTGGTCGATCCACAGTGAGTACCAGGACAACCTCTTCATGCTCTCGCTCTCGCGCGGTGGCCAGACGATCTGGATGTCGGTCGAGGACGCCGACAAGATCGGGGTCAAGGACAACGACTGGATCGAGGCGGTCAACCGCAACGGCGTCGTCGCCTGCCGGGCCATCGTGTCGCACCGGATGCCGGAGGGCACGGTCTACATGCACCACGCGCAGGACCGGCTCATCGACGTGCCCCTCACCGAGACCGACGGCAAGCGCGGTGGCATCCACAACTCGCTGACGCGCATCCTGGTCAAGCCCAGCCACATCATCGGCGGCTACGCCCAGCACGCCTACTTCTTCAACTACATCGGCCCGACCGGCAACAACCGGGACGAGGTCACGACGATCCGCAAGCGGACTGCGAAGGTGGAGTACTGACATGCGCGTCATGGCCCAGATGGCAATGGTGATGAACCTCGACAAGTGCATCGGGTGCCACACCTGCTCGGTGACCTGCAAGCAGGCGTGGACCAACCGCAACGGCATGGAGTACGTCTGGTTCAACAACGTCGAGACCCGGCCCGGCCTGGGCTACCCCCGGCGCTGGCAGGACCAGGAGGAGTGGAAGGGCGGCTGGACCCTGAAGAACGGCCACCTCCAACTCAAGACCGGTGGCCGCCTGCAGAAACTCCTCAACATCTTCAGCAACCCGAAGATGCCGGGGATGGACGACTACTACGAGCCGTGGACCTACGACTACGAGACCCTGCTCAATGCCCCCCTGCAGAAGAATTTCCCTGTCGCACAGCCACACTCGCTGATCACCGGCAAGACGATGAACGTCAAGTGGTCGGCCAACTGGGACGACGACCTCGGCGGTGCGCAGGAGTACGCCCCCAAGGACCCGATGCTCAAGGGCATCGAGGACAAGGTGAAGTTCGAGTTCGAGAAGACCTTCATGTTCTACCTGCCGCGCATCTGCGAGCACTGCCTCAACCCGGCGTGCGCGGCGTCCTGCCCCTCCGGCGCGATCTACAAGCGTGAGGAGGACGGCATCGTCCTGGTCGACCAGGACAAGTGCCGCGGCTGGCGCATGTGCGTCAGCGGCTGCCCCTACAAGAAGGTCTACTTCAACCACAAGACCGGCAAGGCCGAGAAGTGCACCTTCTGCTACCCGCGCATCGAGGTCGGCATCCCGACTGTGTGCTCGGAGACCTGCGTGGGCCGGCTGCGCTACATCGGGATCATCCTCTACGACCCCGACAAGGTGCTCGCGGCGGCCTCGGTCGAGGACGACCAAGCGCTCTACGAGGCGCAGCTCGGCTGCTTCCTCGACCCCTTCGACCCCGAGGTGCAGCGGGCTGCCGAGCAGCAGGGCATCCCGATGGACTGGATGGAGGCCGCCCGCAAGAGCCCGGTGCGTCGACTGATCCAGGACTACAAGGTCGCCCTGCCCCTCCACCCGGAGTACCGCACCATGCCGATGGTCTGGTACGTCCCGCCGCTCTCCCCGGTCGTCGACGTCGTCAAGGACACCGGCCACGACGCCGAGGAGATGGGCAACCTCTTCGGGGCCATCGACGCCCTGCGCATCCCGGTCGAGTACCTCGCCGGGCTCTTCACCGCCGGGGACGTCGAGCCGGTCAACGGTGTCCTGCGCAAGCTCGCGGCGATGCGCTCCTACATGCGCGACATCAACCTCGGCCGCGACCCCGACGCTTCGATCCCCGAGGCCGTCGGGATGGGCGAGGAGGAGATGTACGAGATGTTCCGTCTCCTCGCGATCGCCAAGTACAACGAGCGCTACGTCATCCCCACCGCGCACGCCGAGCAGGCCCACCGCCTCGAGGAGATCGGCACCGACTGCGCCGTCTCCGCCTACGACCACAGCGACGACGCCGAACCCTTTGGCGTCGGGTCCGGCCCCGAGGTCCGGATCGCGGTCGAGGACCTGCGGATTCGCACGGCCCGCATGAAGGACGACGCATGACCGCCCTCATCGATCGGGTCTGGAAGCGTCACCGCCGCGCCGAGCCGTCGTGGGCATCGGACGACGTCGCCGCGACCTGGCAGCTGGTCTCGCTCCTCCTCGACTATCCCACCGACGATTTGGTATGCCGCGCAGCCGAGTTGGCGTCCGTGGCGGCGGCGCTGCCGCCGGCGCTGGGAGGCGGGCTCACGGCATACCTCTCGGAAGTGGAGGCCACGGATCTCGGTGTGCTGCAGCGTGATTACGTCGACACCTTCGACGTGACGCGCAAGTGCGCCCTGCACCTGACCTACGCGACGTGCGGCGACACCCGGCGCCGCGGCGTGGCCCTCGTGCAGTTCAAACAGGCCTTCCGGGCCAGCGGGGTCGAACTGGACGACGCCGATGCCGAGCTGCCCGACTACCTGCCGATCGTGCTCGAGTTCGCCGCGCTGACCGACCGTGAGGCCGGCTGGAAGTTGCTCACCGACCACCGCGTCTCGATCGAGCTCCTGCACCGCGCCCTGGCCAAGCGGAAGTCCCGCTGGCTGCCGGTCGTCGAGTCATTGCGGGCGACCCTGCCCGTGCTCGACGGCACCGACGAGGAGGCCCTCGCGCGCCTCATCGCCGCGGGCCCGCCCAGTGAGGAGGTCGGCATCGACGGCGCCCTCGATCCCTATGTCGCTGTGCCACAGAGTGGTTCGGCCGACGCCTTCCACCCGGGACCACAGTCCCTCGGATCCACGATTCCCGTAGGAGCCCCGCGATGAGCACCTTTCTCTGGGTGATCTTCCCCTATCTCTGCCTGGCCGTCTTCGTCGTCGGCCACTGGTGGCGCTACAAGTACGACAAGTTCGGCTGGACGACGCGGTCGAGCCAGCTCTACGAGGACAACCTGCTCAAGTGGGGCAGCCCGCTCTTCCACTTCGGCATGCTCGGGGTCGTCGGTGGTCACATCATCGGCCTGCTGCTGCCGAAGGGGTGGACCGACGCCATCGGCATCTCCGAGGAGACCTACCACGCCTTCGCGTTGGGCGGCGGGCTCGTCGCCGGTGCGATGACCTTCGTCGGGTTGGTCATGCTGATCTATCGTCGCCGGACGGTGCGTCCCGTCTTCAAGGCAACGACCCCGATGGACAAGGTCATGTACCTCTTCTTGGCCGGCGTCATCCTGCTCGGCTGCTGGAACACTGTCGCGTCGGTCATCTTCGACTCCCACTTCAACTATCGCGAGAGCGTCTCGCCGTGGTTCCGCCAGATCTTCTGGTTCCAGCCCGATGCCTCACTCATGACGGGTGCGCCGCTGGGCTTCCAGGCGCACGCGCTCCTCGCCTTCGCGCTCTTCGCGCTCTGGCCGTTCACCCGGCTGGTGCATGTCTTCTCGGCGCCGGTCGGCTATCTGACCCGGCCCTACATTGTCTATCGGTCCCGCGGCAGCAAGGTCCAGGACGGCCTGGGCAATCGCAGCGGCAGCCCGACGTGGGAGCGCCCGAGCCTCGACGACGCCAAGCGATGAGCGACCTGGCTGCTGCCGAGACCCAGTGGCACGACTGGATCGAGGAAGCCTGTGACGCCCTCGATGTCGACGCCTCGCTCGTCGACGTGAAGACCATTCACGGGCTGACCAAGCGCATCGCCCATGGCTACGACCGCCCCATGGCACCGGTCGGGGCCTTCATCCTCGGACTTGCCGTCGGCGGTCGCGAGGGCGCTGACGTGGGTGCGCTCAGGGCAGTGCTGGAGTCGACCATTCACGGTCGCCACGAAGAGGAGGCGTGATGGCAGAGGGCATCTCCATCGGTGGTCGCCCAGCCGAGGACGCACCCGCACCATGGGAGGCGATCCCCAGCGAACCGGGCGCTCCAGCGGTGGTCGACCTCACGGCATACGGGGAGGGGCTGTTGGCCCAAGCGCGCGCCGACGCCCGCGGCAAGGCGAGCGCTCCGGTCCTCAAGAGCGAGCGCCAGCGTGCGCTGCTCGTGGCCCTGACCGTGGGCGCTGGCCTGGCCGAGCACTCCTCGCCACCGGCCGCCTCGCTGCACGTGCTCTCGGGTCGCTTCAGGCTGTATGCCGGTGACGTCGAGTGGATCTGCGGCCCGGGCCAGTTGGTGGCCATTCCGCCCGAACGGCATGCCGTCGACTGCCTCGAGGACGGCGTCTTCCTGCTCACCGTCACCCCGCCCGCGCGCTCCTGAGGGCCTTCGCCCACCCTTCCCAAGGTCGCCCCGCCGCGGCCCCTGCCAGCGCCCCTCCCCCCGCTTCCCCCGGGTCGAGAGGGAGCAAATCGCGGGCAGCGCGTTGCGCTGCCCGCGATTTGCTCCCTCTCGACTGACGGGGGTTGGTGGGGTGGCCCGGGTCTGGCGGGGTTGGTCGTCCTGTAGGGGATCAGCCGTGCTGGGCCGGGTTGAAGCCGGCGCGGCGGGCGGAGTCCTCGTCGTAGAACCACACATCGGGCTCGCAGGAGTCGTAGCCCGGCGCGTCCTCGGTGCGGTAGGTCATCGTGTCGCGGTAGGCCTGCACGGTGTGGCCGAGCGGCTGGGCGCCGTCGGCGATCGGGGCCGCTGATCCGACGCCGAAGCCACCGTCGGAGACTTCGTCGAGGTCCGAGATGCGGCGGCCCCAGGCGGCTTCCACCTCGTGCTCGGCGTGGTCATCGGCCGAGCCCTGGCCCTCACGGGCTTCGTCGTACTGCCAGTCACCCGAGTCCCCTGCGCCATGGGAGGAATCGCCGGCGATGTGGCCCGCGGCCGGAGACGCGGCTGCAGCCTCGTCGGCCTCGGTCCACGTGTCCTCCAGGGATGCCTCGCCGACCTGCTCGTCGACCTGCGCATCCGACACGGGCTCGCTGCCGCCGGTGTTGTCAGCCTCGGGGACCGTGGCGGTGACCTCGTCACCGGTCACATCGCTCTCGACCTCGACCGATTCGACCGGCTCCTCGTCGCCACCGAATACGGCATCCTCGGTGACCGGTTCGTCACCCATGAGACCGTCGCCCCAGGTGGGGACTCCACTCTCGGCGCCGACTTCGTCGGCTGCGCCGTCGTTCACCGACACCTCGTCGCCGTAGCCCTGACCGGTGGCCAGAGCGTGGGCACGCTCGTCCTCAGGGCTGAGCGCCGCCGGCGTCAGGACCGCTGGGCTCAGATCCCCCGCGCTTCCCGTCGGGCTCGCCGGGCCGGACTCCTCGGTGACGTCGGTGTCCGGGTCGAGCACGTCGGCGCGGTGGGGGTCCGCGGCATACGCGGTCTTCTCCTCGGCCACCCGAGCGTGCGCGTCGCGCACCTCGTGACCGGCATCGGTGACAGCGGCCGACGCCGTCGCGGCAGCCGAGGCCGCGGCTGCCGCAGCGGCAGCTGCTCCCTTCGCGCGCCGTTCGGCCTCCGCAGCCTCCGCCTCCGCAGCGCGTTGGGCCTCGGCGGCTCGTTGCGCCTGGGCGTTCACCTCCGCATGGCGCTGCTCGGCCTGCTCGGCATAGGCGCGCTGCCCGGCGAGGGTCCCCTCGTGGCGCGCGGCCGCCTCCTGGCGCAGGGCGTGCGCCTCTTCCCGGGCGAGCTCGTCGCGGCGGGCATTCGAGCTGCGGATGAACCACCAGATGACCAGTGCCAAGAGGATCAGCAGGATGATCGGGAGCAGGTAGACGAGCTTCATGGGGCCACTCTCGCTAGGGACTGTCAGGACATGCGACCGTGCTGGGTCGAACCTACCCCGTGGGCGAGGTCCAATTGACCCGATCCGCCCCTGACCTGCACCGACGCGACAGCGGACGACTCAGCCCAGACCCAGTTCCTCCGTGCTCTGCTGGCGCATCTCGACCTTGCGCACCTTGCCGGTCACGGTCATCGGGAAGTCGTCGACGATCTTGACGTAGCGCGGGATCTTGTAGTGCGCCAACTTCCCGGTCGCGAACTCTCGCACCGCCCCCGCGTCCAGGGGCGGGGCGCCCTCCCGCATGCGGATCCAGGCGCAGAGTTCCTCGCCGTACTTCTCGTCCGGCACTCCGACGACCTGGGCGTCGAGGATGTCGGGGTGGGTGTAGAGGAACTCCTCGATCTCGCGCGGATAGACGTTCTCCCCGCCCCGGATGACCATGTCCTTGATCCGCCCGGTGATCTGCACATAGCCGTCGTCATCCATGACGCCGAGGTCACCGGTGCGCATCCACCCGTCGACGATGGCTTCGGCCGTCTTGTCGTCCTGCCCCCAGTAGCCGAGCATCACCGAGTAGCCCTTGGTCCAGAACTCCCCCGGTATGCCGCGGGGCACCGTCTCGAGGGTGATCGGGTCGACGATCCGGATCTCGACATGCGGGGCGACGCGGCCGACCGTGCCGACCTTGCGTTCGAAGGAGTCGTCCGTGCGCGTCTGGGTCGACACCGGTGAGGTCTCGGTCATGCCGTAGCAGATGGTCATCTCGTCGATGCCGGCCGCGATGAGCTTCTTCATCATCTCGGCGGGGCAGTTCGAGCCGGCCATGATCCCCGTGCGCACGCTCGACAGGTCGTAGGACGGGAAGTCAGTCATGCCCCATTCGGCGATGAACATGGTCGGCACGCCGTAGAGCGATGTGCACTGCTCGTCGGCCGTCGCCTTCAGTGTGAGCGCGGGGTCGAAGCCCGGGGCCGGGATGACCATGCAGGCCCCGTGCGAGGTGGCCGCGAGGTTGCCCATGACCATCCCGAAGCAGTGGTAGAAGGGCACGGGGATGCAGATCCGGTCCTCCTCGGTGTAGCGGCAGACCTCGCCGACGAGATAACCGTTGTTGAGGATGTTGCGGTGCGACAGCGTCGCGCCCTTGGGGAATCCGGTTGTGCCCGATGTGTATTGGATGTTGATCGGGTCGTTCTCGTCGAGGGTGGCAGCGACCTGCGCGAGCGCCTCGTCCGTGACCTCGTCGGCATGAGCGAGCAGGTCAGTCCATGAGGACTCGCCGATGACGAAGACCTCCTCGAGATCGGGGCACTCATGCCGGGCCGCCTCGGTCATCGCGACATAGTTGCTCGTCTTGAAACTCGGCGCGATGACGAGCATGCGAATTCCGGCCTGCCGCAACACATAACTGAGTTCATGAGTGCGATACGAGGGGTTGATGTTGACGAGGATGGCGCCGAGCTTGGCGGTCGCATACTGGGTGACCGTCCACTCCGCACAGTTGGGCGCCCAGATGCCGATGCGATCGCCCTTGGCCAGTCCGACGGCCATCAACGCCCGGGCGAGCCGGTCCACCTCGGCGCCGAATGCGGCATATGTCCACCGGATGCCCTGGGCGCGGTCGATCAGCGCCTCGCGGTCGCCGAAGCGCGCGATCGTCGCGTCCAGGTTGGCCGAGATGGTGCCCCTGAGCAGCGCCGGCGTGGTCTCGCCGATCGCGTGCGAGGCGGTGGTCTGGGGAACTGCAGTGGTCATCGTCGACCTTTCCGAGTGGGAGCTCTTCCATCCCACCCCCATCCGGACTCACTCGCAACCATTTCGGTATGCCGCGGGCTCACCTCGCACTGTCCGGCCTCCGTGCGCCCGCCGGACGGACCCCACCGAAAACTCACAATTGTGCACTTTCGGACCCCCACCGAAAACTCACAATTGTGCACTTTCGGTTGCCCACCGAAAACTCACAATTGTGCAGTTTTGGTGCGGTGTCAGATGGCGCAGGAGGGGTTGAGGATGCCCTGCGGGTCGAGGGCGTCCTTGATCGTGCGGGTGAGTCCCATGACGTCGGGCCCGAGCTGGGCGGCCAGGGAGCCAACCTTGGCCCGTCCGACCCCGTGCTCGCCGGTGATGGTGCCCCCGAGATCGATGGCCATTTCCATGATCTCGGTGAAGGCGCGCTCGGCGCGCTCGCGAGCCGCCGGGTCGGTCGCGTCATAGATGAGGTTCGGGTGGGTGTTGCCGTCGCCGGCGTGAGCCACGACCGGGATGTCGGTGTCGTGTCGCCGCGCGATCTCGGCGATCCCGTCCACGAGGTCGGGCAACGCCGGGATCGGCACGCCGACGTCCTCGACGAGCAGGGCACCTCGACCCTCGCACGCCGGGAAGAAGGCGCGTCGGGCACCCAGGAAGGCCTCGCCCTCGTCGTGGTCGTCGGTCGCGAAGACCTCGGTGGCACCTGCCGACACACAGATCGCCTCGACGGCCTCGATCTCCTCGGTGCGGGCGGCTCCCGGCGAGTCGCACTGGACGACGAGAAGGCCACCGGCGGAGCGGTCCAGACCCATGCGCAGGTGGTCCTCGGTGATGTTGACGGCGCGCTGATCCATGAATTCGACGAGCGAGGGGCGCAGTTGTCGGCCCATCGCCACAACCGCCTCAGCCGCTGCCCGCGCCGTCGGGAAGGTCGCCACAAGCGTGGCCGCCGGTGGCGGAGAGGGCACCAGCCGAAGGGTGACCTTGGTGACGATCCCGAGAGTGCCCTCGGACCCGACGAAGAGTTTGATCAGGGACAGACCGGCAACATCCTTGATTCTCCTGCCGCCCAACGTGATCAGTCGCCCGTCGGCGAGCACGACGTCGAGGCCGAGGACGTAGTCGGTCGTCACGCCGTATTTCACGCAGCACAGGCCACCGGCGTTGGTCGCGATGTTGCCCCCGATCGAGCAGATCTCATAGGAACTCGGGTCCGGCGGATACCAGAGACCGTGCTCACGGGCGGCCTGCTTCACGGCGGCGTTGGGCGCGCCCGGCTCGACAACGGCCGTGCGCGTGGCCGGGTCGATCTCGATCCCTGCCATCCGGTCGAGGCTGATCGTGAGCCCGCCCTCGACGGCGTTGGAGCCGCCGGCCAAGCCCGTCCCCGCGCCTCGCGGCACGATGGGTATGCCGCGGCGCGCCGCCCAGCGCACCGCCGCTTGCACCTGCGCGACGTCACGCGGGCGGACGACAGCGCACGGCATCCCGGCGCCGGGATAGCGGGACCAATCCCAGCGATAGGCCTCCATCGCCGAGGGGTCGAGGACCACGTCCGCGGCGCCGACCTCGTCGACGAGAGCCGCGAGGTCAGCCTCGGTGAGGCCTGCACCGGGCTTGTCGGTCACGTCCGTCATCTGTTGCCTCCTGGTCCCTCAGTGTGCCGTGGGTCGCGACAGCCGGTCGAGGAAGGCGAGGAGCAGTGCCTCACGCAGCCGCGGCGGCGCCACGTCGAGCAGGGCGTTGACCGGCGCCATCCGCTCGGGCAGGTCGAGCGCTCCGTCACCGTCTGCGAGCCCGGCCAGTGCGAGCAGCCCATCGAAGTCGTTGTCGGACAAAGTCTCCGGATCGAGCGCCACAGCCGCGGCAGCCAGGCCCGAGTCCACCGAAACAGGCCCTGCCGCACGAGCCGCCTGCGTCGCTTCGGCCAGCGCCGCCAAGAACTCATCCACGGACTCGGCGGTCGCCGCAGAGAGGGTGAGGTGCAGGCTCGCCGGCGCCCCGGCATACGCCATCTGGGGTTGGACGTACCACCCCCGCGACAGCATCTCGTCGGCGATCGTGAAGACGTCGCACGAGTCGTCCGTCGTGAGGGTCACGAGAGTGGAGTCGGGCGCCACCAGCAACCGCAAACCGGGTATGCCGGGTGCTCGCCTCGCGATCTCGAGCGCGGCACCGCGGGCGCGCACCGCCAAGGCGCCGTAGCCCTCGACACCGATCCATTGGCCCACGGCCCACGCTGCCGCCAGGGGTCCGCCCGACTTCGTCGACTGCATGGTCGAGTTGAGCATCGTGTAGCCGGGCCAGTCGGCCGAGGCGAAGAAGTGACCCTTGCGCAGCGACGAATCACGGTGCAGGAGAAGGGAAACCCCCTTCGGGGTGTAGGCATATTTGTGCAGGTCGATGCTGATGCTCGTCACGCCGGGCACAGCGAAGGTCCACGGCGGGACGTCGTCGAGGAAGGGCAGGACCCAGCCGCCGATGCAGGCGTCGACATGGCATCGGAGCCCGCGATCGGCGGCAATCGCCGCGATCTCCGGGATCGGGTCGATCACGCCGTGGGCGTAGGACGGTGCGGAGCCGACGATGAGCACGGTGTCCTCGCGGATGGCGTCCGCCATGGCCCCCGGATCCGCGCGAAAGGTCACGGGGTCGACGTCGATCATGATCACCTCGACGCCGAAGTAGTGAGCAGCCTTGTGAAAGGCAGCGTGGGCCGTCGTCGGGATGACCATGCTGGCATCCCCTACTCGACGTCCGGAGCCGTCACGCGCCGCCAGGACCGCGAGGAGGACCGACTCGGTCCCACCCGAGGTGGCCGATCCGACCACCGAATCCGGCGCTCGGAGGACCGAAGAGGCCACACCGACCAGATGGTTCTCCATCGCGAGCAGCGAGGGAAAAGCCGTCGGGTCCAGCCCATTGGAGCCAGCAAACATCGAGAGGGCCTCCAGCCCGATGGCGTCGGCCTCGGCGAGCCCGGAGTCATAGACGTAGGCCAGCGTGCGGCCTCCGTGCGAGGGCAGGTCTCGTGCCTGGAGAGCCCGCAGTGCGTCTCGAATCTGCTCGACCGACCTGCTCGCCCTCATGCACGCGACCCTAGCCGTCGCCCCCGTCCCTCCGTTTGCGTTCCGCGCGACGCGCCCCGCACCGCCCGATAGTGTGCGGACAACAGCCTTCGAGTGGGCCGGTGATCGCACCGGGACAGGCGTTCCTTGAACGGCGCCCAGAAAGGACGTTGCTGCATGTGGCGAATCGGTGACGAGGTGGCTCTCACTCGCTCCCCCCCATTCGGGCCACCCGGCATACTGTGTGGACAGGCTTGGTAGGCGGCGAGGGAGCGACCATGACCGAGGAAACCCTGAACATTCCAGCGTCCCCTGTGATCGTCGGGATCGACGGAAGTGAGCGTGACGCCACCTGCATCGCCTGGGGCGCGGGGGCTGCGATGCGGACCGGGCGGCCCATGGTGCTCGTCCATGCCCTCGACCTCACCGCGGAGTTGGTGGCCCCGGACCTCATCGGTGGTTCGGTGCCGGCCATGGACGGCGGGACGGACACCCTCCTCCAGGCCGCCCTCGCGGGCACCCGTGCGCGGTTCCCCGACGTGCAGGTCACGGGCACGTCGCCGGCCGGCAGCTCGGACCGTGAACTCATCGCCGCCTCGGAGGGCGCCCACCTGCTCGTCGTGGGGTCTCGGCGTGTGGCGGGCTTCGAGCGCCTCATCCTCGGCCGCTCGGCTCTCGCGGTCGCCATGCATGCCCACTGCCCGGTCGTCATCCTCCCCGAGGGTTCGCGCACCGATGCCGAAGGGCCGGTCGTCGTCGGGGTCGACGGCAGCCCTGCCTCGCAGAACGCGCTCGATCGGGCCTTCTGGATCGCCCACCTGCGCGACACCTCGGTGCGGATCGTCACGACCTGGAATGTCGAGGTCGTCGACGGGATGGTCGTGACCACGCCCGGCACCGACGCCTGGCGCTCCGTCGAGAACCGCTACCGCTCAGTCGTCGAGAAGCAACTCTCGCTCGTCCCCCGGGACTGGAGCGACATCCCCCATGAGGTCGCTGTCGTCCGCGGCTCACCGGCCAAGGTGCTCACCGAGGAGAGCGCACGCTCCAGCCTGCTCGTCGTCGGCAGCCGGGGCCGCGGTGGCTTCCGAGGGATGCTGCTCGGCTCGGTGACGCACAAGGTCCTCGAGACCGCCACCTGCCCGGTCATGGTGGTCCGTCACTGAGCGGCCCGTTCGCCCGTCGGCGCCGCGACACGTTCACTGGGCGCATCGCCGGCCTGGGAAGCACGAGCGGCACCCGTGTCGTCATCGGCCGCTGGGACACCTCGCCGATCGGCCAGTTCGCCGACGCCATGGTCGAGCACGCCGATGGCCATCGGCTCCTCTTCGCGCCCACCGAGGTCGTGGCCGACTATGTCAGCGCGACCTACACCTTCGACGAAATTCGCGTGGAGCCCGTCACGGTGGCCGGGTCACACCGCTGGGTGGTCGACTCGTCGTCCCTGCGCGTCGAGTTCACTCTTGGCGCGCGTATGCCGCTGGGTCGGCTCCTGCACGCCACTCCCCGAGCACTCTCCACCCGGCCGGCCGTCACCCTGCTCACCGACCCGGTCGCCCGGATCCTGATGCGTGGCGTGCGGACCCGAGGAACCGCCGGTGGCCACCGTCGCGAGTACTACGCCGCCACCGACCTCCACGCGATCACCAGCCTGAGCGGCTCCATCGACGGCGTCGATCTCGGGGGCTTGGCCCCGGTCGACCCACCGTGCCGCTTCGGGTTCTCGTCGACACCGCGCCGGCCCGCGGTCACGTCCGTGACGACGACGATCCTGGTTCAGCCTCGATCGAACTAAGATCAAGCGCAACCACATCGCCCCCGAGTCCCGGAGACTTTCCATGATCCTGATCGTCGTCAAGTGGCACGTGAAGCCCGAGTTTCGCGACACCTTCCTCGATCAGGTCGCCGACTTCACCGCGGCCACCCGGGCCGAACCCGGGAACCTCTGGTTCGACTGGAGCCGGTCCGTCGACAACCCGGACGAGTTCGTCCTCGTCGAGGCCTTCGAGGAGGGCGATGCCCCGGCAGAGCACGTCAACTCGGCACACTTCAAGAAGGCCCAACTGGAGATCCCGCCCTTGCTCTCCCGCACGCCGGACATCATCAACGTCCAGGTCAATGGCAACGAGTGGAGCGCCCTTGGCGAGATGGCGGTCAAGGACTGACGTCGCCTTGGTCAGGCTGGCCGTCCGGGGAGCAGCACCGGTTCGGAGCGCGAAACAACCGCCTCTCTTCCGCAGCGCCGCATATCGGCGCTCCGGCAAGGCCGAACGTCGCGCACCCGACCAGCAGATTGGCCAATGCCACTGGATCGTCCGGCGCCTGCCCTCGCTCCGTCAGGAACGCCGGATCCGACGCGTCACCTGAGGGTCCAGACAGACCGGGCTCACCCGACGTGCGGAAGTCCTCGAGGGAATCCTTGGCGAAAATTTGCGGAACGGCACTGCAGACGGTGGAAGGTGACGCACCACGAAACCCGGGGGCGCACGGCATACCCGGCCTGAAACAATCCCCTCATGAAGCCGATCGTCCAGAGCCGCAAGCTGCACAAGGTCCGTTACGACGTGCGTGGGCCAATCCTCGTCGAGGCCCAGCGGCTCGAGGCCGAGGGCCACAAGATCCTCAAGCTCAACATCGGCAACACGGCACCTTTCGGCTTCGAGGCGCCCGAGGCGATCGTCGCCGACATGGTGCACAACCTGCCCGACGCCCAGGGCTACTCGGACAGCCGCGGCATCTACTCCGCCCGCACCGCGGTCGCGCAGTACTACCAGTCCCGCGGCCTGCGCGACACCGCGAACGAGGACGTCTTCATCGGCAACGGCGTCTCCGAGCTCATCTCGATGGTGCTCACGGCCTTCATCGACGACGGCAACGAGATCCTCGTGCCCGCGCCCGACTACCCGTTGTGGACCGGCGCCGTCACCCTCGCCGGCGGCACCCCGGTCCACTACAAGTGCGACGAGTCCAACGGCTGGAACCCGGACCTCGAGGACATCGAGTCCAAGATCACCCCGAACACCCACGCCCTCGTCGTCATCAACCCCAACAACCCGACGGGCGCGGTCTACAGCGAGGACGTCCTCAAGGGCCTCGTCGACATCGCACGCCGGCACCAGCTCGTGCTCATGGCCGACGAGATCTACGAGAAGATCCTTTACCAGGACGCCGACGGCACCATGCCGGTCATGCATCACGTCGCGAGCTTCGCCGGCGACGACGTCCTGACCCTCACCTTCTCCGGTTTGTCCAAGGCCTATCGGGTCTGTGGCTACCGCGCCGGCTGGGTCATGATCAGCGGCCCGAAGCACATGGCGAACGACTTCCTCGAGGGCCTCACGCTGCTCTCCAACATGCGCATGTGCGCGAATGTCCCTGCGCAACACGCGATCCAGACCGCCCTGGGCGGCTACCAGTCGATCAACGAACTCATCGTCCCCGGCGGTCGCTTCTACGAGCAGATCAAGCTCGCCTCCCGCCTGCTCAACGACATCCCCGGCGTCTCCTGCGTCGAGCCGCGCGGCGCGCTCTACTGCTTCCCGCGCCTCGATCCCGACGTCTACCCCATCGACGACGACCAGGAGTTCGTCATCGACCTGCTGCGCGCCAAGAAGATCCTCGTCACGCACGGCACCGGCTTCAACTGGTTCGCGCCCGACCACTTCCGGCTCGTCACCCTCCCCGACACCGAGGTCCTCACCGAGGCGATCGGCCGCATCGCCGACTTCCTCGAGACCAAGCGCGCCTGACTCCATGGCCGCGCCGGACCCCCGCACGGTGGCGGTCGTCGCCGCCGGTGGGGTCGTCGGCTCCCTCGGACGGTATGCCGCGGGGCTGGCTCTCCCCCACGCCCCCGGCACGTTTCCGTGGGCAACCTTCCTGGTCAATGTGTCGGGGTCCCTCGCGATGGGACTGCTCGTGGCCTGGCTGGTCACCCATCCGGGGGCACTCCGCCTGGCGCGACCCTTCGTCGGAGTCGGTGTCCTCGGTGGCTGGACGACCTTCTCGACGCTCGCCGTCGACACCGTCCGACTCGCCGACGGCCACGAGCAGTTGGCCTTCCTCTATGTCGCGGCAACCTTCGTCGTCGGCATCCTGGCCGTCGGCCTGGGCAGCCTCATCGGTCGCCGCACCTGGCCGGACATCTCCGGCGCACAGGAGGATTCGTGACGACGGCTCTCCTCGTCGCCCTCGGCGCCGCCGTCGGTGCCGCCGGACGACACCTGACCAATCACTGGCTGCGTGAGCGTTTCGGCGCCACCCCGGCCGGCGGCACGCTCGCCGTCAACCTGCTCGGCTCCTTCGTGCTCGGCGTGCTCGCGGGCGCGGCGGTCGACGGGGGCTGGCTGGCCCTGCTCGGCATCGGCTTCTGCGGTGCCTACACGACCTTCTCGACCCTTGCCCTCGAGTTGTGGTCGGCCTTCGAGGACGGCCGGCGCCGGGAGGTCGTCGCCAACGCAGCGCTCAGCCTCGCGCTCGGTCTCCCCGCGGCATACCTAGGGATCTGGCTCGCCTCCTGAACGCGGCGTCCGCGGTTTTCCGTCGCTCTGGCAACGAAAAACCGCGGACGTCCGGGTGGAGCGGGTGGAGCGGGAGCTGTCAGCGGCTCACGGCGTTCAACGCGTTGACGATGCCGTCACCGTAGAAGCTGTTGAACTGCGGTGTCCCCGTGCAGGTCGCGGTGTATGCCGCTGAACGACCTTCCTGGGTGTAGCTCTGGATCCCACCCACTGGTAGTAGCCGCAGGTGTCGCCCGAGCAGTCCTTCTGCACGCCGGCGGCCGCGCCGGATGCGGTGATCTCGCCGGCCTCGTCGACCGCACCTGCCTCCTGGAGGACGTGCAAGGGTGCTGCCGAGAGGATCAGGTTGCCGTTGGTGCGGTAGGTCGGGGTGCCGAAGCGGATTTTTCCGTGAGCGCCGCACCCGGCTACTTCAGTTGACTGCTCGACAGACCGAGCAGCCGCCGCGCGACGACGAGCAACTGGATCTGCTGGGTCCCCTCGAAGATGTCGAGGATCTTGGCGTCCCGGGCCCATTTCTCGAGAAGTTCTCGCTCGCCGTAGCCGGTGGCTCCACACAGCTCGACGCAGGCCAGCGCGACCTCGACACACGTCCGGCCCGCCTTCGCCTTGGCCATCGAGGCCTCCATGGAGTTGGGGGTGCCGTTGTCGGCGAGGTATGCCGCGCGCAGGGTGAGCAGTCTGGCCGCGGCGTAGTCCGCCTCCATCTGGATCAGCTGGGCTGCCGGGGCCGACTGGGTGTGCGCCGGCCGATCCCAGTCGATCTCGACGCCTTCGGCGGCGAGCAGCTCACGCGTGGTGTCGAGGCAGGCTCTGGTCAGGCCCAGCGCCATCGCCGCGATGAGCGGTCGGGTGTTGTCGAAGGTCTGCATCGCGCCGGCGAAGCCGCCTGCGGCGGTCCGGATCTCCGCGTCGCCGAGCAGGTCCTCGGCAGGCACCCGGCAGTCCTCGAGCACGAATGCGGCCGTGTCCGAGGACCGAATGCCGAGTTTGTGCTCGAGACGCACCAGTCGCAGGCCCGGGTTGGACCGCTCGACGACGAAGGACTTGATCGCCTGCTTGCCCAGGCTTCGGTCCAGCGTCGCCCACACGACGACCAACTCGGCGCGCTCGCCCGCGGTGACGAAGATCTTTTCGCCGTTGAGCACGTAATGGTCACCGTCCCGGACGGCGGTCGTGCGGATGGCGCCGGAGTCAGAACCGGTATCGGGCTCGGTGATCGCCATCGCCGCCCAGCGGCCGGCATACCGCCGCTTCTGTTCGTCATTGGCGACCGCGGCGATCGCCGCGTTGCCCAGCCCTTGGCGTGGGATCGAGAGGGTGAGGCCGACGTCGCCGCGGGCGGTCTCGAGGATCGAGAGCACCGAGGAGAGGTTGGCGCCGTTGCGCACGCCGGGGGTCGCCGAGGGGTTTGGCGTCTCCGCCTTGGCGGAGCCGGTCGCGCCCGCTCCGCGAGCTGACCCTGAACGGCCCAAACCGTCGATGAGCGCCGCCATGACGTCGAGCTCGGCGGGATAGGTGTGCTCTGCCAGGTCGTACTTGCGCGAGATCGGCCAGAAGACCTCCTCGGCCATGCCGCGGGCCTGGGTGAGCAGTGGGCGGAACTTGCGAGGGATCTCGAGGTCGATCATGCGAGGACCACTCCCTCGATCATCCCTGCCCCACGCAGGTCCCGATACCACCGCTCGTTGTCGAACTCTTTGACGAAGCCGTGGCCACCCAGGAGTTGCACCCCGTCCGAGCCGATGCGGGGGGCGTGAACGCTGGTCAGGGTGCGCGCGTGGGCGACGGCCTCGCGCGCATCCTGGCCTGCGTCGAGCAGCGCGGCGGCCCGCCAGGTGGCCAACCGCATGGCGTCGAGGTCGATGGCGATGTTGGCGACCATGAAGGCAACCGACTGGCGGTGGGCAACGGGTTCGCCGAAGGCGTGGCGTTCGGTGACATAGCCGGTCACCTGGTCGAGGACGGCTCGGACGGTGCCGACGGCGAGCGCGGACCACGCCACGCGGGATCGACGCAGGGCGTCGAGGTGGTCGTCGGCGCTGCCCAGCAGGTTGGCGGCGGGAACGCGGGCGTCGGTGAGGACGAGTCGGCCGGTGGCCGCGGCGCGCACTCCCATGGCGGGCTCGTCCTCGATGGTCAGGCCGGGGGTGTTCGCCTCGACGATGAGCAGGCGTGCCGCCTCCTCATGGGTCACCGAGATGACGAAGAGTTCGGCCTCGGCAACCCGGGCGACGAGAGCCTTGGTGCCGGTGACGGCGAGCTCGTCGCCCTCGCGCGTGGCGTTGGTGCCGGGTGTGGTGGCGTCGAAGAGCGGCTGGGGTTCCTGCGTCGCCAGCGCCGCGACCATCGGCTGTTTCACGGTCAGGTGCGGAAGGTAGGTGGCCTGCTGAGCGGGAGTGCCATAGAGGGAGAGGGCGGTGGCGACCGAGGCCGTCCCCATGAGGGCAACGGCCAGGCCCAGATCGCCGTGGGCCAGTTCCTCCAGGACGAGCGCGGCGGTCACTGCGGTCCCCGACTCGGCGATTCCGTCCAGGGTCGTCGGCACGCCGACGAGGTGGAGTCCCATCGCGGCCCCGGCTGCGGCCACTTCGGGTGGTATGCCGCGGGCGCTGTCGGCCGCGCTGGCGGCGGGTCGCAGGACATTTGTGGCCAGCTCCTTGGCCGCATCGCGCAGCATGGCCTGGTCGTCGGTCGGGGTGAGATCGAAAACGCCGTGATCCTCGGTCGGGTGCGGCCGAACGGGCCGCACGGACCCTGCTCTCCTGGCAAAGGCGCGCCCGACGGCCTGCTGCGCCTCGACGCCGCGATGCGCGCCACTGCCGAGCCATCGCCCGAACTGCGCTCGCCGCCGCTTGTCAGCCAAGAATGGATGTCCACCGAGGCGGCCGAGGGCTCGCACGGCGGAGCGCTGGATTTGGGTCGAGACGGACACGAGGGGCCTTCCACTGCTCAACCGCAGCCCGCTGCCACTGGTCGTTGACAAGTTTCCGATACCGACAGTACCGGCTAGATGGCGGGCTCGGGAGGACCTGGAGTGCCCTGCCGCACGTCTGCAGTTGCGCCACATCTGTGCGCATGTTGCATGCGCCCTGAGGGGAGCCATGCGACATGCGCCACCACCGGAGCCATGTAACTTGCGCCGGGAGGGGAGCCATGTAACTTGCGCCACCACCGGAGCCATGTAACTTGCGCCGTCATTTGGCGCAACTGCAGACGCTCCGGCACCCCCTTCGGGGGCAGGTCACCTCGGGTCGTCGGGTGCGCACCGGCCCGAAGTACGGCCGCGCGCCGGGGGGTCACCCGGCGCGCGGCATAGGAGTGAAACGAAGGCTCAGGCCTGGTCGAGCGCCTCGGCGACCCGACGATGGGCGACCCAGATCTCCTCGGGGAGGTTGGGGAACTGCTCGAGGTGCTCCTGACGGTGGCCCATCTCCTCGCGCCAGCGCGCGATGTCGATGTCGAGGATCCGGTCGAGGTCGGCCTGCGGAAGGTCCAGACCCTCCATGCCGAGTTCGTCCTCGGTCGGGATGACGCCGACCGCGGTCTGGCGGCCGGTGACCTCGCCGTCCTTGAACTGGCACAGCCAGAGCAGGGCGCGCAGGTTCTCGCGGTAGCCCGGCCACAGGAAGTGACCGTCCTCGGCATCGCGCTGGAACCAGTTGACGTGCGCGAAGATCGGCTGGTGTTTGGCGGCACCGACGATGTCGAGCCAGTGCTGGGCGTAGGGCCCCTCGGCATACGACATGAAGGGCCGCATGGACATCGGGTCGTAGCGCAGCTTGCCCTCGACGCCTTCGGCGGCAAAGGTCGCCTCCGCGCCGAGGGTGAGCCCGTCGTAGACACCCTCGGCGAGGTCGGTGATCGCGCGGACCAGCGGCTCACGGTCGCGGGTGCGCCCGCCGAAGATGATCGCGTCGATCCGCACGCCCTTGGGGTCGTTGTAGTCGGCCGCGACATTGGGGACATTGGCGAGGCTGGTCGTGAATCGGCTGTTGGGGTGCGCCCACGGGTCGCCCACTTCGTCAGGGTTGCGGTCGGCGATCCGCTCCCCCTTCCAGTCGATCCAGCCGGCGGTGTCGGCAGGGCGCTCCGGCGTCTTGCCCTCCCACCAGACCTCATGCGTCTGGTCGTTGTAGGCGACATTGGTGAAGAGCGCCTGGCTGCCGGGCTCGATGGAGTCCAGGGCGGTCGGATTGGTCTTCTCGTTGGTGTCCTTGGCGACACCGAAGACGCCGTTCTCCGGGTTGAGACCCAGGAGCTCGCCACTGTCGGGGTCGACCCAGAGCCACGCGATGTCATCGCCGTAGAAGGACACGTGGTAGCGGTCACCGAGAGCATCGGGGGCCAGCGTCATGGCGAGGTTGGTCTTGCCCGAGGCGCTCGGGAAGCCGCCGCAGACGTGCCATTCCTTGCCGGTCTCCTTGTCCTTGATGCCGAGCAGCATGAACTGCTCGGACAGGAACTCCCGTGAGCGCCAGCCGTCATAGGCCGCCTGCCGCAGGCCGTGAGCGATCTTCCCGAGCAGCGCGTTACCGCCATAGGAGGAGCCGAAGTGCAGGATCGTGCGCTCGTCGGCAACGGTCACGAAGTACCGCTTGTCCTCCGGGGTGCCCTGACCGAGGTTGGGCAGGTCACCGGTCACGTGCACGGCGCGCACGAAGTGGTCGGGCTCGGCCAGGTTGTTGATCAGGTCGATGCCGACCCGGGCCATCCGGATCATGTGGAGGCAGACGGTGCGGTTGTCGGTGATCTCGACACCGGCGGCGTACTTCTCCAGCGGCGAGCCGGGAGGAGCCATGAGATAGGGGATGACGTACATCGTCTTGCCCGCGAAGGCGCCCTTCATGTGGCCCTCGACGATCGGCCGGATCTCGTCGGAGTGGCGCCAGTTGTTGTAGACGCCCTTGTCCTCCTCGCGGGAGGTCGCGACGATGGTGCGCTCCTCGGAGCGTGCCGTGTCCTTGCTGTAGCTGCGCGAATAGTAGAGACCCTCACCCGCCGGCTGGATCTCGCCCGCCGCAAGGGCCTCCTCGATCAGGCGGGAGTCGTCGGCCGCGCTGACGACCTCGATCCGGTCCGGCTGCAGGTGCTCGGCCCAGTGCATGACGTAATCGCGCACCGCCTCGTTGCTCAGTCCAGCGTCGTCCAGCACCTTGTCCACGTCGACCATCGGTGTCGTCCCTTCATTGGCGGCAGTCGTGCCATTTCACCAGATGGACGAGTGTCCATTGACCGGTCCGTGCCATCCGTCCCGAGGCGTTCGCCGCCCGCTGGACGGCACCATGGGCAGCGGACAAACCCTTGCCGGGACCGCAGGACGTGGTGAATAGCCCTGTGCCACACCCCAATTGCCGGTATGCCGCGGGGCTGGCCCCGCGGCATACCAAGGGGTGGGCACGGTGAGACGGCACGAGCGCGTGACCGGAACGGCGGCAGGCTTGGCCCGGATGTGAGGCAATCCACAGTGCGCAAGCGCTTCCACCTTTGCGTCCCACCTGTGTCTCGTGGACCTTGTCGCACAACGATTTCCGCGTCGCGTGATGCTCGGAAGGTGCTGGCGGGAGGAGTGACCCCCGGCGTGGCGAACGGCCAGCAGGAGTAGCGTGAAGCACGTCAAAGAGCTCGGTCCACGAGGCCTCGCAGGACGCCTCGACCGGGGCGAGTGGGGCACATCGAGGCGCCCATGCGCGGGCGCAGGAGGACCAGTTCAGCCATGACCATCATGACCGCCGCCACCACCCACGCGGGCCTTCAGGCCTGGGTGGACGAGGTCGCCGCCCTCACCACGCCCGACCAGGTCGTCTGGTCCGACGGCTCCGACCAGGAGTGGCAGCGCCTCACCCAGGAACTCGTCGATGCCGGCACCTTCGTCAAACTGGACGAGGACAAGAAGCCGAACTCGTTCTGGGCCGCGTCCGACCCCTCCGACGTCGCGCGCGTCGAGGACCGCACCTTCATCTGCTCGGCGGAACCGGAGGGCGCAGGCTTCACGAACAACTGGAAGGCCCCGGCCGAGATGAAGGCCCTCATGACCGACCTCTACCGGGGGTGCATGACGGGCCGGACGATGTACGTCATCCCGTTCGTCATGGGACACCTCAACGCGGACACCCCCATGTACGGCGTCGAGATCACCGACTCCGCCTATGTCGTGGTCTCGATGAAGATCATGGCCCGCATCGGCACCGAGGTGCTGCGGGCGATGGAGGCCTCCGACGCCGGCTTCGTCAAGGGCCTGCACTCGGTCGGCTTCCCCCTCCCCGAGGGCACCGCCGACGTGAAGTGGCCGTGCAGCGACACCAAGTACATCGCGCACTTCCCCGAGACCCGCGAGATCTGGTCCTACGGCTCCGGCTACGGCGGCAACGCCCTGCTCGGCAAGAAGTGCTACGCCCTGCGCATCGCGTCGGCCATGGCCCGCGACGAGGGCTGGATGGCCGAGCACATGCTCATCCTCAAGCTGACCTCCCCCGAGGGTCGGACGCACTACATCGCCGGGGCCTTCCCGAGCGCATGCGGGAAGACCAACCTCGCGATGATCGATCCGACCCTCGAGGGATGGTCTGCCGAGATGGTCGGCGATGACATCGCTTGGATGCGTTTCGGCAAGGACGGCCGGCTGTATGCCGTGAACCCGGAGTTCGGGCTCTTCGGCGTCGCCCCCGGCACCGGCGACCACACCAACCCCAATGCCATGCGCACGGTGGAGAAGGGCAACTCGATCTTCACCAACGTCGCGCTCACCGACGACGGTGACGTCTGGTGGGAGGGCATGACCGAGCAGCCGCCGGCGCACCTGACCGACTGGAAAGGCCGCGACTGGACGCCCGACAACGGCGAACTCTCCTCGCACCCGAACTCGCGCTTCTGCACCCCGGCCAAGCAGTGCCCGATGATGGCCGCCGAGTACGACGAACCGAACGGCGTGCCGATCGACGCCATCCTCTTCGGCGGACGCCGCAAGACGACGGTGCCGCTGGTCTACGAAACCCGCGACTGGAACCACGGCGTCTTCGTGGGCGCGACCCTCTCCTCCGAGACCACTGCTGCGGCCGTCGGTCAGGTCGGTGTCGTGCGCCGCGACCCGATGGCGATGCTGCCCTTCATCGGCTACAACGCCGCCGACTACGTCGGGCACTGGCTCGAAATCGGCAAGCAGGCCGATGCGTCCAAGTTGCCGAAGATCTACCAGGTCAACTGGTTCCGTCGCGACGTCAACGAGGACGGCACGGCCGGCAAGTTCCTGTGGCCCGGCTTCGGCGACAACGCTCGCGTCCTCAAGTGGGTCATCGAGCGCCTCGACGGCACCGGCGAGGGCGTCGACACACCGGTCGGCATCGTGCCAGCGCCCGGCGCACTGGACGTGTCCGGCCTCGACATGACGGATGAGGACATTGCCAAGGCGCTCGCGGTCAACGCGGACGAGTGGGCAGTGGAGCTCGGGCTCATCGAGGAGTGGCTCGCCAAGTTCGGCGAGAGCCTCCCGACCCAGATGCAGGACGAGTTGGCCACCCTCAAGGCGAACCTCGGTCAGTGAGCGACGAGGGCTGAGCCCCGCGGCATACCGAAGGCCCCCACCATGCTGGTGGGGGCCTTCGTCTCTGTCTCAACACAGAACTGGTGGTCCGAGGACCGAGCGGCCCCGAAGGGCTTCGAGCCCCCAGCCTTCTGATCCGTGGGCCCACTCCGGCCCTGAAACGCGCCGACGCGCATCGGTACCGGAATCGAGACTGCGAATGAGTTTCGGGGCCCAAGCGAGGGTTCCTCACCGTGCTTGCGGCTGGAGGTCCCACTCCTCGTCCGCCGTCCGGAGGACAGCGCCGGCGACGAGCGCGTAGCCGACGGTGGTGGCGCCCCAGCCGAGGACGACGTCGAGCAGACGGTTCGGGACGACGACGGCAGAGACGACGTGTACGGGCTGGGCCACGGCGATGATGAGCCCGACCCACCAGGGGACGACCTTGGCCCTGACGACGGCGATGGCGACGAGCACCATGCCGACGAGGTGGCCGATGACGAAGGACAGCGCGCCCGCGAGCATCGGGGGGTGATCCATGAGTAGGGCTGCGGTCGCGGCCACCGAGGCCTGGTCGTCGCCGCGGCCAAGGAGCGCGGAGGTCAGGACGTCGGGGGCGCTGACGGCGCTGCCGAGGGCATAGGCGCCGAAGAGGACGGCTGTCCCCCAGGACGCGATGACGGGGGCACGGCGTCGGGCGACGAACCCCATCGCGAGCGCGCTGAGGAGGAGGAACGGGGTGGTGACCAGGGAGAGCCAGTTCATCAGCGCCCCGGCTCCCGGGTCGGCAGCGAACCCAGCGACCATCTCGGCGGGGGTGTCGTCGGTCCAGTAGGGCATCACGGCACGGATGGCGGTGACGCCCAGGGGCCCAAGGACGAGGGCGGCTGCGGCGAGCCACCGCCAGGTGCGGCGCAGGTCGCGCGGCGCGGTGTCGGGTGAGGTCTCGGTGTGGGTCGGGGTGTGATGGGTCGTGGTCACGGGAGGCTCCTGTCGAGTGGTTGGTTGGGACCTCCACGGTGGGGTCTGGGGAACCGGCGCGTCGTCGGCGGTAGTACCGGACCTGCCGTCCGTGCCAGTACGGATGACGTCAGCTCGAGGGCCGTTCTAGCCTGAGACATGCCGTGGCCGCGACGCGTCACCCACCTGCTGTGGGCGGTCTCTGTCGTGCTCGTGGTGCTGACCGTCGTTGCGGTGCGCGACCTCGGCGATCCGGCCGGCGCCTGGATCGTCGGGGGTACCGTGCTCGCGTCGGGTGTCCCGTTCGCGGCAGGCTTCCTGGCAGTCCGGCACGACCCCCGCAACTGGGTGGGCCCGTGGCTCACCGCTGCCGGAGCGAACATCCTGCTGCAGATGGCCCACGGCAACTGGGCCGACGCCTTGGCTGCACCGCCGAGCGACCTCGCGGCCAGTCCGGAGCTCCTCAACCTCACCCAGGGCATCTGGATGGGTTGGTTCCTGCCGTTCGCGATGGTGCTGCTGCTCTTCCCCGACGGGCGCCCGAACGACGCGTGGGCTCGGCGGACGGCGATCGCCCTTCCCCTCTCGGTGGTCGCGTTCAACCTCTTCCTCGCGGTGGCGCCTGGGCCGCTGATGCCCCCGCTGGACGACTGGCCGCGCCCGTTCGGGGAGCACTGGGTCGGCTACGGCGCCATCCCCGCGCTGGTGGTGTTCTACGCCTGCCTGGTCCTTGCGGCGTTGGCGACCCGTCGTCGCTACCGGGCCGCGGCCGACGAGCTGGAACGAGCGCGGCTGCGGTGGATGTTCGTCGCCTGCCTGACGGTTCCGGCGACGATCCTGTTGTGCTGGGCGGGTTACCTGCTCACCGGGACACCCATCGTCGCCCTCGGTGGGCTGATCGCGATGAACATCGCGATCCCGGCCGCCACCTTGGTGGCGATGCTGCGCCATGACCTCTACGACGTCGACCGCGCGGTGGTGGCGGCGGCTGTCTATCCCGTGCTGGCGTTTCTCGTCGTGGCCGGCCACGCCACCGTGTCGTCCGCGGTCGCCCTGGCCGTGGGAGCGGACTCCACCGCACCGGCGGTGCTGGCGACTGTCGTCGTCGTCGTTCTGCTCCTGCCCGCGCGAGCCGTGCTGCTGCGCTTCCTGGGGAGGCGGCTGCACCCGCGGCGCGCGCGGGGCGTCGCGGCCGTCCAGGCGCTGGTCACCGACGTCCATGACGGCTCCAGGGAACCGGAAGAGCTCGAGTCCGTGTTGCGCGAGGCCATGCGCGACCCGTCGCTGCGCGTGGGCTACCGGTGGCCGGGTTCGGCCGACTTCGTGGACGTGGCGGGGGACGCCGTTTCTGGAACGGGTGTCCCGATCCGCCTCAAGGGCAACGAGATCGGCCTGATCGTGGCTGGTCCGGGCCGGGCACCTGTTCCCGAGGAGGTGGCGCGCGAAGCTGCTCTTGTCGCCGAGTCGACCCGGCTGCGCGGCGAGCTGGGACACGCCTTGGGCGAGGTCGAGGCGAGCCGACAACGGCTGCTGCGTGCCGGGTACGAGGAGCGGCGACGCCTCGAGATGGACCTGCACGACGGAGCCCAGCAGCGTCTGGTGTCCCTCGGCATGAGGTTGCGGGTCGCCCAGCGTCGCGTCGCCGCAGGCGGGTCGGTCGAGCTCGACGGCCTCGTCGACTCCGCCGTCGATGAGATCGCCACCGCCGTGGCCGAGCTGCGCCAGATCGCCCACGGCCTGCGGCCCAGCAGCCTCGACGACGGGCTGGCCCCCGCGCTCGAGAACCTCA